>VFQP010000030.1_pt1 | contig 477679 bp, 433 predicted proteins | sample 3512351 | NCBI WGS metagenome assembly VFQP01 (sample SAMN10412372, study PRJNA504923) | tailings metagenome | isolation source: Relicate 1 Philex TSF1 revegetated site | place: Philippines: Tuba, Benguet | collected 2017-08-29 | reverse complement strand
CCAGGATGGTCATCAGCTGCATGAAGATAGAGGCAGAGATATAGGGCATGATACCCAATGCAAAGATAGATGCCTGTGAAAAAGCACCTCCGGCAAATGCGTCGATCAGGCCAAGGGCTCCTGATTTTGCAGTTTCGGTATCAATTTTGTTAGGATCCAGACCGGGCAATACGATATGCGCCCCGATCCTGTAAATCAGAATAAGCAGCAGTGTGGTTATGATCTTACTTCTTAACTCTTCAATGCTCCAGATATTCTTCAGCGTCTGAATTAATTTCTTCACGGATTTCTGAGATTTAAGTGAGCCTCCAATAAAAAAGGACGCATTTTTCCAATGCGTCCGGCAAGATAAAGAAAATTACTTTACAATTTCAATTGTTCCACCAGCCGCTTCAATAGCTGCTTTAGCCTTTTCACTGGCAGCGTTCACTTTAAAACTCAGCTTAGCCTTCAGCTCGCCTGTTCCAAGCACTTTCACGTAATCTGTATGAGCGATCAGTCCGTTTATGTAGAGTGTTTCCAGGTTGAATTCAGTCAGGTTGTATTTTTCAGCCAGCTGCTCAATTTGACCCAGGTTGAAAACTTTGTATTCTACGCGGTTAATATTGGTAAATCCACGTTTAGGAACACGACGTTGGATAGGCATCTGGCCCCCTTCGTGTGCACGTTTAGATTTATAACCTGCACGGCTTTGTCCACCTTTATTACCTTTTGTAGAAGTTCCACCTTTACCGGAAGCTTCCCCACGACCTAATCTTTTTTCTCTGTGCGTTGCGCCTTCTGCGGGCTGTAAATTGTGCAGTTTCATGTTTTTTTGATTTTAAACTTTCGGGGAATCACCCCTCGCATAATAGTAACTAGTAAACGAATAAAACGAAACAGTGAATGGCGACTATTCTAAGCAGTTCACCATTCACTATTCAATCTTTAGGCTTCTTCCACCTTTAACAGGTGTTCCACCTTACGTACCATACCCAGGATCTGAGGGGTAGCTTCTACCTCGCGAGAGGCGTTCAACTTTCTCAGGCCAAGTGCCTGAAGGGTCAGTTTTTGACTTTCAGGACGGTCGATGGCACTTTTAACTTGTGTGATCTTAATCTTTTTCATCTCAATAGTAATTGGGAGATTATCCATTAAATACTTTCTTCAGGCTAACAGTACGGGTTTTAGCAACCTGTACGGGCTCTTTCAGGGTAGCCAGGGCCTTAAAGGTGGCTTTTACCACGTTATGTGGATTTGCAGAACCCAGGCTTTTTGCCAAAACGTCGGTGATGCCTGCACTTTCCAATACTGCCCGCATACTACCTCCGGCAATTACACCGGTACCATGTGCGGCAGGCTTGATCAATACCTTAGCAGCGCCTTCTTTAGCCAGCTGATCATGGGGAATGGTTCCATGCATAACCGGAACTTTGATCAGGTTCTTCTTAGCGTCTTCAATTCCTTTAGTGATAGCTTCCTGAACTTCTTTGGCTTTACCGAGTCCGTGACCTACCACACCATTTTCATTTCCTACCACAACCAGTGCAGAGAAACTGAAAGCACGGCCACCTTTGGTAGTTTTTACAACACGATTGATTGCAACTACTTTCTCCTTGAGCTCAAGGTCACCGGCTTTTACTTTATTTAAAATTACTTGTGCCATTTATTGCAGAAATTAAGTTGAGTTTAGATGATTTGGTACGATGAATTAGAATTGAAGTCCTCCTTCACGAGCACCATCTGCCACTGCTTTAATACGTCCATGGTAGAGACGACCACCACGGTCAAACACAACAGCACTAAGACCTAGAGCGGTAGCTTTTGTAGCAATAGCAGCACCCAATAATTTGCCCTTTTCAGTTTTAGTAACTTTTTGTGCGGCAATATCCTTATCGCGGGTAGAAGCCGCAGCCAGGGTAACGCCATTTTCATCGTCAATCAATTGCACATATGTTTCAGCATTGCTGCGGAAAACTGACAGACGAGGTTTCTGAGCAGTACCAGCTACTTTTTTACGGATGCGGTACTGAATCTTCTGCCTTCTGATTGATTTCGTTTCCATTTATTGTTATTTATACCTCCGATACTGCCGGAGAAATTGAATAATTTTTGATTAGCTAAATCCTGGCTTTTACTTATTTACCAGCAGATTTACCAGCTTTCTTACGAACCACTTCACCCACAAAACGCACACCCTTGCCTTTGTATGGTTCAGGTTTACGCAAACTGCGGATTTTAGCAGCCACCTGACCAAGCAATTGTTTGTCTACACCTTCCAGGATAATCTTAGGGTTCTGTCCTTTTTCAGTAAGGGTAGCCACTTTAATTTCACTGGGAATTTCAAAAATGATATTGTGAGAATAACCCAGCGCCAGGTCCAGCGTATTACCGGTATTAGCAGCTTTGAAACCCACACCTACCAATTCCATCTGAGTTTTAAATCCTTCTGTAACACCTTTTACCTGGTTAGCCAGTAAAGCGCGGTACAGCCCGTGCATGGCACGGTGACGGATCTGATCAGTAGGGCGTTTGATCAGCACTTCGTTATTAACAACTTCCACGATGATATCACGATCAATCGCTTGCTTCAGTTCCCCTTTGGGACCTTTTACCGTAATCACATTATCCTTTCCTACGGTTACAGTAACTCCGGAAGGAACAACGATGGGTTTTTTACCTATACGAGACATGTCAAAAAATTGAGTGGTTATTCAAATGATTGGTGATCGGTCAGACGGGTATAGGACGCCTTAATGTATCAACAACCAGTTATATATGAATTGCGCAATGTTGCCATTGCGCAATAATTTATTAATAAATGTAGCAAAGTACTTCACCGCCTACATTCTGCGATTTCGCTTCCTTATCGGTCATTACTCCTTTGGAAGTAGAAAGAATCGCAACACCCAAACCGTTCTTTACACGAACAAAATCGGCTGGTTTTGCATACTGGCGTAAACCAGGACGGCTAACACGCTCCAGGCTCTGGATAGCGGGTGTTTTGGTAGCGGGATCGTATTTCAGGGCGATTTTGATCAGCCCCTGTTTGCTGTCTTCTTCAAATTTGTACTTCAGGATATATCCTTTATCGTACAAAATTTCAGTGATACGCTTTTTCAGGTTAGAAGCAGGAATCTCCACAATTCTGTGACCAGCCATCTGAGCATTACGGATGCGGGTCAGGAAGTCTGCTATAGGATCAGTAACCATTGTCTTAAATAAGTTTGTTTGATAATTGTTTTACAATGCGATATCCTATCTGATATCTACAATTTAATTGTTCCTGCTGGATCAGCTATTACCAGCTGGCTTTCTTAACACCAGGAATCTTTCCAGCCAGGGCCATATCGCGGAAGATAACCCTTGACAATCCGAAATAGCGCATATAACCTTTCGGACGACCAGTCAACTGGCAGCGATTCTTCAAACGAACGGGAGAAGCATTTTTTGGAAGGGCATCCAAGGCCTGGTAATCACCTGCTTCTTTCAGCGCTGCGCGCTTTTCAGCAAATTTAGCTACCATCGCTTCTCTTTTCCTTTGTCTGGCTTCTACTGATTTTTTTGCCATATTAAAAATTAAAAAGTATTCTTTATTAAGCGTTTTCGCCTTTTCTGATATTTTTGAAAGGCATTCCCATTTCTTTCAGCAATTCATACGCCTCTTCATTGGTATTCGCAGTAGTTACAAACGTAATATCCAATCCTGTGATCTTATTTACTTTATCGATATCGATCTCCGGGAAAATGATCTGCTCGGTAACACCCAGGGTATAATTACCACGGCCATCGAACGCTTTTTCGCTGATACCTTTGAAATCACGCACACGGGGCAGTGAAACAGAGATCAGGCGATCCAGGAATTCATACATTTTCTCACCGCGCAGGGTAACACGTGCACCAATGGGCATGTTTTTACGCAGTTTGAAGTTCGAAATATCTTTTTTGGACATGGTAGCAACAGCTTTCTGACCAGTAATGGTAGAAAGTTCTTCTACGGCAATGTCTACCAGTTTCTTATCCGCCACAGCGCCATTAACGCCACGGTTCAGACAGATTTTGGTAAGTTTGGGTGCCTGCATAACAGTGCCATAACCAAACTTTTTCATTAAGGCAGGTACAACTTCCTTTTTGTACTTATCTGCCAGACGCGGAGTATATTTAACGGTACTCATTACTTAATTACCTCCCCTGATTTTTTAGCAACACGAACTAATTTTCCAGCTTCACGGGTACGCTTAACTTTAGTTGCGGCACCAGCTTTAGCATCCCACAACATAATGTTGGAGATATTGATGGCAGCTTCTTTCTTAACAATACCACCTTTGGTATTCTGGGCAGAAGGTTTTGTGTGTTTGGTGATAATATTAACACCTTCCACAATTACGCGGCCTTCATCCACCAGAACTTCCAAAACCTTGCGGGGTTTCTTCAGATCTTTGTCGTCGCCGGTAATAACTACCACCGTGTCGCCCTTTTTAATGTTGTATTTCGCTTTGAATCTTGTGCTCATGTAGATTCTATTTATCTAGTTATCACTATTGTTTGGTGCCCGTGCTCCCAATCGGGGGCGCAAAGGTACAATTATAATACTTCCGGAGCAAGAGAAATAATCTTCATATATCCCTTGTCGCGCAATTCTCTTGCTACAGGTCCGAAAATACGTGTACCACGAGGTTCATCAGAGTTGTTCAACAACACTACTGCGTTGTCGTCGAACCGGATGTAGGAACCATCTTTGCGGCGCAGCTTGTTTTTGGTCCGTACAATTACCGCTTTGGTAACCGTACCTTTTTTAATACCGCCTGCAGGAATGGCATCTTTAACAGTAACCACAATCTTATCACCGATTTTGGCATAGTCCTGGCCGCTGTTTCCCAACACGCGGATTACCAGCACTTCTTTAGCTCCACTGTTATCTGCTACATTCAGTCTGCTTTCTTGCTGAATCATCTTAAATTAATTTATTCAATTAGTAATGTAAAACAGAGGGATTACTTCACTTTTTCCACGATCTCTACCAGTCTCCAGCGTTTAGTTTTGCTGAGTGGACGGGTTTCCATAATCCGGACCATATCGCCTATGCTGCACTCGTTTTTTTCGTCGTGCGCATGAAACTTAGTGGTCTTTTTTACGAACTTACCGTAGATGGGGTGTTTCACCTTTCTTTCAACGGCAACAGTAACGGTCTTTTCCATTTTGTTGCTGGTTACTACACCAATCCTTGTTTTACGCAAATTTCTTTCAGCCATTGTTATCTTTTTTAGCTTATTCGCTTTTTGAATACACCTGGACTACCCAATCAGGCAGTGGCCAGTTTTTTGGTTAATTCCGTTTTCAGGCGGGAAATATCCCTGCGAAGTGAACGAATGCTCATCGGATTCTCCAGTGGAGTGATCGCATGAGCGAACTCCAGCTTCTTCAGACGCAGTTCATCTTCCTGGATGCGAGCCTTGAGATCTGCCAAACTCATGTCTTTCAGGTTGGCTGCGAAATCGGTCTTCTTTGACATCGTATGGTCGATTTTTTTGTTATTAGCTTAGGATTGCAATTCGCGACGAATTACAAACTTTGTTTTGATCGGCAATTTCTGAGCAGCCAGTTCCATAGCGGCTTTGGCAGTTTCTTCAGATACACCATCGCATTCAAACAGAATACGACCGGGCTTTACCACAGCAGCCCAATGATCCGGGTTACCTTTACCTTTACCCATCCTTACTTCAGCAGGCTTTTTGGTAACAATTTTATCAGGAAAAATGCGGATCCAGACATTCCCTTCCCTTTTCATGGAACGGGTCATTGCCTGGCGGGCACTTTCAATCTGGCGGTCGGTCATCCACACTGTTTCCAATGCCTTCAAACCGAAGGAGCCAAATGACAGGCTGGTGCCACGTTTTGCATTGCCTTTTACAGGCATTTTCTGCATCTTCCTGTGTTTTGTTCTTTTTGGCTGTAACATCTTATATTAATTTGTCAATGTTCTTTAAAATTCAATATCTACATCTCTCCGCTCAATTCCGCTTATCCACGGCGCCTGTCACCTCCACGGCCACCGCCACCGCCTCTTCTGTCTCCACCGCGATCGCCACCACCCCGACGGTCATCACCGCCACGGCCTTCTCTGCGATCACCCATCGGTCCGCCTTCTTTTCCGCTAATAATATTCGGATTCAGGTCACGCTTAGCCAGTACTTCTCCTTTACAGATCCATACTTTAATACCAATTTTACCATACACAGTCAGTGCAAACACATTGGCATAATCAATGTCCATCCGCAATGTATGCAGCGGCGTACGACCTTGTTTGATTTCTTCAGAACGGGCAATCTCCGCACCACCCAAACGACCGCTAACTTTTACCTTAATTCCTTCAGCACCCATACGAAGTGCAGAAGCAATGGCCATTTTAATAGCACGTTTGTAGTTGATCCTGTTTTCAATTTGTTTAGCGATGGTATCACCTACGATGTTAGCATCCAGTTCAGGGCGACGAATTTCCAGGATATTGATCTGCACATCATCTTTTCCAGTCAGCTTCTTCAATTCTTCCTTGATACGATCTACCTCATTACCACCTTTTCCTATGATGATACCAGGCTTGGAAGTATGAATAGTAATGATCAACTTGCCAAGGGTACGCTCAATAACAATTTTAGAGATTCCTCCTTTGTTAATACGCGCCATCAGGTAGGTCCGGATCTTATGATCCTCAATCAACTTGGTTGAGTAGTCTTTTTTACTGCCAAACCAGTTGCTTTCCCAACCGCGGATGATTCCCAACCTTGCACCAATAGGATTTGTTTTCTGACCCATTTGTTTGGTATATTAAGTTTATACGATTGATTATTTAGTATCTACAACTACAGTTACGTGATTGCTACGTTTGCGAACACGATAACCACGACCCTGCGGAGCCGGACGCATACGCTTCAGCGTTCTTGCACCGTCAACAAAAATGGTTTTTACAACCAATTGGGTCTCATCACCACCTTCATTAGACTGTTTCCAGTTGCTGATGGCACTTACTACCAGTTTGCGCAAAGGAACAGCGGGATGCTTGGCATTGTGTTCCAATACCGCCAGCGCCTTTTCTACTTCCATTCCACGAACCAGGTCAGCCAATAAACGCATTTTTCTGGGCGAAGTGGGGTAATTTCTCAGTTTAGCTACTGCTTCCATTTTTATAAGATTCTGTAACCCGCCGTACCTTATGCAAAGGCGGACTATTTGTTAATTACATTTTTTTGCTTGAGTGTCCCTTGAAGTTACGGGTGGGCGCAAATTCACCTAATTTATGACCAACCATAAACTCCGTCACATATACCGGGATGAATTTGTTGCCATTGTGCACCGCAAAAGTGTGCCCAACAAAATCAGGTGTAATAGTAGAACGGCGACTCCAGGTTTTAATAACTCCTTTTTTGGATTTGCCTTCGGTCATATTCATCACCTTCTGCTCCAGTTTTACGTCAACGTAAGGACCTTTTTTAATTGAACGAGCCATATCTAAATTTTAGAATGCTGATTGATGATTGTAGATTATTTACTGGCTAACTTCTTACCATTCTTGCGTTGGATAATCAGTTTATCAGAGCCTTTATGCTTACGGGTTTTCAGACCTTTCGCATACTTACCTGTTCTGCTTCTCGGATGTCCGCCGGATGCACGACCTTCACCACCACCCATCGGGTGATCAACGGGGTTCATCGCAACACCACGGTTACGCGGCTTAATACCTTTCCAACGATTTCTACCAGCCTTACCCATACTCTGCAGGTTATGATCACTGTTAGAAGCTACTCCTACAGTTGCATAACAGTTGATCAATACTTTTCTCAGTTCACCAGAAGGCATTTTCAATACAGCGTATCTTTCTTCCTTGTTGCTCAGCTGGGCAGATGTACCTGCACTACGTGCAATCTTTCCACCCTGGCCTGGCTGCATTTCAATATTATGAACCACGGTACCAAGCGGCATGTTTTTCAACATCAGTGCATTTCCCAATTCAGGAGCAACCGCATCACCGCTGATTACTTCAGCACCTACCTGCAACCCCTGCGGCGCAAGGATATAACGTTTTTCACCATCTGTATAATTCAACAGGGCAATAAAAGTGGTACGATTCGGATCATACTCGATAGAGGCAACTTTTGCCGGGATATCTTTCTTATTCCGTTTGAAATCAACCAGACGATACATTTTTGCATGACCGCCACCAATGTAACGCATACTTCTGCGTCCCTGGGCATTCCGGCCACCGGTTCCTGCTTTCTTCTCTACCAGGCTTTTTTCCGGCTCATTGGTAGTAATTTCAGCGTACGCATTTCCAATTCTCCAGCGCGTACCTGCTGTCATTGGTTTATACTTTCTTAATGCCATCTTCTTATTTTTTCTGCGAACTTTTCAGCGTCGCACTACTTTAATAATTTAATTTTCTTACCATGGGATCCCACTTGGGGTCCAGGTTTGCTTACACTGCACCGTACAGATCAATGGTTTCGCCTTCTGCAACAGTAATCAATGCTTTTTTGTAAGCAGATTTACGTCCCTGAATAAATCCTGCTTTGGTAAAACGGGTTTTATTCTTACCAGGAATTACGGCCGTATTTACGTCTACCACTGTAACACCATAAAAGGATTCAATGGCCTTTTTGATTTCCAGTTTGTTCGCCTTCCTGGCAACCTTGAATGCAAAACGACGCAGACTTTCCTGCTGGGCATTTGCTTTCTCCGTAAGGATCGGTTTTATTAAAACTTCAGAAAGTTTCATTTCTTTCTATTTAGAATGTAATTATTAAGCGTTTTCTTCAACCTCTGCTTCAGTAAATACTTTGGCAGCACTTTCACTCAGAACCAATACCTGTGCATTTACAATATCATAGGTATTCATATCACTGAGCAGGGTAGCATTCACAGCAGGAATGTTACGAACACTCAGGTACAGGTTCTCACCATCTTCCGGCAAAATATAAAGGGCTTTTTTACCTGTAATATTCAATGCCTTCAGAACACCGGTGAATGTTTTGGTTTTAGGAGCATCCAGCTTGATGTCTTCCAGTACCACTATGGCACTTTCTTTTGCTTTATAAGCCAGTGCAGACATCTTGGCCAGGTCCTTTACCTTACGGTTCAGTTTAAAACTGTAATCGCGGGGTTTAGGTCCGAAAATGGTACCACCACCTTTATACAAAGGGTTCCGGATATTACCTTTACGGGATCCGCCGGTACCTTTTTGACGGTGCAACTTACGGCTGGCACCTTTAACCTCCATCCGGGTCTTTACCTTATGTGTACCCTGGCGCTGAGCAGCCAGAAATTGCTTTACAGAGAGGTAGATTACGTGATCATTCGGTTCAATCCCGAAGATCTCTTCCGGTAACTCAATGGTTCTTCCGGTCTTCTGTCCTTGTATATTTAAAACATCTACTTGCATCGTACTTCAGATTAATTGGGTTACTTCTGGATAAAAACAATGGAACCATTGTGGCCAGGAACTGAACCACTCACCAGGATATAATTCTTTTCAGGAAATACTTTCAGAATTTGAAGGCCTTTCATTTTCACACGGTCATTACCCATGCGACCAGCCATCCGCATTCCCTTCATTACACGGGATGCATCAGAAGAGTTACCCAGTGAACCCGGAGCACGCTGACGATCGTGCTGACCGTGGGAGGCTTCACCTACCCCACTGAACCCATGGCGTTTTACAACACCCTGAAAACCTTTACCCTTGGTATTACCTACCACATCTACTTTTTCACCTTCCGTGAAAATTTCAGCAGTAATGGTTTCACCAAGTGCCTTTTCTATTGAATAATCGCGAAATTCTGTAACAAAACGTTTGGCAGCAGTTTGTGCCTTGGAGAAGTGATTTGCTTCGGCTTTGGTAGTGTGCTTTTCTTTCTTGTCGCCGAATGCGAGTTGGAGTGCATTGTACCCGTCGGTCTCTTTTGTCTTAACCTGGGTAACGACACATGGACCAGCTTCGATGATGGTACAAGCGGTTTGCTTACCATCGGGACTGAAGATACTGGTCATCCCAATTTTTTTTCCAATAATTCCTTTCATTTAAGTTACCATTTGTGCCGCATGGTTAAAAGGACAATCCACCCTACTCAACTGATACACAGCTGATTTCCAGACCTGCTGGAATGGTGGTGGATGGACTTCAATCCCCGTTTGCTACTGACCTTTTCCGTTTAGTTGGAAGTACCAGTAGTAAACAAACCCTGAACGGCTTGTTCATATTTGCTTTTACTAATTAATGAATGATAAAGGATTTCCTAAAGATTTGCCTTTTCATTCAACCCCAGCGCTCTTTTCCCTGTATAACAGATTGAGAGTTAGGGCAGTTATTTATAAGAACTAAGTTGCTTTTTAAGCTTATTTCGGAGCTGTCTTTAAACAGCCGGCCGTCATGCCTTGATCTCCACTTCTACGCCTGATGGCAGGTCGAGCTTACTCAACGCATCCACCGTACGGGAAGAAGAGGTATAGATATCCAACAAACGCTTGTGCGTACAAAGCTGGAACTGCTCACGGGCTTTCTTGTTTACGTGAGGGGAACGCAATACGGTAAAAATTTTCTTCTGCGTAGGCAGAGGAATAGGTCCGGTTACTACTGCTCCCGTGCTACGTACTGTTTTAACGATCTTCTCAGCAGATTTGTCTACCAGATTGTGATCGTAAGACTGTAATTTGATTCTAATTCGCTGTGACATACCTATTATCCAAAAATTGAATTGGGAGTGCAAAGGTAACGGTCCTTTTATAATCTGCAAAAGTTTTTTCGAACTATTTTAGCGCCTGGTGCGAACAATTAGCCGGTAGAGCAAATAAACAACCAGGCAAAGGCTTAAAACAGCCACCAAAATTGGTAAAAAAACGGCCATAATAGACCCAAGCCCGGCTGCCAGGTGTTCGCCCGTTGCAACCAGCGCATTTCCGGTACCTGCCGTGGTTTTAGTGCTTACCAGCCGTAAAACACTGGTTCCTGCCTGAATGGTACCAGCTACTGCCCCACCCGTTAGAATTCCCAGCCCCCAACGCAGCATCGGGTCCCAATCGGCCACCGGTAAAAAACCGGCCGCCAATAAACTACCTGCACCAATAGCCAATGGCGTGGCTATAGTATCTAACACATTATCAATAAAAGGAATATAATAAGCGCCTATCTCCAGTACAGAAGCCGTTCCAAAACTTAAAATGGCAGCCCAACTCCCCATCCAGGTTTCTGCCTGCGGAACCGGTAACCAGCCCGCCTTTATGGCAATACTGGCAATCAACAGGGGCAAGAATACCCGGAACCCACAGCAGGCGCTGAGGGCAATTCCAAGCGAAACAGCCATTATCCCGGTAAATGCTTCCATCGAATTATTTTCCGCTTACAAGTACAGGTATGCGGCTACTTAAATGTACAATCTTTCCCCTGCACCCACTGTCCTTTATTGCTTCAGCCGGAGAAATGGCTTTTCTACCAGGTGATAACTCAAATAGCCGATTAACAAGGTAGCCAGGCAGGCAATTATAAGAAGCAGCGAGGCCGGAAGATGGATCCTATGCACCAATATCCAGATGGGGTAATGAAAAACATAGATCCCATAGGAGTATTTTCCCATGGCAGCCAGCCATTTTGCCTGAAATAGCCGGTTGCAAAAGTCGTTAGACTGCAGCGTATACAGTACCAGCGATGCCCAGCCTGTTGCAATCAGGGTAAATCCCAGGTATATAATCCAGTTGCTGGAATAGTGGCCATTCCAGTTCCCGGATACAAACAACCCCATAAAATACAGGAAGATAACCGCCGCAATTAATCCCCACCACCGGTTTTGTACCCCCCTCCCTCCTTCACTGAACACAAAATAAAGGGCTGCCCCAATAGCAAACGCATCCAGCCTGCATAGAAAAAAAACATAGCGATACACCTGTTCAAATGCCGGCAACCAACTTTGTGCATAGCTTCTGATAATAATAGCCATTACCACTAACACCCCCAGGTATAACCAACGCGCTCCGTACCTACCAGTCCGTATACCCGCTGTAACATAGGGCCATACCAGGTAGAACTTGGCTTCCACTCCCAGTGACCAGAGCGGCAACAACAATACCATAGCAGGAAAGCCGTCCAAAGCGTACCAGATATCTGTTTGGAACGTCCAGTAATACCACTGGTTTTTGCGAAGAATCTGGTAAGCAGGAGAATCGGCTCCGGACCATACGAGCGGAACAACTATAAAAATGAGGAGAAGACTGAGGAAGCAAGCCGGCACAATCCGTAGTATACGGTTGCGGTAATATGGGTATAATGCAGGAGAAAGCCCGTTTGCCGGATAAAGGGAGCGGGTAATCAAAAACCCGGAAAGCACAAAAAACAAGTCTACCCCCATCCACCCCCAACTCTTGATTATTTCAAAATGATAACAAAGCACCAGCAAAATTGCCAGCCCCCTGAAACCATCGAGCACAGGAATCGTTTTACCTGTCAGCCTGCTTTCATTCATTTGGCACCCGGTGGGCAATGCGTTTGCAAAAAGTTAGTATATAGCTGACTCAGGTGTTCAAATGTACCGGCGCCTTCCGATATACTGTGCGAGCGGTTGGGATAACTCATTAACTGAAACTGCCGGTTGTATTTAATAAGTTCATTGATCAGCATTTCAGCGTTATTGTAATGCACATTATCATCGCCTGTACCATGGATATACAATAAATGCCCCCGGAGATTTTTTGCATACGTAATTGGAGACCCGTTTTTGAAATCCTGCAAGTTCTCCTGCGGAAGGCCCATGTACCGCTCCTGGTAAATATTGTCATAGGTAAGCTGATTGCCTACTGCCGCTACAGAAATACCTGTTTTATAAATTTCAGGATACTGGAAAAGCAGGTTGAGGGTGGCAGATCCGCCGCCACTCCAGCCCCAAACAGCTATCCTTTCCGGATCCACAAAAGACCATTTCAGGATCTCTTTTGCAGCCATTGCCTGATCGCGGATATTCACCAGCCCTATTTTCCGGTACACTGATTTTCTCCAGGCCCGCCCTTTGGGTAGAGGCGTACCGCGGTTATCCATACTTATGTAGATGTATCCATCTTCCACCATATTCCCCTTGTAAAGATGATTGAAGCCTGCGCCAAATTCATCTTTTGCCGTTTGCCCCCAGGGTTCTGTGTACACGTAAAAAACAACGGGATATTTTTTAGAGGAATCAAAATTGGCGGGTTTGGCCATCCAGCCATCCATTTCAATTCCATCACCTGTTCGAATCGTAAAAAACGATACCGGGGCCGATTGAGAAGCGGCTTCTTTTACCAGTTCCTGGATAGGCCGGCTGCCTCCTATTGCCTGGTGATTTTTTAACTGAATTATTTCCTGTGCCGGCTGCGTATAATGGTTGGAAAAATCATGTTGCGCAAACCTGCAACCCGGTGAAAGGTCATAATAATGCGTACCTGGCTGCCCCGCTGGTGTAACCCGCTCGGCTTCGCCTTTTCCGTCCAGTTTGCTTCGGTAGAGATAACGCTGTGTGGCATTGGATGGACTGGCCATATAGTAGACGTAATTCCCTTTTTCATCGATCCCTGCAATATCCATCACATCAAAAGCACCTTTGGTAATAAGCTGAACAGTTTTTCCGTCCCTGCTGATGGAATAGAGATGCCGCCAACCGTCTTTTTCGGAAGCCCAAATAAAAGAGGCCCCGTTTTTTATCCAGTCCCAGCCGCCGTTGGTATAGTCCTGGTCCCAGGAAGGCAGAATATCAATCCACGCGCTGTCCTTTTCTGAAAAAACAGGTTTCAGGTCTCCGCTTGTACCATTGGCCAGGTAAATGGTGGAAACCTGTTGTTTGCGATCCAGGTGCTGCATAATCAGTTCGGTGGAGTTGGCCGCCCATTCCATACGGGGAAGATAGGATCCCCATACCGGATCGTCCTGCACCTTCATCCAGTTCAGTTCGCGGTTTTCAATGGATATAACCCCGATCCGGAATGTGGAAGGTTTTTCCCCTGCAACAGGATATTCTACGGGAATTACTTTCGGGTAAATAGAGTCGGTTGTATTTAGCAGGAGATAATCCCTCGTAACACCTGCATTGATTTGCCAGAAAGCAATTTTTTTACTGTCGGGGCTCCAGCGAAACCCATCCCGGCAAAAAAACTCTTCTTCATACGCCCAGTCGAAGGTGCCGTTAATGCGTTTCCTCGTTCCGTCGGTGGTAAGGGCCTGCACCTGCCCGGTTGCTATATCTTCTACATAGAGATTGTAGTCGCTTACATAAGCCAGCTTTTTACCATCGGGCGACAACTTTGCAAATTGCTGACTGGAAGGAGGTAGTCCTGCACCTGTTTTTTTTAGTTGCCCGTTTTTTCTATCGTACAGGTAATAATCGCCTTTGGTTTCATAGCGCCATACTTTTTTTGTATTGGTAAACAACAACACCTTATCCTGCTGTTCCGAAAGCGACCAGGATTTAATAATAAGCGGGGCTGCTGCACCTTCAGGTGTAAGCTGAGCAGCACGCAGAAACACCGAATCCTTTGCGCCCGTCAGAGAATAGTATTGAATCTCATTTTTATTGCGGCGAAAGTAGCCGTTGCCATCGGGAGTCCATTGAAGGGGGCCTTGTGCATCAGCCACGCCTGCCACCATTAATACGGTGAATAGTAAAAAAATTCGCATGGATTTATTCTATTGGATCCTGAAGGTAGGGAATCAGGCCCGAATAGGTTCTGCCATCCGCAGTAACTTTATAAACAAGTCGTTCATTCTGCTCCTCCGCTTTTATTTCAAAACGGACGGTATTACCTGCTGAAAGCTGGCTATGGTAATACTTTTCGAGCCTGCTTCCTTTTTCTGAATACAACTCAATCAAAACTTTTGAATCCTGGTTAGCGGTAACTTCAAGAAACCGTTGCCCCTGCCCACTAACTAGTTTTGCACGGGTTGTATATGATTTTTCATCAACCGGCAATTCCGGTACTGGGGTTAATAATTTCCAGCGTAAAATCCAGCTGTTGGAACAGGTTATAAACTGATGACTCCATCCCAGCAAAAACCGGCCATTTTCAAATGCTTCGTTAACGATCCGGACAGCCGTATACAAATCATTCAGTTGGTGTTTGGAAAGGGTTTGATTGCCAGCCAATACTTCCACCGCCAGATCGTTTAAGGCTTCTACCGTATTATCCGCTCCTAAAACTTCTTTCAGCGACGACGGAAATTTCCAGGAATATACAATACGGTTATCCTCCCCTGCTCCACAGGGCGATAAATAAGCAGTGTTGCCCTGCTGAGCAGGTTTCAACTGTTGCGTTACCAGCCAATTGCCAAATTCTAACCGGAAATCATTCAACAGTTCATTTCCTTGTCTCGAGCGATTTAAAGCCAACGCAAGCAATTGGCGAACCAAGGAACGGTTCATTTCAATGGTACCTGCATCTGCCTGATCTTTCACCACCACCTGGGCGAAGAAGACGGGGTCGTGCACTTTCCCTAATAACAAGGCCTGCAGGGTAATTAGCTGGTCGGCTTTCAGCCGGAATAATTCGGTTCCTTTCCTGGACCGGAGAACGATCTCCTGCCGGTTCGCCCGTTTATCGGCAATACTACCTGCCGGCATACCTGCATACTGATCGGGCAAATAGGTGTTTAACGATACTGGTGCTTTATCACGAAGCGCATGATCATAATTGTTTAGCACTTCTTCTGCCGGCTGAAACGGCATGGACCAGGAAACGGTTTCAGTGAGCGACTTTTTTTTCAGTATGGAATAATCCTGAACGGATTGGGAAAAACTGGGATTGCCAAGCAGATAACTGGCTGCAAATACTGCTACGGATGCAATGCTTTGATTGCGGAATAGTTTAAAAGCCATGTCGGTACAATTAGTGAACGGAATAAAAATGACAACTGGCTTTACGGGGATCTTGGGTACGGGGATTAACCAGGATGGTTAGATTAGGAACAGCATTGTCTTTGGTAGGAAAATTGGAGTAGCTATGTAAAAGTACAATTAGTGAGAGGATATTGTCAATAGACAGCAAGTGATTTATTAATGCAACATTGTTGCATTAATAGAATATTTAAAAAGAAGTTGCCCGCAGGCAACTTCTTTTAATAAGGCGCATTATTAGTTCTGCCGCTTAATCAGTTTACCTGAGAAGCTAGCGCTATTGGTAGTGACTTTGTAAATAATTGTTTCTGTTCCGCCTGTTTTTGGCACATATACCAGGTTTTTGGTTTCGCCTTTACGCATACTACCCGTGTAGAGCAACTCAAGACGCTGTCCTGCAGTATTGAAGACTTCCACCAATACCGGACCGTCTGCATTGGCTTTAACCTGGAAGTTTACACGATCTACAAATGGGTTCGGGAATGCTTTTACTTCGGTAGCAGTTATTTCAGGCTGTGTTTTTGCAGCTAACGATTCATCGGTATTGATTCCATATCCATAACCACCGCCATACCACTGATAGAACGCGGCTGTCCATTTGTAATACCAATAATTAGCACAGTTAACTTCGCGATCAGACCAGCCAATAAAATACCGTCCTTCGTTGAAGGCCTCGTTGATAGCAACTACAGCTTGTTCAATATCTTTTAAACTTACGCCTTCTGGAATGGGACGACCTGTTATGGTAAAACCAGCCAGGCAGAATAAGCCCCAAACGGTTTTATCTTCACCAAGTGCATTTACCACGTTGGAAGGTATGCGCCAGGAATCAATGGCCTTTTTAGAATTACCATTCCAGCCACAATCCAGCATTCTTGGTTTACTGCAGGAAGAGCGGGGATCTCTTGCCTGGGTAACCAGGTAGCGGCCGGCTTCCAATGGAAAATCTTCCAGCACCCGGTCTGGTGTAAGGTTCATGTTCAATGCCAGGGTAATGGTTTCTGCCAGCAAGGTATTGTTGATTTTACCATTTTTAACCGGTGTATTCCAATCTACACTATAGATTCCATCCACGAGCGCATTCTTTCCTTTTCCGGGTAACAGCTTCTGCAGTTTAGCTGCTTCGCTCTGGTAGGCATAGAAATATTTTTCGGTATCCAGGTAACCAAAAAACAGGGTCTGGTAATACATGTTACCCATGCTCATATCCATGATCTCGAGTGAGCTCATATTTTCACCGCCCGGAGTGCAGGAACTTTCTTTGGTATTCCCATAAAAGTCTTGTGTAAAACTGTAGTACAATTCGGGCTTGGCAGGATTGTACACATTCCATTTGAACTTGTTTTTCTTTCTGTCTTTCTTGAATTTATTCCACTTTTTATTCTTTTTATCAAAACCCCATTCATACTCGGTATCCAGGCAATCGTTATCGCCTGATCCCTGTCCGTATTGAGCGGCAACAGGACCCAAGCCAATAAAGAGGGTCAATACCAGTAAGGCAAATTTGCGGAGTTTTGAAAACTGAAAACCGGTTTTCGGTTGTAGCTGACTGTTATTTGAAACAGTCGTGTAGGGGCATGTAAAAGTAATAGCCATATAAGCCAGGTTTAGGTTAAGAAAATATACTGTTCGATATGGCTTTGGAAGGATGCTTGGTACGGAACCTTAAAAAACGTTTCTGGGGATTTTTCAGGAATGGATGAGGAGAACAATCTGGTAGAGAGCATAAAAGTAATTCAGGGCAGTGCATATTGTCAAGAGGGAGGGCCTGAATTATTTATGCAACAATGATGCATAAATGAAAATGGCATAAAAAAACCGGCCGAAGCCGGTTTTACTATTAAGCGTTTACTTTTCCTTTGATTTTTGCAATCACTTCTTCTGCAATATTATTAGGTGCAGGAGCATAGTGAGAAAATTCCATGGTAGAAGAGGCACGTCCGGAAGACAGGGAACGCAATTGCGTTACATAACCAAACATTTCACTCAACGGAACTTTAGCTTTAATAACCTGTGCGTTATTACGGCTATCCATACCTTCCATCATACCACGACGACGGTTAAGGTCACCGGTAACATCACCCATATACTGATCAGGTGTTACTACTTCCACTTTCATGATCGGCTCCAGCAATACTGGTTTAGCTTTACGGGCCGCTTCACGGAATCCTTGTTTTGCACACAATTCGAACGACATGGCATCCGAGTCAACGGCGTGGAAACTTCCATCAAAAATGCGCACTTTCATGCTTACCACAGGATAGCCTGCCAATACGCCGGTGCTCATTGCTGATTCAAATCCTTTCTGAATGGGAGCAATAAATTCTTTAGGAATAGATCCACCAAAGATATCGTTCACAAACTGGAAGCTTTTGCCGGGGTTAGCTGCAATAAACTCCTCGTCTGCTGCACTCAGTTCAAAATAGATATCGGCGAACTTACCACGACCACCTGTTTGCTTTTTCAGGGTTTCGCGATGTTCCACTTTTCCGGAGAATGCTTCTTTGTATGCAACCTGGGGATTACCCTGGTTAACTTCTACTTTAAACTCACGACGCATCCGGTCAATGATAATTTCCAGGTGCAATTCTCCCATTCCGCGTAGAATTGTTTGTCCGGTTTCTTCATCTGTATTTACACGAAGTGTAGGATCTTCTTCTACCAGTTTAGCAATTGCCATACCCATTTTATCTACATCCGCCTGGGTTTTAGGCTCTACAGCAACCGCAATTACCGGCTCTGGAATAAACATGTTTTCAAGGGTAATCGGGTGATTTTCGTCGCAAAGCGTATCACCGGTTTTGATTTCCTTGAATCCAACTGCGGCACCGATATCACCAGCTTCAATGAAATCGATTGGGTTTTGCTTGTTAGCAAACATTTTCATGATCCGGCTGATACGCTCTTTTTTACCGCTGCGTACATTCAGTACATAAGAACCAGCGTCGAGGTGACCGGAATAAGCCCGGAAGAAAGCCAGCCGTCCAACGAAGGGATCGGTCATGATTTTAAAAGCCAGGGCAGCAAAAGGTTCTTTTGCATCTGGTTTGCGGGTAATGGTTTCACCTGTATCGGGGTGAGTACCTTCAATGGCTTCGATATCTACCGGGCTGGGCAGGTAACGACATACCGCATCCAATGCAGTTTGAACACCTTTGTTTTTGAAAGAAGATCCGCACATCATCGGTACAATGCTAAGATCGATGGTTGCCTTACGGATGGCTTCATGCATTTCAGCTTCCGTAATCAGGTTCGGATCTTCGAAGAACTTCTCCATCAGCGTATCATCATATTCGGCTACTGCTTCTACGAGGTTAGCTCTCCATTCAGTGGCTTCTTCCAACATATCGGCAGGTACATCAATTTCATCAAATGTCATACCCTCCGTTTCGGCATGCCAGATAATGCCTTTCATTTTAATAAGGTCAACCACGCCTTTGAAGTTATCTTCTGCACCGATTGGAAGCTGCAGGGGAACCGCTTTGGCACCCAGCATTTCTTTTACCTGGCGAACTACGTTCAGGAAATCTGCACCGGAACGGTCCATTTTGTTGACAAATCCGATCCGGGGTACCCGGTAACGGTTTGCCTGGCGCCATACCGTTTCGGATTGCGGCTCCACACCATCCACCGCACTGAACAAAGCAATCAGACCATCCAATACGCGCATAGAACGCTCTACTTCAACCGTAAAATCCACGTGGCCCGGGGTATCGATGATATTAAAAGAATATTTTTTAGAATCAGCAGTCTGCTTTCCTTTATCGGTTGGGAAATTCCACTGGCAGCTTACAGCAGCAGAAGTAATGGTAATCCCTCTCTCCTTCTCCTGTTCCATCCAGTCGGTTGTAGCCGCACCATCGTGCACTTCACCGATTCTGTGAATCATACCTGTGTAGCGCAGAATACGCTCTGTAGTGGTGGTTTTACCGGCGTCGATATGGGCCGCAATACCAAAGTTTCTTTGAAATCTTAAGTCTGCCATTGTTGTATGTTAAAAATGTTAAGCGTCAAAAGCCAAAAATCCCAATTTGGGACGCAAAGGTAAGTATTCTGCCGGAAATACGAAACCTTGTTTAGGGAGGCACAAAAAATGTCGGATTTACCCAAATTGGCAGAAAAAGGGAAAAAGATTACCACCTTTTAAAAAATATCCACATAAAAGTCACTGACATATTGGTAGATATGCGCAAGGGATGTAAATTTAGAAATCTTTCTTGTTAACCCATTATTCACTCAAAATCACGAACTAATATGCCCACAAAAAAGAAGGCCGCAAAGAAAGCGCCGGCCAAAAAGGCAGTAAAAAAACCGGTTGCTAAAAAAGCCGCCCCTAAAAAAGCCGCAAAGAAAGCCGCTCCCAAAAAAGCTGCTAAAAAAGCTGCTCCCAAAAAAGGGCTGAAAAAAGCAGTAGCTAAAAAAGCAGCGCCTAAGAAAGCCGCTAAAAAAGCAGCGCCCAAAAAAGCCGCTAAAAAGGTAGCTCCTAAAAAAGCCGCGAAGAAAGCTGCTCCCAAAAAAGCCGCTAAAAAAGCTGCCCCTAAAAAAGCTGCAAAAAAAGCCGCCAAGAAAGCTGCTCCCAAAAAAGCTGCTCCTAAAAAGGCTGCTCCTAAGAAAGCCGCTAAAAAAGCCAGCCGCAAAGCCGCTAAAAAGGAAGCACCAGCTCCAGCTCCAGCAGCTCCTGTGGTAGAAGCACCAACGCCAGACAACAATTCCACCCCAATAGAAGGTGGTTCAGAAGCCTAATACAAAAATACCCGCCGGAATCAACTGGCGGGTATTCTTTTTTATCGTATAAGCCTTCTTCTCAGGTAGCCCAGGCCTTGTCTCCTTTTTTATACGGTACACAACCTTCGTACCTTCCTGGTACCGCCTCATACCGCAGCGCTTTGGTAGCACCAATTTCGGAGGTAAAATATCCCTGAAGGGTCAGGTCTTTCATCATTTTGAAATAATGATTCGGTTCTCCCTCCTTTTTGGTTTTCTGGTATTCACGCTGCTCCTTATCTAATTCTATCAGCAATTCCTTTCGTTGCGCGCCGTCCAATGCCATAAACCCTTTCCCAAATTTTTTATCACTGGCCGCTTCCAGTTTGCCAATTCCTTCTACAAATACTTTCTGTGCAGCTTCATCATAGCAATCGGTTACCATAATTTTCATAAACGCACCAATCTGCGCTGCTTTAGCACCCGGTGTATCTGTTGTTGGAATAATGGTTTCACCTATTTCATCCAACAGTGCCAGCTCCTCTGCCGTAAAATCAGTAGTGCCGGCTTTTTTATCCGTTTGTTTACAACCCGTAAGAAATAATTGGGATCCTACCATTGATCCACCAAGTATTACGGCCATGGTTGAAACGGCTTGTCTGCGTTTCATAAGCTTTAATTTTTCTATTATAAATTTCCTTTTTTCAACTCAGTTACAGCATGGTCTGCAGCCCTTGCAGTTAATGCCATATAGGTAAGCGAAGGATTTACGCAGGCGCCTGAAGTCATACAGGCACCATCTGTCACAAATACATTCTGCGCATCCCACACCTGGTTCCATCCATTCAGCACAGATGTTTTAGGATCTCTTCCCATACGGGCAGTACCCATTTCATGAATTCCTCGTCCCATGGTGCCATCCCCATTTCTCTTCTGTACATTTTTAACACCTGCTGCTTCCAGGATCTCCGCGGCATCATTGATCATATCTTCCCGCATTTTCAGCTCATTCTCTTTCAATTCACAATCCACCGCCAATACGTTCAATCCCCATTTGTCTTTTTTCGTCTTATCCAGCGAAACCTTGTTTTCATGATAGGGCAATATCTCTCCAAATCCACCCATACCCATGGTCCAGGTTCCTGGTTCAGTCAGGGCTTCTTTTAATTCTGCGCCAATATTTAGCTCAGCAATATCACGGCTCCAGCCTTGCCGGCTGGCAGATCCCTGGTAACCAAAACCACGAACATATCCTCTTCCATCGTCTGTTTTTAGATTCCTATACCGGGGAATATAAAAACCATTCGGGCGGCGGCCATTAAAATATTTATCCTCATATCCTTCCACTATACCTCCTGCCCCAACACCCAGGTGGTGGTCCATCAGGTTATGCCCCAACTCACCACTGCTGCTTCCCAGCCCATCTGGCCATATATCCGTGGCAGAATTCATTAGAATCCAGGTACTGTTCAGCGCCGATGCATTCAGGAATATAATCTTGGCAAAATATTCATAGGTCTTGTTGTTTTCCGCATCCAGCACCTCCACTCCTTTTGCCTTTTTGGTATCCTTGTCGTAAATAATTTTAGTAACGATCGACCAGGGGCGAAGGGTAAGATTACCGGTTGCCATAGCTGCCGGAAGCGTAGCAGATTGGGTACTGAAATACGCCCCAAACGGACAACCCAGCCAGCATTTATTACGGTACTGGCAATTGCTTCGGTTATTCAGGGCCGCCGTAAGGTTAGCACTCCTTCCGATGATCAACCGGCGGGCATCTTTGTAATGCTGCCGGATACGTTCGGCGGCATCTTTTTCCACACAATTCAACTCCATCGGTGGCAGGAAATCACCATCTGGTAACTGCCATAAATTTTCCTTGGATCCATTTACGCCTGCAAATTTTTCTGCATAGCTGTACCAGGGAGCTATGTCTTTATAACGGATAGGCCAATCGACCCCGTGCCCGTCTTTGAGATTGGCCTCAAAATCAAGGTCGCTGAAACGGTAGCTCTGCCTTCCCCAGGTTAGGGAACGGCCGCCCACCTGGTAACCGCGGAACCAGTCGAATCGTTTTACTTCGGTATAGGGGCAGTCCTTCTCATTGACCCAAAAATCAAGATTGGTTTCGTTCAGCGGGTAATCTCTTTTTAAAACCGGGTAGTCTGCAATCATCTGCTGCGTTCTGCCTCCCCGATGCGGGAACTCCCAGGGGTGTTTATTGGCATTGACATAATCTTTTATGTGCTTTACATCCCTTCCCCTTTCCAGCAGCAGGGTTTTTAATCCTTTCTCGGTCAGTTCTTTGGCGGCCCATCCACCGCTGATTCCGGAGCCAATTACGATGGCGTCGTACGTATTTTCAGCCATAACAATAATTTGAAATGAGTGTAGCGTTTTGATTATTAAATATCACAGATTGCAATCGCATTCTTTAACGAGGCAATTTTATCCGATGCAGCAGGAATAAATTCCTGGGCAACATATCCTTTAAACCCTGTTCCATGAATTGCTTTCATAATAGCAGGGTAATACAATTCCTGGCTTTCATCTATCTCGTGCCGGCCAGGATTACCGCCTGTATGGTAATGACCAAAATAGGCGTAGTTTTTCTGAATAGTACGGATAATATCTCCCTCATCTATCTGCATATGGTAAATATCAAACAATAACTTGAAATTTTCACTTCCAAGCCGTTTACATAGCTCAATTCCCCAGGCAGAACGATCACACATATAATCTTTATGATCTACCCGGCTGTTTAACAACTCCATGGTAAGCACTACGCCGTGTTTTTCGGCCAGGGCAAGCAGTTTCTTCAGTCCGATGACGGCATTCTGCAAACCGGTTTCGTCATCCATTCCATCCCGGTTACCACTAAAACAAATCAGGTTCTTGTAACCGGCTTTGGCAACCAGGGGTATCATCTCTGAATAGCGCTGGATCAGCTTACCGTGGTACGTGGTATTATTAAAGCCATGTACCAGGTTAATTTCGGCACCATTGCACATGGATGAATCCAGCCCGTATTTCTTCAACACCTCCCATTCATGGGGGCCGACCAGGTCAATGGCCTTGATGCCAATGTCCTTGGCTACTTTACACAATTCATCCAAACTCAAATGACCATAGGTCCAGCGGCATACCGCATGATTTATATTTCCTTTCATAATTGGCGATGCAGCTTGATCAGCAGAAAACCCGGCCATGGGCGCCAGTGCTATACCTGCTCCGGCAGCCAGGATCTGCTTTACTGCTTTTCTTCTTGTAGGTTGTTTTTCCATAGTTGACTCAGGCACTTACAACCTGCACTTTTTTCCTGTTGCGCATAAAAAATACGAGCCCGGCAAATGCTACAATAAGAATAACGGGTATAACGGCGGTTGCCTGCAATACATCCGGCCCTGCTGTTAACTGTGCAGCCGCATACTGTCCGGCTTCTGAACTTCCCGGAGCTGCCGTACGATAGGCTTCCATAGAAGCTCCTTCCGGTAATTGTTTAGCGATGAGGCGGTCATAAAATCCACCCATGAACAGGGTGTAAATAGAAACCGCAAACATACCGGCTCCGCCCATCAGGTTCAGGCCCAAGGCACCTGATTTGGGAATATTTTCCGCTACAAAGCCCAACATGGTAGGCCAGAAATAACATACCCCGATACCAAAAATAAGTGCGGCAATATACAAGCTGCTACCCGTTACCGTACTCATCATATAAATGCCGATAGCCGCCATAATTGCAGACATCAATAATACGCCCTGTGGTGAAAAGCGATGTACAATGGGTTCAGCCAAACCACGGCCAACTACCATTACGCCCGTAGTGATGGTGAGGATTAAGATCGGGTTATCACTCACATTTCCTAAAAGTACTCCTACCCATTGCCCGGTAAAGAGCTCGGTAATGGCGGTACCAAACATGCAGATAAACATAAATATAAACAGGGGGCTCAATACAGATTTATACATTTCCCCCGTTGAAACACCCGAGGCAACCCGTTCTGTAACGGGGAAATCGAGCTTGGAAAACAGGTATCCATAAATCACGGTCGGAATCAGCATCATGCCCACCTGCACCTGCCACCCAATACCGAGCTTCTCGAACAAAAACACGATCAGTGTTCCGATAAAAATTCCACCCGGGAACCAAAGATGGAAATGATTGAGCTTGGTTGTTTTATTATCGGGGTACAAGGTTGCTACAAGCGGATTACAAGCCGCTTCGACCGTACCATTTGCAATGCCGATTAACAGTGTTGATAAAAATAATGTCCAGAAACCACCGGCAAATACGGTTAGCAAAATTCCGGCAAGGTGAAAAAGAAAGGCAATCAGCAAAAGTTTTTTCATGCCAATGCTGTCTACCACCATTCCCCCAATGACAACGGCAAGCGGGAAACCCCAGAAAGCAGTAGCTGCAATAGAGGCCAGTTCAGAAGCCCCTAAATTAAATTGTGTTCCTAATGTGCCCAGGATACCGGCACGAATTCCAAACGATAAAGATGTAACTAAGAGGGAGAGACAACTGGCTACAAACAGTTTGTTTCGATTGATGTTGGCTTGCATATCATTAAGGTTATTAACTATAGAGCAGTCATAAATTTATGGCTTTCATGGATATTTCAATCAGGGAATCGGCCAATGGTTAAAAAAAAGGAAATAACAGTTGTTAGGTTAAACAAATTTATCATATCCAAAACAGATGATTAAAGTATCCAAATCCCTCCGTATTTTCAGGCCGCTTTTGGTTTTATCCCCTAATTTTAACCCTCCTACTTAATTCAAATTGCAAGCAAACAATGGGCGAATTACAGATTAAAAAACAAACGGTAAAATACGATGTGGTTATTGTTGGTTCAGGTGCCGGCGGCGGAATGGCTGCTTACATGCTGGCCAAAGCCGGATTGAAAGTTTGTTTACTGGAAGCAGGGCCATTATACGATCCTGCCAAAAATATAACTCAGTTAAAAAATCCCTGGGAGTCTCCGCGCCGGGGCGCAGCAACACGTTTTCGCCCCTTCGGCGATTTTGATGCCTGTTACTGGGGATGGGATATTGATGGCGAACCCTATACCAAGGCAGCGGGTACCCAATGGGACTGGTTCAGAGCCAGAATGCTGGGTGGCCGCACCAACCACTGGGGCAGAATTTCGCTTCGGTTCGGACCGAAGGATTTTAAACGAAGAAGTATCGATGGTTTGGGAGAAGACTGGCCCATCAGTTATGATGATATTAAGCCCTATTATGACCGGGTAGACGAACTGATTGGTGTATTCGGTACCAACGAGGGACTGGATAATGATCCGGACGGCGTTTTCCTTCCGCCTCCCAAACCCCGGCTGCATGAACTGTTTATAAAAAATGCCGCAACCAAAGCAGGCGTTCGGGTAATCCCTTCGCGGATGTCTATGCTTACCAAACCTATTAATGATAAAAGAGGCGCCTGCTTCTATTGTGGCCAGTGTGGACGCGGATGCCAGGTATATGCCGACTTCTCCTCCTCTTCCGTATTGGTAAAACCAGCGCTTGAAACGGGTAATATTGACGTAATACCCAATGCCATGGCAAGGGAAGTACTTACCGATAAAGAGGGACTGGCGACCGGCATTTCCTACGTGAGTAAGGATGATATGATGGAATACCAGGTAAATGGCCGGGTAGTGGTACTGGCAGCCAGTGCCTGTGAAAGTGCCCGACTGATGCTGAACTCGAAATCGCAACGCCATCCGAACGGACTGGCAAACTCCTCCGATGTAGTAGGAAGATACCTGCACGATTCTACCGGTGCAGACATGGGTGGTGTATTACCACAGCTCTTTGATCGGAAACGCTACAACGAAGACGGTGTGGGCGGTATGCACGTATATTCTCCCTGGTGGCTGGATAACAAAAAACTGGATTTTCCCCGGGGATACCACATCGAATACTGGGGCGGACAAGGACAACCTGCTTATGGGTTTGGTATGGGTATTCAGAGCATGAATGGAAAATTCCTTGTACACGGAAAACAAAAAGAAGCAGGTGGCTATGGTGCTTCGTTGAAAGAAGACCAGCGCTTTTTCTATGGTGCATCCATCGGAATGGCAGGTCGTGGAGAAGCCGTTGCCTTCCGTCATAACAATTGCGAAATTGATCCAAATGTGGTGGATAAATACGGTATTCCTGTGCTGAAATTCAATGTAAAATGGAGCGAGCATGAAATCAATCAGGCAAAACACATGAAGGAAACCTTTAAGGAAATTATGCACTCCATGGGAGCCATTATTACCTGGGGAGGCGACGATGGTCCGGAAAATAATTACGGCCTGCACGCGCCGGGAAAAATCATTCATGAAGCAGGTACCGCAAGAATGGGCAACGATCCAAAAAACTCTGCCCTCAACAAATGGAACCAGGCGCATGATTGCAAAAACCTGTTTGTAGTAGACGGCGCCCCCTTTGTGTCACAGGCCGATAAAAACATAACCTGGACAATCCTGGCCTTGTCCATGCGCGCCAGCGACTATATTGTTGATCAGCTTAAAAAGAATAACCTGTAAAATTCCCCTGATATGGACAGAAGAAAATCACTCAAAGCAATTGCACTGGGAACCATTTCTACCGGACTTCTGCTGGATGCCTGTAAAGAAACAGACAAAAAAGCCGAACCCGCCAAAACCGAAGGAACTACAGGCAAAATTGACCGGATGCCGGAGGAAACCGAGCATTTCAATAAAATCAACGCGGAAAAATATTTTAATGCACACGAAATGGCAACGATCGCCCTTCTTGCCGATATCATTATTCCGAAAGACGAAGTCAGCGGCAGCGCAACAGATGCTAAAGTGCCTGATTTTATAGAATTCATTGTTAAGGATATGCCCGAGCATCAAACCCCTATGCGGGGAGGCTTGCGTTGGCTTGATTTACAATGCCTTCGCCAATTTGAAAAATCGTTTAAGGATTGCAGTGAGCAACAACGGATTGCCATGGTAGATCAGATAGCATATCCTAATAAAGCAAAAGCAGAAATGAGGCCCGGGGTAAATTTTTTCAACCTGATGCGAGACCTTACCTGTACCGGTTTTTATACCTCAGAAATCGGTGTTAAGGACATCGGTTACGCAGGTAATAAACCCAACCAGTGGAATGGAGTGCCAGAAGACGTATTGAAACAATACAACCTGGCCTACACCGAAAAAGAAAACAAGGAATGCGTCAGTTATAAATAAAAAGACGATCCGTTAATTAAACACGATTACATGGCGATTGCAAGAAAATTACGAATGGGCATGGTAGGTGGCAGCCTGGATGCTTTTATTGGCGCTGTTCATCGCATGGCAGCCTGGCTCGATGGTGAAATTGAGTTGGTATGCGGAGCCTTCAGCAGCAACGCGGAAAAATCCAAAGCAACTGGCGCAGCCCTGCGCTTACCAGCTATTCGCAGTTATGCCTCTTACGAAGAAATGATCCGCACAGAAAAGGAATTACCCGCGGATCAGCGAATGGATTTCATAGCTATAGTAACGCCCAATCATATGCACTTCGGGCCGGCCAAACTGGCCATGGAAAACGGTTTTCATGTGGTTTTGGATAAGCCTGTCACGTTCACCTATGCAGAGGCAGTGGAACTGAAACAGGTGATCGAGAAAACCGGCGCACTGTTTTGTCTTACACATACCTATACCGGTTATCCTATGATCAAGGAAGCCCGGCAATTACTGGCAGCCGGCAAAATCGGGAAACTTCGCAAAGTGTATGTTGAATACCCACAGGGATGGTTAACCGAATTTAGAGAAGGTAGTAACTATAAGCAGGCTGCCTGGAGAACGGACCCCAAACGTAGTGGAATTTCGGGCTGCATGGGTGATATTGGCACGCATGCGTTCAATATGGCAGAATATGTAACCGGTTTGAAAGTAGAAGCTATTTGTGCTGACCTGCAGATAACCGTACCAGGCAGATTGCTGGATGATGATGGTTCTGTATTACTGCGGATGGAAAATGGCGTAACCGGCAACCTATTTGCCACGCAGGTTGCAGCAGGGGAAGAAAATAACCTGAAGATCCGTGTGTATGGAGAAAAAGGTGGCATTGAATGGAAACAGGAAGATGCCAATACCCTTCTGGTAAAATGGTTACACGAACCTACCCAGGTATACCGGGCCGGTTCTCCCTACCTCAGCAGTTTTGCTCAATTGGGAACCCGAACGCCTCCGGGGCATCCGGAGGGATACCTGGAAGCTTTTGCCAATATCTACCGGAACTTTGCATTTACTTTACAATGCCGACTCAATGAAACCGAACCCAAACAGGAGTGGCTCGATTTTCCGGGTATTGATGCCGGAATCCGGGGCATGCTGTTCATCGAAAAAGTGGTGGAAAGCAGCCAGAGCGAATTAAAATGGACCACCCTCTGATTCACCCATTTACTATTCACTATTCACAAACACCCCTCCATGACAACACTAAAAGGTCCGGGTATATTTTTAGCCCAGTTTCTGGGCGATCAGGCCCCCTTTAATAACCTGCAGTCCATTTGCCTCTGGGCAGAAGCACTCGGCTTTAAAGGCGTTCAGATCCCTACCTGGGATGCAAGATGCATTGACTTACAAAAAGCAGCCGAAAGTAAAACCTATGCCGATGAAATACGCGGCACGGTAGAAGAATGCGGGCTATCCATAACAGAATTATCGACGCATTTACAAGGACAGCTGGTGGCTGTACACCCGGCTTACAATGAACTATTTGACGGATTTGCTCCGGCGGCCGTTCATGGTAATGCAACAGCCCGTACCGAATGGGCAGTTCAACAACTAAAGTATGCAGCAAAAGCTTCGCAGAACCTGGGACTGAATGCCCATGCTACTTTCAGTGGTTCCTTGTTATGGCATACCGTTTATCCCTGGCCGCAACGGCCGGCCGGATTGGTAGAAACCGGTTTTAAAGAGCTGGCAAAACGATGGAAACCAATCCTGGATGTTTTTGATGAAAACGGGGTAGACCTTTGTTATGAAATACATCCCGGAGAAGACCTGCACGATGGGGTTTCCTATGAGCTGTTCCTGAAGGAAGTAAACAACCACGCCAGGGCCTGCCTTTTATACGACCCCTCCCATTTTGTATTACAATGCCTCGATTACCTCGACTACATAGATATTTATCACGAACGAATCCGCATGTTCCATGTAAAAGATGCGGAATTTAACCCCACAGGAAGACAGGGGGTGTATGGTGGTTACCAAAGCTGGATTAACAGGGCCGGACGATTCCGTTCATTGGGAGACGGACAGGTAGATTTCAGCAGCATCTTCAGCAAACTGGCTGCCTACGATTATAAAGGATGGGCCGTTATGGAATGGGAATGTTGCCTGAAACATCCGGAAGATGGTGCGAAAGAAGGTGCTATCTTTATACAGGATCATATCATCCGGGTCACGGAAAAAGCCTTCGACGATTTTGCCGGAACCGGATCCGATGAAGCATTCAATAAAAAGATTTTAGGTATTCAATAAACAAACAAACATGAAAAAGTATGTGATTTTGGCAGGCATTAGCGCCATCGCCTTTGCTTGTGGAAACCAGGCTGCGGAAGAGAAGAAAGCCGATGCTCCGGCTACTGAACAGGCGGCAACTGCAGGCCCTTCTGCAGACGAAGAAAAAGGAATTGAACTGATTGCAGGAAGCGACTGCCTTACCTGCCATAAAGTAAATGAAAAAGCAATTGGCCCCTCTTACCAGGATGTTGCTAATAAATACACGGCAAATGATGCAACAATTGCAGAACTGGCCGGAAAAATTATCAAAGGTGGCAGTGGCGTATGGGGAGAAGTACCTATGACCCCGCACCCGCAGGTATCGGAAGACGACGCAAAAACAATGGTAAAATATATCCTGTCATTAAAAACCAAGTAATATGATCCGCACACTCCTGGTTGGTTTGGCATTGATTGGTTCAGGTGCCTGCTCCAGCTCAAAAGAGCTGACAGCAGATAATACACTTTCCAAGAAAGAAAAAAAAGAAGGATGGGTATTACTATTTGACGGTACTACTACCAATGGCTGGCATACCTATGGTAAAAATGAAGTAGGCGCTGCCTGGAAAGTAGCCAATGGTACATTGTACCTGGACGCCAGTAATAAAGCTGGCTGGCAAACGTCCGGCGGTGGTGATATTGTAACCAACGATGCTTTTGAGAACTACCACTTCAAAGTAGAATGGAAAATATCTCCCAAAGGAAACAGTGGTATCATCTTCAACATTAAAGACGACCGTTCAAAATACGAACATGTTTGGCATACCGGCATGGAAATGCAGGTTCTTGACAACGATGGCCATAATGATGGTAAAATTCAAAAACACCGTGCAGGTGATTTATACGACATTATTAAATCGTCTGTAGAAACAGTAAAACCAGTCGGAGAATGGAACCTGGCTGAAATTATTCAGAAAGATGGGCAGTTGGAATTAAAATTAAACGGAACCACCGTTGTAAAAACCACGCTCTGGGATGAGAACTGGAAGAACCTGCTGGCGAACAGCAAGTTCAGAAACATGGAAGATTTCGGAACTTTCCACAGTGGTCATATTGCCTTGCAGGACCATGGCGACAATGTATGGTATAAAAACATCAAAATCCGAAAGTTATAAAGAAAGGCTGCTTCGAAAGAAGCAGCTTTTTTTCATCTGAAACAATGAAATCATGAAATCATTGCATCTGCTATTCTTTTCTCCGGTACTTGCAGCGGCCTTATTACTGCAGGATGCTCCCCTACCCAGCCCAAAGGCAATAGGTTCCGGCAGTACCACCGTGCAGCAAAGCAGAAAATCCATACTGGTATTTTCTGCCACCCGGGGATTTCGCCATGCATCCATTCCGGATGGAATTAAGGCCATTCAGAAAATCGGAGCCCGTAATAATTGGGATATTACCGCAACGGAAGACAGTTCGGTTTTCAATGCTGAAAATTTAAAGAAATTCCATGCCATAGTATTACTCAATACCACTGGCAATGTATTTGGCAAAAACGAAGAAGCGGCCTTGCAGCAGTATGTTCGGAGTGGCGGCGGTGTAGCAGGTATTCATGCCGCGGCAGATTGTGAATATGAATGGCCCTGGTACAACCAACTGATAGGCGGTTATTTTGAATCGCATCCGGCTATACAAACAGCCAGTATCCTGGTAAAAGAAAAACACCCGGCTACAGCCCATCTTGGTTCCAGCTGGCTCCATAAAGATGAATGGTACAATTACAAATCAGTATCACCAGCCATTAAAGTGTTGCTGGAGTTGGATGAAAAATCCTATCAGGGCGGAAAGATGGGCTCTTACCACCCAATTGCCTGGTACCAGGATTTTGATGGGGGAAAAATGTTCTATACCGGCCTCGGCCATACCAGTGAAGCCTACCAGGATGAGAAGTTTCTAATGCATGTGGAAAATGGAATCCGGGAAATAATAAAGAAGTGATTCGGTTAGAATCACTTCTTTATACCTTATACCAGGTTTCCTTTAATAAACCCAATGCTTCGCTGGATGCTTTTAATATAATCCGGTGCATAGTTGTTTTCCTGTTCAACAAAGAAATGCTTCAAGCCGGAGGTTTTAGCGGCCTTAAAAATCCGTTTCCAATCGATCGTTCCATTACCTATTTCGGTGTTTTGCGAACGATTGGCTTTATCCATGTCCTTTACATGCCACATCGGAACCCGCCCTTTTAATTTTGTAAAGAGCTGAACCGGATCCAGCCCGGCATACACAACCCAGTAGAGGTCTAATTCCCATTTAACCAGGTCGGCATCAGTTGCTGAAGTCATCAGATCGTACCCCGTTTGTCCGCCATGATTGGTAAACTCAAAATCATGGTTATGGTAAGCCAGCTGAATACCTGCTTTTTTGCAAGCTTCCCCGGCAATATTCAATTTTGCGGCAATCTTCTTATAATCATCCAGGTTGGCTCTTTTATCTCCGGGTAAATAGGGAATGGTAAGATAACTGCTCTTCATAGTAAGGGCTGCCTGGATATGTTCCTCTAATTCGGCCTTTCCCGCATCCTCTTCTGTGAATAAAAACTTGGACGGCATATAATGGCCACTTGGCACAGAGAGGCCCAAATTGGACATAAAAGAAGCAAGCTCTGCTACCGGAATTCCAAAGAATTTTCCACCGCCAAACCCATACAATTCCACCTCCTTATACCCTGCCGCCGCTACCTGCTCAATGGTAGATCGGGGGTCTTTGGCAACCAGGTCTCTCAATGTATACAATTGAATTCCTACAGATCGTAGCTTTTTCTCTGCAAATAACAAATCGGGTAAGGCTAAAGCAGCCGGGGTAAGCAGGGCAGCCTGCTTCAGGAAGCTTCTTCTGGTAGACATAGCATTCTGTTTTTGGGTAGTTATTATAGGACGATGAAAGTACGAAATATGTATAACCGACAGGCACAAAAAAAACCGGTCTGCCCAAGACAGACCGGTTACGAAAAGGTATGTTAGAATGTTAGATGCGGAAATGTGAGAATGCCTTGTTTGCTTCAGCCATACGGTGTGTATCTTCTTTCTTTTTGAAAGCTCCACCTTCACCTTTGCTGGCAGCAACGATCTCATTCGCCAGCTTATCAGCCATACTACGGCCATTACGCTCACGACTGAAACGGATCAGCCACTTAATGCTTAAGGAAATTTTTCTATCCGGACGAACCTCAGAAGGAATCTGGAAGGTTGCACCACCGATACGACGGCTACGTACCTCAACAGCAGGCGTTACGTTGGCAATTGCTCTTTTCCAGATTTCATAACCATCTTCATTGGTGATTTTGCTCACCTTGTCAACGGCATCATAGAAAATTTCAAAGGCTACGCTTTTTTTCCCTTGCCACATGATATTGTTGACAAAACGGGTAACCAGTTTATCATTGTACCTGGCATCGGGCGCCAGAGGAAGTTTTTTGGCTTGTGCTTTACGCATCGGAGAACTATTTTATATTATTTTTTACCAGTTTGTTTGTCTCTCTTAGTTCCGTATTTAGAACGGCTCTGCTTTCTGTCTTTCACACCGGCTGTATCAAGGCTACCACGAACAATATGGTAACGTACACCTGGCAAATCCTTCACACGACCACCACGGATAAGAACAATCGAGTGTTCCTGCAGATTATGACCTTCACCCGGAATATAGGCGATCACTTCTACTTTATTAGTTAAACGAACCTTGGCTACTTTACGAAGTGCAGAGTTCGGTTTTTTTGGCGTAGTGGTGTACACACGGGTACAAACACCTCTGCGTTGAGGACAAGCATCCAGCGCTCTGGACTTGCTTTTTGCCTTGATGATTTCTCTACCTTTTCTTACTAATTGCTGAATTGTAGGCATTCTAACCTTATTTATTTGGGACGGCAAAGGTAGAACCCCTTACCGAAAAAACAAAATTAAATTCTAAACTTTCCACATCCACTGATGTAAATCAGCGGTTTTACCTTCCCTGATAGCCGTAAGGCGTTCTTTCACTTCTTTGGCAACAGGACTGTTATCAACATTAAAACTCATCTGAAACTCTTTGTATTTCAGTTCTTTCACCATGGAAATAACCGCTGCGGTACCAGTTCCGAACACTTCCTGCAATTGCCCTTTGCCATACGCTGCCAGCAATTCATCGATATTAATCCGGCGCTCTTCCACTTTTAACCCCATCTCCTTTAATACCGTCAGCACACTATCGCGGGTTACCCCGTGCAGGATGGTGCCTTCTTCCAGGGAAGGCGTTACGGCGGTGCCATTGATGATAAAAAACACATTCATCATGCCTACTTCCTGCAGCCATTTATGTTCGAACGCATCGGTCCATAATACCTGGTCATAGCCTTGTTTCTGCGCTTCCGTCACAGCCAGCATGCTGCCTCCGTAATTACCCGCATTTTTCGCAAAACCAACACCACCCGGCGCAGCTCTTGTATAATGTTCCTCCACCAGAATTTTCATGGGAGCGGCGAAATACGGGCCGGTTGGACTCAGAATTATCAGGAACTTATAGGTGGCAGAAGGACGAACGCCCAACATAGTATCAGTCGCAAACATAAAGGGGCGGATATAAAGAGAGTGCTCCTTAATAGTCGGAATCCAATTCTTATCCAGGGAAATAAGCTTCCGCATTCCCTCCATAAAAAGTTCTTCCGGCACTTCCGGCATATTCATCCTGGCGGCTGAGGTATTGAAGCGGCGGTAATTATCGTAGGGGCGGAAAACAAACGCATTTCCAGCCTCATCCCGGTAGGCTTTAATTCCCTCAAAAATTGCCTGTCCATAATGAAGCGCGGCCAGGGAAGGATCCAAACTCAAGGGCTGGTAGGGCTTAATTTCAACCGATTTCCATTCACCATCAGCATATTCAGCCTCCAGCATATGATCTGTAAAATAGCGGCCAAAGGGGATATTTTCCAGTGGCGTTTCGTTCAGGCGGCTACGTTCAATTTTAGTAACCGATATATCAAATGCTGCAATCATATTTGGTACATTTGCTGCAAAGAAACAACGAATTTACTGGGTAACCAAACTACTCAGCCTAAATTACTAACAATTGTTAGCACTAAATTCCCGGAATTTTTCATGTCATTGAACTCTATTAAGCTTACCGGAACACAACTGGCCGGACTCTATTCCTCCAGTCTTGTTCTTACAGGTGACAGTGCCCGGCCATCAGGCGCCCTCCCCATTGCGGAAGCGCCGGCTCCCGGCCCCCATCCCGAAACAGCTCCTACACCGCCGCCGCCCATACAATTTCTCGGTCGGAACAGCCGGCGCTTTGTAGTGCTGGTTCACTACCCAGAGGCAGTGCATATTTCCGAAACGGCTTTTGAATTTCTGGGATCCGTGCTGAAAGCCTGCCAACTGAATGCAGCAGACATTGCTATTGTGAACCTGGCCAAACAAACTCCCGATCTGGCTCAACTGACCGAAGAACTGCTGCCCGAGCTTCTATTGAACTTTACCGGCATTGTTCCGGCCGGCCTCCCGGCCGATACGCCCCTGCTCAGCCCTACCCGCATAAATTCGGTAGCTTATATGATAGCGCCCGGCCTTGACCAGTTAAACCAGAGCAGTGAAGCTGTAAAACCGCTTAAACGACAACTATGGGAGGGCTTGAAAGCAATGCTTGGTATCTAACAACAAAACCTTAATCACCGATGGAGTTAATTTTTGCCACCAATAATCGTCATAAAATAGAAGAAATCCGGCCTTTATTACCGATTGATATTCAGTTAAAAACATTGGAGGAAGCAGGTATCGGGCAGGATATTCCCGAGCCTCATCCCAGTTTGGAAGAGAATGCCCGCGAAAAATCGGGTGTAATCCACCGCTTAACAGGAAGGAACTGCTTTAGCGAAGATACCGGATTGGAAGTGACTGCATTAAAGGGAGCCCCGGGTGTCAAAACCGCCCGCTTCGCGGGCCCGGATGCGAGCGCGGAAGAAAATATCCGGCTTCTATTGGAAAAGCTTGGGCAGGAAAAAGACCGAAGCGCCCGCTTCAGAACGGTCATTTCCTTAATTTTAGACGGAAAGGAATATCAATTTGAAGGAATTTGTGAAGGCAGGATCAGTGAACACCCCAGCGGAAACCGGGGATTCGGATACGACCCGGTGTTTATTCCGGAAGGTGCATCCCGGTGTTTCGCCGATATGTCGCTGGAAGAGAAACAGGTATACAGTCACCGCCGAAAAGCCACCGACCAACTGGTGGATTTTTTAGTAGAACAGGCAACCAAACTATGAATGATAGCGACTTAATCAAAGGTAGTATTGCAGGTGAACCTAAAATGCAGGAAGCACTTTACCGCAAGTATGCACCCAAAATGTATGCGGTATGCTTACGGTATGCCGGAAATAATGATGATGCCCAGGATTTGCTGCAGGAGGGTTTTATTAAAGTTTTTCGGAACCTGGACAAGTTCAGACACGAAGGCTCATTTGAAGGCTGGATGAGGCGTGTTTTTGTAAATACCTCCATCGAGCAATACCGCAAAAAAGTGCACATGAACAGTATCTCGGACCAGGAAGAAAGAGGTATTGAAGATGCTTCCGTTTCTGTACTCGACCAGTTGGCCGAACGGGATATTGTGCAGTTGGTACAGGAATTATCGCCCGGTTACCGGGCTGTATTTAATTTATATGTGATTGAAGGATATTCACATAAAGAAATTGGCGAGCTCCTTTCCATAAGTGAAGGAACCAGCAAATCGCAATTGGCCAGGGCAAAAGCCATTTTGCAAAAAAAGGTTGCCGGCTTTTTAGGAGAACAACGTAAACAAGCCAACAAATGATGGATCCGCTGAGCAATAGAATGAACCAATGGGAGGCTAGTCCACCACCCGGCTCCTGGGAAATTGTATCCCGGGAATTAAAAGAAGTAAATGCCGAAAAAAGATTGGCCCTGCGTATGGAATCTATGGAAGCAATGCCACCAGCTGCTGCCTGGAGCACCATTGCAGCTGCTATTGAGAAGGAAACGCCGGTACCTGCTTTTAAACGGGGCGATGTTCCGGTTCGCCCGCTCTTTCCCTACCTGGTCCGTTATGGTGCGGCGGCAGCGGTTATTGGTTGTATCGTCTGGCTGGTCAGCAGCCGGTCCTTTTCAGGGGCCGATGAATTAACCACGGCAGCCCTTCCCATTCCGGCAGAAAAAGCAGCACCGGCCCTTCCACCCGGGGTTAACAGCCCCGCCGAAAACACCGCTTTTACCGATTCGGCTCCTGTCGAGTCCAATGTCGGGCCAGCGCTTCCCGGCAACAGGCCCGGCCGCTCCTCCAAACGAAAAGATCCAGGCTATTCAATGGTTAAAAGGCTGGCCCTTTATGCTGCTCATCAAAGCAGTAACTGGCAGCAGGAAATTTCCAGGCAAATGAGTTTTTCTTCCCTGCAAAGCCTTCCGGTTCAACAAAGAGATTTGCGGTATATCCGGGTTGCTTCGCAAAACGGAAACCAGGTTCGCCTTTCGGCAAAATATGCGCCTGTATACTATGAGCTTACCAATACCAACGAATCGTATAATGCCCTGAATCATCCCTTTAGCAGCATTGAAAAACAGTTGCTGCAATCACATTACATACCCGATCCGGGAAACCTGTTCGACCTGCTCCATTTTAAAGAAATCCTGGAGGAACAATAAGCATTTTCACCATGGCAAGAATTAAGCTGGCAATGCCCCCTGATTTTCATTTTGAAACAGCGATACCGGTTCGTATAACCGATTTGAATTACGGCGGTCATGTGGGCAACGATACCATTTTAAGCATGCTTCATGAAGCCAGGATTCAATTTTTGCGCAAAGCCGGCTACACTGAATTGAACATGGAAGGAGTTGGCCTGATAATGAGTGATGCGGCAATCGAATTCCGGCAGGAATTATTCTATGGAGATACGGTTCTGGTAAAACTGGCAGCCACCGAATTCAGCCGCGTGGGATTTGAACTCTATTACCAGTTGGAAAAGCAGGGACCTGATAAGCCCGTATTGGTGGCATTGGCCAAAACGGCCATGGTTTGCTATAACTATACAGCCAAAAAAGTTGCCGCATTGCCGGTACGCGCCAAAGAAGAATTAACCAGGCAGCCGCTTTAGTCCGAATTCCAGATCTTCCAGCCTTCTTCTGCCTGTATCAGTAGCATGTCCTTCCCATTTTCAATGATAGCCCCCCTTTCTTTCCCGTTGGTGAGAAAAGCTGTTTCGGCAGGATTATACACCAAATCATACAAATAATGGCGGGGGGTGATGCTGTCATACTGCATCGGCGGACAGGTTGTTATATCCGGAAACATTCCAAGCGGTGTTGTGTTGATCCACAACCTGGCAGCTTGCTGTTCCGAAAAGCTCAGTTCTGCATAGGTTTTACTGCCCGTCGACGGATCTGCTTTCCGGCTCACCAGGGTAAAAGGTATGCCGAGTTTTTCCAAAACATATTGAACTGCCTTGGAAGCACCACCGGTTCCCAATACCAATGCCCTGTTATGATCGGTATCGAGCGATTTCAGGAGCGATTGTTCAAACCCGACCACGTCCGTATTAAAACCTTCCAGCACACCATTTCGAATGCGGATGCAATTGCAGGCGCCGGTTTTTTTTACGACCTCGGATTGCTTGTGTAAAAAAGGAATAACCGCTTCTTTATAGGGAATAGTTACATTGATGCCTTCCAGTGCGGGTTGCTGGGCCAGCAAGCCGGAAAATTGCTCAATGGAGGAAATCGGATAGTTTTCATACAACGCCTCCACACCTTCCTTTTCAAATTTTTCGGTGAAATATTTTTTTGAAAAAGAATGACTAAGTGGATAGCCGATTAATCCGAATAACCGCATCAGGCCATTTCTTTATTCAGGAAAAGATGGAATGTATCTCCCCGTAAACCTACCCGCATGGCTTCCAGCGAAATCATTTCGGAGGGGGCAATATTTCCCAGGTTTACATTACAGCCAATCAGTTCTATAAAGTAGAGTTGCTGTGCTTTTTGCGGTGCTTCCCAGATAATTTTTTCTTCAGGTATCTGGGTCAGGATTTCCTGTACCAATCCTTCCCGTACTTCCCCACTTCCCCTGTAAATGCCCACATTACCTGCTTCCCTGGCTTCCGCAATAACATAGCTTGATCCGGCTTCCAATTCCGCCCGCATCAGTTCTATCCACTTATAAGGCGGGATGATATGTGCTGCATCCTTGCTGCCCACTTCGCTCAAAACCGTGCCATGCTTGGTCAATTTCTCTATATAACCGCATTTTTCTGCATGTGGAATGGTAATCGACCCGTCGCTTACTTCCATATAATCAATCGCATAATCTTTGCAGACGGCAATAAAATCTTCAAACTGATTACGGATCAGGAAGGCTTCGAATAGGGTACCCCCGAAGTAAACGGGCAGGTTGAAGGATTTATAAACTTCTATTTTTTCCCGGAGATTAGGGGTAACAAAGGAGGTTCCGAATCCCAACTTTATAATATCTACGTGCGGGTGGGCTACACTGAGGAAATTTTTTGCTTCTTCAATACTCAGCCCCTTATCCATAACCATGGTAATTCCGCTCTTACGGGGTTTGGCTACCCGTTCCGGAATCTGCGATAAGTTAAAATTCATTTACACTTTTTTTTGTAGAGAAACCGCGCAAAAATAGGAAACAGCCGCCACATTATGCTTTTCCTGATTTCCGATGTCTTGCCAGGAGGTCAACTACCAGCTGATTTTGCAGTATAGTAGGGTGTAGCGCCACAAATTCCTTTAACTGTTTGGGCGCTTTCTGAAGCCCTCTTTCGAGGTAGAGCAGGGCTTCCTTGGATTTACCCAACGCAAAGAGGATGGCACTTTTATAGTAAATGAACAAGGGTTTACCGTCGGTATGCTGCAGGGCAGCCATCACCTGTTCCATTGCCTCCTCGTAAAACTTATTCAGGTACAAACACCGGATCAATGCCTCCCAGCCCTGCACACTTTTAGGACGCGACCGTACCACATTGGAAAAATAAAAGATCGCATCCCTCGTTTCTCCCAGTTGAACTTTACACTCTCCCATAGCAAGGTTAAATTCAGGAACCGATTTATGGATCTGCATCGCTGTTTCCAGTTGTTTTACAGCCTGGGGCCATTGTTCTTCATTAATATAGGTACAGGCAATTTTGTAGTATAATTTGCTGTCGTCCGGATTCAGGTGAACAGCTTTACGGTAATAAATCCGTGCCTGCGCATAGTTCTTAAGTTTATCATAGCAATGCCCAATTGCCTCAAAAATTACATCTTCTGGCCTGGATAGTTCCAGCACTTTCTCCAATACGTCAATAGCCTCTTTGAATTTACGAAGGCGGATATAGGCATCGCCCATATTGCGGTAGGCATAGTCAAATTTCTCATCTATAGTAATAGCGTATTTATAGGCATCGATTGCTTTTTCATAAAGTTTGAGCCCCTGGTAGGCGGCAGCCAGGTTAAACCAGGCCAGTTCATTGTAGGGGTGTTCATCGAGAATTTTCTGGTGCAGGCGTATACTTTCTTCATTTCGTCCGGTAAAATCTGTCCAGAAACAGATTTTGTATAGCGCTTCCTCATTGGTTGGCTCCTGTTCCAGGATTAGTTGGAGACAATCAAAAATCTTTTCAAACTGTTCGTAATCGTCGTAGACATCTGCCAGTTCAAAAAGCAGTTCAATCCGCTCTTCCCCTTCAAATTCCTGCAATGCATTCTCTAGCAGATGAATTGCTTTTTCCTGCTCATCCAGGGCAAGGTAGGCGTCGGTACGAAGTATGTATAGATCAATATCTCTGCTATCCAGCAATTCTGCCAGGTCTAGCACATCCAGTGCATCCCGGTATTTACGGGTAGCAATCAGGATATCCGCTTTGCGGAAAAGCAGTGCAGAAGAGTAGGGAAACTGCTCTACCCCCATGTCGCAGGCTTCCTGCGCTTGGGCCAAATCTTCTTTCTCATCAAAATAATTAATGATTTTTTCGAAGGATTCCTCATCGAGAAAGCTGCTGGAACGGCCGGATTTCCTGTCGTTATACAACCTCAATAATTCCTCCATATCCTCTTTATCCTGTCGAAAGGGGTATTCTTTCATGAATGATAGGTTCTCCTAATTTACCTTAAACAAAAAAAAAATCCAAGTTTCTGTAACATTTTTTATAAACGAGCGTTAAATAGATTATAAAGTTTGTGACGAATGGTTAGGAATTGTCCAAATTTTTTGTTTATTTTTGTACTAATATGTTGTTAAACCTCCATACAAGAATCTCTAAACACGGTAGAAAACTGCTGGCGGCAGCGGTTTTACTAGGAATTACCGGTTTAGCGGTTGCCAGTATGGGAGGGGAGAAAAAAGCCAAAAAAACAGCCAGCAAACCAACTGAACATTTTGTTCCGATTAAAACCACTACTGGTTTTACATTGAAAGCGGGCCCTTCTTACAAAGGAAGTTTAGGCTTTTCGACTACGAAAATTAACCAGAATCAGCTGAGTGTGAACACCCTGGTTACCTATCAAAAAGGGAATACCACTTACATTATGCCGTATAGCAGCCGCATTACAATTGGTAAAACAACGGCTTGTAACAGTACGCAGATGTTGAACCTGAAGTTGCGGATGCACAAATAATTTTTCCCCTATTAAAAGAACTTCTTGCTGCTGCTCCGAATGGAGCATTTTTTATTGCCCCTTGTCCTTCTTCATTCCCCTCCCCCTAATTCCTCCTCCCCTTCTTACTCTCCTCATAACTCATTTCACGAAAACCTGATTTGGGGATATCGAATTTCGAAACTGGTACCGGGTTCAGAGACACCTGGGCTACTACGTATTTAATGGTAAGTTTACCTTGTTGTAATTCATATTCAAGGGGTAAGCCCCGAAGATTTGTAAACTGGGAGTTATAGTGGTTGTTTTCCGGTTGTAATTCTTCGGTATAATACACGGTGAACGTTGACCCGTCCTTCAGAGAGGCCACCGCTTTTTTACAGGTATACCCTGCCAATTGTTTGGTTTCGTCGGTTGTAGTAAAACTGATTCCTTCGTACCGGCGATTTTTATCCTTCCAGTCCTCTGCCGTCATCCGGATCAGAACTTTTTGTCCGCCCACTTCCTGTAGCACTACCGCACTGCCGGTTCGGGCATCGTGTATGGTCGTAAAACTTGCCAGGGCGCTTTGCATCTCTGACCGGCTCAGTCCACCTTTCAGGTAAACGGTGGTGGTTGCACCGTCGAACGCATCCGCCAGTTTGGGTTCAGCGGTTCCGGTAGTAATAACCGCATCGTAAACGATGGTAAGGTCTGAAACTCTTTTTTGCGCCTGGATTCCGGTAAAGCAGAAGAGGCCCAGGAGGCTAAGAAATGCTATTTTCATGTTGATCTTGCTGTAAATCAGACGGAAAATAACCATTTTTAGTTGGCTTACTTGCCTTTTTTCTGCATTTCCTGCACACGCTTCTGCGTTTCCTGCATTTGTTCCATTTTTTCCTGCCATTTTGATTTGCTCTTCGGTTTAGCTCTATTGGCTGCTAACTGCGCTACAATTTTATCGTGATCGATGATATAATTTTGAATCACCCACTGTAATGCCAGGGTAATCAGGTTGGAAACCGTATAATACCAGGTAAGGGCCGATGGAAGCCGGTTAAAGAAGAAGAGCAACAATACCGGGAAGAAATAAGGCATGTATTTCAACATCGGATTATTCTGATCCGGTGTCATATTCATATTATACAGGGAGATCAGGAAACTGGTAATAACAGCCGTAAGGGTAAACAGGCTGATATGATCTCCAAACCAGGGAATATTAAACGGCAGTTGGGTGATTACATCGTAGGTCGACAAATCAGCGGCCCAGAGGAAGGATTCTCCCCGCAGGTCAACAAAAGAGTTAAAAAAGCTATACAATGCAAAGAAGATCGGGATCTGCAGTAAAGCGGGAATACATCCGCCCAGCGGGTTAACGCCGGCCTCCCGGAACAACTTCATTTGCTCCATCCCAAATGTCTGCTGATCATCGCCATATTTTGCTTTAAGTGCATCTATTTCAGGGCGCAATGCCTTCATTTTAGCGCCACTCAGATAACTTGAGTACACCAGGGGAGATGTAATCAGCCGGATAAAGATGGTCAGCAAGGCAATAACCAAACCAAATGAAACAAAATATTTTTTGATAAAATCAAAAACGGGCATTACAATGTACTGGTTGATGGGCCGTACAAAAGCATAGGGTCCCTGTCCAAGATTTACAATCTTATCCATTTTTTCTACCCCGATATTGCGCAGAATTTTATAGTCGTTCGGACCAAAATAGAACTGAAGCGGAATAGTGGCCTGGGTACCTGCGGGCAGTTTCTTTTCAAAACTGGCTTTGGTAGCAACAATTAAACGAGCACTATCTTCTTTGGGAGTTGTCCAGTCAAATTTTGCTTTGTCAAATTTGTCTTTATTAATGAGGGTAGCATTAAAAAAGCGCTGTTTGATACTTGCCCAATGAACCGTATTTTCAAAGCTTTTCTGGTTATTCGACATCAGGTTAAAATAGTCGTATTCTCCATCTTCTACCAAAATAAGCTGGGATTGTTCTCTTTCGTACCTGGCATCTTTTTCTTGCTGCTGCGCTGCTACATTCCATTGCAACTGGAAATTCTGCTGGGCAATCATAGAAGTGGTTCCGTTAAGCCGAATCGTAAAGTCGATTAAATAGGAACCAGGTTTGATGATGTATTCCTGTTGAATGGATTCACCCGCGTTACCGGCCGCTTCATATACCACAATATGGTTGCCATTGGCATCCTGCTGGGCAGACTTGAGTTGAAAAAACAACTCAGCAGAAGGGGTACTTTGATTGGTGGCTGTTAGTACGGGGTAACTAAACTGATCACTTCCATCTTCAATTATTGATACCAGGCTACTGTCTGCCCGGTTGTATTTTTTCAGTTCTACCTGAACCGGTTGCCCTCCCTTATTACTGAATCGTACTTTCAGCAGGTCTGTTTCAACGGTATGAAAGCCTTCTGAACCAGCCAGGTGCCTGGCCCATCCGGTAGCATTGGAATCAAGTACCTGGGCAGAAGCCGCAATGCTGTCTTTTGCCTTGGCCTGGGCAGCTTGTTGTTTAACCAGTTCAATTTTTGCCAGGGAATCTTCCTGACGGAGGCGTTGCGCTTCTAATTCCCTGCTATTCTTGGAAGAAATAAACAGATAAACAAATAAAAGAACCCCCAACAGCACAAAACCGATTATCGTATTCCGATCCATACTTTGCATCCAGTAATATTTTTAAGAGTTGCGAAGATAAAGGAAAAGGTGGCTGAATAATATTGCGTCTATAGTGAATAGTAAATGGTAAACCGGCGGTTCCCTTTTCCTAAATCATTTCATTTTGAAGCAAAGGGTTGCGTACCGCATCCTTTTTTTCCGCGTATTCTTTGGCGGCTTTTACAAAATGAACAAATACCGGCTGAGGATTTTCCACCGTACTTTTTAGTTCAGGGTGATATTGAACGCCCAAAAAGAAGGGATGGTTGGGTAATTCCACGATCTCCACGAGCCCGCTTTCCGGATTCTTACCACTGGCTACCAGTCCGGCAGCTTCGAAATCAGCGAGGTATTTATTATTAAACTCCCAACGGTGACGATGCCTTTCTGAAATCTGGGTAGCACCATAGATCTGATGGGCCAGGGTACCTTCGGTAATCTGGCAGGGGTAGGCTCCGAGGCGCATGGTTCCTCCCTTGGCGGTAACCGATTTCTGCTCTTCCATTAAATCGATAACCGGCCGATTGGTAGCCGGATCCATTTCCGTGGAATGCGCTTCCGGCCAGTTAAGTACATTTCTTGCAAATTCAATTACACTCATCTGCATGCCCAGGCAAATTCCAAAAAATGGTAATTTCTGTTCACGGGCATATTTTACTGCTGTTATTTTTCCTTCAATACCCCGGTGTCCGAAACCTGGTGCAACCAGTAAACCATCCAAATGCCCCAGTTTTTCCTCCACATTTTCATCAGTAATGAACTCACTGTGAACATTGACAATATTTACCTTACACTCATTCATTGCTCCAGCATGAATAAATGCTTCCAGGATGGACTTATATGCATCCTGTAATTCAATATACTTCCCGATAAGCCCGATCGTTACCTTGCTCTTGGGATATTTTAGCTTATCGAGGAATTCTTTCCATTTAGATAATTCCGGCTCTGAATACTGGGTGATATTCATCTTTTTCAGACAAATCAGGTCTAGCTTTTCCCGCATCATGGCCAGGGGCACTTCATAGATGGTAGGTGCATCCGCGGCTTCAATAACAGCCTCCTTTTTTACATTGCAAAACAGGGCTATTTTCCGCTTTATTTCAGGCCCCAGCGGTTCTTCTGTACGGCATACAATTACATCGGGATGAACGCCTTCCTGGCTTAACATCCGAACACTGTGCTGGGTGGGTTTGGTCTTGAGTTCCTTCGCTGCTTTCAGGTAAGGTATCAGGGTGAGATGTACTACCACACAATCTTCTTCCGGTAACTCCCATTGTAACTGGCGAACTGCTTCTATAAAAGGCAGGCTTTCAATATCCCCGACAGTTCCCCCGATTTCCGTAATTACAATATCAAATCCCCCCTGCCCCAACAACAGCATACGACGTTTGATTTCATCCGTAATATGCGGAACTACCTGTACTGTTTTGCCTAAATAAGCTCCGTCTCTTTCTTTATTGATAACGGTCTGGTATATACGCCCTGTGGTAACATTATTCGCCTGGCTGGTGAAGATGTTCAGAAAGCGCTCATAATGCCCGAGGTCGAGGTCGGTTTCCGCACCATCTTCTGTTACATAACATTCTCCATGTTCGTAAGGATTCAGTGTTCCAGGATCCACGTTGATATAGGGATCAAATTTCTGGATTGTTACAGATAACCCTCTTGCCTGCAACAGTTTTCCAAGTGATGCAGCAATAATTCCTTTACCCAGGGAAGAAGTTACTCCACCTGTAACAAAAATGTACTTGGCCATATCGGTTCAATTTCAAATTTTAATCATTACCCCTGGGTTCTAAAAAAATAATAACACCCCAGACCAATTGGCCAGTTGTGCTAGAAAACATACAAAATCATTTATTGTGAACCAGGTTGATGTGACCTTGCGGAAAATTGCAATATGTTCATCCGGGAGGTCATGCAAAGATAGGATAAAAAGACAATAGGCACCCGGAATCCCGGATGCCTATTTTTTCCTTTTGGTGATTATTGCTTATTATTTGATCGTCAGCTGCGAAACAGCAGACGGTTGAATCGGAGTGGCTTTTATAAAGGCTGAATGATTACGTTTCAACAAAATTTCTTTAATTTTTTCCGCCTGATCTTTATTTGCGTGTATGACCACGATGGCTAAAATCTCTACAAAAAGGATCCATACACTTAAATTTCGCTTCATACTATTAGATTCTGGGTTGTTCACAGGTTTAGGAAAGGCGAAGGTATAAAAAAATTCCTAATATCTAGGGGAAATCCCTTATACCCGCTGATTTAATAAACGAACATTTGAATCAAATATTATTTATCTGCCTGAATTTTCACATAACTGGCTGATATCCCTTTAATAAGGGATGAGCTGAAACCCTGGTGTTCCATTTCATTAAGCCCGGCAATCGTACAGCCCTTAGGGGTGGTTACCTTATCAATTTCATATTCCGGGTGGGTACCTTTCTGCAAAAGCAGTTCTGCGGCTCCTTTAACCGTTTGGGCAGCTATAAGGCTGGCCGTTTTAGCATCAAACCCGATTTCTATACCCCCCTGGATATTTGCCCTGATATACCGCATGGCATACGCTGTTCCGCAGGCTCCCAAAACGGTAGCTGCGTCCATAAGTTTTTCATCAATGGCCACCACCCTTCCTACCTGGTTAAACAGCTCCAATACCCATTCGACCTGTGCCTGGCTGGCTCCGGAATGGCTGATACAGGTCATACTTTCCCGGATGGCAACTGCTGTATTAGGCATGGCTCTGAACAAAGCCGGTGAGTTGGCAATGCCTATTTCCGACCGCATTTCCTGCATGCTTACTCCGGTTACTACGGATATCAGCAATTTATCACTGGTTAATGCAGGTGCTATTTCACGGATCACTTCTTTTATCTGGAAGGGCTTTACGGCCAATAGAATCACTTCACTGCCGGCGGCTGCGGCCAGGTTATCGCTGGTGATCTGCATCCCTTTTTGTTGGAGAGGCTGTAGCAGGGTGGTTGTTCGGCGGGTAACTGTAATCTGTGAGGGGGATAAAAATCCGCCTGCCGTTAATCCTTCTGCAATGGAGATACCAAGGTTTCCCCCGCCGATTATGGCTATGGTTTTGCTCATATTTGATAGTTGCTTGCTTTAATAGTAGTGTCCACCCACCAGGTAGTTGCGTACATAGTCTTCCACGCCCTCTTCCAGGCTGTAAAAGGGCTCTGAATAACCCGCTGCCTGTAGTTTATGCATGGCCGCTTCGGTGAAATACTGGTACTTTTCCCGGATATCTTCCGGCATATCGATAAACTCGATCAGGGCTTCTTTATCCAGTCCTGCATAAGTGGCTTTAACCAGGTCTTCAAAACTTCTGGCCTTTCCGGTACCAAGATTATACAAACCCGAGGCAGGCTGGTTAATCATGAGCCAGAAACAAACCTTAATAACATCCATCACATACACAAAATCACGCAGTTGCTGCCCGTCTTTGAAATCGGGCCGGTGCGATCTGAATAATTTTACTTTTCCCTGTTCCCTGATCTGGTTAAAGGAATGCCAGATCACCGAAGCCATTCTTCCCTTGTGGTATTCATTGGGGCCATAAACATTAAAAAATTTCAGGCCTGCCCAAAAGGGCGGGTGCATGGCTTCATGCAATACCCATTTATCAAATTCATTTTTGGAAACACCGTAGGGGTTCAGGGGCTCCAGTTGAAAAGGCAGCTCATGTGAATCCTGATAGCCCAATTCCCCGTTTCCATAAGTAGCTGCGGAAGAAGCATATACCAATGGAATCGTATGTACTACGCAGTAATTCCACAATTTCTGGGAATACTCCACGTTCAGGCGCTGATGTACGGAATAGTCAAACTCCGTAGTATCTGTTCGGGCCCCGATATGAAACACGAACGAAATAGTGGGTTTATGTTCCTGCAACCATTCAAAAAACAGGTTCCTGTCAACTTTATCGATGTATAATTTACCAGATAGATTTGCCTCTTTGACGGCACTCGAAAACTCATCTACCAAAATAAGGTTGGTATAGCCTTTCAGGTTTAAAAAACCTACTAGACAGCTGCCTATAAACCCGGCAGCTCCGGTTACAATAATGACCGTTTTATTATCCATGCAATAAAGGTACTGGGGAAAAACTAATTTATTTGTCTACGATAACCCGAATAATTGTGCACCCGGCAGGATCGAGATCAATTTCGGTTTGACCGTTTATATAACTGGCTCTGTCACGTATCCGTTCCAGGCTTTCGGAAAACAGGTCTCTATTAATAATCACTTTATAATCTACCTGTATGGTTAAATACACTTTAGCCCCGATATGGTCCAGGGCCAGGCCTACCTGCCGAACCTCCGTATTCATCATAATGGAGGTCAGCGCTTCCTGGCTGATCCGTAAAAAATCCAGCTCTACCTCCCCCACTGTTTTATCCTCTTCCACCGTGCTCAGGAACTTACAGGGAATGCCCGTTAACAAAGAAAATTCTCTGCACTGCCAGTCGAGCGTGGCTTTCAGACCGACATGGCTCAGCATGGTAGACCCAATGCTAAAAGTTATGCGTCGTATGGTCGCAATCAGCAGTTCCGTTATGCCGGCCGCATGTTCCAGGCGGTTTCTACTGGCAGGGGATAAACCATCCTCCCGTCTTCCCACCCAGTCAATATCCATTTTGATAACCGAGGCAAGCTGGGCCATTTCCTCGTGTAATTCAGCCGCCAGGAATTTTCGGTCTGCTTCCATGCTGGTTTTAAAATGGCCCGCCAAACTTTTAAACTTATGGTATTCCGCCTCTATATCTTTCTCCACTTTTTTTCGCTTGGTAATATCTTTGGCGATGGCAAAAACCATGTCTTTACCGGAATGAAAAATAGATGTCCATTCCAGCCAAACAACTCCCCCGTTTTTGGTGATATACCTGTTTTCAAAGTTGAGTAGTTTTTTACCACTGATCAATTCAGCTCTGGTACGGGCCGTTTCTTCGCGGTCATCGGGATGTACAAAACTGGAAATCAAACGGGAAAACAGCTCTTCCTCGGTATAACCCAATTTATCAATCACTGCTTTGTTTACTTTTTTGAAATATCCGTCTCTGCCCGCTATGCAAACAAGGTCGGGGGTCATTTCAAACAACTGAAACAAATCACTAACAGAAGGCATGGGTGGCGTTACAGGTTATAATGCACTGAGCGCATGTTCAGATTCATGTCCGGCCAGTAATTTCTCAATAGCCGTATCATACTGGTTTTTCCAATCGTCTACGGAACCCCAGGCTTCTCCGTCAATGTTCAGTTCGGCACTGGTAACAGTACCCAATAACCGAAATTCAGTACCCTTTAAACCAGCTTCGAATTCGGCCTGTTGCGATGGCTGTACGGATACTACAACGCGGCTTTGGCCTTCGCCAAACAAGTCGGCATCTTTGCGGATATGAGAAGCAGTGCGGATATCAAATCCCAGTCCGTTTACAAATCCGCTTTCCAGAAGGGTGATAAAGAGTCCGCCTTCGCTTACATCGTGTGCGGAAAGGATTTGTTTGGAACGGATCAGCTTTAATACGGTTGCCTGCAGGTCAACTTCTTCTTCCAGCTCAAAATAAGGAGCCGGAGAAAACTCAATGCCGAGAATTTTATTCAGGTATTCCGAACTATTGATATCGCTGGTTGATTTCCCGATCAGGTATATAAGGTCACCTGCTTCCCGGAAACCCAGCGTCATTCTATCCTGGTAAGAATCCAGTAACCCTACCATACCGATGGTTGGGGTCGGGTACACCGGTCCATCCGGATTCTGGTTATAGAAACTAACGTTACCGCCGGTAACAGGGGTATTAAAACGCCGGCAGGCATCCCCCATTCCTTTGATAGCATGCACAAACTGGTAATAAACCTGTGGATCGTACGGGTTTCCAAAATTCAGGCAATTGGTTACGCCCAGGGGTTCTCCTCCGGAACAAACGATATTGCGCGCGGCCTCTGCTACGGCTATCATAGCTCCCTTATAGGGATCCGCGTATACATACCGGCTGTTACAATCGGTCGTTACCGCCAATGCTTTTTCAGACGGCTTAGCCAGCACCACGGCCGCATCACTCGGCGCATTGGTAGAGGTATTACCCGTACCTACCATACTGTCGTATTGCACGTACACCCAGCGTTTGGAAGCTATATTAGGAATGTTTACCAATTGAGCGGCAATTGCTTTATAATCTGCCGGCTGAGGAACTGTGCCGGGGTCAAATGCTTTGATTTTTTCAAAATAAACCGGTTCTTCATACGCCCGGTCATATTGTGGCGCACCGCCTCCAAGTACCAATACGTCTGCCGGTATGGAAGCTTCCAATTCTCCGTTCATGAAAAAATTCAGCAAGCCATCATCCGTTACTTCACCGATCACAGAGCAGGGCAGATCCCATTTTTCAAAAATAGCTTCCACAAGGGCTTCCTTCCCTTTTTCTACCACCATTAGCATGCGCTCCTGGCTTTCGCTTAAGAGCAGCTCCCAGGTTTTCATATTGGCCTGGCGGGTAGGTACTTTATCTAAATCAATCCGCATGCCAACACCTCCTTTTGCACTCATTTCAGCGGTTGAACAAATAATGCCGGCAGCACCCATATCCTGCATGCCCACCACTGCACCGGTAGTAATAACCTCCAGGCAGGCTTCCAGCAGTTTCTTTTCCTGGAAAGGATCACCTACCTGAACTGCTGGCAGTTCTTCAGCGCTTTCTGCTGTAATATCAGCCGAAGCAAAAGAAGCCCCTCCAATTCCATCTTTTCCGGTTGCTGAACCCACGAACATTACCGGATTTCCGGTTCCTTCCGCTGTAGCACTTACGGTTCCGCCCGCTTTTACAATACCCACGCTCATTGCATTCACCAGCGGGTTAGTATGATAACATTGTTCAAAATAGATTTCTCCTCCAACTGTAGGTACGCCAAAACAATTGCCATAATGGCCGATTCCATGTACTACGCCGCCCAGCAGGTGCTGTGTTTTATTTTCCTGCAGCTTTCCAAAACGCAGTGAATTCAAAGCGGCAATGGGGCGAGCCCCCATCGTAAAAATATCGCGGTGAATTCCTCCTACCCCGGTTGCAGCCCCCTGGAAAGGTTCAATAGCGGAGGGGTGATTATGGCTTTCAATTTTGAAAACCACCCCAAAACCATCGCCCATATCCATTAGTCCTGCATTTTCTTCGCCGGCCGCTACCAGCATTTTTCCACCTTCACGTGGCAGGGTTTTGAGCCATTTGATCGAATTCTTATAGCTGCAATGCTCACTCCACATCCCGGAGAAAGCACAGAGTTCATTAAAATTGGGAGTGCGACCCAGCTTTTCTTTGATTAATTCAAATTCTTCGGCAGTTAATCGAAGTTGCTGGGCTGTTTTTACGGTTACTTCCATGTTTTTTGGCAGATAGTGTAAGAAAGCGCAAAGGTAAGGTACCGGACCGAGCCGGTAAAATAGGAAGGGATTTATTTGTTTATTGTAATTTGTTATCTCTATGACCATCGCTTTTGTTCATGCATCCACTGCTATTCTGCCCGAAATTGCTGCCTACAGGCAGTATTTTACCAACCTGGGCTACCAGACACGCGAATGCTCCCTGGCTGAACTCAGCAAAAATCCCGCAGATATCGAATGGCATTTCATGGGCATCCATACCCGGCGAACCAACCCTTCTGCCCTGCTGATACATGAATATGCCTCGCGTTCTGCCGGCAGGTTTGGCCGGCTAAAAGACCAACTCAAGAAATGGATCAATATCAGGCCCGATTTCCGCTTATTTTTAAATGAATACACCCGGGCAGGATTGAACTTTACCGACCAATTGCCCTGGGGAATCCGGACTACCATATATTTTCCTGTGGACCAGCCCAGCGGTAACCCGGAAAAGATCTATGACTTCGTATATGCCGGTACTACCGAAGCCAGCCGGCAACCGGAAAAATGGCTGAGCTGGTTTGCACCCGGGGGAAAATTGGAAGGGCGTTCCTTATTAGTATTGGGGCCACTCCGAAAGCAACTCGCTAAAAAATTTCCTTATCAATGGATACATTTCCAGGATACGGTACCCCCTACAGCTGTAGATAGTTACCTGCAGCAGGCCAGGTTCGGCCTTAATTTTCAACCAGACACAGCGCCCTTTAATCAACAGCCTTCTGCTAAATTATTGGCCTATGCGGCTGCAAAACTGCCTGTAATTAGTACAGACTATGCCTGGGTACGCGAGTTCCAGCGGAACTATGGGGGAACTTATTTTTTTCTTAACGGGGAAAAGGCACCGACCTGGGAGGCATTAACGAGTTTTTCTTACCATTTTCCCGACCTCAGCGAATGGACCCTTGATTATCAGTTGAAAAATTCAGGTATACTGGCCTTTCTGGAAAAATATAAGCGGCAGTCAGCATCCGTCTAGTTGAGCAACGATCCGGCGGTATTCATGAATTACTTTTTCCATACCAAACTTTGAACGCACCAATTCCCGGCCTTTTTGCCCCATATTTTCCCGGGCAACCGGGTCCATCAACAACATTTCCTCCATTTTTGACGCCAGGTCAAAGGGATCTTCCAGTTTACAAAGAAAGCCGTTCACCTTGTCAACCACCACATCCCGGCACCCCTTGTTATGGGTAGTAATAATGGGTAATTCCATGCTGGCTGCTTCCAGTAAGCTCCGGGGAACCCCCTCGTTATAAAAAGATGGAAATACAAAAGCGCTTGCCTCTGCCAAAACCGGACGTACATCGTCCCGGAAACCAAGATAATTTACCAGTCCATCTTGTTGCCAGGATTCCACTACAGCGGGAGCAATAGAGTCCGGATGGTTTTCCTCAAAAAAACCCAGGATAATAGCATCGAAAACATGTCCCTTTAACTTTAGCAGACGCGCTGCTTCAACGAAAATTTCGACCCCTTTACTTTTCAGCATTCTGCAAGACATGAGGAAGCGGAACCGCTTCTTGTTTTCCCGGCTGGGTTGGGGAGCAAAATAATCGGTGTTAATTCCCTCGCCAGGCAGTACATTGATCTTTTTTAGCGGAACTATTTTTTCCCTTGCAAATAGCTGTGCATCGTCATTATTCAAAAACAGTACATCTCTTGCTCCGTTGAGCGAAAACCGGTACAACAACTTAACAACGGCATACAACAGGTTTTTTCTTGAAAATGCAAAACCCAACCCGGTAACTATGGCCACAGAAGCTATATTGTTTCTCTTGGCGGCAAGGGTGCCATAAATATTGGGTTTAGCCACATAATGAAAAATTAAATCCGGCTGAAGTTTTTTGTATAAACTGTTTAAACGCAGGAAAAAACGGATATCGGTTAATGGGTTGATCGATTTATTATCGAAATCAATCGCAATATGCTCACAGCCCAATTCAATAATCTTCTCTACATAGGCGTTAAACGGAGTTATAATAGTGATCGCATGACCATCTTCCAGCAAGGTTTTAATAACATCCAATCTGAAATTATAAATCGACCAGGCATTATTTGATACAAAAGCAATCTTCACTCGTTTACTGATTCTCACAAAAAACTATTATTAATATTTCAAATGTATAGATTTGAATACAAATCAATTACGGGATGTTGCCAGTTGTTCTATTTTTAATGGCTTGGTTTTTTTTCTATTTACTGCTGGTACGCCTTACCCGAAATGCAGCATTCCGGCTAAGCCCTACCCAACTTGCCTTAGTATTTTCCCTGAAAACCATTATGGGTTGTGTTTACGGATGGTTGTTCCTAACATGGTATGGGGGCGATGATACCTGGGTAATCCATGACGATACGCTGGCAGAATGGGCGCAGATGAAGATAAACCCGCTACGGGTCTTTACTTATGACATACGCTTGGATCAATATATCCAGGATTGGGGCTGGAAAGAAGGGCTTTCCTATTTCCGTATGAAACTGGAAAAAGCGTTAATCAATAAACCATTGGGCGTTTTTAACTTTTATTCCCAGGGCAACTATTATATAAATGTTGTGGCTTTTAGTTTTATGAGCTTCTGGGGTGGCTTTTGGTTATACCAGGTCCTGGCCCATTTAGTACCAAAGTATAAAAGCTGGACATTCCTGGTCATTTTCCTTTACCCGCCCGCCCTTTTTTGGCTAAGTGGTATCCGCAGCGATGCTGTTTTGTTTTTCTTCTTCAGCCTGCTTATTGCCCGCTTATCCGTTATTTTCTCGGGTAAAGGGCGGCCTGTTCATTGGTTTATCAGTATACTGGCCTGGCTGGGAATAGTTATTGTAAAAGCCAGTTTCGCGTTTTTGTTATTGCTTCCAATTACCTGTTGGTGGCTGGTAAGCCAAAAAGGAGCATCGTTGTATAAAGCGTTTTTTGGCTTTCATTTAATTGCCATGTTCCTGTTCTTTTTATCGGGATTACTGCCGGGCGCCCTTAATTTGCCCCGCGCCGTCTTATCCGTTCAACAGGATTTTTTTGCCCTGGAAGGAAATACCCGGGTAGCCCTGCCTGCCTTAACTACCAGCCCGGTTAGTTATATGCGAAATTTACCGGCTGCTTTGGATAATATTTTTCTTCGCCCTTATCCCTGGGAAGCCAAGGGTATCTTACAATACGGCATGGTTGCACAAAATATTTTCATAATATGTCTTCTGCTGGCCTTAGTACTGAAACGATTTCCCGGCCGGGTTGAACTGGTACCCCACAGTATGATCTGGGCGCTTGCCTTTTTCAGCTTTACCTTTTATTTATCAATAGGTTATACGATACCATTTCCCGGAGCGGTAATCCGCTACCGGGTAATTCCCGAAACCTTGCTGGTTTGGTTGCTGAGCATTGGAGCGCTGGGCAAAGAGGTTACATATTACAGTTTTTTCAATGTTTATAAAAATCGAATAAACTCCTGAAAATCTTTAGACTTCCATTAGAATATTATTAATTTTTTAAGCAACTTAGCGGAAATTTATTCTTAAACGGAAAAATTCACAGCTAAAAACTATTTCTCATGTCATTACGTGTTAGTGCTATCAACAACATCAGCCAGGGAAAGGAAGTGAAGGGTCCCGGTTCTGCCAAAATCACTGCTTTATTCGGCGAAAACGTATTTACGCTTCAAAAAGCCCGGGCATTCCTGAGCGATGAAGCCTACAAAAGCCTTTTAACGTCTATTAAAGGCGGCAAAAAAATCGACCGCACAGTTGCCAACCAAATTGCTGCAGGTATTCGCCAGTGGGCTGAAACAAAAGGAGTAACTCACTACACACACTGGTTTCAGCCATTAACCGGAACGACAGCTGAGAAACATGATTCCTTTTTTACGTTAAAAGGAGATGGTACTGCTATCGAAGAATTTGACGGGGCTGCACTGATTCAACAGGAGCCTGATGCATCTTCCTTCCCAAGCGGTGGAATCCGTGCAACTTTTGAAGCCCGCGGATATACTGCCTGGGATCCTTCTTCTCCTGCATTTATTATGGAAATCGGCGAAGGCAAAACCCTTTGTGTTCCAACCATCTTTGTTTCATATACGGGTGAAACGCTCGATTATAAAGCCCCCCTGCTGAAATCACTGGAAGCACTGAATAAAAGTGCAGTAGAAGTTGCCAATTATTTCGATAAAAATGTAAGCCGTGTTTCTGCCACCCTGGGCTGGGAACAGGAATATTTCGTTATTGACGAAGGCATGTTTAATGCGCGCCCTGACTTGGTGCTGAGCGGCCGTACTGTATTCGGACATGCGCCTGCAAAAGGACAGCAGTTGGAAGACCATTATTTTGGCTCCATCCCCGAGCGTGTATATGCTTTCATGCGCGATTTCGAAAACGAATCGTATAAACTGGGTATTCCATTAAGAACCCGCCATAATGAGGTAGCACCTGCTCAGTTTGAATGTGCACCGATTTTTGAAGAAGTTAGCGTGGCGGTAGACCATAATACCCTTCTGATGGATGTTATGAACCGGGTTGCCCGCCGTCATGGATTGCGGGTGCTGTTGCACGAGAAACCATTTGCCGGAATCAATGGTAGCGGTAAACACAATAACTGGAGTATGTCTACCGATACGGGAGTTAACCTGCTGGCTCCCGGTAAAACGCCGAAGACCAACCTCATGTTCCTGACCTTTTTTGTAAATACCATTAAGGCGGTACATGATTATGCCGATTTGCTGCGTGCCAGCATTGCTTCTGCCAGCAACGATCACCGCCTGGGCGCCAACGAAGCTCCCCCCGCAATTATTTCCGTTTTCATTGGCCAATACCTGACCAAAGTATTAAACGAAATCAAAGAGCGTGTAGGGGATAAATTTGATGAGCAGGATGAGGCAATTCTGAAACTGGATCTGCACAGAAGCATTCCTGAACTGCTGCTTGACAATACCGATCGTAACCGTACTTCGCCCTTCGCCTTTACTGGTAACAAGTTTGAATTCCGTGCAGTTGGATCTACCGCAAACTGTGCTAATGCAATGACTACCGTAAATACCATTATGGCTGATACCCTTAAAAAATTCAAAAAAGACGTGGACGTCCTGATTGAAAAAGGGGAGAAAAAAGAGATCGCCATTATGCACGTGATCCGGGAATACATTGTAGCCAGTGACAAAGTATTGTTTGAAGGCGACGGTTACAGCGATGAATGGGCTAAGGAAGCTGAAAGACGCGGTTTGCCCAACCTGAAAACAACCCCTCTTGCATTGGATGCAATGGTTACAGAAAAAGCAAAACACCTGTTTGAAAGCAACGAAGTGCTTTCGCACGTGGAGCTGGAAGCACGCCATGAAATTGAGCTGGAGAAATACATCAAGAATGTACAAATCGAAGCCAGGATCATGGGCGAACTCTGCACCAGCCATGTATTACCCGCTTCGGTAAAATACCAGAATATACTTATCAATAATATTAAGGGATTAAAAGAAATCGGGCTGAAAGAAAGCAGCTATGCCAACCAGCTGCAAATCCTGGAAAAGATCAGCGAGCATATCAATATCCTATCTGACCTGGTAGAGAAAATGATTGAAGCACGCAAAGTTTGCAATGCAATGGACAATACCCGTACCAAAGCTATTGCCTACGAAAGCCAGGTAAAAGCACCGTTCTTCGATGCCATCCGTTACCGTGTAGACAAGCTCGAACTCCTGGTAGACGATGCCAACTGGCCCCTGCCCAAGTACAGAGAGATGCTTTTCATCCGCTAATGAATCGTTTTTTACGACCTATAAAAACCCGCCAAATGGCGGGTTTTTTTGTTACGTATTTCCTACCCGGAGCATTCGGCCCCTTGGCTTAACTATATAAACTTTCGGATGCTCATCATATACCCTAAATGCAAGCCTTCGTGAAAATTATTAAACTCCAGCGCATCTTCAATAGACCCCAGGTGAAAGCCGGTAACTGTTTCCCGCTCTATGTAAGAGGTGAAAATCCCCTGTTTAAAATCAGTTTCCGTGCGGGTAATCTGTGCTATCAGCAGGTCATTTAATTGACTTGCTTCCTCTTTCGAGACAGGCCGCAGTGGCCTGGTTCCGGGTTTATAGGCATTTATCAGCTCTTCCGAAATTGACATAACCTGGTGAGAACCCCGGTAAACCAACGATTCCTGCGCCACTATAATATGGCCTATATTCCAGATAAGGTTATTACTAAACCCGGCGGGTATTGCATTCAACTGATCCAGGTTATACTGCTCAAAAAATTTCACAAATAACTTCCTGCCTGCTTTCCAGGCTTTAAATGTTGCCTCCATAGTTTATTTTTAATCAGCCAATTGGGTTCCTACCGACCACATGTTTCCTCCAAAGTCCATAAATGTAGCTCTTCTGTCCGGATCGCCTTCTCGTTGCTTTGGTTCTTCCAGCACCTTACAGCCCGCTTCTTTGGCGCGGGTAAACACCGTATCCAGGTCCTGCACATAAACATGCAATACCATGGGAACAGGCGGGTATTGTTCAGTAGCTTCAGCCAGCATAATAACCGAATCGTAAAGCTTTAATTCTGCATGCATGATAGATCCATCGGGCCGATTGTATTTTCTTAGCAGGCCGGCATCAAAAATTGCTGTCATTAACTGCACAAACTGCTCCGCATCTTTTATAATGAAATAAGGCGATACCGAGTTATATCCTGCTGGTTTAAAACTTGTTTTCATGGAATAAATTTTATGGTAACTACAGTAATGTACAATAAAAATAACAACCGGGTATTGCAGGAAGCCTGGTACTGGCATTATTAACGTTGCACTAGTGATTGCTTTCCGGCAAAACCCTTATATTTAAGATACTGCTATTCCATGTAAAAAAACAAGCTATGACTATTCCTGAATTTCCGAACGGATTTGAATCCTGGCAAAAAACACATTTTGAAGTAGTGGAAGTACTTTGTTATATCCGAAGTCTTGAAGAAGGGAAAAAACCAACAAGTTTTAATGAATCAATTGATCAGTCGGCCACAGCAGATTTGTACAAATTGGCGCTGGATCTTACCAATAAATTTGAAGAGCAAACCAAAGGGAAACACGAACGTTTTCTATTTGATGAAATAGAAGATTTTGTTTGGGAAGAAGTAAAAAAACTGGAAGCTTAACCCGCTATGTTGCAGATCGTTTTTTTCCTATGGCTTTCCTTACCTGTGCACAACAATAGCGGGAAGGACAGCCTTACCCTGATGAGTTACAATATTCATCATGGCACTGATAAGGATGAAAAGGCCACGCTCGATTCCATGGGAATTTTTATTCGTGGATCCGGCGCTGCTATCGTTGGACTTCAGGAGGTAGACAGTGTTTGCCAGCGATCCGGTAAAACAGACCAGATGAAAAGACTGGCCCAAATAACGGGCATGCATTATGCGTTTGTACGTCATTTTGCTTTTCAGGAAGGCGCTTATGGACAAGGAATTTTATCGCGCTACCCGATAAAAAAGATTGAAAACATTCGCTTAAGCCTGTTAAAACCAGATACCCTCCGACAATCACTTGCATTGATTACTGCGGAAATAGCAATTCCCGGAAAAGGCACCCTATTATTAGCCAATGCTCATTTTTCGCTGGACCCTGCTACCCGCTTAGTGCAAGCCAGGGAAGTATTGAATTACCTAAAAAAGAAAAACCTTCCTGCTGTTTTTATGGGTGATCTGAATGCAACACCCGACCAGGAAGAGATACAACTGCTAAAAACAGCATTGCAGCCTGTAAACGATCTGAATCAACCCAGTTTTCCGGCCGAAGCGCCAATAAAAACAATTGACTATATTTTTGTTACCCGAAACCTCAACGGCATTGCAGAAAAAAAAATCCTTCCTCCCGTACTATATTCAGATCATTTACCGGTACAGGCAACCATTCAATTTTGAACACCTATATAAATCTTGATTTCTGCATTGGAACTATCAGCGGATTTTTCGTCGTATACTTCAAAATCGGCCTGATAAGTTCTTGCTAAAGGACGGTTCCATATTTTCGTCCAGGCATCAAAAACAATCCCTTCCAGCAAATTCCCTTTCACTACTATTTCTTCGTATGTACCTGCAGGAATTTCAACGGATGTAAATCCTTCCGGAAGTCCCTCCACTGTTGAAACCCGGCAACCAATCAGGGCCGTATAAGGCTGGGTATAATCCGATTCATAGTTAGTGTATACACAGTAGATGGTATCCGCAATTCGGTTAGAGAGCTGCGTTACAATACCCTGGTTGATAAAGGTATTCCACAGGTTCGGGATATCGGTTCCTGCTCTACCGGCTTCGTTGGAGGTTCTGACACTTATACCGGCAACTAAAAAGGGGGAAGAAATGGCCTGGCTCATTGAATTATTATTTGTCACAAATTTACTCAGGCTTTTGTCAACCCTATGTCAGTACTATCAGGCTGGCTGAAAAACGGGTTTTTGCCGAAGGCTGGGAGCAGCAGCTTTCTTTTTTCTCCTGCCTCGCCATAACAAAAATCCGGTTACCGGCAGCGATGCGGCAATCAGGCTCCCAAAAAAAGCCAGGAATTTACCTGGTAATCCCAATATCGCGCCTACATGAATATCGTAGTTCATACGAACAAGTTTATCCGCCATACTTGCTTCATCAAACCCTCCGGCATAGGAGCCTGTTGCCGGCAATTCTTCGCCACTGTAGCGATCATAGTGGTAATAATCAACTTTATAATAGGTACCCGGGCGATGGTTCACTCCCATCTCGAGCGGATCGGTTGCAGTAACCGGATAAAACACCGTGATGCTTTCTTTATCCGTCATCCTGCTCCGGTGTGCTGCCCATAACTGATCAGCTACCTGATCCGTGTTTCCTGCAATCTTCGGATCGGATACCGGATGTTCATGTGGTGGTCTTTGTTTCCCTCCTGAAGTTGCATAATAAGTAGCATCGGCAAACCAGTCAAAGCCCCATACCAATCCGGTGATTGCCAGAAATATGCCAATCCAGCTCATATAAAATCCAAGCACATTGTGCAGATCGTAATTGACTCTTCGCCATTTCGCGTTCCATTTTATGGAAAACCGCTGTTTCATGGCAGCCTTGTTTTTGGGCCACCACAAAACAATACCACTGATAAGCATAATTAAAAACACCAGTGTTGCTGAACCAACAATTGGCCGGCCAATAGCGGGAGGCAACCATAAATAAAAATGCCCATCCAGTACGATGCGAAAGAAATCTTTGGTCATGTCTTTCACCTTCAGCACTTCACCGGTATACGGATTCATGGCCACGATACTATAGGCCACCGTATCATAATAAGCAGCAAATGCCGCTTTATCCGGACCGGCATATTCTAAACCTACCACCGGTTTGCCATTTAAATATTTTGCCGCAATCGCTTTTAACTGCGATGGCGGCAAATAAGGCTTATCCTGTTTTTCAACAAACTGGTACGGTTCAGTCAGGTTTCTGATCTCTTTTTCAAATGCCAGTATACATCCGGTTATGCCCAGGAAAACAACCAGTATACCCGACGTCAGGCCTAGCCAAAGATGTAGTTTCCCAATCCATTTTTTTACTACGGTATTGCCCATATAACAACAAAGAATTAAAATTTATATCCAACGGTGAACCGTACATTGGTTCCTGGTTCTGCCTGCCAGTAAAAATAATTGGCGTAAGGCGCTCCTGAATATAAATACTTGTTCAAAATATTATTTACGACCAGGTTCAAGCCAATATTCTTTCGCTGATACGAAATACTTCCATCCAGGCGGAAATAATCTGGCAAACTGTTTTCTGTACCATCAAAAACAAACCAGGGCGACCGCTTGGCCTGGTATTGGTAGCCGAGGGAAATTCCGAAACCGGCCAATTTACCACGGTCGAGGCGGTAATTCAACCAGGAGTTCTGGATATGACGGCTGGATCCTGCAACCTGTGTACCAATTGCTGCTTTCTCCGGGTGATCCGTTACTTTTGCTTCCGTAAATGCATAATTGATAATTACATCCAGTCCTTTCACCAACTGTCCTTTGATATCCACTTCCACTCCTTTGGTTTCCTGTTTCGTTTCCGTGTTGAAAAACCCACCTGCCGGGTTGGGCTTATTCGGATCAGCAGCTAATACATTATCTCTGTTAATCTGATAAACAGTTACCGCTGAGTTCCATTTTCCATTCAACCAATCTCTCTTAATACCAACTTCCATATTGGTGCCGGTTACAGGATCAAATACTCTTCCAGCCTCATCTACGCCATAGTTTTCCATAAATGACTGGTCTAGCAAAGCATAGACAGCTGTATTGGCATCAATGGAATAACTAAGACCCACCCGCGGTGTAAATTTGCTGCGCTTAAAATCACCCGAATACACATCGCCCGTTTTTAGTTGGGTTATTCTACCGGCCAGGGTTAAACGTAGTTTATCTTCCCAGAAACCGATTTCATCCTGCAGGTAATAACCGGTATAACCATTGTAATAACGCACCCCTCTTTCACGAATATTTTTACTACGGTCTACTTCCAGTATAGTGCCTTGTCCGTAAACGGGTTTGTATACATTAAACGTAGGTAGCCCCAGCATAGCATATTGGTTCCAGTCGTGAAAATATTCTTTGTTGCTCATATCCAGACCAGCCAGAAATTTATGGCTGACAGATCCGGTTTGTTCCTGCCCGTTTATGAACAACTGTCCCATTTTGCTGGTACCCAATACATCCCAGCTGCTCATAGAACGCTGCAGTAAACTGTCATTATTGGGATCGAACCCTGCGGCCCACAAAGAGGCGCCTTCCTGGTTGTAGTTGAAATATGCTGCCTGTGCGGTCAGTTTCCAGTTATCGTTCAATTTGTGGTCAAAGATAGCCAGCAGGCTCCGGTCGAGCATTTTGGTAGCCGGCATCCTGGCTTCTGCCAGGGTCATGTTTCGGGGCTGATCAGCGTAGCCTCTTTTGGAAAACAGGTAGTTGGAGCCAATCAGGTTTACTTCAGAAAACTGGTGTGTATATTCCAGTGTTACTGAGGTGCGGTCGTCTATCAGGTATTTGAGTACCGGTACAATAGAATACCGGTTATTGAAATCAAACTGCCGATGCGATCCTTTCATCTGTCCCATTACATTGATGCGGTACAACAGTTTTCCATTTTCGGTCAGTTTGCCATCCAGATCGGCGGTAGCGCGGTAGAGGTCAAAACTTCCCAGGCTCATGCTTACTTCGCCTTTATTACGACCACTGGGTTTTTTGGTAACGACATTGTAAAAGCCGGCAGGGTCGCCATTGGATAACATAAAGCCAGCCGGACCTTTAACAAATTCAATCCGTTCCACCATGCTGATATCTTCGGTCAGTGGCCCCCAGGTGGTGGAAACATTCATTCCGTTTCTGAATGCCCCCACATTACTACCGCGCATAGTTATACGCGCATAGTTATCCCAGTGTTCCACTCTCGAAGCGCCGCTCACGTTGCGGGTAACACCTTCCAGCATATCGAAAATCTGCTGATCATTAATTAGTTTGGAAGTAACAACCTGAATATTCTGGGGTGTTTCCAGCAGGCTGCTGCCCAGGCGAAGCGAGTTTGATACCCGGTTGGTTTTAAAACTGTTTTTATTACCGATTACAACTACCTCGCTGAGTTCCCGATCAGACAGGGTCAATTCAAAATCTACCGTACTTGTTTTTCCGGCTTCCAATTGAATGCTGCTGGAAAGATCCTGGTAACTAACCAGGCTTACCAGGATGGTATAGTTTCCTTCAGGAAGATTGGTGAATATGAAATTACCGCTATTATCGGCAGTTACGGTTTGATGAACCGGTTCCAGCACTACGGTAACGCCTTCTGCCGCTTTTTTGTCTGAGGTAGTGATTTTTCCTTTAATGATGCCACTACCGGTTTGCGCAAATACTCCTAAAAAATTGACTATCAACAAAAATACCAGCACTATATGTCTCATCTTCGTTCTTATGTTTTTATAAGGCGCGAAGTTAGAAGGCGGTAAAAATTTTCATTTACGCGATGAGGAAAAGCATTTACGAGATCGGGAAAAACAGCAAAAACGGATTTTAGGCCAGTAGTCTTTCCTTCACCCAGGACAAGGCAATCTCTAATTGCTGCTCCATAGTAAGTTTGGAGTTATCCAAAACAAGGGCATCCGAAGCCTGGCGCAGCGGGCTTACTTCCCGGTTGCTGTCAATATAATCCCGCATTTCGAGGTTATTTTTGACTTCTTCTATTGTAACATTAGGATTCTTTTCATAGAGCTCCCGGAATCTTCTTTCTACCCGAACCGTATTGTCGGCTGTCATAAATATCTTGAGTTCCGCCTGGGGAAAAACAACGGTCCCGATATCGCGCCCATCCATTACTATTCCTTTTTTCTTTCCCATTGCCTGTTGCTGAGCCACGGCAAAGTTCCGCACTTCTCGGATAGCTGCAATTTCGCTTACCTTTTCAGCTACCACCAAATCACGGATCACGTATTCCACATTTTCATCGTTCAGGTACATTTCCGTTTGCTGGCTATGTTCATTAAACCGAAAGTCGAGTTGAATATTGGACAATGCTTCGTTAACCTCCTCGGTAGCGGTCCAGTCAATATGATTTCTCAAAAAATAAAGCGTAATGGCACGGTACATAGCACCACTGTCGATATATACATAGTTCAATTCCTTCGCCAACTGTTTTGCAACGGTACTTTTACCACAACTGCTCCAGCCGTCGATGGTGATGATGATTTTTTTTCTGCCAGACATAGGGCAAAGATAGGGAATGGGAAACTGCTATTTTATCGCTTTCTTTTGTCCAATACCATCTCAACAAAAGGATAAACCACTATAATACCCGTTAAAATAAACACCAGGTAAAACTCAGCAGGCGACGATCCGTTTTTAGCCGAATAAATCATAAATACTTCTATCACCAGGAATAAAAGGGCACATAAAACCGAAATCACTTTTACTATCCTTGCTTCAGTAAGCGGGCTCAATTGAACCGATCTGGAGAAGGAAACCGACCTGAACCGGGTATTCAGCGGACCCGTCATCAATAAAATTGCCAGTGTAAAACTTGCCACTGCTGGCAGTAAAAAAACAGTGGCTTTATTACTATAACCGTCCACTACTCCTTTTGCATTAAAATGAGAAGGAATTGTATCCGGTAATTGCGGGTATTCAATCAGCGCCAGTATCCAGTTGGTCAGCAGCAGGATGATGGAAGCTGCTGTCAGAATGGTAAAATAAACGGGCTTTTCAGGATTTAGTTTAGCTGCACACATAACCGACAATTTACAAAAAAAGGCCACCGTTCAGGTAGCCTTTTTATTAGAATTTACTTAGAATTTTTCAGGTCGCTGATTTTTCCTTTTTGGGTGAAGACTCGCGGATAGTGAACACGATTTTATTGTTTTCCTTGTCCAGGTCTGCAATCAGAATATCGCCCTGTTTAATTGTCATATTCAGGATTTCTTCTGCCAGCGGATCTTCCAGGTATTTCTGGAGTGCCCGGTGCAGGGGTCTTGCGCCAAACTGTGAATCGTATCCTTTTTCAGCTATGAAGTTTTTCGCTTCTTCTGTTAGTTCCAGCGTAAAACCAAGGCTGTTCAGGCGTTTTAATACACCTTTCAAAAGAATATCAATTATCTGGAAGATATGTGATTTTTCAAGTGAATTGAATATGATCACATCATCAATCCTGTTCAGGAATTCCGGAGAAAAGGTCCGTTTCAGTGCTTTCTCAATTACGGCTTTGTTGTTTTCATCAGAGCTGGCGGATCTTGCAGCGGTGGCAAAACCTACGCCATCTCCAAAGTCTTTCAACTGGCGCACTCCAATATTGGAGGTCATAATGATCATACTGTTCTTAAAGTCAACTTTACGACCCAGTCCGTCTGTCAACTGACCATCATCCAATACCTGCAACAAAATGTTGTAGATATCGGGGTGTGCTTTTTCAATTTCATCCAACAGAATAACGCTGTAGGGTTTGCGACGCACTTTCTCTGTCAACTGACCACCTTCCTCGTAGCCCACATAACCCGGAGGAGCCCCGATCAACCGGCTAATGGTAAATTTTTCCATGTATTCACTCATATCAATCCGGATCAATGCGTCTTCACTATCGAACATATAACGGGCCAGTGAACGGGCTAACTCTGTTTTACCCACGCCGGTAGGGCCAAGGAAAATAAAGGTACCAACAGGTTTTTTAGGATCCTTCAATCCAACCCGGTTCCGTTGTATGGCTTTAACCACTTTAGAAATTGCTTCTTCCTGGCCAATTACCATACCACGCATGTCCTCGCCCATTTTTTTCAGCTTCTCACTTTCTGCCTGCACCATGCGTTTAACCGGGATCCCCGTCATCATACTTACCACTTCTGCAATATCCTCTTCTTCTATGGGGTAGCGCTTGTGTTTGCTTTCTTCTTCCCATTGCGCTTTCGCTTTTTCCAGGTCTTCCTGTAGCCGTTTTTCAGTATCGCGCAGAGAAGCTGCTTCTTCAAATTTCTGGCTTTTAACGACCCGGTTTTTTTCATTCTTCACATCCTCGATCTTTTTTTCCAGGTCAAGGATTTCATCCGGCACGTTAATATTTTTCAGATGTACCCGCGCGCCAACTTCATCTAATACATCAATAGCTTTGTCGGGAAGCAGCCGATCGGTCATATACCGGTCGCTCAGCTTAACACAGGCATCAATAGCATCCGCTGAATAATTAACGTTGTGGTATTCTTCGTATTTCGATTTAATATTATTGAGTATCATAACGGTTTCTTCCACACTTGGCGGATCTACCATTACTTTTTGGAACCGCCGATCCAATGCGCCGTCTTTCTCAATATACATGCGGTATTCGTCCAAAGTGGAAGCGCCGATACATTGCAATTCACCTCTGGCTAAAGCGGGTTTAAAAATATTGGAGGCGTCCAGTGAACCGCTGGCTCCACCTGCACCCACTATGGTGTGAATTTCATCAATGAAGAGAATAACATCCCTGTTTTTCTCCAGTTCATTCATAATGGCTTTCATGCGCTCTTCGAATTGTCCACGGTATTTGGTACCGGCTACCAGCGCTGCAAGATCGAGCGAGATAACCCGCTTATCAAACAGTACCCTGGATACTTTGCGCTGAACAATACGAAGGGCAAGGCCTTCCACGATGGCTGTTTTACCAACGCCCGGCTCTCCTATGAGGATGGGATTGTTCTTTTTACGGCGACTAAGAATCTGCGAAACACGTTCAATTTCTTCTTCCCGACCCACAATCGGATCGAGCGAACCGGATTCTGCCAGCCGGGTTATATCCCTGCCGAAATTATCCAATACGGGTGTTTTGCTTTTAGTAGTGCCAGCTTGTTTGGCTTTCTGCTGACTGTATTTTTTTTCTTCATCAAAATCGTCGTCGTTTTCGTCGGGATATTCACTACGCACATCATTGCTTTTCACTACTCCCAGTTCATTTCGGAATAAATCGTAGTCCACGTCAAACTGATTTAAGATTTGTGTAGCAATATTTTCTTTGTTCTTCAGAATCGATAACATCAGGTGTTCTGTTTCAACCGTCGGACTTTTAAGTGCCTTCGCTTCCAGAACTGTTACCCTGATCACCTTCTCTGCTTGTTTGGTTAATGGCAAACTGTTGATATTGGCAATATTTTTTCCGGTTTTATCCTTTACTGCCAATTCCACTTCTTTGCGCAATTCATACAGGTCCACATTGAAACTCTTGAGTATACGGACAGCGGTGTTGTCACCTTCTCTTATCAGCCCAAGCAACAGGTGCTCCGTACCGATAAAATCATTACCCAACCTCAACGCCTCCTCCCTGCTGAACGAGATAATCTCCTTAACCTGGGCTGAAAAATTGTTGTCCATTTTATAAGTAGTTGTGTGTTATACAATAATAACGAATATTTTTGAGTTTAGGTTTGCTTCACCGCTACCCTAATAACGTTAAAATCCACGCTAAATTTTAAACTTTATGCAGGTCAAAATTGATACCAAGGAGAAATTTCATGTCATTACGATCCTTGAACCTAAATTGACTGCTAATATGACAGCAGAAATCCATTCCGGTTTATCAAACTACCTGCAAAATGACGTTAAAAACGTGGTTTTGAACCTCAGCCAGGTAGAAGCAGTAGAAATGCCGGCCATGGAGACCCTTATTAAAGTGCAGCAGTCTTATTATGAAAACAACGCTTCCTTTGTAGTTTGTGAAATACAACCAGCGGTGGAACAGTACCTGGATGAACAGCAATTACTCGAAATACTAAGTGCTACCCCTACCGAATCGGAAGCCTGGGATATTGTACAAATGGAAGAAATTGAGCGGGAATTGCTCGACGACGATGAACCTCTATTCAACAACGATTAAGCTATGATGGCTGTTACCATATTAGGCAATAACTCCGCCCTTCCTGCATTTGACCGGCATCCCACGGCACAGATAGTGACCCTGGATGAACAACTGTTCCTGGTTGATTGCGGGGAAGGCACCCAAATGCAAATGGCCAAATACAAGATAAGAAGAGCTAAGATCCAGCACATTTTCATTTCTCACCTGCACGGCGATCATTATTTCGGGTTGATCGGTTTGCTAACCAGTATGGGATTGCTGGGAAGAGAGCAGGACCTGCACCTGTATGCACCGGCAGATCTTTTAACCATTATAGAACTGCAACTAAAAGTGGCGGATACAACCTTACCATATAGGCTTCATTTCCACCCACTCGCTAGTGGTAAGTTGGTAGAAAACGATAAGTTCAGGGTAACGGCTTTTGCCACCAGCCACCGGATTCCCTGTTGGGGATTTCGGTTTGATCAGGTTAAAGCACCCCGCAAAATAAATCCGGAGAAAGCCATTCAGCAGGGCGTACCAGCGGCGTTTTACGATCGGCTTAAATGGGGCGAAGATTATGAAACAAAAACCGGGCAACTCATTGCCAATGAGTGGGTAACCGATGCTGCCCCGGCGCCACATTCCTATGCTTATTCTGCAGATACCTGTTACAATGAAAACCTGGTGGAAATGGTGAAAGGAGTAGACCTGCTCTATCATGAAACCACCTACCTGAAAGACCTGGCAGACCGGGCTGCCAAGCGTTTTCACTGCACCACCCACGAGGCAGCCACTATTGCTCAAAAAGCCGGTGTAGGCCGATTATTGATCGGGCATTTTAGCTCCAAATACGAAAAGCTGCACCAATTCGAAGAAGAAGCCAAAGAAATATTTGAAAATACCCAACTGGCCATTGAAGGCACCACTTATCGCATTTAAGTCTGTGCCGGGCTATTTCTTTTTTTCCAGGTTCCAGCTTAAATAGCGGGGAAGTTCGGATCGCCAGGCGGCTTCGGTGTGCTCTCCAACAGGCGAAATCCGCTTCACGAGGGAAGATGGCGGAAGAATCGGCTCCAGGGTAGCCATAATTTTTTCCATATCACTCACCATTCCGGGTGATTCTTTTTTGCCGGCATAGAAATAGTATTGCTGCCTGGCATGCCGGCGTTTACGAAGGGTGGCGACGCTCAACTGTTCGAGCCCTGGCGAAATCCAGAAAGATGGCGAGAATACCCCTATTTTTCCAAACTCCTGGGGATACCAGAGGCCGGCATAATAGGCAATAAGTCCGCCCATGGAAGCGCCTGCAATTCCAGTATACTTTGCCTGTTTTTTTGTGCGGTAATGCTGGTCGATATAGGGTTTTAGTTCCTTCACCAGAAACTCCAGGTAGGCCCTTCCCTCTCCTTTACCGAACCGCTCGTGGTCCATGGGATTGTACTCATTCATGCGATGTACACCACCATTATCAATACCTACTACAATTAACGGGAGGCGGCTTCGGTCTAGTTCCTCGTCCACGCCCCATTCTCCTGCAAAAGAAGTTACTGCGTCAAAAAGGTTTTGTCCGTCCTGCATATAGAGTACCGGGTAGCGTTGCCGGCTGCTGGTGTAGTCGGCAGGCAGGTAAATCCAGATACGTCTTTCCCGACCAAGTGATTTGATCGGGAAAGCGGTATCAATTATCTGAACCTGGGAGCTGGCTGTTGAAAATTGGGCATTTGTTTGAATGCTGCTTACGAGGCCAATAGCTCCGAGGAGAAGAGATCGCATCAGGAAAGCTGTTTGAGGTATGCTGCTACTTTTTGTTGAGATTCATGGGTAAGCGGCACCATTGGCAAACGAAGTGTATTTTGGATAAGCCCCAATTCAGCCAAAAATCCTTTTACTCCGGCAGGATTATTCTCTGCAAAAAGCAGGCTATAGGCTTCCAGCAACTGATCATTGAGTGCTTTTGCTTTGGCGAAATCGAATGCCAGCCCTGCATTCACCATTTGTGTAAAAATTTTAGGCAGGCAGTTAGCGGCTACGCTGATAACACCGTCCATGCCGCAGGCAAGTTGGGGTAATACCAGGTCATCATCCCCACTTACTATCAGGAAATGATCGGGGCGGCCTTTGAGCATCTGCATACACTGTACCAGGTTATTAGCAGCTTCTTTAATGCCTGCAATGTTGGGCACTTCATGTGCCAGGCGCAGGGTGGTAGAAGCTTCCATATTTCTTCCTGTTCTGCCAGGAACATTGTAAAGAATAATGGGCTTGGGCGATGCGCCGGCCAATACTTTGTAATGCTGGAAAATTCCTTCCTGGGTTGGCTTATTATAATAAGGGCAGGCGCTGAGAACGGCCGCAGCTTTGTCGAGCGGCAAACCGGCCAGGTCCTTTACCAGTTCGTAGGTATTATTGCCCCCCACCCCCACTACTACGGGGGCGCGATTACCTACTTTTTCATAGGTAAACAGGATGATGTCTTTTTTTTCTTCTTTTGAAAGGGTTGGCGTTTCGCCGGTTGTTCCAAGAGTTACTATATAGTTGACGCCATTGTTCAATTGAAAGTTAATCAGGTTTTCGAGGGCTGTATAGTCTACCTCACCGGAAGCTGTAAAAGGGGTTACAATAGCTACACCGGTACCACGAAGAGAATGTCTGAGATCCATTTGGAAAAAATATAAGATTGGTTGTTAAAGTATGATTTAAACTGGTAATTCATCCCAGAAGCCCATTTTACTGAACTTCTCGATGCGCAAACGCACCCGCTCTTCTGCGGGCACCTGTTTCAGCTCTTTCAGTGTTTCAATCAATACTTCTTTGAGGTTAGCGGCAGATTGGTCATAATCCCAATGCGCCCCACCTTCCGGTTCGGGTACAATGCGGTCTACCAGTCCGAAGCGATGCATATGGTCTGGGGTAAGTTTGAGTTCTTCGGCTGCTTTTTCTTTTTGGGCCCAGGAGCGCCAAAGAATGGAGGAACAGTTTTCCGGCGATATAACGGTATACCAGGAATTCTGCAGCATAAAAACACGATCGCCTACACCAATGCCGAGTGCTCCACCTGAGGCGCCTTCTCCAATTACCACGCAAATAACCGGCACTTTGAGCCGCATCATTTCATAAATATTCCGTGCAATAGCTTCTCCCTGTCCGCGTTCTTCTGCTTCCAGTCCGGGGTAAGCGCCAGGGGTATCAATTAAGGTTACAATGGGTTTATTAAATTTTTCTGCCAGTCGCATGAGGCGAAGGGCTTTGCGATAACCTTCCGGGTTGGCCATTCCGAAATTGCGAAGCTGCCGCATTTTGGTATTGATCCCTTTTTGCTGACCAATAAACATAACCGTTTCTCCTTCCAATTGTGCAAATCCACCGACCATGGCTTTATCGTCCCGAACATTGCGATCACCATGCAATTCAACAAAATTGGTGGTCATTTTTTCAATGTATTTCAGGGTATAGGGACGGTCTGGGTGACGGCTAAGCTGAACTTTCTGCCAGCTGGTGAGGTTTTCAGTTATTTCCCGGCGTTTATCGATTACCTGTTTTTCGAGGTCTGCGATTAAGCCGGAAACATCCACTTTGCTGTTTTTTTCGGCCATTTGCCTGGTCTTCTCTATATCGTCGAACAGGTCTTTGATTGGTTTTTCAAAATCAAGGAACTGTCTGTTTTTGTTCTCTGGCATACTATCAGTTGTGGTGTAAAATTAAGGGTTGAAATTTTTTTTGGAAAAGTTTGTTTTGAAAATAGTTTTCCCATTATCTTTGCAATCCCAATTCGGAACAACGGGTTGTAAAACGCAGAGTTTCAGATTGTTGGAAGGATCGGTAGTTCAGTTGGTTAGAATGCCGCCCTGTCACGGCGGAGGTCGCGGGTTCGAGTCCCGTCCGGTCCGCAAAAGCGTCTCAGCAGAGGCGCTTTTTTGTTTTGAGCGTATTTTCAACAGACCAACATAGCTCCCCTAATTGCTGAAGGCAATTATTTCAATAAGCATAAGATCACCAGGGCGGTCGCTATTCAGCGAAATGAAACTATTTCATTTCCACTTAACTTACCTGTAAGCTGATGAAAAAACGACCTGATTGGTGGTTGAAATACCAGGCAATTCATTGGTTCGGCAGAAAAATCGTTAGCTACTACCGGATGTAGAATTTACTGCCAATAAAATGATGCTGGGTTGTACCGTAAAATAGGGCCGTTTTTTCTATCTTTCTGCATTAAGCTAATATACCATGCGGCTGGTGAAACAAACGATCCTGTATTTTAAAGAAGGCAATTCCGACAAAACCTACGAAATCGACCTCTGCGAACTTGGCTTTGACCGCTATACAGTCAATTTCAGGTATGGCCGAAGAGGCGCCCAACTAAAAGAAGGCTCCAAAACACCGGTACCTGTTTCTCTTACCGAAGCGGAAAAAATTTTTGATGCCGTGGAAACCGAAAAAATGCAAAAAGGGTATACCACAAACCCTGAGGCGGTTTCCACAATTGCTGCAAAAGCTGTATTTACACTACAAAATCTTCCACCGGTATCGTTAGACTGGCAATCGCTGCCTCCCAGTAAAGAAAAAGCCATCCTGCAGCGGTTGCACAACGCCGTTACAAAACAGCCCGCATCCAACCGTACAAAATGGAAACTGTCACGGGTTGTATGGAAAGCCGGTGCAGCACAGCTCAAAGACGCGGTTCCCTATCTCACCCACCTGTTTAACCAGCAGGAGAGCATGTTGCAATATTCCTGTTGCTGGGCATTGGCCCGTTCAGGCAACCCTTCCGCTATTCCGGCCTTGCAGCAAATCTTTACCGCCAAGCCCTCCAAACTGCTTAGCCAGTTAGCCGGAGCCGGCTTATTGAAGCTACTCGAAGGATTGGAGCGAGACCAGCATATTCAACATTTCCACAACTCCCTGCCCGATTCTTTTAAAGCAATCATCGACCGCCGCCAGGAAACGGAACTTGATAAACTCGTACAAGAACGGATCAGCGAGGTGGAACCCAGTTATCCCTGGATTGAAAAACTCTACCTGTTATCGTTCGACAAAAAATGGATCCGCCCGGTGGTAAAAAACCTGCTCCAACGCATTGAACTAAAAGCTGGTTATTTTAAACATATCCGTACTATTTATAAATGGGCAGAAATGCTGAACGATTTTGAAGTGCTCGGCTTATTGTCCAGCCGCTTTGAACGGGAGCCGCAACAATACACCCATTTTCTTTCAGCTGCAGAAAGAAAAAAGAAAAACACCTATATACCGCTATTGGAAGACTACATTAAACTCTCTGTTGAACAGGCAAAGACCACCACCAAACTTGCCTACTCCAATAAAACCAGAAATTATCTCCATAGACGAACATTAAAGAATCTTATTGCAACGGGTAAAGCAAATAATACCGACTACGTTAAACTGGCAACTGCCCTGCTTATATCCTATACCAAAAACCTGGACGAAAAAGAAGCCTACACAGAATATACCTATAGCTGGATCAATAACCGGTACCAGCGGATAGAACTGCGATTTCCAGCCAACGCACAAGCTGTTTATCTTCACCAGATTCTTAATGGAAACAATGCTGCCATGAAGCTTGTTTCCGGAAATCGCTACCAATTCATTACGGAGGCTGTCCGTACGGCCAAAAGCCCCGATGAACAGTCTTCGGGAATTGTACAATTTATAACCCGCCTATTCCGGCGAAATAAACCAGCCGCCCAGTTACCTGCAACTCCCCCCATACCACCCGTTTCAGAAAAAGATGCAGCCATCCCATTCCTGCATTTATGGAACCAAATGCCGCAGGCTTATATTCAATTATTGATAGATGCAGAACTGGAACAGGTGCATCAATTTGCAGCCCATCAATTAGCGCAACACCCCCGTTATGCAGAATTAATCCAAAAAATTGATGTATCCACCGCCATCAGGTTAATCGGTTCAGCCTTTGCCCTTCCTGCAGAGTTTGGCTTTAACCTGGTAAAAGCAAGGTTTCCACAAGGGTCAAAAGACATCAACCTCCTGCTTGCGCTCTTAAATTGCCCTATTGATAATGCCCGGGCAACTGCAAGAAGATGGGTAGAAGCCGAGCCTAACGATTTCATTACTGCCGCCGATTTTATGATACCGGTGCTTTTTTCCATACAGGATGATACCAGAAACTGGGGAAAAGACCTGCCGAAGAACAAGTTTTTACCGGACGCTACCAAGGAACTACTGGCAGTAAAAGCCATTGCTTATTTAGTTGCCTGTAAAGAAAGCACAGCGCCTCCCGGTATGGTATTAAAAGATGGAACAGATTACCTGCTTGATCTTTGTCAGCATCAATTAGCCCAGGTAAGCAGCGGAGTTCTTGCAGATCTGCTCCAACACCCGGTGCCGGAAATTTTATTATTTGGTTTACAGGTGCTTAAACTGCAACAAAAAGATACTTCAGCAGATCAGTTACCGGAGACATTTATAACCGAACTTATTCAGCATGGGTATGAACCTGTACGCATGGAAGGAATGAAGCTGATAAACAAGCTTTCTGTTCCTGCACTTAAAAAAATAGAAAAGACCCTACTGGCTGCCTGCCTGTCGGTATATGGCGATATCCGTCGATCCGTGCGCCCGGCCCTTCAAAAACTGGCAGCAGCGGATCCGGATTTTGGCAACGAAGCAGTTTCTGCATTACTGCCTTTATTACTACGTGAAGAAAAAAGCGAAGGCATTCACCAGGATATTAGTGAACTACTTTGTAGTGAATTGAGTACATACCTTCCCAATGCTAATCAGGAAACTGCGCTTAAGTTGCTCTATGCCAAGTATCCTGCCGCGCAGCAAACGGGCTTGCACTTATTGGAAAAATATAGCCAACCGGCAACCTTGAGTATAGCCCAGGTTGTTCAGATGGGATCGCATGAAAACCTCTATGTTCGGGAATGGTGCTGGGCATTCTTTGAAAAAGAGGCGGCACGGATTACCTTTGAAAAAGAATCGGCCGTAGCACTCCTTAACAGCAAATGGAAAGACTCCCGTGAATTTGCGCGGCAATATTTTCGACGGATCTTCCGTACAAATGACTGGGATCCGGACCTGCTTATTTCCCTGGCTGATTCAACCAATGAAGAAACAGAAGCTTATGCAAGAGAACTGATCACAACCCACTTTCAATCCGAAAACGGAGAACAGTACCTGTTACAACTAAGCCAGCATCCGCGAGAAAAAATGCAATTATTTGTAACCAATTACCTCGAAAATTATGCAGCAAATGACCTGTCAAAGATCCGGGAATTGGAATTTTATTTCCGGTCGGTGCTAACCCGGGTAAATAAAGGCAGGATAGCCAAGAACAGGGTATTGAATTTTCTAACAAGGGAAGGCCTGCAATCGGCAGAAGCAGCAGCGTTTGTAGCAGCCATCGTCACCGATGTTTCTGCCACAGCAGCCGTAGAAGACAGGGCTCGCTGTATTGAACTGTTAACGCGTCTGCAAGCCATCTATGCTATTGAAACCCCCTTAAAAGTTATTCCCCTCACAGAAAAAACGGCAACCCCTTAAACCTCTTCCTATGTTATTCAAGTATCGATTTGCAGGCTCTTCTTCCGTAACCAGTACTGCGCATTTAACCGGACTTAGTTTTGCTCCGGACACCCTTCGGGAAAGCACCTGGTTTGTAGGCAAACTCAACAAAAAAATTGCTTTCAGGGAAGCCATTTCTGCATTAAATGATGTAGTTATAAGCGATTTTCGATTCAAACCCAAAGATAAGATTGCCTATAAAGAATGGGTTGCACAAAACGAAGCCCTGTTCCTGGGAGAATATATGGCGGGCTTTAACCTGGATCAAACCAACGAAAAAATTGAGCAAATCAGAAAAGACCTGAAAGAGGTAATGGTGCAAAAACAACAATTACTGGCACCTTTTGATAAAGCAAAACGCGCGTATTTCGATTACCTGTATGATAAAAACAGGGAAGCCTGGTATGTACTGGACCCAGTGATCACCATTCATCCGGATCAGTTGTTTTTTGAATGTTTTAGTGAAGATGAATCTACCTATGGAAAACTTTCCTGCAACTACAATGTATTTGACCAACTGGATGATTTTAAGTGCGGCACCACCAATATTGATTATTCAGCCAGCCTTTACCAGGAATTTCAGAAAATCCGCAACTATAAAGAAACAGAACTTAAGATCGACCCATCTGGATTTAGTATTGAAACCACAGACGAAGAGCGCTATAAGGAAGTAAAAATTGATCTGCCTGAAAGCTGGGTAAGGGGCTTTCTGCAAGTAAGCAGTGCCATGACCATGCCAGGCATTCAGTTTGATCTCCATCCAATGGATATCTACAGCATCTGCCTGCTCTTAAGAAGATTTAAAGAAACAAGGGGGCCCCGCGCCCTTCGCTATCTGTTAACGCCGGGAGAACCCGTTAAACTGGTATTGGAACCCTGGGGGAAAGAAATCACCTGTCACCGAAGCATTTACACGGGAAACAGTAAACAGGAAATCCGCACCTGGGGAAGAAGACGGTTGGTTTTATTGGAGCGCCTACTTCCGATAGCAAAAAAATTTACGGTGCATCTGATGGGTACCGGCTTACCGGCTTTTTATGTGGCTGATTTGTACGATATGAGCTTTACCTTGGGCTTAAGTGGGTGGACCAGCAACGATTGGAGCCATGCAGGCAATTTCGACCTCCTGGCGCCAAGAATGGAGGTTACAGAGTTTGTAAAACAGCAAGTATTTGCTGCTCTCAAAAAGGATTGGCGGGGATCGGTTGAGGGCATTGCCAAAACACTGTCCCTTTCCAGGGCCGAAGTTGCAGGCGCCCTGAGCGCATACACACAGGTTGGCAGGGTAATTTATGACCTTGAACATACCTGTTACCGGTTGCGCGAATTAAGCCAAGATCCTTTACCTGTTGAGCAGCTCCGCTTTCTAAACCCGAGAGAAGAATTAGCCGCCACTTTGCTGAAAACTGCAGAAATTCATCACCAGTCGGTTAAAACAGACAACAACCAACATCACCTGACCGGAACTGTACGATCAAAAAAAAGAACCTACCATGCAAAACTGGTCATAGATGCAGACGAAAAACTTCAGACTGCCAGTTGCGATTGTAGTTTCTATACTGAAAATAAACTTTATAAAGGCCCCTGTGAACATATGCTGGCAATCAGACAATCCTATAATCAAAAAAGGATTCAATTAAAAGAGCTGGCGTAACTTAAATAATTAAAAACTTACAACTATTTTTGTTAACCTTGTTTTAGATTCTTTGACAGAGAGCTGGCGCAGCACCTTGCTTCCGAAAGGAAAGAACGATGTTTCGTCGTTCATACAGCATGACCAGTACATGCATCACCAAATGTGATCTTTACTATGGCATATATGTACCTATGTACTATTTTCAGTACAGGCACTATGTGCCATAATAGTACATAGGTACATATATGCCTTGCGTTGATCAATCTGGTCTGGGCAGGCACGAAGGGCCGCCGCTCTCTGTTATTTTAAAACAGCCTTCTATCCAAGCAAATGGCAGATAACCACCTCACCCGCCAACAGATCTATGATCGGATCAGGGAAAGTTCTAGAGATGAATATATACTGGAAGAAATGAAGCGCCTAGGATTCTGGAATAAAAACGAATCCTCCCCTACCCTGCCCGAGTTACTGATAAAAAAAGAATCCAACCTTCATAAGGAATTAAATGCCTTGCTGGCAGAAAAACAAAAATTTCAGAACCGGGAAGCTCTCCTGAAAGAAATGCGCCTGAAACGCATGGAAGCAACCAAACTGAAAAGAGAAGACAACAAGAAGAAGAAAGAAAAAGAACGATTCGAAAAAACTACTGCCTGGAGAAAAAAACAGGAAACAGAAATTTTTTACCTGGGAGAAGAGGTTTCTGCAGGCTTGCATTACGCCGAAAACAACCACCCCTTATTAAACCAAAAAGCACTACCTGTTTTTGAAAACGAACAGCAACTTGCGCTTGCAATGAATTGTACGGTAAAAGAACTGGCTTTTCTCGCTTTCTCCAGACGGGTATCCGAACTTACTCATTACCAAAAATTCTACCTGCCCAAAAAATCTGGCGGCAAACGCCTGATTTCGGCGCCCATGCCCCGGCTCAAAAAGGCCCAGCATTGGATCCTGCAAACTATTTTGTATAAAATTCCACTTCATACATCAGCTAATGGATTTGTACCTACAAAAAGTATTGTTTCCAATGCCCGGCCTCATACTGGAAAGCAGGTGGTCATTAATATGGATATAAAAGACTTTTTTCCTTCTATCAGCTTCAGGAGAGTACGCGCCCTATTTAAAAACTTAGGCTATTCTGATAAAATAGCCACTATTCTGGCCCTGCTCTGTACCGAAGCACCCACAGAGCAGGTAGAGCTGGATGGGAAAAAATATTTCGTTCAAAAAGGCGAACGGGTTTTACCGCAGGGTGCCCCTAGCAGTCCGGCTATTACCAATATTCTCTGCTATCGACTTGATAAACGTTTAGTAGGGGTAGCCAATAAGTTCAATGGTACCTATACCCGTTATGCAGATGACATAACCATAAGCGGATCTTTCGCGCACAATACGGCCACCCGTATAGTCTGGCAAATCAAAAAAATACTGTCAGAAGAAGGATTTATTTTACATCCGGAGAAAATAAGGATCATGCAGCAGAGCCAGCGGCAGGAAGTTACCGGCATTGTGGTGAATCAAGAACTGTCCGTAAACCGTGAAAAACTCCGGAAATTCAGAGCTATGCTGCATCAGTTCAAAAAAAACGGACCAGATCAACTGGTATGGAAAAATGGTACCTTGACAGCTCATATAGAAGGTTTTGCAGCGTTTGTAAAAATGGTTAACCCGGTGAAAGGTGCTAAAATTTTAACGGAACTAAACTCGCTGAAACAATTACCTCAATGGGTGGCATTAAAAGAACGGGAAACAAGCGCTGCACCGACCGGCATATCACCCAAAAAAGATGCTGCCAACAATACCCCAAAAGGCCCCTCTTCTGAGGAGAATACAGAAGATTGGTTCAAAGTAGTATAATTACAAGTCAAATTTCACATGCAATACCAGCCAGGCATACATATTGCCATTGTTTCCGACTCCACGCATATTCCCGGAGCACAAAGCCCTTTTCAGGATGATCAGGACCTGTTAAAAGAGCTGCAGGATAGGAGGGCCAGCGTTGAAATAATTGATTGGAGGAAAGCGGGAATCAACTGGCAAAAATTTGACGCTATTTTTATAAGCAGCACCTGGGATATTCCTTCCTATGGAGAAGAATTCATGCATTGGATCCGCACCTGCAATGCAGACAAAAAAAGAACTATCAACGACGGGCAGCTTATTTGTGATAATGTAATTAAGTCAAGGTATCTATCCCGCCTGATTCAATATTTTGGCCATCAACCAGGTGCATCAGCAGCCATAACACCAAGTTGTTTTATTGCCCTGAAAGCGTCTGCAGAAGACAGTACAAATGCCCTGGGAAACCATAACTTAACGAGCCTTTGCCGAGAACTGGCAATGGCCGATCCAGCCAATTGGGAAAACCGACCGGTGGTGATGAAACCCATTGTATCGGCCGATGGAAACAACACTTTCTTATACCATCCATCTTTAGTCAATTCCGAATCTGCCATACCGGATTCTACGCTAATTGCGGAAGAAGAAGCAGAACAGGTTTTTCAACAGTTGCTCCGCCATTCATCGAGGGGAATTATTCTTCAGCCCTATATTAAAGCAGTAGAAGAAGGCGAATATTGCCTGGTATTTCTGCATGATCGGTTTAGCCACGCCATTCAAAAAAAAGGCGGTTTTAAAAACCATTCAATTCGGGAACGCCGCTATATTCCGGAAGATAAATTGCCCGCCGGCATGCTTTCTTTCGGCAAAGAAATTATTCAATATATGCAGCAGTTGTACCATGCTACTGCATTAACCCGGACCCGCATAGATTTCCTGCACAGCAACCATCAAACGGTTTTGTGTGAGCTGGAATGTACGGAACCCAATACTAACCTGCAATCGCTTCCTGAAGCAACCAGGAAAATGGTTACGAGAAATTATGCGCAGGCCATTTATGAGCAGGCCATCCGTTTAAAAATGGAAAGCAGTTCTTATTGAGCCGGTATTGAATTAAGCAGTTTTGAAAGAGGTCCGGAGGTTCTGTTTTCCGAACTGTTCATATATACAACCCTTCCTTTTTCCAGGCGCCAGTTATCACAAAACAAGCTGGAATCTTTTTTGCCCTGGGCACTTTCCCATTTATTCCAAACCCAGGCTATTACCCAATCCTGGTTCAGATCTTTATTGTGCAGGGAAATCAATGAAACCGGTGTATTAGTGGTGGCTTTATAGTTATTTCTCCATTTCCGCAAAATTGGTTCAACGGTTTCTTTGGTAGTACTGGAACGAATTCCATTGGGCCAATCGAAAATTGTAGTATCGCCCAAATATTCAATCATATCGGTTGATAATTCCGTATCCCAGGCCTCGTACAATTTTGCTATCACTGCCATGTATTGCGGATCACCCATTTCCCAATTTTTAAATACTACGCTGGCAGGAAGTTCCGGTACTGCCGGGCTTACCGGAGCTGTTGCCACTGCCAGGGTATCTTTCTCGGATACCGCCTCGCTTTCAGCATTTTTCTGGTTATTACAGGATAAAAAAACTGCCACCAGTAACAGGCTGCAGCAATTGATATACAGGTTATGAACTACATTTTTAGAACAAAGCATAAGAAAACATTTAGGTATGACTGGAAGATTTATCAATTTTCTTTGTGATAGAAACGAAATCCGAAGCCCGCTTCTACCCAATCGGCAGTTGCACCGTTAAAGGTCTTTAATCCAACCTGTGCATACAGGCGTTTGTTTACCAGGTAGCGAACTGCCGGCCGAATAAAGGTATTGCCTTTGATTTCCCTTCCTACGGCACTAAGGTTGGCGCCTATTTGCAAACGGATAGCCAGGCGCCAGAATTGAAAATCATATCCTGCGTGCAGCCCTGGAAAAAAAACGGTCATCGCATCCTTATTCTTTACAAATTCCGCGGTATCCCGTGCGCTGTAATCGAGAAATGCATCTAAACCCGCACTGAATCCATGTTTTGTATTAAAAGAATGCTGGTATTCGACTACCGTAGAGGACGTAATATACCGGTGATTGGTACCTGCATCATCCTTGTTTTGCACCGTTCCGATAGCCTGGTACACTGCCAGGGAATTGGAACGGATTCGCCTGGGGGATCGGCCTGGGGGGAGTTGAGGCCTTGCTTCCAGGAGTTTAGTAGGGTATATTGAATTGTCGACCTTGCGTTGCAGCGCATTGTAATTATAGCGAAATCCGGCACTAAACCCCATCATATTTAATCCCAGGTTGGGTGTAACCGTGCGGCCATTGCTAAAATGAGTCAGATCAAGTCCGTATAAGAGGTCCATTTCACGATTAAGCTGGTATTTGCCCCCCGCGTGCAAGGCAAAATAAACCGCAAACTTAGACCCGATAGCATCGTTAATGGCGTTGTGGTCAACATTATAAGGCTTTAAGTTGTAGGTAAGGCCGAGGGCGGGTTCCACCTGCAGGGTATTTCTTCTTTTTTTGATAACCGGGAAAGTGATAAAACCAAATAAGGCGTGCGGGTTACCGAATATATCAATGTCGCCCACATACCCGGAATACCAGCCAATTCCATAGGAAGGATTCAGGTGCTCTTGTTGCCAGGGGGCTTTTCCGGCAGCCTGCCAGCCGGTTCTAACCTCAATGGATGCATACCCGTTTTTAAGCTTTTCTTTTAGTTCAGTACCCGTATAAAAATGGCTGCCGCTGTGCAATTTTAGACTGTAAAACCGGTATGGGTTCTTTTTTGACTCCTTTTGAGAAAAACCAGTGAATGGAAGAATTAGCAAAAAAGCATAAGGGAAACACCTGATTAATCTCATAGCATGTTCGGTTTTGACAATCTATGCTATAAAAATATGAAATATTTAAACTCCTGTAAACCAAAAACGGTTGCCGTAGTGGCAACCGTTTTTGGAGAGGGTTAGGACGATCTATAATTTATCAATCCATTCCATAACCTGCTCTTTGGTTTTACCGGATGCTTTCTGGATGCGACCAACTAATTCGTCTTCCTTGCCTTTTTCGTAGACCAGGTCATCATCGGTCAATTCTCCATATTGTTGCTGAATTTTTCCTTTGAGGATTTTCCAGTTTCCTGCAATTTTTTCTTTCCACGCTTCCATATTGTAAAATTTAACTGTTAAGAAATAGCTTGTAAGCTTTAGCTCCTGTATAAAATAACTATGCCCCGTGGCTACTATGGAAAGCTGTGGAAACTCTACCCCGAACCAGCAGTCTTTATCCAAAATCCACCCCTATTTTAAGGACAGGATATAACTAACCATTAATTCAGCATCCGCTTTACTTAGAGCTGGATGTGGTGTCATTACCGGATTTCCCCAGGCGCCGGAGCCACCCAGGATAATTCGCTGCGCAAGCAGGCTGATATAGCCCTTATTAACCGGGTACCTTGCGGCAATGTCTTTAAATGCGGGTCCCTTCGCCCTGTGCTCACGGGCATGACAGGTATAACAATCAGCATAGGCAATTAATACTTCTCCCCTTTGTGCTGCTGCTACAGGTATGCTGTCATTGGCACCTGCAATTCTTTTGATATAATCTCTTTTTGGCGGTTCATTGGCAGGTTCAGGATCAGAACAGGCGCTGAAGCAACCTGCCAGCGTGTAACCAAAGAGCATTACAATCAGTAATAGTCTACTACTCAAAACAAATAAATAGTTGTCAGCAGCAAAGCTATGCTTTTTGGTGTCCAATGCTTATATTAAGCACCATGAGAATTTGCTCTGTAACCGGAATACAATTCATCCCAATCAAAGGCCGACCAATGAGAAATTCTTCGATGAATGCCCAATTGCCTGGCCAGCAAACTGAGAATATCTTCGGCGGAAAGCCCGTTTTGAATCATAGATTGCAGGCTATCAGCACCGGCTGATTTGGATAATTTGTTGCCAGAATTTCCCAGCAACAAGGCGTGGTGAAAATGCATGATTTGGCTATAGTCAGGCACTTCTAATGCATTACTAAGTGCAAGCTGCGCAATACTGGAGTTCACCAGGTCTCGGCCCCGTACAATCCAGCCTACTTTCAAATGCAGATCATCTATGACAGAACATAACTGGTATGCCGGAGATCCGTCTTTTTTCCGTACTATAAAGTCTTTCATTGCTATTGGAAATGCAGGATCTTCTGGTGTCCTGAAACGCCAGTTTACACCAGGCCCGTCAAAATCAAGCGCAGCATCCCGACAACCTTTTACACAGCCCGTTTCGAGTTTATTTTGTTGCTGGTCTGACCGCGAACAGGAACAGGCATACAAATAACCACTTGTACGTAACTGTTGCAGTGCCTTTTTATACAAGGCCATTCGTGTTAACTGCGACCAGTTCTTTTCAAAATCCTGTTCATCTTCTGGTCCCTGCTGCCAGGGCAGGTCAAAGTAATGCAGTACAGCAAAAATATTCCGCAGGTACGCAGGCCGAAAGCGTTCCCTATCCAAATCATCAATCCTCAAAAGGATCTCTAATTTTTTATCCCGGGCCAGTATTGCTGTCAGGATAAATGAATAAAGATTTCCCAGGTGCAGATATCCACTGGGTGTAGGCGCATAACGGGTTCTATGGAATGCTTCAGGAAGCAAGGATGGTATTGATCCGGTTGAGCTCTTCCGTGCTGAACTGCGGTTTATCCAGGCAGCGGACGGCATCTTCTACCTGCTCTGGTTTGCTGGCCCCTATGATAACAGAACTAATCCTGGGATCTTTCAAAACCCAGGCCAATGCCATTTGCGCAAGGGTTTGACCACGTTCCTGTGCCAGCAGATCTAGTTGCTGTACCTGGTTAATATGTTGAGGGGTTACCTGCCCGGCCTCGATGGCCCCGTTACCCAATGGCCTTGCCGCTCTTGACCCATCAGGAATACCTTTTAAGTATTTATTGGTGAGTAATCCCTGTGCCAGCGAAGAGAAGGTAATACATCCCATTCCAGTTTCCTGTATAGCATCTAATAAGCCGTTTTCCACCCAACGATCCAGCATGGAGTACTTTGGCTGATGAAGTAAACAAGGAGTTCCAAGCTCTTTCAGGATTGCTGCAGCTTTCCGGGTTTCTTCTGCAGAATAACTCGAAATACCAACATACAAGGCTTTTCCCTGCCTTACCAGCAAATCCAATGCAGCCATGGTTTCTTCCATCGGCGTATCCGGATCAGGACGGTGATGATAAAAGATATCAACATAGTCGAGTCTCATCCTACGCAAGCTCTGATCCAAACTGGCCACCAGGTATTTTTTAGATCCAAGGTCTCCATACGGACCCGGCCACATAGGCCAGCCGGCTTTCGTTGAAATGATTAATTCATCGCGATAGGATCCCAATTCCTCTTTCAGGATTTTTCCGAATCCGGTTTCTGCTGCACCGGGAGGCGGGCCATAATTATTCGCCAGGTCAAAATGGGTGATGCCCAGATCAAACGCTTTTAACAAGATCGTTTTACACTTTGCCAGTGCATCCAATTCACCGAAATTTTGCCATAAGCCAAAGGATATAGCCGGCAACAGCAATCCACTATTACCACAGCGGCGATAAGTTTGATTGGTATAACGATCAGGATTAGCCGAATACATTGAATTATTATTTACGATTAATCAATTTCATAGTCAGGGGATCCCAATAAATAGTTTTTTGCTGGAAATAGCTTTCGTTACAAGCCAGGCAGGGAGCAGCCGCCCTGAAACCAAATACTACGTCCTCCACTACCGGTTTTCCAGTTCGGATGGCTTCAAAAAAATTTATAAAATGATCCAGGTGATCATCGTATCCTTCCGGATTTACAAACCGATAAGGTGCTTTTACAGGCCTCCGCCGATCAGTTGCGGAAAATTGCTGCTCATAGGATTTTAGCAATTGTTCCTGCATAACGGCAGGATAGGTCTCCAACGCATCCCAACCACCGATACCGGGTGCTTTTGGAAGCAGGCTATGTGTCAACTCCAAATCGCGCCCGTTTAATGTAAGCACGCCTTCCTCTCCAACAAACCGGATGGAGCTGGTATCGCCTCCGCCACTGATGAAGTTAACACGGAGAGTTAGCTGAAAAGCCGGATGCTCGCTGCTTGCCGGATAATCCATGATAGCCGTCATTATATCCGGAACATCTCTCCCATCTTTCCAATATGCCAATTGCCCGCTTGAATAAATCTTAACGGGTCCTACAGATCCGGTTATGAGGTGAACGCCGGATAAAAGGTGTACAAACAGGTCGCCCGCAACACCGGTTCCAAATGCCCGGTAGTTTCGCCACCAGAAAAATTTCTTAGCGTCAAATGCGGCTTTTTTATCTGTGCGCAGAAAACCGTCCCAGTCGATCGTAGCCAATGAAGCGTCAGAGGGCTGCGTATATTGCCAGGCGCCCAGGGCCGATTGCCGGTCATACGTGGCCTCCACTAAGTTCAGTTTACCTATGGCTCCGGATTGGTATAATTCTTTTGCTTTGGCATAAAGCAGGCTACTTACCCGTTGGCTTCCAACCTGCATTATTTTTCCTGATTGCTGCTGAGCCGCAATCAGGGGTAAGCCTTCTGAAATCTGGTGCACCACCGGTTTTTCTCCATACACGGCTTTCCCTTTTTTAAGTGCATAGGTAGCAATGGGGGCATGCCAATGATCACTGGTGGCAATAATTACTGCATCAATATCAGGGCGGTCTATGAGTACCTTATAATCATTGGTAATGAACAGGGTATTCCCATACAGTTCCCTTGCCCGGGTTAATCTACCCTGGTACAGATCACATACTCCTGCCAATGAAATGCCGGGTACTTTTAGCGCTGTACGCAGGTTGCGATGTCCCATAATTCCCATGCCAATAACCCCGATTCGAATAAGGTCATTAGCTGCAATACGATAGTTTGGTGCTGCTAATTCTATCGTTTGAGGACCTGCATATAAACCATTTAAAGACGGCAGGGAAAGTCCTGCTACGGTTGCCCCTATCCCTTTGAGAAAACGGCGTCTGCCAGTTGATTTACTTTTCTGCATGAATCCTGTTATTTAACCTGCTACTTTTTTTCCGTACCCTGCTTAGTGTTTCCAGCGTAACTCCTAAGAAAGAGGCAATGTATTTAATGGGTACCCGATTAATGAGATGTGGATAGTTCTTTACAAAATGCTGGTATTTGTTTTCCGTTCCCGGTACCCTGGCTATATAGGCCCTTCTTTCTGCATCCTGGTAATAGCGTTGCAGTAATTTACGGCCAACCACATTAAATTCCAGGTATTTATTGTAGAGCGTTTCCAGGTCACTATGCGTTATTATCAACAGATCGGCATGCTCAATTACCTGAATATTTTCCACGGAGGGGGCCTGATCATTTAATCCTGAAATAGAAGTCACTACTTCATTTTCAATTGAAATCCAGGTCGTAATATCTTTCTCTTCCTCTTTTATAAATCCCCTGACAGCGCCTTTCCGAATAAAATACAAATGATGGCAAACCTCGCCACTACGCACCAGCATTTTTCCTTTGCGAACCTGTCGGTAACTGGTTTTTTCCTGTAAAAACTCAACGATTTCAGGAGAAATGGGATGGAGCCATCCAAGCAAAGCAATGAGCGAGGAAATGTCCGGGTTTTGAGGTAGTACCATTACTAACAAATATCGGCAGCGAAATCATAAATGCCTTTTAATACAGCAAATAATATTTGTCACCTGTTTTATTGACCACTAATTCTAAATTATTCCATAACGAAAAATACCCCCTATACCGACCTTTGATATAAATCAACTAGAATTTTGAAAGAAAAACCTTGATATATATCAATCATTTTACTTTTTCGAGCCCGTTTTCATACGATATTCGACGCCATTTTTACAGGTTTCTACTTACAAAAGGGCTGCAGGCCTGTATTTTTTTCCATTTATTGTAAAATTTTTACCCATTTACCCCAGTACCTATTACACAACATTTGGATGCAAATTGCAGTTCTAATACCATGACCATCAATCACTATGAACGTTAACCAAACCAATCCAATACCTGTTTTGAGGAAGCCTCAGAATGAACTGATGGAATTTCTACATGCCTTGGTGCCCTTGAGCAAACAAGCGGTTCAGTTATTGTCGGCAAATTGTTTTGAACTTACTGTTAAGAAAGGCGGTTTTATTTTTAAACCTGGCATGTATTTACAGCACTACTACCTTTTGGTAAATGGTGTTGTAAGAGGATACCGAAAATACAAAGGCGAAGAAATTACCACCTGGCTGAACGAAGAAAATGAGTTGATCAGCAGCATAAGCAATATCGGGCTAGACCAGGAATGTGAGGAATATGTTCAGGCAATAACGGAATCCAGGCTTATTGGTATCCCCTGCCAAATAGTGGAACAGCTCTATGATACCTGTCCGGAAACTGCCGTAATCGGTCGATTATTATTAGAAGATAATTACCGGGGAGCTGAGGAAAGAGCCTTTATTAGCCGCATTTCGTCAGCAGAAGAAAAATATATCCGGTTTACCAAAAAACAGCCCGGGCTCATTAATAGAATTCCCCTTAAATATTCCGCTTCTTATCTCGGTATGCGCCTGGAAACACTTTGCCGGATTCGAAGTAAAATGGCCGCACAGCAATTAAAACCAAGCCCTGCTTTCTAATTCCAACCAACCTCAGATATGATCAGCCTTATAGCCCAACATCCTGCCAAAGACCCCAGGAAACAATTGTTTTCCCCGGTGTTTATTGACCTTGTAAAGGATGACGATTTTACGCTTCCCGCAGAATTAGCCGCCCATATTTGTGATTGCCAGGTTGCAGCAATCAGTTTTCATACACAAACAAAATATTTTATCAAGAAAGGACTGGCCCAATGGCTGGGATTTGACAAAAACAGTCCCCTAAATTTTCTTTTACCCGCCCTGGAAGACGGGGCCCTGGTGATCCCCGATTTATCGTCTTTTGCCCCCGTTAACAACCCTTCCCTGCAAATAGACATACCTAAGCAGATCCAGTTTCTGGCCAGTGTTCCGATACGGTTGGAAACGGGTAGCATCGTTGGATCTTTAACGGTACTCGGTGTAGAAAAAAAGGATGAACTACCTGACTCTCAACTAATTGCACTCGAAAAAATTGCTCAACAGTTCGGAAGAATGACCAGTTCAAAAGCGCAGAATAACACCCTCTTACAGGAAAAAAATGAACAGTTACTGGCAGAATCCAAGAAAGCAGCCCTTAAGACAAAAGAATTCAACCAGGAGTTAAAGTTCATCGCCTACAAAATGCACGAAGACTTTGCTCAAACCCTTGCAGCCACCAAACTTTATCTTGAATTCGCCGAAGATGATCAGCATGCAAACAAACATTTTCTACAGATCTCAAAAGATACCATTGAGCAGGTAATCCAAAAAATGAGGGTATTGTGCAAAACCATTTCTCCTCAACCCTTGGAGACCAAACTGGCATAAAAAAAATAGAGACGTATCACTACATCTCTAGTCGCCACTGCGGTAGATAATTCAGTTGTCAGAGGCCAGATTAATCGATTTCAGAGGCATGGACAAAAAAACGGGCCTTAAACTTGGTATTTGATACCCTGGTTTTAGGATGAATTACAGGCATCCTGGTATTGGATTTGGGGCATCATAAACAAATACAAGGCCAACTTCGCAGTCATTTTCCTTAGTTGTACACCTGTTATACACTACATATTGCAAAAAAATGTATTAATAGGATAACTACCTGGGACTTTTACTAGACTCTCCTAAACTGGTTGCAGGCACTGCTTTCCAACGCCTGCATGAATCCGCTATAAACCTGCCTGAAAAAGGCAAAATTCCGTAGATTTAGCACTGGTTAAGGATTTTTGCATCCTTGTAACAACCTTTCAACGTACAGGTCCGTCTTTGTCGGAAATACTTGTACCCGAAATTTTGTACACTAAAGGAGTTATATGCGTTTTAAATCAGCAGGAATAATTTTCACCATATTGGTTGTAGCCCTGGTTTCACTGGTAGCGTATTCCAATACCCATAAACGGAGAACAGCGCTCCTTCCCAAGGAGAATTTGCCCACCGACAGCAATACAGTCGACCATACCATTGGCGTATGGATTTCTGTCTATCATGGATTGAAGCTGGATTCACTGGGCTTATCAACCGAAGCTTTTGAACAGGCAATGAAAGGGTGGGAAAAGCTTAAAAAAAAGGGCTCACTCAGCAATGAAACTATTTTGACAATAGCAGATTTCAGCCAGCCTAGTACTTCTAAGCGTCTCTATGTGCTGGACGTAGAAAAAAATCAGTTGCTCTTTCATACCTATGTGGCACATGGAAGAAATTCAGGGAAAGAGCAGGCTGTTTCCTATTCCAACCGGGCAAAATCGCATATGAGTAGCCCGGGTTTTTACCGCACCGAATCAACTTATTATGGCAATAATGGCTATTCTCTCAAACTAGCCGGATTAGAAAAAGGAATTAACGACAATGCGCTCAGAAGAGCGATTGTTATTCATGGCGCTGATTATGTATCCGAAAGCCTTATTGAAAGTCAGGGATACCTGGGAAGAAGTTATGGTTGCCCTGCCATACCTACCTACCTCACACGGCCCATAATCAACACCATCAAAAACGGGACTTGCCTTTTCATTCATGCGCCAATAACATACTATGCACAAAGAAGCAGTCTTATTCGGTGATCACCGGTAAATTTGCACGAATTCCTTGTCAATCACATTGAATGGCTGAATAAGCTTGATTATCTTTGTATGATAATCCATTCATATGTTGAAAATTGGCGTTTTTGGTACCGGACATCTTGGTAAATTCCATCTCAATAATTGGAAAGAAATCTCCGGCGTTGAGCTGGTTGGTTTTTATGACCCCAATGACCAGGTAGCTGCAGAAGTAAGCAGCCAGTACGGAATTCCCCGATTCGAAGATCCGGTTGCTTTATTGCAGGCAATAGATGCGGCCGATATAGTAGCCCCCACCAATTTTCACTTTGAGCTATGCCAGTTGGCGATCCGGAATGGAAAACATGTTTTTGTAGAAAAACCGCTTGCCAATACCATGGATGAAGCCAGAGAACTGGTAAAGCTGGTAAAGGAATCCAATATCAAAATGCAGGTAGGCCATGTAGAGCGCTTTAATCCTGCATACCTGGCAACCAGCTCACTGCAGTTAAATCCCATGTTTATTGAAGTCCACCGTCTTGCACAATTCAATCCAAGAGGTACAGAGGTTAGTGTTATACTGGACCTGATGATTCATGATATTGATATCATCCTGCATATGGTTAAGAGTGAAGTAAAAAATATTTCTTCCAGTGGGGTCGCTGTTATGACGGATACCCCGGATATTGCCAATGTAAGAATCGAATTCAATAATGGTTGTGTTGCCAATCTTACCTCCAGCCGGATTTCCATGAAGAAAATGCGCAAAATGCGTTTATTCCAGAAAGATGCCTATGTGGGCATTGATTTCCTGAATAAAAAAACAGAAGTAATCCGGTTAAAAGGCGATAAAGATGAAAATGTATTCGAATTTGATATAGAAACACCCAAAGGCAAAAAAACGGTAGCGGTTGCCAACCCATCTGTACCTGAAGTAAACGCCATTAAAAAAGAGCTGGAAGAGTTCAGAGATGCTATTCTTACCAACTCTCCCACGGTTGTTTCTGAAGTAGACGGCTTCAGGGCAATGGAAGTGGCCCACCAGATACTTCATAAAATTCGCCATAATACTATCAACACCTGATGCCCCAAACCACCCACCGTCCTCTTTCACCGGGCTGGTATGCCCTGAGCGATTACCTGGCAGCATTACTGGTATGGTTTATTTTTTATCTCTACCGTAATCACTTATTAGGATTTCCGCTTTTTGTGAATGGTTCGCTTCACCTGAATAAGGGCTTTCTCCTGGGATGGTTATTGTTGCCAATTTGCTGGGTACTGTTTTATGCAGCTATCGGTTCTTATTTATCGCTTTATAAAAAATCCAGGCTGGGAGAATTTACAACCACGGTGATTGCCAGCCTTATTGGCTGTATCGCTATTTTCTTTGTGATTCTTCTTAATGACGAGGATAAAAGCCTCCCTTATTATTATTCTTCCTTTGCCTTCTTTGTCTTTTTTCAGATAACGATCAGTTTTACGGGCAGATGGCTTATTTTAAATAAGGTTAAAAAACAGCTCAAAGATGGGGCGGTCCGGTTTCATTCTATATTGATTGGTGATGCTGTTATCGCCAATACACTCTATAAATCAACCGCCGACCAGTTAAGAATAGCTGGCTATCATTTTAAAGGGTATGTGGGTTCAGGTTCCAACGGATTAAGTAAGTCCATTCCCTATCTCGGAACAATTGACAAACTGGAATCAATTATCGATCAGCAACAGGTTAAAATGGTGGTGCTGGCGCTGGATGGCGCGCGGGAAAAAGAGACGGAAGACTTTCTACGCCGATTAAGTGATAAAGACGTGGAAATAAAAATGGTCCCTTCCGCTATTTCTATACTAACAGGAGCTATACGAACAGAGAATATTTTCGTTCCTTTTCTAACGGATATCCACAATGGATTAATTCCGCCCTGGCAACAAAATATCAAGCGGATTATTGATGTATCTGTAGCTGTTGCGGGTCTTATTCTGTTATCGCCTGTTTTCCTCTATGTTGCGCTGCGTGTAAGGCTTTCTTCTCCTGGCTCCATACTGTACCGACAGGAAAGAGTCGGGTATAAAGGCAAACCCTTCACCATGCTGAAATTCAGATCCATGTACCAGGATGCTGAACGAAACGGTCCGGCTTTATCCTCATCCGCAGATCCGCGTATTACAGCCTGGGGAAAATACATGAGAAAATGGCGGCTTGATGAATTTCCTCAATTATGGAATATTCTTATCGGCGATATGAGCCTGGTGGGGCCCAGGGCCGAAAGAAAATACTACATTGACCAGATTTTACAACGGAACCCATATTACAAATACCTTCTTCGTGTTAAACCAGGGCTAACCTCCTGGGGAATGGTTCAGTTTGGGTATGCAGAAAATATTGATGAAATGCTGGAACGCATGCAATATGATTTACTGTATATTGAGAATATATCCCTGGCGCTTGACCTGAAAATAATGTTGTATACTATTCGTATTATTTTTTCGGGCAAAGGAAAATAAGAATCAATGATCTCATTTGGAAAAATACTGGGTATTGTTTTTTTACTGGCTATCAGCGGATCTATGGCGGCTCAAACGCGCTGGCAGCAACAGGTAGACCATTCCTTAGACGTTACTCTAGACCCCGAAACCAAAACCTTGTTGGGTAGCCAGGTGATTAACTATTTCAACAATAGCCCCGATACACTACACACCATCTATTTTCATATTTGGCCCAATGCCTACAAAAACGATCATACCGCCTTCAGTGAACAATTATTATTCTTAAACCGGCTCGATTTTTACTTTTGTAAGGAAGCAGATCGCGGATATATCAACCGCCTTCAGTTTTCTACCGGCACAACCCCACTAGAATGGATCGAAGATTCTCTTCATCAGGATTATGGCCGGCTTGTGCTGCCTTCTCCCCTATTGCCGGGTGATTCGCTCCGATTACTGAATAGCTTCCAGGTGAAACTGCCGAAATTATTTTCACGTTCAGGCATTAACGGAGATTTCTTTGCGGTAACCCAGTGGTATCCCAAACCTGCGGTATATGATGCTGAAGGGTGGCATCCGATGCCCTATCTCGACCAGGGCGAATACTATAATGAATTTGGTAACTACTCCGTATTGATTACAGCGCCTGCCAATTATACCATTGCAGCCACAGGCAATCGCACACCCGTTCTTTCTTCTGAACTCGATAAAAAAGGCTACCAGACCTGGCAATTTACCCAGCAAAACTGTACAGATTTTGCCTGGTTTGCCTCCCCATCACTACAGCTTGCGTCTGATAGCCTGCTATTGCCCTCTGGCAAAAAAATTACCCTGGAGCTTGCTGTCAGAAAAGGCAATGAAACCAACTGGAAGCAGGGCTTCGCTTTCATGAAGGAAGCTATTCTGCAACGATCTGCCTGGCTGGGCGATTATCCTTATCAAAAAATGACCGTCGTTGATGGCTACCAGGGGCCCGGATCCGGAGGAATGGAATACCCAACCATTACTGTATTAAATGCCATAGAAGACGAAAGGCAGCTAGATGTTACGATTGCTCATGAAATTGGTCACAACTGGTTTGCACTGGCAGTTGCCAACGATGAAAGAAGCAGTCCCTGGCTAGACGAAGGCATTAATACCTATTATGATTACCGGTATGAAGCAGTCCGGTATCCGGAAACCAATGAGAAAAGAGGGTTTCCTGCCAATCGTTTTCCGGCAAATGAACGGCTTGCTTTTATCAGGGGGCTCGAAAGCATCCATGCCGATCAGTCACCCGCAACACCAGCCGCATTGCTGACACCATGGAATTACGGTTTAATGGTATACGAAAAAACAGCCCTGCAATTACAAGCGCTGGAAAAGACCATAGGACGGCAAACACTGGACAGTACAATGCGAGCCTATATAAGCGATCATTTATTCCGCCATCCCGACAGTAATTCCTGGAAAAAAGCATTTCCTACAGCTTCTATTGCCAGTGCACAGAAAATTGACTCACTCCGTATCCGTCGTATAAAACCGGTTTTTCTATTCAGCAGCCGACAACCCGAAACCTACCAGTATATTGGTATTGGCCCGGCGATCGGATTTAATAAATACGACGGCATACAACTGGGTGTATTCTTTCATAACTACCAATTGCCCCTGAACAGGTTTCGTTTTTTTATGGCACCAACGCTGGGAACGGCAAGCCGTGCGTTGGGGGGAATTGCGCATGTTAGTTACCATCTTTTTCCCGGCAATTCGCGCACTCATCGCATTAAAGAATGGACGATTGGTACAGATGTACTTAGAACAAGGATGGACAATTTTAAGGCTGGAACCACAGATCTTCAATTTGGTGTCTTAAAAATAGCGCCCTATGTCCGAATGAATATTTCACCGGCGACTGCCCTCTCCAAGAAAGAGAGCTTTATTGAGTTTCGATCTTATATCTTCCGCGAAGAGCAACTTTCCAGCAGAACCGTTATCACAGAAACAGATACCAGTTACCTGGATGAACGTATTGCTACGCACAGAACGCTTCAGCAACTCCGCTTCTTTCATGCCAATCATCGAATCCTTTATCCGTATGACCTCGATGGCCGGGTAGAAATGGGGGCAGATTTTTCCCGCCTCTCTCTAACCGCCCGGTATTTTCTGAATTACCCGAACCAGGAAGGAGGCCTGCGTGTTCGGTTTTTTGCAGGCAAGTTTTTCGTTCACGGAAACAATACCCTTAATAAACAACAGGCCAACAGCAGGTATTACTTAAACCTCACAGGGCCGAATGGCTACGAAGACTATACCTATAGCAATTATTTTGCCGGTAGAAATGAATTCAATGGCTGGATGAGTCAGCAAATCATGCTGCGCGATGGAGGCTTTAAAATCCGGACCGATTTATTAAGTAATAAAATTGGTCGCTCATCCGATTGGTTATCGGCCCTCAATCTTACAGCCGACATACCTTCCTCTATCAACCCGCTCAACAAACTTCCTGTAAAAATTCCCCTGAAGCTGTTTATGGATATCGGAACTTTTGCTGAAGCATGGAAAGGAGAACAGGATCAACCCAGGTTTTTGATGGATGCCGGCTTGCAGGTAAGCCTTTTCCGAAACCTGGTTAACATTTATGTGCCTATTCTAAACAGCAAGGTATTTCGCGACTATAACCAGTCTACACTGGGTAATAAAAAATTTCTTAAAACAATTTCCTTCAGTATCGATATTCATCAATTGTCTGCAAAAAAATGGTTACTGCAACAGAGCTTCTAATACCATGAACCAACCTATCCGCTATATTAACGGAACTGATATTTCCCTACCACAATGGAAGGAATGCCTGCGGCTGGGTGGTAGGGGAACTTTATATGCAGAACCGGCGTTCATGAAGGCTATGGCGGGCGGGTGGGCAGCATTTGTACTGGGCAATTATGAAGCGGTGCTACCGGTTTTTCCACGAAAAAAATGGGGTATTCAATATTTGTATCAACCTGCCTTTATTCAGCAATCGGCTATTCATGCCAGTGGTATCCTGTCTCCTCAAGTGGTAACAGCTTTACTAACAAAGGTTCAGGCTACATTCAAATTTGGTGAAATCTATCTTAGCCCCGCAGAAGGTATTTGCGCAACGGCTTCAAAAAAAAACTTCCTGCTTTCCCTGCAGCCCTCCTATTCCGTTCTTGAGGCCAGCTACAAACCGGATCTTCGCAAAAACAGGAAGATTGCCAGCAGGCAGGCTTTTCGTTATCAGAACGGTGCGATTGACCGGGTAATTGGTCATTTTCAACAAACGTATCAAAACAGGTTGAACTACACGGCACAGGATTACCAAGCACTGGGCAGGTATTGCCAACAGGTTAAGGAGAAGGACCGGGTAATTGTACGAGAAGTATGGCTGGGTGAAATGCTGGAAGCAGCCTGCCTTTGTATCGCAGATCAGGAACGCATTTATCTCTTGCTGAATTATACAGCAGCTGACGCAAGAAAACGAGCCGCCAATCATTATCTGTTAGACCAGCTTATCAGAGAATACGCGGGCTCTGGCAAACTGCTCGACCTGGAAGGATCTGACCACCCCGGCATTGCACATTTTTACCAGAATTTCGGCGCTGTAAATGAACCGTATTATTTTCTGGGATGGAACCGGTTACCCTGGCCGCTACGGCTGCTTAAACCAGGTTATTAAAGGCCCATTTCCCGCTCTTCTAATACTTTTTCAGCTATCAGTAAATCTAGCGGTCGGGTTATTTTAATATTGGTTGATTCCCCTTCAATCAGGTTTATTTTTACGCCCAGTTTTTCTACGACACTGGCTTCGTCAGTAAACGACTCATGAAAATCCTGTTCAAAGGCTGATTTTATAATTTCGGAATAAAAGGTTTGGGGCGTTTGGATAAGTTTTACTTTATCCCGATCAACAGGCACCGAACCATTCAGGGTTTCAAGTCGAATTGAATCAACGGCCGAAGTAGCGGGAATTGCATTCCCTTTATCAACAGCGCCTTCATAACATCGGCGGATCAGTTCTGGCGTCAATAAACATCGTACTCCATCATGCACAAAAACAATCGAATGTCGACGAATATGCGCTAACCCATTCCGTACAGAATGGAAACGGGTTTCCCCACCGGTGGTCATCCAGATCCGGTCAGGATCATAGGTAGATCGAAGGATGCTTTGCCCGCGTTCTATATGCTGTTCGTGTAGAACCAGGATGATCTGTAAATCAGGATAAGCATCCAGGAAAGCATTGAGGGTGTACCAAAGCACCGGCTTATCTCTCAGCAATAAAAACTGCTTGGGCAGGGAGGTGCCCATTCTAAGACCAGATCCACCCGCCACAACAACTGCATATTTTTCCATAGTATCAAATTACGAAAAACGTAATTTGCAAATATGAGTAAAATTAGGCAGTATCCGGGTGTCGTTTTCCTCCTGTTGTGGGTCGCCTGCCGGCCATCACCTGCACCAGCAGAAAAAGTGCTGGCCATCCGGGAAATGGGTGCATTGGCCACCACTGAATATACTGTTACTAAAATTGTAAAGGCCGAGGATAACAAAACCTGGTATAAACTGGGAGATCGTAAAATCCTGATGAGTATTGAAGCAACTATTAAAGCCGGCATCGACCTTAAGAAAATAAAAAATGAGGATGTTCAGATAAAAGGAAAGGCTATCCGTATCCTGCTTCCTGCACCAGAAATCATATTGATTCAATTACCTCCTGATAAAATTAAACTGGAATACGAAGAACTTGGATTACTGAGAAGCAGCTTTGATCAGGCGGAGCGTATGCAGTTATTGGAGCAGGCCGAAAAGCAAGTGGAAGCAGCCCTGCCAGAAACCGGCATCCTGGAGAACACCCGCAAACATACCCGCGACTGGATACAGCAGTTCTGCCGGCAACTCGGATTCGAAGAAGTAACTATTGAGTTTAACGATCAACAGCAAGCCCCCGTATTACGATGAAAAAAATTCTCCAGCTCTGCCTTATTCTGTTGTTCCTGACCGGGATCTACTGGTTCTTTGCCAAAATGCAGTGGTTACCTTCGCTCAGCAGTTTTTTCACCCCCTCTCCTGTACTCATAGCGGAAACACCGTTGTTGATTACCGGAATAAAACAGATGGCAACCCTTATGACAGTGGAAGCTTCTGACGAAGTGGTTATTAGTAAAATCAGGCAGGTAAAACCCGGATCACCCAAAAAAATTGCAGAATGGCTGAGCCCTGTTCCCATAATCCAGGCAGAACGACTGGTGCTTATTGTAAAAGGAAAAGTTTTTGCAGGCACCGATTTAAATAAATTGGATAGCAGTGCTGTTTTTATTAACGGTGATTCTGTTTCTCTCACGATCCCTTCCGCCCGCATCCAGGACATCCAGGTTAACCCCTCAGGGACAGAGGTTTTTATTGAAGAAGGTGCCTGGAGCCAGGAAGAAACCAGTCAATTAATGCTGGATGCAAAAGAAAAGCTTAGACAACGGGCGCTGGAAAAACAAGTTCCTGCCAAAGCTGACGAACAGGCGCTGCTTATTCTTCGTAATTTTCTTCACTTACAGGGCTTTAAAAAAATCAGGGTAGCTACGCTGGATAACTAAGTAAGAGTTTACATTCTTCCAGCAGCTTTTCTTTATTGATGGCTGCTGTACCCACTTCTTCACACACCAGTCCACCAGCTATATTGGCAACAGCTGCAAAAAGTTCAATATTTTTTGTGGCAGCATATACCAGTGAAGCAACGGCAATAACCGTATCACCGGCACCGGAAACGTCTGCTATGTTCCTGATATGAGAAGGAATCAGCAGCGGTTGGTCGTTTTGTTGAACAAACACTCCTTTTTCTGAAAGCGTTATAAAAGATATGGAATGCTGTAATTCTTTCTGAAGTCGCTGATGAACATCTGACAATTGAGCCAGTTCAATTTTATCCAGGGAGAGGTTAAGCCCTTCTTTTACTTCCTTTAAATTAGGTTTGAAAATATCTACGCCCTTATACGCAAAAAAATTCTTTTTCTTGGGGTCTACCGTAGTGATTACTCCTTGCTTTTTACACAGCTGTACAATTTCAGAGATCAGGTGTTGGGTCAGAACGCCTTTATTATAATCTTCCAGCAGCAGTACATCGGGTTTTTCCTGAAGAATATAAGCAGCTATGCGATCGAATAAGGCCTGCTCTTCGTTGGCAGTCAGGTCTTTTACCGTTTCCGCATCAATGCGCATCATTTGCTGATTTCGGCTAAGAACCCTTATCTTATTGGTTGTTTTACGCTCGTGGCTGAAAATTATGAAAGAAGTATCAATGCCTGCATCCGTAAGTAAGGTATCTAATTGTTTACCATCTGCATCCTCTCCTAAAACGGAAAAAATATGTACATGAGCGCCTAAAGCAACCAGGTTAAGTGCCACGTTTCCGGCACCCCCGATCCTTTGTTCGCTCTTATCCAATGCAACAACAGGTACCGGGGCTTCTGGTGAAATGCGATCTACATGGCCCCACCAGTACGTATCCAGCATAACATCTCCTACTACAGCCACTTTTATGTTGGTAAAGGACTCAAACAGCTGCTCAAAATTCATATACATTACGTCATTTTACAGTTCCTTTTTTTCCGGCAACTGCAATAAAATAAATGGGGATTCCGATGAGTACAATCAGCAATCCGAAAGAAGCAAATTTAGGTTTTGTATATAAGAGCGCAAAACACATAGCAGTGGCAAGCAGAATATAACAGGCCGGCAAAACAGGATAGCCAAATGCTTTATAGGGCCTTGGAGCATTAGGCTGAGAACGCCGCAGCTTGAAAATACCTATAATCGTTAATACATAAAAGATCAGCACCACAAAAACCACATAGTCCAGCAAATCGCCGTATTTTCCACTAAGACAAAGGATACTGGCCCATACGCACTGGATCCAGAGCGCCTTAGAAGGCACACCGTTTTTATTCAGGGTTCCGACCGATTGAAAAAATAACCCATCTTTTGCCATGGTATAATAAACTCTTGCACCGGATAGAATTAAACCATTATTGCAACCAAATGTAGAAACCATGATCATCAGCGCAATTACATCCGTACCCATGCTGCCAAAAATATTCTGCGAGGCAGCTACAGCAACCCGATCGTCCTGGGCAAAAGCTATATCGTTTAATGGTAACACAGCGGTATACATCAGGTTGGCGCATACATAAATAATGGTAACGATCAGGGTTCCAAAGAACAAACTCAGCCCAATGTTTTTTTCCGGACGTTTGATTTCACCCGCAATAAATGTTACGTTGTTCCATGCATCACTGCTGAAAACAGAGCCAACCATGGCGGCTGACAATGCTCCAATAATAGCCGGCCAGTTTTGATAAAATGTTTTTTGAACGGTTTCACCAACGTATACCAACTCGTTTCCGGCTTCTGTTTTTGCCAGTTTTCCAAAACTCCAGGCATCGGCCCAGTTAGCTTCCCAAATACCGGCTTTTGCACCGAGTATAAAGCCAAAAATGATCAATCCGAATAAAGCCAGCAGCTTTGCCAGCGTAAACGTGGTCTGAATCAATTTTCCTTCTTTAACCCCCCTTGTATTGATATAAGATAATAGCACCACTACAAGAATAGCAACGAGTTGGGCAGATGAAATCTGGATATATCCCATATCCAATAAAATCACTTTTTCGCTCAGGGAAGGAAAAATATAGGCGGCAAATTTGGAGAAGGCAACCCCTACGGCAGCTATGGTACCCGTTTGAATAACCGCAAAAAAACTCCACCCGTATAAAAAACCGACCAACGGGTTATATGCTTCTTTAAGATAAACGTATTGTCCGCCAGCTTTAGGGTACATAGCACTTAATTCCCCATAACTCAATGCGGCGATCAATGTCATAAAGCCGGTCAGCAACCACACAAAAATCAGCCATCCGGCGCTTCCAACATTCCGGGCAATATCGGAGGATACAATAAAGATACCGGACCCGATCATAGAGCCGGCAACGATCATGGTAGCATCCAATAAGCCTAAACTGGGTTTGAACGAAGCGCCTTCCTGGGCCATAAATAGTTAGTTTAGGAGGAAAGATAGGGAAAAGAAGGGAGAAGGGAAAAGGGGGGAAAAGACAAACCCGCGAAAATCGCGGGTTTAAATTCTTTCATTTCTCAGCCTAAACTTCTTCCCTTTCCCTCTTTCCCTTCTTACTTCTTCTCCCCGGCTTTCTTATATTCCGCATTCAGTCCCTGAATGATTTGGTCGGTAATATTGTAAGCAGTATCGCGGTAGAACATAAGTTCCGGCTCGTAGGAAATAATATAGGAATAGCCTTTATCCTTGTTAAATTGACGAAGGTATTCTTCGATTTTTGTTTTAATGTTTTTCTTGTAGTCCATTTTCAGGTTCTCCAATTGCTGCTCCAGGGTGAGGCGACGTTGCTGATAGTTTTGCTGCATCTGGCCATATTCACGCTGTACGGCTTCCGCTTCAGACTGACTCATGCTAGCCCCTTTTTGTTGCCATTCGTTTATTTTTTTCTGGTAAGACCGTTCCAGTGAAGACAACTCTTTATTCATATTCTCTTCTTTCACTTTGAGTTCGCCCAGTGCATCTTTAAAATACTCGTATTTGTTCTGTAAGGAATCAATATCAAAATAAGCGATCCTGAACTCAACTGATTGATCACTTGTAGTGGAGGATGCTGCATCTGTTTTTTTACTACCGGATTTGGAACCCATGTGCTGAACCAGCAAATAACCACTAATCAGGGTAGCAACAGCACTTAAAACCAGAGAAAGATACTTCATGAAATAGTATTTGATAACGGCAAATTAAGGGATTTGGCAGAACCTTTTACTGACCTTTTAATTTAGACCTAATTTTAACGCTTTGTGTGAACATCACAAAAAATTATTGCCGAATTAAAAGAAAAAGTGCCTGATACCTCCCGGCATCAGGCACTTTGTATAGTTAAACAACTTACTCTTCGTCGTCGAAATTCATCGCCTCGCGGGTCGTCTGAAGCAATTCGTATTCTTCTTTGCTTCCCACGATCATGTTTTCAAAATCACGTAAGCCGGTACCTGCAGGTATCTGGTGACCAGTGATCACGTTCTCTTTCAAGCCCATCATATCATCGGTTTTACCATTGATAGCAGCAGTACTCAATACTTTCGTAGTTTCCTGGAAAGAAGCTGCAGAGATCCAGCTTTGTACACCCAATGATGCTTTGGTGATACCTAATAACAAGGGGTGAGATGTAGCAGATTGAGCATCCCGGTATTCTACCAGTTTCTTATCTGAACGACGCAGGATGGAATTTTCTTCCCGCAGATCACGCAGATTTACAATCTGACCGGCACGCATACGGGAGCTTTCCCCCGGTTCGGTAACCACTTTTTTATCGTAGATCCAATCGTTTTCTTCGATGAAGTCAAACTTATCCACGGTATCGTCTTCCAGGAATTTGGTATCTCCCGGATCTACAATGGATACTTTTTTCATCATCTGGCGAACGATTACTTCGATGTGTTTATCGTTGATCCGTACACCCTGTAAACGGTAAACTTCCTGGATCTCATTTACCACGTATTCCTGTACAGCAAAAGGTCCTTTGATCGAGAGGATATCACTGGGTGCAATCTGCCCGTCCGACAGGGCTACACCTGCTTTCACGAAGTCACCATCCTGTGCAAGGATCTGGCGGGTCAACGGCACCAGGTATTTTTTGGTAACCCCATCCCGTGCTTCCACGATTATCTCGCGGTTACCCCGTTTGATAGCACCAAATGCAACCACCCCATCAATTTCCGACACAATAGCTGGGTTACCCGGATTACGTGCTTCGAACAATTCTGTAACCCTTGGCAGACCACCGGTAATATCACGCAGTTTACCCAACACGCGCGGAATTTTAACCAATACCTGGCCAGCTTTAACCTCTTCTCCTTCATCCATGATGATATGAGAGCCAACAGGAAGGTTATACGATTTAATCTCTTTTCCTTCCACCAAAATGGACGGAATTTTAGTTTTATCCTTGGTTTCGATAACCACTTTCTCACGGTGACCGGTTTGTTCGTCCGATTCTTCGCGATACGTGATACCTTCTATAACATGCTCAAACTTAACGGTACCAGGAATTTCAGCAATAACTACGTTGTTATACGGATCCCAGGTACAGATCACATCACCTTTTTTCACTTTCTGACCATCCTTCACGATCAGGGTGGCACCATACGGGATGTTTACCACGTTCAGGAGACGATCGTTTTCAACATCCATATTCCGGATTTCACCAGTACGACCGATTACCACCTGAACCTTTTCGCCTTCCTGGTTTTCTGTGGTTACAGTACGTAATCCATCAAACATCATTGTACCATCAAACTTGGCGAGCAAGCTAGATTCTACAGAAGCCGATCCGGCCACACCACCTACGTGGAAGGTACGGAGGGTCAGCTGTGTACCCGGCTCACCGATGGACTGGGCGGCAATGATACCTACTGCGTCCCCTTTCTGAGCAGTGTACCCTGTGGCAAGGTTTTTACCATAACAGTTTACACATACACCACGTTTGCTTTCGCAGGTCAGTACAGAGCGGATCTCTACTGTTTCAATACCTGCTTCTTCAATTCGCTGTGCCGTGAAAGCTGTAATCTCTGTACCTGCTTCAACGATGAGTTCATCGGTAAGAGGGTCATATATATTATGGAGAGAATTTCTTCCTTCAATCCGGTCTTTCAGTGGTTCAATGATATCCTCATTGTCTTTCAATGCAGTAGTTGCAATACCACGCAGGGTTCCGCAATCTGTTTCAGTGATCACCACATCCTGTGCAACATCTACCAGACGACGGGTCAGGTAACCTGCATCGGCCGTTTTAAGGGCGGTATCCGCCAAACCTTTACGGGCACCGTGCGTAGAGATAAAGTAATCCAATACGTTCAGTCCTCCTTTAAAGTTGGAAAGGATCGGGTTTTCAATGATCTCAGAACCGGTAGATCCGCTTTTTCTCGGCTTCGCCATCAGTCCCCTGATACCTGCCAGCTGTTTAACCTGCTGTTTAGAACCACGGGCACCGGAATCCAGCATCATGTAAACAGAGTTGAAGCCCTGTTTGTCATTTTGCATTTCGCGGATAAGGGTCTCCGTAATGCGGGTATCTACCCTCGACCAGATATCAACGATCTGGTTATACCGTTCGTTATTGGTAATGAGACCCATATTATAGTTGTCCCACACTTCGTCTACTTCAACTTTTGCATTCTCCAGCAATTGTCCTTTCACATCCGGAATAATCAGATCCTGCGGGTTAAACGACAGGCCACCACGGAATGCCATGCGGAATCCGAGGGTTTTGATTTCGTCCAGGAACTTAGCCGTTTTAGGTACATTGGTAATATTGATGATATCACCGATGATATCCCGAAGCGACTTTTTAGTAAGCAGGGCATTGATATAGCCTACTTCTGCAGGAACAAACTGGTTAAAGAGAATACGTCCAACCGTTGTTTCGGTCAGTTTTTTTACCAGCTTGCCTTCGTTGGTACGAACATTCACCCGTACTTTAATGGGAGCATGCAGGTCGATCCTGTTCTCATTATAGGCAATGATTACTTCTTCCGGAGAATAGAAGCTCATGCCCTCACCACGTACTTTTTCTGTTTCAGTGGACTTCTTACCCTTGGTGATATAATACAGACCGAGTACCATGTCCTGTGAAGGCAGGGTAATAGGTGTACCATTCTGGGGGTTAAGAATGTTATGCGCTGAAAGCATCAATAATTGTGCTTCGAGAATAGCGGCATTGCTCAAGGGTACGTGTACCGCCATCTGGTCACCGTCAAAGTCGGCGTTGAAGGCCGTGGTTACCAATGGGTGAAGCTGAATCGCTTTTCCTTCGATCAGTTTAGGCTGGAAGGCCTGAATGGACAAACGGTGCAGTGTTGGGGCACGGTTTAACATTACAGGGTGTCCTTTCAGAATATTTTCAAGAATGTCCCAAATTACCGGCTCTTTTTTATCTACCAGTTTACGGGCGCTCTTCACTGTTTTTACAATACCCCGCTCAATTAGCTTGCGGATAATAAACGGCTTAAACAATTCTGCAGCCATATCCTTCGGTAATCCGCACTCATGCATTTTAAGTTCAGGACCTACCACAATTACAGAACGACCAGAATAGTCTACCCGCTTACCCAAAAGGTTTTGGCGGAAACGCCCTTGTTTACCTTTCAGTACATCTGAAAGCGATTTCAGTGCACGGCCGCCTTCTGCCTTAACAGCATTTGATTTACGGCTGTTATCAAACAGGGAGTCGATGGCTTCCTGTAACATCCTTTTTTCGTTCCGAAGAATTACTTCCGGGGCTTTGATTTCCAGCAACCGCTTCAAACGGTTGTTCCGGATAATTACCCGGCGATACAGATCATTCAGATCAGAAGAAGCAAAACGACCGCCATCCAGGGGAACAAGCGGACGTAATTCTGGTGGAATAACAGGAATATATTGCATAACCATCCATTCCGGACGGTTGGTGATACGGCTATTGGCATCCCGGAAAGCCTCTACCACACTCAGGCGCTTCAGGGCGTCGGCCTTACGTTGCTGGGAGGTTTCGGTAGCAGCTGCATTCCGAAGGTCATAACTGAGCTGGTCCAGGTCAATTCTTTCCAACAGGTCATGAACTGCTTCAGCACCCATTTTAGCGATGAATTTATTGGGATCTTCATCCGGCAGGTACTGGTTGTCTTTTGGCAGGGTTTCCAACAGGTCGAGGTATTCCTCTTCTGTTAACAGATCACCTACATTCTGTCCTTTATCCGCCCGGATACCAGGCTGAATAACCACAAATCTTTCGTAATAAACGATGCTTTCCAGTTTTTTGGAACTCATCCCAAGCAGGTAACCGATTTTATTCGGCAGGCTTTTGAAATACCAGATATGCACTACTGGCACTACCAGCTTGATATGTCCCATGCGCTCACGGCGTACCTTTTTCTCCGTAACCTCCACCCCACAACGATCACAGACAATTCCCTTATAACGGATCCGCTTGTATTTTCCGCAGGCACATTCGTAATCCTTTACAGGTCCGAAGATGCGCTCGCAGAACAGACCGTCTCTTTCAGGTTTGTACGTACGATAGTTGATGGTTTCAGGCTTCAACACTTCACCGTAACTTTTTTCCAGGATGGAATCGGGTGAAGCCAGTCCAATGGTAATCTTGGAGAAACTGGACTTGGGACGATTTTCTTTTTTGATAGCCATATATATACTACAGATTGTGTTTTATGGATCCTATTCCTTTGATTCAGATACGGGTACATGCCAAAACCTGCTCGTTCTTCAGCCATTTCTGCCGGAACGAAACAGGATGATTGTCAATACGTTATATGGAACACACCTATCTTTCCCAAAATAAATAGTGGGCAAAGGTAAGGAATGTATCCAATAAAGACAATTTATAAAATTAATCGGTGAATGGAATTACCCCTGAATACCAAGCCGCCGGTTTCAACGTTGAAAAGAATGACCCGGTAAAAGCAGCTGTCATAATAAATAAAATTATAATATAAAGTCCTGTCCTATGTCAGAAGTCCTGAAAATTTCCAGTACGGCCACCGCCGCAGTAATTTACCCAACCCCTGTAACGGACAAGCTTCCGCTCAACCTGAAAGAGCTGGTACAGGAATTATTTGAACAGGATAAACTCGCAGGATCCCTGGATAAAGATATCAAACAGGTAAAAGCCCGCTACCACCAGTTAATTCTGCGCAAATCCGACAAAACCTATACCGATTCAGAAATTCTGGCAATAAAGAAAGTACACGACGAATTAACCGAGCTACAGGCCCGGAAAGCCGCATTCCAGGTACGTAAAACCGAAATCAAAGCTTTTCTGACAACCTTAATTGCCCCCCTCGGCGGAGGCCGCTGGATCCATGAAACGGATGATTTTATGAATCCCCACTGGGAGTTCTGGCTCGAAGACGAGGAGTTAAAATATGCCCGGTTGAAAAGCGACCTGTAAAAGGTATTATACCGCCTATTTTTTCCGCTTGCTCGCCAGGTATTTTCTTCGGATTATTTCCTGCACGGGCACTCCTTCAATTTTACTTTCCAGCCAGGAGATAACGTCCAGGTAAGAGAAGGTACGCGTTTCGCGGGGGTCATTCTCATAAGGTTTGATGGCGTCCAGTAATTGTTGAAAAGCGGGCCGTTCGTCGCCCGCAGAAAACTGGAAGGACTTTCGCAGAAAACTGAACATCTCTTCTTCTACGATGCTTAGACTACCCATTTTAGCCATAAAACGATACACCGATTTTACCAGGTATTCCAACAGGTCGAAATTGCCCAGCTCATAATGAGCAATGAGGTGCAGGAGCCGCGCATAACATTGCAGATCCGTACGCAGATCTAGTTTCCAATTGATTATTTTCTGCAGGTAATCAATGGCTTTTTCATTATCACCACTCCCAAAATACAGGCAGGCTATTTTATAATAAAAAATCAATACCCGGTGCCTGTCGAGCTGCAGCTGATATTCCTGCAATTTCTCTTCCAGGTGTTCCACTATCGACAGCCCTTCTGTAAACCTGCCGGTCATGAAATACTGATTAATTTTTCCCTGCTGCAGGTACACAAAGGCCTGAATACGGTTATTATCGTTCTGCTGTACCCATTCACTCTGTTCAAGCTCTTCAAACAATTTCAGCGATTTGGTAAAGCCTTCTTCATTTTTTAAATCAAAATGGGCGCTCAGTAAGTTATGCAAGCCTTTGATATACTGAAGTGTTTCAACTTTGATCATATCAGGGTGCCGCTGAAAGAGTTCAACCCATTTGGACGTGTACCGGTAATACTGCAAAAAATCCTGCCGGATAAATGCGTACCAGCAATAACTCTGGTTCACATAAAGCTCTTCGTAGAATCCCTTAAACTGCGGGGCCCGTTCGGGCATATGTTGTTCAAAAAAAACATTCAGTTCCTCTCCATCCTGTTTGTTACGGGCGTGCCCATGACGGATATACCAATCGTACAACAACAGGGATAAATTGGAGCTATCATTGATGGCTTTGATCCGGGCAACCACCTCCTCCAACTCCTTTACCAGGCTCTGGGCCCGGTGTTCACTGCTGCGGGTAATATGCAGGGCCTCGATCTTTTTCTCAAAAAACAGGGCCTGAACAAGAAAACTGACCTGGTTGTGCTGCCGGGCCAGATCCTTCATCTTGTCAAGGATCTTCAGGCTCTGGTGATACAAGCCTTTATTATAAAGCACCCGGGCATAACCCATTTGCTCATGTAATTGAATATCAATGTTTTGATCGTCTTTTATCAACCTCAAACTGGATAAAATCGACTTGTATAAATGGGCTTTAAGGTTGCTTAATTGCTGTTTCTTTATGCCCGGCGTTTTCTTCAACAATAGGGCTTCATCATATTCTGACAGCCGGTCTAATGCATCAAATAATTCAATGATTTTCAGGTTGTCGGAGGAGGTATTACGGGTAACATACAGCTTAAAATTCCGCTTTTCGGACTTTTCCAGCGTTTTGATCAGTTGAAACAGGGGATCTATGGATCTGTTGGGCATCGTAAATTATCAAATTAAAAATCCTTATCTACAGGGCGTTTCAGCCGATTTAGGGGGCATTAACCGCTGTAATATACGAGCCATTTTGATTTCTTTTCGCATCCTTCTGTCGGTACTTTCGGGAAGCAGGTGGCCGTAATGCAGTACATAGCAAGCAAAACCAGCTTACGGTACCTGCCCCTTTTTATTTAAACACACAGCATTGTATGGATCAAAAAATCTTCATTTTCGACACTACCCTTCGCGATGGCGAGCAGGTTCCCGGATGCAAACTCAATAAAAAGGAAAAAATTGAGCTGGCGCTGGAGCTGGAGGCAATGGGCGTGGATATTCTGGAAGCAGGCTTCCCAATCTCCTCTCCCGGTGATTTTGAAGCGGTAAATGAGATTGCCAAACTACTTAAAAATGCCGTGGTTTGCGGACTGAGCAGGGCTGTACAGAAAGATATTGAAGTGGCCGCTGCCGCTCTGCAACCCGCAGCCCGCAAAAGAATTCATACCGGAATCGGCACCTCCGATTTTCATATTAAAGCTAAGTTCAACAGCACCCGGGAAGAAATTCTGCAACGTGCCATACAATGCGTAAAATGGGCCCGCAATTTTACCGATGACGTGGAATTTTATGCCGAAGACGCCGGAAGAACCGATAATGAATACCTGGCAAGAGTGGTAGAAGCCGTTATTGCCGCAGGCGCCACTACTGTAAATATTCCTGATACTACAGGCTATTGCCTACCCCATCAGTACGGCGAAAAAATTGCCTACCTGATCAACCATGTTCCCAATGTAGACAAGGCCGTGCTGAGCTGCCACTGTCATAACGACCTGGGACTTGCTACCGCTAACTCCATTGCAGGTATCATTGCCGGTGCACGGCAAATAGAATGTACCATCAACGGGTTGGGAGAAAGGGCCGGTAATACCTCGCTTGAAGAAGTGGTAATGGTTATCCGCCAACACAGTTCCATGGGATTCTATACCGGTATTAATGCCACCCAACTGAACCCCATGAGCCGCAAAGTAGCCGATACCATGCGTATGCCGGTACAACCCAATAAAGCAATCGTCGGAGCCAATGCCTTCTCTCATTCTTCCGGAATACACCAGGACGGCTTCTTAAAAGATACCACTACCTATGAAATTATTGCCCCGGAGGAAGTAGGTGCCGATAGTTCCAAAATTGTTCTTACCGCTAGAAGCGGCCGAAGCGCACTGGCTTACCGCTTTCAGAAACTGGGGCATCAATTCAACCGGAATGACATCGATGAACTCTACGCGAAATTCCTGGAAGTTGCCGATACCAAAAAGGAAGTAAGCGATGATGACCTGGAATCACTGGCCAAAGCACATTCGATGGCAGTTTCCCAATAATAGAAGCATGGAAAAAAAGATCGCGGTTATTCTGGGAGATGGAGTTGGGCCGGAAGTTACCCGGCAGGCCATTCATGTACTGAATGCCGTGGCCAGCCATTTCAACCATCATTTTCAGTACCAGTACGGATTGATGGGGGCGGATGCCATTGATAAAACAGGCAGCCCTCTTCCCGACGAAACCATTGAACTTTGCCTGAACAGCGATGCCATTCTGTTAGGTGCAATCGGTCATCCCCGGTACGACAATGACCCTGGCGCCAAAATACGCCCTGAGCAGGGATTATTAAAACTGCGTAAATCCTTACAATTATTCGCCAATATACGTCCGGTTACCACCTATGCCTCCTTGCATCACTTAACCCCCTTTAAGCCCCGAATGCTGGAAGGGGTGGATTTTGTGATTTTCAGAGAGTTGACCGGGGGCATTTATTTTGGCAACAAAACATTGTCAGCCGATGGCAATAGTGCCTCTGATGATTGCGCCTATACTAAAGAAGAAATCGAACGGATCGCCCATCTCGCCTTTCAGGCCGCACAACAGCGTAAAAAGAAACTTACACTGGTAGATAAGGCCAATGTATTGGAAACCTCACGCTTATGGAGAAAGCTGGTGCGTGAAATGCAACAGCAGTACCCGGATGTATCCGTCGATTTTCTTTTTGTCGACAATGCTGCCATGCAATTGATGTTGCATCCGGCACAATTTGATGTGATCCTCACCGAAAATATGTTTGGGGATATACTCAGCGATGAAGCCAGTGTACTGACCGGATCCCTGGGATTGCTTCCCTCTGCTTCCATTGGAAACGGAGGTGCATTGTTTGAACCCATTCATGGCTCCTATCCACAAGCTGCCGGAAAAGATATCGCCAACCCGATCGGCGCCATTCTTTCCGCCGCTCTGCTGCTCGACCATATTGGGTTAAGCACTGAAGCTGCCAAAGTGAAAGCCGCTGCCCAATGGACGCTGGATAATGGATTTGTGACGAAGGATATTGACCCGATGAATTTTTATTTTACTTCCACCATCGGTGAGCTGGTTGCTGATCTTATTCAGGATAAAATCCCGAATGAGCTGCATCCTGAAAACATTGAACTACGGAAGTCTACGATTATCTAAAAAATAATCGATGCTCTTTTTTTATTAGCTGATAGGTAGTATATTCGTTGTCTATTGAAGCAATGAATAGAAGTACTACCAAATTAATCAGTCACCTAGCTATCGCAGTCATTATTGTGGTGGTGGTGATTATTCCTGTCTGTACAGGAGGTGGTAATAGTATGTAAACAGGTTTCAAAAACGCATTACAAACGATCCGCCTCCAAAGGGCGGATCGTTTTTTTATACCATAAATAACCAACATATTAAACAACCAGTTTGCTCATGTCGAACCAGTTAAACAAGTACTCCAGAACAATTACGCAGGACCCAACACAACCAGCTGCACAGGCTATGTTGTACGGCATCGGACTCACAGACGAAGATCTCGCAAAAGCACAGGTTGGCGTAGCCAGTATGGGCTATGATGGTAATACCTGTAATATGCACCTGAATGATTTATCCAAAACCATTAAGGAAAGCATCTGGCAGGAAAACCTGGTCGGACTTATTTTCAACACCATTGGGGTAAGCGATGGTATCAGTAACGGTACGGAGGGAATGCGCTATTCGCTGGTAAGCAGAGATATTATTGCGGATTCCATTGAAGCAGTATGCGGCGCACAATATTATGACGGACTGATCGCCGTGCCTGGTTGTGATAAAAATATGCCCGGTTCCATCATTGCTATGGGTCGCCTGAATCGCCCTTCAATTATGGTATATGGTGGTACTATTGCTCCGGGTCATTATAAAGGCCAGGATTTGAACATCGTTTCAGCATTTGAGGCACTGGGACAAAAAATAGCCGGACAATTATCCGAAGCCGATTTCAAAGGTATTGTACAGCATTCTTGTCCGGGTGCAGGGGCTTGCGGCGGTATGTATACCGCTAATACCATGGCATCGGCAATTGAAGCACTGGGCATGAGCCTCCCCTACTCTTCTTCCAACCCGGCATTAAGCCAGGAAAAACAAGACGAGTGCAAAGCAGCGGGCAAAGCTATCCGTCTGCTCCTGGAAAAAGATATCAAACCCAGCGATATCATGACCCGCGAAGCATTTGAAAATGCCATCACCGTTATCATGATTTTAGGCGGATCCACCAATGCTGTACTGCATTTGATTGCGATGGCTAAAAGTGTAGGAGTTTCTCTGACGCAGGATGATATCCAGGCCATCAGTGATAAAACGCCTGTACTGGCAGATTTTAAACCCAGTGGAAAATACCTCATGCAGGACTTACATCAACACGGAGGGGTTCCTTCTGTGATGAAATACCTGCTGAATAAAGGTTTATTGCATGGAAACTGTCTTACCGTTACCGGAAAAACCCTTGCCGAAAACCTGGAAGAAGTTCCATCTCTTGATTTTGATGCACAGAAAATTATTCTTCCGCTGGAAACACCGTTGAAAGCTACCGGGCACCTGCAGATACTGTATGGTAACCTGGCAGAAGGGGGAAGTGTGGCCAAAATCAGCGGTAAAGAGGGCGAAAAATTTGTTGGACCGGCAAGAGTATTTGATGGTGAGTTCGAACTCATCGCCGGAATAAGCAGCGGTCGTGTTAAGGCAGGAGATGTAGTAGTAATCCGCCAGGTAGGGCCTAAAGGCGCACCGGGAATGCCAGAAATGCTGAAACCAACCTCTGCTATTATCGGTGCCGGTTTAGGTAAATCAGTTGCTTTAATTACCGATGGCCGCTTTAGTGGCGGCACCCATGGTTTCGTCGTCGGACACATCACACCTGAAGCATTTGAAGGCGGATTGATTGGGCTGGTAGAAGACAATGATATCATTGAACTCGATGCCGTTAACAATACAATTATGCTAAAAGTAGATCAGGCTGTGATTGACCAGCGTAAAGCTAACTGGAAGCAACCCTCATTAAAAGTAACTAAAGGAATTCTTTTTAAATATGCAAAGCACGTTAAGTCAGCCGCAGAAGGCTGCGTTACCGACGAAGAATGAAACCATCAGTGGTTCAAAAGCAGTACTGGAAGCATTACTAGCGGAAGGTGTTAAAACCATTTTTGGTTACCCGGGTGGTGCCATTATGCCCATCTATGATGCCCTGTATGATTATACCGATAAACTGGAACATATCCTGGTCCGCCACGAGCAGGGTGGTATTCATGCCGCCCAGGGATATGCCCGTACCTCCGGTAATGTAGGTGTGGTATTTGCCACCAGTGGTCCGGGTGCCACTAACCTGGTAACCGGCCTGGCCGATGCAATGATTGATTCAACGCCGCTTGTTGCAGTAACAGGTCAGGTATTTGCACACCTCCTTGGTACTGATGCATTCCAGGAAACCGATGTCATCAATATTACCACACCGGTAACGAAATGGAATTACCAGGTAACCGATGCCGCTGAAATTCCTGCGGTACTGGCAAAAGCATTTTATATTGCCCGAAGTGGACGACCCGGCCCGGTACTGATCGATATCACCAAAAATGCACAACTTCAATTATTCGAATACGAAGGGTATAAAAAATGTGAGCACGTTCGGAGCTACCGGCCAAAGCCAATTATCCGAAAAGAATACATTGAGCAGGCTGCCGCACTTATCAATGAAGCAAAACAACCTTTTGTAATTTTCGGACAGGGTGTTATTTTGGGTAAAGCAGAGAAGGAATTTATTCAGTTTATAGAAAAAGCTGGTATTCCGTCTGCCTGGACGATAATGGGTATGAGTGCCATCCCAACCAATCATCCGCTTGCTGTAGGCATGTTAGGTATGCATGGCAATTATGGGCCCAATGTTCTAACCAATGAGTGCGATCTGTTAATTGCCATTGGTATGCGGTTCGACGACCGGGTAACAGGGCGCCTCGATAAATATGCCAAACAGGCAAAAGTAATTCACCTCGATATTGATCCGGCAGAGATCGACAAAAATGTTAAGGCTACCGTACCGGTTTGGGGCGACTGTAAAGATACCCTCCCCCTGCTTACGGAATTGATTGAGCCCAAGGTATATCCGCAATGGCTGCAAAAATTCCGGGATTATGCGCAACAGGAACAGGAGCAGTGCATAGAGCCAGAATTACATCCGACAACGGATATTCTATCCATGGGAGAAGTTATCAATGTGCTGAATGAATTAACCGGCGGAGATGCGATCATTGTCACAGATGTAGGGCAACACCAGATGGTGGCCTGCCGTTACGCCAACTTCAACCAAACAAAAAGCAATATCACATCCGGTGGACTGGGAACTATGGGGTTTGCGCTTCCGGCAGCTATCGGTGCCAAATACGGCGACCCCAAGCGAACCGTAGTTGCTGTGATCGGTGACGGTGGTTTTCAAATGACCTTGCAGGAATTAGGCACCATTATGCAATTTGATGTCAATGTCAAGATCCTGATCCTGAACAATGAATTCCTGGGTATGGTTCGCCAATGGCAGCAACTCTTTCATGATCGCCGCTATTCCTTTGTAAATATTACGAGTCCGGATTTTGTGCAGGTAGCAAAAGGATACCGCATTGAAGGCAACAGCGTTCGGGAAAGAAAAGAGTTACGCGAAGCCTTGTCCACTATGTTGAATCATAATGGAGCCTACCTGCTCGAAGTGATGGTAGGAAAAGAAAACAATGTGTTTCCCATGGTACCACAGGGTTGCAGTGTGGCAGAGATAAGGTTGAAGTGAGAAAGGGGAATAATGGACTACAAAAACAACAAACGATGACCAAACAAGAATTTACCATAACCGTATACACGGAAAACCAGATTGGGTTGCTGAACCGCATCGCCATCATTTTTTCCCGCAGAAAAATAAACGTGGAGAGTTTAAACACTTCGCCTTCCGAAGTGGAAGGAATACACCGCTTTACCATCGTAATACACGAAGCAGAAGAAGTAGTAAAAAAACTGGTTCGCCAAATTGAGAAGCAGGTAGAAGTTTTAAAAGCCTATTACAATAACAACGAGGAACTGATCTGGCAGGAACTTGCCCTCTATAAAGTGTCTACCGACGAAATCGCAGAACACGTAAAAGTAGAGCGGTTGCTCCGCGAACATGGTGCCAGGGCCGTAGTAATCCGGAAAGACTACACTGTATTTGAAACCACGGGGCATCGGGAAGAAACTGATAAACTGATTACTGTACTGGAACCATACGGGCTTATTGAATTTGTACGAAGTGCAAGGGTTGCCATTATAAAAGCAAGCAGCGGCTTCCATGAAAAACTACGTGAATTCGAAGCACTGGAACCCAGCGAAGAAGTAATAGAAAATGAGTTTCTGGATAAGCAGGATGAAGTGTTTACTATGTAATACCTGTGTTGGGAACAACAACTATCAAAAATAAAAAATCGTATAACTTCTTAATTATTCTTAATCATGGCAAAATTAAATTTCGGCGGACTAGAAGAAAATGTAGTAACGCGCGAAGAGTTTCCCCTGGCAAAAGCACAGGAAGTATTGAAAAATGAAACAGTAGCGGTTATCGGCTATGGCGTACAAGGCCCCGGTCAGGCACTGAACCAACGTGATAATGGTATCAATGTAATAGTTGGGCAGCGGAAAAATTCCAAAACCTGGGATAAAGCTATTGCAGACGGTTTTGTTCCTGGCGAAACACTGTTTGAAATTGAGGAAGCATTAGAGCGTGGAACCATCATCTGCTACCTGCTGAGTGATGCTGCCCAGATTGCTTTATGGCCTACTGTAAAAAAACACCTCACTCCTGGTAAAGCCCTCTATTTTTCGCATGGCTTCGGAATTACCTTTAACGAGCAAACCGGTATTATTCCGCCTGCCGATGTAGACGTATTTCTGGTAGCCCCCAAAGGAAGCGGTACTTCCCTGCGCCGCATGTTCTTGCAAGGACGCGGTCTGAACAGTTCCTATGCAATTTTCCAGGATGCAACCGGCAAAGCAAAAGAGCGGGTAATTGCCCTTGGTATTGCAGTAGGTAGTGGCTACCTCTTCGAAACTGATTTCAAAAAAGAAGTATACTCTGACCTTACCGGCGAAAGAGGAACATTGATGGGCGCTATCCAGGGAATTTTTGCTGCACAGTACCAGGTACTGCGCGATAAAGGCCACACTCCTTCTGAAGCCTTTAATGAAACTGTTGAAGAACTGACCCAATCCCTGATGCCCCTGGTTGCAGAAAACGGAATGGACTGGATGTATGCCAACTGCTCTACTACCGCACAACGCGGCGCATTGGATTGGTGGAAAAAATTCCGTGATGCGACAGCACCTGTTTTTAAAGAATTGTACGAAAGCGTGGCAACTGGTAAAGAATCACAGCGTTCTATCGACCTGAACAGCCAACCCGACTACCGCGAAAAACTGGAACTGGAACTGAAAGAGTTGCGCGACAGTGAAATGTGGCAGGCCGGCAAAACCGTTCGCAGCCTTCGTCCGGAAAACCAAGGAAAATAATAACCTAAAGGTGTGAGCCCTGCAACAGGCTCACACCTTTACCAAACTCTAAAATTTCTTCCCATTCAAGTTTCTTCCTTACTAGACTTTCACAAAGCGGCCCACCGGTTAAAAAGGGTAATAAAAAAAACTCCGCTTACCTATAACGCCAATTTATCAAGGCGTTACAACTGTCATGTATACCTGAAACGGGAAGATCTGCAGGTAGTAAGAAGTTATAAGCTACGCGGCGCTTTCAATATGATGAGCAGCCTCCCCGCAGAACAGCTAAACCGCGGGGTAGTATGCGCCAGTGCAGGAAATCATGCACAAGGCTTTGCCTTCAGCTGCAAACAATTGAAGGTAAAGGGCATTGTGTTTATGCCCATTATTACGCCCAACCAGAAAGTAAGTCAGACAAAAATGTTTGGTGAAAACTGGATCGAAATCCGTTTGATCGGAGACACGTTTGATGATTGTGCCACGGCTGCAAAGGCATATACGGAAGAACAACAAATGGTCTTCATTCCGCCTTTTGATGATGAACGTATTATTGAGGGACAAGGCACCGTAGGAGTTGAAATACTGGAAGAATTACCAGATCCCGACTTTGTATTCATTCCGGTAGGGGGTGGTGGTTTATCCGCAGGCGTAGGTAGTTATATGCAGGCCTATTCCCCTTCAACGCAGGTTATCGGGGTAGAACCGGAAGGAGCACCATCTATGTACCAGGCAATTAAACAGGGGCACCCGGTTACCCTGGAAAATATAGAACGATTTGTAGACGGCGCAGCAGTTAAACGAGTCGGAGAAAAAACCTTTCCGATATGTCGCGAAGTGCTGAAAGATATGTTACTGGTGCCGGAAGGCCGCATCTGCGCTGAAATTCTCAAATTATACAATGAAGATGCTATCGTGGTGGAGCCCGCTGGGGCCCTGTCTATAGCCGCCCTGGATCAATACGCCGATCAGATAAAAGGCAAAAAAGTGGTCTGCATTATTTCCGGTAGCAATAACGACATCGATCGCATGCAGGAAATAAAGGAAAGAGCCCTTCAGTACGAAGGCCTCAAACATTATTTCCTCATCCGCTTTGCCCAACGCCCCGGCGCATTGAAAGAATTTGTAAATTTTGTCCTGGGCCCATCTGATGATATAACAAGGTTCGAATACATGCAAAAACATAATAAAGAAACCGGGCCGGCATTGGTAGGAATAGAACTGAAAAGCCCGGCAGATTACCATATCCTGTTGAAAAACATGCAGCAATACAATATCAACTTTGTAGAATTAAACAAGGATGATAATCTTTTTGGATACCTGGTCTGAATATTCATTTTTTGTTGTATATTCATAGCCTTGCTTGCTGCATATATTAAATTCTGTCTAACAGAAGGTATATTTTATTAAAAAATTTCTAAACTGCATTATCAACGATGGCAAGCAACCAGGGTTTATACCACCCCTCTTTCGAGCACGACGCCTGTGGAATTGGATTCGTAGCAAATATCAAAAGCAACAAGTCGCATCAAATTATCTCCGATGCATTAACCGTATTGGAAAACATGGAACACCGGGGTGCCTGTGGATGTGAGGCAAATACCGGCGATGGTGCAGGTATTATGATCCAGGTACCGCATGAATTCTACTTCGATGAATGTGTAAAACTCGGATTTCACCTCCCTTCTTTCGGCCGGTACGGTGTAGGCGCCTTATTTTTTCCCAGAGAAATCCGTTTACGGGAAGAATGCCGCGATATTTTTAATCGCGCAGCCGAAAAACTGGGACTTGAAATCATTGGTTACCGGAAAGTGCCGGTAAATACCGAAGGTATCGGTGCTACCGCCCTGAGCGTGGAACCAGAAATGGAACATGTATTCATCGCCTGTCCCGATCATATCAATAACCCGGATGATTTCGAAAGAAAACTTTTCATTCTCCGGAATTACGCCAGTCATACCATTAACAACACGGTACGTAAAGACGCCATTGGCTTTTACATTGCGTCACTTTCCTATAAAACGGTCGTATATAAAGGCCAGTTAACCAGCAACCAGGTTCGCGGCTATTTTACTGAATTAAGCGACAAACGGATCGTAAGTGCATTTGGCCTTGTACACTCCCGTTTTGCTACCAATACCTTCCCTTCCTGGAAGCTGGCACAACCCTTCCGTTATATTGCCCACAATGGAGAAATCAATACCGTTCAGGGCAACCTGAACTGGTTACGCACCAACGAAAAAGGATTCACTTCGCCTTATTTCACCAAGGAAGAAATGGATATGTTGCTGCCGATCGTTACTGACGGGCAATCAGACTCCGCCTGCCTTGATAATATGATCGAATTGCTTACGCTTACCGGCCGTTCATTACCCCATGTAATGATGATGCTGATTCCGGAAGCCTGGGATGGTAACGACAGAATGGATCCGGTAAAAAAAGCATTTTACGAATTCCACGCTTCCTTTATGGAACCCTGGGATGGCCCGGCTTCTATTTCCTTTACAGATGGTAAAATAATCGGGGCCACCTTAGACAGGAATGGTTTACGCCCCTCCCGCTACTGTGTTACCAATGATGACCGCGTAATTATGGCATCAGAAACAGGTGCGCTGCCGGTAGATCCTTCTATCGTTATAGAAAAAGGCCGGCTTCAGCCTGGAAAAATGTTTGTGGTAGACATGGAGCAAGGCCGTATTATCAGTGATGAAGAACTGAAAGATCAGATCTGCTCCCAGAAACCTTATGGTGAGTGGTTGAATAAATATAAAATCAGGATGGAAGAGTTGCCTGAACCAAGGGTACTCTTTACGCATCTTGAACACGACCAGGTATTCAAATACCAGAAAGCCTTTGGTTATTCTACCGAAGACCTGGAAACCATCATTACCCCCATGGCAATTGATGGAAAAGAGCCCGTAGGCTCTATGGGAACTGATACCCCACTTGCTATTCTCAGTGATCAGCCCCAACACCTCAGCAGCTATTTCAAACAACTGTTTGCACAGGTTACCAACCCGCCCATCGACCCCATCCGCGAACGCCTGGTAATGTCGCTGGCAACCTTTGTAGGCAATAATGGAAACCTCCTGAACGAAGAACCGCTGGCAGCCCATAGCGTGGCATTAAAACACCCGGTCCTCAACAACCATGAACTGGAAAAAATCAGAAGTATTGATACGGGTATTTTCCAGGCAAAAACCCTGCAATGTTATTTCCGTGCAGACGGTAAGCCCGGTTCACTCCAAAAAGCACTCGACCGCATTTGCCGCTATGCAGTAGATGCAGCGCAGGATGGCTTTGAAGTACTGATCTTATCCGATAGGGCTATTGATTCAGACCATGCCCCCATACCTTCCCTGATTGCGACGGCGGCTATTCACCACCACCTGATCCGGAAAGGTTTACGCGGACAGGTAGGTTTGGTAGTGGAAGCAGGAGATGTTTGGGAAGTGCACCATTTTGCCTGCCTGATTGGTTTCGGGGCAACCGCCATCAACCCTTACCTGGCGCTTTCCACCATTCGTGACCTTCGGCTGAACGGTAAAATGGAAACCAGCCTGGATCCGGATCAGTTAAAGAAAAACTATATCAAAGCGGTCAATGATGGCTTATTAAAAGTATTCTCCAAAATGGGTATTTCCACCCTGCAATCTTACCAGGGTGCCCAGATATTTGAGATCATTGGTCTTAACAGAACCGTAGTAGATAAATATTTCACTGGTGCCACTTCCCGGATCGAAGGAATGGGACTGGATGAAATTGCAAGAGAGGCATTGGCCAAACATTTCCTTGCATTCAGTAGAAAAGAAATTCCAGTAGACCGGCTTCCAGTAGGAGGTGTATACCAATGGAAACGCAAAGGAGAATTCCATCTTTTTAACCCGCAGAGCATTCATCTCCTGCAATATTCTACGCGGATGAATGATTACGGCAGCTTTAAGAAATACGCAAAGCTGGTGAACGATCAAAGCGTTAAAGCAGCCACCTTAAGAAGCCAGTTACAGTTTAAAAACAACCGGCCTTCTATTTCAATAGACGAAGTTGAACCGGCAGAAAGTATTATGAAGCGCTTTGCTACCGGTGCCATGAGTTTTGGTTCCATTTCGCACGAAGCACATTCTACACTGGCCATTGCCATGAACCGCATTGGCGCCAAATCCAACACAGGCGAAGGTGGAGAAGATAATCTCCGTTACGAACCAATGGCCAATGGCGATTCCATGCGAAGTGCTATTAAACAAGTGGCCTCCGGCAGATTTGGCGTTACCAGCTATTACCTGACCATGGCAGATGAACTGCAGATTAAGATGGCACAGGGCGCAAAACCCGGTGAAGGCGGACAATTGCCCGGCCATAAGGTAGACGAATGGATTGGCAAAGTACGGCATTCCACTCCAGGGGTTGGATTAATTTCCCCACCCCCTCACCACGATATTTACTCTATTGAAGACCTGGCACAATTGATATATGATCTGAAAAATGCCAATCGGGCAGCCCGCATCAGTGTAAAGCTGGTAAGTAAAGCAGGCGTTGGAACAATTGCAGCAGGCGTTGCTAAAGCCAAAGCTGATGTGATCCTTATTGCCGGAAACGATGGCGGAACCGGCGCCTCACCGATCAGCTCTATTAAACATGCCGGCCTTCCCTGGGAATTAGGACTTGCAGAATCTCACCAGACCCTCCTGAAAAATAAACTCAGAAGCCGGGTAGTATTACAGGCAGATGGGCAAATGAGAACAGGACGTGATATTGCTATTGCTACCTTACTGGGAGCCGAAGAATGGGGCATTGCTACTGCAGCCCTGGTGGTAGAAGGCTGTATTATGATGAGAAAATGCCACCTCAATACCTGCCCGGTTGGCGTGGCTACGCAAGATCCTGAACTCAGAAAACGTTTTAACGGAAATGCAGATCATGTAGTGAATTTCTTCCGCTTTATTACAGAAGACCTCCGAGAAATCATGGCAGAACTGGGATTCCGAACCATTAATGAAATGGTTGGACAGGTAGATTACCTCGAAGCAAGGCCGGACGTTACGCACTGGAAATACAAAAATCTTGACCTCTCTCCTGTTATTTATAAAGAGCCCGCTTCGAGATATACCGGCCTTTATAACATGGAAGAACAGGATCATGGTATTTCTGAAGTACTTGACTGGAAACTGTTGGAAGCCGCAAAACCTGCCATTGAAAACCAGCAGAAAATATTTGCATCCTTTGATGTGAAGAATACGGATCGCACCATCGGTACTATACTTTCCAATGAAATTTCTAAACGATACAAGGAAGAAGGTTTACCGGACGATACGATCCACTTTAAATTTACAGGTACAGCCGGGCAAAGCTTTGGCGCTTTCAATACCAAAGGCGTTACATTGGAACTGGAAGGAGATGCCAATGATTATTTTGGTAAAGGCTTAAGCGGCGCCAAACTGGTAGTATACCCATCTTTACAGGCAAGCTTTGTTCCTGAAGACAATATCATTATCGGCAATGTTGCTTTTTATGGAGCCACTTCGGGGCTATCTTTTATCCGCGGTAAAGCAGGCGAACGATTTGCTGTACGCAACTCGGGTGCTACTGCTGTAGTGGAAGGTGTAGGAGATCACGGCTGTGAATATATGACAGGAGGCACGGTGGTAATCCTGGGCGATACCGGTAGAAATTTTGCAGCAGGTATGAGTGGCGGCATTGCTTTTATTTATGACGTGAAAGGAATTTTCCCGGATCTCTGCAATAAAGAAATGGTTGACCTGGATCCTGTTGAACAGGATGATGTTGAACAGCTGAGAGACCTGATCCAACAACATTATACCTATACAGGAAGTACAGTTGCCCAATTCATTTTAAATGATTTTGACAACCAGTTGAAAAACTTCGTAAAAGTATTCCCGAGCGACTATAAAAAAGTATTGCAGAAGCGGAAAGAGGCAGTTATGAATAAGTAAACGGCGAATACTGAAGGGAAAATTATTTTTAAAAAATTAACTGAGAAAGAAATATGGGTAAGCCAACCGGATTTATGGAATTCACACGGGAGTTGCCAGGCAAGCGACCAGTTGAAGAACGCGTGAAGGATTACAATGAATTTATTCAACGGTATTCAGATGAACAATTAAACAAGCAGGCATCCCGCTGCATGAATTGTGGTATTCCTTTTTGCCACAGCGGATGTCCTTTAGGAAATGTTATTCCGGAATTCAACGATGCCGTTTACAGGAAAAATTGGGAAGAAGCATTCGACATCCTGAGCTCAACAAATAATTTCCCGGAGTTTACCGGAAGAATTTGCCCCGCTCCCTGCGAAACAGCCTGTGTACTGGGCATTAATCAACCAGCAATTACCATAGAGGAAATTGAAAAACATATAATAGAAATTGCTTTTGAAAAAGGGTTGGTTAAACCCAAAAAACCGACCCTTCGTACGGGTAAAAAAGTAGCTGTTATCGGTTCCGGTCCGGCAGGATTGGCTGCCGCCGCACAATTGAATTATGCCGGACACCAGGTTACGGTATATGAGCGCGATGAAAAACCAGGTGGTTTGCTGCGTTATGGAATCCCGGATTTCAAGCTGGAAAAATGGGTGGTTGAACGCCGCATTGCCTTACTGGAAGAAGAAGGGGTTGTTTTCAAATGCCATTCCAATGTTGGTGTAAATGTTCGGGTAAATGATTTGTTGCGAGAATACCAGGCAATTGTTCTTGCAGGAGGTTCAACGGTTCCACGTGACCTGGCTATACCCGGGCGCGAACTCAAAGGCGTTCATTTTGCAATGGATTTCCTGAAACAACAAAATAAGCGAAACTATAATGCCGATCCCCTGGCATTCAGAGACATTGAAAGCAATATCTACGCAGAGCAGTTGCTGGCTACAGGAAAAAATGTAGTAGTTATCGGTGGAGGTGATACCGGAAGCGATTGCGTGGGTACCTCCAATCGCCATGGCGCAATTTCCATAACTCAATTCGAGTTATTACCAAAGCCGCCTGAAAAACGTACAGATTATATGCCCTGGCCTTCTTACCCAATGGTATTGAAAACCTCTACTTCGCATGAAGAAGGTTGCGAACGCCAGTGGGCAATTGCTACTAAATCCTTTATTGGAGATGCGGAAGGCAATCTCCGCGCCCTTCAGATTGTTGACCTGGAATGGACATCCGGTTCAGACGGGCGCCCTGCCCAGTTTAAAGAAGTAGAAGGTAGTGTACGGGAAATTCCTTGTGAAATGGCTTTCCTGGCAATGGGCTTTTTACACCCCCAACACAAAGGGTTGCTGGAAGAAATGGGTGTTGAACTCGATGAAAGAGGAAATGTGCGGGCAAGCGAAAAAGCCTATCAAACCAATATTCCTAAAGTGTTTACTGCCGGGGATATGCGCCGGGGACAAAGCCTGGTGGTATGGGCAATCAGTGAAGGAAGAGAATGTGCCCGTAAAGTAGATGAATACCTGATGGGACAGTCTGTACTGGAAACAAAAGATGCTGTTTTATCTATGGCATTCTAATCACATAATATTTTTTATACATATTTGTTAAAAAGCGGCTTTTGGCCGCTTTTTTTATTTTACTACATAAAATTTTATTTTCTTGATTTTTCCCGGCCTGCATTTCTATAAATAACCTTTCACCTACTGGAGCAGAAAAAATAAAAATTGTAACAATTTGATTTTCAAATAATTGAATGATTGTTCAAAACAAGACTCCGGTTTTTAGGTTTGCCCGGATAAACGCTATTCAATAAATAACATTATATTTATTCATATGTGTATATATTCAACCATTTAATATCGTTTTAATAGCTACTTTAGATAAATAGTTTATAGTTATTATTTTCTTAATGTTATTAAAACCAACTGAAATGAGTAAACTGACGATCAAACAGGTAGCACCCTTCCTGGTTCTTGCTGCAGTATCTGTTGCGGCGTTGTTCACGCCCACCGTAGCAGATTTTGCTGACCCCGACAAAGTGTATAACGGAGCGGATATTGCCTGGATCCTCGTAGCATCTGCGCTGGTATTTTTGATGACCCCCGGCCTGGCTTTCTTTTATGGCGGAATGGTACATCGTAAAAATGTGATCTCTACCATGATAAAGAGTGTGGTAGCTGCCGGAGTAGTGAGTGTGTTATGGGTATTTTTTGGCTATAGCCTTTGCTTTGGCGAATCCATCGGAGGATTTATCGGCAATCCCTTTACACATATGTTCTGGAAAGGGGTAAACAGTGGCGATCCCGTAGGTGGCATTCCAAAATCACTATTTGCCGTATTCCAGTTAATGTTTGCTATCATTACCCCCGGACTGGTGGTAGGAGCTGTGGCAGAAAGAATACGCTTTACATCGTATATCCTTTTCATCGTTCTGTTTGCTATACTCGTATATGCCCCGCTTGCACACATGAGCTGGCATGCAGATGGTTTCCTCTTCAAAATGGGTGCGCTGGATTTCGCCGGTGGTACCGTGGTACATATTTCTGCTGGCTGTGCAGCCCTGGCAGGTGCATTGGTATTAAAACGCCGGCAGGTACATATGGAGCATAAAGAAATTCCTCCTGCAAATATTCCTTATGTTTTGATAGGAACCGGTTTACTGTGGTTTGGCTGGTTTGGTTTCAATGCAGGTTCTGCACTGGGCGCCAACGCACTGGCAGTTTCCGCCTTTGTAACTACCAATATTGCAGCAGGAGCCGCTGGTTGCAGCTGGATGTTCTTTGATGTTATGCGTGGTAAAAAACCTTCCGTAATCGGATTCTGTATCGGCGCAGTAGTTGGCCTGGTTGCCATTACACCCGCTGCCGGTTTTGTTGGTGTTCCACAAAGTATTTTCATCGGAGTTATTGCAGCACTGATCTCTAATATTGTTGTTTATTACAAACAAAAATCTTCCCTCGATGATACCCTGGACGTATTCCCCTGCCATGGTGTAGGCGGTATGGTAGGTATGCTGATGACCGGTGTATTTGCTACCACAGCTGTTAACAGCGCCGGACAAAACGGGTTGTTTTATGGAAATGGAGCATTCTTCCTTACCCAGTTAAAAGCAATGCTGATTGCGGTTACTTACAGCTTCGTAGTTTCTTACCTCATCTTCAAATTCATCAACTTCCTCCTGCCTTTACGGGTTAGTTCAGAAGAAGAAGAACTGGGACTGGATGCAACGCAGCACAACGAAAAATACCTGCAGGGAACACTGCTCGTACATAATAACGGAAAACTGAAAGAAGAAGAGCTTTCCGAAATCTAATCGATTACCAAAACTGACTGTTTCTCTCCTGATACGATACGAGACGGGCAGAAATTAGAAAAAGGTACAGCATATTGGTAAACTTCTGATACAAGTTTACCGCCGTACCCTTCCCTTAACACTTAAAATGTTCTACAATGTTACAAAAATTATTTGCAACAGGTATAGCACTATCGTGCATTACACTTTCCTACGCCCAAACTGCCGAGTCCTCCACCTCTGAAACAGCTGCCGAAGCAACAGCCGCTGCCCCGGAAGAAAAAAAACCCTTAATCAGCTTCTCCGGTTCGGCAGACGTTTACTATCGCTATGATTTCGGCAAACAGGCCGGTAACAACCGCACCAGCTTTACCAATACCCATAACGCCTTTTCATTGGGTATGGCCAGCCTGAAAGCGGAGCATCAGGGAGAAAAAATCGGGGTTGTACTAGACCTGGGATTTGGCCCCCGTGCAAAAGAATTTACCTATACCGATGAAGGCATTACACAGGCCATCAAACAATTGTACATCAGCTATTCCCCCACCGACTGGTTAAAATTTACTGCCGGAACCTGGGCTACCCATGTTGGCTATGAACTGGTAGATCCGCAATTGAACCGGAACTACAGTATGTCCTATATGTTCTCGAACGGCCCGTTTTCCCATACCGGTTTGAAAGCAGAATTATCCAAAGGAAAAAGTGGCTTCATGATTGGAATTTCCAATGCTACCGATTACCGGGTTCCACCTTCTGACCTGATAAACCGGAAATTCCTGCTGGCTCAATATAGTTTTGCTGCTAATGATAACCTGAAATTCTACCTGAATTATGTCGGCGGTAAAAACCCCGATACCTCTAAAACCAATCAATTTGACCTGGTAATGACCGCAGCCGTATCTGATAAGTTCAGCATTGGCTATAATGGTACAATAAATACCACCCAAACCTGGGATGGTGAAAAAAATGCCAGCGGAAAATCCTGGTGGGGATCTGCCCTCTATTTGAACCTCGATCCTAAACCCTGGTTTGGCCTGACCTTAAGAGGTGAGTATTTCAGTGATAAAAATCAGTTTAAGATACCCACCAATGTTACAGACGGCGCCAATTTATTGGCTACTACCCTATCTGCAAACTTTAAAGTAGGTGGACTAACCTTTATTCCTGAATTCCGTATCGAAAACGCAAGCGAAGAAATTTATACCGATGCAAATGGTAGCGCAAAGAAATCAGCCGGAAGTTTCCTGCTGGCCGCTATCTATAGCTTCTAATCACTGTTTCACATATGGCAAGCAATCGTTGAGCGTCCCCCGTTTCTACGGGGGACTTTTTTTATTATTATGCCGAATTCCTTCCTGCATTGATGATTCCGAAAGAACAACGCATCACCAGCTTTTCATAACTAGCTTTCAGCTCAGCACTTTTGGCCTGCGCCAAGCCTGCCGCTTCCAGCTCCCGAACCCGCGTTATTGCATATTGCTGAATAGTTGTTAAGGGCAGAACTATTCTTTCACGCATTGAAACAGATAATTGTTCTACCGGGTAATCTGCCATCAAATCGGAGCGCCCGGATAGCAATAGAACGTATTTACGTGTACGCTCATACTCGCTGTAAATCATGTGCCAGATCTCTCCGAATTCCTTATGCTCTGCCAGGTGACTGGTTAATGGAAAATAACATTTCAACATTGCCATTTCACAGTTATCCATCAGGGTTTTAAAGAAAAGCGACTGCTGGTACATATCTTTCACTTTTTTCCAATCGCCCCGCTGTTCTGCCAGTTGAAGTGCGGTACCCACGCCATAATAGCCCGTAACATTCTGTTTTAACTGACTCCAGGCGCCCACAAAAGGAATGGCGCGGAGATCATTTAAACTCAGGCGGGTAGCGGTTCCCCGTTTAGCCGGACGGGAGCCAATATTAGTGGCTGCATAAAACCGAAGTGCACTGGCATGTGATAAATAATCCAGAAACGCGGGGTTGTTTTTTAGCGAGGAATAAGCCGTAAAGCCATCACTGGCCAGTTGCTTTAATAAAGAATCCTGCTCTTCATCCAAAGTTGGCTTAAGACTGTGTTTAACAGCTGCCGTCAGCCCAGCATTCAGCAACTGTTCCATATTAAACTGGGCAGCATCAATGGTTCCAAAATTAGAGCTGATCGTTTGCCCCTGTATGGTTAATTGTATTTCTTTACTGGATACATCCTTACCCATCGATGCATAAAACTTATGCGTTTTTCCACCTCCACGGGCAGGCGGGCCTCCCCGTCCATCAAAGAACAGCACATCCACCTCGTATTTTTCAGATAAGGCAGTAAGCGCTTTTTTTGCCTGGAGAATGCTGTAGTTGGCCATCAGGTAACCTCCGTCTTTAGTGCCATCCGAAAAGCCCAGCATAATGGTTTGCCGGTTTTTCCGTAATGCCAGATGTTTCCTGTATACAGGCAAACGATAGAGGGTTTCCATAATTTCACCAGCCTGCTGCAGGTCATCGATGGTTTCGAAAAGCGGTACTATATCTATATTCAGCGTTTCTTTTTTCCATCCTCCCAATAAAAACAGGCCATACACCTCCATTACATTGGCAGCACTGGTACAATGGCTTATGATATAACGATGACAGCCGATTTCTCCATTCTCCTGCTGTATCCTGGCAATTACATTTACCGATTCCAATGTATCCTGGTGTACCGGGGTTTTGAATACAGGGATTGTTTTGAGGGCAGATAAGCCACCCAGGATCTCCAGTTTTTGCTGGGGCTCCAGCAAACTGTAGGGTTGTGGAAAGGCCGCCGTCTGCTCGGCAATTACCTCAAAGAACGCTTCATGAACAGAACTATCCTGCCTAACATCGAGCGATGCATAAAAGAGCCCGAATGCCTTGATTTTTTGAATCAGGTTATCAACCCGGTCTGCAAAAAGGCCATTGTGTTGCAGAACAATAGTGTCACGTACCTGTTGAAGCTGCTGAATCATTTCCTCTGCACTTAAACTTCTGGTGGGTTGTTCCCCAAACACTTCATTGAACAATTGCTTCTCCAGGTCTGCTATCAACTGATCAGTTTCCTTAAAGGTTAGGCGGCGTTTAAGCCTCCGAACATCCAGGTAATACTGCTTAATAATGCTGTTACGTAAGGCAGCTGCTACCTGTTGCGTGGTATCAGCGGTAACAAAGGGATTTCCGTCCCGGTCACCGCCCGGCCAGAAACCCATATGCAACAGCGGTTGGTCTGTATTCAGGTAACCAGAAAGCTCGGTGGCTGCATAAGAAAGAATTTTTCCAACTGCCGGATAAAACACATTATCCAGGTACCAGATGAGGCTGGTAGCCTCATCATAGGGGGTTGGTTTCTGTTTTTTAAAGAACGGCGTTTTACCCAGTTGCTGCAGGTAGCTGTTTACCAGCGACGTATTGTTCTCCTGCAATGCTTTGGATAAATCATGAATAATACCCAATACAGATCCCGGGTAGAACTGGGTAGGATGGGCAGTTAATACCATACGTACACAAAATGGATCTTTTACCAGGTCGCCCTTATTCTGCTCCTGTTGCTGTAAAAAAGAAATAAGTTGTTTCAATGTACCCGGGCCTGAAAAATCGTTGATTTTGCTGAAAGCCGCATCTTCCAGGGCATCAAATAATACTACCTGACGTTCTACGTATTGTACAAAACGAAACAGCAGATCGGTTCTCTCCTGTTCGGTTCGAAAACTTGTATGACTGGCAAAGAATTCATCCAGAATCTGCAGCGGACTTTTTTTCTTTTTATAGCCTTCCTCACACACATTTAATAAAACGGACAGCAGGATACCGGTTTTTTCGATCCGGTGAAAAGGCAGCGACGTAAAAAGACTGTTATACAATTGAAACTTCAGCGCAACTTCACTCTTAAACTGTTGAAGGGCTGCCGGGTCAATATTGGCCATATGGAATTATTTATTCGTTGGTTATAGGCAGCAATCGAGCCATGAATATACCAAATCAGGCGCACTTTGAAGGACGAACCCATGGTTCCTAAAAAAAAATCAAACTAACGCTTGTTATAAAAAGTACGATTGGTAATTTCATGCCCTGATAATTAATGGCAGCGTCGTCTACATATCAAATTAGTTCCAGGCTTGTGGCTTCCACCACAACCACTACCACCATTATTACAACCCGTTAAGGGTTGTAAAGTACCATATTATGCCATGGGCCTTCGGGCTGTTTTTCATCAGGGTTTCCCTGTTTTTTCCAATCAAGTTTGTTTATTTTTTATCCATTTTATGCAGGTATTAAAATTCGGCGGTACTTCAGTGGGCAGTCCGGAAGCCATCCAGGAAGTGATCTCCATTGTTTCAGAAAAAATCAAAAGCAACACCGTAGTTACCGTGGTATCTGCGTTCAGCGGAACCACCGACAGCCTGTTGCAATGCGGGCTTCTGGCTTCGCAGGGTGATGAGCAATACAAGGAATTAATTCAGCAATTAACCGGCAGACACCTGAATGCCGTTAAGCAATTGATTCCAATACAACAACAAAGTAGCTATCTCAGTGCAGTTAAGAAACTCTGTAACGATGTAGAAGACTTATGCAACGGTATTTTTCTTCTTGGTGAAACCACCGCAAGAACAAAAGATAAGCTGGTTAGCTATGGCGAACTGATTTCTTCACAGATCATTGCCGCTGCTTTTCAATCCAGGGGAATTGCCACCACCTGGTGGGATAGCCGAAAACTCATTCGCACCAATTCCGATTTCGGAAATGCAACCGTCAACTTCAGTACTACCACTTCGCAATTCCTGACAGCAAAACAGGAGCTGACAACCGCTCACGTGGTTATGCCAGGATTTATTGCTTCCAATCCGGAAGCTGTTACCACTACACTTGGAAGAGGCGGATCAGATTATACCGCTGCCATTGCAGCTGCCTGCCTGGATGCTGAAGTACTTGAAATATGGACAGATGTAAGTGGAATGATGACGGCCGATCCAAGATGGGTACCAAACGCAAAAGTAATTCCAACTATTTCTTACCAGGAAGCCATGGAATTATCCCATTTTGGTGCAAAAGTCATTTATCCGCCCACGATTCAGCCGGTAATGAATAAACAGATTCCGATCTGGATAAAAAACACCTTTGCCCCCAAAGACCCGGGCACCTGTATTCAGCAGGAAGGATACCGTAATGGAAACCCCGTAAGAGGAATCTCAAGCATCAGCAAACTAGCGCTGTTAAGCCTGGAAGGCAGTGGAATGGTAGGCGTACCTGGCTTTTCGCGCCGCTTATTTGAAGCGCTTTCCGCAGAACAGATTAACGTAATCCTGATTACCCAGGGTTCTTCCGAACATTCTATTTGTGTGGGGGTGGATGAAGCCACCGCGGAAAAAGCAAAAAAATCGGTGGATGAAGCCTTTGCACCGGAAATCAGTCTACAAAAAGTAGAACCGCTTGAAATTGAAAAAGGACTTTCCATTGTGGCACTGGTAGGTGAACAAATGAAAAGCCAGCCCGGCATAAGCGGAAAATTATTCGGTGCACTAGGACGAAACGGGGTAAATGTACGAGCCATTGCACAGGGATCTTCGGAACGAAATATTTCAGCCGTTATTTCAACTACCGATGTACGGAAAGCGATTAACCTGCTGCACGAAGAGTTTTTTGAAACCAGCCTGAAACAAGTTAATCTATTCATCAGTGGCGTTGGAAATGTAGGCAGTCGTTTGCTGCAACAGGTTTATCAGCAACAACAATATTTATTATACCATAACCGGCTGCAGTTAAGAGTAGTTGGACTGGCTAATTCAAAAAAATACCTTATCAGCGAGGATGCCATCGATTTATCTGACTGGAAAAACCAGCTCGAAAAAAGCATTGATGGTACCATAGATGATTTCGTAGAGGGTATTATTGAAAAAAATCTTAGAAATACGGTGTTCGTAGACATTACAGCAAGCGATCTTGTGGCGGGTGTATATCCCAGGCTGTTGGAAAAAAGCTGCGCTGTGGTGGCCTGTAATAAAATAGCCTGCTCCTCTCCCTATGCGTATTACCGCGAACTAAAAGATAAAGCCAGGAGCAACAATACCGGTTTTCTATTTGAAACAAATGTAGGCGCAGGTCTTCCCGTTATTGGCACCCTGAATGACCTGCTGAAAAGTGGCGATAAAGTGAATAGGATTGAAGCAGTGCTCAGTGGCACATTGAACTATGTTTTCAATCATTACGATGGTACCCGCCCCTTTGCTGAAATTGTTCGGAAAGCGCAGGAGGAAGGCTATACAGAACCCGACCCAAGGTTGGATTTAAGTGGCATAGACGTAATGCGAAAAATAATGATCCTTGCCCGGGAAGCCGGTGAACAACTGGAAATGGAGGCGATCACAAATCATCGTTTTTTACCAGCTTCCTGCATGCAGGGCTCAGTGGAAGACTTCTATTCCAGTATGTTACAGGAAGAAGAGCATTTCAAAACTATATTTGAAGAAGCCCATAAAAATGGCAATAAGTTGAAGTTTGTAGCAACCTATCATTCGGGCAAAGCAGCAGTAGGGCTACAACAAATTCCTCCCGGGCATGACCTGTTTCATTTATATGGAAAAGATAACATCGTTTTATTCTACACAGAACGCTATCCGGAACAGCCAATGGTTATTAAAGGAGCAGGTGCCGGGGCCGATGTAACAGCATCGGGCGTATTTGCCGACATTTTAAGAGCCACTTTAACCTAGAATTAAATCAAAATGCAAGCAATACAACGCATTGAACCAATATTTGACCGGGAAATTGAAGTTATATGTCCGGCTACCGTGGCTAATCTGGTCTGCGGATTTGATATACTGGGCATGGCGCTGAAAGACCCCTCCGATAGCATTACCATGAAATTAAGCAGAGAGCCGGGCATACGGATTCAGCATACAGATGCTTACCAGCTTCCCTCTGATCCGGCACAGAATGTAGCGGGCGCAGCACTGCTTGATCTGCTGCAGGCGGTGAATGAACCGGTGGGCATAGAAATCAGCATCACCAAAAAAATCAAACCAGGAAGTGGCCTCGGTTCCAGTGCAGCCAGTTCAGCAGGCGCTGTAGTGGGCGCCAATTATTTATTGGGAAACCCCTTTGAAGGAAAAGACCTGGTTCGCTTTGCTATGGCAGGTGAAAAAGTTGCAAGCGGTGTTAAACACGCGGATAATATTACGCCCTGCATCCTCGGAGGAGTTACCCTAATCCGTTCAATTTTTCCCCTGGATATTGTTCAACTAGCCGCTCCTCCTCTGCATGTAACCGTTGTGCATCCCCAGATTGAAGTAAGAACTTCGGATGCAAGGCAGATTTTACGCAAAGAAGTATTGTTGAAAGATGCTATCCGTCAATGGGGTAATATAGCCGGGTTAGTTGCCGGCTTTCTCCAGTCTGATTACGCCCTGATCGGGCGTTCCCTGGAAGATGTGATCATAGAACCCGTTCGAAGTATATTGATACCTGGTTTTGATGAAGTTAAAAAAGCCAGTCGTGAAGCAGGTGCATTGGGTGGGGGAATCAGCGGATCCGGTCCGTCTATATTTATGCTCAGTAAAGAAGCAGCCACTGCTTCAACCATTGCAGGAATTATGCAGGATGTATTTGATTCTATAGGAATTGATTCAAAAATTTATATCACCGAAATTAATAACAAAGGATGTGAAGTAATAGAGCGATAGTCTAATATGCATTGCACCGCTCCTGCTTCACCTTCCCGGTTTTACACTTATGTACTACTCCAGCCTTCAAAACCAGTCGCCCAGTGTAGATTTCAGAACTGCCACTATACAGGGACAAGCACCCGATGGTGGCCTCTATTTTCCGGAACAGATCCCGCAGCTTCCCAAAGCAACCATAGAGCAACTGCCATCTTTATCAAGGGAAGAAATTGCTTACCAGGTTATTCAACCCTTTGTGGGTGATTCAATACCAGAGAGCAAGCTTCGTGAAATAGTAACAGAAACCATCAACTTTCCCATTCCTTTAAAACAAGTACATGATCAGTACTATTCGTTAGAATTGTTTCATGGTCCAACCCTTGCCTTTAAAGATATCGGTGCCCGGTTTATGAGCCGTTGCCTTGGTTATTTTGCACAGGAAAAAAAGGAGCCAGTTACTGTTCTGGTTGCTACTTCAGGAGATACCGGCGGAGCAGTAGCAAGTGGTTTCCATAATGTTGAAGGAGTACGGGTGGTGATCCTATACCCTTCCGGAAAAGTTAGCTCGGTCCAGGAAAAACAACTAACCACTTTTGGCGATAATATCCAAGCACTGGAAGTACAGGGAAATTTTGATGATTGCCAGCAAATGGTAAAACAGGCATTTAAAGACCCCGAACTTACCCGTGCCATTTTCCTGACCTCCGCCAATTCTATTAATGTAGCCAGGTGGTTACCACAACAATTCTATTATTTCTTTGCCCTGCAACAATGGAAAGAATTAAAGCCTCCTGTAATCTGCGTTCCAAGTGGAAACTTCGGAAATATCTGTGCCGGCCTGATGGCCTGGAAAGCAGGGCTTCCTGTAGCCCATTTTATTGCCGCCTGTAATGCGAATGATGTAGTACCAAGATTTTTGGAAACCGGTGCATACCACCCCCAACCAGCCATACCAACAATTTCTAACGCTATGGATGTTGGTAACCCTAGTAATTTTACCAGGATACTGGAAATCTTCCAACAGAACACCGATGCCCTTAAACGCCTACTATCGAGTTCCAGAACAACGGATGAAAAAACAAGAGACTTAATCAGGTCGGTATACCGGCAGCACTCCTACCTGCTGGATCCGCATGGAGCAGTTGCCTATGATGCGTTGCAGCAATACCTGAACAAGCACCCCGAACAAAAAGGTATACTGCTGGAAACCGCCCATCCCATTAAATTCCTGGATGTTGTGGAACCTATCATAGAAACCCCCATACCCGTACCCGATTCCATCGCCGAAACGTTAACAAAAACAAAAAAAGCGTACCTTATTGGTAAAAACTACGAAGAACTTAAGGCTTACTTATTGAATTCTAATCCGTTCTAATCAGTTTTTAAACTTTTGCAGAAAAGAAGCTGTTAGTTTCGTAGCTGGTAACTCTATTGGGCCGAATCAGAAAAATAGCAGCTATGTTGAACGTGTTATTGGTGGAAGATGAAATTTCAGTTGGCAATCTGATTAATAAAGGATTGTCGGAAAGAGGCTATAAAATCAGCCTGGCTCCGGACGGAGATATCGGGTATGAAATGGCTACCAAAAACGACTTTGATATCATGATCCTGGATATCATGTTACCCGGGTTAAATGGATTAGAACTGTGTAAACGACTCCGGAATAATAAAATCGATACGCCTATTCTGATGTTAACGGCTCTCAGCAGCACGGAAAATATTGTAACCGGACTGGATAGCGGAGCAGACGATTACCTCGCAAAGCCTTTTAAATTCGCTGAACTGGAAGCAAGAATCCGTTCTCTTGCCCGGCGTAAAAACCAATTACAGCCGGAAGACAACCATGCATTACGTGTAGCAGACCTTGAATTAAACCCCGACAGTAAAATGGTATTGCGCAACGGAAAACGCATTAGCCTTACATCCACTGAATTTCGCCTGCTGGAATTCCTGATGAGAAATAAAGGAAAGGTTTTATCAAGGATGACCATTCTTGAAAATGTATGGGGCATTGACTTCAATATAAGTACAAATGTTGTAGATGTTTACATCAATTATGTACGTAAGAAAATCGAAAACTCTTTTGATAAAAAACTCTTGCATACAGTTGTGGGAATGGGATATGTAATCAAGGAGTCCTGATATGAGAATTCAAACAAAAACAGGTATCCTGTTTACCATTATTACAGCTACAATTATTCTTATTATTAGCTGGACTTCCTATTTTATTACCAAGAGTTTTGTGAGCCGTGATTTCTTTAAGCGACTCGAGATACGGGTAATTGTAGCAACCAAAGTATTGTTTGAACAGGACCATATCACTACCAACACCTACCAGGAACTTCGAAAAAAATACCTCGAGACCCTGACGCAGGAAAAAGAATACGTGTTTCGTGTAGATACTATATATAAGCTGAAAGACAGCAAATCTCTGATACCCTATTCCTATCTTAAAAGTATTGTACAACAAAAGGGCACACCGGTTTATTTCAATAAAGGAGATGTAGATTTTGCCGGCATTTTTTACCCGGATGAAACAGGCGATTTTATAGTTATCAAATCGGCGGTGAATGAATACGGCATCAGCACGCTGGAAAATTTACGGAATATTAAGATTGCCACCTTTATACTGGCCGTTATTATTGTTTATACTACCAGTATATTTTTCTCGAAAAAAACCTTTGAACCGGTTCGGGATATTATTGAACGTACAAAAAATATCAGCGCTTATAACCTCGGATTAAGATTAGAAGACAAAGGTGGTGGAGATGAAATAGCAGAACTGGCTAAAACCTTTAATAACATGCTGGACAGGCTGCAAACCGCTTTTGAAACCCAAAATAATTTCATCAGCAATGCTTCGCATGAATTGCGGACGCCTCTTACAAATATCGTAGGAGAAGCCGATTGGGCACTTACCAGAACCCGTAGCGTGGAAGAATACCAGCAGGCCATCAGCTCCATTCAACAACATGCTGACCAACTGAATAAAATAACGTCGGAGTTATTATCTCTTTCACAAATAAGCTTTAACGGACAACAACAGGAATGGGAAGAAATTGGCGTGGTAGAACTCATAGAAGAAGCTGCCTATTCAGTAAAAAACCTGATCAAAGGAACAGAGCTGAATTTGGACATAGAGGAAGAAATCCTGACCAATACACAACTCTCTATTAATGGCATTAGAACATTATTAAAATTGGCATTAGGAAATATCATTGCCAATGGCGCTAAGTATTCCAACCAGGAAAAAGTTGATATACGGGTAAAACACAAAGGGCAACATATAGAATTTACTATAGTAGACAGAGGTATTGGTATACCTGCTCAAGAAATTTCGCGGGTCTTTGAACCCTTTTTTCGCGCCAGCAATACCAAATCATTTGAAGGATATGGAGTAGGTTTACCTTTAGCATTAAATATTATCCGCATTCACGATGGCAATATCGAAGTAAGCTCAGTACAGTCAGCAGGAACAAGTGTTACTATAACCCTGCCGGTCAGTCAAAATCGTTAAACAAATTTTAGCTGATTCTAATTTTCTTATAATTTCCTTATGATCATCTAACACAAGATTTAAGCAGGGCTTATGTATCTCTAAAGCCCGAGACGGAGTTTTGTGTAAAATGCTGATCATGAAAAATATTTTATTTCCGACCGATTTCACCCCACAATCGCTGGGTGTTTTAGAACAGTATATAAAGGGAGCTTCCGGCTCGCGCATTACTATTATATTGTTTGCAAGCTTTGAAATGCCGGCTTCAGAACAGGAAGTAGTTGGCGCAGGTAATAAGCCGCATTTACAGGTCATGAACGAAGAATTCAGGAAAGGCTGTAAAAAACTGAAAGAAAAATATGCGGGTCTGATCGGTAATATTTACTTCAAATACATGTATGGAAATACCCGCCAGGTATTCCGGAATTATCTTGATTTCAACGAAATAGACCAGATCTTTTTCCCGGAAGGTTTTCAGTTAATGCAACCGCATCCCAGATTTCTCGACCCATCCTCACTCATCAATAATGCAGGCATTCCGGTGATCAGGGAATTACCAACTGCTGCAAACAGCCGGCCAAAACAGGCAGCGGGTCTGAAGACTGAGCTAAGCGCCTCTTACTAATCATCAAAACCGGATCACATGTTATTAAGAAAGAATATTCCCTTTTCCTATGTGTTAGGGAAGATAAAAACGGAGTTGTTGCTGATTACGATGTATGCAATTGTGATTGCGGTTTTATATGAAAACTATCATATTACCCGGATCTCCATTCCTATTGCCGTACCCACGATATTAGGCACCATTATTTCCTTATTGCTCGGATTCAGAAGTAACCAGGCCTATGATCGCTGGTGGGAAGCCCGTCATATATGGGGCGCAATCGTTAATGATTCAAGAACAATTTCCAGGCAGGTCATCAGTTTTACCAGCAATTTATACGAGGATGAAAACATTCAACGATTCAGGCAGCGCCTTATCAACCGGCAAATTGCCTGGTGTTATGCATTGGGACAGTCACTCAGAAAAAAATCGGCCTTAAAAGGCCTGGAGAAATGGATTTCTAAAAAGGATTTTGAATACGTGGAAGGATTTGACAATGTTCCTGCTGCGTTATTAGACCTGCATTCACGCGATATAAAAATTGCGTTAGACAAAGGTTGGATCAACACGTATCAGCAGGTGGAACTTGACAGAACCATCAGCCGGTTATGTGATTGTATGGGTAAGTGTGAACGCATAAAAAACACGGTATTCCCGGTCACTTACAGCCTTTACATTCATTTTTCCCTGCTGTTATTCATTGCCCTGCTTCCTTTTGGTGTAATCCAATATTTTGGCATGTTTGAAGTGCCATTGGTTGTAGCTATTTCGGCGTCCTTTCTTTTAATTGAAAAGATGGCTATTCATTTACAGGACCCGTTCGAAAACAAACCAACAGATACACCAATGACCAGCATTGCTGCAGGTATTGAAAAAAACCTGAAACAAATGCTGGCCGAAGAAATACCCGAACAGGAATTTGTTGCCGGGCAAAAATATTACATGATGTAAGCTGCTATTTCAGATAGGTATTGTACCAGGCAATATGTCTGTTGAGCCGATCGATCTGATAACTCGGAACAGAAATACCATGGTATTGTTTCGGGTAAATTACCAGACCGGTGGGTATACCAACCGATTTAAATGCCTGGTACATTTGTTCTGCACCAATTACAGGAACATTGAAATCACTTTCGCTGGCCATAAATAAAGTAGGCGTTTTTATTTTATCTACTTTGAAGAAGGGATAAGAAACCGCTATCCATTTATCCCGGTTTTTCCAGGGAACTCCCAGTTCATTTTCATATTGTGCTATGTACTGATCACTGCCATATAAGCTGAACTGCAAAGCACTTCCCGCACCACTCACTGCAGCTTTAAAACGAGTATCGGTGGCAATGGTGTAATTGGTAGTTATGCCGCCATAACTCCAACCACCTAAACCCATTCGATTAGGATCGGCTATCCCGGCCGCTACCAGGTAATTGGCTGCCCCGATTACATCCATTACTTCCTTGTTTCCCCAATCACCATAAATTGACCGGATAAAGCTTATTCCCCTGCCGCTGCTACCCCTGTAATTAACAGCAGCTACTGCATACCCTGCCGCTGCATAAACCATACGGGTCATATCAAATTCAAACTCATCCTGCGCTACCGGCCCTCCATGAATAAACAGGATCAATGGAAGTTTTTGTCCGGGCTGGTAGGTAGCCGGTTTATACAGAATACCTGAAATTTTAGTACCGTCTTTACTGGTTGATTGAAATCCTTCTACCAGGGGCAGTTGCAAAGGCGCCAGGAAACTATCCTGATGATGGGTCAGCTGGCGCAATGTTCCTCCCTCTGCTGTAAATAACTCAGCTGGTAGGGTGGGCGTACTGCGCAAGGCCAGGTAAGATTTTTTAGGCGTATTAAGCTCAATCCCAGAAATGCTATGATCGCCTTGTGTCAGGGTTTCGGTTGTACCAGTGGTGCTTACACGGATTACCTGAACCCTCCGGTCATCTTCCATCAGGGCAAGCAGGGAATTGCCCGTGGACTCCCACCGGAAATGCTGAACCGGGCGATCGAGCCGGCTCGTTAGCAGGGTCGATTTTTTATCCGCCAGGGAAATGATTCCAAGTATCGAATGTCCATACATTGTAAACGCATCTTCACTTGAACTTTGCAGGTAGGCAATGTTTTTACCGTCGGAACTGAATGCAGGCCGGCTATCGGATCCTTTCCAGGTAGTAATCGGGTATGCGGTTGCTCCTGGTTTTAATTCCATCAGGAAGATATCCGAATTATCATTTTTATCCGGAACCTCGGTTCGGTTACTTACAAATGCCAGCCATTTGCCATCGGGCGAAACAGCGGGTTGGGTTTCTGAATAAACGCCTTTGGTGAGCGTATCCAGTTTTTCGGTACCCAGATCCATGAGATAAAGGTGGGCAGCGGAACTATCCAGGTAACCTTCCCGGTCTTGTTTAAACTGATAGCGACTGATTACATAGGGTTTTCGGATTTTGGAGGACGCAGTATCTGAATAGTCAGGATCTTGCATACTTATTACCAGCTTTTTGCTATCAGGGGTCCATTCATAGTCACCTATGGAACCGTTCACCTTTGTCAGTTTTTTTGCTTCACCGCCTTTTGTAGGAAGCAGGTAAACCTGTGCATTTTCATCACCTGCCCTTTTTGCAAGGAAAGAAATGTATTGGCCATCCGGGCTCCATTTGGGAGATGATTCGTTAGCAGCATCATAGGTCAGTTGCCAGGACTCCTTGCCGTCCCAACTGCTCATCCAAAGATCTGAACTGGATTTATCCTTTGCACTATCGATCGATCGAAGCTGATAGAGTACCCAATTGCCGTCGGGGGACACCTGGGGGCTGGAGATGGTTTTGGTACGATAAATATCAGAAGACCTCAGTGGCCTTTTGGATTGCGCCAATAACGAACCTGTGCCCGCAAGACAAAATAGCAGTAGTGTTATTCTTTTCATATAGTAAAATGGAATACCTGGAATTTACAACTTGATCAGGGAAAAATGGTAACGAAAAGGTATACAAAAAATAAAAGAACCAGCACAATTCCCTGTAAAACATTGGTTCGCCCCGTTCTGAGAGACATCATTACAACCAGCAGGGACAAAAGCAGCAATACCGTTGATTTTGCATCGATTCCCAGTACCAGGTCAAAATCCATCAGTATAGATACACCAGCCACTACGGGTATGGTAAGGCCTATACTGGCGAGGGCAGAGCCGAGTGCAAGATTCAGGCTTGTCTGAAGCCGGTTATTGATAGCCGCGCGGTATGCAGCCAGCCCCTCCGGCATAAGTACTACCATTGCTATGATAATTCCGACCAAACTTTTAGGAGCGCCCAGGTCAGAAACCGTTGATTCAATTACGGGTGATAAAGATTTGCCCAGCAGTACCACGGCTACCAGCGATAACAGCAATAATACCAGGGAAATAACAGAGGCTTTGGTGCTTGGCGGAGCTGCATGTACCTCACTGTCCTCTTCTCCTATTGCCGGCAGAAAATAATCCCTGTGACGAACCGTTTGAACAAATACAAAACTGAGGTAAATGATCAGTGTAACAATGCCAACGAATATCAATTGGGTAGTAGAATAGGTAGGCCCGGTTTGCGTGGTGGTGAAATTCGGCAGTACCATGGTTAGAAAGCTAATGGTAAGTAATGCTACCAGGCTCGCGCTCATACCATCCAGGCCAAAACTTTGTTCTTTATGCCGTAGCCCGCCTACCAGCAAACAAAGGCCGGTGATAGCATTTAATATCACCATAACGGCGGCAAAAATTGTATCCCGTGCAAGCGTTTCCGTGCCTGGCCCACCTGCCATTATTAATGAAACGATCAGGGCTACTTCAATAGTGGTAACGGCAATAGCCAATACAAGCGTACCAAAGGGTTCTCCAACTTTATGTGCTACAACTTCAGCATGGTGAACGGCCACCAATACGGCACTGATAAGGCCCCCGATAAGTACGAGATTATACCATCCGGGATAGGATTCAGGTATCAGCAGGTACAATAAAAGAGCTAAAAAAGGCACAATTTCCGTCCATCTTCGAATCAATAGTTTAATGGCCATATTCATTTTTTTATCCTTTCTAAAATAAAAAAAAAGAGGGTACCATAAGGTACCCTCTGATTAATTTATGCAACGATTATTTTAATCGAATTTCAGGTCTAATCCAAGTCCTCTCAATTCATGAATCAATACATTGAAAGATTCAGGAACACCGGCTCTTGGAATATTGTCACCTTTAACGATTGCCTCATAGGTCTTAGCCCGACCAATGATATCATCAGACTTAATGGTTAACAATTCCTGCAGGATATTTGATGCACCGTATGCTTCAAGTGCCCAAACTTCCATTTCACCGAAACGCTGACCACCGAACTGTGCTTTACCACCCAATGGCTGTTGCGTAATAAGAGAGTATGGTCCGATTGAACGGGCGTGCATTTTATCATCCACCATGTGGTGCAGCTTGATCATGTAAATGATACCCACCGTAGCTTTCTGGTGGAAACGATCGCCGGTTTCACCGTCATAAAGGTAAGTGTGCCCCATCATTGGGATACCTGCATCTTTACAATGTGCTTCAATTTCTTCGGTGGTAGCACCATCAAAAATCGGCGTTGCGAAACGTACGTTCAATTGTTCACCAGCCCACCCCAGTACGGTTTCATAGATCTGTCCCAGGTTCATACGGGAAGGTACACCCAGCGGATTCAGTACAATATCAACCGGCTCACCATTCTCCAGGAACGGCATGTCTTCTGCACGTACAATCTTAGCTACGATACCTTTGTTACCGTGGCGACCCGCCATTTTATCACCCACTTTAAGCTTCCGCTTAACAGCCAGGTATACTTTAGCAAGTTTCAATACACCTGCAGGTAATTCGTCACCAATACTGATATTGAACTTTTCGCGCTTATACCGACCAAGTTCTTCGTTGTACTTGATACTGTAATTGTGTAAAAGGATATTGATCTGGCTGTCGATTTTTTCATCGCCCGACCATCCCAGCGGATTGATATTCAGGAAATCAAGTCCTGCCAGGTTCTTGGCAGTAAACTTAGCGCCTTTACCAATTTGCATTTCACCGAAGTTATTGCTAACACCGGCAGATGGTTTATCCTTTAACAAAGTCTGCAGCTTACTCAGCAATACTTCCTGAAGATCGGCGGTATTCTTTTCGTGTACTTTTTCAACTTTTTCAAGCGCCGCTTTTTCACGAACTTTTGCATTCTTGTCTTTCTTGGCGCGTTGGAACAGTTTTTTGTCGATTACCACCCCTTCTACGCCATTCGGTGCTTTCAGAGATGCATCTTTTGCATCACCGGCCTTATCACCGAAGATGGCGCGAAGCAGCTTCTCTTCCGGTGTAGGATCGCTTTCTCCTTTTGGTGTGATCTTACCGATCAGGATATCACCTTCCTTAACCTGTGCTCCGATACGGATAATACCATGCTCATCCAGGTCTTTGGTAGCTTCTTCTGACACGTTTGGAATATCGGGCGTAAGTTCTTCTTCGCCCAGCTTGGTATCCCGCACTTCCAGTTCGTATTCGGAAATATGAATAGAAGTGAACAGATCTTCCCGAACTACTTTTTCATTGATGACAATGGCATCCTCAAAATTGTATCCTTTCCAGGGCATGAAAGCCACTTTCAGGTTACGACCAAGTGCAATTTCTCCACCTTGTACCGCATATCCTTCCGTAAGAAAATCTCCTTCTTTAACCTGCTGGCCTTTTTTAACCGCCGGTTTCAGGGTAATGGATGTTTCCTGGTTGGTTTTCTGGTATTTGGTAAGTTTATAAATGATCAGGTCCTCTTCGAAGCTAACCAGCCTTTGCTCGTCATTCCGATCATACCGGATATGAATTTCATTTCCATCAACATACTCTACCACGCCGTTTCCTTCTGAAAGAATCTGAACACGGGCATCACGGGCAGCTTTCGCTTCCAAACCAGTACCAACTATGGGTACCTGTGGTTTAATCAGGGGTACAGCCTGCCGTTGCATGTTTGATCCCATCAAAGCACGGTTGGCATCGTCATGCTCCAGGAACGGAATCAGGGAAGCAGACAATCCAACAATCTGGTTGGGCGCAACGTCCATGAATTCCACCTCTGTTTTATCCAGGATCGGGAAATCGCCGGTTTCGCGGCTGATGATTTTTTCCTCGGCAAATTCACCATTGGCAGCCAACTGGGTGTTTGCCTGGGCAATTTTGGCGGTATCTTCTTCCTCAGCGCTCAGGAAGGTAAGTTCCTTCATGTTCACTTTACCATTCTCAACTTTGCGGTAAGGAGTTTCTATAAAGCCCATCTCGTTGATCTTTGCATGTACGCAAAGTGTAGAGATCAGACCGATATTTGGACCTTCCGGGGTTTCGATTGTACACAAACGACCGTAGTGCGAATAGTGTACGTCACGAACTTCGAAGCCGGCACGCTCCCTGCTCAAACCGCCTGGTCCGAGTGCAGAAATACGACGCTTATGCGTTATTTCAGACAGCGGGTTGGTCTGGTCCAGGAATTGTGATAACTGGCTGGTTCCAAAAAAGGAGTTAATTACGGAAGACAGGGTACGGGCATTGATCAGGTCAACCGGTGTAAACACCTCGTTATCCCGAACGTTCATACGCTCCCGGATGGTACGGGCCATACGGGCCAGACCAACGCCAAATTGTGCATATAACTGCTCCCCTACCGTACGTACCCGACGATTGCTCAGGTGATCGATGTCGTCGATCTCCGCTTTACCGTTGGTTAAACGAACCAGGTATTTGATGATCTCAATAATGTCTTCCTTGGTCAGTACTTTATGATCAAGCGGGTAGTTAAGGTTCAGCTTACGGTTGATTTTGTAACGACCAACTTCTCCCAGATCGTATCGCTTGTCCGAGAAGAAAAGTTTATCGATGATACCACGGGCAGTTTCATCATCCGGGGCATCCGCACCACGCAACTGGCGATAGATATGCTGAACCGCTTCCAGTTCACTGTTAGACGTATCCTTATTGAGCGTATTGTAGATGATAGCATAATCGCCACCTACATCTTCTCTTTGCAGGAATACGCTCTTAACATCCATATCCACAATCATATCGATTGCTTCTTCATCCAGGATGGTATCACGCTCCAGTACCACTTCATTCCGCTCAATAGAAACTACCTCACCGGTATCCTCATCTACGAAATCCTCTACCCAGGTACGAAGTACGCGGGCAGCCAGTTTTTTACCCAGGTATTTATCAAGGGCTTTCTTTTCTCCTTTTACTTCATCGGCCATACCGAAAAGTTCCAGGATATCTTTATCTGTTTCGAAGCCGATCGAACGCAATAAGGTAGTTACAGGGAACTTTTTCTTACGATCGATATAGGCATACATCACGTTATTGATGTCGGTAGCAAATTCCATCCAGGCACCTTTGAAAGGAATAACCCGGGCAGAATAAATTTTCGTACCATTCGGGTGAATGGACTGCCCAAAGAACACACCGGGTGAACGGTGCAGCTGGGATACCACTACCCGCTCTGCTCCATTTATTACAAACGTACCGCGGGGGGTCATATACGGGATATTTCCGAGGAATACATCCTGTACAATGGTCTGGAAGTCCACATGCTCTTCGTCATTACAACTAAGGCGCAACTTGGCTTTCAGGGGAACCGCGTAGGTAAGTCCGCGCTCCATACACTCTTCGATGGTATAACGGGGAGGATCGATAAAATAATCGAGGAACTCCAATACGAAAATGTTCCTGGTATCGGTGATCGGAAAGTTTTCCTTAAACACCTTAAACAGGCCTTCGTTGTTCCGTTTGTCGGGAGTGGTTTCTAATTGAAAGAAGTCTTTAAACGATTGAATCTGCACTTCCAGCAGGTCAGGAGCTTCAGCGAGGTGTTTGATCTTACCAAAGTTGATCCTGGTGTTCTGTTTAGTTGAAGACATATGTATTTTAAACCGGTTTTAAAGTCTTATGCACTGATAATTAGGAATTTACAAAAAAATGGCCATAATGTAAAGTTCCCAGATAGCTATCCGAATATAGTAAAACGGACGGCAAAGGTAGTTGAATTAATTCAAAAGTCAAAAGGTCTCCATCTTTTTATCCACCGCCTCCCGGCCGCCTTCATAACCACTTCTTTTAACTGGCTAGGCTAAATAATGCCCCCAGGCAGGAAAAGGGTGTTGATCTACCGGTATAGGGAGGGGCAGTAAAGCGCAGCCACCAGCTAATTTGACGTAAATTGTTGAGGAGAAGCCGGCGCCAGCGCCTGTCTTATTAACCCCGAACTACCTGTAAATGCGACAAATCGCTGGTAAGGTAGCCCCGAACACCTTCTACTTATGGATAAGCTGTTGCTCGTTCAGTTGATCTACTATATACTACTGATTGCAGTATGTATTCAGATTGTTTATGAAACAAATTCCACCGCAAAATCCTTAGCCTATTTATTACTGGTAATTTTTATTCCCTTGCTTGGTATGATCATCTATTTCCTGGTTGGCATTAATTACCGACACCGGAAAATGTATTCCAGGAAACTCATTCAGAACCGCTACGCCGGCAAAAGACTTCGTACAATAATCAGGCAGTATTCAGAAAACATTTTTATTACCAACAACGAAAACCTGGATCAACATAAAAAATTGGCCATCATGGCAGTTAAGGATATCGAAAGTCCTTTAACGGGCAATAATGCCGTGAAAGTATTGCAAAACGGGGAAGAAAAATTTCCTGCACTGGTGAACGCATTGCTGGAGGCACGGCACCATATCCATATTGAATATTACATATATGAAGACGATGAAATTGGCCGTCAGTTGGAAAATATCCTGGTAAAAAAAGCACAGGAAGGCGTACGTATCCGTTTTATCTACGACGACTTTGGAAGTAACTCTATCCGGAAACTGGTAAAGCGGTTAAAAACTGCCGGTATCCAGGTTTTTCCCTTTCTAAAAGTTTCGTTTTTCGAATTTGCCAGCAAACTAAACTACCGCAACCACCGAAAAATTATCATTATTGACGGCCGCACGGGTTTTGTGGGAGGCATTAATGTAAGCGACAAATACATAAATGATAGGAACAGGCTTTACTGGAGAGATACCCATTTGCGCATAGACGGGCCAGGAGTTATGTACCTGCAATATATTTTTTTGTGCGATTGGAATTTTTGCGCAAAAGAAAGTTTACAACCAGACGCCTATTTCTTCCCAAGAGACCTGCCACAAAAAAATGACAATAAAATTGTTCAGATAACAGCCAGTGGGCCCGATTCTGACACCCCTGCCATATTATTCTCACTCTTACAGGCCATTAATCTAGCCACCGAAGAAATACTGATAACAAGCCCTTATTTTATACCCGGTGAAAGTTTATCAAATGCACTTATGATGGCATCCTTAAGTGGCGTTAAGGTAAGATTGTTAACTGCAGGTATTTCAGATTCCAGGATAGTAAACGCAGCAGCTAAATCCTATTTCAACGATTTGCTAAAAGCCGGCGTAGAAATTTACTTGTACAAAAAAGGATTTGTGCATGCAAAAACGATGATAACAGATAAAAGGTTATCAATTGTAGGTACGGCCAATATGGATAATAGAAGTTTTGAATTAAACTTTGAAGTAAACGCAATAGTCTATGATGCTGAAGTGGCAGCACAACTCAGGCATTCGTTTTACCAGGACATAAATAATGCCGAAAAAATTGATGCGCTTTCCTGGAATAATCGTCCCAGGTCTATTCAATTAATAGAAAAAATTGCCAGGCTATTATCGCCGATGCTATAAGGGATTACCGGTTTACCTATAACCTGTAAGCTCAGGTTCTATTCAACGGAACAGCGGTTCCAGTTTTTTTATCACCTGCTCCCCTACCATCCTTCCCTGTACCAGGCCATTCTCTATTGCAGGCCGGTAATGAATTCCACCATATAAACGCGATATTGCTGCTTCTTCACTGGCTTTCCGAAATGAAGCGAAACGCCTGTCGGGTAAACCATAGGGCCTTTCGGTATTGTCGACAAATGAAAAATCATCGCCGTACAACTGTGTCAGTACCGTTGCAGCCGCGGAAGAAACCACACTGTGCCCGCTGGGATATTCGGGAAATGGCGGGGTTTGCAACATGGGCCGCCAGGATTCATTGATATGACTATTAATATAGGTTTCCGGGCGGATCAACTGACTGTGATACTTCTCTTCCCAGCAACTGATAAAAGCATCAAATACGGCAATAGCTGTAAGGGTATAGGCACGTGCAGCCTGTTGAAAGCTAGCTTTGCGCATTGAACTGGCCAAACCGGCAATCTGCATCCAGTGCCCGCCCGGCGAAATCTTTTTGGTGGCAAAATTCAGGTGGCCCTGCATGGTAATATGAAAAGGATTGCAATCCCAAAATGCGGCAATCGCTTTCTGTTCCTCGGTTAGCGAGGTGCAAACCGTGTACACTTCCAGTGCTTCTTTATAAAAACGCGACTCTTTCTCCGTGGAAAAATCCGTAGCCTGCAGCGGGCGAAAAGCTGCGGCACTATCCATGGTAAGGCACCGGATTTGTTTCCAATTGGGTTCTACAGCTGCCATATACCCCGGAGGTGTTGGCAACCAGGTGCCGGGCGCTTTTTTCAACTGGTACCGCCTGATGCTCCTGGTTTCTTTGTACCGATCTCTGCCTGCCCAGGCCAGGATACTATCACCCACCAGCTTACCGGCGACCAGAGAGGCGTCTAACTTTTTTCCCGGTTTCCGCTCTTTGATAAGCTGATCCATCAGCACCTGCATAGAGTCTGAAAACTGCTGTTCCGAAAAAACCAGTTGACGGCCGGTAACCCGGAATGCTTCCAGGGAAGCCACTACGGGATCAATGTCTGATTTCCCGATAGCAACGCCCGACCAGCCGGGTAACTTGCCCGCAAATGAATAAATGCCTGTATTGCCGGCAGCTGCCAGCAACTCATAGGCGGCCAGGTGCGTGTATACGTAAATCCGGCTGGCTACCGGGGGAGAAAATATATCATGCACCATTACATCTGTCAGAACCTGCTGGGCCTTGTAAAGAGGAGCAGCATCCAAGGGCTGCTGCTTCTGCGAAAATCCGGCTTCAGTAATTCCAAGCAGCCAACAAAGAAGCACTACATAAATTCTCATTCCTGATTAATTTTTATTACCTGCACAGGTCCATTATTCGGTGCTACAAGCAACAAAGCCTGACCTGCAGTTTTATTCAACCATTTCATTTGGCGAACATCGCCGTTTAGAAACACCCCGGTATGCATAGGAGAAATCGCTTCAAACAGCCTGTTACCGGCACCTTGCAGCAACAAACCATAACTGGCATCCGATTGCCCGATCTGCACCCGGTAGGCTTCAAAATTTCCGCCCAGGTAAATATCTTTTTTTCCATCCTTGTTCCAATCGACCACCAGGGCTGCTTGCAGGGAAGAAACCTGGGCAGCCAATGGTAAGGGATCAAATTTCCAGGGTTGTTTACCTTCATTCCATAAAATCCCGGAGGAGAGGTTGTTCACCAACAGATGCTGCATATTTTTTCGGCGGGCTGCCGGAATAATTTCATCTACCGTAACATCTGCATAGTTTTTATAGTACACAAATTTTTTACGAAGCGGAACAACCTGTTCCAACAATTCATCACGAGAGGCAGCCGGATAGGATTTACCGCCGATATAATAAGTAAGCAGTGGATCGAGTGTTCCGTTCTGGTCAATATCGGTGGCAAACAATTCAACCGGTTCTTTTTCACTTGCTTTAAACTGCAGGTTAATACCTGCATTGCCCAGGATAAAATCAATATCTCCGTCACCATCCAGGTCGTCCGCAGTAATCGAGCGCCACCAACCTGTTAAATTACCCGGCAGGGTGGCCGTACCAGGTACCAGTTTTCCTTTATTATTTTCAATGAGCTGAATACGCATCCAGTCGCCCGCCAGTATGAGTTCGGGAAATCCATCCGAATTAATATCTGCCCATACAGCGGCTGTATTAGCTCCTGGTTTTAGCAAAAAAGGATATTCGGCAGTAATGTCGGTAAACCGCACTGCTCCGTTCTGGCTGTCGTTTCGAAGTAACCAGGACCTGGCGGCCAGGGGAAAAGAGCCGGGTTCGTACATCCCCCCTACCCATATATCCAGGTCGCCGTCCTTATCAAAATCAGCAATAGCCAGGCCCTGCTTGGGAGATAACATGGAAGGAAGCGCATCTGTTGCTTTGTGAAAAATCCCCTTCCCATCGTTGATGTATAGCCGATCCTGGTATTCCGGTGAGGCCGCCCCGTATTCATTGCCTCCGCTAACAATATACAGATCAGGATCTCCATCGCCATCCGCATCAAAGAAAGCTGCCTGTACTTCTTCCACCTCCGGTTCCTGCGACCAGGGCCCTTGCAATAGTTCAAATCTTCCAGGCGTCTTCTGCAGGTACAAGACCGAGGATTGCCCCACCGGGGCACCAATGAATACATCGTCCAGTCCATCGCCGTTTACATCTGCCGTTGCCAACGCAGGCCCCATACGCGAAAGCATATAAGGCAATAAGGTTTCATCTTTAAAATCTATAAAATCGTTTTCCTTATGCCGGAAAGAGATCCTTGCCGTACTACTGATATCTTCCATCCATTTCCTGGAAGGTAGTGGAATCGCCGGCCTGCTTATTGTTTCCGTTGAAGGAATGGTATAGGTATGCAGTTTATTCAGCTCAGGCCGGAGATGATAGGTTAGCTGCTGATCAGGCCAACGAATCTTAACCGTATCAATTACCGTATTTGCGGGCAAACCAAAAACCAACTGGTAGCTTTGGGAAGATTGGTAGCCACGCACCGGATAGAGCTCCTGTAACTGACGCATTCCATTGGAAGCAATCAACTCTACCCTGGCTCCGATCGCAAAAAGATTCTGTTTGTTTCCTCCTAAACGGATGGCCAGGTAATTAGCAGAACGGGCACCGGCAGCTGTATTTTCAAATAACTGTACCGGATCATTGTTATTCATTACAACCAGATCTAAATCACCGTCATTGTCCAGGTCTGCATACACGGCGGCATTTGAAATAGCGGGGTATTCTAATCCCCATTCGGCTGTTTTATTGGAGAAGGTGAGATTGCCGTTGTTCCTAAACACATAATTACTCAATTTATTAGAGGGCATTTTCACTACCAGTGCGTGGGTTTGAAAATTCTGGTGGCCATTTTTTGCTGCTTCAATTCTTGCATCCGCCACTGTGTATTTCATAAAATCCAGGTCTGTATAGTCGCGCAGGTAACCGTTTGTAACAAACGCATCCTTCCATCCATCCAGGTCAAAATCAGCAAATAAACCAGACCAGCTCCAATCCGTATTCGATAGGCCCGCTAACTGACCGATTTCGGAGAAGCGAAGGTTTCCGTTCTGATCAATCCCCTGGTTAAGCTGCAGCATATTCCGCATCTGCTGTTTGTAATAACCACTATCCCATAGAAGATGGTATTGATCATACTCGTCCGGGCCCTTCAACATTTTCTGCCGGTGATTGTCTTCGGGAAGCATATCCAGGGTAAACAAATCCGTCCAACCATCATTATTAATATCTGCTATATCTGCGCCCATCGAATACTTGGAAATATGGGCCATTGATTTTTCCAGTTGCTCAGCAAATGTTCCGTTCTTTTTATTGATGTAAAGGCAGTCTTTTTCGGTATAATCGCTGGTTGTATACAGGTCAGGCCAGCCGTCATTGTTAAGATCACTAACGGTAACGCTCAACCCAAAATTAAGCGCATGATTGATAATACCAGCTTTCTGTGTAATATCTTCAAAAACCGCTACCCCATTTTTAATGCCGTTATTTCTAAAAAACCGGTTTCCAAAGTATGGATTTGGGGTAGACCTGATTTTTCTGGTATTCAGAAAAGGATTATATGTATGATTGGAATGATTCAGCAGGAACATATCCAGGTCGCCATCGAGGTCATAATCAAAAAAAACAGCCTGGGTAGATTGTGTACCGGGGGCATCTAGTCCAAACTCAACCGCTCTTTCCCGGAAGGTCGGTTTTCCGTTTTTAGCACCTTCATTTATGAACAGTTCATTCCTTAGTTGAAGAGAATCGGCATATTTCCCGGAATGACACACATAAATATCCAGCCAGCCATCGCCATTCACATCCGCTACCGTAACACCGGTAGACCAGGTTCCATTGCCCTGCACACCTGCCGTTCCGGTAATATCTTCAAAGCGAAGGGCACCTTTGTTCAGAAACAGTTTATTCTGCACCAGGTTACCGGAGAAAAAAAGGTCCTCGAGGCCATCGCGGTTAAAGTCGCCCACCCCAACGCCGGCGCCGTTATATAGGTATTCGTATCGAAACACGTGCAGGCTGTCGGTTTCTGTAATAGTATTTAAAAACTGAAGTCCGCTTTTTTGTGGATCAATTTGTTTAAATAAGGGTTCAGCGGTTTGTCCGAACAGCTTGGTTACCACCAGCGCAAAGCAGCAGATAACAGAAAGAAAATAACGAACAAAATATTTCACAAGTCAGCAGTTAATCGAGTTTAATTTTTTCATCCCCGGGTTTATAGGGGGTGAAAATCATCATCAGAGTCATCATTTCATCAGTAGTTTTCATATCGCCCTGGGAAAAAATGGTTTTAGGCGGGCTATTTGGATTAAACGGATTGTCTGCAGTGTTATCGTATTCACATTCCAGGCGAACCACAGAACCTTTGGGAATTTTAACAGGCGATCGGAATTGATAAATTTCCTGCCAGCGAAAATCCCAGTTCGGAATATTTACCAGGCGGATGGTATCGCCGGCAGTGGTAAGTGCATAGGCTTTGAAGGACTTGCCGATCAGGTGCATATGCGGCCACACATGCAAGAGCGACTGATCTTCACTTGGGTTGGTTACTTCCAGGGTAAATTTTTGTTTTTCATTAGCCTTTATGTAAAAAATGGGGTCGATTTGGCGTTCACCAATACCGCCGGATCCAAAACTTACCACTTTAACCGGCCGCTTAACAGGTGTTTTTTTAAAGAAGAGGTTAACGCCACCTTTAAACATTTCTTCCACAGCAACCGGGCTGAAATGCACGGTCATCAGGATTACTCCCCGTTTGGGAAGCACCCATCCAAAATCCTGGGGATAGGCTTCGTAGCGGGCACCGGGTATCCAGCCCCCATAGTAGGTGATGGTACGCCGATAAGGTTGGTACTGGTCAAATTTGCGCCGGTCGTCAAATGTGAGATTAATGAGTTTATGTGATTTGTAAAGATCAATGGCAGGATCCGGAACGGAGTGAATGGCATAGTTAACATGGTGAACCAGTGATTTGTTATTGGCTACAAATTCAATGGCTTCTATATTGAAGGAGTCGCTGAGTTCGAAAGGCATTTTAAAAATGACAAATTGTTCCACATTACCCCCGATAACCTGGAAGCTGTCTGCAATTTGCAGGGTCAGGTCTGGTTTGCGGTGATAGGAAGTTCCCGTAATAAGCGCTTGTGTATTGGTATGCGCCGTTTTGGACGGTTTACCCTGGGGAGCACCATTATCCACCCAGCTTACAATCTTCGAAATTTCTGTCGTAGAAAGTGACCGGTCATTGGCGAAATGTACGTAATTGTTATCCGCTTTCCAGGGTGGCATATAACCACTTTGTACTACTTCCTTAACAAATTTGGAGCGCTTGGCAACATCCTGGTAGGTAATCAGGTTAAAGGGTCCGGCTTCGCCAGGTTTGTGGCAAGGCGTACAATTCTGCGAAATAATTGGTTCTATATCTTCTGCCCAGGTATAGGACTGCGCCTTTACAGAACAGGTCAAAAACAAGGATAGCAGCAAACTGAGAAGCAAATACTTTGACATATGTATAGCAGCGTTAAAATTCATTGATCAGACAGCCAACAGGTGGATTAATTTTTTGGATAACAGGAATACCAGCTACCGTTTGTTTGATAGCGTCTTTAAGATATTCCCGGGATGCTTTGGTTCGTTTTTTCCCGAGGTCAACAGCCCAGTCGTCTATTGCGCCCCGGTAAATCAGTTCAGCTTTCTCGGTCAGCAAAACTGCTTCGGGAGTAGTACTTGCCTGCACCATTTTCACAAGTTCCATTTTCTCATCTATCAATAAGGGGAACTGCAATTTATACTTAGCAGCAAACTGGCGGGTTTCTTTGGTTGAAAAACTCTTTCCCGGAATGATTCCGATTACCTGCAGTTGGCTGGCAAACTCATCCGCCAATTGTTGAATTACGATCGCATAGTTCTTACTAAGGGGGCATTCGGGCGAAAGAAAAACGAGCAGGGTCCATTTGTGCTCCTGCAATAGGCCGGAGGGCAGGGAACTATTGATGGCTTTACCGGAAAAGGCTTCCAGTTTTGCCGCATCAAAGGGGCCTAAAAGGCCTTGTGCCTTCGATTGGGTAACCGGGTTCAGTAGTAAAAGCAGCAGCAAAATTTTCAGGTTCCGCATAACTCAAAGTACAAAACTTTATCGGACCAAAAAGGGCTAAAAGTATAAAACCCCGGATCCATTGGACCGGGGTTTTATATAGTGGAAATGAATTATTGTTTATCCCACCAGATACGTCCGTAAATATCCCCAGGACCGGCTCCAAATTCAGGATCGCTTGCCATTTGATCAAGACCAGCTTTCGCGTTATTGAAATTCAGATCGGTATTGTTAGGGAGATTAATCAAAGGTCTTCTTGGCATTTTCTGCACTACTCCGTCTGCCAAAATTTGTTCAAAAGCCAGAGTGGTAGTGGTATTTGGCATACCAGTTCTCTTATAAAGAGCCCAACCCTCGTTCGCTTGTTTGAAGAAGTGAATGTAAGACTGAGAAGCAATCAGGTCCAATGCCTTGGAAGCGTCATACTTAACATTTACGTTATTGTATGCAGCGTCTACTTCAGTATCTGTAAGTGCAACATAATCAAACACCTGTGCTCTGCTACCCATAAGATCGTAATAGCGCATAGACGCTTTTACAGCCATCTCGTACAATTGCTCAGCATTTTCGGTAGTTATACCTCTTGCAGCCAGTTCCGCCCTGTAAAAAAGCTGCTCTGAGTAAGTGAGCATGGGGAAGGTAATTTGGCCGGTACCAGGTGTTGGATTAGATACATATGGATTGGAAATTCCAGGACAAAACAACCTGTACTGAATACGGGAAAGCGTATCAAGTGCCTGTTGAACTCCATTACCATTAACAAAATTCCTGGTATTATTATAAAATCTTGCATTTGCTGCGTCAGCTGCTGCATCCGGAGATGCAAATCCGCCAACATATTGTTTAGCACTTACAATTGTAGAAGCAGGAATGAGGCCCTGGGCTTTTGCCAAATCTACGTTCTGCTGAGAGTAGGCATTTTTCTGGAAGAAGATCCTGATACGTGGGTCATTGCTATTATACATGAAATCCACCAATGCTTTACTTCCCTTAAACAGTGCCGGACTTGGATCCCAGTTTCCACCCGCGCCAGCGTGGTTGGAAGAAGAAACAAATTCCAGGTTGTCTGAATTGGCTGTAAACAAATCACCTGCAATTACTTCATTTGCAATTTCCTGAAGTTTAGCCGGATTACGTTTACCCCAACGCATCGCTAAACGAAGGCGTAAGGCATTTGCAGCTTTTACCCATTTAGCAGCGTCACCGGAATAGTATAAATCAGCTGTTCCAAAACTGATCTGCTCAGATGTATTTGCTTTTAACGTTGCAATAGAGGCTTTCAGGTCAGCATCAAACGTTGAAAACAGTTCTTCCTGTGTATCATATTTGGGAGTCAAAGTACCTCCGTAACGAGCCTGCCATGCTTCTGTGTAAGGCAGGTTTCCATTGGTTTCTGTTGTATACAAACCATAATACGTCAACAGAATTTTAGCGATGGCAGCCTGGCTTCTGCGATTTGCTTTTTCTTCCTCAGGAGCGCGGTTGATGATCTGCAAAACATCTGTAAGGTTATTTCCTACTCGTAAGTAGAAATAGCCTCTACGTTGGTTAAAGTTTCCAACATCCTGCATGTAGGTTTTCGAGTTACCATTTGCCGGAGTAAAATATTGCATCCACGGCATCATAATCCGGTAATAGTCGTAATAGTACTCAAAATCAGCATCAAACATGGCAATACAGCTATTCGTAAACTGCTGCTCAGGAGTGAGGTTGTAAATTGTGTTGGGGTTGGTATTGAAGTCAATATAATCTTGCTTGTCACAACTACTGAATGTCATTACCGACATTGCAGCAGCAGCAACCAATAGCTTTCTAGTATGTTTCATCATTTTCTTTTTTGAAATTAAATCAATTAGAATCCTGCATCCACTTTGAAACCAATACTGCGGATATAGGGTACACCACCGTATTCAGCAAACGTACCTGCTCTGTTACTCAACAAACCACCTTCAGGATGAATTCCGTCTTTTGTAGTTGTGTACAGGTAACCGAGGTTCCGACCGATAAGGCTAACACGGAGAGAATTCAGCTTAAGAGAGGTTGCAAGTTTGCTTGGCATTGTATAACCAACTGAAACTTCACGTACTGCAACCCAGCTGTTTTCAAAAGTTGAATATTCACGAATACCAGTAGACCACTGAGTAAGACGAGCATAATACAAACGAGCACTAACTGGTTCCACGATATTCTGATCCACAGCTTCCTGGTAAGTCATGCCACCTACATTATAGGTTTGTCCGTTTGGAGCACGGATAGAGATTCCGTCAGCAAACACACCTTCAGGAATAATACCATCATCAAATGTACCGGTTACGTTTCCATTTGCATCGTAGGTATTTCTTTCCAAACCACCGAATTCAGACGAACGACCGAAAAGTGTACTTTTCAGAGAACCGTTGGTTGAACCATACTGGTGGGTAGCTGAAGAAATCAAACCACCAACTTTTGCGTCAATCTGGAAGGAAAGGAAAATATTCTTGAAACGGAAATTCTGTGAAGTGCTGGCAAGGAAGTTTTCCATCATAGTTCCAAGCTCTTTTGTAGGTTGTCCTAATTCAGAGCTTCTGTAATAACTACCATTTTGTTTCAATACTTTCTGACCATTCAATGGGCTGGAGATGTTATTACCACTTGCATCTTTTGCCTGATAGCTGGCATACCCATAGTTGGTACGAATAATACCGTATGGTTGACCAACAATTGCCATTGACTGAACATCCGCACCAAAAGCGTTATCCAATGGATAAGGGCTGTTATCCGGACCTAATTCAATGATTTTGTTTCTGTTTCTGGTGAAGTTTACAGTCAGATCCCAGTTGAAATCTTTGCGCTTAATGGGGTTGGCGGTAAGTAAAACTTCTATACCCTGGTTTTGAATATTACCAGCATTGATCAACTGACTTCCCACACCACTTTCAGGAGGAACGGGTAATGGTAACAATTGATTAAAAGAATTCTTTTTATACCAAGCCACATCAAGACCAATACGATTATTCAGGAATCGAAGATCAGCACCAATTTCAAATTCTTTGGTCAGCTCATTTTTGATATTCAGATTACCGAGTGTATTTCCGTCAAAGCCATAGCGTGGAATTACCAGACCATCTCTAAACGTATAATTTCCCTGGAAGACATAATACCCCGTACTGTTTTGCCATGCACCAATACCGGCACCTGTTTGAGCATATGCAGCTCTTAACTTACCAAAAGACAGAAAGTCAAGTGCTGTGCTGTTTTTAAAGGTTTCGGTGAATATCCAGGCCAAACCAACACCAGGATAAAAATAATCACTAATACCATGGCCATCACTTGGGTACAATAAGGTTGAAGTCCAGTCATTACGTGCACTGAAATTCAATGTCAGCATATTTCTCCAGGTTACATCACCAAATAAATAAGCGGCATCCAATCTTCTTGAAGCTCCATTTCCGTTGCTGATACCGCCATTGGTTGTAGCCGGATTAACGGAGTTACCAATAAAGAATCCACCAGGAGTTTTCAAACCACCTTGTGTTGAAGAAGAAGAAAAACGCTCTGGCTGATATGCCTGACGCTCACCACCAATTGATGCACTAACAGAAAAGTCGTCATTCAAGTCTTTAGTTGCAGTAAGCAAAGCTTGTAAACGGGTGTTTCTACGGCTGGAATTAAACACACTGTAGCTTCCACCTGAAAAACCAACACCTCCACCCAGATTTTTTGTTTCTCTGTCAAGGCCTACATTATTGATGTTACCTTTAACAAGCAGCGATAACCAAGGGGTAATTTTTGCAGTTACGTCAATATTAGCAAGCAGGGTATTTTCGAACTGCGTGGTATTATTATTATACAGCCCGTAGAACAGACCAGATAAGCCATAAGGATCGTTCCTGTTGATTCCACCTTCTGGATCCTGGTAATTATTCATCCAATATTTGGTGTCATAGTTCCTTGGGTTAAAATACGCCAACGCAAACAAGGGGCTGTTATTACCACCTTGTGCAAGAGGGTTTTTAGATTCTGTCATTGCATAGTTTACGCTACCGTCAATTGTCAGGAAATTGGACAATTTCTGTGTAACGCGGAGTGCAAATGCATTTCTTTTCAACTCTGTATTAGGAGTAACATAAGTGTTCTTCAGGTTTGAATAAGAAGCCCTGAATGTTGTTTTTTCTGTACCACCTTCAACAGCTACGTTTGAATTAATGAATTTACCTGTTTGAAATGCATCAAGAATATTGTTCGGTTTTGCATCCCAGGTAATCATACGGTCATCGATATCTCTTACCTGTTGGCCATTGAAACGGGGACCAAAGCTCCAGAAATAGTTAGCAGCATCAACTTCAGGCACACCGTCAGCACCATTGGTGAAAGTAGGATTGATACCCGCACCAAATTCATTTTGCATTTCAGTAGCCTTAAATGCCTTATCAAAAAGCTGGCTATGAGAGAACGTTACTCCAAGCCCTTTCTGTTGTCTACCTTTTTTAGTTGTAATAAGAAGTACACCGTTTTGTGCCTGTGATCCATAAAGAGCACTGGCCGCAGAACCTTTCAGTACAGTTACACTTTCATAATCATCCGGGTTCAGATTTTTCATCTGGTTACCGAAATCCTGCGCACTTCCCCAGCTATCGCCTCCTGTTGTACCTGGTTCCAAAATAACACCATCAATTACCACAAGCGGCTGCGTATTACCATTCAAGCTGGTATTACCTCTGATACGAATTCTGGAAGAAGACATCGGACCACCATTTCCCTGATTAATGAATACACCTGCAACTTTACCTTGCATAGCATTCACAATGTTTGGAGAGCTGGCACGAACGAGTTCATCTCCTTTAATTTCAGAAACGGCATAAGAAAGTTTCCTTGTTTCTTTTTTAACACCGAAACCAGTAACAATTACTTCATCCATTGCCTTGTCGTCCTTTTGCAGAACAACCTTCAATTCAGTAAGTCCGGCTGTCGGTACTTCCTTGGAAAGAAAGCCTACAGCACTAAATACCAGCGGAGCATCACTGGTTAAACTGATCGTAAAAGTCCCCTGGATATCGGTAGCGCCACCTGTCCGGGTTCCTTTAATTACAAAAGTGGCACCCGAAATCGGAGCACCTTGTTCATCCTGAACGGAGCCTGTCACCGTTCTCTTTTGCTGCGCAAATGAGCATACTGAGAATACGCTCAGAAATAATAGCAAAAGCATTCGAACCGTTGTTCTTTTCATTGCAGTTGAGTTTATGATTAATTATAAATTCCGAAAGTTTGTGGGGCACTGTTTCCCTTACGTTTGGATTTTTTGAGCACCTCCCTGTCATAATTTTCCATTACCAGGGCAGCTGCTCCATATAGTTCATCTTTATTTCCCACAGAAGATATTTCTATGGCAGTGTGTTCTGCCAGACGGGGTATAGAATGTTCATTGATGGCCTGTTGGATGGGGGCATTCCATAGTTTTCCGGCGGTTGCACCACGTCCGCTAAGGATAATTAGTTCCGGGTTCAGGATATGAATTAAAATAGCAAGGCCCCTTCCTATATTATACCCGATTTCTGCTATCAGTTCAACACAAAATTTATCTCCCTTTAACGCCATCCGGATAATGGCAGAACAAGCTTCCTCCGGATTGGCCAGTGAAATAGCCGGAAGATTGGTAATCTTGCCCTGTTCTATTCCCTTAATTGCTTTTTCCACCAAAACCAACAAAGAAGCTTCAGTTTCCAAACAGCCGGTTTTTCCGCAACTACATAGTTTATTACTGCTGAAAATGGGTATATGGCTGAATTCACCGGCAAAACCATTATTTCCTCTGAATAATTCGCCGTTTAAGACCATACCAAGCCCAATTCCCCAACTCACGTTCACCACCATCACATTCCGCTTATCGCGTGCCGCACCAAATCGGTACTCCGCTAAAGCAACCAGGCTTGAATCATTGTCTATGAACACAGGTAACTGCAACCGGTCCTGCAGTGATTTTTGTAAACTTTCATTTTCCGATCGGAAAAACGAATAATTGACCCCTTTCTCCAGGTCAATAAAGCCAGGCATGCCTATTCCTACGCCAATAATACGAGCACCCTCCAATCCTGAGGCCCTGATATGCTTTTCAATAAGATTTCCAAGTATTGCCAGTGCATCCGGTTCCGTACTAAGGTTCAGTTCATGCCGTTCAATGGCCGTTACGAAGGTGTGGTCCGCGGTCAGTATCCCGATGCGGGTAAACAACTGATCCATGGCTACAGAAACAATATAGCCGAAACTCTTATCCAGTGAATAGAGCATCGGCCGGCGCCCTCCTTTCGAAGGGGCAAATCCAAGTTCAACCACTGAGCCAGCCTCTTTCAGCTCACACAACAGCTTGTTGGTTAACGGTAAGCTGCGATGAATCCGCTCAGATAAATCCGTGCCGGAAAGCTCCTTACCGAAATACAGCTGTTTAATAATCCTACGCTTAATTGAACTCATTCAGAACTCGACTTATACCTGAAAAATCAGTGCCTTAACCAAATTTTTAACAAATTAGGAATACTTATTTAAATATTAACAAAAGGGTATCAGAAATTTATTATTGTTTATCATGATCCAGCATTTTCTCTACTTAATACCATAATAAATAAAAAATTCACCCGTAAAATTTAAGAAGATTCAGGCCTTGTAAGTGCTTTTACTGATCAGTTAGGCTACTTTCCAGGGGAAGATCAGCGGCGGCGGCGAGATTCGATTATGCCGGCGAAAAAGATGAATAACCCGGCAAAAATGGTTAAAGCAGCCAGCTTTTTCCAGATGGTTAAAAAACTGCCGTTACGCAGAAAGAGATCATTCAAGGCATCCAGTGCCCAATATAAAGGGGAAAGTTTGGCTAATTGCTGTAAACCGGCAGGAAGAATTTCAACAGGTACCCAAATCCCGCCAATGGCTGATAATATTACAATAGAGATCGCTCCAAAAGGCAGGGCCTGGTTGGGCGTTTGAAAAACGGTGCCTACCAACAACCCGTAGGCCGTTGCCGTACCCGCTACTACCCACACCGTCAGCAACAAGCTGCCATACGCGTTGCCTATCTGCAGGGAAGGCAGGCCTAATAGGGGCATCAATAAAGCCCCGGCTGCCAGCATTACAAAAAACTGGGCCACCCCAAGCATTACATAAAACCCGATTTTTCCCAGCAGGATATGAAAATAAGAGCCCGGAATCATTTTAATCCGCATCAAACTGCCATCTTCCCGTTCCCGGATCGCATTGCCAGCTATGGGGATAATAATGAAAAACAACCCGAATAAGGCCCAGGCGGGTACATTATGCTGTACCGAGTTGGTATTTAGATTAATTACCGGAGTTTCGCCGGCCGCTTCTTCCTTAATGCTTACAGCGTTTAACTTTTCCTGCAAATTCAATGCATTACCTCCAGTACTATCTGTGGCCTGCTCTTCTACCCGGTCTTCCAGCCTGTTTAAGATGATTTCGGCCTGCACCCTTGTCAGTTGTTTTTCCAAAGCATTCAGAATTGAAAGCTTCATCGCCTGTTTGGTTACCGGATCAAATAAAATCTGCAGCTCAATTTTCCTGGAAGCACGTTGCGGCAGCTTTCCTGGGGCCCCCATCTTGCTGCCCAGTTCATTGGCTACCTGGTTAGCACTATTGGCCACTTCGGCCGAAACACCTTCTGGTAGAACCACGGCCATTTTATACGTTCCCTTTTGAACCAGGCTTCTTGCTTTTTGCTGGTTCAGGGGACTGCCGTCTATTTCCCGGATCAGTTCAAACTGTGGAATGGAATCAAAACCTTGGGCCAGTTGCTTCGCCATCTTACCGCCATCTTCATCAACCCAAAGAATTTTAAAGCGTATGTCCTGGTATTCGCGAAACGGCGCATCCTGGATCAATGCCATCAGAACGGTTAGTGCAAGGGGCATAAGGAATAAAAGTGCCATGCCGGCCAGGTCCTTGCTGAACAACCTGCTTTCATTTATAAAGGTGGCAATGATTTTTCTCATATCAATCCCGCAAACTGCTTCCTGTTAATTGTAAAAATACCTGTTCCAGGCTGCTTGCCTGCAGGTTTTGCATCAGCTCTTTAGGACGCCCCTGTACCACCAGTTGCCCATGATCTATTATCGCAATTTCATCACATAATTGCTGTGCCTCTTCCAATAAATGCGAGGTGTAGACGATACCATGTCCGGCCCGGTGATAGTCCTGTAAAAATTGCAGGATCATATTCCTGGATTGTACATCCACACCGGCAGTAGGCTCATCAAGTATCAGTAATTCGGGCTCATGCAGCAAGGAGGCGATGATATTTGCCCTTCTTTTCATGCCGCCCGAATAATGACGAATGGCTTTATGGGCACTTTTTTCAAGTCCGAATAGTTGCAGGTACTGGTTAATTCGGGTATTCAATAGCCGGGAAGACAGTCCGTATAACTTTCCGATGTATTGCAGGTTTTCCACGGCGGTAAGTGTTGGATACAGGGCAATAGACTGCGGAACCACACCGATCCGTTTTTTTATTTGCTCTGCATCCTGCAGCACGTCGAGGCCTAGTAAACGGGCGGATCCCCCATCTGCCTTTACCAGGCCACAAAGAATGGAGATCGTAGTTGTTTTACCCGCGCCATTGGGCCCTAACAAACCAGCAATACAGGTACTGGAAAAAGAAAGTGAAAGTCCTCGCAGCGAGGGCTCCACAGCATTTTTATAGGTTTTTTCGAGTTGCTGAAGCTGGAGCATGCAAATATTTAGACCAGGGTTTTCAGGTGTGTAAAAAAAGCTTTTTCCCGTTCTCCGAGCACCAGCAACATTTCTCCCAATTCATCGTAGGAGGCAATGTTTCCTGTTCTTTCTTTCATCACTCTTGCTGCTGCGAACGCAAAATTTCTCCAGGCATCTCCGATATTGGTCATTTCTTTGGAAGCCTCCAGTAATGCCGGGCTGTTGAGGTGCTGGGCTGCTTCCTGTAGAAAGGCTGCGTAAAGAAACCGAAAGCCACCACCGCCTGTTCCGATCTCTTCCTGCATCCGTATAATATTTCCGATAAAAAGGGTGGCTTTCCTTGGCTCCAGTTTTACCGGGTATTTTTTTATTTTTCTGCCCAGGAATTTTATGCCGTGTACGCCAAAAAAGGGAGGCGGAGAACTGAGCATAAACCAGCAGGTCTTTTTTATTCCTCTCCGGATTGCTGCAGGCAAATCAAAGCTGCTTTTTGTTTGAACCGGGTAATACATTCTGCCATTCGGAGCCGGAAACCCTTTTGCAAACCGGGCTTTTTCAAGGTCTGACGCAGATAACCGGGTAGCGGTTTCCATAACAGGATCGCTTATCAGGTAATCGGCCCCTTCCTTACCATAGGCAATAAGATTATGCCCGTTGAAATGGAAACGATAGGCCGGTGGAAAATAACTAAGGTAAAAAACACTGGTTTGCAATCCTACCGGTAGCCCTGCAGCCAGTGCCCGATCAAGTGCCTGCATCCCTTTTCCACTGTTGGAAAAAGAAGTAACCTGCATTTTAACCCCCAGTTCTCGGCAAACGCGTTTAAATATATAACCCGGCCAGATACGGAAGGTAGTACCCGGTACTCCACTTACTTTCACAAAGGGGAGGTGGCCGAAAAAATAGCCCGCACCAATCCCGAAAATGAGTGGCTCACTCAGCTCAATACCGTAATAACGTAATAGACCGAGTGTAACCCCACTTTCGCAATGGGCCGATTGCTGATGTTGAAAATTGTCTATGATCATGCACTAATGGACTGTATTTTTCACCCGTTAAAATGAACCAGCTCTTCTACTGAAATATTAAATACAGCAGCGTATTTCTCCAGCTTTTTGGGAGATAATTTTTTGAACCCTTGTGGTGTAAGGTGTTTTTTGACGAAGAATTTCCAACTGCCGACATAACTGGATAAGGTAGGAAGATCCATCAGGTTTTTCTCCATATAATAGGCAATCGGACTCAATTCACCTTTTTTTACCAATTCCAGCGTCCTGGCAATTTTTTCATCAATATCCTCCCATGCCTGGCTCATCGCCAGATTTTCTGCTTCCCATCCTTCGTATCGGGTCGTTTCATAAGCGCCTTCCTGATTGGTTACGTACAACACTTTAACCAGCGAATTATCTTCGCCATGTATTATTTTTTTATCGTGTGGTACTTCTTCCTTTTTCATATTATACAACTGTAAAATGCGCGTAGATATAGGTAAAGCGGGCACTTTCCGGAATCATGACCAGCAATTTCTGCCCTTTTTTTAACCGGCCCGAGTGAAAGAGCTCTTCCAGGATCAGGTAGGGGGAAACGCTGCCAACATTTCCTACTCTGGTAAGGTTGGTAAACCATTTTTCAGGGGGAAACAACAGGCCTATATTCTCTTGTTCATCCCGGATCTTTTCGCGGAAATAGTCAGAAGACAAATGTGGTAAGTACCAGTCAATTCCCTCAACAGTAAGGTTATGCTTTTCAAATATTTCCTTCATAAACAACCCGCCCATCGGAACAATTTTAACGCCCAGCAGACGGGTATCCTGTTTGAAGGAGAAAATACTCTGGTTGCCCCATTCTTCCGGACGGAATTCCGGCCAGCCGGTTAAACTGCCATCTGGTTTCCGAATGGCGCCTGAATACATACAGGTGGGTAATTCGTTGGCATAGGATTTAATATCAATAAAATCGACCCGAAGCGATATACCCGTATCATTCGGTTTATCTTCCAGCAGGGCGGCCGCTGCCCCATCACTCAGCATCCAACGCATGAAATCCTTTTCAAATGCAATCATCGGATTTGCTTCTAATTCCTTCAGGCGATCGGTTTCCATATCAAACTTCTCCCCTTTTAACCAGGTCGATACTTTTTCGGAAGCCCCCGATACCGCTCTTTTAACCTGCCCGGCTTTTACCGACATATAGGCATATTTCATTGCCTGGAAACCCGATGCACAGGAACTGCTTACGGAAACAATTTCTGTTGGCGGACAACCAAGTTCTCCATGAATCATAGCGGTATGGCTCGGAAGCAACTGCTCGGGCGACATGGTGCCGAAAGTGAGCAGTTCAATATCTTCTTTTTTAAACTGATCATCCAGCAAACCCTCTACAGCTTTGGCCCCCAATTCAGCATTGGAATGGGTGCTGTTGCCATTTTTATCAATAGCATAGTAGCGCGACTGGATTTTATTGTTACTGAGAATCTTATGTTTCGCTCTTGAAGGTTTATCATCCACCAATCCCAGGTACAGTTCTATATCATCGTTGCTAACAGGGTCGTTCGGTAAAAATTTCGCAAGCCTTGTAACAAACACATCTCCCATAAAAAATTCTGATTAGTATTATTCTGCAATATTACTTATTAATTATTCCACTTAAATCATATCCTTCTCATAGTCAATTCCTTTAAAATAATTAACCTGTTTGCGAAAAGATTTTTGCCGGAAAAGACTGGCCATTTTTGCCGTAAAACCCGATATCGGAGACAGCACAAAAATTCCAGTCAGCAATAAACGCTTGAATAATAGCACCCTGGGCAGGCGATCGGGGTTTCCCCTTTCGCCTTTTTCACGGATATACCGGGCAAATTTGCGAAATTGTTTAATGCCTCTTTTTTCTAATATGATGAGGGTGGGTTTTAATTCTACAGCCCCAGCTGCCAATAAAGCGGGTTGAAGCCCTTCCCAATTGCCCGATTCCACCGCATTTCGGATAATTGAACCAAAACGGGCCGCATTCTTAATATCCGCCGTTTGTACACCGGCCTCGGGCAGCCACTTGCTGGCTTCTTTTCTACCGGTAAAATTCCAACGTATTATAGTTAGTAATGATATAAGATTGTGGTTGGTATCGGCCAAAACGATGGATCCAACCAACCTTGCATTTAGCGCTAATAACCGCGCTTTAACTTTTTCCTGGGCATTGAGCCACATATTTCTCGTTCCTAATACGGTAAGAACCGGTTTACCATCCAATACTTTTGCAAAGTCCGATTGCAAAAAACTGCTGGTAGGAATGGAAGGCGATAAAAACCAGGGTTGATAGCCAAGTATTACCAGATCATATGGTTTCTGAGGAATTTCAATCGGTTGAAGTGGTACCGGTATTTCCAGCACCGATTCAGGCATCGCATCGAAAAAAGTCTGACTGGTCCAGGGAAAGGAAAACTCCTCCACCGGCTTATACTCAATAGTGGTAATTTCAAGCTTATCGCCCAGCGTACTTGTCAGGTTATCCAGTATCTGACCCAGCTGACCACTCTGCGAATAATAAAGCACTAAAATACTGATTGCCATAAGTTGCAATATAAATCCTAACCGTTATTAATTCCTAATTATGCTATTTTTGACACCTCAAAATACCCTTGCATGGAAGATTTTAAGCGTTTATTAAAATTACAAATTATTGAAGCCCTCAATTTGCAGGGGATGCAGCCGGAAGAAATTGATGACAATGCCCCTCTTTTCGGAGAAGGTCTGGGGTTAGACAGCATTGATTCCCTGGAAATGATTGTATTGATGGAGAGAAATTATGGTATCAAAATTGAAGATCCGCGCGAGGGGAGAAAAATATTTGAATCCGTGAGCACAATGGCTGAATACATCCAGGCCAACCGTAAAAAATAAGTTATGTCTTCCGTTTTCATTACCGGAATCGGCATTGTTTCCGCTTTGGGAATTGGTGTAGAAGCGCAAAGAGAAAAGCTGGTAGCAGGCAAATCCGGATTGAAATCTGCTGTTTATTTAAATAGTATCCATAGCAACACTTTTCCCTTCGGAGAAGTACCCTATTCTACGGAGCAACTCTTTTCCCTGATTCCTGTTAATACTAAGCTGCAGCAAAGTCGGTTGCAGGCCCTGGCAGCCCTGGCCCTGGCAGAATGTTTTACCTATTGTTCACCAGTGGGTACACCTATTCGGCAGGGTTTGGTCAACGCCACTACCGTAGGTGGAATGACAGATATTGAGGATCGTTATTTCGAGCTTATTCTGCCAGAAAACCAGGAGGCAAACACAGACTGGGCTTCGGGGCTTGATTGTGCTACCGGAACAGAACATCTTGCCCGCCAGTTTGGGTTAACAGATTTTATGACAACGGTCAGTACCGCCTGTTCTTCCTCCGCCAATGCCATCCAGTACGGGGCCAGGTTATTACAACAAGGCATTCTTGACAGGGTTGTTTGCGGAGGTGTAGACAGCCTTACCAGGTTTACGGTTAACGGGTTCAACAGCCTTAAAAACCTCGATAAAGAAGCCTGCAAGCCTTTTGATGCCAACCGAAATGGATTAAATCTTGGAGAAGGTGCCGCTTATTTGTTGCTGGAAACGGAAGCCAGCCTGCAGCAATCGGGAAACAGGCCCTTAGCCGTACTTAGCGGCTATGCCAATTTCAACGAGGCCTTTCATCCAACCGCCCCTTCACCGGAAGGGCTTGGCGCATTCGAGGCCATGAAACGCGCCATAGAGAAAGCCGGGCTTCTGCCAGCGGATATCTCCTATATTAATGCGCATGGCACCGCCACGTTAAATAACGATGAGTCAGAAGGCCAGGCTATCCGGAGATTATTTGGAGAACATGTGCCCCCCTTTAGTTCCACCAAGGTATATACCGGACATACACTTGCTGCAGCAGGCGCTATAGAAGCTGTTTTTTCGATATTAAGTTTGCAGCACCAGGAGATTTACCCCGGCTTACCGTTTCATGCCCCCATGCCCACTATCGACCTGGTTCCTGTAAAAGACTTCCGTCAATTACAGCTCAAACATATCCTGAGTAATTCTTTTGGGTTTGGTGGAAACAACGCAAGTTTAGTATTCAGCAATTATGATTAATCCGCTTTATATAAAATCAGCCCGGGCTATTACCGCGCAGGATTGTTTCAACTCGAATGATCTTTCGCAGGCAAGCAGGCCATGCACCGGTAATCGGTTTGTATATGTAGAACCGGATTATTCCAGGTATTTTACGATCATGCAATTAAGGAGGATGAGCCGACTGACCCGGATTGGCCTGGTTGCCGCCATTGAATGCCTTAGAGATGCGGGTATAGCAAAACCTGAGGCCATCTTAACTGGTACGGGTAAAGGCAGTTTAAATGATACGGAGAAATTCATGCATGCAATCCGCTCCTTCCAGGAAGGCACCCTCAACCCTTCTCCTTTTATACAGTCTACATATAACGCTCTAAATGGACTAATTGGCTTGCATCACCAGGTTAATTCCTATAATACCACGTATGTACACAGTGGCTTTTCGCTGGAACATGCGCTTCTGGATGCTGCTTTACTAATGGGAGACAATACCATTCGCAATGCACTAATAGGCTCTTTTGAAGAAATGACAGATGAGCATTACATCATTAAGGAAAAACTGGGATTCTGGAAATCCGGAGCAGTATCAGGTGAAGGAAGTTTTTTCTTTTTTGCACAACAAGATAAAACGGGCGCTGTACTTGCAATAGAAGATCTACAACTTTTATTTGAACCCGATCAGCAGAAAATCAGGAATTCTGTGCATGCTTTATTAGCTGCACACCAACTGCAATGGCAAGACATAGACGTCTATATTTCAGGAAGAAATAAGGATACCCGGTATGATTCTTATTATGACCTGGTAAGTGAGCAGTTAACGCCGGCTACGACAGAACTGCAATTCAAACAGTTAACCGGGGAATTTGATACAGCATCGGGCTTTGGCTTATGGGCCGCCACCAGGATGGTGGAAACCGGCCAGCTATTTCCAGCCCTGGTGTTAAAAAAAGGTACAAGTACACGGATAAAACACCTACTATTCTACAATCAATATTATGGCAAGCAGCATGTGCTCTACTTGCTGAAAGCCGTTGAATAAAAAAGCTGCTCAGTTTTGCTGAGCAGCTTTTTTTATTAATGAGCCAGGTTAATTAGTTGATTTCAACTTCAGCACCAGCTTCTTTCAGTTTGTTAGCGATATCGTCAGCTTCTGCTTTAGATACACCTTCTTTAACTGCTTTAGGAGCGCCGTCAACCAGTTCTTTTGCTTCTTTCAGACCAAGACCAGTCAGGTCTTTTACGATTTTAACTACGTTCAGTTTAGAAGCACCACCGCTTTTCAGGATTACATTGAAAGCAGTTTTCTCTTCAGCAGCGGCTGCAGCGCCACCACCATCAGCAGCTACTACTACTGCAGCAGCAGCAGGTTCGATACCATATTCAGATTTCAGAAAATCAGCCAGTTCCTGTACTTCTTTTACAGTAAGGCCAACCAGTTGTTCGGCTAAAGATTTAATGTCTGCCATTTGTTTAGATTTTTACCGTCTTCACAGCCTGTATGCTCCGACGGCGGTTTTAAAAAAATTCTAATGCACCCCTCAGGCAGGGGAATATGATTGCGATTACTCAGCCGGAGCAGCTTCTACCGGAGCTGCAGCTGCATCACCACCTTCTTTGTTTGCTTTTTCCAGCAAAGCTGCAATAACGCGCTTAGCAGGAGATTGCAGAAGACCAATAACTTCACCAATAAGTTCGTTTTTGGTTTTGATTTTGGTCAGTGCTTTCAATTGTTCATCACCAATGTATACATCGCCATTAATGAATGCTGCTTTCAGGATCGGGCGATCTCCTTTTGCTTCCGTACGGAAAGCAGAAATGATCAGCGCAGGCTCTTTCGGATTTTCTGAAAACATCAGGGCTGTTACATTATTCAGGGCTTCATATACACCGCTGTACTTTTCAGCATCCAGAGATTCCAGTGCCTTTTTTATAAGGGTGTTTTTAGCCACTTTCATTTCTACCTGCTTATTATAGCATACGCTACGCAGCTTGGTAACCTGTGCAACAGTCAGGCTTTCCGTATCAGTGATATAGAAGTTATTATATTGAGCGAACTTTCCTTTCAGCAGGTCAATCACTTCTTGTTTTTGTTCTTTAGTCATACCGCAAATATTTATTTCAACCCTTTACAGGTGAACGGTTTTTGAATTAGTGAATAAAAGTTTTGGTATCGATGCTAATACCAGGACTCATGGTGCTGGCCATGCTCACGCCTTTCAGGTAGGTACCTTTAGCGGTAGCTGGTTTCAGTTTAATGATTGCATTGATCAGTTCCTGACTGTTTTCAGCAATTTTTTCCGGACCAAAGCTCACCCGGCCAATAGAAGCATGAACGATACCGGCTTTATCCACTTTAAAGGCGATTTTACCACCTTTCACTTCGTTTACCGCTGAAGCAACATCATTGGTAACAGTACCGGTTTTGGGGTTTGGCATCAGGTTACGCGGACCGAGGATTTTACCCAGTTTACCAATTTTAGGCATTACAGAAGGAGTAGCGATGATAACATCGATCTCTGTCCAGCCACTTTCAATTTTCTGAATAAACTCATCCAGGCCTACGTGATCTGCACCTGCAGCTCTTGCATCATTTTCTTTATCAGGTGTACAAAGAACCAATACACGTTTGGTTCTACCGGTTCCGTGTGGAAGGGTAACTGTACCACGAACTGCCTGATCAGCTTTCTTTGGATCTACACCCAAACGGATATGCAGGTCAACGGAAGCATCAAACTTCGCGATATTCACTTCTTTCACCAGGGAAGAAGCTTCTTTCAGTGAATAAATTTTATTGGAATCAACCTTAGGGTTAACTGCTTTTCTTTTTTTAGTGATAGCCATTGCTCAAAAGTTTTTGTGTTTCACAATTAATTTTCCCATGGAGCAACACCATCAACAGTGATACCCATGCTACGTGCTGTACCGGCTACCATTTTCATGGCACTTTCCAGTGTGAAGCAGTTCAGGTCAGGCATTTTATCCTTAGCGATTGCTTCTACCTGGGCCCAGGTAACTTTTCCAACTTTTGAACGATTGGGTTCTTTTGAACCACTTTGCAGCTTAGCAGCTTCCAGCAGTTGAACCGATGCGGGAGGAGTTTTAATAACAAAGTCGAACGACTTGTCAGAGTACACTGTGATCAGCACAGGAAGTACTTTACCCATTTTATCCTGGGTTCTTGCATTAAACTGCTTACAGAACTCCATGATGTTCAGACCTTTAGAACCAAGGGCCGGACCAATGGGGGGCGCAGGATTGGCTTGTCCGCCTTTACACTGCAACTTTACGAAACCGGTGATTTCTTTTGCCATGATAAACTATTTTTTGGTGTTAGCGTCCGCCCTGGCTTTAGCTGGGGCAGACTCCCAAATCCAATTCGAAAAAGAACTATTCTTGGGGCTGCAAAGCTATGAATAAATTAGCTCATAAACAAAAAAGTGCGCCGTTGAGCGCACTTTCCTTTCAATTTTATACCAATCAGGCAAGTTTTTCCACCTGCATATAATTGAGTTCCACGGGCGTAGAACGTCCAAAGATTTTCACAGTTACTTTCAGTTTCTTTTTTTCGTCGTTCACTTCTTCAATAATACCGTTGAAATCATTGAATGGCCCTTCAATTATCTTGATCGTTTCTCCAACAATAAATGGCTCACTCATGCTCATACCCCCTGCTTCGCTCATCTCATCCATCTTCCCGAGCATTTTATTCACTTCCGCTTTACGCAAAGCAATCGGGTTGTCTTTTCCCAGGAAATGAATCACATTACTGGTGTTTTTGATCGTATCTCTAAGATCGTCTCCCAGTTTCCCTTCAACAATTTCAATCATCACATAACCCGGGTAATAGTTACGCTCACGCATAACTTTTTTTCCGTTCTGAACTTTATATACTTTTTCTACAGGCAGGAAAACCTGTTTAACCACTTCACTCCATCCACCCCGGCTTATTTCTTTATCTAGGTACTCCTTCACCTTACGCTCCTTGCCACTTACGACACGCAGCACATACCACTTGGTCTCCTGTTGGTTTACAATAGTTTCTTCCATTATCTAAAGAATGAATAGATCATTTTCAATAAAGAATTAGAGGCAAAATCTATTACCCAGATTACCAGGGTAATCAGGATCGTAGCTACTAATACGATCAGGGTGGATTGCTGCAGCTGTCCCCAGGTAGGCCAGGTCACTTTTTCCATCAGCTCTTTATAGGACTCGCTGAAATAGGTGGTTACTTTATTCATGCTACAAGATTACATTTTTTACAATCAATCACAGAAACAAAAGAACTCAACGGGTTAATGGCCCATTGAGCTTTTTTTGCAAGTTACTGATTTTTCATCAAGTGGCACGGGCAACAGGATTCGAACCCGTATCAAAGGTTTTGGAGACCTCTATTCTACCATTGAACTATGCCCGTAAAAAAGACAGCGCTCTGTTTTTAAATCAATTGTTTGAACGAATAAATTATTACTAGCTGCAACAAGCTTTTACTATTCTCACAATATACTTTAAAACAAAGACCTGCTTGGTAAATTTACTTATTAATAAGTAAAAAATGGTCCCTTAGTTCGGGTAAACCTCCCAAAGGGACCATTTAAATTATTCAACCAGTATGGTTTATTTAAGGATCTCAGTCACCTGACCAGCACCTACGGTACGGCCACCTTCGCGGATCGCGAATTTCAGACCTTTTTCCATAGCGATGGGTTGGATCAGGGTAACTTTCAGGTTGGTGTTATCACCAGGCATAACCATCTCAGTTCCTTCAGCCAAGGTACACTCTCCAGTTACGTCCGTAGTACGGAAGTAGAACTGAGGACGGTATTTGTTGAAGAATGGAGTGTGACGACCACCTTCTTCTTTGCTCAGTACGTATACTTCACCACGGAATTCAGTGTGAGGAGTAATAGAACCTGGCTTACAAATTACCATACCACGACGGATATCTTTCTTTTCAATACCGCGGAGCAGAAGACCTGCATTATCACCAGCTTCACCTTCGTCAAGCAGTTTTTTAAACATCTCAACACCAGTAACGGTAGAAGTCATTGGTTTTTCCATCAGACCTACGATCTCAACACCTTCACCAACTTTGATACGACCACGCTCGATACGACCGGTAGCAACAGTACCACGACCGGTGATAGAGAATACGTCTTCTACAGACATCAGGAAGGGCAGATCAACCGGGCGGGGAGGCAGCGGAATATAGCTATCAACCGCTTCCATCAGTTCGTCGATTTTTGCAACCCATTTGTCTTCTCCAGCCAGCGCACCAGTTGCAGAACCCTGGATAATCGGAGTATTGTCACCATCAAAGCCATAAGAGCTTAACAGGTCACGAATTTCCATTTCAACCAGTTCCAACAACTCAGCGTCGTCAACCAGGTCAACTTTATTCATGAACACCACAATCTTAGGAACGCCTACCTGGCGAGCAAGAAGGATGTGTTCTTTTGTTTGAGGCATAGGACCATCGGTAGCAGCCACAACCAGGATAGCACCGTCCATCTGAGCAGCACCAGTAATCATGTTCTTCACATAGTCAGCGTGACCAGGACAGTCAACGTGAGCATAGTGACGGTTTGCTGTCTGATATTCAACGTGTGCAGTATTGATGGTAATACCACGCTCTTTTTCTTCAGGAGCTCCATCAATTTCATCGTACTTCTTCGCTGTCGCCAAACCTTTAGTAGCAAGAATGCTGGTAATAGCGGCAGTCAAAGTGGTTTTACCGTGGTCAACGTGGCCAATAGTACCTACGTTAACGTGGGGCTTTTCCCTCTTAAAGGTCTCTTTTGCCATTTTATTTGTTTTTAAGTTGTGGTTTTAAAATTATCCACCCTCCTTTCGGAGGTTTCTATTAATATGGTGCTTAGCACCTGTTTTCAAGAACTACCAGCTCTGTTCACATTTTCCTGCGTTCCATACCGGTTGGCCCTGTGGAGCCGTTAGTGAGAATCGAACTCACGACCTCTTCCCTACCAAGGAAGTGCTCTACCCCTGAGCTACAACGGCGGAAAGAAAGAGCGGAAGACGAGTCTCGAACTCGCAACCTATAGCTTGGAAGGCTATCGCTCTACCAATTGAGCTACTTCCGCTTATTGATTTTCAGACACCGCCTGAAAATAACTTCATTCCAATGAAAAGAACTACCCTTATTTATCTAAAAATAAGTTGGTGGGCAGGAGAGGATTCGAACCTCTGAAGTCGAAAGACAGCGGATTTACAGTCCGCCCCATTTGGCCGCTCTGGAACCTGCCCAATTTATAAAACAAGAGCCACTTGTCGGAATCGAACCAACGACCTACTGATTACAAATCAGTTGCTCTACCAGCTGAGCTAAAGTGGCGTTTTAATTCCTGAAAGAACTTCCCCTTTTTGTTTACGGGATGGCAAAGGTAAAAGAATTTAAGAAATACAAAAATTTTGAAATCATTTTTTTTTAAAAAACCGCCAGGCCCCGTAAATACTGGCATCCGGGCAAAAAAAAAGACCTCCGAAGAGGTCTTTACTGCAATTTAGCTTGCATAATGCTTTTCTTTTTTTCTTTTTATTTGGTTAACCAGGGAATCCAAAGCACTGTCAAACGACTCTTCAAATGATTTGGAACTGGCTTTTACAAAAAAATCGTGTTTTGGTACGTGAACTCTGATTTCTGCTACTTTGTCTTTGATCTGATGTACAACATTGTCTAATTTCAAAAAAACATCCACTTTGATGATTCGATCGTGGAAAGTGGAAAGCTTTTCGAGCTTATTGGTTACATACTCCACTAACTTAATGTCTGCATCAAAATGTACAGTCTGAATGTTAACGTTCATAACATATCACGTTTAAAGTGAACAATAAATAAAGAACTTCCGGTGTATGAAATATTCATAGGCTTGGAACCGTCTGTCATTATGAAGATAACATAAAGAGGTCCATTTTCCAAGAATGACCGGCACTATTTTTTATTTTCGCAAATCATTCACATACAACAGTTTAGACTAATATTTTACCCCTTGGGGTGCGCCTTCTTATGTACTTCTTTTAACTTGCCAATCGTATTGTGGGTATATACCTGAGTGGCAGCCAAACTGGCATGCCCCAGCAGTTCCTTTACCGCATTTAACTCAGCCCCTTCATTCAGCAAATGCGTGGCAAAACTGTGTCGAAGCACATGCGGGCTCTTTTTCTGCAAAGTGGTTAAACCAGCCAGGTATTCCCGCACCAGCCGGTAGATATATTTGGCATAAACAGGTTTCCCTTTTTCCGTAACCAGCAAAAAATCCTTCGGGCCAAAATTTCCCCAATCCTGTTTTTTACGGTTCTCATAATCGGTAATCATTTCCAGCAATACTGGTTGAACGGGAACAATCCTTTCCTTGCCCCCCTTACCCCAAACCCTTAACTGCTGGTGGTAAAAATTCACCTGCTGGTGCTGAATTTGCACTAACTCACTTAACCTTATGCCCGTTTGATAAAAAATAGCCAGCACCAGGCGGGTGGTAAGCCCCTTCCAGCCATCGCCGGCAGGAGGCTGGATCAACAATGCCCCGGCCTGCTTTTCTTCCAGGTATACCGGTAGCCGTTTGGCCGTTTTAGGTGCTGAAAGCTGCACCACCGGCGAAACGGAAATCAACTTCTTACGAAGACAATACTTATAAAACGAGCGGAGCGTAGACAATTTACGGGCAATGGTAGCGCCGGCTAAGGGCATTTTACCATCTTTTAGCGAAGAAAGCCAGGAACGCACCATAATAGCGCTGGCCTGTAATAGATTACTCTCCTCAAATTCCGTCACCAGAAAATCACGAAAAACGATCAAATCATCCTCATAGGCCCGCAACGTATGACCAGAATAGCGTTTTTCCAACGCTATATAAGAGAGAAAATCAGCTATGAATGGATCGACACTAACAGACATACAAAAGAGATCGCAACAAATCTACAAGATTGCTGCGATCTCTTCGCACTTATATTGAACAGTAAGATCGATTAAACTTCGAACTTGCCGGCTGCTACCTGCTGCTTGTAAACCGCTTTCAGAACTTCTGCACGGCGTCTAACAGATGGCTTGGTAAAAGACTGGCGATCTCTTAATTGAACCAGGATTTTAGCTTTCTCAAATTTCTTTTTATACTTTTTGAGCGCTTTGTCAATGTTTTCGCAGTCTTTTGAATCGATAATCAGCATAGAATATACCTCCTTTGGTAAATTTTTGGACGGCAAAGATAGGAAATAGCCTGTAAAGTCCAAATCCTTTTTCAGGAAAACTGGAATTGCCCCTAATTTGCAGCTATGTTCACAGGAATAATTGAAGCTACCGGTACCGTTTGCCAGGTCCAAACGGAGGGTTCAAATCGTATTTTCTGGCTCGAATCCAGCATTTCTCAGGAATTAAAGATCGACCAGAGCGTATCTCATAATGGCGTCTGCCTTACTGTCGACGCCCTTGCCACCAACCGGCACCGTATTACCGCAATTGCTGAAACACTGGAAAAAACAACCCTTGGCAACTGGACACCAGGCAGCTTGGTGAACCTGGAGCGTTGTATGCGCCTGGATGACCGCCTGGATGGGCATATTGTACAGGGGCATGTTGATTGCACCGCCACTTGTATTTCAAAAACAGACAAATCAGGCAGTTGGGAGTTCCGGTTTAAAATACCCGGCCAGTTTTCATCCCTGATAATTGAAAAAGGGTCCATCTCCCTCAATGGCACCAGCCTTACCATCTTTGACCTCTCTGCTGATGAATTTACGGTAGCCATTATTCCCTATACCTACGAGCACACCAATATTAACCAGGTAGAACCCGGGAATACCGTAAATATAGAATTTGATCTTATCGGTAAATATGTAAACAGAATGAACCTGCTGAATCGATAAATACAATTTCCGGCAAATGAAAACAACTCTGGGAAACAAGTATCCATCTCTCCTTAAAGACTACCGCTGGATACTGACTTTTTGTGGGCTGTTTTTGCTAGTTCACCACCAACTGGCGCAACTTGGTTTCTATGGAATGGATGATATTAACTATGCCAGGTATGCCGCAACACTGAAATATGGAAACTTTAACTGGTTCTCCAGTACAGATCATTTCGCACATCGATGGATCCCTATAGTGGTTACCGGTATTGCGTATTATTTTTTGGGCATAAACGATTTTACATCGGCATTCTTTGGACTACTTAGCACCCTGGGATCCTGCTGGGCGCTGCTTCGTATAATGCGGCATTCCGAAATATCCGTACAACTGCTAAGCCTGGCGCTGTTTCTTTTTACCTATTCTACCGTATTTGCCGCTCATAGATTATGGCCCGACTCCGGTATCGTATTCTTTTTATTAGCTGCTCTTAATAGTTATCTGCACCATTCCCCTGCAACTATCCGGAAACATGCCTTCATTTTTAGCGCCTGCTTTTTTGCTACTCTTCTCTGTAAAGAAACCGCCTTGCTCTTTTTACCCTTAATAACCATTCTTTTATTCAGAGACCTTACCAGGGCACGGAACACCTATTGGTGGAAACTGTGCATCGGCATAGGAGCCGTTTTCCTATTGCTGTACTTCGGAGCATATTGGTATGTGACCGGAAACCCGCTTTATCGGTACCATGTCCTGCAAACCAATAACTATCATAACTCCTGTTCCTTTGATCAGCTTCCGATTTCTTTCACCCTGAAAAGAATCAGCTATGAACTAGGGCTTGCATTTTTAAAAAACGGGGACGGGCTTTTGCTTCTACCTGCCATTTGCAGGCTTATTTACAGAAAAAAAATAACTTCCGTATTTCAACAAGATCCAATTCCCCTGTACTTTTTTATACTGTTGATGTCTTCCAACTTCATGAGCTTCTCCCTCACCAGTTACCTGCCCCTTTGCCAGGACACAAGGCATTTTTTGTTTCTCCTTCCACTTGCTGCCATAACTGCCAGCCCCTTGCTACTTCAGTATATAAAAACACCCGGCGCTTTTCCGTTACTCCCCTGGTTGTTCCTGTCGGCCTTTCTGCTATTGTACTTTTTGAAAGCCGGGGAAATTCAATATGTGTATCTTTTGCTTGCCTTGTTTTTCTTATTGCTGCTGTTTTTTCAAAAATCAATCCATTTTAAACAATTCAATTATTTATATCCTGTAATACTGGCAGGGATCTTCCTGGTCCGTCCTGTTTATGACTTTATAAAACCTACTTATCCGCAGTTTACCGAACACAAGCAATTGGTCCTGCACCTTCAGTCCTACATGAAAAATATAGGTGTTAAAAACGCTACCCTATACACCAATGATTCGTTTACCAGCGAAATGACAGAATACTTTTTGAAATTTGACCAACAGGTTATCCGTACCGAAACAATGAATGACAGCACCAGGTTCTTGCATACCCCTACTAAAAATTTTCTGTTGATGAACCAGGATCCGCCTGCCCTATCCGCGCCGGCACCTCTTTTACAAAAAGCTATACCGGCCGATACGCTGCAAACAAGCCCACATTTCATTTTACTTATGCTCAAGGATTGATACCGGTGTTTTTACCGGTTTAAAAACCAGCACCAGGTAGGGGGCCATAAATTTTCCGGCAAATGGGAAGTATTTTATGAAATAGTTCGCTGTTCTTTTTATCCAGGAAAGAACAACATTTCCATTTTGATTGTAGAAGCCGCAGCTTGCATAAAAAGAATAACCCGCTTTATCCGCCAATTCTTTATAAGCATTCATGGGCAGTATCCGCTCTGTCCAGTTACCCGTATCCGGATCACAGGTATTGTGCTTCGCTACCGCCTGCAGCGGCAGGTTTCCTCCCTGTAAATAGTGGGCCGTTAGTTTGAACATATCGTCTTTTCGCAACCCCCTGCTGCGGGTAGCCAACAACTCGATCTCCTCTTCAGATAATACGGCATAATTTTCTGCCAACAATTGGGCGCGCCGTGTAAAATAAGGCATTTTGTAAGCGTTCTTTCCCGCTTCCAGCGGATCGGCCGAATTGATAAACTCATCCCGGTGCTGCAGTTGCCTGAGCTGCCGGACCTTTAGTTTATTAAACGGGTTAGAGGCTGTGGTAAAAATAGCCAGCATACCGGGCTGCAGACGCCTCATTTCCTGCATACAGGTATCCAGGTCATATATGTGCTCAATTACATCGGTTGATAACAATACATCCATCGGCTGGTTAATTTTTTCCAGGGCGGAGACATCTCCCTGCAAGTAACCATCAAGTTCAAGGTTCAGTGCTGTTGCCAACGCTTTACAACTTGTAATACAGGATTCGTTTAAATCGTTTACTACTACCTGCCCCACTCCTACATATTTGAGAAAAACGGCCTGCATTCCATTTCCCGCACCATAGTCGATGATTCGCAAATCAGCTAAAGGCTTAGGGGCCAGATACAGCGCCTCTCCTAAAATTGAAGAATAGATCGCTGTGTAGTATTCCAAATGAGCCTGTAGGTGTAGAAAATAAGCCTGTTCGTAGCTTGTTGACGCCATCTCCGCTGGCTTACATTGCCTTACCTGCCGGATGAATGCCTGCAATAAGCCAGGCTCGATTTTGAAAGAATTTCCCAATAAAGAATTATTTATTACCTATTAAATCCGAAGTTATAAATTTAAAGAAATTTCCATTGGGTTAGTCTACCTGGTATACGCAGTTATGATAAAGTCTTTGATCAGTAAATACAGGGCAATTAAACGGGCTGGTTTTCTCAAACGGAGCTCAACAACCAACTATAAATATGCAATCATAGGTGCAGGAGAACATGCCACCACGCAGTTATATCCCTGTATCTGGCATATCGGTATTCCGGTTACACGTATTTGCACCAAAACGCTGTCAAATGCCGAAAATGCAGCCAGCCGTTTTGCTGGTTGCAGAGGAACGGATAAACTTACTGATATTTTAAACGATGCTTCCATCCGGGGTGTATTCGTTGCCACTCCGCCTGCTACCCAGGCAACCATTGTTCAACAACTTTTACAGGCAGGTAAATCTGTCTATGCCGAAAAACCACTGGGTTATGCTACAACCGAGTTAAATGCCGTGCTTGGCGCAGCCATGACCAGTGTGCTTCGGGTAGGATTTCAACGCCGGTATGCACCCATAGCCCGGCTTACCAAAAAAATCATGCAACAACCGTTTAGTTACCAGTATCGATACCGGATTGGTGCCTACCCCGAAGGAAATGCTTTATATGAACTGTTTATCCATCCGATTGATTATTGCCTGTTCCTTTTCGGGGCTGCAACAATTGAGCATGTTTCGAAAATTAAACAGGCTACCGGCGAAACTTTTTTTATTCAGCTGAATCATGCAGGCATAAAAGGGTTATTGGAATTATCAACTATGTACAGCTGGAACAATAGTGAAGAAGTGCTGGAAATAAATCAGCCTGATGCTACCATAGTTTCCAACTATCCTTCAGAATTGATTAAATACAAAAAACCCGCACAACTTTTTGGCGTTCCTATGGAAAAAGTAATGGAGCAGGCTATCGAAAAAAAGAGCTATCTGCAACCGAATAGTTCCATCCCGTCCTTTCAGCAGCACAGTGCCAACCAGTTGGGCTTTTACCCGGCAATCGAATCTTTTTTTAATGCAACAGAACAGCAGGAAACCAGTGAAGCAGAATACAGGCATTTATCAGCCCTGTATTTACTACTTGATCAACTACAGCAAGCCTGAGTTATTTAGCCGAAGGATTCATTAATTCAGCATAGGTTTTAGTAGCAGATTCTTCCCATTGGTAATAACCAAATACTTTTTTAGTAACCGACCTGCCAAAATACTTTTCAAAACTGCGGTATAAAATAACATCGTACTTTCTATGGAAGTTAAGCCAGCACTGGTTACAGTTATGAACATATTCTTTGTGTAAAGCGCGTGTTTCCGGACCATTAAATATTTCATCCAGACTGGCCTGGAAAACATTTCCGATTTTAAGATCCAGGTTCTGGCAAATCGGAACATCCCCATTTGGCAGAATTACCAGGCTGTCAAGAATACTGTAACATTTCATTTTCAATCCCCCTTTCTTCCATTCATTGTACAATACCATGAAATCGTAGTTTTCAGCAAAATCCTTCACAGATTCCGGAATTTGCTGTATGAAATCATGCCCGCTAAGCCCAAGTGGAGAGGGCGCAGGCTGTTTTTGCCCGGAATGATCCCGGTTCCTGACATCTTTGAAAACCAAGGGTGGGGTTCCTTTCTGAGCACCAATGGCCGTATCATGCGCTTTATCAATGGTATCAAAAAAAGCAATGTCATTGTATATACCTACGCGCATATCAATTCCGTATCGCTTACAAACACCTGCCACATGTGCAAGATCAGTGAAATCATTATACGGCGACAGGGTAAACATAACAGAAACAGGAAGCCGGTCATGCAACTCTTCTATTACCTTGATTACGCTGTCGTAACCAGGTTTACCCCGCATGTGCAGATAGGTTTCTGCATCGCCATCCAACGATATATAAAGGTGCCGGGGCGGATAACGCTTAACGGCATCGATCAACTGATCGGGTTGCAGGCAATTGGATAAGAGGTCAAATCGTTGATGGTGTTCTGCAAACCATTGCAGAATATCCAGTGCATTCGGGTGCAACAAAAACTCGCCCCCTTCCAGCCCAATACTTGTGGATTTAGTAATACAGGAACTCTGCATTACCTCTATGATTTTTTCTTTCGGAAGAAAATTAACAGGTCGTTTTGCCCAGATCAGGCAATGTTTACAGGCCGAATCGCATAAATCGGTAGCATAAATCATCAGGGTGGACAGCTTTTTATTGCCTGGCCGGACCTGGTTATTCAGAAACCGCATTCCTCTTGAGATATAATCACCCGCTTTATACATACACTATCCCTCAAACGTCGTGTAAACTATCTAAAAATAACCATATTACGATTATTCCAGTAAATAACAGGCATTTCGGAGGTACTGACCCATCCCGGCCTGTTTTCTTCAGGCAGAAAAACCTGGTCCTGCTGGTGAATATCCATTGGATCCATAAAGGTCGCTATTTGAATTCCGGTGGTATCAATTCCGTTCAGCAGAAGGGCTTCCATAAACCCGTTCCTAAATACATGTGCGCCATTGTATTCCTCGGGTAAACGGTGAACTAAAATCTTTTTGTATTGTGGACGTAAGGCCGCCATATCAGCCAGAATTGTTTTGGTTATCTGGTCCGCTTTTCGCCAGGTAAAATTATTAATCTGCAAAAAAACCAGGAAATAACTAGCTATTGCAACGCTTATCCACCGGTAGCCGGGCTTGCCCATCCACGTTATCAACACAAAACTGATCCAGCAACATAAAAAGTAAGAAGGAAAATACAATAAGCGATCCCCTTCAATAGTTCGGGTGCTTACGCCAAAAAGAAAAGGAATAGCCGCGGAAAAAAGCACCGCCAGACTTATTCCCAATAGTTGAAGTCGGTTTACCGAAACCTTCTTCCATAAACGGATACTTATTCCACCAAGCACGGCAAAAACGAAAACAGCCAGTACGGTCATTGCAGACGCCGATGCCATGGGCGGCAGGAAAAGACGGCCGGCCGTTTTTAAATACTTTACCAGGTTATTAAGCACGGAGGGATCAAACATCCTGGCCCCATATTCGCCAACAATTTCCTTTACGAGCAAACTACGAACCAGTAAATTCAAAACGGCTACTCCCCCAAACAGGCATAGTGCTTTTATCCATCTTTTGTCTGTGGGATATAACTGCCATAAAAATACCGCGGCTATAAATGGCAGGGTAATGGTGGTTTCATACGTACTCAGGGAGGCAAAATACAGGAGGCCGATCAGCAACATTCGCGGCACGCTCAGCCTGTAGGCAAGCGCTGAATAGAGCGCACTAAACCCCAAAAAGCAAGAGAGGTTCGAGGCCCTGCCCACCACCCAAACAATTGATTCGTTATGAAATGGGTATAAAACGAAAAATACAGCGGCCGTCCGGGAGATCACAGCAGCTTGCTCGTTTTCTTTAAACAGCAACAGGCAGGTTCTGTACAACAAGTAAGCCGATGCGCCATGTAAAACAATGTTGAACAGGTTATAGATCCAGCCATCAAAGCCAGCTATCAGATAACAGACGTACAGGCTAATATCTGATAAGGGTCGGAAAAACCCATCCAGGTAGAAAATATTTCCGAATACAATCCGATGCATGACCCCAAAATCGTCTGAAGCCAATCCTTTAGTAATAATCGGTAGATAAACGACTATAGAAAGACCCAGTAAAACCAGGAATACATTCGTTTTTTTACTCATCGAATCAGATACATTTTGCCATATCCCCTGGTAAAATATTTATCCGTGTTATCGCCATCGGTTTTAAACTTATCCATCTTCATACCGTTCAACGTAGAGACTACCCTGTACAGGTACACGCCGTTTGCCAGTCGCTGACCGAATTGATCGGTTCCATCCCATTTGTACTCGGTAATATTTCTACCGATCCTCAATGGACCCAGTTCTTCGCCGGTAATTTCACGTACAACCTTACCCGTAACGGTCAGGATCTGTATTTTAAAATTAGTCGGCACCTCGCTTCCGGTTAATGTAAACACAAAGGCTGTGGACGTACTGAACGGATTCGGGTAGTTCAATAAATTAGAGATCATTGGCTTATTGACCACCTTAAACTCAATTGAGTAACCAGCACGGCCAGCTGAATTATTGCTGGCATCCTTTCCTACAACAGTGAGTTCATAGCTATCCATACCGGTTTCCTGGTCGAAGGTTTGCAGGAAAGCAGGCGTAAACTCAATAGTAGCGGTATTATCTGTTCCAGCAACAGCGGGTGTAAAACGAACCGTATCGCTGTCAAAACGATAGGTTTTTATCGTTCCGTCCGGGAATTTTACCTGTATCCGCATCAGGGACGTATCCTCCAACAACATGTATTTGGATTCATCCTTAAGTTTTATCTGTATCCTCGGTTTAGCAGAAACGATATCGCCATTTAAGATATGCACCCCGTCAAAAGTAACATCCAGCAACGGATGGGTAGCATCACCTTTCACGTACAGGTTCCGGAAGAGGAAATTATTAAAGCGGTATTGTTCCGGTTGATCAAAATCCGGGTTGAAATCAACATACAGCGTATTTAAACCTGGGTATTTTTTAGTGTCGATGGTATAATTAAACCGAAGTGTGTCTTGTCCGGGTAACGGTTTTTGTTTTACCACCGGTAGTTCTGTGGTTATATTGTTGGCATCTGAAATAGACACTTTAACCTTAAGACTATCAAAGGCAATATTGGTTATATTTTTAAACGCAATACCAAACTGAACCGGTTCACCGATCTCCACGGTATCTTTTACTGAAAGGTAGAGTTTGGGAACAATGGCTCCTTCCGGAACAGGATCATAAATCAGTTTCCAGTAGCTGAGCTGGAAAGGAGTGAAATTAACCGCATCCTTATTCTGCATCAATAACTGCAGATAAGGGTACCTGGCTGCGTCGATATCAGAAATATCAACAATTTTATCCTCCAGGTTGATTTCTTTCAATACAACCGGAGAACCACCCGTTGCATTTACTCCCATTAGTTGAATAGTAACCTGATCTGGAGTACCCGCTTCTACAAAAGCTCCATTCCAGCGAAGCTCTTTCCAGGCTTTAGCCGGTCCAAAGGAGGGAGATTTGATCGTACCTGTGGAATCGGGTGAAGGTGTATTGGACGAAATAAAGAAGCGGTCGTACAATCCGGCAGACACTCTTGCCTGTGGTGCAAAAGAAGGATCATTTTTTTTATAAAGCAGTCCCCATGTTTTCGGTGCGTTCAGCTCATCGATATTAGAAAAACCGGCTGCCAGCAACTTATGATACAACGATTTGTTAGAACCATACAACGTGGTATCAGCTCTCCAGGTAGCGCTAAAGGAAGCGGGATTGCTGTAATCAAAGGAACGAACGATTACGTAGTATCCATCAGGGATAGAATCCATCATATCCATCATCAGTTTTCTGGATGCCGCAGTCATATAGGAAAACTCAAAGTTCCAGTTTCTGCTGGGCGCGCAATTCGCAGACGCACTGCCAAAGCGGTTGAGGTTTTGTCCGTTCTCATCCACGTTTTTCCAGGGCACCATAGTCCTGGGATCAATTACTGTAAAAATAAGAGATCGGCCGAGGCAGGCACTTCTGATATAATCCGCGTCATTTATAAGTATAGAGAAATCACTGTCCTCTGTTCCGGAAGTGGGATACATGGCGTGCCTTACCTGTATGGTATTTACTTTCGTACCAAAACTCCATTTATTGCCCTCTGACAGGTTCAACTGGAACAGGTCAGATTCTTTGTGCTGAAAATAGTGAGACTGATTAAAACCGCTCTGCCCGTTATTCCTGAACTGAAAGCTGGACAGGTTCCAGATATATTCGCCGCCTTCGCCAGGAACTAAGGCGGTTCTCCAATAATAAACAACACTATCCAAAAATGTAGTTTGCGGATTAAACTCCAGCAAACCACCTTCAGAACTAATGGTAACTGATTTTTTAAGGGTAGAATTAAAATTGGTAGTGGTATCCAGTTCCATAATATATTGCTTCATGGAACTAAATGGATTGGCGGTAGACGCATAAAATTTCTGCGCCGGGTCTGACACAATGGAATAATTATACGGATAGGCCGGGGAGGCTTCATCCTCATAAATAAAGAAGGTTTTAGAAGCCGTATTATTTTCTTCGGTCATTTCTGCAATTGCATCCAAACCGTCGAGGCTTACCACAATTCTACCCTGTCCTTTATGAATCGTAGCAACGATAGGCAGGTTGAATTCCAGGGAATCAACCATTTTAGGAGCAAGTCTTTTTTGATTGTAGAGCAATTGTTCAGAACCATCGGGATTAACCCGCTTTACTTCAACATGAACAGAATCATTGATTGCTTTACCTATATTATAATATTTTACTTTAGCTGTGAAAGACTGGTCAGAAACGGAAATAAAAGAAGGGCTTATTTCAATGGTAGATTCTTCTACTGCATAATCAGGTTTTTCCTGAAAATTCATTACAAGTGCAGGGTCTCCGTGTAAACTCACCTGCTCGGCATGAACTCTTGCAAGAAAATCTATGGGGGAATAGCGTTGTTTCATAGCCGCCAACGCATCTTTTACCACCACCCCTACTGTTTGGCCGTAATCTGTTTTACCGATCTGACCATAAAATGAGTTCAGGTAAGCAGCCAGGTAATTCACTACACCAAAATGCGTGCTGGCAATAAACGCAATGGATCCCTTCTGTTTAGCCAGTGTAAATTTTTCGGTCAGGGTCTCGAATACCTGAAACCTGCCAATTGAATATTGAAAGAAATCACCGGCGTAACATCCGTTCACTGAAAACACCGGGTATTTTCCTTTGTTGTTGTAATCTTCAGGATCTTCAATACTAAACTCCAGTGTATTGGCAGACGAGTGCCCGAAATAGGTAAGCAGGCTGATGCCTTCTTCAAATTTTCTACGGATGATCAGCGAACCGGATTCGTCCTGCTGACCGCTGGCCGTTTTACACAAAACAATGGCGCTGGCACCGGTTAAGGTGTCATCAATCATGGTTTTGTAGGAAGACATATAATTACACAACTGCACACCCAGCAACGCATCTGTGGCACCCGTTACGTGTAATACGTTTTTCATCCAGAGCTTGTCTTCAATTTTTCCTGAAATCGTGCGTTGTTCCTGCTCATATTCCTTCACCTTTTCAAGGTAATCGGCAATTTCCACAGGTTTTATTACAGACAAGCGGCCGATAGGTGTTTGAATGATCGGATCACTGGAGGAGGCAGCACTTAGCAGGTTATCAGAGCCGGGGAATCCGAATGTGGGTACCAGGTTCAATTCCGTTAACTGAGGACGAAGCGCCGTTGTGGAAGACCTGTAATAATTATAGGTAACCCCTTTCCCAACAATAAAAATATGCTGCAAGGGACTGGAAAAATTTGCTCTTGCAAATCGTATAAAATTTTTTACGGAAAGCGGATGCCCGTACTGTCCGAATGCAAACTGGTCGGTTAACTCAGCTATATCATAAATTTTAGCAGTAAATCCGCCCCCGGTAGCGCTACTTCTGTATTGGCGGTAGTCTTCCAGGGGATTGGATCCACCGGAGGTGTTCATCAATTGCTGATGACTGATGATCAGGTAATTCCCTTGTAACCCAGGGTTTGAAAAATCTGTAAATGTTTTAGAACTAAGCGTGGATATGGTAATGGGATACCCGGTGGCGGCAGCCTGGCTTACCAGCACCATTTTACGTGCAACAGCCGAACCCGGTAGGGCAAATCTCAACACACCATTCACTTGTGTATTAGCAACATATCTTTCCTGGTTTTCCAGGTCATAGAGTACCGGAGCGATACCGCCCGCATTAAAATTTCTGATTTCCAGGAAATACCCATTGGTACGTGCTTCCAGCTCAAAAGGAAAAGTACGCTGGTTATTGAAGTTAAACTCTCTTGCGTAGGTTAGTTCATAAAAAGAGAGCACCATTCGATCCAGGTACGGATCAGGGCCGGTAGGCGGTGCAGGTGGCTGAACATTGGTGAAAGCAAGTGAAGCAGAACCACCAGCCAATAAGCTAGCGGGAACGGTAACCGATGCCAGTAGATCAGAGAAGAAATTCATTGAATTCTCATAGAGTTGCGTGCTGTTAAGTTCAACCCGCAGTCTTCTGGTTTTGGTAGTATTTCCAAATGCCCCGAAAGAAAGCCGCGCGTCGGGGCCTCCGGGTGCAGCCCGGAGATTCGTTTGGTTATCGGTACGAGTAATCCGTTGGCGTATTTCACTGCTGGAAAAAAACTCGCCTTTGTCGTAAGAAGAAGAGAAAACGTATTGTTCCAGGTCAGCTGCAAAACCGGAATTAAGGCGCTCCTTGAAATCACGCGCCAGTTTATACATGAAGTAGGGCTCAGCTGGTAGGGTATTGGAAGCTACATCATTATTCATTGCTACAAAGCGTTTGTTCTGAACGCCGGGTGCAACCGTCAAAAAATACATAGCTGTGTCGGCATGTAAATTATACTTTGTACGGTGCTGAAATTGCTCTTCCCTGTATAACACCCGATCGGTTTCCCCGTCATTCGCAAGTCCCCAGAATTCAATATACCCATCCGCCGGCATCAGGCCAGTTGGTACGGATGTAAAAAGGGGAACTTCTTTTCCATTGCGAAATAAACGAAACTGTTCTGCAGGAATATTGTTTAACCCGTTGGCCTGCAGGGTGGCTGCAGGAATGCGGTATAATCCGTCGGCACCAACTTTAAACTTATAATAGGTTTTACTAAAATCGATCCATTCGTTGTTGTATGGTTGTGCTGCAGCCGAAAATGCGGTGGCCAATACTACCAGCAGCATAATCAACCTGCGATTCAACTGAAGTCCTCCTTTCATACGCATATGCTAAGCTGTTACTTGTTCTTGTTTTTCTTGACCAGGTCAAGCTTTAAGGAAAATACGTGGGTATACAAAGGATTGGATTGGTTGGCCAAATTCGTAAATGCATAATCTATCATTACATTCTGAATGCGGAACCCTGCTCCAATAGCGGGCTGATAAATCCATACTTTCTTGCGGTAAGTGCTGTCGTTATCGTCCAGTGCTTTTTGGAAATTATTGATCCCTGCTCGAATGAAGAATACATTCTTCATAGAAGCTTCCAGTCCGATTTTTGGATCAATACTTACTGCTGAGGAACTGACAACGGTATTCCTGCGGCCGTCAAAGGTAAAATCGAGGTTTCCCTCCGCCAGCAGGTTAATGGATTTACTAAGCTTAAAATTATACGATGCCCCGGCTATCAGTTTCGGAGCCGTTAGTTCGTTGGATTTTACCGGCACATCATTCTGCGTAACGTAAAAAACCTCGCGCATCTTGTCATTGATATTGTAGGTCCAGGCATTGAACGTAGTCGTCACATCGCGCGCAACCAAACCAGCCTGAAAACGCTTATTTATATATTGTACGCCGGCATCAAACCCAAAGCCCCAGGCAGTGGCAAAATCACCTGCTTTACGGTGAATTACTTTGGCGTTAAAACCCAGGTTCAGCTTTTTGTCGGCAGACCCGTTTACCTTCAATTCCTGGGCATACGAGAACAGAAAAGCATAGTCGGCCGAAGAGAAGGTAGTAATATTGTCAAAATTGATGGTTCCATCGGGTTCTACCAGGAAAACCGTATTGGGGATATCGTCCACTGCAAAGCGCAGTACCGATAAACCAATGGTTCTTTTTCCGTCTTTTAAGGGAATTGCCACATTCGCATAATCGTATTTGCCAATTCCGGCAAAATATTCCGCGTGCATAATATTCACCTGTGCCTGTCCTTTTACGTGTACCAGGGCGGCAGGGTTCCAGTAGCCGGCTGTTCCGTCGGAAACGGATGCCACCTGTGCAGAGCCCATAGCAAGCCCCCTGGCTCCGGCACCTATATTCAGGAATTCATTGGAATATTTTCGAAACTGCGCTGACAATGCCATCGGCATCATCAAAAGACAACATAAGACTCCTCGGTTTATTCGGTTCATCTGTCAACTTTCAGGATAAGCAAAGATTTCGCTAATGGACTATAACGCCGCCACCCGGGCAATATTGCCTTTCGCCGGCTAATCCGATTGCGTTAGTTTTGCTGCAAATTGCAGCATTTTTTATGAATTTAATAGAAGAATTACGTTGGAGAGGCATGTTGCAGGATATCATGCCCGGAACTGAAGAACAATTGAATAAGGAAATGACGGCCGCTTATATTGGATTTGATCCAACAGCTGATAGCCTGCATATCGGCAGCCTGGTACCTATTCTCCTGTTAATTCACTTACAAAAAGCTGGGCATAAGCCTTTTGCACTGGTTGGTGGAGCCACCGGAATGGTAGGCGACCCCTCCTTTAAAGCAGAAGAACGTAAAATGCTGGATGAACAAACCCTGGCCAAAAACCTGGCAGGAATCCGCGCCCAGCTGGAACAATTCCTGGATTTTAACCCAGAATTACCCAATTCAGCAGAAATCGTCAACAATTACGATTGGTTCAAAGAAATCAGCTTCCTGGACTTTATACGGGATGTCGGCAAACATATTACAGTTAATTACATGATGTCGAAGGACAGTGTGAAAAAAAGAATCGAAGGGGAAACAGGCATCAGCTTTACCGAATTTACCTACCAGCTCATCCAGGGATATGATTATTACTGGCTGAACAAACATAAAAACTGTAAACTCCAAATGGGAGGCAGTGATCAGTGGGGAAATATAACCACCGGTACCGAGCTCATACGGCGTATGGGGGGTGGCGATGCCTTTGCCTTCACCTGCCCCCTTCTTACTAAATCCGACGGCGGAAAATTCGGTAAAACGGAAAAAGGAAATGTATGGCTGGATCCCTCCAGGACCTCTCCCTACCAGTTTTACCAATTCTGGAGAAATGCAACCGATGAAGACGCCGCAAAATGGATAAAAATCTTCACTTTTTTAAGTAAGGAAGAAATTGATCAGCTCATTGAAACCCACCAGCAACAAGCCAGTCTGTACACCCTTCAGAAAAAACTGGCAGAAGAAATTACCAGCCTGGTGCACGGAAGGGAAGCCTACGAAAACGCTATAAAAGCCTCTGGAATACTGTTTGGCAACGCTACTACCGAATTGCTTCTAAGCATTAGCCAGGAGCAGCTACTGGAAGTACTGGAAGGTGTTCCAACCTACGAATTCGCCCTGAATCGTATAGAGGAAGGTATCGATATTGTTAGCTTCCTTGCTGAAACAGGTATTTTCCCCAGCAAAGGAGAGGCAAGAAAAATGGTTCAAAGTGGTGGGGTAAGCCTGAATAAAGCTAAAGTTCCGGCTATTGATTTTAAAGTGGTGGGCGCTAATCTATTGCACCAGCGTTACTTGCTGATTCAGAAAGGTAAAAAAGATTACTTCCTGGTAAAGGCCGTCTGATTTTCGTACATTAGGGAAGAAGCTGCCAATATGAAAAAAACTTTCCTGCTGCTGGCATTTTGCCTGGGAGCCCTCTTGCTTTTTTCCCAACAGGATAAACAACGCGCCTTTCAAACCCTGTTTATTGAGGTAGAAAATAACGGCATTATTGACCTGCCGGAAGGTAATTTCACACTTACCGGAACACTTTCAATGGACGGTAAGAAATCGGTGATCATACGAGGTAAAGGAAGGGATAAAACCATTCTGAACTTCGACAAACAGACTTCTGGGGCAGAAGGAATCCGCATCACAAATGGATCCGATATTGCATTGGAAAACCTCACGGTTCAAAATACGAAGGGAGATGCCATCAAAGCACAGTTGGTGGATGGCATCCGTTTTCACCAGGTGAAAGCAGAATGGACAAGGGGCGCCCATTCCTCCAATGGCGGATACGGCATCTATCCGGTTCAATGCCAGCGGGTACTGATAGACAGTTGTTATGCGCGCGGCGCCAGCGATGCAGGTATTTATGTAGGACAATCGCATCATATCATTGTCAGGAATTCCGTTGCCACGGAAAATGTTGCAGGTATAGAAATTGAGAATTCCCTGTATGCAGAAGTAGTCAATAATGAAGCCTTTAATAATACGGGCGGCATCCTCGTATTTGACCTGCCCGACCTGCTGGTTAAAAAGGGCGGGTTCACCAAGTTGTACCAGAATAGGGTCTACAATAATAACCATGTAAACTTTGCCCCAAAAGGAAATATTGTGGGGAAGGTTCCTGCCGGCACCGGCATAATGATCCTGGCGGCCAACAATGTGGTTATTGAGGAAAACAAAATCATCAACAACCGAACCGCTGGCACCGTGGTAGTTAGTTATTATATAACAGAAAATCCTATCAAGGACAGCAGCTATTACCCCTACCCTTCGAATATTTTTATTCATGCCAATTTGTATGAACGGAAACATCAACGCGCCACTATGAAAGGCAGGATGGGAAAACTTTTTCGTTTCAAACTCCGGTTCGGAAAAAATGTACCGCACATCATTTACGACGGAATCCTTGATAGCAAGGCAGTTTCCCCAAATAAGCTTTGTATTCAAAACAACCAGGGTGCAAGTTTTGCCAACATAGATGCCGGTAACGGATTTAAAAATATCAGCCGCAACCTCACCATACATACCTGTACGCTGAACATACCCGTGAATGTAACCATGCAATGAAAAAAGGATGTATCATATTGGTGCTAGTCTGCTCCATTTTTTTAATGAGTCATTTACAGGTTCAGGAAACCTATGTTCCTCCCAGGCAGAAGCTATCGGAATATGGATTTTTTGAAGGGCCGCTTGCTGCCCTTCAACCTGTTGCAGGCGTGGTTCCCTACGAATTGAACAGCGCGCTTTTCAGTAATTATGCCGAAAAAATCCGGTTTATAGTAATTCCTCCCGGAACATCAGCGGTTTACCAGGCAAGCAAACCTTTTGATATGCCGGTGGGAACTATCCTGATAAAAAATTTTTATTACCCATTGGATTTCAGGCAGCCCGATAAAGGAAGGCGACTCCTTGAAACCCGCTTATTAATTCACGAAGAAGCTGGCTGGAATGCCCTGCCCTATACCTGGAACGATGAACAGACAGAAGCCTATTACGACGTGGCTGGTGATACCAAAACTATCCGCTATACCGATTTAAAAGGGAAAACCAAAACTACTCCCTATCTTATTCCGAATAAAAATCAATGCAAAGGCTGCCATACCAACGGCAAAGAATTTCTACCCATTGGAATCAGCGCCAGGCACCTGAATAAATCCATTCTTTGGGAACACAACCCGGTGAACCAGCTCCAGCTCTGGAATAAGAAGGGATGGCTGAAAGACCTGCCAGCAACGGAAATTCCGGCAAACGCAGATTGGCAAGATAACAGCAGAACAGTGGATGAACGGGCCCGGGCCTATCTCGATATTAATTGCGGCCATTGCCATAGTGCAGGTGGCCCTGCCAATACCTCCGGTTTGTTCCTGGATGTTTTTAACCAGGATCCAACAGCGCTGGGCATACACAAAACACCGGTGGCAGCAGGCAGAGGATCGGGCAACCTAAGCTATGCGATTGAACCGGGAAAACCGGAAAAATCAATCCTGGTTTATCGCATGAATACGGTTGATCCGGGCATTGCAATGCCTGAATTGGGAAGGGAACAAATTCATAAAGAAGGGGTAGCGCTGATCAGTGAATGGATCAAACAAATGAAGCCCTGATCAAGTTCCTGTCTTCACAAATTCGCGGATTCCTTTCACCAGAAGATCCAATTGTTTTGTTGTGGTATATACATGCGGTGTAATTCGCACTCCTTTTATATTTTCCCATTCAATGCCGACTGTATGAATTTTGTAGGTATTGAAGAGGAATTGGTCCAGTTCAGCTGGCTTCCTGTTTTTTATTGCCACAAGGCCGATGGCACAGGCAAACCCGGGTTGAAGGGAGGTGCCAATTTCCACTCCAGGCAGCTCTTTAACCTGCTGCATCCAATAGTTTTTCAGGTAATGTAACCGTTTTTCTTTGCGTTCCGCACCAATCATTTCCTGAAACTCAATGGCTTTCCCGATCGCCTGTTCTATAAAAAATGGGCGGGTTCCGAGGTTTTCGAATTTCCGGATATTGGTTTCTTGTCCGGCGGGCGCTCCAAACAATGGATAGAGCTTTTCAATTTTATCTTTTTTTACAAATAAAAACCCGGTACCAATGCAGGCGCTCAGCCATTTATGCAAGCTGGTTCCGAAATAATCCGCGCCCAGTTCATCCAACCTGAAGTGAAAATGCGCAAAACTATGCGCTCCATCTACCAACACTTCAATTCCTTTGGCATGGGCGGCATCTGCAATTTTCCGTACGGGCAGCATTTGCCCGTTCCAGTTAATGATATGGGTAATATGTACCAGCTTGGTTTTCGGCGTAAATGCGTTGGTATATTGTTGAACCAGGTAATCTGAATCCTCGGAAGGCAGTTCCAGGTTCACCCATTTAAGTTGTATGCCGTCTCTTTTTTCGCGTTGTTTCCAGGCGTTGATCATATTTGGATAATCCTGTTTGCATAGCACCACTTCATCTCCTTTTTGCAGGGGCAGGCCAAATATGACTGTTTCCAGGGCTTCGGAGGCATTGCGCTGGAGGGCGATCTCTTCGGGATTACAACCCGCCAGCCGCGCCAGGTTTAACCGTAAAGGCTCTCTACCCTGGTCCAGGATCCGCCACATATAATAACTGGGTCCTTCATTACTAAGGTCATGAAAACGTTTCATGGCTTCCTGAACCACCCGGGGCGAAGGGCTGACCCCACCGTTGTTCAGGTTAATAATCGAAGGGGAAACGGTATAGGCTTGTTGAATACTATACCAGAAATCCTCCTCTGAAGCCAGGCTATCGGCATCATAAGTACTGAACTGTTCCAATTTTTGATCGAGGTTACGGCTCCAGGAAGGTAGGGCTACCCCAGCCAAAAGGCTGCCCAGGCCGGCCTTTGACAAATAATGGAGAAAGGTTCTGCGATTAGGTGCTAACATATCTGGAAATTAATGATTTACACGATTCCACCTCTTTCTCAAATTTTCCTATTTTTTTTTGGCAGAAAGGGGAGCACCCTTTATTTTTGCACTCCCATTGAGGTAGGATGGCCTATAGTATAATGGTAGTACGACAGATTTTGGTTCTGTTTGTCTTGGTTCGAATCCAGGTAGGCCAACAAAAAAAGACGATCAGCAGGTTGCTGATCGTCTTTTTTTGTTTTGGTGTTTCTCTGGTTCTTATAATACATTACCGGACCCTCTCCGCCACAAATTGACCTTCCGTGATTTCTACTAAATCATTTTCTTCCATACTTTCCTCAAGATAATTACCCGTGAAATGTCCGCTGATGGATTTGTCAGTGATGGACGTGATGGTGATTGAATATTTTGAGTCATCGCTGCCGCCCTCGTTTCTCTGGGTATAGAACTTCAATTCAGGTATATTTTCAATGTAATGTATCGGCATAAAATAATCATCGCTCTTATAAACACCCGTACCAATCAATCTGCTCCTTGGCGTTTTTACCATACCCGGTAATGCCAAGATTCGTTCGCCCTTGTCCAGGTAATCCAATTACCATTCATCTTGAATTTTATATAATAGTTGGGATTCGACTCAGGCTCCTTTTTACAGGAGGACATTCCGAGTGCGAGCAGTACAGTGGCCAGTGTAATAATTCTTGTTATTTTTATCACAGTGAAGTCTTAACGGAATCGTTACCATTGTTATTTTAAACATGAACATAGAATTCTTCCGCCAATATTGCCTGAGTTTTCCGGATGTAACAGAGGAATTTCCATTCGGTCCTGAGACCCTGGTATATAAAGTAAAAGGAAAATTATTTGCCTTAACGGATCTTGACCTTTTCGAAAGCATAAATTTGAAATGTGATCCGGATGAGGCCGTTGAGTTGCGCGAACGCTATCCCGCCGTTCAGCCAGGCTACCATATGAATAAAAAACATTGGAATACGGTGGTAATGGATCATTCCATTCCAGACCGCCTGCTCAAGGAATGGATCGCCAATTCATATGCCCTGGTCAGAGCCAGTTTGCCAAAATCTCAACGCTAAATAACAGTTAGGTGAGGTAGTGCTGTAATTTCAAAAGACAGGAATCCAGGCTTTCTTTCCAGGGAAAAATAGGCACCTTAAACGCACGCTGAATTTTATCAGTGGCCATTAAGCTAAAAGCGGGTCGTTTAGCAGGAGTTGGATAGGATGAGGAAGGAATGGGTAACACGGCACAGGTACTGCCAATTTTATCGCGAATGGCCAGGGCAAAATCGTACCAGCTGATTCTTCCTTCATTACAATAATGATAAATTCCAGACTGGTGGCTTGAATTCTTACCAGTTTCCAGTTGATCTATTATCTGAACAATGGCGCTCGCCAAATCCGCCGCATAGGTAGGTGCGCCGATCTGATCGTTTACAACGTTTATTTCAGTACGCTGCTGCATTAGCCGCATCATAGTTTTTACAAAATTATTCCCATAGCTGGAATAGACCCAGGATGTACGGATGATGATAGAAGAGGCGCATTCCTTCAATGCAAGTTCCTCTCCTTTTAACTTGGAACGCCCATACTCATTAACCGGGTTAACCAGCGCATCTTCTTCCAGAGCAACAGCACTGGTTCCATCAAACACATAGTCCGTTGAAATATGAATCAGTCTTGTTCCATATTCCTGGCACAAGGCTGCCAATACACCAACCGCCCAGCCATTTATCTGCAGGGCTGTTTCCGGGTCGGCTTCTGCTTTATCTACAGCCGTATAGGCTGCACAGTTGATACAATAATCAGGTTGGTGGATCGCAAAAAAAGCCTGCATTTTTGCCGCATCATCCAAGGGAAAAACTGCACGATCAGTGAATAGAAATGTAAACCTGTTTGTATACAGGGGGGCTAATTCCTGCAGTTCGGAACCCAGCTGTCCGGCAGACCCGGTAACCAGTATTTTTTTCATAGCTCCAGTTCAAACAAATGATCTACCTCCGCAAAAAGCGGCAATACCTTATCCTTGTCAGAAATCAGCATAGCTTCTTCCGGCACTTTCCAATCAATGGCCAACGCCGGATCCTTAAAGAATACGCCAGCTTCTGCTTCTTTATTATAAAGCGCATCACATTTATACAATACCTCCGCAGTTTCACTCAGTACAGAATAACCATGCGCAAATCCTTTCGGTACTAATAATTGTTTTTTATTCTCTGCTGTTAATTCAATACTGAAAACCTTGCCAAAACTGGGCGATTTTTTCCGGCAATCCACTACTACATCCAGGATTCTGCCTTCCAGGGCACGAACCAGTTTGGTTTGCGCAAAAGGCGCTAACTGGTAATGAAGCCCCCTTACTACGCCATAACCCGATCTGGCCTGGTTATCCTGTATAAACTGGTAATGAATGTTGGCAGCTGCAAATACAGCGGCATTGTAGGACTCGAAGAAATAGCCCCGGTGATCGCCGAAAACCTTGGGTTCATAAATCAGCAATCCTGGAAATCCGGTTTCTGTAAATGCCATCAGGATTTTTGTTCGTATTGTGCTTGGTAATATTTTTTGTAATCGCCACTGGTTACATGTTCCACCCAATCTTTATTATTCAGGTACCAGTCAACTGTTTTTTCCAATCCTTCCTCAAACTGCAGAGAGGGTTTCCATCCTAATTCCCTGGTAAGTTTGGTAGCATCAATGGCATAACGCAGATCATGCCCGGGGCGATCAGTAACATAACTAATCAGGCTTGCTGATTCTCCTTCGCTTCTGCCAAGTTTTTTATCCATAATGGAGCAGAGCAAATGCACCAGGTCAATATTTTTCCATTCGTTGAATCCACCCACATTGTATTTTTCACCTTCCTTACCGGTATGATAAATCAAATCAATTGCTTTGGCATGATCTTCCACCCAAAGCCAGTCACGCACATTTTCCCCTTTTCCATAAACCGGCAACGTCTTTTTATGCAGGATATTATTAATCATCAAGGGGATTAATTTTTCCGGGAAATGATGCGATCCGTAGTTATTGGAACAATTACTCATTACCACTGGAAAGTGGTAGGTATGGTAATAGGCCATTACAAAATGATCGGATGCTGCTTTGGAGGCAGAATAAGGCGATCGGGGATCGTAGGCCGTTTCTTCGGTAAAAAAACCCTCTTCTCCCAGCGAACCATATACTTCATCCGTTGATACATGGTAAAACCGCTTTCCTGAAAAAGCATTGGCCCATGCTTTTCTTGCTACGTTCAATAAGTTAGCAGTACCCAACACATTGGTTTTTACAAACTGCAAGGGATCCGAAATACTTCTGTCCACATGACTTTCAGCGGCCAGGTGAATGACACCATCAAAAGCATAGCGGGCAAAAAGTTGCTGCATAGCAGCCTCATCCGTTATATCGCCTTTTTCGAATTGATAATTGGGTGCTGCTTCAATATCCTTCAGGTTTTCCAGGTTTCCAGCATAGGTCAATGCATCCAGGTTAACAATTTTATACTGGGGATATTTGGTTACAAATAACCGTACTACATGAGAACCGATGAACCCGGCTCCTCCGGTAATTAAAATAGTGGATGTTGTCATTATAAACTCCAATAAGCTCTTGAGGTAATCGAATTTTTATAAATGCCTTTTAAATCCACAACAACCCCATGTTCACGGGTTATGGAGGAAAAATAGGCATCGTCGTGTGCTTTGTATTGTTCGTGCGGAACCGTAATAATTACAGCATCGTACTCTTTTCCTGCCTGGCGGGTTAATTGAAGGCCGTATTCTTCTTTCACTTCTGCGCTTTCTGCATAGGGGTCTTCTACATCCACATGAATATTGAAGGCCAGCAGCTCTTCTACTGTGTCAACAATTTTAGAATTCCTGATATCGCTTACATTTTCTTTAAACGTTACCCCTTTTACCAATACCCGTGGATTGTCGGAATTACGCAGCACGTATTTGATTATTTTTCTGGCCAGGTATTTAGCCATATCATCGTTAATAAACCGGCTGGCGGCAATAACCCTAGACTGGTAGCCCAGCGAAGCTGCTTTATGTGTCAGGTAATAAGGATCTACACCAATGCAATGCCCGCCTACCAGCCCTGGTTGAAATTTCAGAAAATTCCATTTTGTACCGGCCGCTTCGATTACATCGTATGTATTAATGCCCATCCGGTCAAAAATCAGGGAGAGTTCGTTCATCAGGGCGATATTCATATCGCGTTGCGTATTCTCCACGATTTTACTGGCTTCCGCAACTTTGATGGAAGGGGCTCTATGCACACCTGCGTCTACTACCAATTCGTAGGTACGGGCAATTTCTTCAGCTGCTTCTGCATCGCTTCCGGATGCCACTTTAATAACCGTGCGCAGCGTATTTTTTTTATCACCCGGGTTAATGCGCTCCGGTGAATAACCGAGCTTAAAGTCCTCTCCCAGTTGTAATCCGGAAATTTTTTCCAGTACCGGCAAACAGTCTTCTTCGGTACAACCCGGGTAGGTAGTTGATTCATAAACTACATAATCTCCTTTTTTCAAAACTTTACCTACCGTGGTAGAAGCCCCTATCAGGGGTTTCAGATCAGGAACATTGTATTTATCAACAGGAGTAGGCACTGCCACAATAAAAAAACGGGCTGTTTTCAAAAGCTCAAGATCATCGGTAAACACGATGTCGCGGTTTTTGAATTCTTCAGGATCTACTTCCTTGCTGGGATCAATATGATTCCGCATCATATCCACTCTTCGGGCATTGATGTCGAAACCTATTACCGATAATTTTCGGGCAAATTCCAATGCAAGCGGCAAACCTACATAACCCAGGCCGATAACGGCTAGTTTGGCTTTTTTGTCGAGCAGATCCTGGTGAATACTCATCTGTTTACGCTTTTAAATTCTTTGGGTTGTTTAAACAATTCTTCATGAGGCAGAGATTTAAAATAGTCATAGGTTATTTTCACGCCTTCTGCCCTGTTTATAACCGGCTCCCATCCAAGTATTTCTTTGGCTTTTGTAATATCGGGTTTGCGTTGTTTGGGATCATCAGCTGGTAGCGGACGATACACAATTTTCTGGTTGGTACCCGTTAGCTTTATAATCTCCTCTGCAAATTCTTTCAAAGTAATTTCGTCGGGGTTGCCAATATTTACCGGATTAGAATAGTCGCTCATCAGGAGGCGATAAATTCCTTCCACCAGGTCATCTACATAACAGAAAGACCGGGTTTGGGATCCATCTCCAAATACAGTCAGGTCCTCCCCTCTTAATGCCTGTCCGATAAATGCCGGAAGAGCCCGACCATCGTTTAAACGCATTCTTGGACCATAGGTATTAAAAATGCGGATAATCCGGGTTTCCACATTATGGTAGGTATGATAGGCCATGGTAATGGACTCCATAAAACGTTTAGCCTCGTCGTATACACCTCTCGGACCAACCGGGTTCACGTTGCCCCAATACTCTTCCGTTTGCGGATGAACCAGCGGATCGCCGTACACTTCCGAAGTAGATGCCACTAATATCCGTGCACCTTTGGCCTTTGCTAAACCCAGGCAATTATGAGTACCCAATGCACCCACTTTCAGGGTTTGAATGGGAATTTTAAGGTAATCGATTGGGCTGGCAGGCGAAGCAAAATGTAAAATATAATCCAGCTCACCCGGCACATGAATAAATTTGCTGACATCATGGTGATAGAACTCAAACTGTTCCAGTTTAAACAGATGTTCTATATTTTTCAGATCGCCGGTGATCAGGTTGTCCATGCCCACCACCCGATAACCTTCTTTGATAAAACGGTCACATAGGTGAGAGCCGAGAAAACCGGCAGCTCCTGTAATCAACACTCTTTTTTGCATGCCGTTCTATTTTGAATTTGATACGGTTTTACGACCAATACTTTCATAATGAAAACCCAGTTCACTGATAGCCCGGATATCAAACAGGTTTCTTCCGTCAAAAATCACTTTTGATTTCATCCGGGTAACCATTTTCAGAAAATCGGGGGTTCGGAACTCGTTCCATTCGGTAGCAATCAACAGGGCATCGGCGTCCTGGAGCGCATCGTATTGGTTGTCAGCATAACGTATTTTATCGCCCAGTAATTGTTTGACATTGCGGATTGCTTCGGGGTCAAAGGCGGTAATCGTAGCCCCTTCTGCCAGTAAGGCGTCGATCATATACAGTGCAGGAGCTTCCCGGATATCATCGGTATTGGGCTTGAAGGCAAGTCCCCATAAAGCAAATTGCCTGCCCTTCAGCGCATTTCCATAATATCGCCTGATTTTGGGCAGAAGGTGTGTTTTTTGCTTTTCATTGACTTCCATTACGGCATTCAGAATCTTAAAATCATATTCTGCCTGCGCGGCAGATTGAACCAGGGCCTGCACGTCTTTCGGGAAACAGCTTCCTCCATACCCGATGCCGGGAAACAAAAAGCGTTTTCCGATTCTATCATCGCTACCAATACCCAGGCGAACCATATCCACGTCCGCACCCAGCCTTTCGCAAAGCTGCGCCACTTCGTTCATAAAGGAAATTTTGGTAGCCAAGAAGGAATTAGCGGCATATTTGGTGAGTTCTGCAGATCGTTCATCCATATAAATTACCGGGTTACCAGATCTTACAAATGGTGCGTACAACTCACCCATTAATTTTCTGGCCCGATCAGAGCTGACACCAATTACAACGCGGTCGGGTTTCATAAAATCATCCACAGCTACGCCTTCCCGTAAAAATTCAGGATTAGATACCACATCAAATTCACCTGCATAATTCCTGGCAACCGCTGCTCTTACTTTATCGGCGGTTCCTACAGGAACCGTACTTTTATCAACCAGTACTTTGTAATCTGTTAGTAGTTTTCCAATTTCCTCCGACACCCCCAGCACATATTTCAAGTCGGCAGCACCATCGGCGCCAGGCGGGGTGGGTAAGGCCAGAAAAATGATCGCTGCCTCTTTGATTCCTTCTGCCAAACTGGTGGTAAAACTCAGCCGGCCTTCTTTCAGGTTACGCAAAAACAATTTCTCCAACCCGGGTTCATAAATCGTGATCTCACCATTGGTAAGCCGATCCACTTTTGACTGGTCAATATCAACACAGATAACTTCATTGCCGGTTTCAGCAAAGCAGGTACCTGTTACCAATCCAACATACCCGGTTCCAACTACTGTAATTTTCATGAGGATCTATCTAGTTTAATGATTATGTATGTATTCCAAAACCTGTGCGGTGATATAATTCAGCTGCTCCTCATCAAGTTCCGTATGCATAGGCAAAGAAATAACCCGCTCGGTTAACCAATCTGTTATTTCCAGGTGCGTTTCTCCACTACCAAATGCTGCAAACATTTGTTGCCGGTGAGCAGGTACCGGGTAATAGATCATAGACGGAATTTGCTTTTCGGCCAGGAATTGATGCAGGCCATCGCGGTTTACCCCTTCCAACAGCAGGGTATACTGATGAAAGACATGTTTATTATTGGCAGCACGGTAAGGTGTGGTGATTTTTTTATTCCCGGCAAAGGCCTTATCATAAAAATCTGCTGCATTTCTTCTGGCGGCTATATATGCATCTAGCCGGGGAAGTTTAACATTTAATACCGCTGCCTGAATACTGTCCAGCCTGCTGTTACAACCCACCATTTCATGGTAATACCGAACTTTTTGTCCATGGTTGGCAATCATCTTCATTTTGGCAGCCAGTTGATCGTCATTGGTACAGATAGCGCCACCATCTCCATAACAACCCAGGTTCTTAGACGGGAAAAAAGAAGTACAACCAATGGTGCCAATGGTGCCGGTTTTCTGAACACGTCCATCACTATAATAATAATCGCTTCCAATTGCCTGAGCATTGTCTTCAATTACCGGGATGCCGTATTTCTCAGCAATGGCCATGATGGCCTCCATATTGGCTGCCTGTCCGTATAAATGTACAGGTACAATTGCCTTTGTTTTGGGCGTAATGGCTTTTTCTATGGCGGCAGGGTCTATGCAAAAAGTTTGAGGATCCACTTCCACAAATACCGGCTGAAGCCGTAATAAGGCCACCACTTCGGTAGTAGCAATATAGGTAAAGGAAGGAGTTATCACTTCATCTCCGGGTTGAAGATCAAGCGCCATCATGGCAATCTGAAGCGCATCGGTTCCATTGGCACAGGGGATTACATGTTTTACCTGCAGGTAGGCCTCGAGCGACTTACTGAAATCCTGTACTGCTTTACCATTAATAAAGGCCGCAGTATCCAGCACTTCATGAATAGCAGCGTCTACTTCTGCTTTTATTTGCTGATATTGCTGCTTTAAATCAACCATTTGAATTGGGCGCATAGATCAACCTCCTCTTTTTAAAATGGGCACAAAAATAGCGAAATATAGGTTGGCTGGAACTTTGAATTTAGCTTTGCTTCACATTAACCACCTGATTAAGTGAGTCTTTTACTATATAATTTATTCCTCTTATTATACCGCTGGGCCCTGGGGCTGGCAGCTTTCTGGAATCCCAAAGCCCGGAAATGGGTAACCGGCAGAGCCGACTGGCAAAATCGGTTGAAACAGCAAATAGGTACGGATCACCGCCCCCTGGTATGGATGCATTGTGCCTCCCTGGGAGAATTTGAACAGGGAAGGCCGGTTTTGGAATGGATTCGGGGCAGTTATCCGGGTTACCGAATTGCACTGAGTTTTTTTTCCCCTTCGGGTTATGAAGTCAGGAAAAACTATGCCGGCGCAGACCTGGTCTGTTACCTGCCTATGGACAGTGCAAGAAATGCCCGTTTTTTTATTGAGCAGCTTTCTCCCTCGGTCGTAATCTGGGTACGGTATGAATTCTGGTACCATTACCTGAATACGCTGTTAAAGAAAAAGATTCCTGTACTGCTGATTGCGGGGCGATTTAGGAAATCACAGCCTTTTTTTCACCGCTTCGGACACTTACACCGGCATATGCTGAGTTGCTTTGACCATCTTTTTGTACAGGATACCGCTTCGCTCGAACTTTTAAAGGCTATCAGCATTACACGGGTAACGGTTGCCGGAGATACACGCTACGACCGGGTTTCGGCAATAGCTGAAAAATTTATACCGGTAGATGGAATAGCGGCTTTTGTAAAAGACCATCCTGTAATCGTATGCGGAAGCACCTGGCCGGAAGATGAGGAAGAACTGGATCATTTTGCCAACCTTCGGCAGGATCTGCGCTTTATCATTGCCCCGCATGAAATAGCGCCGGCCCACCTGGCAGAAATAGAGGCCCTGTTCAAACACACCATCCGGTATTCGGAATGGATTAGTCAGCTGGAAAATAAGGCATACAAGCATGAAAATACTGCCAATGTGCTGATAATTGACAATATCGGCATGTTATCACGCCTTTATAAATATGGAACTATTGCCTATGTGGGAGGTGGATTCGGAGACGATGGCCTGCACAATATCCTGGAAGCTGCCGTATATGGAATGCCTGTGCTACATGGGCCGGTGTATGACCGTTTTCCGGAGGCTGCCCAACTGATTGAAGCCGGAGGCGGTTTTGCTGTTGAAAATGCGCTTGAACTTGAAGCCTTATTTAATCAACTGCTGGAAAATAAGGAAGCGTTGGCCCAGGCTTCCGAAGCAGCCCGGTTATTTGTTGTCCGCCAGCGGGGTGCCAGCGAAAAAATCCAGGCTTATTTAGAGGAGAACCGTCTTCTTACCAACTGACAAAAATGACGTACCGTATCTTTGGAATCGTCCCAGGCCAGTTTAAGTTTGAGCTCCCGTTCTATCCAGTATTCTGCTTCCTGTAAGATGTTGAAGGAATTAATGGTTTTAATGCTTCGTTCGTACATCACTTCATCGCCCCTGAATAATTCCTGCACAAAAACAAAACGATCATTTATACCAATGGCTTTCTTAAGGTCCCGAACCGGTTCTCGGGTAAGCACTTCGGCCACTTCAATGGAGGCTTGTTTTAGCTTATCATTCAGCGATCCCCCATTTAATTGCTGACTCATCACATCGTTCAACTCCCGGATTTCTTTCTGATGGGCCAGGGTGGGTATTTCCTGCATCAGGGAATGTAACCAATCGGCTGGTACGGCCGTATCCGGCGCGGAAGCTGGTTCAACAGGTTTTTCTTCCGGTTCCGGACGGGGTTGCACTGCAGCAACGGCAACAGGTGCTGGGGCGGCGGGCGATTCCATCGCTTTTTTAGGCATTCCGGTGCTGCCGGCCGGTAACACTACCGCTACTTTTGAATTTCCACTCCGGACAATGGAAGAAGAAGCCTGTTCCTGAAGGGCTGTTTGTAACAGCTGGACAGTCCGCAATAAAGCGGTGGCATCCGCATCCTGGTCCATTTGTTCCTGCAGCTTATTAATCAGTGCTCTAACTCTTTCCATTTGATATGGTACTTTTGGGTTAGTATTGGAATTCATAAAGTTATTAAAATAATATCGGAACTATTACATCTGCTTTCAAAGGTTCTGTTAACCTTGCGAGCAGGGCATCGTTCCCTACCAACTTGTTTAAACGTGTTTATAGAACCTACTTTAAATGGCGGCCGCCGGGGATGGATAGAAGTGATCTGTGGTTCCATGTTTTCAGGAAAAACAGAAGAATTGATCCGTCGTCTGAAACGTGCCCGCATTGCCAACCTGAAAGTGGAAATTTTCAAACCGGCTATTGATGTGCGATACGATGAAGTTCAGATCGTTTCCCATGACGAAAATGCCATTCAATCCACGCCTATTGACAATTCCCAAACCATGCTTTTAATGGCTTCCAATGTGGATGTGGTAGGAATTGACGAAGCCCAGTTTTTTGATGACCAGTTACCCGTAGTGTGCGATCAGTTGGCACGCCAGGGGATCCGGGTCATAATAGCCGGACTGGATATGGACTACCTCGGGAAGCCGTTTGGGCAAATGCCTTTTTTGCTGGCCAAGGCAGATTATATCACCAAGTTGCATGCCATTTGTGTTAAATGTGGAAATATCGCCTCTTTCAGCTATCGAAAGCTGGCCCTCCATAACCAGGTAGTGCTGGGCGAAAAAGAAACCTATGAACCCAGATGCCGTACCTGTTACGAAGAAAAATCCTGATGCATGAAATCTGTAATTGCCCTTTTTAAAAAAGATCTTTTGCTGGAGTTCCGCCAGCAATACACGTTATATGGAATCATATTATATGTGGCCAGTACCATTTTTGTATTGTTTTTGGCTATGGGGCAGCCCGAAGACCATGTCTGGAATGGGCTTTTCTGGATGATCCAGCTCTTTGTTTGCGTAAATGCGGTTGCAAAAAGCTTTTTACAGGAAAGCAGGGGACGCCTGCTTTATTTCTATTCCATTGCCGGTGCCCGTGATTTTATCCTTTCCAAACTGTTATTCAACATGCTGCTGATGGCTGTTTTAAGCCTTATTTCCTGGGTTTTATTCGGCTTACTACTAGGAAACCCGGTACAGAACGGAGCCCGGTTTATGGGCGTGGCGGTATTAGGCGGACTAGGACTAAGCCTTGTTTTCACCTTTTTATCCGCCATTGCAGCCAGGGCTCAGCAAAATGCAGCCCTGATGGCTATCCTGGGTTTCCCGTTAATTATTCCTCAAATTTTACTGATGATGAAATTGGCCAATACCGCTTTTAGCCAGGTTATCCAGGACAGCCTGGGTATGATCGTTCTGCTGCTGGCGGGCCTGGACCTGCTGGTAGTAGCCCTGGCCATTATTCTGTTTCCGTTCCTCTGGAAAGACTAAGCCCGGGCAGCCGGGTGGGGCGGCTTTGCCCCTTCTTGCATTTCCCCTAATTTTGCGGCACTTATACGACTCTATGCGATTAGCCTGGTGGAAAATTCTTTGTATCGTACAGCTGCTGATTATTTCTGTAGCCGGATTATTGGGCGATGTTCCTGCCAAACCCATTCTCAATGAAACCATCCGCAATTATTATTTCCATGTTCCGATGTGGTTCGGGATGATGATCTTTTTTATTGTATCGGTGGTTTTTTCTGTGAAATACCTTCGCTCCGGCAACCTGGAACACGACATAAAAGCGGTGGAATTTGCCAATGTGGGCTTGTTATTCTGTGTATTGGGATTAAGCACCGGTATGATCTGGGCTAACTATACCTGGGGAAAGCCCTGGAGCAATGACCCCAAACAGATCGGTGCCGCCATTGCTTTCCTGATTTACTTTGCTTACCTGGTGCTCCGGAACTCCATGCTGGATCCTGATAAACGGGCAAAAATCGGGGCGGTATATAATATTTTCGCCTTCGCAATGCTCTTTCCAACTATTTGGATCATTCCCCGGTTATTGGAAAGCCTACACCCGGGTGGCATGGGCAACCCGGCACTAAACCCGGGCGATGTAGACAGCCGGATGAGGTACCTGTTTTATTTCATTGCATTTCCCGGGTGGACACTGGCAGGCGTATGGATCGCAAGCCTCCATATCCGGCTCAAAAAATTGGAAGAAAAAAAACTGCAACATGCGTAATATAAAATGGATGGCATTATTCGCCGGTTTGTTCTTAACCGGCAGTTCCCTGCTCGCACAAAGCCCGATGAACGAGGATGCACCGGTTCAGATGGCGGATGGCCTCCATGCAAATGGTAAAATCTATGTGGTGGTAGCGGTAGTAATTACCGTTGTTACCGGGGTTATTTTGTATTTGATCCGGCTCGACAGAAAAATCAGCCGGCTGGAAAAAGAAGGCTGAGATTTATTCGTTATAGGTTCGTATCCTTTCAGCGATTGCGTAAACACATATAAAAACACATTCAAAAACGAACAACATGTCTGGACATCAAGAGTACAGCTTCTTTGGAGCAGTAGAGAAGAGCTTTGACAAGGCAGCCAAGTTCACCAACTGGGATCCGGGAATCCTTGAACAAATTAAACAGTGTAATTCCGTTTACCGGATGCATTTCCCGGTTAAAATCGGCGATCAGATTGAAGTAATCAAGGCTTATCGGGTGCAGCATTCGCACCACAAAACACCTTGTAAAGGAGGAATCCGTTTTGCAACAGCGGTGAACCTGGATGAGGTGATGGCACTGGCCGCACTGATGACCTACAAATGCGCTATTGTAAACGTACCCTTCGGGGGAGCAAAGGGGGGTATCTCTATCGACCCCAAAAAATACACTGCCTATGAGCTGGAGAAGATAACCCGCCGCTATACCCATGAACTGATCAAAAAGAATTTTATTGGTCCGGGTACGGATGTTCCGGCACCGGATTATGGAACCGGTGAACGTGAAATGGCCTGGATCCTGGATACCTACATGAGTATGAAACCGGGTGAGGTAGATGCCCTGGGATGCGTAACAGGAAAGCCGGTAACACAGGGAGGAGTACGAGGTCGTCGGGAAGCAACCGGCCTGGGTGTATTTTATGGCATCCGCGAGGTCTGCAATATGCCCGATGTAATGCAACGGTTGGGGCTTGATCTTGGCATTGAAGGTAAAACAGTGGTAATACAGGGACTTGGAAACGTGGGCTATCATGCTGCCAAGTTTTTCCGGGAAGGTGGTGCAAAGGTTATTGCGATCGCAGAATTTGAAGGCGCTATCATGAACCCCGATGGCTTGAATGAAGACGAAGTATTCCAGCACCGTAAAAAGACCGGCTCTATCCTGAATTTTCCAGGGGCCTTAAACCTGGCTAATTCAGACGATGCACTGGAACTTGATTGTGAAATCCTGATTCCTGCCGCTTTGGAAAATGTAATTAACGGAGAGAATGCCCCCCGTATTAAAGCCCGCGTGATAGGAGAAGCTGCCAATGGGCCGCTTACCCCCGAAGCCGATGAGGTATTTGCGGCAAAAGGCACCCTGGTAGTACCGGATATGTACCTGAATGCCGGCGGCGTAACGGTATCATATTTCGAATGGTTGAAAAACCTGAGCCATGTACGGTATGGCCGATTGGAAAAACGATTTACCGAGAATCAGAATAAAAACATTCTGAACCAGATCGAAAACCTGACAGGTAAAAAAGTAGCCGAAAACCATAAGATCATGATAGAACATGGTCCGGATGAGGTAGACCTGGTATATTCCGGATTGGAAGAAACCATGATAACTGCTACCCGTGAAATCATGGATTGCTGGAAAAATAATCCGTCGATTCCGGATATGCGTACCGCGGCTTATGTGGTTGCGATTAACAAAGTAGCTACCAGTTACGAGGAACTCGGAATTTTCCCTTAACTGGTAGGTGTCAGATACATGTTAGAACATGTATCTGACACCTTACAAATACTCCGGCAACTCTGTCAGCAAGCTTAACCGGCCATTGGAACGGTGATATCCTACACAGTCTTTTCCATTGGTGATCACCAGAAAAGGAACGGGAATAGCCAGGTTGTACCGAAGAATCTGATGCAATACCGATTCGGTGAGCGGCACTTCCATCGCCTTACACTCCACCATCAGCCAGGGCTGGTGCAAGCGGTCGTATACCAACAGATCAAACCGCTTATTCAACTCCCCTAATTTCACAGTCTTTTCCACTGCAATAAATGAACTGGGATATTGCTGCACCTGAACCAGGTATTGCAGGAAATGTTGCCGTACCCATTCCTCGGGAGTCAGCACCAACCATTTTTTGCGTATGGAATCAAACAGGAATCGCTGGCCCTTTTCTTCTTTCCATTGTATCGTATGAGGGGGATACTCTATCCTGATCATTTACCAAAGCTATGATTCGAAAATCGTATATTGCCAAAATTGAGTTTTTTGAAAGGAAAATATTGCAGCCATGAAAACAAAAGATGAAATCGTACAAAACTGGTTGCCCCGTTATACCGGTCAGCCACTCGAAAAATTCGGCAAATATATCCTGCTTACCAACTTCAGCAATTATGTAGATTGGTTTGCCAAATGGCATAAGGTAGAAGTAATTGGTATAGGAAAACCCATGCAATGTGCAACCGCAGAAGATATTACCATCATCAACTTTGGAATGGGAAGTCCTACTGCAGCTACCGTAATGGATCTGCTCACAGCAATTGAACCCAAAGCGGTATTATTCCTGGGAAAATGTGGAGGGCTGAAAAAACGCAACAAAGTGGGCGACCTGATCCTACCCATTGCGGCCATTCGTGGTGAAGGAACGTCCAATGATTATTTTCCCCCGGAAGTACCTGCCCTACCCGCTTTCGCCCTTCAAAAAGCAGTGTCCACCACTATTCGCGATTATGGCGTGGATTACTGGACCGGTACCGTTTACACCACCAACCGCCGGGTTTGGGAACATGATGAAACATTTAAAGAATACCTGCAAAAAGTTCGGGCCTATGCCATTGATATGGAAACGGCCACTATTTTTTCCGTAGGCTTTTTTAATAAAATACCCACCGGTGCACTGTTGCTGGTCAGTGATTCACCTATGATTCCGGAAGGCGTTAAAACGGAAGAAAGTGATAAAAAAGTTACCACCGAATTTGTAGAACGACATATAAGGATTGGCATCGATTCACTGAGGCAGTTGATCAACGATGGGTTAACTGTAAAACACCTTCGTTTTTAACCATAAAAATCAACACCATGCGGGTTTACATGAGTTGTTTTCTGCTGCTTACATTAACGTTCATAAGCGGATGTAAATCCGGCTCCCGCACATCGGCATCCGGGCCACTTATTGGAAAGCTGGTAATCAGTGAAATCTGTAATCACTTTGTAGTAGCTGTTGAATCAGGAAAAATAGACCCGGCCAAATTGACCGGGCATTTCAGAGACGAAAAACGGGCTGCCGAATTTACCCGGGTATTTACGGTAGTAAACAGTTGCAGTTTTGCGCAGGCAGGTATAAAAGAAGGCGATCGTTTTTATTTTGAGACAACCCCCGCAAGAATAAACCAAGACTGTATGGTTTGCATGGCATATTATCCTACACCGGCAGCCAGCTTATCCATTATCAACATTAAAAAAATCAATCCCTGAAATGGCCGGTCCGCTTCCCTTACTGGCTGTTCATAACCTGCAAGTGGGCTTTAAGCAGCAGCAGGAAATACGCCCCGCTTTAAAAGGCATCAGTTTCGAGGTACACCGTGGTGAAATTGTTGCCATTGTAGGGGAATCCGGTTCAGGCAAATCAGTTAGCTCGCTTTCCATTTTACAACTCCTGCCTAAACAAATAACCAAGTACCAGGGGGGCCAGATTTTATTCAGCCGCAACGGGCAGGAAACAGCAGATATGCTTCAACTTTCCGAATCGGCACTTCGGAGGGTCAGGGGAAAGCATATATCGATGATTTTTCAGGAACCCATGTCGGCCTTAAACCCGGTGTTCACCTGTGGAAATCAGGTAATGGAAGCCATTCGTACACATACCCCTTGTAGCAGGTCGGCTGCAAGAAAAAAAACCATTGAGCTGTTTCGGAAAGTACGCCTGCCCGATCCGGAAGAACTGGTAAAAAAATACCCCCACCAGTTAAGCGGAGGACAAAAACAGCGGGTCATGATTGCCATGGCCATTTCCTGTGCGCCTGCTCTCCTGATTGCAGATGAACCAACCACCGCACTTGATGTAACCGTACAGCAAAACATATTACAATTGCTCGCCAACCTACAGGCACAAACGAATATGGGCCTCCTGTTCATTACACATGATCTGGGGCTTGTTCGTGATTTTGCACACCGTGTAATTGTATTGTACAAGGGCGAAATTGTTGAGTACGGACCTTGCCAGGAAGTATTTTCCAATCCCGCGCATCCCTACACAAAAGCCCTGCTGGCCTGCCGGCCCATCTTGTACAAAAAAGGGCAGGTATTACCGGTAGTGGACGATTTTTTAACCAGTTCCTCCATTGCTTTCCCGGAAAAAAATGGGCTGCAACACCCTTCACCGGTTAATTCAGCCAACGACCAGCAGGTGCTGTTACAGATAAATTCACTGAAAGTCTGGTATCCTAAAAAAACAGCGCTATTCGGGAAGCCGCTTTCCTTTACCAAAGCAGTAGATGAGCTTTCTCTTGACATTTACAAAGGAGAAATCTTAGGGATCGTGGGAGAATCGGGCTGCGGAAAAACCAGTTTGGGACGTGCTTTACTGCAACTGGTGCCGATTACCGGCGGTACGGTTCTGCTGGAAGGAAAAAACCTGACGGCATTACCCAAAAAAGAATGGCGGGATCTGCGAAAGCAGCTACAGCTGGTATTTCAGGATCCCTATGGATCACTCAACCCCCGACGCACCATTGGTGAAGCTATCCGGGAAACACTGGCCGTACATCAACCAGCATTACCCATCAGCCGGCAAATAGAAAAAGTAACCGAGTTATTGGAAAGAGTTCACCTGCTGCCCGAACATTATAACCGGTATCCGCATGCCTTCAGCGGTGGACAACGACAGCGGATCGGCATAGCAAGGGCCCTGGCGCTGGAACCCCGATTCATTGTTTTTGATGAAAGTGTAAGCGCGTTGGATGTAAGTGTACAGGCCCAGGTTTTGAACCTGATCAATGAATTGAAAGCAGTATATGGCTTTACTGCTGTTTTTATAACCCACGACCTTGGCGTGGTGCAATATATCAGTGACCGGATAGTAGTAATGGACCGTGGTAAAATTGTAGAAATAGGTGATACTGAGCAGGTTATAAATAATCCTTCAAGTCCCGTCACCCGCCGGTTGCTGGATGCTCTTCCAGGAAAAGGGAACTTTGCGAGGTAAATAATAAATCCTACCTTTGCACCCATTTAAACATCATGCCGTAACATGATAACAAGTCCGGAGCCGTAAGTCCGGGTTGTACAAGACACCTAGCTCTCCCGGAATTTCGATTTGTGTCGTGTGGCTGATGGTTGTAAAACCATTTTATACATGAAGTTATCACAGTTTAAGTTCGATCTCCCCCTCAACCTTATTGCCCAGAACCCTGCGAAAAAAAGAGAAGACAGCCGTTTAATGGTTGTACATCGCAAAACCGGTAATATCGAAAACAAGACTTTTCGCGATATTCTTGATTATTTTGACGACAAGGATGTATTTGTGGTAAACAATACGAAAGTTTTTCCGGCGCGTATGTATGGACGCAAGGAAAAAACAGGGGCAAAAATTGAAGTTTTTTTGCTTCGTGAATTGAATAAACCCAACCGCCTCTGGGATGTAATTGTAGACCCGGCGCGTAAAATCAGGGTAGGTAACAAACTTTATTTTGGAGAAAATGACGAGTTGGTAGCAGAAGTAATTGATAATACTACCAGCCGCGGACGTACCATCCGTTTTTTATGGGAAGGTACGGATGAGGAATTTCGTCAAATGCTGGAGTTTCTGGGAGAAACCCCGCTTCCCAAGTACATCAAGCGTAAGCCGGATGAGGAGGATAAAGAGCGGTACCAGACGGTATATGCCAAGCATGAGGGAGCGGTTGCTGCTCCTACCGCTGGTCTGCATTTCAGCAGGGAATTAATTAAGCGCCTGGAGATCAAAGGGGTGCGTTTTGCGGAAGTTACGCTCCATACCGGCCTTGGCACCTTCCGCCCGATTGAAGTGGAGGACCTGTCCAAGCATAAAATGGATGCGGAATATTACCGAATAGATGAAATGGCCTGCCAGATCGTGAACAAGGCTAAAACCAATAATCATCGGATCTGTTCGATTGGTACTACTACCATGCGTGCGATCGAGTCTTCCTTTACGGCAGAAAAATTATTGAAACCTTCAGAAGGCTGGACCAATCATTTTATCCACCCACCTTATGAGTTTTCTATTGCGGATGCACTGGTTACCAATTTTCACCTGCCCAAAACCAGTCTTTTGATCATGACCTGTGCATTTGCGGGGTACGATCTGGCCATGGAAGCCTATAAAAAAGCTATTAAGGACAAGTATCGTTTCTTCAGTTATGGCGATGCGATGCTGGTGATTTAACAGATAGGTTTGGAATAATTCATATTCTGTTTTTATATTCATAGGATGAAAGCAATTCAATCGAAGGCGTTCATCCTATTTTTTTTGATGACAACCCTAAGCTTAAGCCTGTGCGCACAGGATGTATTTGATTTATACCCGGCAGATTCTATTCCGAATTCCAGGCCGGGAACCCTGGTTGAAAAAACAGAAAACAATGGCAGTGGCCGATTGATCATTTCCGGGGTCAGCAAGCCCACCCTTACTGTTTATTTACCGGATGCTTCCAAGGCAAATGGAACGGCGGTGATTATTTGTCCGGGTGGCGGTTACCGGGTGCTGGCGGCTGGTCATGAGGGAGCGGAGGTAGCAAAAAAATTCAATGAATGGGGTGTTACTGCATTTGTTCTAAAATACCGGTTGCCCTCGGATGAAATCATGGAGAACAAAACAATCGGGCCATTGCAGGACGCTCAGCGGGCTATTCAGTTTGTTCGGGAAAAAGCCAAGCTCTGGCAATTGAATCCGAAGCAAATTGGAATTATGGGGTTTAGTGCAGGCGGACACCTGGCCGGTTCAGCCACGGTTCATTTTGACCAGGCTTATATCAGCAACCCGTTAAAAACATCCTTACGGCCAGATTTTTCCATCCTGGTTTATCCGGTGATTAGTTTTGGAGATGAGTTTGCGCATAAGGGAAGCCGGGAGGCTTTATTAGGCAAGGAGCCAGACCCTGCACAGGTTAAGTATTTTTCACTGGAAAACCAGGTAACCAAAAAAACGCCGCCGGTTTTCCTGGTGCATGCGAAAGACGATCGTACGGTTAAGCTTGATAATAGCCTGAAATTAATGGAGGCGCTGGAGAAAGCGAAGGTTAAACATGATATGTACACCTACGAAAAAGGCGGACACGGATTTGGCATGAATAATCCGACCAGCGATGTGGAGTGGATGAAATTCGTATACCAATGGATGTTTGACCAGGACCTGATCCTGAAAAAACGGTAAACGCGTCAGACAGGTGTTAGAACAGAGTTCTAACACCTGTCTGACGTCTACAATCCAAACAAGCCCGTATTAAGGAGTTGCAGTGTTTGCTGCTTATACGCAGAAGGAATCAAAAGAGATACATTGTGCCGGCTGCCCCCATAACTTACCATTCGAACAGGCACCTGCTTCAGGGAATCAAATAAACGACTCAACACATCCTTGGTTTCCGCAATTTCATTACCAACAATAGACACAATACTCTGCTCCCGATCTACCTCAACCGTTCCAAACGGTTCCAACTCCTTCACAATTTCTTTGAGATAAACATCACTGTCTATAGTAACCGAAACCGCTACTTCTGAAGTAGTAATCATATCAATCGGTGTCCGGTACTTTTCAAATACTTCAAATATCTTCCGCAGGAATCCGTACGCCAATAACATACGGCTGCTTTTAATTTTAATAGCAATAATGCCATCCTTCGCCGCAATCGCTTTCACGCCAACCGATCCTGCTTCCTGCGTAATGGTTGTTCCTGCAGCTTCCGGCTGCATGGTATTAAGGAGTTTTACAGGAACCCGCTCCTGTTGCGCAGGCCAGATACAGGTAGGATGTAGAATCTTTGCTCCGAAATATGCCAGCTCGGCCGCTTCTTCAAAACTTAATTGTTCAATAGGAACCGTTTTGTTCACCACCCGCGGATCATTGTTGTGCATGCCGTCAATATCGGTCCATATCTCACATACCGTACTATTAGTAGCCGCCGCTACTAAAGAAGCGGTATAATCACTTCCCCCCCTTTTTAGATTGTCGACCTCACCTCGGGCATTCCGACATATATACCCCTGGGTTATAAATAGTTTTTTGGAAGCCTGTAATTCCAGGATGGCATTCAGCTTTTTGCGGATTACCCCTACCTGTGGCTCATCGTTGGCATCAATACTCATGAACTCCAACGCAGGCAACAATGCATGCTCAATACCCTGCTCCTCCAGGTAAACGGAAAACAATTTCGTGCTCATCAATTCTCCCTGCGCCAGGATATCTTTATTCAACGCATCATTGAAAGAGATCTTCGTGATAATATTCAGAAACTCGAAATGCTCACTGATCTGTGCCGTAGCTTTAGCTCTTGTATCTTCTTTTTTCAGCAAATCGAGTATAAACTGTTTATAGTGTGCTTCCAGTTGGTCGACAATTTGTTTGGCCCCTGCTTTGTCGCCTTTTGAAAGTGCATCGCCGATAGAAACCAATGTATTGGTAGTACCGCTCAAGGCGCTCAGTACTACAATTTTAGCTTCCCCGTCTTTGGTTATTAACTGGGCCACCTGGTGCATTCTTTCCGGTTTCCCAACAGAGGTACCGCCGAACTTCATTACTTTCATCAACAGTTGAATTTGCGAACGATGTCAACTAGAACCGTTCTTTAAAAAATATTAAACAAAATCGCCCAATTTCTGATCAGGCGGCAGCAAAATTACACCAATCGTAGTGGAATTGAAAATTTTTGCGCCAGTGATTGAAGATCATCCATTACAGCGTCTAAAAGAGGAATACCTGCCGCTTTTCGAAGGGCTTCCAACTCCCGCTCCGGATCACCGGGTACCAGAACAGCCGCTGCGCCTTCTACGGTTTTTGCTCCTCTGAATCGACGGATCCATTGATCCATATCTTTTTTGAAATCTGTAGCCGGACGAAAAGCATCGATTCGCATAGCTCCGAAAAAATGACCAATTCCTTTCCCGGGCATATCGGAAGGCATGGGTACATAAGCCGGAAAGGGCGGCACCCAGGGTCCATAATTAGCCCCACTTAACACTGCTGAAAAAATATCTACGATTGCGCCCAATGCATATCCTTTATGGCTTCCATGTTCCCGGTCGCCGCCCAACGGCAGTAATGCGCCGCCTGTTTTCAATGCATGTGCATCGGTGGTTGCATTTCCGGCTGCATCCTGGATCCAACCGAGGGGTGCTTCCAGGTTTTTCCGTTGCAGAATTTCAAGCTTGCCATTGGCCGCAGTGGTGGTGGCCATATCTGCCACAAAAGCGGGTTCCTCACCGGCCGGAATTGCCACACAAATCGGATTGGTTCCTAAAAGACGTTCGGTTGAAAAAGTAGGCGCCACCAATGCACTGGCATTGGTCATACTGATACCGATCATCTCCTCTTCCAACGCCATCATTGCATGCCAGCCGGCGATGCCATAATGGTTACTGTTTTGTACACTTACCCAGCCGGTACCTACTTCGGCGGCTTTTTTCATGGCAATTTTCATGGCAAAAGGGGCCACTACCAAACCCAGCCCGCTATCTCCATCCACCACTGCCGTACTGGGTGTTTCATGAATTACACGGATAGCAGGTTGTGCATTCACCCTGCCGGCCTCCCACAAACGAATGTATCCGCTTAAGCGAGCAATGCCATGAGAATCAATTCCTCTCAAATCAGCACTTAATAATACGGTGGTTGCTGTTACTGCATCTTCTTCCGAACAACCGATCGATCTAAATAATTGCCTGGTAAAACTGACCAGGGTTTCGTATGGAACCAATGTTTCAGCCATGCTGCAAAGAAACAATAAAAAAGGTGCACCGAACTTGGTGCACCCAGTATAAAAATTGCCTAACCAATCAAAAAGGAAGATCATCTCCACCATGGTCCATGCTAACTGGTGCAGGACTACCCTGCTGCCCCGTTGAAGCGGCTGGTGCATATCCTCCCCCTCCCTGGTTTTCCGGACGTGCACCCAGTAATTGAACATTCAGTACACGCATAGAAAGAGATGCCCCGGTTGAACCATCATTTTTCGCATAGGTCCGCACTTCAGGCGTTCCTTCCACATACACCTGTGTGCCTTTTTTCAGGTAAGGAGCCACTGCCGTACGATCTGACCAATACGCACAATCCACCCAAATCGTTTTATCCTGCTGGTTGCCCTGTGCATCCCTATACCGCTCCGTATGCGCTACGGTAAAATTCATCACAGAACGTCCGTTTACATTATTCACGGTGCAATCTCTACCGAGATTTCCGATAACCTGAAGCTTGATCATAACTTAACAATTTTAGCTACGTAATTAATAGTTTGAACCGGCAATATACGCTAGCCATGCGCACCAAAAAACCGCGCTTTAACCCTTGTTGATAACTTTGTTTTACTCCTCTTCGGCAGTAGCAGACCCGGCTTCAATTAATCGCCCAAAAAAGACCGCGTTCATAAACAGTTTACTGCCTCCCAGCCAATAGGCCCTGAAATTGGGATTATCGCCGATACAGATAATCCGGCCATTGCCACTTGTCTGCACCAACACAGCCGCAGATTTTTTTATTACATCCAGGTTTTGCTGCGTAATAAATCCGCTTGCCAGGGGCTGACTACCATATTGGATCGGTGCGGCAAACGGGTTAGCAGGAAGTTTCATAAACACATTATTCTGTTTGAACAAATACATAAAATCCTGCTCGTATCCATAGGCCAAAGGATGTGTCTGGTCGGCCTGCACCTGTAAAATAGCGCCCCTTACCTGTTGTGCGCCTACGATTGCCGAACGTTGTGCATAAGGATATTGTTTTGAACTATCCAGCACCGGTGCTGTTTTTTTAAATTCCAGCTTTACCAACCCGGCTTGTTTGGCCCATTCTATGGCATCCTCGGTTAAAATAAGGGTTCCGCCTGCCTGTACCCAGGTTTTTAATTTTTCTGTCTGGAAAGTTGAATAACTACCCCCTACCAGCACCATGGCAGTATAGCCCGATAAATTGATCCGATTAAAAACCGGGGCTTCCAGCATGGATGGAGGCATAGCAAATCGCTGATCCAACAGGTGCCAGACCTCCCCCGCATCCAGCGCACTAACCCCGGCTCCCACCAGCAGCGCAATGGAAGGCAATAGTACAGGCTGTAATGAACGGCTTCCCAAATCAACGCCCCCGACCGACATACCGGTTGAAATCCCTTCCACATTAATGCCATTCAAACGGGCTTCTTCTTTAAGTAAGGAAAGCAATTCGCTGCTTGATTTTGTTTGGAGCTGCACCGGTATCAGTAGTGAACCCAAGGGGAAATTTTTCGGTTGCCCGTTGACGGTAGCTGTAAAAGTTTTGGTAGCTACCCGCATAACAACTCCCTGTTTCAATAAACTATTCAACATCCTGGGCGCATAATACTCACTCCATTCAAATACATAGGCATAGGCAGAAGAATCTGCCAATAGCTGTCCTTTTGAACTTTGCCAGGCAGTAATCGGCGCTGCTTTTACGGCAGCCAGCTGTGCAGCAGTTAGCGCACTGTTCTTCAAACCCATTGCCATGGTCATTGTCCAGGCGGTAATATCATAAAACAAACTATCCTTGTAAGCGGGAATCTTTTCAAAAAAAGTTTGAATCAATTTGTATTGGGGTTGTTCGGTCCGCACCAGGTAGCTACTGCCCTTTTTGAACTTCTCTTTACCTATAGCAAGATCCTGCTCTAACCGTTCCACATTAATTTCATGGCGCTGCAGCATTTCCACAAAAATGCCTGTTCTTGCTTCGTCGGCTTCATTTCCGAATATCCAGCCCTTCACCGCAGCCGCTTTGGCATCTTTTGCCATCTGCTGGTAAAAAGATCGCTGGTACTGCAATAACTCTATTCGCATAGCACGGGCAGCAGCCAGTGTTGATAAGGTAGTAGTGAACTGGTTTCGGATGGTGAAAGGAAACGTCAAAACGCCGTTGATGCTTTGCTGCGCATGGCCCCGTGAAGAGGCCTGTTCAAATAAAATTCCGATACATCCCTGTGCATCCGGATACGTGGATCCTTTTCCATAATAAAAATCGTCATAGCCTTCTTTGGTATAATACAGAGAACCGATTTTATCGAGGTAGTTCGCATGAAAATTGGCAATGGCCTGGGTAAGTTCCTGGTTTTTTACAGGTGTCAGCGGATTTACCCGGCTTGGTTCGCCGGGCTGAAAAAAGAAGGTAGCATCCGTTCCCATTTCATGGTGGTCGGTAAGAATATTAGGCCGCCATTGCTGGTATATTTTTAAGCGGTGCTGGCTTTCGCGGTGTTGGGCTGGCAGCCAATCGCGGTTAAGGTCGAACCAATAATGATTGTATCGTCCGCCCGGCCAAACCTCGTTAAACTCGCGCGATGCCGGGTCTGTAACCAGATTTGCACTGCGGTGCATATTGGCCCAGGTAGCAAACCGATTAAGACCGTCTGGGTTAAAGGAAGGATCCAGCAAAATAACCACTTCTTTCAGTAAAGAATCAATGGCTGGTCCGGTTGCTGCAGCCAGGTGATAGGCCGTCAACAACGCTGCATTAGCACCACTTGGCTCATTTCCATGAATGGAAAAGCCCTGGTAAACTACGGCAGGCATTTGCTCATATGTCAAATTACCGGTAAATCCGGGATCACTAAGCTTCCGGTGTTCTTCCCGGATGGATGGCAGGTTTCGGTGATTTTCCGGGCTTGTAATCGTCAGCAATACCTGTTGCCGGGCTTCATAACTGGTACCCATTACCTGCAATTGAATACGGTCCGGCACTGCTGCGGCCAGTGCTTTCATATACAGTACCAACCGGTCGTGTGTAATATGCCACTCTCCTACTTTATGACCGATTACCGCTTCCGGTTTCGGAACTGCCGGATTATAGGTTTGAGCAGCCGGCAGATAATAAGCGAGCTCCTGCGACTGGCCAACGAATCCGGCCAATACCCAAAATACGAATATATTTTTTTTCATATGTGTTTGATCTGAGTGGGAAGATAGGGAAAAGGGGGAAAGCAGAAAGGGGGGAGGGAGGAGGGGAAGGTTGGGAAGTTCGTATATTTGTATATTCAATTCAGAGCAAATGAGCAGAAAAGGCAAAGTGCTGGTAGCGATGAGTGGCGGTATAGATAGTACCGTAACTGCACTGATGTTGCACGAGCAGGGGTATGAAGTAGTTGGCATTACCATGAAAACCTGGGATTATGCCAGTTCCGGCACCAGTAAAAAAGAAACGGGTTGTTGTAACCTGGATTCCTTCAACGATGCCAGAATGGCTGCCGTACAACACGGGTTTCCGCATTTCGTATTGGATATCCGGGAGGAATTTGGCGACTTTGTGATCGAAAATTTCGTGGACGAATACCTGGCCGGGCGCACCCCCAATCCCTGCGTTATGTGCAATACCCATATCAAATGGCGGGCCCTGCTTAAACGGGCCGATGCCCTGGATTGTGAATTCATTGCAACCGGCCATTATGGAAATATTCACCAGCATAGCAATGGTCGTTATTATATCAGCAAAGGGCTGGATGAAACCAAGGACCAGAGTTATGTGCTATGGGGATTGCAGCAGGATCTTCTGAGCAGAACCCTTTTACCCCTGGGCAATTTCCGCAAAACCGAAATCCGCCAGATGGCCCACGATTTTGGTTACCCCGAACTGGCCAAAAAAGCAGAAAGCTATGAAATCTGTTTTGTACCCGATAACGACTACAGGGGCTTCCTTAAAAAGAAAGTAACCGGCCTGGAAGAACGGGTAGATGGAGGCCTGTTTGTCGACAAATCGGGCAGGATTCTGGGCAAACACAAAGGGTATCCGTTTTATACCATCGGTCAAAGAAAAGGGCTGGATATTGCGCTGGGCAAACCCGTGTATGTAACCGGAATTTTTCCCGAAACCAATACGGTAATGCTGGGTGATGAAGAAGACCTGAACCGTTCGGTTATGCAGGTAAATAAAATCAACTGGATAAAGTACGAAGGGGTCAGCGAGGCAATGGAAGCTACCACTAAAATCCGTTACAAGGATAAAGGCGCCCTTTCTACCCTGCACCCAACAGCAAACGGCGTAGAAGTTCGTTTCTTTGAAGAAGTAAAAGGCATTGCACCCGGACAAAGCGCTGTGTTCTATGAAGGAAATGATGTGATCGGGGGTGGTATTATTCAACGCCCGGTTATTGATCTTACCGGGCAATAAACCAATAGGAAAATCGTTACATCGCTATGAAAAAAGGAATTGGAAGTATGCTCTTACTGGCAGGTCTGACCATGCTGGTTTCCTGCGGTAAAGAATCGGCCGAACCTGATTACGAGGATGCTTCCGATTATATGGCGCTGGAACCAGGAAAGACCATTCTTTACCAGCTCGATTCCATTGTCAAAAAACCGTTTAACGACACGGCATTTTTAACCATCAGCTACCAGGCAAAAGATGTGGTAGATGCAGAAATAACGGATAACCTGGGCCGAAGCAGCTGGCGGGTATTTCGTTACCTGCGCCCGGTAAACAGTACCAATGAACAGGATTGGGCCCCTAATATGACCTATATGATTACGCCCCTCAGAAAAGGAGTGGAAGTAATTGAAAACAACCTGCGCTTTCAAAAACTGATTTTCCCGATCGACCAGAATACGGTTTGGAAGGGGAATACGCATATCAATACTACTCCAGGCGGACCACTCGATTACCTGGATGCCTGGGAGTACAGCTATTCCGCTATTGGCGAAAGCTTCAGTCCCTTTGATACACCCATAGAAAACACCCTAACCGTATTACAGGCCGACGAAGCACTGGGTGTTCAAAATGAAAAACCGGAAGATCCTGACCTGGATGCTTATCGTACTTACAGCGTGGAAGTATATGCCAAAAACATCGGCCTTATTTACAAGGAACTGCGGTATTGGACCTATTCCGCCAGAACGCTTGATAACCTGGGCGCACCGGCACAACCCTTCCCTTATGGAAAAACCGAAGGTGGCGGTATTAAACTGCGCATGATCAGTCACCAGTAATTTTAGTTATACCCGTATAGCACTCAGGGCTGCTTCTTCTGAAAGAACTGGTGCATAAACAGGAATTGATAACGCACAGCAACGCTCCAGTAGTCCCAATTATGCGCCCCGGGCCGCGTTGTATAGTCATGCTGAATTTTTCTGTACAATAATTCCTGGTGCAGGCGTTCATTTACTTCATAAAAAAAATCTTCGGTGCCACAATCTACCAGTATGGCAGGTTTTCCGGGTTCAGCCAGGTGCAGGAGGTTAATGACAGTATGCTCTTCCCAGGTGTTTTTATGGTCGGCATATTTCCCCAACCGCTTCTCCATATCCCATTTTTTTGGAAAGGGACGGATATCCACTCCCCCACTCATACTTCCCGCTGCACCAAAAACATCTTTATGTTGCAATGCCAGGTAAAGCGCTCCATGCCCGCCCATACTCAGGCCGGTTATGGCCCTGCCAAGGGGCGATGCAATTGTTCTATACTGCTGATCCACCCAATTTACCAGTTCTTTTGAAACATAGGTTTCGTAGCGGTATGCAGGATCAACCGGGCTGTCCCAATACCAACTGCCAAACCCGCCATCCGGGCAAACCAGCAGCATGTTATAACGATCGGCCTCCTCTTTGATCTGTTCTGCCTCTTTGATCCAGCTGGAAAAATTTCCTCCGTAGCCATGTAGCAGGTAAACAACCGGGAACCGTTGCTGCGGCGATCGGTCATAGCTAGCCGGCTTTACAATTACTGCCTTAATATCTTTTTGCATGGAAGCACTTCGGGTCAGCACTGTATCAACCGTTGCGGCATACCCGATGGACTGCTGGATGAATACCAGCCCAATAAACAGGAAGATTACACGAACATTCATTCCATAAACCTACAAAATAATCAATCAACCAGAAGTTTCTATCCGGGTAATTGACGCAGGAGTGCAACAAACATGCTGTCGGCTTTCTGCTCATACCCGTTGAGCAATGCTACCTGAAGAGGTTGCAGGCCTGCCTGTTCTTTTAACCATTGGATCACCGCTTCATTTTCTTTCCGGAAAACCGAACAGGTTATATACAACAGGTAAGCACCCGGCTTTAATTTGGGAAGAAGGTTTTTAAGGATTTTTTTCTGAAGAGACGCATATTCATCGATCGCAGCCGGATCAAAAAAGCACAGGTTCTCCGGGTTTCGGCTCCAGGTTCCGCTACCACTGCAGGGCAGATCAGCCAGGATCAGGTCCTGTTCCGGCAACTGTTCATATTGTTCGCCGATTTTACCGCTTTTGGAAAGATCGGCTACAAATCCCTCATAGGAATAGAGGCCTGCCTGCTTAAAGCGTTGGTACAGGTTCTGCAGGATCGAAGGGCGTATATCGGTTACAGTTAGCGTTGCCCCGGGTAAACGATCGAAAAGCTGTATTGATTTTCCCCCACTGGCAGCACAGGCGTCCCATATCCTAAGTTCCTCCTGCTGGCGCAGCGCATCAAGCACCTGATCAACCACAGCGCCGGCATCTTGCGAATTCAGGTCCTGGATTACCAGTTCTTTGTTCAATTCAAAGAGCTCTTCCACCCGGGTTCCATTCGGAAGCCTGAACCGGTCTTTCGCTTCCTGTTTAAAGACCCAGCCCGAACGTTCCAGTTTTTTGGGAATCAGTTGTGCATAAGCCGGACGCACTCGAATAAACAAATCGGGCTGTTGCAGGTGTGAGCAGGCAAACAAAACCGGATCAATTCCTGCACTTAGTTCAGATTGCCAGGGAAATATACCCGCGGCCAGCTCTTGCTTCGAATACTCCTTGTCGTTAGCTACCATCGCCAGTTTTTCCTCTACTGAAAGCGAGGTACTTGAATTCCAATTGGGTTGCAGCGCATTTAACAAGGTGCCCGGTTCTGCGGAACACAGGAATAATGCTGCTACCATCCTTTCTTCTGCTGTCAACCAATGCAATGATTTACCCAGCCGGAACCAGCAATAACAAAGCTGCGCGATCTGTTTACGATCGCGCGAGCCATGTTTTTTATGGGAACTAAAATAGTTTTTCAGATAATGTACAAAGGGTAGTTCTCCCTTGTATGCCTGCACCAGTTGAACGGCAATACCTACATGTGCCCGTGCAAACATCAGAGTTCAAGCAGGGTCTTAACCGGATCCTTACCAAAGAGCAGTTGCTCCGGTTTTTCGAGTAACTCTTTCACCCTTACAAGAAATCCAACCGATTCTCTGCCATCAATAATACGATGGTCGTAACTAAGCGCCAGGTACATCATGGGTCTGATAACCACCTGGCCGTTAATTGCCATGGGGCGCTCTTCGATTTTGTGCATTCCCAGGATGGCTGACTGAGGAATATTAATAATTGGGGTACTCATCAGTGAACCGAATACCCCCCCATTGGTGATGGTGAAGGTACCGCCGGTCATTTCGTCGATGGTAAGTTTATTATCCCTTGCTTTGGTTGCCAGTTCCACTACTTTCTTTTCAATATCAGCCATACCCATACTTTCCGCATTCCGGATCACCGGAACCACCAATCCTTTGGGGGCAGAAACTGCTATAGAAATATCACAGTAATCGTGGTAAACAATTGAATCACCGTCAATATACGCGTTCACTGCAGGCCACTCCTGCAAAGCAAAGCATACTGCCTTGGTAAAGAAACTCATGAAGCCGAGGTTGACACCATGTTTTTCCTTGAACTTGTCTTTGTATTGCGTACGCAGGTTCATTACCGGGCCCATATCCACCTCATTAAAAGTGGTAAGCATGGCCGTAGTATTTTTTGCTTCTACCAGACGGCGGGAAATCGTTTTACGAAGATTACTCATCTTCTCCTTTTTCTCGTTCCTGGTAAAGAGTTCTGCGCCTGGTTTACGACCCGGGTTATTCAACGCTTCCAGCACATCATTTTTCAGGATCTTTCCACCGCTTCCACTGGCTGCTACCGATTTCGGATCAATTTTTTTATCGGCAATAATGGCAGCAGCAACCGGGGTAGCTTTTACCTCGTTGGAAACCGCCGTTACCGGTGCATTGGCGGCAGCAGGTTTTGCTGTTTCTTTGGCAGCACTTGCTTCTTTCGGAGCTGTACCGGCAACCGGTACCGCTATATCCGTATTAATGGAGGCAACTACATCTCCTATTTTGATCACTTCTCCTTCTTTCGCTTTTGGGCTGAACTGACCGGCTTCTTCCGCATTCAGTTCAAAGGTTGCTTTTTCACTTTCCAGTTCACAAAGCACTTCATCGCGCTGAACCAGGTCTCCTTCTTTTTTCAACCATTTTACAAGGGTTACCTCCGTAATTGATTCGCCTACGGTCGGTACTTTCATTTCAATTATGCCTTTACCCACAGCTTTGGCCGACGGTGCCGGGGCTGCTTCCTTTTCGGGTGGCGTATCGGCCGCAGTTCCCGCAGCAGTACCGGCATCCGCAGCAACAGGGGCTTCCGCGGCAATGTCAATTGACGCCACAATATCGCCGATTTTAATAGTGTCCCCTTCCGCTGCTTTAGTAACCAGTGTACCAGCCTGTTCAGCATTCAATTCAAAGGTTGCTTTTTCGCTTTCCAGCTCAGCAATTACCTCATCTCTCTGAACATAACTTCCATTCGGTTTCAGCCATTTAATAAGGGTTACTTCTGTAATGGATTCGCCAACTGTTGGAACTTTAATATCTATCATAAAGTCAAAATTCTAAAATCAACTATTAATAATCAAACGTCCTCCGTATTCTGCTTTCTACTTTAAATTGCAAAGGCCGTATCAATAATCTCCGCCTGTTCCTGGGCATGCACTTTCGCATAACCGGTGGCTGTGGAGGCACTGGGCTGGCGACTGATGACACCAAAATTGATGGTGGCGAGGTTCATTTTCAGGAAAGACGCGGCGCCCATATTAAGCGGCTCTTCCTGCACCCAGAACCAGGTAGCTTTATCGTATTTCTGGTACAAGGCATCGAGCTGTTTCTGTGGAAGCGGATACAATTGTTCTACCCGTACAATTGCTACATCCGTTACCCCGTCTTTCTGCTTTTTAGCTGCCAGGTCAAAATAAACCTTGCCGGAACAGAATAGTACTTTCCGAATTCCGGAAGCATTCTGTACAGATACATCATCCAGCACTTCTTTAAAAGAGCCATGGATGAAATCGTCTTTGGTAGAATAGGTATCTGGCAGGCGCAGATTTGCTTTTGGTGAAAAATTAATCATTGGCTTGCGGAAAGGCCAGGCTATCTGTCTTCTTAAAGCATGGAAGAAATTAGCTGCAGTGGTAATATTCGTAACCACCATATTCTGTTCGGCGCACATTTGCAGAAAACGTTCCATCCTGGCAGAACTGTGTTCAGGACCCTGTCCTTCATAGCCATGGGGCAATAACATAACTACCCCGTTCATCCGGTTCCATTTTTGTTCACCGGCCGCAATAAACTGGTCAATCATGGTTTGGGCACCGTTGCTGAAATCGCCAAATTGTGCTTCCCATAACACCAGGCTCAGTGGGTTTGCCATTGCATACCCATATTCAAAGCCAAGGACGCCGTATTCACTCAGGAAAGAATTGAATATCCTGAACTTACCGGTGGCACCCGGAATACGGCTTAACCTGTTATAGGCCTGGTTGTTTTGTTCATCTCTCAAAACAGCATGGCGGTGACTAAAGGTACCACGTCGTACATCCTGTCCGCTCATTCGCACATCATGCCCTGCTAGCAGTAAAGAGGCATAAGCCAGTAATTCACCGGTTGCCCAGTCAACCTTGCCTTCTTCCTGGAACAGTTTTACTTTATCCTGGATTATTTTTTCCACTTTTTTAAGCGGTTTGAAATCTTCCGGCCATTGCATCAGCTGATCAAATAAGAGGTCAAAATCAGCCGAACTAATAGCGGTAACCGGGGAAGCATCAAAATCCTCTTCCGTAGACCTGCGCAGGCTTCTCCAGGCTTTTTCAGGAAGCTGGTACTTATAAGGCAGGGGGTTTTGTTTTACTTCATCCAGCCGATCCTGTAAGTCGCTCCAGAATTTTTTCTCCATTTCCTGTGCCATTTGTTTGGCATCGGCTTCTCCGTTTTCTAGCAGAAAACTGGTATATACTTCCCTGGGATTGGGATGTTTATCAATGAGCGCATACAACCCGGGCTGGGTAAATTTCGGATCATCCCCTTCATTATGGCCATGTTTGCGGTAACAAACCATGTCTATGAAAATATCCTGGTTGAACTCCTGGCGATACCGGGTGGCTATTTCCACACATTTCACCACAGCTTCGGCGTCGTCTCCGTTCACATGCAGTACCGGAGCCTGAACAGTGGCAGCCAGTGAGGTACAGTAATCAGAGCTTCTGGCTTCATCAAAATCAGTGGTAAAACCAATTTGGTTATTGATAACGAAATGGATCGTGCCTCCTGTATGGTAGCCTTCGAGTTTGCTCATCTGCAAAACTTCGTACACAATACCCTGCCCGGCAATGGATGCATCACCATGGATCAGGATCGGCAAAATTTTGTCGTATTCACTCTCGTAAAGAACATCGGCTTTTGCCCTCGCAAACCCAACCACCACCGGGTCAACCGCTTCGAGGTGCGATGGGTTCGGACACAGTTTCAAATGAACTGTTTTTCCATCGGGCGTTTCAACATCAGAACTATACCCCATATGGTATTTCACGTCCCCGCTGCCCATTGTCTGGTCCATCATGGCCGTACCTTCAAATTCGCTGAAAATATGCTCATAGGTTTTACCCAGGATGTTAGCGAGGATATTTAACCGGCCCCGATGCGCCATTCCGATCACCACTTCCTGCACGCCTAAGGAACCGGCAGTATTGATGATGGCATCCAGTGCTGGAATGGTGGTTTCACCACCTTCGAGCGAAAATCTCTTTTGCCCGATGTATTTGGTGTGAAGGAATTTTTCAAAGATTACGCCCTGGTTTAGTTTCTCCAGGATTCGTTTTTCTTTGTCTATGGTCAGGGGCTGATGAAATTCTTTTTCCATGGCATTGGTCAGAAAATCAACCTTGCCCTGGTCACTGATGTATTTAAATTCGATACCCACTTTGGAGGCATAGGATTTCTCCATATGCGCCAATATATTCCGGAGGGTAGTGGTACCCAAACCAATGCGGTTGCCGGCATAAAAGTTTTTATCCAGGTCGGCCTCCGTAAAACCAAAAAAACCGAGGTCCAGGTTAGCGCCCCTGTCTTTGCGGGTACGAATCGGGTTGGTTTTAGCAATCAAATGCCCTTTATTCCGGTAACCCAGAATCATGCGGTAAGCAGCAATTTCTTTCCTGATATCAATATCGGCCGGCAGTTGAGCGGCGGGGGCACCCTTGGTGGCAGCCTGCTCCTGCCCATTGGCATGGCCCTGTTCTACGGCGAAATCAAACCCTTCAAAAAATTTCCGGAGCTCCGGGTCAACCGAACCCGGATCTTTTACAAAATCCTGATAGATCGATTCAATAAACGCTGGAGACGAATTGGTTATATAAGAAAAATCCTTCATATGGATAGCCCTTTTTACGGGTAAAAATTGGGTCAGCAAATATCGGGAAAAGAAGTGAAGAAAGCACGTACCCGAAGGAGGATACACGAATACAACCCTAAATTGCCGTTAATTTGCCAACGGATCAACTTAACGCTTCAACCTGCCTTTTTCTGCTTTTTTTATTTTTTTTAGTTTTTATTTTTTAGTTGTTGGTTTTACCATTACCTTTGCCGTCCAAAATTTAGAAGAATGGCTAATCATAAGGCAACCAAAAAAGATGTGCGTCAGGCAGCCAAACGCCGTGATAGAAACCGTTATTACGGTAAAACCACCCGTAACGCAATTCGTGATCTTAAGGCGACCAACGAAAAGAAAGCGGTTGACGAGGCTATGCCAAACGTAATCTCTATGATTGACAAGCTTGCCAAACGTGGCGTTATTCATAAGAATAAAGCTGCTAACCTGAAAAGCAAGCTGGCTAAGCGTGCCAATACCCTGGCAATGGCCTGATTTCAGTAAATTAAGATCTATCTGACCGAATATACGGGTCCAGTCTCCTGACTGGACCTTTTTTTGTTTATTTTCCCCGCCTAATTGCCCGGATATGCGACAATTCCTGCTAATCCCTCTTTTATCCCTGCTACTAGTTCCTTTTAATGGACGTTCCCAGAAAATTCCTTTTGAGCAATCAGGTGGTCAGGAAACCTCTACCTATGCCCAGGTAATCAGTTTCTACAAAGAACTCGATAAGCGATCCAAACGATTGCTGCTGAAAACAATGGGCCCAACCGATGCAGGGTTTCCGCTCCACCTGGTTATGTACTCGAATGATGGCAGCGCCGACCCGGCTACCTGGCACCAACAACAAAAAGTAGTTTTATTCATTTTGAATGGCATACACCCCGGCGAACCCGACGGAATAGATGCCAGCATGCTTTGGTTACGAGACCTGGTGGAGGGTAAAAAGTCGATTCCCGACAATGTAGCCCTTGCTTTTGTACCGGTATATAATATCGGGGGCGCCCTGAATCGCTCAGCGTATTACCGGGTAGACCAAAACGGACCGGCCGCTTTCGGATCCAGGGGAAATTCGCAGAACTATGATTTAAACCGCGATTTTATTAAAAACGATACCCGCGAGGCCCGCAGCTTTGTCCGGATCTTCCATTACCTGCAGCCCGATGTTTTCATCGACAACCATGTTTCCAACGGTGCAGACTACCAGCATATAATGACCCTAATTGCTTCACAGCACAATAAGCTGGGGGGTAAGATGGGAGAATTCATGAATCAGCAGTTTGAGCCGGGCCTCTATTCCCTTATGAAAAAAAAGGGCTACGACCTGATTCCCTACGTAAATGCCTTTGGCGATACCCCCGAATCGGGCTGGCCAGAATTTCTTGAAGGCCCCCGTTATTCGAGCGGATATGCTTCCCTGTGGAATTGTTTTGCTTTTGTACCCGAAACCCATATGCTGAAACCTTATGTGCAGCGCGTAAACGCTACCTATGCTCTTATGGAATCGTTTGTGCAGTTTGCATCCGCCAATAACCGTCAAATCAAAACCCTGATCAGGGAAACAACCGATTATCAGCGAACGGCAGAAACCTTTCCCTTGCAATGGAAACTGAACCGGGAAAAATGGACCGAGCTATTGTTTAAGGGCTTTGAAGCGGGCCGTAAACCCAGTGGTGTATCCGGATTGCCCCGGCTCTATTACGACCGCAGTAAACCATTTGAAAAGCAGGTTCGCTTTTTTAACCAGTACGATATTGCCCTGGAAATAAAAAAACCAACTGCCTATCTACTGCCGCAGGGCTGGTGGAGAGTGGTGGAATTATTACAACTCAACCGGGTTACGATGATTCCTCTTCAAAAAGATACCAGCATTGAAGTAGAATACTATAAAATACTTAATTACAGTACCTCTAACCGGGCATTTGAAGGCCATCACCTAAACAACAATATACAGGTCAGCACACACAAGGAAAAGATCCTGTTCAGAAAAGGCGATTGGTATATTCCTATGAACCAGCGCGCCAATCGTTTTTTGATGGAAGTGCTGGAACCCCAGGCCATGGATGCTTATTTTTCCTGGAACTTTTTCGATCCCATACTCGGGCAAAAAGAAGGCTACAGTTCCTATGTGTTCGAAGACACGGCAGAAAAATACCTGAAAGAACATCCTGAAGTACAGAAAGCATTGGAAGAAAAAAGAAATTCAGATACAGCATTTGCCAAATCCGCCGCCCAGCAACTCGACTTTGTATTCAGGAATTCGCCCTATTACGAACCCGGGCATAATCGCTACCCGGTGTTTCGCCTGCTGCAATAAGAATAAATTTAATGTGGGTCAACCAGTTTCCTACTGGCATTGTTAGCTACTTTTGAAACAATTGCTTGCGCCCATGAAACAAGTAGTACTAATCTGGCTGGCTCTTGCCGGTACCGGTTCAACATTTTTTTGGACCCACCAGCAGGACGGACAAACTGCCTCCGGCAACAAATACCGGATTGCAGTCAGTTACAGGAAAAACCTGCCGCATGGTTCCTATAAAAGCTGGTTTGACTCCAGCCAGTTAAGAGACCAGGGACAGTTTATAATGGGCATCCCCGACGGGGAGTGGAAAGGATGGTATAGAAATGGCCAGCCAAGATTTATCCGCACCTACAATGCCACCAAACTGCAACGGATCAAACAGGAAATAAAGAAACATCCCAAACATGTTTTACTGCCGCTGGCACTGGAGGCCCGGCAAAATAAAGCGGCGTTTACACAGGCCACTTCCCCGATTCAGTCGTTCTGGCATCTTTATGGGAAACGACACGAGGAAAATCCACCTGTTCCGGTAGATAGCCTGGTGCTTGCCAGCCTGCAGTTCAATGAACAAGCAGGCGACAATGCCTATATGGCGCCGTTCAAAGAATGCCTGCACCATGGCCTGTACATGAATTATTTTCCCAATGGACAGGCAAAGGACTCCGGTTATTATAAAAACGGTTTACGAGAAGGCCACTGGGAACATTGGCTGAGTAAGGGCTTGTTAAGGGCATCCGGCACCTATAAACACGGAAAAAGAAGCGGCACCTGGTCTTATTACGATCCGGAGGGCCGGATCCGTTCACTGGCCACCTATAACCGAAATGGAGCGTTGGTGCACCAACAATTTTATGACCCCTAGATCATTCGATTTTACGCAAATTGCCACTGCCTTTGAAGTCTGTGCGGATCGTAGGGTTGCCTTTATAACTAACATCCCCGCTGCCTTTTACATCTACTTCCAGGTTTTTGCTGGTATTTACGCTGGCATTTCCACTGCCTTTGATATCTACCAACGCTTCTTCCGACTGCAGCTCCACGGCATTCAGGTCGCCGCTTCCGGTACATTCCAGTTTCAGTTTACGGGTTTGTCCCTTTAGGGTAACATTTCCGCTGCCATAAATGGAGGCACTTAGTTCGGGTGCCATAATTTCAAGCCGGATATCACCACTTCCTTTGGTACCTACCTCAATAGGCTCATCGTTTTTTAATACAGATTCGGAAATAATATTACCAGATCCGTAAGAAAACACTTCCTTATAACGGGGGGCTGTTACTTTAATTCGGACATCCCGCGTTGGACGCAGGTTAAAGCCATTTTCAGTGGCTATTTTAAGGGTAGAGCCATCAATATAGGTTTCTATTTTAGCCAGGATATTCTCCTCCCCTTCCAGGGTTATACCCGCCTGGTCTCCGACCACCAACTCCACATCGAAACTACCTTTTTGCTCTACAGATTCAAAGGCCCCCGGCGTACGCGTATCGGTGGTAACATGGCCGTTGCCGTTTACTTTTTTACCGGTGTTAAAAACGCAGGCGGTCCAACTAAAACAGGCAATGGCCAATACTGTAAGAAATGCTTTCATGTGTGGTTGTTTCGTCAAAAAAACAAAAATATTTACAGTCTTAGACGCTCTCTGCCCTAAAAAGTTACCAGAAGCAGCAGCGCTGGAAAAAGATTGTAACTTTGCGCCACCATGACTGAAAAAATTCTGATCCTCGATTTCGGCTCTCAATATACCCAATTGATTGCCAGGGCTGTACGGGAGGCCAATGTATACTGCGAAATTATCCCATACCATAAACCATTTACGTATGAACCCGGCTTAAAAGGAATTATCCTGTCAGGATCTCCTTTTTCCGTTAACGACGAAAATGCCCCGGATGTGGATATTGCGGCAATGATTGCCCGCCTCCCCGTTTTAGGTGTTTGTTATGGTGCCCAGCTAACGGCTAAAAAATTCGGCGGCCGGGTAGAGAAAAGCAGTAAGCGGGAATATGGCCGCGCATTGTTACAAATCCGCCAGGAGGACCGGATTTTTACCGGCATGAGCCAACAAAGCCAGGTATGGATGAGCCATGCCGACAGTGTAAAAGAAATACCAGAAGGGTTCGAACTACTGGCAGATACGCAATCCATTCCGGTTGCTGCGTTTAAGAAAAAAGACGATCAACAAACCCTGTACGCGGTACAGTTTCATCCAGAGGTATACCATAGCATAGAAGGCAAATTGCTGATCAGAAATTTCCTGGTAGAAGTTTGCGGATGTGCACAGGATTGGACGCCCGCCCACTTCATTACAGACACGGTAGCCGCCTTGAAAAAACAAATCGGCAACCGTAAAGTAATTATGGCATTAAGCGGTGGGGTAGACAGCACGGTTGCAGCTACCCTTATCTCTAAAGCCATTGGCGATAATTTATACGGCATTTTTGTTGACAATGGGGTATTGCGCAAAGGAGAATTTGAACAGGTACTGAACACCTATAAAGAGCATTTACACCTTAATGTAAAAGGGGTGAATGCGAAAGACCGGTTTTATACCGACCTGGCTGGTAAAACCGATCCTGAAGCAAAGCGGAAAGTGATCGGAAAACTCTTCATTGATGTTTTCCAGGAAGAAGCCAAAAAAGTAGCGGGCATTGAATTACTGGGGCAGGGAACCATTTACCCTGATGTTATTGAAAGTGTATCCGTCCATGGTCCGTCGGTAACCATAAAATCACACCACAATGTGGGTGGATTACCGGAACAAATGCATCTTGAACTGGTGGAGCCCCTGCGTTATCTTTTCAAAGATGAAGTGCGAAAAGTTGGTCGGGAGCTGGGTATTCCCGCTGAATTGATCGACCGCCATCCATTCCCCGGCCCCGGCCTGGCAATCCGTATCCTGGGTGAAATAACAGAAGAAAAAGTTAAACTGCTGCAGGAAGCTGACCACCGATACATCTCCGGGCTTAAAGAACACAACTTATATACAACCGTTTGGCAGGCTGGTGCAATTTTATTGCCGGTTAAAAGTGTGGGGGTAATGGGCGATGAACGCACCTATGAGTACACCGTTGCGTTAAGAGCCGTAACTTCCGTAGATGGAATGACGGCCGATTGGGCTCATTTACCCTATGATTTTCTGGCACACATTTCGAGTGATATCATCAATAATGTTCGGGGCATCAACCGGGTTGTATACGATATCAGCAGCAAGCCACCGGCCACCATTGAGTGGGAATAATTAACTAAATCGTCTGTAAATGCGCTATTTAAGCAGGTTCTTCTTCTGGATAATTGCATTGATGCTTTCCTTTTCTGTTAACACCATTGCCCAGGATAGCAGCCAGGCGATCGCTATTTATAAACAGGCCCCCAAAAAACAGGTGGTCACCTTCCTGTTGCCGCTTTACCTCGATTCAGCGTTTGACGCCGCGGGGGCTTACCGTTTTGGCAAACAGTTTCCGCGTTATTTTCTACCCGGACTCGAATTTTATGAAGGGGTTCAACTGGCAATAGATTCACTGAACAAGGAAAAGGTGGAGCTGGATGTACATATAATCGATACCCGCTCCAGGCGAAAGATAGCTGACATATTACAGGACCCGGCGGTGCAGGAAGCCAGTTTGCTGGTTGGGCATATTAGCAATAATGAAATTCGGCCGGTAGCTGATTTTGCCAATAAAAAGCAGGTGCCTTTTATCAATGTGAATATTCCGAATGATGGTGGGGTAACCAACAACCCTTATATGGTCATTCTGAACAGTACCTTATCTACCCATGCGGAAGGTATTTACAAGTATCTCGATAAAAACAGGGGACAATCGCCGGTTATTGTATTTACCAGAAATGGCACACAGGAAGACCGCCTGAAGGGATACCTAACCGATGTGGAGAAATCCAATCCCAAAGCAGGCCTAAAACTGAAATATGTAACGTTACCTGCCAGCTTTAAAGCAGAAAATCTCCTGCCTTATTTCGACAGTACCAAAACCACTTTTGCCGTTGCGGGCAGCCTCGATGTTCAGTTTGCACGTAAGCTGGCAAGCGAGCTGGCAATACTTAATAAAACCTACCCGATGCAGGTAATGGGTATGCCAACCTGGGATGGGATTCGTGATTTTGAAAATGATGAATACAAAGATCTTCCCATCCTTTATACCATTCCCTTCAACCCCATCCGTACCGATTCACTCAGCAGCTCCATCATCAATTACTTCAAAGACAAGTTATTTGCCCGGCCGAGTGATATGGTTTTTCGCGGGTACGAAGTCATGTACCGGTTTGGCAAGATGATAGCTGAACAGGCCCCCAACGTAGCATTGGGATTGGGTGAGAAAAAACACCAGGTATTTACTGACTTTGACATTCAACCGGTACTGCTGAATAAGCAACAACAGCAGTTAGATTATTTTGAGAATAAGAAAGTATATGTGGTGCGGTTGTTGAACGGAATGGTTACCACAGTGAATTAATTTTCATGGAATGAAAGCTGTTCGCAAAGAAAATCTTCCGCAAAAGATTTGTGTAACCTGTAATCGCCCCTTCACCTGGAGAAAAAAATGGGCGAAGGTTTGGGAGGAGGTAAAATATTGCAGTGACAAGTGCAGGATGGAGAAAAGAAAGTGATACCCGCAATACGCCGACTACGGAACACCCGTATAAGACGATTGTGGTTGATTGCTAAATCAGACAAAATCAATTGTAAACTGCTTTGCGTACTAATATCAACTAACAGAAACTGGTATTGAACAATAAATGTCAAGGAAAAGTGTACAACTTTTTGTCGACATCAGCCTGATAGTAGCAGGCGCTCATCCTTGTCGCATCACTACAACAATGAGTAAAAGTCCGCCAGCAATTACAAAAGCAGGACTAAGTTTGGGTTTTTTCCTGGAGCTCCAATAAATGAAGCCAACGAACATTAAATAAAGTCCTATCGGAACTCCAATTTCCCGATCCTTTATAGCCCTATTATTTGCCTGCCGCCAATTTAGATACTCATGCCCTGCTTTAGAGAGTCCATAGATCTCTATATAATTATCGAAAATAGATATATTATTCATCGCTTGAAATGCAGAACTATCCATCTTAACATTTACTGTATCGCCTGATTTGATGTTTCTTATAATTTCGGCTTTGATAAATTCACTAAAATCAAAGCCAGCAATCTGAAATGGTTTATCATAGCCTTGCGCGTATATGACAATTTTCCTTTTACCACGTCTTCTCCTAACAACTACCGGATCTTTGGAAAGAATCAAATTATTGATAATAACCGGCTTTGGATCATCCTCATTAATATGCTGTGAGTATTCTGGTAGTAAATAAAAAACAATCGCAATAACTACACCGGCTATTGAAAGCCATAAATAGAGAAGCCGTTCCTCTTTCCAGTCCATTTTTTTCCGTTGCATACCTTACTTACCAGGTTTATTTTTGTTTCAATGCACGCATATTGTTGGTTTGGTCAGTGTAAAATAATGGTTCTCCTTTATGAACGCTAGTCATTAGCCGTTGGCCCCACTACTTCTAAATCTTTATGAAGATCATGGGCATCAGACGCTAACCCTTTTTTTTGCAAAAACTCCTTCAACTGTTTTAAACGAACCAGATTATTGTACCTAAGATTCCACTGAAGCTTTTGCTGACATACTGAACATAAACGCAGTGGCATTAAATCTGATTCCGCCAGGCTATTCGAACCATTCATTACACAGACTGCTGATAAACAATGCTTTATCGAAAACATATGCCCTATCTCATGCGAAGCCGTAGCAATTATCCTGCGAAGGCAGGTTTGATACGAACGGGGCTCCTCAGCATTACAGTTATACCTATAAAACGAACTTACCCCAACCCTATTCGCGTAAGATGCCATACCAAATACATAATTCCAATTCTTTCCAGGATATAAGTCTTTTGACGTAAGTCCCAACAATGCGTATCCATCTACTGGCTTAGTTTGGACCAGAATAGTGTCAATAATAAATGTTGTTAACAGTTGTACATTATTTGCTCCTGTCTTCCGTTTTGCAGAATCAGGAATAAGCGCCTCCGAGACCGAGGGTAGATTTTCAGTAGGGAGTTGAAAGAATAAAGAAAGGTAAACCTGGATATCTTTTAAACATTGCTGTTGAGTATTGTTAAATGTTCCAATCTGAAGCAGGTATATTTTGTGAAAGTCGTCTCTGGCTTGCAATGGCCCTTGTTTACAATAACGATCAAAGGATTGATTCTCTTCAACATGCCGGGCTCTCCATTCACCGGGTTTTGGAACTGGCAATTTGATATCATTAACAGAGATGACTTTAAAGTAGTCCTTACCTTTATTTCTCTTACCGTTACCCGCATTACAGGAAATCAGCAAAGCACAGCAAACAACAACCTGCAGCATTCTTAGCGAAAAAAAGGTATTAACCATATGGTTCCATTTACTTTTCCAACCCAAAATTCAACCATACTCACCTCATACAAGTGAACCTATAAAACATCTCTCAGGTACGACTATTTGTAGCAACCCTAAAAGGCTAAAATATCAGTTTGAATTCATCCCTGCAAATGAGCTTATTGGTTGCAGTGATTATAGCTAATATCATCAGGTGTTTAAAATTATGAAAATATTACCGGCTCAAAATAATTGCGGCCCAGTGAAAACGGTATTAACTTCTTATGCTGTAATCTGCCAATAATGATAGCAGGGTGGGTATTAAACTGTTTTGCAAAAGCCCTGATATCGTCTTCACTGAGTGGGGCAGCATTTATGATTTCAGCTTCCTGCTCTTCCGTTAAGGTCCACTTACAGGCAAACTCGTCTGCTTCCCGCTCTTTTTCCAGGTCTTTGTCAGAATAGTCTACCTTTTCCAAGAAAATATCTTTTTTGCCATGTAATAAAATATGCCCGGCCTCGTGAAAAAATGTGAACCAGAAACTATCGTTCCGTTTGTAGCGGCCTGTTAATTGTATGAGGGGAGTGTCCTTTAACCAGCGGGTGGAACCACTGATGGGCGCTTTGTTAATGCAAGGGGTATGAACTACTTTAACCCCCGCGTCAAGACAAATAATTTGCAATTGGTTAAAGAAATCTTTTGGATGTGTTGCCATAATTGATTTTAAAGCTGGCAGGGTCTCTTTAAATTTTTTTTCGGAATAGTTATTTGCTACCAATTCAGCGGCCTGTAACTCGCCTTTGCGAAGCCATGCCGAAATTGCATAGGGCTCATTGGTTTGCGCCAGTGAAATGCGGAAGGCTACCTTGAGTTGCTGGCCAAAATAATACTCTTCCCAGCCCGTGTGGTCGCTAAACCCAAAAAAAGCCAGCATCGCCATTGTTTTTTCCTGCATTGTACCAACGGGTGGCAACCACCCTTTCTTTATCATATCTGACAGTGGAAACAGTTTTGCCCAGTCTACCGCTTCCTCAATGGTTAGTTTTTGTTTTTCTCTTGCAATAAACTCATCGTAGCTTCTTTGGTGGTTCATCCAGAAATTGGCAGGAATTCTGGTCACATTCTCAAACTGTACTGCCATATCAGGTGTAATAGCGCTTTTACCTGTCAGAACAGCAATGATGGTTTTTTCGGGTTTGCCGGCTCGCAGTGCAAATTCTTTAGGTCCCATTTCCATTTCTTCCAGTTTTTCAGCTAGGGTTTCACCCGGATGGAATACTATTGGAGGAACATATTGATTTTGTTTTGCCATGGTGTTGCTGTTTAATGATAATCTACCATCTCTATAACTTCTACGCCGGTAATTTTTAACCAGATGTATTGACCGTGTTCATTTACAGGGATAGGGTTTTCATGAGGAGTGAATACCAATCTGTAGGGGTGATCTAAATCACAGCTCCACTGTCCTTTCCGATCACCAGTCAATTCGTGAAACCTACCGGGCAGGTTTCTCAGGTCCTCCATGGTTGAGGCATCACGTAAGGCGTTGAGCCTTGCTACAAGTAGTTTTGCCCTCTTCTGACCCATCTTCTGCCGGCTCTTTTTATAGTCGGCTGCCAGTGTCTCCAATTTCCTATCAGCAAAAGTTATTTCCACCGCAAATATAATTATTTTCTGACTTACATAATGTGTAAGTTTTTCTCTTACCTAAATATCAATCCTAATTTCCACTTCTGTCCCATATTTACTTAGTGCACAAACACTTGATTATATAGAAAAGGAAGGTCAGCCATAATCGACTATTTCGGTCCTGTTTTTCACTCCTCTGCCCGAATAAACAGTAGTTCTTTCCTGATAATACAAATACGATGGCCCGGGAAAAATCCCGGCTTTTTCCAGCCAAACGATACGTAGGCCGATTATGCACAGGTTGGTTTCACTACAGGAATTAATTCGGACCCCGTGTCGGATTTCAAGTTCCCAATCTGCGTTCTGGCATAAAGTTGCCTCCTCTTCAGAGTACGCAAAACTTTAGGAAATAAAAAAGGCCGGCAGTACCGTGTATACTCAAGAAGACTTGTATGTGCACGACTTACACCCGCCCAACGCCAGACCATAGGTTAGCATAGATCATATCGGAGTTTGTCTTTTAGGATATACGCAACACAAATCTATAAAACGCCCCCCCTTTTATCTACCGTTAAAACACCCAAAATGCATCCTACTTAGTTGTTTGATCCGGACAATAGAATTAGTGGTTCTTTTCGAAACAAACAAATCTGCAAATGGCTATACAGTACAGGCGCGTAACAGACCCTTACCTGCTGAGGATGAACCTGCCTAAAACGATACCCGGTTTGGCTGCAAACATTTCATCTTAATAAAAAATGCCGGAAAATCATAAAAACAGCTGGAACAATAAAGAATATAATAAAGCATATTTTAAAAAAATAAGATAGCCAAGTATCTTCTGCCGGTGCCTAAAATCAAGTAAAAACCCATATCGTTCATTAACCTTTTGCAAAAACTCATTGTCGGGCAAATCTTTTGTCTCGTCTAAAAAAAGTGAAAACTGGTGTCTGATTTGTGGTCCCTGAATAATATCAAATTGCTGGCTATAGCGATTTATTTCCGCTTCAATTTTAGATTTGATAACCGTTGATTGCATAAACTATAGTACACTATATATTTTGGTGAAGAATTAACCGATAGGATTCCCTGCTTTTAAAAGATCAAATAATGATCGACCGTTTTCCAACCACTTTATTTTCCCTTATTGCATCCCAGGCAGCCCCCGAAGCAGGCACCGCTCTTTCACGCCCCCAGACCCGAATGGCTTCAATGCGTTCGGGACTGGTTCTGCTCAACGGTACAATATTTTTGAAACATTTCTCAAACAGGTCATCTGTGATAACTTCATTACCATGAATCACAGCTTGTATAGCTACGTCGCGCACAGCCCCTTCCAAATCAGACCCGGCAAATCCATCAGAAGCGCTAACCAATGCGTCAAGCGTTACTGAAGCAGGCATAGGCAACAAATTTCTGGTAATATACAACTCAATAATTTCCCTACGTTCCTGCTCGGCAGGTAAGTCAACAAAGAACAACTCATCAAACCTTCCTTTCCGAAGTAATTCAGGCGGCAATTTGGTAACGTCATTTGCAGTTGCAACCACAAAAACTTTTGCAGCGCTTTCCTGTAACCAGAAAAGAAACTGCCCAATCATTCGGGTTGTAACACCCGATGAATCATTCGAACCGGATGACAGGCCTTTTTCGATTTCATCAATCCACAATACACAGGGTGCAGCATTATCCGCTGATTCAAACGCCTCTTTCAACCTGTTCTCTGATTGCCCTACATACATTCCCTGCACGGCTGCAAAATCCAATCGGTATAGAGGAAGATTCCAGGAAGCAGCTATAAATTTTGCGGATAAGGATTTCCCACAACCTGGCACACCTACCAGTAATACTCCTCTTGGAGGTCGTAATTTTCGTTCTTTGAGATCAGCGGTTAATAGTTGCCTTTGATTGTCGAGCCAACGTTGTAATCCATTCAAACCCGCTACCGAAAGGGTGTTGGAATCGATCTTGACTTTCTCCAAACCAGAAATATCGCTGAATAATTTATCCTTCGCCTGGCTTAATTCTTTGATATCCTCCTTCCTGAGCGAACCCTTGGCCATTTCAGTAGCCAGCACGTTCTCTGCTTCGATTTTTGTCATATTGGCTAAAATCGTAGCCGCCATCCGATAATCAACTTCTTCCCATTCAATTGGAATAGTCTCTTTATATGGGATAACGCAGCCCTTCACAACTTCCAGCATTTCCTCCTCATTTGGCGCATCAAGGGTCAATGTCATTCCCAACCGTTGTAACTGTGACCAAACAGTTCTGGTAGTAATGATACAAATACAGCCCCCCCTTTCTATGGCCTGTACCACGCAATCGTATATATGCCTGGACACCACATTATCGTCTTCTATACTGCTAACTTCCGTAAAAACAAACGTAAGGTTATGGCGTTGTGAAATATTCTGCACGGCGAAATCTATTCCGCCGGGTACCGATCGATCATCGTTTATCGACTTTCTTGTTTTTAGATCGATGGTGCCTTGCGACAAACTATGTACATAAATAGGTATGTTTATTTCCTCCGCCAACTGTTGCACTACGTCCAGCACCCTTATTCGTTCAATACTTCGGACGGTAATAAAAGGTATTCTTGCGCGAAACATGCGCAACAGATTCTTTTTAAACTCTGCTCTATTTGCCATACTTAAAAAATAATTTTCCTCCCCTTGCCTGGGATAATAGGGTTCCCCATCGGCTCAGCGGTCGTTTTATTAGCTGAAAATCCTGCTTGTATTTCAGGCAGCATAAACCTATCCAGGATAAGCAGCAATTTCTCTTGTCCATTTACCGATTTAATTGCCCTATCCTTCAAGGATTTTTTTGATTCTGCAACAAAATTTGACAGGTCTTCGCTTAGAATTTTTAGTAAGTCATCCGGAAAGGCTTTGATGCCTACAAATTTCACCAATGGCAATAAATTTTGTTTTCCGTCTCGCAATACAGCTTCCAACTCATCATCTGTTCGAATAGCATGCACCTGGAAAGAGCGTTGAAACTTTGTCAGCCAGCTTTCCTTTCGTTTTCGATAGGTTTCTTCCACTCTTGCATAAAAGCGCTGGGCAGTACCTCCGTCAAGGGTAAATTGGCCTGCCTCCATCTGCTCTAAGGCTGTATCATCGCCGTTTCCAAAAACATCGAGTATAAGAACCCATTCCGCATAGGTGATAGGTACCGACATTATTGTTTCTTCATTCTGGGGTTTATAAACTGGGTGGGAGGAAGGATATCCCAATCAGGAAAACTGGCATTATTAGCAGCAGCTTCCACTCTTCCCTGAAAAATATTAACAGCAAACAGGGTTTCCTTTTTAGTATTTCCGTCAGCACTTCCAGACTGAACGGTTCCTTCTCCGAAAAGTATTTTCTTTTCCATACTGTTAAAGATTAATTCAGTTGTAAAATATTTTTCGTGTCTTTAGATACACTTGAAAAATCCTCGGGCCGTATCTCCATCAATAACTGACGCAACAGTTCTGCTTTGGCGTCTTCCCCGGATGATTCTGCTCTGTAATCGACCGTCTCTGCAATACATCCTCTTAGCACTTCTTTTGATTTAGTCTCCCGTTCTTCTATGTTTTGTTTTATCTGCCGTTTAGCCTTTTTGTAATTATTGATGGCATTCCAGATCAAAGCCCCGCCAATACCAACGCAAATTATGCCAGCAATAGCATGATAACCGAAGCTCCAAAAAGCTACTAAGCAAACCAATACTCCAATTAACAGGCTACCAGCAGGGAAAGACAACCTATTCAATTCAGTCTCCAGAATAGATTTCCAATAGTATTCGTGCTGCTGGATTTGTTCATTTTCGTCGGTACCATTATGCGTTGATGTATTAAATCCATCGATCACAAGTTCAATACTGGAAGGCAGATTGTTCCGGCTGTTAGCGGTAAAGGCATCATGTGCTTCTACAATCCAGGGCTGACTAATTGAAACTGCCAGGGCCTGGGTAATTTTTGTAGCTCCCGAAAGATCCGGGTTAAACGCTGCATTGGAAAGCAATTGTAAAAAATCGACCTTTTCGTCAAATATATATTTCTCCGCATCCATTAAGTCTTGCGCTGCATATTTGTCGCCATCCATTTGAATGATAAGCTCATTCAGGCGTATCTGTTGCTGAAGTGGAAGCTCCTCATCATCGAAATTTGTAACCAATAAACTCAGAATTTCATCGAGCTGTACCTTAACTGATTTTGAAAAATCAGCTGAATAAGACAGAATATTCTTGAAATAAACCTCCAGAATAGCGTGTGTTTTAAACTCTCTTATTGATTTATCCAGATGATCCCAATTAGTGGAAAATTTCTTCAACAAAGGATATTTCCCATCTGATAAAGGCATCTTTGCTTCAAAGAATTTTACCCACTGTGCCTTTTGTTCATTAATGTAGTTATCAGCCTGTGTAAGTTGATGAAGCCAGTCTTTCACATGGCTCATCATCAGTTGGCGGGATGCCGGGGGAAACACACCTGTAGTAACAGCTTCCAGAATAACAACGAATTCCCTATCGAGATTATGTGGGTTTTGATGCAAAAAATAGCGCTCCAGCCATTTCAAACTAGCATCATTTCTTGCCAGCCTGCGCATTACGAGCATAAAGAAAAGCGTTGTTTTATAATCATCTCGCCGCAAACTTTCAGTCAGCGCTTTTACATTGTTTTCTTTATCGTTACGAACCCAGGAAGCAAGGGCAACCAGTGCAGGAGCCAGCCAATAGCCAGGTGCCTTTATCATAACTTCTTCCGTTGTAAAACGAAGGGAAGCGTCACTCACAATTCCTGTGTCAACTGACTGCAAAATGCCGGTAGCCATTCGGCGAACCTCTGCGTAATAACCAAACTTAATTTGTAAATCCTGTTTTAGATTACCCTGTCGGGTTTCGGCCAGTTGCAGGGCCTTATGTTTTAAATCTGCTTCTACAAAATCTGCAAACGCATCGGCCAGCTTCGTTAATTCATCCTCCAGCAAATCCTGCTTGGTATTGAGGCTGCCTAGTTCAGAATGTACCCCTCTCATGTCTGAGCTGATCGATCGCAGGGCATTATTGATAATGGTAAGATCTGCGTAGGAAATTACTTGTTGCGACATAATTTTCCGGTTTAGTTCGTTAAATTTTGCTTGTACTACCGTCTTCTCGGATAAGGATTAATTTATCACGATACACCTCTACTAATGCGTATGCGTTGTGTTTTGCCAGTGTTCTTGCTTTTTCAAAACTGTATGGCAGAGGCTCTCCTATTTTATAGTGTTGAATAATATTTCCTGCACTTAAATCGAGTGTATGCACTTCATGAGGATGGCCCAGGAAACATTTTGCCACAATGCCCAGGGGTAAATCAGATATGTCGGCGGTGCCAAACTCTTCCTGAACAGCTTTTATTAGTTCATCCATTCCGCCTGTGGCGGTAAGTGTTTTGGCATCTAGTCCAGCAATCAGATCCACATATCTTTTTGATCGTTTTTTCAAAAGATCCCGATTGGCGGTAAAACCGGAGGATCGGCTTTGTAGCTGATTGGAGTGTAAGTGCAGGTCTTCGTTCTGGAAGATGATTTTTGCCATGAAATGCGATAAAATTGATTAGAATAAACGTTGCAAACGATAACCAGTATGTCCAAGTAGAAGTAAGCCTTTCATATCCTCTTACTAAGGCTTTTATACTCTACTGGCAATACCTCATCTGAAGGCTTTTTTTATTTTCTTTTCCATGTTTAAAAATTAGTTGAATCAATGCTCATTGCCCCGTACTGCAATGCTTCTTACCAGAGTCAGTGACTGCGGTTTAAGACTATTGTCACGGAGGAAATTTTGAGAGGTTAGGTGAATTAATAAAAACATTCCCTTCTGCATGTGCAAGTGTATTAATCCAGAAATCTCTCAACCGGCACAAAGTAGAGAACAGGTGGTAGCCATCCTTACGGTTTTCCGTATTTCCCAGGAAAGAATTTGCTTAGAAGTATAACAAAAAACAAGTATTGCCAGAGCAACGCCTTTATTACTACAAATGGACATTTTAAACTCACCTGATAGCTATTTTAAGACGATACTGATCCTCCGCTAAACCTCCACTCATCCTTCACTCAAACCAGTTTTATCCGCCGGAACGCTGATAAATCACTGATGGATGAGTGAAGTATGAGTGGAGGTTTTACAATGGATGAGCGCCATTTTACTGGCTGACAAAATGGCTCGCATCGTAAAAAAAGCTCTCTGCAACCAGCTTTCGATGTCAAGCCCCCCTCCCCGGCCCGCTTATTGATTAACAAACTGCATGGCCTATTGAACTATATTAACTAACAAACTGTATTCCCCAACAAACGATATCGCCTAACCAATAGCTATGCTCACCTTCACCAAATCAGGAATCTTCTGCCAACAGGGCGGGTTTTATATAGACCCCTGGCTGCCGGTTGATAAAGCCATCATCACCCACGCACACAGCGACCATGCCCGCTGGGGTAACCAACATTACCTCTGCCATACCCATACCAAACCGTTACTCCAGCTACGCCTGGGCGAAATAAACATAGAAGCCATGAACTGGGGCGAAACCAAAACCATCAACGGCGTGCAGATCAGCCTGCACCCCGCGGGGCATATCATCGGCTCCTCGCAGATCCGCCTCGAATACAAGGGCGAAGTTTGGGTGGTTAGCGGCGATTATAAACTGGCCAACGATGGCATCAGCGGCGCCTTTGAACCGGTACCCTGCCATCATTTTGTTACCGAATCTACCTTTGGCCTACCCATTTACCGCTGGGAAAACCAGGAAATAATCTACCAGCAAATCCGCGATTGGGTACTGCACAACAAAGCCAACGGTTTCAGCTCGGTATTGCTGGCCTACAGCCTCGGCAAAGCTCAACGGGTAATCGATTGCCTCGCCCCCCTCGGGCTGCCCATCTACGCCCACGGCGCTATCGCCAACGCGCAGGAAAAACTGATTGGCGCAGGCTTTAACCTGCCGGCAGTTACAAGGGTGCCAACAGCAGAACAACTACCCACGGCTTCTGAAAAAAAAGCATTAAAAGAAGCCTTAGTAGTAGCCCCACCCAGCGTTGACGGCTCTAACTGGCTGAAACAATTCGGCCCGGCAAAAACTGCTTCCTGCAGCGGCTGGATGCAGGTACGCGGAAATGTTCGGCGCCGCAACCTCGACGCGGGTTTTGTGTTAAGCGATCATGCCGATTGGACCGGACTGCTAACAGCCGTAAAAGCCACCGGCGCAGAAAGGGTATTTGTTACCCACGGTTTCCAATCCGCCTTCAGCCGCTACCTCAATGAAAACGGTATTGAATCACACGAAATTGCTACCGACTATGGAACCACCGAAGCCGAAGACTAATGCCGGCATGCGCCTGTTTGCCGACCTGGTGCAAGTGCTGGGTACCAGCACCAAAACCGGCGATAAACTCAATGCTCTTATCCAATATTTTGAAACCGCCCCCGAAAAAGATGCGGTTTGGGTAATTGCCCTGTTCACCGGTCGACGCCCCAAGCGAACGGTCGGCAGCGCACTGCTCCGTACCTGGAGCGCCGAACTGGTGCAACTGCCTACCTGGCTTTTTGAGGAGGCCTACCATACTGTGGGCGACCTGGCTGAAACCATTGCCCTGCTGCTGCCTCCACCCCTGCATACCGGTAATCATTCCCTCCAATATTATCTCGATCAACTAATTGCTACCGGCAACCAACTGCCCGAAACAAAAAAAGACTTTGTACTTACCGCCTGGCAGGAGCTTGATAAGGCCGAACGTTTCGTGTTTAATAAACTCATCACCGGTGGTTTCCGCATCGGGGTATCACAACAGTTACTGGTACAATCCCTCTCCAGGCTGGCAGGGCTGGAAGCCAGCCAGGTGGCCTATCTGATCAGCGGACAATGGGATCCGCAAACCACCAGCTTCAAAGCACTTTTCGATTCCGCACGCGCAGCAGCGGATTTTTCCAAACCCTATCCCTTTTACCTTTCCTATGCGCTGGAAACGCCGCTGGCAGAACTCGGCAACCCGGCCGACTGGCAGGCCGAATGGAAATGGGACGGCATCCGCGGGCAGCTGATCTCACGCAACCAGCAACTTTTTGTTTGGAGCCGCGGCGAGGAACTGATGACCGATAAATTTCCCGAATACGCATCGCTGCTGAACGAATTACCCGATGGCCTGGTGCTGGATGGTGAAATCATTCCGGCCATCGACGGCCAGCCCCTGCCCTTTGCACTGCTGCAAACCCGCATCGGCCGAAAAAATATTACCCGTAAACAATTGCAGGAGGCACCGGTTTGCTTTTTCGCTTACGACCTGCTCGAATGGCAGGGCGCCGATTGGCGCAACAAAGCTCTTTCCGAACGACGCGCCCAATTAGAGGCATTGCTCAGCACCATTCGCCACCCAGCCCTGTTTCTACCACCCGCGCTGGCCTTCACCAACTGGGAAGAATTGGCAACACAACATCGACAGGCGCGGGATTTCTTTGCCGAAGGCCTTATGATCAAACGAAAAAACTCTCTCTACCAGGTTGGTCGCAAACGAGGTGATTGGTGGAAATGGAAAACAGCCCCCCTCACCATCGACGCCGTGCTGATCTATGCGCAGAAAGGCCATGGCCGCAGAAGTAACCTCTATACCGATTATACATTTGCCGTAAAAGACGGCGACAAATTGGTTACTTTCACCAAAGCTTATTCGGGACTTACCGACAAGGAACTGGGAGAAGTGGATGCCTTTGTAAAACGGAATGCACAGGAAAAATTCGGCCCGGTTAGAACGGTTAAACCCGAACTGGTGTTTGAAATTGCGTTTGAAGGTATTGCTGCTTCGCCCCGGCATAAAAGTGGGGTGGCGCTTCGTTTTCCCCGCATCAACCGCTGGCGCAAGGACAAACCCTGGCAGGAAATTAATACACTCGACGATTTAAAATTACTCTTGCAACAATTTGGCACCCGAACCGATTCTTAGAACATTCAGGTGCCGATAATTGTTTCTACTATTGATTTAACCGGCATGTTATGCTTACCCGTATCAGTTTACTCCTTATTGGTTTTGTAGGATTGGTGGTGGTGCTGTTGAGCAGCCATACTTCACTGCGCGATCCGGTTAAACCAATTCCTATTCCTCCCTCTCCGCAACGGAGCGGTGATGCTGCTAAAGGTTACCAGTATTTAGTGAGCGGAGATTATGTTAAGGGGGGCCTACCCTATGACCTGTTTTTGATGGGTCGGGGAAAAGACAGTACTAATTTCCTCCATCGTACGGGCTTAAACGCCACAGTGGGGCACGATTTTACCGTTGTGAAAGCCCCCAATGGTGAAAACCTGGTAGCGCCTAATTGCCTGCAATGCCATGCACAGGTGGTGAACGATTCATTGGTGCTGGGCCTCGGCAATACCTTTATTGATTTTACCCAGGGACAACAATTAAATGCCAATGCCCTTCGTATGATGGGCACTATGCTTAAACGGAATGCCCCTTCAAAATACGAAGCCAGTGCGCCGTTTATTCAGGTAGCGGGCACTATTGGCCCCTATTTGGGAACAGCTGTACGCGGCGTAAATGCGGCCGACCGGCTGGCAGCCGTATTAGCGGCCCACCGCGACCCCATAACCCTGAAATGGAGCGACTCCGCCCTGATGCAATTACCCAATGAAGTTATTCCCAGTGATGTTCCTGCCTGGTGGTTGCTGAAAAAGAAAAACGCCATGTTCTACAATGGCTTCGGCCGCGGCGATTTTGGACGTTTCCTGATGGCCTCTAATCTACTGACGGTTACCGACTCCTCCGAAGCAGGACAGGTAGACCGGAAAATCAGCGACCTGCTTTCCTTTATCAATAACCTGAAAGCACCGGTTTACCCAAGTAAAGTGGATACGAATTTGGCGCTTAAAGGACAGCAAATTTTTATCGATAATTGCTCCAAATGCCATGGCAAATACGGCGCGGAAGAAGAGTATCCTAATTTACTGATCCCCGCCGCTATTATTAAAACCGACGAAGCCCTGTTCAAAAGCAATTACCAATACCCGCAGTTCGTAGAATGGTTTAACCGAAGTTGGTTTTCGATGGGCGATCACCCGGCCCGGCTGGTTCCCTTCGACGGCTATATTGCCCCGCCGCTGGATGGGGTTTGGAGTACTGCGCCTTACCTGCATAACGGATCGGTTCCGTTTTTGGAAGCGGTGTTGAATACAAAGCTGCGTCCAAAATACTGGAAACGGAATTTTGCCAATAACAAGTACGATGTCAGCCAAATGTCGTGGGAGTTTACTGCAGTGGCTACCCCCGGCGATAAACAGGTCTACAATACCGACCTGAAGGGTTATGGCAACCAGGGACATGAATTTGGCGATAAGCTCTCCGATACCGAACGGAGAGCCGTACTCGAATATTTAAAAACGCTCTAGTGTCGTTCTCCTCTTCCATAGGTTTTCGCGTAATACGTGAATGGTTAGCCGAAAAAGAATTTCGCCCTTTTGATTACCAGTTGGAAGCCTGGGAGCTGATTTCCAATGGCTCCTGCGGATTGGTGAATGCACCTACAGGTTATGGTAAAACCTTCTCCGTTTTTTTAGGTGCGCTCATTCAGTACATTAACGAACACCCCACCGATTATCGAAGCAAAGCACCGAACTGTTTACAGTTATTATGGATTTCTCCATTGCGGGCATTAGCAAAAGATATTGGCCGTGCCATGGAGGAAGTAATCAGCGAATTAGGCATGCCCTGGAAAGTAGGTATTCGAAACGGAGATACCCCCACCGCCGAACGGCAGCGGCAGAAACGGCAATCGCCCGAAATCCTGATTATTACACCCGAAAGCTTGCATTTATTACTGGCGCAGAAAGGCTATCCTGTTTTGTTCCGCTCACTTCGCTTACTGGCGGTGGATGAATGGCATGAACTGATCGGCAGCAAACGCGGGGTACTGGTAGAACTGGCTATCAGCCGCCTGGTTGCACTGCAACAACCAGGCTTGCCTACCTTGAGCATTTTTGGTATTTCCGCCACCATCGGCAACCTGGAGCAGGCGAAAGAAGTACTGCTGGCACCAACCGGTAAAACCGGAAAAACCGTGTCGGCCCGTTTGCCCAAAAAAACCGAAATCATTTCCATTCTGCCCGATGAAATTGAAAAATATCCCTGGTCGGGCCATTTGGGCTTGAAGCTGGTTGATAAAATAATCCCGATCATAGAAGCCAGCACCACTACCCTCCTGTTCATCAATACCCGCGGTATGAGTGAGCGCTGGTACCAGGCCATCCTGGATGTGGCACCACATCTGGCCGGCGCCATTGCCCTGCACCACGGTAGTATTGAACAGGATCTGCGCATTTGGGTGGAGGAAGCCCTTCATGCCGGCACCCTGAAATGCGTGGTGTGTACGGCCAGCCTGGACCTGGGCGTTGATTTTCGCCCGGTTGAAACGGTTATACAGGTAGGCTCTCCCAAAGGCGTGGCCCGTTTTATGCAGCGCGCCGGCCGAAGTGGTCACCAGCCGGGCGCTACCAGTAAAATTTATTTTCTGCCCACCCATTCGCTGGAGCTGATGGAAGCCGCTGCGCTGAAAGAAGCCATCAGCCAGGAGTTTATAGAATCGAGAGAACCTTTTCTTTTATGTTTTGACGTATTGTTACAATACTTATGCACCCTGGCTATTTCAGAAGGCTTTGAACCAGCGCAAACCTTTGCGGAGATACAGAATACTTTTTGTTTCCGCTACATAACCAAAGAAGAATGGCAACAGGTATTGCAATTTCTTGTACACGGCGGCAACGCCCTGCAGCAGTACGACGACTATAAAAAAGTAGAAGTGTTAGACGGTTTGTACCGGATCACCAGCAGGCGCATGGCCATGCGACACCGGATGCATATCGGCACCATTGTGAGCGATGCCATGTTGAAAGTAAAATTTGTTTCAGGCGGTTATGTGGGGGTAATTGAAGAGTGGTTTATCTCGCGCCTTGAACCGGGCGAATGTTTTACACTTGCGGGCCGCAACCTGGAATTGGTGATGATCAAAGACATGACGGTGCTGGTACGGAAATCTACCTCCAAAAAATCAACTGTACCAAGTTGGAACGGCGGACGAATGCCCTTGTCGTCTAATTTGGGTTCTATGCTGCGACAAACCTTTAATGAAGCCGGGCAGAGCGATCAACTGGAAGTGCAGGTTTTACAACCCTTATTTGATTTGCAAAACCAGTTAAGCAGCGTGCCTACCGCCAGTGAACTGTTGATAGAACAAATAGAAACGAAGGACGGTTTCCATTTATACGTTTTTCCCTTTGAAGGCCGGCTCGTACATGAAGCCATGGCTGCTATATTAGCCTATCGCATCAGTAAAATCAGGCCTATTAGTTTTTCCTTTGCCATGAATGATTACGGGTTTGAATTATTGAGTGATCAGCCGATTCCGGTAGACGATACCAATGTATACGAACTGTTCAGTACGGATAATTTATTTGCCGATATTCAGCGAAGTGTGAACAGTACGGAGATGGCTAAACGAAAATTCAGAGATATTGCCGTTATCGGCGGATTGATTTTCCAGGGTTATCCAGGTGAACATAAAAAAGCGAGACACCTGCAATCAAGTGCCTCGCTGCTGTTTAAAGTGTTCCAGGAATACGACCCGGATAATTTGTTGATGCGCCAGGCTTACCAGGAAGTATTTGATCAGCAAATGGAAGAAACCAGGCTTCGCCAAATGCTCGAAAGAATACAACAAAGCCGCATTGTGCTAACCTACCCCGAAAAGCTGACACCGTTTTGTTTCCCCATTAAAGTGGATAGTAAACGCGAGAGCCTTTCATCCGAAAGCCTGGAAGACCGGGTTCGGAAAATGCAACTTCAATTGCTCAGATAATTTACTTCATATGCTTGAGTTGGGTAGCATAGAGGACAACGAATAAAAGTGGCAGACCTAACCCGGAAATATAACTGGAGGTAGAACTGAAATAATTCGAGAACCCGAGAATTATAGCAAAGCCAATAATCGGAAGTATTTCTCCCACCAGGTAAATAAAGAATCCATCTTTCTTTAGTTTACGCATCTGAATGGCTCCATATACACATAAAACCACGCCAAGAATGGTAACAATCCAAAGCGGCGTAGCATTTGCTTCCATCAGATCAAAAACCCGAATCCCTTTTTCCATTTCGGCCACATCCTTTTCCGACATTCGCTCAAGCGTGGCAGGATCTTCCATTGCTTTTTTAGCAAAGCCTATAAAAAACTTGGAAATTGGTATTGAAACCAGCATAAAAGCCGACCCGATGAACGTAAGAATGGTCAGTACATTCAACATCGTTGGGAGCTTTTTCTTTTCTTCTTCAAATGGGTTTAAAACATTCATAATGCGGAGTTTTGAGTTTGGAATTCTTAAAAATAAAGCATTTAGCTTTGTACTTGCATGAAAGCACCACATTCTTTTCAACTGGCCCATCAGCAGTTATGGTTAACGCCCCTGAAAGCTATTTATTGGGAAAACCAGGCAGCCCTTCTTGTTTCTGATCTGCATTTTGGGAAAACAGGGCATTTCCGTAAATCCGGGATCGGTGTTCCACAGGATTTGTACAAGGAGGACCTGCAACGTCTCTTCCACCTGGTGCAGTACTTTCAGCCCCGGGAACTCATTATTGTGGGAGATTTTTTTCATTCGGCCTATAACCGGGAAACCGACTGGTTTGCGCGCTGGCGGAAAGACCACCCTGCCTTAGAATGTACCCTGGTAATGGGAAACCATGATATCCTGCACCATACATGGTACGAGGAGCAGGCCGTTGAGCTGGTGCGGGGCACCTACACAAAAGGCCCCTTTTCATTTATGCACGATTGGGAAGAAGAACAAGTTCCGGCGCATAATTATACTTTTTCAGGGCATATCCATCCCGGTATCCGTTTACAGGGAATGGGTAAACAATCGCTGCGTTTGCCTTGTTTTTATTTTGGAAAAAACAGGGCAATATTACCAGCGTTCAGTGCTTTTACCGGGCTGGCCATTGTGTCGCCCGAAGCAGGTTCCTCCATATTTGCCATTGCTAATCAGCAAATCATCCATCTGCAATAAATAGTTTGCATTACCTAAGATTCTATGAACCGTTATATTGCTTTTGACCCCATCTATGCGCATCCCCTTCCGGCGGGGCATCGGTTTCCGATGCTGAAATATGAATTGATCCCCGCCCAACTGCTTTATGAATCCATTATCACAGAAAAGGAACTCTACCGCCCCAACAGTTGTGCTATAGCCACTGTTCTGAAGACTCATACCGAAGCCTATGTTCAGAAACTTATTCATCAGCAGTTATCGGCCCGGGAACAGCGGCATATCGGCTTTCCGCAATCCCCTGCACTTACACAGCGAGAGTTTATCATTACACAGGGTACTATCGATTGTGCCGACTTTGCGCTTTCTAATGGCGTAGCCCTGAATGTGGCGGGTGGCACCCACCATGCGTTTGCTGACCGGGGAGAAGGATTTTGCCTGCTGAATGATGTGGGGGTTGCTGCCAATTATCTATTGGAAGAAAAAAAATGCCGGCAGATCCTTGTAATTGACCTCGATGTTCACCAGGGAAACGGAACGGCGAAATTATTTGAGAACAAGCCGGCGGTTTTCACTTTTAGTATGCACGGAAGACATAATTATCCTTTTCATAAAGAACAGTCCGACCTCGATATTCCCCTGGAAGACGGCATTGGGAATGATGCCTACCTGTTTTTACTGGAGGAACAGCTAACCGATATACTTAACCGAATTAAACCCGATTTGGCCTTTTATATTGCGGGTGTTGATATTTTGAAAACCGATAAGTTCGGAAAATTAAACATTTCTAAAGAAGGCTGCAGGTTAAGAGACAGGATGGTATTCACTTATTTACAGCGGGCGGGAATTCCTTGTGTGGTTTCGATGGGAGGCGGTTACTCACCCGATATCCGGGATATTGTAGAAGCGCATTGCAATACATTTCGGGAAGCTTTCTCGATTTATTAAAGAAAGCGGTATGCACTTGAAAAAGATCCGATGGAGAAAAAAAGTAAGCCCCGTGTAACACGGGGCCTTACTAACCCATAGTACTAAAAACAACCAACTTGCATCAGGGATAACCCTGCTAATTCATTTTTTTCTTTAAAGAACTGACCTGCTCCTGTAAATTGGATACAACGGAAGCCAGTTGATCCACGTCCCAGCGCTGTTGCTGATTAGCGCGTGTTATCACCATCTGGGCCTGCCAAACTTCCAGCACGTCATTGGCATCGATCTGGTAGGGCTGAAAAACAGGATTATCACTTACCAGGGTAAATTTCTGTTTGGCCCTTGCATTTTTCATTATTCGTTTATATACAATGCCTTCCTGCTTCGATACCACGATATAGGTATTACTTGACTTGAGGTTCTCCATATCTTCCACTTTTTCCCCAACAATAATGGATCCGCTAGGTGTAGGTAACATAGAATCTCCTACGATTTCAAAAGCACGGTAAGATCCGGGGGCCAGCATCGGAAGCGTAAAAGTGTTCAGTTCGTCAATAAACTCGGGGTCTGCATAGCCATTTAGGTAACCTGCTGCGGCTTTCATGGGCACAAACTGTATAACTGTTGGCACAGCAGCCAGTTTCTGCGCTCTTCGTTTGGCAATATAACTTCCTTTATTATCCTCGAGGTCTTTCAGGAAAAGCTCGTCCAGGCTAACTTTAAATAATTCGCTTACCAGTTCCAGCACTTCCAGCCTGGGTTCCGCCCTTTCCTCTTCATAGGCGCCGAGCAGGGAACGTTTGATCTTTAACTTGGCGGCAAAATCCTCCTGCGTCCATCCACGCAGCTTGCGCAAGTATTTTAAGTTTTTTCCGGCAAATGACATGCTAACAGATTTAGTACAAAAATACTAAAGTTTTTATCAACGACAAGCATTTTTCCTAAAAAATTTAATCCCCTCCTTTCACCCTCCCGCTTTCACACTTCACCCCTTCCCCCCTTTTCCTTACCTTGCGCCCTATGGCTACAAAATCGAAAAAAGAAGAACCGGTTATCCTGGTTACAAACGATGATGGCGTTACAGCTCCTGGTATCCAGAACCTGGTAGAAGCGGTACGTGGATTAGGAAAAATTGTAGTGGTAGCCCCCGACAAACCACAATCGGGCATGGGGCATGCCATCACCATAGGTTCGCCGATCCGGTTACAGCCGATTCAATTATACGAAGGTATTGAAGCCTATAGCTGCACCGGCACGCCGGTAGATTGTGTAAAACTTGCTGTTGATAAAGTCTTACATCGTAAGCCCGATATCTGTATCAGTGGAATTAATCATGGCGCCAACCATTCCATTAATGTAATTTACTCCGGCACCATGTCTGCAGCGGTGGAAGCCGCTATTGAAAGCATACCCTCTATCGGGTTTTCGCTGCTTGATTACAGTATTGAAGCCGATTTTTCTGCAGCAGCCCAATACGCACGTATCATCACTGAAATGGTATTGCGTAAAAAACTGGATAAACACCTGGTGCTGAATGTGAATATACCGGCGCTTCCCTTTGAGCAGATCAAGGGTATGAAAATATGCCGACAGGCTTATGCAAAGTACCAGGAAGACTTTCTGGAAAGACACGACCCTCATGGCCGCCGCTATTATTGGTTAACCGGAGAATTTCAGAACTTCGACAAAGGAAGAGATACGGATGTGTGGGCCCTGGAAAATAATTATGTAAGTGTGGTGCCGGTACAATTTGACCTCACCAATTACGTTCTAAAAGCCAAACTTGAAAAAAGCTGGAAAGCTCATGCTAAAAAAAGATAGTCTGCAACTCGGCATTTTGTTGGGATTCCTTGCTCCCTTGCTCGGTTTACTCGTGTATTACCTGATTGTATTCATGCCCCGGCATGTTAGTTTTTCAGATTACCTGAAATACCTGAGCCAGCTGAAATCACTGTTAACCGGTGTCAGCAGTATTTCCCTGATTGCCAATGCCATTTTATTTACCGTTTACATCAATAGCCGAAGAGATAAAACCGCCAAAGGCATTTTTGTTTCTACGCTGATTTACGGTGTATTGGTACTGCTTATAAAACTGGTAGCCTAGGCTCAGCTACTCTTTTGCTGCAACCAGTTCCAGATTTCTTCTGCTGCCTGGGCTGAGGCATTTCCTCCTTGCTGTAATAGTTGGCTGAGTTGGCGGTAATCTTCCAGGATACGGTTCCGGTAATTTGTGTTGTGCAGCAATTCTGCTAACTCCGTTTTTAAATTTTCAGGATTCATAGCATCCTGGATCATCTCTTTTACCACCAGCCTGTCCATGATCAGGTTTACCAGAGAGATATACTTCACTTTAATTAACCGGCGGGCAATCAGGTAAGAGATTTTATTGCCTTTATAACAAACCACTTCCGGCACGCCAAAAAGGGCTGTTTCAAGCGTTGCGGTACCGGAGGTAACCAACGCAGCTTCCGCCTGCATTAATACTTCGTAGGTTGCATTGGTGGTAGTACTTACATTCGGATAGGCAGCCAGCAAGGGTGCATAAAATTCATCGCTTACTCCCGGTGCTTTGGCCACTACAAAATTATAGGTAGGGAAAAACCGGCTGGTTTCCAGCATTACGGGTAATTTTTTGAGAATTTCCTGCTTACGGCTTCCGGGTAATAAAGCAATAAGCCTTGCATTACGGGGAATGGATGCATGCTGTTCCTTAAACCGGCTGATGACCTCTGCCAGCGGATGCCCCACATAGGTTACCGGGTAATTCCATTTTTTATAAAAATCTAATTCAAAGGGCAGGATCACCAACATTTTATCAATGGATTCCTTAATGGTTTTAACCCTGTTCTCTTTCCAGGCCCAAACCTGGGGTGATATATAATAAACCGTTTTAAACCCTTCTCTTTTTGCCCAGGATGCAACACGCAGGTTAAAACCCGGGTAATCAATAAAAATCAGCAGATCTGGCTGAAACCGGCGGATATCCTGTTTGCAAAAATCAAGGTTCCGTAAAATCGTACGCAGGTTGGCAACAACTTCTACAAAACCCATAAAAGCCAGGTCTGCATAATGTTTAACCAAATTGGCACCGGCTGCTTTCATCAGGTCACCTCCCCAGCAGCGTATGTCGGCTGCCGGATCGCGCTTTTTCAACTCCCTGATCAGATTGCTTCCGTGCAGATCGCCGCTGGCCTCACCTGCAATGATGTAATACTTCATCCTATTTTTTTAGAATCACCAACTTGATGAACAGAAAAATCAAGGCAGCCAGGAACATAAAAATTGAAATCCGGTTGATACCGTGCATATAGCTCATCCACTTGGTTTGTGGAGCCGTAGGATCTTTTTTCCGGATGTATAAATATTCGGCAATTTGTCGGAGTATGCCCATCTGAATTTTCCAGTTTTAACAAAATTACCCCTTTTTTGTTCCTGCTGCTTTACCGTCAGTGATAGTTATCACAAATTTTCCCCCGCTTAATAAGCAGTTTTGTGCTTCAGTTGAGCAAATGAACCGAATTCTCTTACTTTTTCTAGTATTCCCCCTTCCTGGCCTATTAGCAGCACAGGACCTTCCCCAACCTGCCGTAACAGCCGACACCGTATCGTTGCTATATGCTTTAAAAAAAGGAAGCATCCAGGGCCATGCTCGTTTATTCAGCATGGCAACAGATAATACAGGCGCGTTATCAGATTATGCCGCTACTGCTATTGGCGGAGGTATACGCTATAAATCTGCAGGTTTCCATGGATTTTCGATTGGTTTGGGAGGCTATTTTATCTATAAGCTGGCTTCCTCCGATCTTAGTAAACCCGATCCGCTGACAAATGCTGCCAACCGCTACGAAATTGGATTATTTGATATTCAGCAGGCGAAGAATAAAAGTGACATGAACCGACTCGAGGAGTTGTTCCTGCAGTATCAACACCAATCACTCACTGTTACCGTAGGAAAACAATTACCCGAAATGCCCTTTATCAACCAACAGGATGGCAGAATGCGGGCAACCGGAATAGACGGACTGCTACTAAAATGGAAAACCGGTAAAACAGGCAGCCTGCAGGCCGCTTATCTCTGGCAGATCTCGCCCCGCAGTACGGTTCGCTGGTTTTCGATCGGTGAATCGATTGGTGTTTATCCTATGGGGCAAACCGTTTCCGGCAAACCGGGAGATTATCAGCATAACCTGCAAAGCAAAGGGGTGCTGATCACGGGCTGGGAACAAAAAATCAAAAAAGCGCTTACCCTCCAGCTTTGGAATCAGTTTACGGAAAATATATTTAATACGGCTTTGTTACAGACCGATCTCCGCCTGCCCCTGCAACCACAAACGGCTTTTACCGCAGGGTTTCAATTAATCAGGCAGGATGCGCTCCACGATGGCGGAAATCCGGACCCTGCCAAAACCTATTTTGAAAAAGGGGGTAAATCATGGGTATTGGGTGGCAGTGCCGGTATGGATTACCATAACTGGAATGCTTCCTTCAATTATACCAGAATTACTAAAGACGGTCGATACCTGATGCCGCGCGAATGGGGCCGGGATCCGTTTTATACTTTTTTACAAAGAGAACGAAACGATGGGTATGCCAACCTGGATGCGCTCTCTTTTAAACTGAATTATAAACTCGATAAGTGGCGAACTAAGTTGTTCCTGGGATATGGGCACTACTACCTTCCTCCGGTTTCAGATGCAGCAGCCAACAAATATGCCATGCCTTCCTATCGGCAGTTGAATCTGAGCTGGAAATATAATTTTCATCGTTTTTTATCCGGGATGGATATACAGGCACTCTATGTGCACAAAGCCCCCTTGGGTCCAACTCCCGCATCGCTCAAATACCAGTTTAACAAGGTCAATATGTCCAACTATAACCTTATTATAAATTATGTTTTCTAAAATGCTATCCCATGCTTGAAAAAATTAATCCGATTTGGCTGCATCGAATCCTCCGCTTTGGTTTGGGAGGTATTTTTCTTGGCATTGCTTTTTTCTACAAAGATGCCTGGCCTTTGTATATTTTTGGCGGACTGATTTTTATAACTGGCTTTTTTCGTCCCCGCCGATGCATCGATGATCAGTGCAACATTTAATCCTTAATTCCGGCGCTGTTTATAATAAAAAGTAAAAAGCACAAACAGCAGGCGGATTGAGGTGTAACAGATCTTTTGCCAGATACGCGCGAAAAGGCCGAATTGCTGAAGCGCTCCCACACCGGTTAATGATACTGATTCATTATTGATGATGGCAATAAACTGTTCTTTGACGGCGGCTGCAAAGGACTCATCCAAAACTTCCAGGTTTAGTTCAATACTGGCATAGGCGCTGATAAAATTTATATTAAACGAGCCAACGGTAGCCCATTTTCCATCAGCGCAGCTAATTTTTCCGTGTAATACGCTCGACTGGTATTCGTATAACTGTACATTGTTTTTCAACAACCACCGATAAAGATAACGTTCGGCCTCTTTGGCCATTATTACATCTGATTTACCGGCTGCAATTACATATATTTTCACCCCTCTTTTTACTGCTGCAGCCATAGCATTCCGCATTTGCCGGCCAGGCAGGAAATAACTCGACAGCATGTATACCTCCTGTTTTGCATCCTGCATCATCCGAAGGTAACTGTTCGAAATTTCCGTTCTGAACCGTACCCAATCCTGCCGGCGAACCCTGACCAAACAGGTAGTATCGGGATATGCCAGCTGCCGGGCAGGCAGTTTAAACCTAACTTGTTTGGCTTTGCCCCATCCTGATTTATTCCATAATTCCAGGCAAACCTGGTACAGCTTTTCCGGCACTTCGCCCTCTACGAGAATCGCCCAATCGAGCCAGGCCGATTGTCCGGGCATATCATTGTACCGATTGCTGATATTGACGCCGCCTACGAGGGCATAAGCAGCATCCACCACGCAAACCTTCTGGTGCAGCCGTCTGCCAAAATAAAAATTACGAGAGCGTAACAGGGGATCAAACCAACGGAACTTCACCCCTCTTGTACGAATCTCTCTTATCCGTTTTTTACTGAGGTGTTGGGAAGCATACCCATCTACCAGGATGTATACGGCAATGCCCCGCTCGGCTGCCCTGCAAAGATGTTCCAATACTACGTGCCCGGTTTCATCTTCCTCTAGGATATATACCTGGAAATGAATGGATACCCGCGCCCGGTTAATCAGTTCAGACAGGCTCGAAAAATAAGTAGTTCCGCCGCGTACTAATTGTACGCGGTTTTTACTGGTATAGCCATTCAAAGGATTATTTCGTGCCATCCTACTGTTAATATAGTACTTTTAAACTGTCCTTTACTTGATGCCTATGAACCAGATCTGGGAATTATTGGCGGGCATCTCCATTTTTATAATCGGGATGCGATGGCTGGAAGAAGCTTTGAAAAACATAGCGGGACGACCGTTTAAACTTTTTCTAAAAAAGCACACCAACAATACATTTAAAGGAATTGTTGGCGGCGCTGTGGTGACAGCTCTTTTGCAAAGCAGCTCCATCGTTAATATTATGGTACTTGCTTTTGTGGGTGCCAGAGTTTTGCAGATGGAGAATGCACTGGCCCTGATGCTTGGCTCCAATTTAGGCACCACCTTTACCAGTTGGATAATTGCCGTAGTAGGATTTAAATTGAATATTGAAGCGCTGGCCTGGCCATTAACCGGGATTGCTGGTTTGGTCTGGACCATTCTGCCCCAACAACACCGATTCCATGCCTGGGTACAAGTAGCAGTAGGTTTTGGATTTTTACTACTGGGACTTTTTTTCATGCAAAGCGGCGTGGAAGCTTCTATTGAAAAAATCGATCTGAACCAATTTAAACAGTTTCCCCTGATAGTTTTTTTATTGGCAGGGGCAGTCATTACTTCCATCGTACAGGCAGGCTCCGCTACTATTGCACTGACCTTATCGGTGCTTCATGCAGGAGGCATCGATTTACCAGCCGCAGCTGCTATCGTATTGGGTGCTGAAATCGGCACTACTACCAAACTGCTGATCCTGGCCCAGGGAAAACTGGCTGATAAGAAAAGAGTGGCGCTGGGAAATTTCCTGTTCAATACCAGTACCTCGATCCTGGCTTTTTTTGCTATTCCGCTACTGCTCTGGTTTATCCGGGAACCCTTGTCCATTTCAAACAAGCTGACCGCCCTGGCCGTTTTCCAGACCCTGGTTAATTTTTTCGGAATACTGCTTTTTGTGCCTTTCTTAAAACAGTTTGGCAAATTCCTTCAAAACAGGTACACCCGAACACAGGAAGATACGCGCTTTATACATACGGTGCCCGTTCATGAACCAGAGCTTGCATTGCAGGCTATCCGGGAAGAAATAAGACATTACCTGTTTCATTTGGTACGCTACTGCACCAGCGGGTTAACGATTACCGACTGGGCATTCAACCCAGCCAACTGGCATCCCTCCCATGTTCAAACGACTGCAGTTGAACAATACGATTATATAAAGGACCTGCACGGCGATATCCAGCAATATTATGTGAAACTGCAAGCCGTTATTACAGACGAGGAACAAACCCAGTTGCTGGATCAGTATGTATCCGCGCTACGAAACGGTATGTATGCGGCCAAAAGCCTGAAAGATGCGGTGCAGGACGCCGACCAGCTGCGTAGTTCCTCCAATGATTTTAAGTTTGGCTATTATGAATTAAGCAAAAAAAGAATGGTCCGTTTCCTGGAAGCAACCACCCCTTACCTGACCAAGGAGAAGCAAGCTGCAAGCGCCGAATTATTAGCCTTGTTTGATGCACTTGCGGATCAATACCAGGAATCCGTTACTCAACTGTATGGAAAAAACAGGAACAGTGTAGTAAGTGATACAGAATTATCTACCCTTATCAATTATAACCGTGAATTGTATACAGCAAAAAAATCTTTCCTGCTTGCGTTGAAAGACCTGCTGCTTACTACCGAAGACGCCGCTGCCTTTAAAGATTTGCCGGGCTTTATTCGATAAGCTTCTGTTAAATGCCGGCTTCCGGAAAAAAGCAAGCCCGGTTTTAGAGCATTGCTGGCATTGTATTTGGTAACTTTATAGAGAAACAAGATTGATTCATTTTACAACCATTTGTTATGACAAACACCAACAAAATTTTGACAGCCCTGGCAACCGGAGTAGTTATAGGCGGCGTGTTGGGTGTGCTATTTGCACCTGACAAGGGAGAAAATACCCGGCAGAAAATTGCCGACGGAAGTAAAAAACTATCAGACTCCTTGAAAGAAAAAATGAACGAGGGAAAAAATAAACTGGCCGGCATGCGTAATTCTTTCCGCGAACGGGTAGATGGAATGAAAGATAAAGTAGAGGAATTCTCTTCCTGATCTTATTCCACCAGGTCTTTACCAATAGCCCTTCTCAACAGAGCAAGGGCTATTTCTTTATCCCATTTGGCAAAACGCCCCCTTTGCACAACCAGCTCGTTATTGGCAGGGTGTTGCAGGTAATAATGAAACACGAATTTTTCCCGGGGATCTTTCCAGCCGATTATTTGGCCGAACCGAAGATCATTAAATACCAGGCTGTCTCCGTACTTTTCAACCGTATAAAAGCCCTGCGAAAAACGAATGAGCTGCTGTAGCTCTTCATGATCTTTTAAGCTGTCTAGTAGCTGGCTGTTCCTGGGAAAATATTCCAGGTGCAGCTGGTGTTTGTCATCAAAAAGCGATCGGAATCCTACATGGAATCCTTCTTCATTTCCTGCCACCACGTACCATAGCCAGTTATTCAGGGGTGCCGGAGTGGTGAAATACTGTGTGTAAGGAATAGCTCGTTCAGCCAGTATATGCCGGGTATCAATATCCATTTTTAGCTTATTCAAACTGGCATAAGCCAGGTAAGTACCGGGCAAAAGAATACCCAGTAACATCCAGGTTTTACGGGCACTGCTCCGTAAAGAAATACGCAGCAGCACCACGGCCGCCAGCACAGGCCAAAAAGAGAAAAAAGGATCTGCCACATAAATTGCATTGAACGAGAACCGGTGGTGATTAAAGGGTTCCAGCCAGCCGGTTCCATAGTTATTAAAACCATCGAGCCCTATATGCACCAGCATTTCGGTAGCAAAAAAAAGCATCCAGTACTGCAAAGGAATTTTTAGCTCGCGGTGCAGGCGGTTGGCACTCAGCCCCAGTAGAGGGGTTAGCAAAAAAATAAATAAGAAGGAATGTGTAAATCCGCGATGAGCCAATAACTCTTCCGATAAAGGCATCCAGAAACCAGCAACAAAATCTATATCAGGAATACTTTGTGCAAGCCCTCCCCATAACAAGGCCTTTTTACCGATTTTTTTGCCCAGGAAAGCTTCCCCGATACAGGCGCCCAGGGCAATATGTGTGATTGAATCCAAACAAGTCTTTTTTCAGGGAACAAGTTAAGAAAGAAAGGCAGCACCGGTTCTCAGATCTTTACTTAAATCCTGAATAGTTGTTGACCGGAATATAGCGGCCAGTTCTTCCCGAACACTTGCATAACTGTTATGTAAGGGGCAGGGCCTGGTGGCAGAACACTGGCTCAGGCCGAGCGCACAGGCCTGAAAAAAATCATCTCCATCCAGGGTCAGCACAATTTTCCATATAGGTGCCTGGATTTGTTCCGGGGCAATAAAGAACCCTCCACCCGGACCTTTTGTACTACTTATAACCTTGTTCTTTACCAGGGTTTGCAGCAGTTTGCCGAGGGTATGTTCATTGCCCTCCACAACTGCCGCAAGCTCCGGGATACTAAATTTTTCTTTTGTTTCAACTCGACTTGCCAGAAACAGAACAGCACGGAGGCCGGTTTTACAGGTTATGCTTAGCATGTATCAAAACTGCTGCATTTTTTCCAAAGCTTTTGCTTTAGGAAACAGGATATTGTTTTCCAGGTGTACATGCAGGTGCAAATCGTTTTCAAATTCCTGGAGTAAACGAAGATAAAACTGGTAAGAACCGCAGGCGCCCTCAGGAATGGTATAGCTATCAGTAAGTTGGTTGATCCTGGCCATTGCGGCACCTACCTGCTCATGTTCCTGTTCCATCCTAGTAATAGGATTTTCTACGGTAGCAAAAAACGGCTGAGGAAGCGTTGTTGACTGGTCTGCTGCCGCCTGCAATTGTTGAATAAACGGAAACAATACGCCTTCTTCTTTCTGCATATGATCGCGCATTTCTTCATTAACCAGTGTTACCAACTGTTGAATATCTATTAATTCCGGATGTTCCCTGCCATGCACCCGGGCTACTTTATCTGCATAAAACAACAAATCCGGTAGTGTTTTCAATACATAGGCGTGGTGCATTTCCACAATGTAATTCACCAGTAAACCTGCACTCCAGTCTTTAAATGAAGGTAGTCCTGTTGCCGGTTGTTCGTTGGCGGCTTCCAACTCCTCTGCTAACTGTTCGGGTCGAATGCCTTTTTCTTCACAGGCTGCCAGCATGCTTTTTTTTCCTCCGCAGCAAAAATCAAGGCCATATTTTTTTAATACCTGCGCTTTACGAAGGTCGGCGGTAGCTATTTCTCCAAGGGTTTTATCGGCCCAGGAACTATTTAGTTGAATCGATTCCATGGTAGTTTTTTTGATAGGACAAAACTACGGATAGTTTCAATAAAAGTATTTAAATACTTTTATAATATTTCATTGTGAAAACATTGATCTAGGTCAAAAAGATATTTTTTAAGTGTTTTCACATACTAATACTAAGTGTAAACCGTTAGTTGTTTATGAAAAAGCTCTCCGTAACCCTAGTAGCTGTTTTTCTATTGTCCGCGGCCTTTGCTGCCTGGTACGCTGGCAACCAGACTTTATACGCCGGTGTTCATCCCAATACAGGATGGAATCAAACCATGACAATAGCGGCAGGCAACCATGTACGGTTCACGGGAAGTACAAATTTTGCAGGGGGGCATCTTGTTATTGAAGAAGGCGCCACCTTACAGATTATGTCTGGGGGATTATCGGCCAATGGTACTATTACCCTGCGGCCGGGCGCCCGATTAATTGTGAACGGAGCATTGGCCTTAAATGGCTCTGGGTCTACCCTTCGAATGACAGAGGGCCTGGTTACCGTATCGGGAAATTTTACCCAATCCAGTAACCTGGTGGAAATTGGTGCAGACGGCGCTATTGAAGTAGGAGGAACTTATACCGTAAACGGAGGAGGCTTATCCATTTTACCGGACGGTAGGTTAGGTGCCCAAAACATTGTATTTAACGGTACTAACAGTATAGCAGGTTTATTGGAAATTGCGCAAAACACCCGGGTAAATGGGGGTAATCTTGCATTTTCTGGCTGTGGTGAGCTCCGTACACGCACCCTTACTATTCAGAACGGCAATTTATTTAGCGGAAATGGATTTGTAGTGGTAAGCAGTACTTACACCAATGGCGCTAATTCCGGTTGGACAGGCCATCCCTTAACCAATAGTGGGGCAATGGGGGTTTATTATACCGGTCCGGCTACTACGAATAGTTGGGGCAGTGCCTATATGAATCCCAATTCCACCAACCCCTGCCTGGCCCTGCTTCCGATTAAGTTTGATCAATTTAAAGCGATTCCCCATGCCACCAATGCATATATGCTGGAATGGATGGCTCCCGAAACGGATGCAACTGAGCGGTATGAAATAGAAGTGTCCGACGACAATATCCATTTCAGGACCATTGAAGTAGTACCAGCCAAAGGAAACAGTGGCGACCGGTTCTACCAGCATAAAGTGCATCTTGGTTATTAATTCCTTACCTCAGCTCATTATTATGAAAACGTATTTACCGATAATTTTCCTTCTTGTACTGGGCGCCCTTAGTTCCTGCTCAAAAGAAACGGCTGAACCAGCAGCAACGGCACAAAAACAGGTATTTATCCGTATTAAACAAGTGGATAAGGATGGTACGGTAAACTATTCACCCAAAGTACGGGTACAGATCAAAACGATGCAATAAAACCAGCCTGTTCTGCGCAATCAACGCTGGCGAGGGCTTTCCGGCAGCAGTCCGGGCATGCAACCCAAACAGGATCTGCAAAATCGGCCAGTCGTTTACTTTCATCCTGAAAACGATATTGGGCAATAGCGAATGATTATTTCCCCCGTCTATTGCAAAAAAAAGAGGTTATCTCGGGTGGAGACAACCTCTTTGTGGAGAATACCGGAGTCGAACCGGTGACCTCTTGCATGCCATGCAAGCGCTCTAGCCAGCTGAGCTAATTCCCCTTGTGATAAGAACTTCCCCGTTGCGGGAGTGCAAATATAGAGTGCCGGTCAACATCCAGCAAAAAAATCTGCCGGTGAAAAAAAACCGACCCGGAAATAAGCCGGATCGGTTATATATAGCGTGCCTTAACTGCTGTGCTGCCTGAATTAAGCCTGTTTGATCAATTCTACGTTGATAGCAAGTTTCACCTCGTCAGATACCACTACCCCACCCGCTTCGGTTACTGCTGCCCAGGTAAGGCCAAAATCCTGGCGATTGATTTTACCTGTCAGTTCAAAACCGGCCACGGTGTTTCCATAAAAATCAACCTGTGTGCCGCCGAACTCAGCTTTCAGTGTTACCGGTTTGGTGGTGCCGCGGATGGTAAGATCACCTGTTAAGGTATAATCCGATCCGCTGATGGGTGATAGAGACGTGGAACGGAAAGTCATGGCAGGGTGCCCTGCTGCATCGAAGAAATCAGGCGATTTCAGGTGCCCGTCCCGCTGTTCATTACCAGTTGTAATGCTATCGATTTTTGCAGAGAACTGAATTTTTGCGTCCGAAAAATCCTGTTGCTCTGCTTCCAGGCTGCCTTCAAATTCAGTAAACTTTCCGGATACTGTTGAAATAACCAGGTGCTTTACTTTAAACGTGATTTCTGAGTGACTGGGGTCTATTTTCCAGGTTGCCATTGTTTTGAGTTTTTATAGTTTTTATAAATGCGATAAAATTAGAATACAATATTAATGTTTAAACATCAAAAGACAAAATAAAAATCCGGATTTCTCCGGATTTAACAAATTATCGTGCCAGTGGCTATTCGAAGCTCAATTAATCTCCCCAAACCTGGTCTTCGCCTTTCAGCCAGCGTTTTACCAGCTCGGTAGTTATGGATTTCGGACGCTCCAGCGGAAAGCCCAGGGCCCGGTCCCAAATTAGGCTGGCCATTACGCCCAGTGCTCTGCTCACTGCAAACATGACGGTATAAAACTCGTATTCTTTTAACCCGTAATGCACCAGGAGAGCGCCGGAATGCGCATCCACATTTGGCCAGGGATTTTTCACTTTTCCAAGCGCTTGCAGTATGGGCGGAACGGTTTCATACACGTTCCAAACTGTTTGACAGAGCGGATCGTCTGGCATATGTTTTTTGCCGAATTCCATCTGTGCTTCAAAACGCGGATCGGTTTTACGCAATACCGCATGGCCATAGCCCGGCACTACTTTGCCGGCGGCCAGTGTATCCTGCACATATTGGGCAATCTGATCTTTGGATGGATTGTCGGTACCCAGTGATTCCTGCATTTCAAAGATCCATTTGATCACTTCCTGGTTGGCCAGCCCGTGCAGCGGACCTGCCAGGCCATTCATGCCCGCGGCAAAGCTCAGGTAAGGATCGCTCAGGGCAGAACCTACCAGGTGGGTAGTATGTGCAGATACATTGCCTCCTTCATGATCGGCATGAATGGTCATGTATAAACGCATAAGTTCCTGGAAACCTTCGTCTTTATACCCCATCATATGCGCAAAATTTCCCGACCAGTCGAGCAGTCCGTTCGGTTGAATATGTTCGTTCTGCTTATACTTACGGCGATATACATACGCTGCAATACGCGGTAAGCGGGCAATCAGGTCCATGGCATCGTCAAAAGTATGCTCCCAGTAATCCTTTTTATTCATGCCCCTGGCATATTCCTTGGCAAAATTACTTTCGGTTTGCAGGGCCATGATGCCCACTACAAACATGGTCATCGGGTGCGTATTTAAAGGAAGCGCATCGATTGTATTGAAAACATGGGTAGGTACATGGGAACGACGCTGCCATTTTGCCGTCATCTCGTTTACGTCTTCTTCCGTGGGCAGCTCATTGAATAACATCAGGTAAAACAGGCCTTCCGGTAAAGGTTCACTCCCCCCTTTGGCTTTAGGAAGCTTTTGTTGCAGCTCAGGAATAGAATACCCCCGGAAGCGGATCCCCTCCTGCGAGTCGAGCAATGAGGTCTCTGTAACAAGCCCCGTAATGCCCCGCATACCCTGATAAACCTGGGATAAGGATACTTCTCCAATCACTTTATTTCCATGCTCTTTCAACAGGCTTTTTATTTCTGCTGAGGCCAAGTCTGCCTTTTCTTTGAATTTTTCTTTGTAGCTTCCCATTAAGAAGTTTTTATATATGTATACGCCAACTAGTTCGCCAGGCTATAACCTATAAAATTAGCTATTGTCTGTGTTACAACAAATAAAAATTGGCTTCTGTTGCGTTAGAAAAGGATTAAAAAAGCAGCGATGCTTACTTAGGGGCTTTTTTGTAGAGGTACCAGGCGACAAATAGAAATATAAGATTGGGTAACCAGGCAGCCAGTATTGGAGGAAAATTTCCCTTGGTAGAGAATACGGTGGAGAACTTATCCATAATCACAAACGATGCGGCCGCAACAATGCCGAAAGCAAGTTGGATGCCGGACCCTCCCCGGGTTTTGCGGGCCGCCACAAAAACCCCCATCAGGGTGAGGATGATAACAGATACGGGGGTTGCCAGCCGGCGGTGAAATTCTACTTTATAGGTATTTAAGCCTTCCGTACCCCTGGTTTCTTCCCGTTTTATAAAATCATACAATTCAACCGAGCTGAGTTTATCTTTCAGGTAATCATCACGTCGTAGCTCTTCCGGTTTCATATTAAGGTTCACTTCGAGGTGAGGGTGTTTAACCACGGTTTCTTTCAGCCCATCTATTTTTCGTTCCACCGCATTTTCTATCCGCCATTTGCGGGTAGCCGTATCCCAGCGGATATAATCGGAGCGAAGATTATAGACTACCTGGTTGCCCTTGATCCGTTCGAGAAAAAAATTACTGGCAGATTTATTCAGGGTATCATAATACTTCATTCCAACAAACGTGACGCTGTCTGAACGGAAATAAAAATCTCTGCTGCCGCCAGCCCCCGAGGAGTAGGTACTGTTTTTATCGATATAGGTGATCTTGAACTTGCTGTAAATTTCATTGGCACGGGGAATAACGATGGCATTGGCCCAGAGCATAATACCGGCTAGTAATACGGCGCCAATCAAATAAGGCCGCAGAAAACGATGGTAGGGAATTCCTGTTGCCAGGATTGCCACCGTTTCCGACCGGCCCGCCATTTTTGAGGTAAAAAAAATAACCGCAATAAAAACGATCAGCGGAAAAATCATGGATATAATAAACGGAACAAAACCAAAATAATACTGCGTAACAATACCGGAAAAGGGCAAGCCCGATTTTACAAAATCATCTGTTTTTTCACTGGTATCGATCACCACCGCTATTACCGTAATGGTAAGGATGGCAAACAGAAAAGTGACCATGAATTTTTTGAATATATACCAGTCGAGGATTTTCATGCCTAGCGAATTGCAGCGGTCAAATCTAGTTGAAAAATGGTTAATGCTTTCACAACCTGGTTTTTAGAAGCAGGATCTGTTCGTTCTTCCAACTTGTAAAATCGCCTGCAAGGATATGCCGGCGTGCCTCTTTTACCAGCCAGAGATAAAATGCCAGGTTATGTACACTGGCAATTGTTAAGGCCAGAATTTCCTTGGATTTTACCAGGTGCCGGAGGTAGGCTTTGCTGTAATACTGACTAAACGCATTGTCAATACCATCGTCAATAGGGCTAAAGTCCTTTTCCCATTTTTTATTGTCGATATTGATCACTCCTTTGCTGGTAAACAACATGGCATTTCGTCCGTTCCGGGTGGGCATAACGCAGTCGAACATATCAATGCCCAGCGAAATATTCTCCAGGATATTCCAGGGGGTGCCCACTCCCATCAGGTAACGGGGTTTGTCGGCGGGCAGGAATTCACAGCAATGTGCCGCATGTTCGTACATCATTTCTTCCGGTTCGCCTACAGACAAGCCACCAATGGCATTGCCGGCAGCTCCTTTTGAAGCAACAAATTCAGCCGAAGCCCGACGAAGATCTTTATAAGTACTGCCCTGCACAATCGGAAACAGGTTTTGGGTGTAGCCGTATTTATCGGGTGTTTCTTCAAGCCTTTTAAAACAACGGTTGAGCCAGCGATGCGTAAGCTCCATCGATTTTTGGGCATAGCTGTAATCGCTGGGGTAAGGCGGGCATTCGTCAAATGCCATAATTATATCAGCGCCAATCGATCGCTGTATATCCATCACCGACTCCGGGGTAAAAAGGTGTTTGGAACCATCGATATGACTTTGAAAAAGGGCTCCCTCCTCTGTCAGCTTTCGGTTACCGGCCAGCGAAAAAACCTGGTAACCGCCGCTATCGGTTAAAATAGGGCGATCCCAGCCCATAAAACGGTGTAATCCACCCGCCGCTTCCAGCACTTGCTGCCCGGGTCTCAAATAAAGATGGTAGGTATTTCCCAGGATAATCTGTGCATTCACCTCAGTCTGCAGTTGTTGCTGGCTCACTGCTTTAACGCTGCCTACGGTACCAACCGGCATAAAAATGGGTGTTTCAATAGTTCCATGATCGGTTGAAACCAAGCCTGCGCGGGCATTTGAACCGGCATCTTTTCCACAGAGTTGAAATGATAGTGCTGCCATAAGGGGAGCAAAGGTAATTAATCTTAATTTCGCCGCCTGCGTCTTAACCCAGACCAACCGTGGATGCTTATGGATCTATTGCAGCTCAACCTTAATTGGGGATTGATCAGCCTCGTGTTGTTCAGTGCCATCAGTTTACTACAACTCCTCTATTATTGGGGAATTTTTAGTCGCCTTGCTTTTTATAACCGCCAGGAGCGGGAGCAATCGCAGACACACCCCGTTTCTGTTATTATCTGCGCCCGTGACGAAGCCGGGAACCTGGCGCGTAATCTTCCGGGTGTATTATTCCAGCAATACCCATCGAGCCATGAACTGATTGTGGTAAACCATAATAGCCAGGACGATACCCGTTATTTACTGGAAGAATTCAAGAAAACATTTAAGGGGCTACAGATCGTTAACCTCGAACATGAGGCTAAAGGCATACCCGGGAAAAAATACCCCCTTTCCATTGGTATAAAAGAAGCAGATCATGAAATCCTATTGCTGACCGATGCAGATTGTGTACCCGCCTCTGAACACTGGCTGTTTAAAATGCAGAATGCGTATCAACCCGGTATTGAAGTGGTGCTCGGATACGGCCCCTATGTTAAAAAGCCCGGCCTGTTAAATAAACTTATCCGCTTCGAAACCTACCATACAGCCCTCCAGTATTTATCCTATGCGCTGGCTGGCATGCCCTATATGGGAGTGGGTAGAAATCTTTCCTATAAACGGCAGTTGTTCATTAATAATAAAGGGTTTTCCGCCATTAACCACCTACCCGGCGGCGATGACGATCTTTTTATCAATAAAGTGGCCAATAAAACCAATACCGCTGTAGTACTGGATCCGGAAGCATTCACCCTTTCGGAGGCCAAAAAAACTTTTGGCGATTGGTTTCGGCAGAAACAACGCCATTATTCCACCGGCAAATACTACAGCAGCAAGTTCAAATGGTTGCTGGGCACTTATTCACTTAGCCTTTTTTTATACTACCCCGCATTCATAACGGCCCTTATTTTTTCCGACTGGCGCCTGGTGCTGGCTATTTTCGGCATCCGCTTTATTTCGCAGGGAATTATTCAATATAAGTCCATGCAGCAACTACAGGAAAAAGATTTATGGGCCTGGTGGTGGTTATTCGATATCTGGATGTTCCTGTATTATTGCATCTTTGCACCAGCAATATGGAAAAAACCCCGTCAAAACTGGGCCTGATCACTGAGTATTTCGATGATTTCAGCGCCCATCAACTAGCACAGTTTGCTGCGCTCGATGAACTGTACAAAGAGTGGAACAGTAAGATCAATGTAATTTCCAGGAAAGATATTGATCAGCTCTACGAAAATCATGTACTGCATTCACTGGCTATAGCTGCCGCATTTGAATTTCCGCCGGGTTCAACCGTGCTGGATATCGGCACGGGAGGCGGTTTCCCTGGCCTGCCCCTGGCTATTTTTTTCCCCGAAGTGAATTTTTTACTGGCCGATAGCATCAATAAAAAACTAACCGTGGTGAAGGAAGTAGCGGCTGCTATCGGATTAACCAACCTCAGTACCCGCCATACCCGGGTAGAGGATATCAAAGACCGAAAATTTGATTATGCGGTGTCAAGGGCTGTGGCTCCGCTCAAAGATTTATGGTACTGGGCAAGGCCGGTTTTGAACAAACGCCCATCGGAAGGAAATTTTCCGGCAGCCGGACTCATCTGTTTAAAAGGAGGGGAACTGGGTAAAGAGATATCCGAATCCGGACTCAAACCCCGTATGCTGGAAATCTATGATCTTTTCCCCCTGGATTATTACCGGGAAAAATACCTTTTGTACGTTCACAAATAAACCTTAAACTACCACAAAGTAGTATTGAACGGCTGGCAAATTTCCTTGATCTTTACGACATGGCGATTACTGTTTGTATAGTAGATGATACCAATGATATTAGGCATGCATTAGAGGAAATTGTGCGATTATCGGACGACTATGAGTTGCTGGGGAGCTTTGCCAGTGGAGAAATGGCCCTGGAAAAAATACCTGCCTTACAACCCAATGTGGTATTGATGGATATTAACCTTGGCGGAATCAGCGGAATTGAATGTGTTCGTCAATTAAAACCAGCCAATCCGGATGTACTTTTTATGATGTGTACCGTCTATGAGGAAGACGAGAAAATTTTTGAAGCATTAAGCGCAGGCGCCAATGGGTATATCCTCAAAAAAACCTCACCTGCTAAATTATTGGAATCTATCCGGGAACTAAGTGAAGGCGGGGCGCCCATGAGTAGCCAGATTGCCCGGAAAGTAGTGACAGCCTTTCAAAACAGGCCCAACCAGACCGATACCAATCCCCTTACCGGAAATGAAAAAAACCTGGGCGTCCTTTCTAACCGGGAAAAAGAAATTCTTGAACTTTTGGCCAAGGGCCTGCTGTATAAAGAAATTTCGGGCCAGTTATTCATCAGCCAGGAAACCGTCCGGAAACATGTGTATCATATTTATGAAAAATTACATGTAAATAATCGGGTGGAAGCCGTCAACAAATTCTTCGGGCGATAGGATAAAATACCCACTTTGAGGTATTGGATAGGAAATTCTGAAAGCTAATTTTGGAGTTCGAATGGGGATGCCTCAAATATTATTAATCATTTTACCTTACCTTACCTCTCATTCCACCGCCATCCACTTTATGCTGTCCAATAAAATTATTAAAGCCGTTGCGAAACAACGGCTTTAATAGAAGGACTTTACAAGATCTTTTACCAATTCAGTTCCAGCTTATTATCTCGTGGATTTACGTCGGCCATACGGGTTGAAGGATCAATCTCTACCGATTTTATATCCTGTAATTTTTTACTCGTACTGATCAAATATGTAGGATGTGTCCATTTCCAGGCCTCGTAAACTTTACGGGGCAGGGCAGGATCTTCCACTGGTTTACTACCAAACATCTGGTACAATGGAATATAATGCAATTCCTTGCTGCCATCCCGATAGGTAATCAGCACATCTACCGGCATGGGCATTTTACCGGTTCTTTTGAGCCGGATAGTGGTAGCTCCGTTTTGTTCAAACAGGCTGTCGATTCCGTAATCGATGGTTTTGGTGGTATTTACCCAATATTCCTGGTACCAGTCTAACTCAATGCCTGAGCTTTTTTCTGCAACCCGAATAAAATCATTCACCGTGGGATGTTTGAATTTCCACTGGTTGTAATAATCGAGCAGGATCTGATCGCGCTGATCAGCCCCTACGATATAGCCCAATTGTTCCAGGAACACTTCGCCCTTTGAATAAGAAGCAATGCTATAGGCAAAATTTGTTTCGAAATGGTCGGCATGGGTGGTCAGGGGCTCTTCCAACCCACTTTTTACCAGGGCAAAATAATTCTGGTAAGCACCCGCATGCGGGCTTTCTTTCATGGAAGGATCGACGATGCTTCTTTTGGGTCCGGTGCTGATACCGGAAGAGGTGATGGCCGCTTTATCTTTATCGCGCTCGGCATAATAAGCACTTACCAGGCTTTCCGCAAAAGAAGTGAACCCTTCATCCATCCAGGCATATTTCGATTCGTTGGTTCCTAAAATCATTTGGTACCAGCTATGCATCCATTCATGGAAGGCAGTGCCCAGTCCGGGGCCGGCTACCAGCGTAGCCATGGGGTATTCCATTCCACCGTCGCCACCATGGATAAACGAATATTGCTTATAGGGATATTTTCCGAATTTCTTTTCTATAAAGGGTAATACGTCAACAGCAGCATCGGCAACTTTTGTCCAGGCAGCATCATTTTTTTCATCCTTCTGCTTGCCCTTATAAAGTACATGAATGGTGGGGCCATTCGGAACCTGGCGAACAATATGTTTGTAATCCGGATCTGCCGCCCACACAAAATCGTGTACCAGTGGCGCTTTGAAATGCCAGGTAAGTTTTTTTGTACCGGGAACAACCGGTTTGGAGCCGGGTGTTTCATAACCATACCCGATAGCATTGGCATTCTGAAGATACCCGGTTCCTCCCAGTATATAGGAACGATCAATGCTGATCTTTACGTCAAAATTTCCCCATACACCGTAAAATTCACGGGCTACATAGGGGTTGGGATGCCAGCCGTCCGCATCGTATTCACATAATTTGGGGTACCATTGCGACATAGAATAACGTACCCCGGTAGACGGATTATCGCGTCCGGAACGGCGTACCTGCAAGGGCACCTGCGCTTCAAAGTCCATCGTTAATACGGCTTTGGATTTCGGCAGGATGGGTTTACTAAGTTTAACTTCCAGTATGGTTTCCAATACCTTATACTCCTGCGCAACGCCGTTTAGTTTAATTGAATGCACTTTCTGATAGCCGATTTCTTCCGGTTTAAGCTGTGCGATCCGGTCTCTTACCCGTCCATCCCAATCGGGCCGGTTGCCTATTTTTGTTTTACCCAATTCCTGGCTCCTGCTATCCATCATGCTATTGGGCTGAAACGCGTTCCAATAGAGATGATAGTAAATTTTTTTGAGCGTATCGGGGGAGTTGTTGGTGTAAATTAATTCCTGTGTACCGGTAAACCGATTGGTGGAAACATCCATATCAATGGTCATTTTGTAATCGGCTTCCTGTTGCCAGCGACCCGATTGGGCAAATAGACTTCCACTGCAACTCAATAAACAGGTAAGTAACCAGGTATACGTTTTTTGCATAAAGGTGTTTAGGTTAGCTGAAACGCTAAATGTACGACTTAGAGGGTAAGTTTATCACGAACCAACCTGCCTTTATCAGTAAAGGTCAAATCTCTTTTGTTAAGGTCAGACTTACTAACCAGCAGGCGGTATTCGGTTTTATCATTGGGCTGAATCAGTTCGTAGTACCCAATAATTTCCCATTCTGCATATTTACTTTTGTCCAGGCCAGCTAATACATCTTCCGGAAGATCGTCGCGGGTAATTTCTTTTTGCGAGCCGTTCCAGGTTCCATCGTTTTTAAAACTGGCTTCGTATTTATCCCCTTCCAACTGGAAATACACGATAAAATGGGATAATTTATCCTTCCATTCCACACTTTCGGCATTCCTGTATTTGTATTTGAATGCATCCGTAACTACGGCCGGTATTTTCCGGATCTGTGCGATGGCGGGTGAGCTAAAGACAATTCCTGTCAGAACTACTAATCCAAGTATTACAGATCTCATATGACGGTCTTTGATAGTACACAAATATCCAAACCCTCTTGATAAGAAAAACCTAAAAATCAGGCGGGGGCGCCTTCTACGACTACTACAATTTCTCCTTTAACGGGTTTACTACTAAAATAAGTAGCTAATTCAGCAAGACTTCCTCTTTTATTTTCTTCAAAAACTTTGGTCAATTCCCTGGAGACGGAAGCTTGCCGGTCGGCTCCCAGCCAAACAGCCAGTTCTTCCAGTGTTTTTACCAACCGCATGGGCGATTCGTAAAAGACCATGGTGCGTTCCTCGGCGGCCAGTTTTTTAAAGAGGGTTTGCCGGCCTTTTTTAAGCGGCAAAAATCCTTCAAAACAAAAGCGATGAATGGGCAGGCCGCTGTTTACCAGTGCCGGCACGAAAGCGGTTGCTCCTGGCAATGATTCCACTTTCACCTGATTGCGTATACACTCCCGCACCAGTAAAAATGCCGGGTCAGAAATACCGGGGGTACCGGCGTCTGTTAGTACGGCCATGCTTTTTCCGGCAACCAATTGGTCTACCAGGTGTTGCAACACTTTATGTTCATTGTGCTGGTGATAGGGCGTCAGTGGTTTTTGAATCTGGAAATGATTCAAGAGCCGGGAGGAGGTTCGGGTATCCTCCGCAAGGATAAGATCCACTGTTTTCAGTACCTCCAGCGCCCGCAGGGTAATATCCTGTAAATTACCAATCGGAGATGGAACCAGATACAGCATTACTGCACGCTTATCTCAAATTGCTCCATAACGGGATTGGCCAATAATTTTTTGGCTGCCTGTTCAGCTATTGCGCGGGCTTCTTCTGCAGAATTAGCATCTACCTGAAGGCTGATATTTTTCCCGATCCGTACATCCTGGATCGCCTGAAGGCCGAGATTACCCAATCCACCCATTACTGCTTTTCCTTGTGGATCAAGAAGTTCTTTCAGTGGCATTACTTTAACCTGTACTGCAAAAGTCATTCTGTTCTATTTTTAAAAGCCAAAGATACAATAATATAGACGAGGAATACGACCGGCATGGCTACCCATTTTAGGAGCAGCGCCGCAATAACGGCAACAACAAGCACCAGGTACCGGGCCATATTAGGCTGAAGAGCAAAATTTTTGAACTTGAAGGCCATGATGGGAAGCGTACTAACCATCAGGTAGCTAAGTACCAGTATTATTCCATAGAGTACCCATTTGTTGGTGAGCAGGGCAGCTATGGAGGTATAGTCGCCGCTCCAGTACAATAAAGGGAAAGACGCTACCACTAAGCCCACTGCGGGAACCGGTACACCGATAAAGCCATACGACTGCCGGGTATCAATATTAAAACGCGCAAGGCGGTAGGCAGCTGCACAGGGTACCAAAACGGCGGGAATAGTCCAGACCAGGGACGCATCCAGGCCGTTAACTTCCTTTGCCAGGCTGAGCCGGAGAAACTGGTAAAGAATTAATCCGGGCGCCACGCCAAAGCTTACCACATCAGCCAGCGAATCGAGTTGTTTTCCCATCTCCGAGCTGGCTTTGAGTAAGCGGGCCACAAACCCATCGAGGAAATCAACCACCGCGGCAAGTCCAATAAAAAGAGACGCCATCCATATTTTTTCCGGCATATCCACCAGGTATTCGCCGGCCGGGCCATTGGCAATGGTTATACCATTCTGCAAAATCACAATTATGGCAAGAAAACCCAGTACCAGATTAAGCAGGGTAAAAAGATTGGGAATTTGTTTCATGTTTCGGTTAGTGGTGAGGGTTAGTTGCTTATTTTTTCATTAAACGTTCAATCTCTTCCGCTGTAATCGGAATAGCAGCCATCAGGTCTTTGTTACCCGTACGAGTAATCCAGAAATTATTTTCTATCCGTACCCCCATTTTTTCCTCTTCTATATAGATACCCGGCTCAATGGTAAATACCATGCCTGCTTTGATGGGTTCGGTTCTTGTACCCAGGTCGTGTACATCCAGGCCCAGGTGGTGTGATATTCCATGATAAAGATATTTTCTATACGCCCTGTTTTCAGCGTCCTCATTTTTCAGGTCTTCTTTTTTCAGTAAGCCGATTTTTACAAACTGTTTGCTGGCTTCCTCCCCTACTTTATCGGTATACTGCAGAATGGAAATACCCGGTTTCAGGATAGATTTCGCATAATTGTGCAGGTGCAGGCAGGCATTGTAAACTTCTTTCTGCCTTTTGGTAAATTTTCCATTAACGGGGATCGTACGTGTCAGATCCGCATTGTATCCACCATATTCTGCCCCGAAATCCATCAATAACAACTCACCGTCTTTACACTCCTGGTTATTGGAAACATAATGCAGGGTACGGGCCCGGTCACCACTGGCTATTATACTTCCATAAGCCGGCCCCGCGGAACGATTCCGTAGAAATTCGTGGTAGATTTCTGCTTCAATTTCATATTCCATAACACCGGGCCGTACAAATGACAGGATGCGGCGGAATGTTTTTTCCGTAATATCAATGGCCTGTTGAATTACTTCCACTTCAAGGGCAGATTTGACCGCCCGCAGCTCTTTCATGATTTTTGCGGACCGCTTGTATTGATGAAGAGGATAACGCGCCCGCAACTCAGCTGCATACCGATAATCACGTACTGGTACCAGATTAGCTTTCCGGTCGTTTTCATTGGTATTTAAATAAATGGTATCAGCCAGGTGGATCATAGGTTGAAGAATCCCCTCCAGGCTATCGAGCCATAAAATTGTTTTAATACCGGATATCTCCTGTGCTTCCTCCCGGCGAAGCCGGTGCCCATCCCATTTTTCTTTTAATTCATTAGGACGAACCAGTACCAATACCTCCCGCAGATTGGGGTCCGGATGGAAAGGTGCCAGCAGCAGCATTGTTTCTTCCTGCTGGATGCCGGTAAGCCAGTATAGATCAGCATTTTGCTTAAATGGAAAAAGCGCATCACCATTCGTTGGTAATTCATCGTTGCTATTGAATATGGCAATGGACATGGGATCCATTGCTTTCATGAATTTTTTTCTATTCTCTGTAAACAAGCGCTTATCTAATGGCAGGTATTTCATGATGATGGTTTTCAGGGTGCTAAAAATAAGGCTGATTTATTTACCGGTCTAATAATCTGCCTGAAATAGGTGTTTTTCGGGGGAGAAAAGACGGATTTCCACTTATTCTGATTTTTTTAAAATATAGCCAATCTCTAATACTAACGATTGTTAGTTTAAATAAAACGAAAAATAACAGCGTCTATTTTTGATAATATTCAACATAATTCGATTTTATTAAATAAAACTATATGCGTACGAAATACGCATTGTTATGGAAGCTTGGGGTCAACGCTTAGATTTGTCCGCAGAAACGAGTGCATATTATGTCAGTACCTACATTATTTTCCCCTATGGAGCAACTGCTTTCAATAGGTTTGAAGGCCACAGAAGATGTACACTATCAGGCCGATCCAGAAGAGTTAGCTGCCGCAACTGTACGTAATGGACAGGGCGTATTCAATGATACCGGAGCACTGGTAATACAAACCGGTGAGTTTACCGGCCGGAGCCCTAAAGACAAGTTCATTGTATTGGATGAAATCAGTGAGGGGGCCGTTCATTGGAATGAATTTAACCTGCCCATTCATGAAGAATATTTTTTCCAGGTAAAAAAGCAGTTGACCAGCTACCTGGCTGCCTGCCCGGAACTTTGGGTTCGGGATGCCTTTGCCTGTGCAGATCAGCGATACAGAATGCCGATCCGGGTTGTCAATGAAGAACCGGCCAACAATCTTTTCGCGTTTAATATGTTTATTCGTCCAACCGAAGAGGAATTGGAAAACTTTGAACCGGAGTGGACGATATTATCAGCCCCCGGTTTAAAACTTGATCCTGCAGTTGCCGGAACCCGGCAGCACAATGCAGCCATCATTTCCTTCAAGTATAAAACCGTGCTGATTGCAGGTACCGGTTATACCGGCGAAACCAAAAAAGGAATTTTTACGGTCTTGAATTTTATCCTTCCCAAAGAACACCATGTGTTGAGCATGCATTGCTCGGCCAATATGGGTAAGAAGGGCGACACTGCGTTGTTTTTCGGACTTAGCGGAACCGGCAAAACTACACTTAGTGCAGATCCTTCCAGGCAACTCATTGGCGACGATGAACATGGCTGGAGCGATACAACGATTTTTAACTTTGAGGGGGGCTGTTATGCCAAATGTATTAATTTAAGCCAGGAAAAAGAGCCGGAGATTTTCAATGCAATCCGTGCCGGTGCACTGGTAGAAAATACCCGTTTTTATCCAGGTACCCAAACCATCAATTTTGAAGATGGCAGCATCACTGAAAATACCCGGGTCTCCTATCCGCTGGATTATATTAGTAACTCCGTGGAACCCTCCGTCGGACCTACCCCTAAACACATTTTCTTTTTAACCTGTGATGCATACGGCGTATTGCCACCAATTGCCCGGTTAAGCCCGGAACAGGCTATGTACCAGTTTATATCTGGTTATACAGCGAAGGTTGCCGGTACAGAAGCCGGTATTATAGAACCGAAATCTACCTTTAGCGCCTGTTTTGGTGCTCCATTTATTCCGTTGCACCCCGCTTTGTACGCCGAAATGCTGGGCGAAAAACTTAAAGCACAGGAGGTTCAGGTATGGATGGTAAATACCGGCTGGACCGGGGGGCCGTATGGCGTAGGCAACCGGATAAAACTCAGCTATACCCGCGCTATGATCAGTGCTGCCTTAACAGGAAAACTGGATACTATGACCTATGAACGGCACCCGGTTTTTGGTATGGAAATGCCTGTTTCCTGCGAAGGGGTACCGGCAGAATTACTAAACCCACGGGCTACCTGGGCAGACCCCATGGCCTATGACCAGAAGGCCAATGAACTGGCCAAACAATTTGTACAAAATTTTAAAAAATACGAGGCGGGTACCCCTGCGGCCATCCTGGCGGCAGCCCCGGTTATCCGGCCTTAAGATTTTCGGTCTCAACGTTGCTTGCAAGTCCGCCCTGTTCACAGGGCGGTTTTTTTTCCGCTCGCAGCCACGGGTCAGATCAGATAAGTACCGACCGATAAAGTTTTAACGCTTTGGTGCAAACAGACCCGCAGCAAATTCGTTTATTTTGACTAAACGACAGGTTGTATGATGATCTGGGCCCTCCTACTGGAAATGGTTACATTGGTGTCAACAATAACGGCTACTACCGCTGATCCGATCAACTGGCGGACAAGAAGAGTATTAAACTGGGCCGATTTTAAAGGAACCCCCGTTACAACAGCCCCCAATGCGGCCCTCACCAGCACTTCTATACTGATCAATTATCGGTACAATACGGAATCGCTTCAGTTCAAGCTGAACTGCGTATTTTATCCGCATAAATCCTGGACCAAAGTAAATACACAACAAATCCTGGCACATGAACAGGGGCATTTTGATATCAGCCAGCTATATACCAGAAAACTGTACCATGCCTTAACTGCCTATCGCTTTAATGCAGCCAGCGTTGAAAAAGATATACAAGCCATTTACCAGCGCATCACCAATGAACAAGCTGCCTACCAAAATTTATACGATAAGGAAACCAATTATTCAAGGGACGCAGCTGCTCAACAAAGCTGGATAAAACGAATAGAAAAAGAGCTGGAAGAAACAAAAGCATTTGCGGATTACCCGGAGGAATAAACCCCAACCACTGTTTTGTCGGACAATGGATTTTTTCACCCAGTCTTCCATGTAGGCCAGCCTGCCTGCATCAGTAAACTTATCAGTATGCCTGTTCATACAACCGTTTTTCGGTGCTCTAAACTAGGCTTTTATAATGGGCAGTGCAACCGCTTTATAACCCATTTGCATACCGTGTATCAGGGGCGTTAATCTACTAGAACAACCCGTATAACTGGGCATCTACTTTAGTAATAATCTCTCCGAGATCTTCTTCTTTTTCTGCAAATTTATTTTTGTCAACATCAATTACCAGCAGCGGACCTTCCTTATACCCTTCGATCCATTTATTATAAAAATCATTCAGTCGCTTCAGGTAGTCGAGCCTGATATTTTCTTCGTATTCACGGCCCCGCTTTTGAATTTGTCCAACTAGTGTTGGAACCGAAGCCTGCAGGTAGATCAGGAGATCTGGCGGTTGTACCATGGTCCTCAGCGTCTGAAAAAACTGGAAGTAGTTTTCAAAATCGCGTTTGCTCATCAATTGCATTTCGTGCAGGTTGGGCGCAAAAATATGCGCGTCTTCATAAATCGTGCGATCCTGCACAACCGTTTCCGTACCCCTGTGAATATCCAGAATCTGGTTTATTCTGCTATTTAGAAAATATATCTGCAAATTGAAGCTCCAGCGCGGCATGTCTTCATAGAAGTCGTTCAGGTAGGGATTATGATCTACATCTTCAAACTGTGGTATCCACTTATAATGCTTACTAAGCATTTCCGTTAAAGTGGTTTTACCGGCACCGATATTACCCGCTACCGCAATATGCTTAGGTTTTTTTCCTTTCGCCATAAAATAATACCTGGACATTTACCAGGATGTTGAATATAGGAAATTAATAGTATTTCAGTCCGATTGCTTCCCGTACTTTTTCCATAGTAGCAGCTGCGCTGATCCTGGCCTTCTCTGCCCCCATTTCCATTATGCGACGAAGGTAGGTTTCATCCGTACGAATGCTTTCTGCTTTTTCCCGTATCGGGCTTACAAAACGCACCATATCTTCAGCAAGTTGCTTTTTAAGATCGCCGTAGCGGATGGTAGCTGCATTGTAATCCTCTTCAAATTTCCGGATGGTATCGGGGGCAGCAACCAGGTTCATGAGAAGGAAAATATTTTCGATATAATCCGGTTTGGGCATATTGGGCGCGCTTGGGCCTGCATCCGTTTTTGCTTTCATGATTTTTTTCCGGATCAACTCATCCGGGTCAGAAAGAAAAATAGTAGCGTACTGGTTTTCACTTTTGCTCATTTTACCCGTACCATCCAGGCTGGGTACTTTTATCAGGTCCTCGCCAAAATTGAATGCATACGGCTCAGGAAATACTTCGCCATACCGGTGATTGAACCGGTTGGCAAAATTCCGGCTCATTTCCAGGTGCTGTTCCTGGTCTTTCCCCACGGGTACCAGGGTGGCACGGTGCAACAGGATGTCTGCTGCCTGCAATACCGGGTAAGTCAGCAATCCGGCATTCACGTTTTCGGGGTGTTGCCTTACTTTATCCTTGAATGTGGTGGTTTTTTCCAGTTCACCTTTGTATGCCAGCATATTGAGCAGCATATACAATTCTGCTGTTTCATAGACATGGCTCTGGCAATACAGGGCTACTTTCTCAGGATCCAGTCCACAGGCTATATTTTCAGCTAATACCCGGTGCACATTGGGTTTCAGCTCTTTGGTATCAGGGTGAGTGGTAAGGGAATGAATATCTGCCACCATAAAATAGCAGGAATATTCCTCCTGCATCCGCACATAATTACGGATAGCGCCAAAATAGTTTCCAAGATGTAAAAATCCGGTACTCCGGATTCCGCTCATTACGATCGCTTTTTTTCCATTTTCCATAGCGCGGCGAAGATAAGAACCTTATTTTTGTTGATAGCATATGGAATTGACAAAAGACATGATAGGGCAATTGGCCCGTTTAAGCAGGCTTCACCTAGAGGAGGCTGATGCTGTGCAACTGGTTGGCGACCTTGGCCGGATGATCCACTTTGTAGAAAAACTGCAGGAACTGGACACCAACGGTGTGGCCCCCCTGCTGCACATGACAGATAATGTGGATATACTCCGCCCCGATGAAGCAGGCACGCCATTACCGCGTGCAACCGCGCTGTCTATAGCACCCGATGCAGATAGTCAGTATTTCTATGTTCCTAAAGTGATTAAAAAATAATATGAGCGAATCCATCATACACCTGGAAGGCATCCATAAAAGCTATTTTATGGGAAAGCAGGCAGTACCGGTTTTGAAAGGCATTGATATGGATATCTACCGGAATGATTATGTGGCATTGATGGGGCCCTCCGGTTCGGGCAAGAGTACCCTGATGAATATCCTGGGTTGCCTGGATTCCCCAACAATGGGAAAATATGTGTTAAACGGGCAGGATGTCTCCAAAATGGAAGACGATGACCTGGCTACCGTCCGGAATAAGGAAATTGGATTTGTATTTCAGCAATTCAACCTGCTTCCGCGGCTTACTGCTGCCGAAAATGTTGCACTTCCCCTGGTGTATGCAGGCCTTGCAAAAAAACAACGGCATGAAATGGCCCTGGAAGTATTAAACCGGGTAGGATTAGCAGAAAGAAGTCACCACAAGCCCAATGAGCTCAGTGGAGGCCAGTGTCAGCGGGTAGCCATTGCCCGGGCATTGGTAAATAACCCTACCCTAATTCTTGCGGATGAGCCAACCGGTAACCTCGACTCCAAAACATCGGTAGAAATCATGGCTATTTTTGACAAAATCCAGGCAGGTGGTAATACCGTGGTGCTGGTAACCCATGAAGAAGATATTGCCCATCATGCACACCGGATAATCCGGCTTCGCGACGGCTTAATTGAATCTGATAAAAAGAATATTCCGCAGGAAGCGCCGAGCTTCCACTAAACATTCTGCAGGCTTTTTTGTTTGATCAGGTAGAACATCCCTATGGCTTTAAAGATTTATACTAAAACCGGCGATACGGGTACTACATCCCTAATTGGTGGAACCAAGGTTTCCAAGAGCCATATCCGTATTGATAGTTATGGAACGGTTGATGAACTGAATTCCTATATCGGCTTCTGCAATGATCAGCTAACGGATCCGGCAACAGGTCAGATGCTCAAAGAAATCCAGGATCGCCTGTTTACCATTGGCTCAGCGCTGGCCTGTGATCCGGAACGGGAGCCGCTTATGAAAATACCGGACCTGAAAGATTCAGATATCGAGTTACTTGAACAGGAGATCGATCGTATGAATGAATCCATTCCAAGAATGCGTTCTTTTATCCTGCCCGGCGGGAACCCCGCCGTTTCCTCCCTGCATATAGCCCGCTGCGTTTGCCGGCGCGCCGAAAGGATTTGTGTACATATGCAACTGGAAGGCGGATTTGTGGAGCCACTGGTGATCAAATACCTGAACCGGCTGAGCGATTACCTGTTCGTATTGAGCCGCTATACAGGGCATTTGCTGGGGGTAGAAGAAATACCCTGGAAACCAAGAAAATAACCTTACCCGATTCTTCCATCCTTCATATGTATGACCCGATCGCTCATTTGGGCGAGTTCTTCGTTATGGGTTACAATCAGGAAGGTTTGGTTAAGTTCCTTGCGAAGCCGGAAAAAAAGCTCGTGAAGATCCCGGGCATTGGTGGAATCGAGGTTACCGGTGGGCTCATCCGCAAAAACAATCCGGGGATTATTAATCAAGGCCCTGGCTACCGCCACCCGCTGTTGTTCTCCCCCCGAAAGGGCAGCAGGTTTATGGTCGACCCGATGCCCCAACCCCAATTGTTGCAGCAGTTGCAGCGCCCGGCTTTCTACTTCTTTTTTATTCCGTTTAGCGATCCAACCCGGAATACAGACATTTTCAAGCGAGCTGAATTCCGGTAAAAGGTGGTGAAACTGGAAAACAAAGCCGATATACTGATTCCGGAAAGCCGATAATTGTCGCGCGCCCATACCGGTTACCCGGGTATTGTGTAACATAATTTCGCCCTGGTCTGGTTGATCGAGGGTTCCCAGGATATGTAAAAGACTGGTTTTACCTGCCCCCGAGGAGCCTACGATACTAACAATTTCGCCCTCCTGAATGGAGATATCAACCCCTTTCAGCACTTCTACCGACCCGTAAGCTTTATGAATATTTCTGGCTTCAAGCATGCAACTAAAACTTATGTATAAAAATCATAGGTATACGAACCAACAATATTAAGCGTTGTTAGTGAAAGGATTTGGAAATTTCGTATTAACCCATACATTTGCCGAAAATTTAAAACCTCTACGATGTTCTGGACACTTGAATTAGCATCCTATCTGGAAGACGCTCCCTGGCCAGCCACCAAAGACGAGCTGATCGATTACGCCATCCGTAGCGGCGCTCCTATTGAGGTAGTTGAAAACCTGCAGGAATTGGAAGACGAAGGAGAAATTTATGAAGGCATCGATGATATCTGGCCCGATTACCCCTCTCAGGAAGACTTTTTTTTCAACGAAGACGAATATTAAGCAGGCGAACGGTGAAAAGTTATCCTTTCACCGTTCGCTTTTTTCGGTCTCCCCTATTTATTTTCCTCCGGTCATCACTTCCATACTTACCCCGGTGGTAGAATAGCCACCGTCATGATAAAGGTTCTGCATGGTAACCATCCTGGTTAAATCCGAGAACAGGGTAATACAATAATTTGCACAATCTTCCGCAGAAGCATTTCCCAAAGGCGCTATAGAATCGGCAAAATCATAGAAATCACCAAAGCCTTTGATACCAGTACCCGCCGTTGTTTTGGTAGGCGATTGAGAAACGGTATTAATCCGTACATTTTTCTCTTTGCCGTAATGGTAGCCAAAACTGCGGGCAATAGACTCCAGCATGGCTTTGATATCGGCCATGTCGGTATAAAAGGGATAGGTTCGCTGGGCGGCCATATAGGTTAATGCAACCACACTTCCCCATTCGTTGATAGCGTCTAGTTTTTTGGCGGCTGCCAGCATTTTATGAAGAGATAGGGCTGATACATCAATGCCCTTTTGGAAATAATCGTAGTTCAACTCCGGGTAGGGAATATTCTTCCGGATATTAACACTCATCCCGATGGAATGAAGCACAAAATCTATTTTACCCCCCATAATCTCCTGTGATTTGGTAAACAGGTTTTCCAGTTCCTCCATATTTGTAGCGTCTGCGGGCACTATTTCCGCACCAGTTTTTTCAGCTAGTTTTTTTATTTCACCCATACGCATAGCAATTGGCGCATTGGTCAATACAATTGAAGCACCTTCTTCATGTGCTTTCTCAGCAACTTTCCAGGCAATGGAATTTTCGTCCAGCGCGCCGGAAATGATACCTCTTTTACCTTTTAATAAGTTATATGCCATAATGAAAATTTAAAATTGTATTGTTTTATGGAGCGAAAATAAGCAGTTGCCGCTATTTTTAAGCGTTCATAATCAGTTCCTTTGCATTTTCAATGGCAATTGCTGAAGGTTTATCGCCTCCCAACATCTGTGCAATGGCAGTTACCCGCTCTTCGGCAGAAAGTGCTTTTATACCCGTTTGGATCGTTTTGCCCAACTTCTCTTTATAAACAAATAAATGCCGGTCGGCCCTGCCGGCGATCTGTGGCTGGTGGGTTATACAGATCACCTGCCGCGAAGCGGCCAGTTCTTTCATAATCAATCCTACCTGGCGACTTGCTTCCCCGGATATGCCCGTATCTATTTCATCAAAAAGAAGGGTGGGCAAATTAATCTTTTTTGCAACCAGTGATTTTATACAGAGCATAAGTCGGCTTAATTCGCCCCCACTGGCAACTTTCCGAACCGGCGCAAATTGCCCGCTTTTATTGGCATCAAAAAGAAAATCGATGGAATCGATGCCCAGCATACCTGGTTCCATTTTATCCATCTGTATTTTGAGGCGGGCATTCGGCATACCTACCCGGGTCAGTAATTGGGCTACCTGCTTTTCAAGAGGAGCAATTTGTTTTTTTCTTGCTTCGCTTAATGTACCGGCCAGCAGTTTTACCTTTTCGCCAGATTCCTGCACCTGCTTTTTCAACCTATTGATCTGATCGTCCAGTTGATCTATATTACCCAGCTTGCCCTCCAGTTCCTCCTTTAATTCCACCAGCTGGCGGGTAGTCTGAAACCCATGCTTTTTAAGCAGTCTGTATCCAAGGTTAATACGTTCGTCGATTTGGGCGATCCGTTCAGGATCGTGTTGGATTTTATCACTAAGCCGGTCTGCTTCCTCGGCAAGATCATCGAGTTCGATCTGGGCAGCCGTCAGCCGATTTTGCAGCTCCTGAATGCCTGAGTGCCCGGAAGAATAGGAACTAAGTTGTTGCCCCAACTGCCGGAGCACCTGAACCACCGGCGTTTCCAGGTTTTTCAGTTGTGCCACAACCGCAGCTAAGGCCAGTTTAATACCCTCCGAACTGTTCAACAAACGAGCTTCTTCCTCCAAGGCTTCCAATTCATTTTCGCTAAAAGCAGCCTCCTCCAGTTCCTTGAATAAATACTGGATATAATCCTGTTCTTTCGTACTGTTGTTTTTTCGGTCCTCCAACCCTGTTAGTTCACGTAATAACTGAACCCATCGCTGGTACTGTTGCTGGTATTGCTGCAAAAGCGATTGATTATTGGCCAATGCATCTACCACCATCATTTGAAAATCAGCCGATCCAAGAGAGAGGGTATCAAACTGGCGGTGCAGATCAACCAACAACATAGCTAGTTGCTGTAGCTGCACCAGGGAAGCAGGTGTATCATTGATAAAAGCCCTTGACTTTCCCGTGGGGGCAATTTCTCTGCGAAGCAGTAACTCTTCGCTATAGTCCAATTCCTCTTTTTCCAGGAATGTTTTTATTTCAAGTTTTCCTGCAACCGCAAACACCCCTTCCACCACTGTCTTCTTTTCCCGGTTTACCATTACACTGCTATCAGCGCGTTGGCCCAATATCAGTGATAATGCCCCCATAAGAATCGATTTTCCGGCACCTGTTTCACCTGTAATGATGGTTAGCCCCGCATCAAAGCTGATATCCAGTTCATCTATAATAGCATAATTCCTGATTCGCAATTCCTGCAACATACATTCTAATATGCCGGCAATTTAGGGAAATGTTAGGGTGCATCAACCACCTCAAAAAAAATCCGTCAAAAAACCATCTTTACTTGTACCGGCAGCTGACAAGCCGGCTGGAAAAGAAAAAAGGCCCGCTTAAAACGGGCCTTTTTTCTTTTTTTATACCTGTAAAAAACGTTGGAGGGTTTATTTTACGTCCACACCATCATTCAACTCGCTGTCTACCAGGATCCGACCGCAGTTTTCACAAACAATGATTTTTTTGCGCTGTTTAATTTCGCTCTGACGTTGCGGAGGAATAGCATTAAAACAACCACCGCAGGCATCTCTGAGAACGGGCACAACCGCCAAGCCGTTTCTGTAATTAGAACGGATACGATCGTAGGACAACAGCAACCTGGGTTCAACTTTCTCCCGGGCTTGAGAAGCGAGTTTATTAAACTGCTTTTCTTCTTCCTCGGTGGTGGCAATGATCTTTTCGAGTTCTTCTTTCTTATGCTTTAACACACCTTCTTTAGTGGCAATCGCTTTTTTCGCTTTATCAAGCCCAACTACCTTATCAGATATTTCTTCATTCGCATCCTTGATATGCTTCTCCGCCAGTTTAACTTCCAGCTGCTGCATTTCAATTTCCTTGGTAATTGCTTCAAATTCGCGGCTGTTCTTTACATTGGTACTTTGTTTTTCGTACTTCTTGATCAGCGCTTCCGCTTCTTGTATGGCTGTTTTTTTCTGGTTAATAAACTCGTTAATGCCATTGATCTCTTCCTCAATCCGCGTTTGGCGGGCATGCAAGCCTTGAATTTCATCTTCCAGGTCGCTCACCTCAATCGGCAATTCTCCTTTCAGGATCTGGAATTCATCGATTTTGGATTCGATCTTTTGTAAGCTTACAAGAGAAACCAGTTTTTCTTCAACCGAAAAGTCTTTGACAGTTGCCATATAAGTTTTTAGAATTAGATATAATAATTCACCGGGTTGGTTTTCACCTCCGTTTTGAAGACGGCAAAGGTAGGAAATTTTTCCGCCAAAATATCATACAGCAGATCAATGGTATATTGCTCACTCTCAAAGTGCCCTATATCAGCTACCAGCATTCGCCCATTTGCCTCAAAAAACTCGTGGTATTTTAGGTCTGCGGTAATAAAAACATCAGCCTTATTTCTTAAAGCATTGGAAATCAGGAAACTACCCGCACCCCCGCAAATAGCTACCCGTTTAACCAGGGCTTTTACCACGGGGGTATGCCGGATAACTTGCAGGTTGAACCCTTTTTTTATTTGCGCAAATAGTTCATTTACAGGAACTTCGGTTTCCAACTCCCCTATCAGGCCGGCGCCGGTTTGCCGCGTAACATTGGTAAGTATATAAAGGTCATAAGCAGGTTCTTCATAAGGATGGTTTGCATGGAGAGCAGCAAGCACTCCCGTTTCCAGGAAACCTGGAAAAATGACTTCAACCCGGCTTTCTTTTTCCTGGTGGCGGCGACCTATTTCGCCCACAAAGGGTTTTGTACCCGCCCCTGCCTTAAAACTACCTAGCCCCTCCAGCCGGAAAGCACATTCACTATAGGCACCGATGGAGCCGGCGCCTGCTGAAAACAAGGCCTCACTAAGCATTTCGGCCTGCGCCGTTGGTACAAAACAGACGAGTTTTTTAAGAAGTCCAGGCCGGGGAAGCAGCACAGAACGGTTTTTAAGCCCAAGAACATCCGCCATTTTCCCATTAACACCCGCTATGATATTGTCCAGATTGGTATGAATCGCATATAATGCAATATCCTGCCGGATGGCTGTCACCAGGGCTTTTTCCACATAACCCGAACCGCTGAACTTCTTTAGTCCGGAAAAAACAATGGGATGGTGGGCAACGATCAGATTATGGCCTTTTGCCTTTGCTTCCAATACCACTTCTTCCGTAGCATCCAGTGCAATGGTAATACCAGTACAGTCCCAATCCGGATTGCCGGTAATTAAGCCCGCATTATCATAGGACTCCTGTAAAGCCAGGGGAGCCAGTTTTTCTAATAGTTCCGTAACAGCTGAAATTTTCATCCCTCAAATATACCTCCTCTTCCCCCTCTGCCATACATTCAGATTTATTCACCTAATACCCCCTCTGCATGATTTTTCCTTAGATTGCAGCAGAATTCCTGCCTATGGACCTACTGTCAACTACCTCATCGCTATACGAAACCTATACTAACCGGCTGCAGGAAATTGCCGATATCCGGTATGCTACCGCGCTGTTACAATGGGACCAGGAGACCTATATGCCACCCGGAAGCATTGCCACCCGCTCAAGGCAAATTGCTACTCTTTCCGAACTGGCACACGTTAAATTTACCGAACCTGCAACCGGCGAACTAATAGATACCCTGCTTTCCCGGGCCGACCTCACAGCAGAACAACAGGCTAACCTGGTTTTAAGCAGCTATGATTTTGCGCAACAGGGCAAATTACCCGCCGGTTATGTAAGGGAATTAAGCGAAACCATTTCCCACGCTTTTACGCATTGGACGGAAGCCAGGAAAAATAATTCTTTTCCCGTTTTCGCCCCCTGGCTGGAAAAACTGGTAACCCTGAAGAAAAAAGAGGCCGCCCTCCTTGGTTACACCAATCACCCTTATGACGCATTGTTGAATCAGTATGAAAGAGGATGTACCACTCAATTACTTGACCAGCTTTTTGCTAAACTGCAGCCATCTCTTGGTAAATTGATTGAAACCATTCGGCAAGAACCACAGGTGGACGACGCCATCTTGTTGCAGCCCTACCCCGAAGAACAGCAATGGGCTTTTAGTTTGGAGCTGTTGGAAAAAATGGGCTATGATTTTCAATTTGGCCGGCAAGACAAAGCGGCCCATCCCTTTACCATTAATTTCAGTAGTGATGATGTTCGGATAACGACCAGGGTACGGGAAGATGATATCAGCTATATGACCTGGAGCACCATTCATGAACTGGGGCATGCACTGTATGAATTGGGACTGCCTAAGCAACAATATGGATTACCACTGGGAGAAGCTGCTTCATTAGGCATCCACGAATCTCAAAGCAGGTTATGGGAAAACAATATTGGGCGAAGCCAAAGCTGGTGCGCCTGCTTTTTTCCGGTTCTCCGGGAATATTTTCCAAAACAATTAAACGGGTATAGTTCGGAAGACCTGTTCCGGGCCATTAATAAAGTGCAACCCTCCCTGATACGGACCGAAGCCGATGAGTTAACCTACCATTTTCATATCATGATCCGGTATGAGGTAGAAAAAGCATTGATCGAAGGAAGCCTGGAAGTAGCCGAAGTGCCCGCTTTCTGGAAAGAACGGTATCGGCATTACCTCGGCGTAACGGTTCCGGATGATGCCAACGGTTGCCTGCAGGATGTGCACTGGAGTCATGGAAGCTTTGGTTATTTCCCCACTTACAGCCTGGGTAGTATCTATGCGGCCCAATTTTATGCCACCCTAAGAAAGCAGGTTCCAAAAATCGAAAAATTTCTACAAGAAGGCGATTTCAGTGTCGTAAAAAACTGGCTATCAGATAATATATATATTCACGGAAGGCGGTATACAAGTGAAGAACTCTGCAAACGAATTACCGGCAAGGGCATAGATCCGGAAGATTTTATGCAATATGCCAGTGCCAAATACCGTTTCATCTATGCATATAAACTGGAGGGTATAACACTATGAAAAAACTGGCCTTGATAAGCATGGCTGTTTGCCTATTGGTGTCTTGTAAAAAAGCCATCGAAGACAAAAAGGAGGAAATTATCCTCAATGCTATCACCAACGGCCAGTGGTACATATATTCGTTCCGGGAAGGTGATATAGACCTTTCCAATTCATTTACTCCTTATACATTTCAGTTTTATCGGGATGGGAAACTAAGCGGTTTTACAACGGATACCGAAGACAAGGGAACATGGGTGGGAAATGTAAATACGCTTTCGATTACCACTAATTTTCCGGATGCAAATGATCCGATCAAAAAGTTAAATGCAGAATGGAAAATTACCAATAATACGTGGGACTATGTAAAAGCAGAAACAACGGTCCAGGGTAAGAAAAATCTGTTGCATCTGAAGAAGAAGTAGAACCATGAAAAATCTGATATCCGTATATATTCCGAATCCCTTTGGAAACAAGTTGCTTTCTGAAAAAACAAAAACCAGCTTGTTGACTCGTAACCTTTTATTCCTTTTTTTGCTACTGGCAACAGGTCGTCTGTTTGCGCAGACCCAGCCTCCTGTTGCTAACTTTTCAGCCAGTGTAACGGAGGGATGTGCCAGTTTAACCGTACGGTTTACGGATTTATCCACCAATTCCCCCACCTCCTGGGCCTGGGATTTTGGAAACGGACAATTATCTGATCAAAAGAACCCAACCGCTACCTATACCACTCCGGGTGTTTATACGGTGCGCCTAACCGTTCAAAATGGAAGAGGCGTAAATGGAACCGTTAAAACCAATTATATAACAGTATTTCCTTCGGCAAGAATTGATTTTTCTGCCAATACCACGGTTTCCTGTATACCTGCTGTAATTCGGTTCCAGAACGGTGTCGTTTTGCAGGGGCCGGGCACTATAACGTCCTATAGATGGGATTTTGGGGATGGTACTACGTCTACCGACGCTAACCCTGTTAAAACCTATACCACACTTGGTTTTTACACTGTCAGCCTAACGATTACCACGGATAACGGATGTACCGTAACGTCCAACAGAACCCGTTTTATCCGGATTATAGGCGGTGTTACGCCAAACTTTGATTTTTCCCGCCTGGATGCCTGTAATACCCCCATCGGAATCAATTTTAATAATCAATCCACCGGTCCGGGTGCACTTAATTATACCTGGAGCTTTGGAAATGGGGGAAACTCCACTGACAAAAATCCTTCTACCAGTTATACCGCTACTGGCAACTATACGGTTAAGCTGGTGGTTAACAGTAGTTATGGCTGCGCCGACAGTATTACCAAGGCAATAACCGTAACGGGCAACTCTACCAGTTTTGCTGTGCCGGCCAGTTCTTGCCCGAATAAAGCGTTAAACTTTATCAATACCAGTAATCCATTGCCCAATAATTCGGAATGGGATTTTGGCGATGGTACTTTTTCATTTGAGACCAACCCTGTAAAAGTGTTTACGACTCCAGGCACTTATACGGTTCGGTTAACGAATCGCTATGCAGACTGTGAAGGTACCACCACACGTACCATTACCATAACAAATCCACCCGCTGTTGACTTTATTTCCACCGATACCAGTGGTTGTAAAACGCCGCACCAGGTTCGATTCCAAAGCCAGGCCAGCGGTGCCAGTAAATGGTTATGGGATTTTGGTGATGGCAGTACTTCCACGGAACAGAACCCAACGCATACCTATACCAGTTTTGGTGAGTACGATGTGCGTTTAACCATGACTACGGCAGATAGTTGTACCTCTACTATTCAGAAACCTGCCTTTATTAAAATTGCAGCACCGGTATTGCCTGTACTACTTAACAGAAATGCAGGCGGTTGTGTTCCGTACACTTATTCGCCTCAATTGGATCCGGCTACGATTACAGAGATTGCAAGTTACCAATGGGATTTTGGAAACGGGGTTACCAGTAGTTCTGCAACGCCCAGTGTTACCTATTCAAGTGTGGGTACTTATACCGTTCGCTTAACCGTTGTAACAAAAGGGGGCTGTACCGAAACCATTACCGTTAACAATGCCATTAAAGTTGGCACCAAACCAGTTGCTGAATTCACGGTAGATAAAACAAATTCCTGTGCAGGCGAACCCTTCCAGTTTAGTTCCAGTTCTACCCCTGCCGATGAATGGAGTTGGGATTTTGGCGACGGAGGAACTTCAACAGCTGAAAATCCTGCCTATAAATACCAGGATACCGGCTACTTTCCCGTTCGCTTGATTGCATATAATAATGGTTGTGCAGATACCGTAGAAAAAGCCAACCTGGTATATGTGATGGCACCAGTGGCCCGTTTTACCCCGCAATATTCCTGTACTAATCCACTTACGGTACAGTTCCAGGACAACTCCATTCTGGATCCTACACACGGAGCAGCCACCTATTCCTGGAATTTCGGCAACGGGCAAACTTCCAGCCAGGTTAATCCAACCGTAACTTTTGCCGCTTATGGCACCTATCCAATAACCTTAACCATTACAGATCCGGTTTGTACCTATACCCGAACCGTCAATATTCATCTTTTTGAACTCATCAATAATTTTTCCATCAGTAAACCGTCTGTTTGCCGAAATGAATTGTTTACGCTAACAGCAGGTGGTACATCTACCCAATTCATAAGTTCCTATACCTGGGAAATTGAGGGTCAGCCACCTGTAAATGGCGGATCAATCTTTCAAACAAGGGTTCCTGTAAACGGAGTTTTTGATATAACCCTCACGATGGTGGATGTAAATGGCTGTACCATAACCAGAACCATTAATGATATGGTTACGGTAGTGGGTGCTGTTGCTGATTTCTCCGTGGCCAATAATGGTGGCTGTGTGAACAGCGAAGTTACCATTACGGATCAATCCACACCTGCCGGTTCAATAACCAAATGGGATTTCAATTTCGGCGATGGCGAATCCGCCAGTTTCACCGCTACACCGCTGAATCATATTTATCGCAATCCGGGTACCTATGCTATTAAGTTAACCACTACCGATAATATTGGTTGTGTGGATACCATTACCAAAATCGCCGCTGCCAATATCACCAAACCATTTGCGAAATTTGCAGCAGCTAAAACTATTTATTGCCCGGATATAGATCTTCAATTCCGCGATTCCTCTACCGGCAACAATCTTAGCTATGTTTGGGATTTTGGAGATGGCAGTACATCTACCGACCGCAACCCGCTTCATCAGTACACAGGGCCCGATTCTGTTTATACCGTGAAATTATTTGTGCGCGATGCACAGGGTTGTACGGACTCTCTTATCCGGGAAAAATACATCCGTATACTCTCTCCGAAAGCAGCTTTCTCCATGATAGACACTTCTGCTATCTGTCCGCCCTTAGAAACAAAATTCACCTCTCTTGCAGCAGATTACGATTCCTTGTACTGGGAATTCGGAGATGGAAATACCAGCAACCTTCCCAATACCAATAATTTCTTCAATACCTATGGCAGGTATACCGTGCGATTACATGCCATCGGTTATGGAGGATGCAGGGATACCGCTATTGGCACTGTAAACATCTATAATCCGTTCACCGACCTCGTATTCAATTATAATCCTATTGAAGAATGCAACCAGATCACTGTAAACTTCAATGTGGTGCCACCACCCAATACCAAGTACTACCTGGTTTTCAATGATGGTAATGCTGATTCATCGCAAGCGCACCAAATCTCACATACTTACCGCTTCCCCAATTTTTACAGACCCTTTGTTCGGCTGATCGACAGTTTGAACTGTGAGGTTGCAGTTGGCAGCCGCCCTACCATCATGGTAAAAGGTGTAATACCTGCTTTCAACACGGATGTACGGGAGTTCTGTGATAACGGAGATGTTAAATTGAGTGATTTCAGTATTGGGAATGACAGTGTAATTGTTCGCCGCTGGGATTTTGGAGACGGATCACCCAATGTTTTTAATGAATTAAATCCTTCGCACCGGTTTACGGAACCCGGCCGCTATGTTATAACCCAGCATGTAACTACAGAAACGGGCTGCGAAAATAGTTTTACCGATACTGTACGAGTTTACCGAACACCTGTACCGGTTATTTCCGGGCCGGATGAAATATGCCTGTTCGAATTACTGGGCCAACAAGGTTCCACCGTAATTCCGGATACCGCTACGATCTGGAGATGGACTTTGGGCAATGGCTTAAATGCGAATACCAAGGATGTAACAATAAGGTATACCAATTCCGGTGTAGCTGTGATGAATCTAACGGCTTCGGTAGCATTCGGTTGCTCTACCACTGTTTCAAAAAACATAACAGTTTGGCCCCTACCTACTATTACCAATGTACCGGAAATTGTTATTCCGTTAGGTTTTGAAACTACCCTTCCGATTACTTATAGTGATAATGTGGTGCAATGGAACTGGACGCCGCCAACTTCTTTGAGTTGTATTGATTGTCCCACGCCGATTGCCAACCCGAAATTCAATACCAACTACAAAGTAACGGTAGTGGATGACAATGGATGCAGAGCCTCCAGCAATATTGTTGTAAGAGTGCTTTGCGAAAACAGGAACTATTTTATTCCGAACACTTTTAGTCCTAATAATGACGGTCAAAATGATGTATTCTACCCGAGAGGAAGAAGTTTGGACCGTATACAGTCGATGCGCATTTTCAACCGTTGGGGCGAATTGGTTTTCGAAAAAAAGAATTTCCCTGCGAATTCCCAGGCAGATGGATGGAATGGCATGATCCGTGGACAACAGGCAGCTTCTGATGCCTATGTTTACATAATTGAAATCATCTGCGATAACGGACAGGTAGTTCCATTAAAAGGTAATGTTACGCTGCTCAGATAATCCTATGAAAAAGATTCAAAACCATATTATTCACCTGTTACTGCTGCTCTTATTGGCAGGAAGCAAAAGCGGCTATTCACAGGACATACATTTTTCGCAGTTTTATGAAGCGCCTTTGTTAAGAAACCCTTCCCTCGCAGGAATTTTCACGGGCGATGTAAGAGCACAGATTGTTTACCGTGATCAATGGAACAGTGTTACCAATGCCTTTAAAAGCGGATCGGTAAATGCTGAATATAAAATGCCGGTAGGTGGTGGAGATGATTTTATCACTGCAGGCTTACAGATGCTGTTTGATAAAGCCGGCACAGTTGCGTTAACTACGACACATTTGCTGCCCGCCATAAATTATCATAAATCGCTCAGCAGTGAAAGAAATATGTATCTCTCGGTAGGATTTATGGGAGGTTTGGTGCAACGCAGGCTGGATCGTTCAAAAATTACTACCGACAATCAATATGTAGGAGGCGCCTATAATCCGGCAGTTTCTGATGGTGAAACCTTTATCAATGCCAGTTATAGCAACCTGGATGCCAGTGTAGGCGCAAGTTTTAACAGCAGTTTTGGAGAGGATCAGAAGAACAATATGTTTCTGGGCTTAGCCTACCACCACGTAAACCGCCCCAGGAACTCGTTCTACCGCAACGTAAACGCAGCTCTTTATCCCAAATGGGTAGCCTCCGGAGGTGTAAAATTTGATGTGGGCGACCAGGCATTTTTTAACCTGCAGGCCGATTATTCCAAACAGGGGCCAACCAGTGAAATAGTTGGTGGTGCCATGTATGGTTATAAAATCGGAGATCCGGAAATGCCCGACTATATTGTGCATTTTGGCGCTTTTATGCGAATTCGCGATGCCCTGATACCTGCCATTAAAATTGATTACAATCCCTTTTCCATCGGGCTTAGTTATGATGTGAATGTGTCGCAATTAAAAACTGCCAGTCAGGGAAGAGGAGGTTTTGAACTATCTGTAACGTATATTGGCTTCCTGAACAGAGATAATTCTACCAGGGAGAAAGTTTTCTGTCCCCGTTTTTAATCTGTCCCTCAGTAAAACCGAAATGGTTATCGACTGAAGAAAAAAAAATCCCGGCTATTGGCCGGGATTTTAGTTAACCTTTTATAAATACGTTTGTAATTAATCAAAAATTAAACTATATGAGTATTTCTGTTGGGCAGTCCGCACCGAATTTCAGTTTGTATGATTCTGAGAAAAACAAAGTTTCTCTTCAAGATCAGAAGGGCAAAAATGTTGTGTTATTGTTTTTTCCACAGGCTTTTACCGGAGTTTGTACAACTGAGCTCTGTTCTGTACGGGATTCGATCAGTCAATACAATACTACCAACGCGCAGGTATTCGGTATCAGCGTGGATTCCATTTTTACGCTGGCGAAGTTTAAAGAATCAGAGCAACTGAATTTTCCGTTATTAAGTGATTTTAACAAAGAAGTGTCGGCCAGTTATGATTCTCTTATAGAAGACTTTGTATTCGACATGAAAGGTGTCTCCAAAAGATCCGCTTTTGTCATTGATAAAGAAGGGGTTATCCGCTATGCGGAGATTCTTGATAAGGTAACCGATATTCCTGATTTTGCTGCCATCCAGCAAACCCTGGAAAAGCTGCAATAAGCAGAGGTGGGAGAAGCTGGTCGGTGAATTTCGCGGACTGGCTTCTCCTTTCATTCGCAACGATTTTTTGGGCCCTTTATTTTAACGGCCCGCCATTGTATGTTTGAAAAAAATGATTTATTTTGTGCTAGACGCTGAAACCCGAAATCGACTATGAGGATATTTTTTACACTATCCATAAGTCTGCTTTTAACTTGTGCTGGCTATAGCCAGTCGGGTAAACCTGCGTCTGACCGCCCGGTCATTCGATTTTATCCCAACCCAGCGGTTACTCAAATCACCTTTGATTTCCCAAAACTTGTGGAACGAACCTACACGTTTCAGGTATATAATTTTTTAGGCAAAAAAGTTCATGAACAAAAAGACCTGCAGCCTAAAACCACTATTGACCTGAGCGATTATTACCGGGGTATTTATATTTTTCAGCTCCGCGACAAAACCGGAAAAATCATCGAAACCGGCCGTTTCCAGGTAGCAAAATAATCCCTTCTCCCCTTCTGCTTTCCCTAAACCACCTGAACAATCAAAAACTTTAAATAATGTGTATTCTCCTGTCCCCAAACGATTGGATGATCACTGGCCTGCGTCTGGTAAACAACCTGACGTAAAGTGCGTTTTGCATCTTTAGCGGCCATCTGGATAATTTCCAGGAAAAGTTCGGGTTGCACCAGGTTAGTACAGGAAGTGGTAACCAGGAAACCACCTGGTTTAATCAGTTTCATACCACGAAGATTTATTTCCTTGTAGCCCGTGATAGCTTTCTGAAGGTTCTCCCGGCTTTTGGTAAAGGCGGGGGGATCAAGCATAACCACATCGTATTGACGCCCTTCTTTCGCCCAACCCTTTAATACGTCAAAGGCATTGACCGTTTCAAACCGACAGCGGTCGGCATACCCGTTCAGAGCGGCATTTCGATTCGCCTGCTCAACGGCAGAAGGCGAAATATCCAGCCCCAGCACAGATTTTGCCCCATAATGGGCTGCATGTATTTCAAAAGTACCCGTGTAGGTAAATGCGCCTAATACATCTGCATTTTTTACAATATGCTGAATGGCTCTTCTATTGTCCTGCTGGTCGAGAAAATAACCGGTCTTTTGACCATTTTCAATATCCACCAGGAATTTCAGGCCGTTTTCCTGGATGGTAATTTTTGTATCAAAGGGTTCGGATAAAAAGCCTTTTAGCTGGGGTAACCCTTCAAGTTCCCGGACAGGCACATCATTTCTTTCATAAATGCCTTTGGGGGCGAAAATTTGCTGCAGGGCTGAAACGATGGCAGGTTTCCAACGATCCATACCCAGGGCCAGGGTTTGGAGTACAAAATAATCATTGAATTTATCAATAATCAATGCAGGCATCCAGTCCGCTTCTCCAAAAATCAGCCGGCAGTTTTCCGTATACCCAATTCTTTGACGGTATTCCCAGGCGGCTTTGATCCGGTTGTAAAAGAACTGATCATCAATGGCTTCCTCCTTTTTACGGGTCAGTAACCGAACCAGTATCTGGGATTTTGGATTGGCATATCCTCTTCCTACAAATTTTTTGTCATGGGTAAAGAGGTTCACAATATCTCCCCCCTCCAGTGGTCCTTCTACCAATCCTACTTCATTGGCAAAAATCCAGGGATGGCCGTTTTCTACTCTTCTGCTGATCTTTTTTTTCAGGAATACATTCGTCATAGGCGGCAAAGGTAGGGCGGATTGAGCAGGGTTAGGCCATCGGGTTAACGACAAATTGTCCCGAATTAGAGCAATGGCAAAAAAATTGTCCTTATATCGAGATCAAAAAACAAGGCAAACTAAGCAGGCTAATGGGCGGTTTTCCGCCAATAATGGCAAAAATTGCTAGGTTTGCTGCCAATTTGTACGATATGGAAGAAAAAGATATTAAGCCAACAGACACCGAGATGGACATTAATGCGGACAGTGATGTACCGGGTACAGCCCATCTGAATGAACCTGTAAAGGAGGTAAGTGAACTGGAAAAACTGGAATTGGAATTAGCCGAAATGAAGGATAAATACCTACGGCAGGCAGCAGAATTTGATAATTTCAGGAAGCGGACAGCGAAAGAGCGGCTGGAGCTTATTCAAACCGCCGGCAAGGAGGTCATTGGCCAATTGCTGGAAGTACTGGATGATACGGAAAGAGCTCAGAAGCAGATGGAAAACAGCCAGGATATTGCCGCATTAAAAGAGGGCGCTATGTTGATATTCAATAAACTACGCACTGTGTTAAATGGCCGGGGATTGAAAGCTATGGAAACCATTGGCACGCCCTTCAATCCAGATTTGCATGAAGCAATTACAGAAATACCAGTGCCGGAAATGGCAGGTAAAGTAATTGATGAAGTAGAGAAAGGGTATTACCTGAATGATAAGATTATCCGTTTCGCAAAAGTGGTAGTCGGTAAATAAGCAAGCAAATGTCAGCAAAAAGAGATTATTACGAAATATTGGGTATTGCGAAATCGGCATCAGCGGAGGAGATCAAAAAAGCCTACCGTAAAGTAGCAATGCAATATCACCCCGACAGAAATCCGGGTGATAAAACTGCAGAGGAAAAATTCAAAGAGGCAGCAGAAGCCTATGAGATCCTGAGCGACGCAGATAAGCGGGCCCAGTACGACCGGTATGGGCATGCCGGAGTTGGAAACGGAGCCCGTGGATTTGGCGGCGGTGGCAATATGAATATGGATGATATATTCAGCCAGTTCGGTGACATTTTCGGGGATGATATCTTCGGTTCTTTCTTTGGCGGACAAGCAGGCGGAAGAGGCCGTGGCGGACAGCGAGCCAGGGGTACCCGCGGTAGTAATTTACGGGTAAAACTGAAATTGAATTTTGAAGAAATCGCCAAAGGAGTAACCAAAAGCATTAAGGTAAAAAAATATGTGGGTTGCAGTACCTGTGCAGGATCAGGGGCTAAGGATAAAAGCAGTATTCAAACCTGCGGTACCTGTGGTGGCTCAGGACAGGTAAGAAAAGTGACCAGCACTTTCCTGGGACAAATGCAAACAGTTACTACCTGTCCAACTTGTAACGGGGAGGGATCCACGATTACAGCCAAATGCGGAAGCTGTAAAGGCGAAGGTCGTGTTTACGGGGAAGAAACCGTAACCATTGATATACCTGCAGGGGTTCAGGAAGGCATGCAGCTCAATGTTTCCGGAAAAGGAAATGCCGGGGAACGAGGCGGTTCACCAGGAGATCTTATCGTATTAATCGAAGAAGATACTCATAAAGAACTGCATAGGGATGGGCTGAATGTTGCCTATGACCTTTATATTTCTATACCCGATGCCATTTTTGGCGCAAACGTAGAAGTTCCGACCATAGATGGACGGGCAAAAATCAAGATTCCGGCCGGCACCCAAAGCGGAAAAATTTTCCGGTTAAAAGGCAAAGGATTTCCCGCGGTTAATAGCTATGAAAAAGGCGATCAGCTGATTCATGTAAATGTATGGACCCCCCAGCACCTGAACAGCGAAGAAAAATCCATCATGGAAAAATTGCAGCAATCGGATAATTTCCATCCAAAGCCCGACAAGAACGAACGAAGTTTTTTTGATAAAGTCAGAGAAATCTTTTCATAATACAAAGCCGCAGACCAAACATCTGCGGCTTTTTTGCTATATTTCTGCTGAATTACGATTGCTTTCCATTTTTAAACGGTTAACCGATGACGGAATCAGGCTTTAAAAACCTGGAACGAATGATTATTCAGCGCCTCACAAAAGGCCTGGATAAACGATTAACCTACCACAATGTGCAACATACCATCGATGTGCTGAAACAGGCGGAACGGATTGCACGGGAAGAAAAAATTGAAGACGCCGAACAACTGTTATTGCTGAAGATTGCGGCGCTCTACCATGATACGGGTTTCTTAGATACTTATAGCGGACATGAACTCCGTTCCTGTGAAATAATGATGGAGGATCTCCAAAATGGAAGTCTTTCCCCGCAAGCCCTTGAAACCATTAAAGGAATGATAATGGCCACCAGGATCCCCCAATCGCCGGTGGGAATACTGGAGAAAATTATCTGTGATGCTGACCTGGATTACCTCGGTCGGGAAGATTTTCTTCCCATCAGTCAACATCTTATGAAAGAATTCCTGGTGTATGGAATTATAAAAGTTGAAGCAGAATGGGATCCTATTCAAATCGGATTTTTTGAAAAGCATGTATACTTTACCAATAATTCCCGAACCGTCCGACAACCCGTAAAGATGAAGCATCTTGACCAGCTCAAACAAAAGCAGGCAAATCTGAACCTAACTAAAAACAACAACGGGAAATGAAATCCAACCGGTTCTGGTTGAACCTACTGAACATACAAAGAAATGAATGGCCGGTAGTGAAACAGCTATTTTGGTTGCAATTCTTTCAGGGCGCAGGAATTTCCTTCTTTTTTACGGCAGAATTTGCCCGTTTCTTAGAGAAGTTTCCAGTACATGAACTCCCCTGGGTAATGGTGTTATCCGCCTTTTTACTTTGGATAACAGGTTTCGCTTACACTATACTTGAGCACCATATTCCCTTTAAGAAATTCAATGAAGGGATTATTCTCTTTATGGCAGGCACCATGCTTTTAGTACGAATAGGCAGTACCGTTATAACCGACAACTGGCTCTATTATGTAAGCCTTGCCTGGTTTTACGTCCTTTATTTATTGAATAACCTGGAGTTTTGGGGCATTGCGTCAAGGTTGTTTAATATCCGGCAGAGCAAACGCTTATTTGGCGTTATCAGTTCCGGAGATATTCCGGCCAAGTTTATCGGGTATACGATGGCTTTGTTATTTGTACCTTATACCGGAACGCTGAACCTGCTTTTTCTCGGTGTAATCAGCATGCTTATTTCTATTCCGTTCTACAAAAGAATTACCGCCTCCGAGAAATCAACGTTTGAAGAAGATCAACATTCGCATGGTGTACATCATACCAAACACCCGGTCAACAACTTATACCACACCTTTATAACCACGCCGATTATCCGAAGAATTGCGATTATTTCCTTACTGGCTTCTGCCTGCATTATTCTGGTAAATTATGGGTTTTACGCAAAAATTAAAGAATCTTACAAAAACGATGTTGAGCTGGCAAAATTCATTGCCTTATTTATGGCAGGATTACGAATTGCTGCACTTATTACAAAAACCATTTTTACCAGTCGCCTAACCACCAACCTGGGTGTGCAGAAATCGCTTTTCATTACGCCCCTGGTATTGGTTGCATTAGTAAGCATGATCCTTGGATTGGGCGCTGTTAATCCCGACGAACGCTTTGTATTTTACATTTTTGGCGCATCCTCTATCGCAGTTGATGTAATGCGAACCGCCATTAACTCGCCCGTACTATTAACTATTATGCAGCCGCTTCCAATTCATGACCGGATGCGGGCACATAATATCATTAAAGGGATAATGGACCCTTTTGCCACGCTTTTTTGCGGCGTACTACTGCTTATCCTTTTCACTCTACAAGGCGAAATACACTTACGTACGCTTTGTTATACCCTGCTGCTGCTGGCAGGTGGCTGGCTTATCGGCATTGTTTTTGTAAACCGGGAATACCTTCAGATGCTGGTTTCCACTATTTCCAGCAGGTATTTCAGCCAGGAAGATTTTACCTTAAATGACCAGGAAACACTGCACAAAATCAAAGAAAAGATCAAAACCGGTTCTGAACAGGAAGTGATCAGCATTCTACTGATGGTGGCCAGTAAACAAAACCCGCTTTCTATAGAACTCTTATCTCTTTTTCTTGCACACCCCTCCAATGCTGTTAAAACAGAAACCATCCGCTTAATCAGTACCCGTGGAATCCGCGCACTGGGAAAAGACCTGGAACAGTTACTACATTCCGGAACAGATCCGGAAGTAACCAAAGAAGCTACTTTTGCTGTTTGTAAATTAGCTGAAAACATATCAACAGTAGCTTCCTTAGCAACCAGTTCAGATAACACTATACGGTCTGCTGCCTTATCAGGAATGCTGGCAAATAAACACCGGGCCATCCGCTTTTCCGCGGAAGAAAATGTAGCAGCTTTACTTCGATCTGAAAATGAGACCGCTAAAATTGCCGCAATTTCCGTTCTTAACACGGTAGCTGACGAATACGACCATCCGCTATTAGGCCTATTTTTAGGACAAGAAAAAAATCCAGAACTGCTAAAAAAAGCACTGGCAGTGATCGGCAGAGCTGCATCCATCGAAACACTGGACATTTGTATAAAACTTTTGCCTGATTACGAGAAACAGGTACAAAAAGCACTACTTGCAGCCGGGCCTCCATCTATTTCACTAATAGAACAATATTGTAAGCAGCCAACTATTTCCAATAAAGAGCTGACAGAATTGATTGTGATAATTGGTAAGATAGGCGGAAACCAAGCCAAAGCCTGCTTGGAAAAAATGATGAAAGAAAAAAATGCAGCGCTGCCCGCTACTATTAAAGCGTTGTACAGATGTAAATACAAAGCCAACCCGGACAACAAAACATACCTCGAAGAAATTGCCCGTGCGTATATACAATACGCTATTGAGCTACTATTTATGCAACAGGCACTGACAAAAAAAAATCAGGCAGCCACTCTCCTGTTCAATGCAATTGAAATTGAGTTATTGGAAATCAGGGAACTGCTGCTCTGCCTGTTTGGATGCATCTATGACCGGGAAAAAATTCAAAAATCCAGGACAGCACTACTAGCCAATAAAAAAGAAACAATCGCCAATGCCATGGAAATAATAGAGGTAACGGTGAAAAAAGAACTCAGTAAATATTTCTGCCTGCTGTATGAAGAAAGCAGTAAGGAAGAACGATGTAATGCATTAAGATCGGTGTACCGGGAAACAGAATTTAGAGAAATCAGCGCCATCCTGCAACGTATACTTTCTGAGAAACCAATTCTTTTCCAGGATTGGACCAAAGCCTGCTCGCTCTACACATCCAGGAAATATTCAATTCCTATTGACAGGACGTTCTACAATAAATTTTTACATGCAGAAAACATATTGTTACAGGAGACTGCACAATTTGCCATTGCCTAAATTGCGATTATGAGCCAGCGCACCAGTGACCGACTATTACTGATTGAAAAAGTGTTAATCCTCAAATCACTTTCTATTTTCAGAGATACCCCCGAAAACATATTGGCCGATCTTGCTCCCTTAATGGAGGAAGAAGAATATGAACAGGGCACCCTGGTATTCCGGGAAGGAGAAATCGGAGACTGTATGTTTATCATCTACCGGGGCACCATCCGTATACATAAAGAAGCTACCATACTGGCTGAATTAGGGGAAAAAGAAGTTTTCGGCGAATTATCCCTGCTTGATGCCGAAACCCGGTCTGCCAGCGCTACCTGTATCACAGACTGCAGCCTCTTCCGGATTAACCAGGAGCCATTTTATGAACTGATTGAAACCAGGCCTGAAATTGCCCGTGGATTCATTAAAATTTTGTGCAAGAGATTGCGGGCCCAAAACGAACGTTCTGTTCAACGAAATAATTAAACCAGGGAGAATGGGTATTTTTCCCCTTGCCTAACACTATTAAAAGCCCTATCTTACAGACTCAATTATCCATTCCACCAGGAAAACTTCGAAATCCATCTTTCCTCATTTTTCGATCAAACGTACCCCTTAACCGTAAAATACTCCATCACCAGGACCAGGCATTTTGTAGCTAAATACATAATTGACTGGTTTCTAAACGTTTGAGCATGAGAAAAAAGGACTGTAACCAGTATTACTGGTTAAGAATAATCAATTTATTAATAGCCCTGGTCTGTACTACACCGCTATTTTCCCAAACAAAACTCAATGATTATGTACTATTCAGTGGCCAGCCAAATTGTACAAGCTGTGGCATTGAAATTGGGTCGGCCAACAATATAAAAAACGGCAGGTTGGGCGGATACGGCCCCATCAAATCAACCGGATCGGCCACTATTCAGGCCTCGCTACATACCGATTCATATATTCAGTTAACCAATAGTAATTCGGTTATTGGTGACCTCAGTGCGGCCAATTCAGGCCGCCTGAAAACCGCCGTAAGCATCGGCTCCAATGCACAAATCAGGGGTAATATAGATAGTAAGGGGGCTGTTTATATTGGTGGTGGTACCGTATCAGGAACCATAACGCATTCTATCGGTACCAGTTATACAGGGCCGGTGCCACAAAACGGCCAGGTACGGCAACAGGAACCTCAATTACCTCTATTACCCGGTTTACCCGGCCTTAGTAATTTCCCGGAGACAGCGGGTAGTCCGATTACAAATTCAGGGGTTTATCAGCCGGGCACTTATGGAAAACTGGAACTGAATGGAAATAAAACGATCACGTTCAGCGGACCTGGCACTTACTATATCAAATACATCCGCAATACGGGTAATTTCAACAAATTCATCTTTGATTTTGGAACAACTACAACCGGCCTGTTCCGTCTGATTATTCAGGGAGATGTTGATCTGGGTAAACTCGCTGTTGAAATAAAAGGTACGGGCTCAGCAGCGCGCATTTATGCAGAGGCACAGGGAAATGGCGCTACTTCAAAAGACCGGAAAACAGCCTGGACGCAATCGAACGGAAGCACTGGAGGTACCATATCAGAATGGATGGGAACCATTTATGTACCAAATGGAAATGTTGCAATCGGGTCTGGTTCCAGTGTATCAAAACTTACAGGCGCCATTTGGTCGGGTAAACAAATACTTACAGGCAGTAGTGTTGAACTGAGTTATGTAGCTTTAGAAACCTGCCTTGAGCCACCCCTGGCCAATGCAGGCCCTAATACCACTCTGTCCTGCGCAGGTGCCCCCTCTACTATTTTGAGCGCAACCACAGATATTCAAAATGCACAGTTCGCATGGACCAACGCAGCCGGTACTGTGCTCAGTAATGAAGCCAGCTTATCGGTAGCTACAATTGGTACCTATACCGTAACGGTAACCAACCCGGAAACCGGTTGTAGCAGTTCAGATGCAGTATTGGTTGAAGACAATTCGGATGTATGTCCCTTATACCAGCCACCGGTTACTGGTAAAGTGGAGAAAATAATAGGTGCAGAACTTGATTTTCTCTCTAAAAATCCTGGTGCCGGCCCTAATGCCGACCAGATTTTTCTAATTCGAGACAACGGTGTGTACATTGAAATAATTGTTTATGAAGGAAAGCGGGACTATGTGCTTGGTTTACTTACACAACCGGGCAATACCTACGGGTTGGATGATTTGATCTCGAATGGGGTTAATTCGCTGATCATTACCGGCAGAATCCCCATCAATAACCTGCAGAAATTAAACAGTTTCAATGACGACAATCGCCGCAGCGCTGGAGAGCAGTTAATAAATTTTTGCAGACCTGTTTACCCGGCCATCACCGGATTTGGTCAAACCTCGAGCCAGGGAGATACCTCTATGGCAACCAACCAGGTAAGGCAAGCTTACCAGCTATCGGGTGCAGGCATAAAAATCGGAGTACTCTCCGATAGCTACAACACAACCGGTGCTATTCCATTAAACCCGCCGGATGGAGGACCCGCCAGAACAGATGTACAAAATGGTGATTTACCTGGTCCGGAAAATACCAACTTCCAGACACCGGTAGAAATCGTAAAAGAGTTTCCCTATGGCCGCAGATCGGATGAAGGCAGAGCAATGCTGCAGATTATACATGATATTGCCCCGGGAGCTTCCCTTGCCTTTAGAACAGGTTTTATTAGTCCGGGTGATTTTGCCCAGGGAATCCTGGAGCTTCAATCTATTGCACAATGCAATGTAATAGTTGATGATATTACCTTCATTACGGAGCCTTTCTTCAAAGATGGAAAAGTAGCGCAAGCCGTTGATAAGGTAGCGGCTGCCGGGGTTAGTTATTTCTCCGCTGCAGGAAACTATGGAAACAAATCGTATCAGAAAGAATTCCGCCCAATGGCCGCACCCTTAGGTTTAACCGGACAAGCCCATGACTTCAGTGGGTCGGGCGATCAGTTCCAGCGGTTAAAATTAGTACCAGGCACCTATACCATTGTATTGCAATGGCAGGACGACGTCTATTCCATAGGGCCGGAAGCACAGGGCACCCAACATGATTTTGATATTTATCTTACCAATGACAATGGGTCTACTCTCTTTGGGTTTAACCGTAATAATATTGGTGGAGACCCCATTGAAGTAATGCCGTTTTACACGGAATCCAACACGTTTACAAATGTTCTGATAGTAAAAGCCGGATCGGCACCTGGCGCCGCTACAACACCCGTAAACCTGAAATACATAATATTCCGCGGAGAAGCCACTATTGAAGAATACCGGGAAGGAAGCAGTACGATCGTAGGTCAGGCAAATGCAGCAGGAGCCATAACAGTGGGCGCAGTACGATATACCAAGCCCGATAATACCACTATACCCGGTCAAATTAATGCCGAAATATTTTCTTCATTGGGGGGCACTCCGGTTAACGGGGTGGTACGCTCCAAGCCAGATTTTGCTGCACCAAATGGGGTAAATACAACCGTTCCATTAGGCAGCAACGATTTTGACGGAGATGGTTTTATAAATTTCTTTGGCACTTCCGCTGCCGCACCACATGCTGCTGCTGCAACTGCACTGGTGATGGAAGCCAGTAAAAAATTCATCAGTCCTGTTCCATTACTTCCTGCAGCGGTAAAACAATTATTATCGAATACCGCCGCAGATATGGATGAAGCGGGCTTCGATCCCAGATCTGGTTACGGGTTGATACAACCACTTGCCGCCATAGGTAGTTTTGCAGCACCTGTTCCTGTATTGGAAAGCATTACTTATAACCAGGAAGCAGGAGCCCCCCTGCCTTCCGACGCGGCATTTGAATTTACAATTAACGGTTCCTATTTCAGGCCCACTTCAAAGGTGCTGTTCCGATCCGAAGCACTGGATCCTTCTAAATACACCGTCCAGAATTCATCCACCATTGTGGTTCGACCCGGTGCTGTTTCCGGAAACCCTTCCATCCAGGTTTCCACGCCACCTATAACCGCAAACGGCACTGATGGCGGAGTCTCCGCCATTATCTCCTTATTTGATATCGTAAAAAAGAATATCACCCTGGACATTGTAGATACCACTAAAAAATTTGGAGAACCCGTACCGGCAGACAAATTCAGGGCCTCTATTTTAATTGATGGAGTTCCTATTGAAGAGCTGGGAATTACACCTACGGAACTTGGTTTGAACAACCTACAGTTTACAACTAATGCCACACAGTTTTCGCCCATAAATACCCCTTATTTTATCCGGGCAAAAATGACGCCGCTTGATCCGGAAAACGCGGTTCACCAAAGCCTGCTGGAGCTTTACAATTATCCTCCTACCAATTCGGATGGTACGTTTACTTCACCGGAAACAAGCGACGGAACATTGAGAGTTTTAAAACTGCCGGTAATTATCCAGGTGCAAAATAAAAACCTCGAATACGGACAAAAAATCGCCGATTTTGACTACACCTATAAGCTGATAGAAGGCACACATGTTATCCCGGAAAATCAACAACAGGCCGTATTAGAGGCAGTTCGGGCAACCCACCAGGAATACCTGGTAAACGATGCAAGTGCGCTGGTAGACGGAAAGCAGTTATCGGGCGATGAACTGGCTGACCTAGATGATCTTGGGTTTCTTGTAAGCTTACGCGGTATTGTAAGTCTGCGGGGTATTGTAAGTTTGAGAGGTATTGTAAGCGGTGTTCCCACCTATGAAACCACCAAAGTACTAGACCTGGCACCGGGTTCAATAACGCAATACCTTGGGGGTACGCCGGAAATTACCATGGAATCGGCCGCGGGGATCTCCAACCTCAGAGGAATTGTAAGCCTGCGCGGAATTGTAAGCCTACGTGGAATCGTAAGCCTGCGTGGAATCGTAAGTACGCTAACCAATGCATCTGCAATAGTATCGAACGAAGGATCGGGCGATGGAAATAAAAACAATATAGCCGTAATTATAGACGAATCAGATATTGAGGAAGGAGAAGGCGTACTGGAATCCTATCGTTCAATTGCACTTATCACAGGGCTCACCGCAGGTACGCACAAAATTATACCCGCTGCCCTGTTATCTGAAAACTATGAAGCAACCTACCTGCCAGCTGCACTAAACATTCGTAAAGCGCCCTTAACCATAAGCGTTTCCAATAAGACCTACCCTTATGGTACCGTTGATAACGCGTATGACACTACCGTGCAATGGTTGCAGTTTAACGATCAGCTGGCGGATGTACTAACCGGCGAACTTGGCTTTACCGTACAGGATGCCAACAACCAACCGGTTACAGGATTGGTACCGGGCGGTATATTCAAGGTGGTTCCTTCAGGCATAACCGTAAAAGAACCTGGCAATTATGAATTGGTTATTAACCCCGGAAAACTTACCGTTACTGCGTTGACCGTGCGGGTTGATCCGGACAGCCTGGTTATCAATGAAGGTGCTGCCGCTCCTGCCTATACCTATACACTGAAAGGTCTGAATGCGAACGACCTGCAAAACCTGCAGAATTTGCAGATTCAAGCGCCCGTATTCGGAAGCGATTACAGAACAGGAGCAACTCCGGGAATCTATAAAATAACCCTGCAATCGCCGATGGTTTTATCATCCCCCTCAAGTTTCAACATTGTGTATGAAGAAGATTCGCTGTATGTAAATCCGTTTAGCAATTCCACTAAAAAAATAAAACCTATCTTAAAATGTGTTGAGTTGCTAAAAAATCCGGTAAATGGATTTAGCTATAAAGCCAATTTCGCGTACGAGAATGGAAATGCGTATCCCATCTTTATTCCAATAGGTGAGGATAATATTATACTGGCTGCAGGCAATTACAGCGGACAACAACCTACCTTATTCATGCCTGGAGGCGGAAGTTTTGAGATTTATTTTGATGGAAAAAAATTAACCTGGATTGTATACAGTTATGAAGTAAATCAGAAAGCATCGGCAACCAGCGAAGCAAGTTCGAGCTCTTCAAAATGTAATGGAAAAGGTAAATCACAGGCCAATAATGAAGTTGGGCTCGCCCCTTATGAAGTAGAATTGATACCGGTTGACCGTGTTTATCCGAACCCTGCCAGCCAGTCACTGACCCTTGAACTGGACACGGACGAATCGATAAAAACCGGGCAACTGAGCATCCTTCATATGAGTGGTCAGCAACAACCGGTAAAAACAATTCAGCAGCTAGGTAAAAATAAATGGCAGGTTGGTATTGATCAGCTTCCACCCGGACAATATATGCTTCGGATCCAGTTGAAAACATCACTGAAAATATTCCGATTTACCAAATTATAACACTCCTGTGATAAGAAACTAAAATACATGCTAGTAAAATGTACCGTTAGAAGAATACTAAAAAAATCATACCTACAACAACTGCTGCCGCTTCTGTTAATTTTTAAAATAGCAGGAGGGCAGCAGCCTGTTTTACCCGACTCCATCAAAGTAGAAACTCTGTTAAACCAGAGTCGTGATTTTATGAGCACGTCTGCTGACTCTGCTTTTGGGTATGCAGAAAAAGCTGTTCAGTTTGCAGCAGAAGCTGATTATAAAAGCGGGCAGGCACTTGCGGTTAAAACGCTGGGCAATATCCGTTATGTGCAGGGAAATTATATCGAAGCGATTCAATACTGGCAGGAATCTCTCAGCTTGTATGATACAATTGGTGATAAAACAGGTGTGTCCACCATTCTCAGTAATATTGGCGTAGTGTATTATAACCAGGGAGATAAGCTAAAAGCACTGGATTATTATCTCCGTTCACTAAAAGTTGCGGAAGAAAACAAGCTCAAACTTCGGGAAGCAATTGCACTGAACAACCTGGGAACAGTATACCACGACAACCCCGAAACCCATGACAAAGCACTGGATTATTTTATCAAAGCACTTCCTATGCTCGAAGAATTGGGCGATCGGGATGCTTATGGAACTACCGCTACCAACCTGGGCGAAATTTACACCGCGCGCAACGACGAAAAAACCGCCCTGCTCTATTTTGAAAAAGCATTAAAGGCCTTTGACGATAGCATCAGTATGTCCTATACCCTGAATAAAATGGGAAATCTTTATTTCCAGAAAAAAAACCTGGAGCAGGCCATCCGATACCATCTTCAGGCCTATAATATAACGCTTAAGCTGGATGCCAAGTTGGAAATGGCAGAATCGCTGATTGGGCTGGCTGATGCGTACAGGGAACAGGGATTCCTGAAAACCGCCATTTCCAATTACCAGCAGGCGGAATTATTTGCCAAAGAAACAAACTCCTTTGCCCAGTTGGAAAACATATACAATGGCCTCTCCATCAGCTTTAAACAGGAAGAAGATTACCCCAATGCCCTTAAGTACCAACATCTGTATGCAAGCGTAAAAGACTCTATCTACAATGCCGCCTCTGACCAGAAATTATCAAGGCTTATTTTCAATTTCGAAATTGAGAAAAAAGAAAATGAAATCGACTTATTAACCAAGGACAAGGCTTTAAAAGAGCTGGAAATAGCCAGGCAGAAATTTGCTAAAAATGCCTCCCTGATTGGCCTTTTGCTGATTATTGCTATTGCAGCCATGTTGTACCGAAACTACCGGATGAAGGTTAAAACCAATGCCATACTGGACCGCAAAAATGAAGAAATTGAACGATTGCTTTTGAATATTCTGCCCGGAGAAGTTGCCAATGAATTGAAAACATACGGGATGGCCACGCCTAAGTATTTTGAGCAGGCATCTGTACTATTTACAGATTTTAAAAGCTTTACAAAAATGGCCGACGTATTATCCCCACAGGAACTGGTAGCAGAATTGAATGAATGTTTTATGGCATTTGATGATATTGTTTCAAAACATTCATTGGAGAAAATAAAAACTATTGGCGATTCGTATATGTGTGCCGGCGGCATCCCTAAAGCAGACCCTGCACATATCAGGAATATCGTAAAAGCTGCTTTTGCTATTCTTCATTACATGGAAGCCTGGAATAAAAAAAGAGTTGAAAAACAATTAGCTCCCTGGGAACTCCGGATTGGTATTCATGCAGGGCCTGTAGTAGCGGGGGTGGTAGGCAAAACCAAATACGCATATGATATCTGGGGAAGTACGGTAAACATCGCCAGCCGCATGGAAAGTAATGGTGAGCCTGGCCAGGTAAATGTATCTGAATATGTATATGAACTAATTAAAGAGGATTACCCATGTACGTACAGAGGTAAAATAACTGCCAAAAATATCGGGGAAATAGATATGTATTTTGTGCATGAACCGGATTACCAGAACAAGTTCGCTTTAAGTTTGGATGCCTTGCCTTTGTAGTAGATTTTTTTTGCTTTCTCTACCATCCCGATTAATTCCTGCTGCAGTAAATTATCTGTTTTGGCAATCGGCTGAATAATGGTAAGCACGTCTTGCAGGTTAGCTGGTTTAACAAACCGGGATTCTTTCAGAACCGAACCAAAAAGAGAAATGCCGGCAGCCATCCGATAAGTATCCGGCAATGTCTGAAAAGAATGAATATGGCTGTCCTTTATCAGTTTTGACATTTTATGCTGTACAGAATCCTTGGGCAGTTTATAACTCAATTCAATAGTGGCCAGTGAAGCGGAGGAATCATATTTTTCTACAGGTGTCAGTTCAAAAATTGCCATTAGGGTATGGCCGGTTCCAACTTCTCCCCCTTCAAGCATGCCTTCCCCTTCTGCAGATAATGCACTGAATTTGTTATCGAAGCCTATTAACCGGTAATTTTTTACATTCTCCGGGAAAAAGCTAACATGCAGCAATGCATCGTCTGCTACAGAATACATGGTTTGGGTCAACTCCTTTACCAACACCTTTTCTGCTTCCTTTTCATTATCGAGATAGGCAAAATTTCCATTCCCTTTTTTTGCCAGTACTTCCAGTTTGGAATCTTTATAATTACCCATTCCCACGCCCAGGCAGGTAAGATAGATCCCTTTCTGTCGTTGGGTTACAATCATCCGTTCCAGCGCTTCCTCGGAAGTTTGACCAACATTAAAATCGCCATCAGTGGCCAGCACAACCCGGTTGTTACCATTTGGTATATAGGTGCTTTCCGCCAATTTATAGGCAGCAAGGATCCCTGATTCACCAGCCGTGGAGCCACCCGGACTTAATTCCTCGATAGACTTGTGTATTTTTTCCTTATCTCCTCCGGATGTGGGCTGTAACCATACCCCCACTGTACCACCATATACTACAATGGAGATGGTATCAATGGGGCGAAGATTATCCACCATTAATTTAAACGCACTTTTAAGCAAAGGCAGCCGGTTGGGCATATCCATGGAGCCGGATACATCAATCAGAAAAACCAGGTTACTGGGAGGTATCTGTGTGAAATCCAGTTTTTTAGCACTGATTTTCACATAAAAGAGCTGGTTAGCCGGGCGCCAGGGGCATTCAGATAAGTTGGTACTGATATGAAAATCTTCGCCGGGCGCAGGAGTTTCATGTTCCAGCGTAAAATAATTAAGCATTTCCTCAATTCGCACCGCATCGGGCGGAACGGTACTGCCCATGTTCAGAAAACGTCGGATATTACTATAGGACGCTTTATCGGTATTTACGGCGAAGTCAATGGTAGGAAATTTGCCCGCATCCATATAATCGTTCTCGCGCAGGCTGCTATAAGTTTCTCCACCTACAGAAAAGCGGGCAAGATCAGCTGGCTTCAGGTCGCGGGTGATCGACATCAGCCGCTTTTCCGGCTGGGATGCTTTTTTTACCAATAAAGGCAGCACAAAATTATTCTCTTTCGTACTTTTTATCAGGAAAGTGCAAACCTTATAGCCATCCAATTGCAGCGTAACTGAATCCTCGACTTTTGCAGACGTGATCCCAAACCCACCCGAAGCCCCCGAATAGTACAGGTAGCCTGTGGAATGCAGGGTCATTTTTACATTCGGAAGCAATTTCTGGGTTTCATCCCTAATTTCGCCTCGAAAATAATACTGGCAATTTGCCTGGATCCCTGCCAGCAGAATGAGTAATATGGCAACTACAGTTTTCAGAACCGGGTTAATTTGAAACTGAGTCGATGGTTTTACTCAGCTCCTTCTTTTAACTTGTAAATCTCCGGAATATTGCGTCCGAGCCCATCATAATCTAGTCCGTACCCTAAAACAAATTTATCGGGGATACTGAAACCCAGGTATTTGATGGATACGGGGTACCTGGTAGCCTCCGGCTTATGTAAAAGCACAGCCAATTCCAGAGAAGCGGGTTGCTGGTGGTGGAGCTGGGGTAAAAACTCATTCAGGGTTTTACCCGTATCAACAATATCTTCCAGGATAATTACATGGCGATCATGAATATCCATGTCCAAACCAATGGCGGTAATTACCTGGCCCGTTGATTTTGTGCCCTTATAAGAAGCAAGCTTTATAAAACAGATTTCCGCTTCAATATTAACCGCCTTGAACAAATCCGATGAAAACATAAAGGAACCATTCAGGATGGCAATAAACAAGGGCCTCTTTCCTTTATAATCCCGGTTTATTTCTGCTGCAAGCCGCTGTACCTGGCCATTGATATCACTGGCAGTGAGGTAGGGTTCAAACGTTTTATCTTTTACCTGTAAGAAAGACATAATCAATTGCTGTAAATGAGTAAATGCTGCCCTTTCCGCAATCCTGAGCCATTGAGGCGGTTCCACTCTTTTACCTGGTCTATCGTAACTCCATATCTTTTACAAATTCCGAAAAGCGTTTCCTTTTCCTGTACAATATGCTTTACCGGCTTCACCGACACCGATGTTTGCTGAATCAGCGATTCTGCGGGTCCGGGAGTATACACGGTTGCTGTTTTGGTTAACGGGCGTTTTGAGCCAGCCAGTAAGGGTTGGCGGGGCGATTTTTCTTTCAGGTACAGGCGCTCTCCCTCTGCGGGCTCCATGCCTGGTTGCAGGTGATTCAGTTCCAGTAACGTACCGTACCGGATACCTTCCGCCTGGGCTATATCATACAGATTTTCCTCTCCTGCTACAATATGAAATAAGCCAGCGCCGGTTTTCCTTTTGCGTTGCAGGTAGATCAACTGGTCCTCCACCAGGAGATCTCCCTCACCAGGTGTAATATCATTAAAATCAAGCAACCGGGAAAGCGACAATTGATGTGCATCTGCCAATGCCAGTAAACTTGTACCCGCTTTGGCAAAAAGCACTTTGGTAGCGTTGATCTCGAAAATGCCGCTGGGGTAATTGGTAATAGCAGGAGGTTGAATAGCAAGGGTTTCATTTGCTGCAGGGGCACGAATACCGACCAGCAAATCGCCTGTGGGTGCCTTTTTACCCATAGCAATCAGCGTATAATCCTGCAGGTTATAGGTTTCAATCAGCCGGATCAGGATATGGGAATATTTTATATTGGTAGCGTAACCCGCTTTTTTTAAGCCATATGCCCAGCCTTCATAATCTGTTGGATCGAGCTTGAACAGGAAGGCATAACGTTGGTTGGATTTAAGAAAATCGGAATGATCGCGATAAGAGAGGGCCGCTTCTCCATAACTGCGGAAACACTCTCCTGCTGCATCATCATCGTGGTAAACTTTATCGCCCGTCCAGGTAGATTTACATTTTATACCAAAATGATTATTGGATCGAAGTACCAGGTCGCTCCTGCCTGCCTCTGTTTCATGAATTCCCTGTGCCAGCTTTATGGCAGCAGGTACACCTGTACGCAGCATTTCATCCACCGCTAATTGTTTGTACTGTTGTATATAGGACAGTACCGCCGGATTCTGTTGCGCAGAAAGTTTCAACGTAAACAGTACTATTACAAACAATAGCGTCGATGATCTCATAGTTTATTTTTTCCGGATTAATAAAAGCCCGTCTCGGAGTGTGAGGAGGCTGGTGCTTACTCTGTTATCCGCTTTTACGTGTTCATTAAAAGCATGAATGGCTTTGGCATTCTTTCCACTTATAACAGGTTCCAGCACCTGTCCGTGAAAGAGTACATTATCGGCCAATATCAGCCCCCCTTTTCTCAAACGGGGCAATACCAGTTCGTAGTATTCTACATAACCTGTTTTGTCGGCATCAATAAAAACCATGTCCCAGGTAAAGGGAAGTTGTGGAATTATTGAAGCTGCTTCCCCTACGTGTAAACGTATCTGATCGGCATAGGCAGACCGGTTGAAATAAGCCTGGGCGGTAGCAGCATCCTCTTTTCTGAGCTCGATGGTATGGAGGCTGCCCCCGGGTGCTAATCCTTCTGCCAGGCAAAGCGCGCTATACCCGGTAAAGGTTCCGATTTCCAGTATCTGAACCGGTTTAAGCAGGCTGCTGATCATGGAAAGAAAGCGGCCCTGTAAACGACCGCTCAGCATATGGGCATGCGGGTGGTTGGCCTGGGTAAATGTATTGATCTCCTCCAAAATAGGAGGCTCATCGGCACTAAACCGCTCGGCGTATACCTGTATTTGATCGTCTATCAGTTCCGTCAAAAGGGGACAATTTGTGCAAAAATAGGCCCAAAAGTTTAAAAATTAGGCTGTAACGGATGTTTACTGTAGAAATGGAGCACTTGTTCAGCCACTTCCTCTGCTGTATCTACTATTTTTAACAGGTCCATATCTTCCGGAGAAATATAGCCTTCTGTTAACATAGTATGCTGTAGCCACTGCATTAAACCATTCCAGTAAGCGGAACCTACCAGTATTAGTGGAACCTGCAGCATTTTACCCGTTTGTATCAGGGTTGCCACCTCAAAAAATTCATCCATGGTGCCAAAACCTCCGGGCATCATTACAAAACCCTGAGAATATTTAGTGAACATGGTTTTACGTACAAAGAAGTATTCAAAATGCAGGTTGGCATCCCGGTCGATATACGGGTTGGCGTGTTGCTCAAAAGGAAGTTCGATATTTAATCCTACTGATTTACCCCCACCCAGTTGTGCACCCTTATTGGCTGCTTCCATAATTCCGGGGCCGCCTCCTGAGATTATTCCAAATCCTTCTTCAGCCAGGCGTTTGGCAACATCAACGGTTAGTTCATAAGCGGGATGTCCGGGCTCGGTTCTAGCTGAACCGAATATAGAAATACAGGGCCCGAGTTTAGCTAGTGCTTCAAACCCGTCTACAAATTCGGCCATTATTTTAAAAATCTGCCAGCTTGAATGAGCTTTTGATTCACTCCACCTTCTTTGTTTGGTCATCCGGATCGTGTCGTTCATAGTCTTCGTTTTAAGGTTAGGAGACAAAAATGCCATCCATTTGGTACCATGGATGGCATCGTATGTTTACCTTCTTAAAACGTAGATTTTCGGGTTTTAGTTTATAGGCCGGCCGGTTTTTTAGATATCATTAACAGCCCGAAATAAGTGATCAATCCATTGATTAACAGGAGTTCTATGCCAATTTGATAACCACCCAGCCAATTATGCGCATGCTGGCTTATAAAATAACTAAGAACCGGAGACAGCAAACAGATAAAGGTAACCAGGTAGGTATCGGCAAAATTCCGTTTCGACAGTATTCCGAATGAAAACAGGCCTAATAATGGACCGTAGGTATAACCTGCCAGGTCGAGTATTACCCCGATAATTGACTTGTTATCAATTTTTTTAAACACCAGTATACAGAGCATGAATACCAGGGTCAGGCTCAGGTGTACGGTCATTCGGATTCTTTTCTGGGCTTTTTCAGAAAGTGCGGGGTTTCTTTTTATGCCAAGCATGTCTATGCAAAAAGAGGAAGTGAGGGCGGTAAGGGCGCCATCTGCGCTTGGGAACAAGGCCGATATAAGGGCAATGATAAAGATTACCGCGGTTATAGGCGGAAGATAGGTAAGCGCAATGGTAGGAAACAGTTCATCTCCTTTTACTGCCAATCCTTTTTGCTCAGCAAAAATGTATAGTAGCCCGCCTAGCAGAAGAAAAAGAAAATTTACAAAAACGATAATAACGCTGAAGGTCATGATATTTTTCTGGGAGTCTTTCAGGGTTTTTACCGAAATGTTTTTTTGCATCATTTCCTGGTCGAGCCCCGTCATGGCAATGGTAATAAAAGCACCTCCGAGGATTTGTTTAAGAAAAAATCCCTTGCTGTTCACATCTGTATTAAAAACATTGGTATATCCTTTGGCAGACAGGGTAGCCATCGTATCGCCAAAATTCAGGCCCAGGTTATTCATGATATAAATAACGCAAACAAGCAAACCAATTAACATAAAACTGGTTTGCAGGGTATCTGTATAAACAATGGTTTTTACACCACCTTCGAAAGTGTATAAGAGGATCATCAGCAGAATAATCAGCGCAGTAACTACGAATGGCACCCCCAGTTTATCCAGAATAAAAATTTGCAGCACATTAATCACCAGGTATAGCCTTGCCGTTGCTCCGATAGTTCGGGAAATAATAAAAAACAGGGCACCGGTTTTATAGGCAATAAACCCAAAACGTTGTTGCAGATAATTATAGATAGAAGTAAGGTTCATTTTATAATAGATAGGCAACAATACATAGGCTATTACGATATAACCGAGCAGGTACCCGATAACCACCTGCATATAGGAAAACGCATTGGTTTCCACCGTACCGGGTACGGAAACAAAAGTTACCCCGCTTAAGGAGGTTCCAATCATACCAAATGCCACCAGCATCCAGTTGGAATTTTTATTCCCGATAAAAAAGCTTTCATTTGTTGAATTCCGGGAAGTTATATAGGCAACAACAAGCAAAATGGCGAAATAGGCAATTACAAAAGAGAAAAGCAGGGTTGTTGACATGCGCTAAAGATTTTATAAATTGTCACAATGTAAATAGGAATACGTTTACTTTGACAGGAATAACTATGAATATAAAAGCTATTGCTGTTTTTTGCGGATCGCAGGCTGGCATCAACCCAGTATTTGCCAAACACACGGCAGAACTAGGCAAACTTCTGGCCATGCTACAGATCAAACTCGTTTACGGAGGAGGCAAAAAGGGCTTAATGGGTGTAATTGCTGATTCCGTATTGGCTCATGGCGGAGAAGTAATGGGCGTAATTCCAAAAGTATTAACCGAATGGGAGCAGCAACACGATGGTATAACGGAACTGGCGGTGGTGCCAGATATGCATACCCGTAAAAAGATGATGTATGAAATGAGCGATGCTGCGATCATTCTTCCAGGCGGATTCGGTACCATGGATGAATTCTTTGAGATGCTGACCTGGAATCAGCTAAAAATTCATGACAAGAAAATTTACCTGCTGAATTCCGGCAGTTATTTTCAGCACCTGATACTTTTTATGCGGCAGGCTGAAAAAGAGCATTTTTTATATGAACCGGTAGAAGAGCGGATCATCGTTTGTGATAACCCGGTAGAACTATTCAATAAAATCCAATAGGCTATAAACCCGCATTAAATCCTACGGTCAAAAAGATATTACTTCCATAGGGAGTAGCCGGGTTAGGATAGTTAGAGGATTTATGCAGCAGGTCATATTGCGCCATAATTACCAGTCCACCTGCTCTACCCGCCGGCAGGTAGGCACCCACCCCCGCAAGCAGGGAGGGCAAAATTTTACCATTGATAGAGGATTTTGTTTCCTGGGGAGTATAATCGGCCCGGCTTCCCCAGATATAATTCATTTCTGGTTGTAACTGTATAAATCCTTGCTGAATAGGGTAAAAACGTCCAAACACATTCATACCTGCAACACCATATCTTTCTTTATATAGAGTAGTACCGCCGGATTTATATTTTAACTGGGAAAACTGCCCGTTTATTCCAATACCAGCCGCAAACATATCATTAAACCGATAGCCCAACTGCGGGGAAACATTGATAAAAGTGAAATTTCCGAAAGTCAGTCCAAAATTTCCCCCGACAAATAACCTGCTTCTATCAAAGCCTTTGGGTGCTTCTTCTTTAGTGGCGTCATCCTGCGCCCATCCGGTACCCATAAAAACAAAAAGGCAACATACTGCCAACAGCATTCTTTTCCTCATGGTACAAATTTACTCTAAAAACTTGGACAGAGCGATTGTCTTAGATTTCCGGTTCCTTCGGAATAAAACCCATGTTTCAACAATGAAAACTCAATAGCTCCCCGGGCATTGTTGTACTGCGCAAGAGGGGATGTAGTAACATCATATGTGAAGCTCATTCGAAAGTTCTTCCATTGGAATCCTATAAGCGGAATCAGGGATTCCCCTACCCGGTAATACATACCCCCTATTACCTGCGTTTCTCCGTCGCCGCTAAGGTTGTAGTTGGCACTTAAACCACCTACCAGTTCCGAGGCACTCGCCTGGGTGGTATAATAGGCCATAGGATTTATGATCACCTGCTGGTTTAACTTAAGGCTTGCATTTACAAACCCGATATACCGAGGGCTAAGCCGGTTATCAAAACCGGTTTCCGTAAAAAAGGTTTCGCGCGGGCGGTTGATATGGTGTACAGAAAAACCACCATTCAGGTACATATCCTCTGTAGGGAAATAGGCATAGTTCATACCTACCTGCATATCTACATAACTGATGCTGGTAGAATTAAATACCACGCTGGTAGGTACTCCTGCATCAAAAAAGCCGGTAGCCGAATTAAACTGGTCCGGAAATTTGAGGCGGGTGGGATCAATGCGTTTATTGGCCCATCCCAGGTTAAAACCGGCGGATAATAAACTGGAAAAACCGAGCATTTGGTGGTAAGCTACCGAACCGTAGGCTTTGGTAGAAGTAAGATTTCCACTGCCGGCAACATCCCGGAGGATTACACCACCCACTCCGAGCCAGCCGTTTTCAATCCGGTCGCGAAATAACTGGGCATCGCCAAAAACACTGATGGTTTTGTAGGGGACTTCCATCACACTAATCCATTGGCTTCTATAGTTGGCTCCGATCCGGAAATCTGCATCCGGAATAAATCCGGTATTTGCCGGGTTGGTGGTAAGAGGAGAATTAAACCATTGCGAAAACCGTAAATCCTGCGCGCTTAGTTCATTCAATGAACCAATAGCAAGCAAACAGCTTAATCCAAAGCGCCACATTAGCAAACCACGTTTCATCTTCTACTCTTTTTGTGTTATCGGATCAGGGTAATATCACCTTTTTTGGTTGTCTTGGTTCCATCCGTGAATTCAACATCGAGTACATAGGCATACACATCCATCGGTTGTACAATACCGTTGAACCTGCCATCCCATCCTATTTTCATACTATTCGACTCAAACACTTTTTGTCCAAGCCGGTTGAAGATCATGAGACGCATTCTGCCGATGGCGAAGCCACGCACATTCACCACATTATTGGGAGAGCTTCCCAATGGTGTAAAGGCATTCGGCATGTCCACCCGTGGAGATACTATAGCATCTACCGGTGTACAAACCGTATCCACGCAACCTGAGCTATTTACAGCAATCAGGCAGGCATCGTATTGGCCCGTCCGGTTATACTGGTGTTCGATCGGTAACCTGTTAGCGGTATTCAGGGTTTCTCCATCGCCAAAACTCCAGGAGAAAGCAATGGCATCTGCAGAAGAGGTATTACGGAAAGTGGTGGGGGTATTTTCCAATGCTGTAACCGGGCTATAGGTAAAGGCGGCGGTAGGCGCCCCCTGTACCAGCACATCCCTGGATGTTTGGTCCACAATATTACAGGTATTCGGATCTGTAACGGTAAGGGTTACGCGGTAGGTTCCCGGATTCTGGAAAACCTTCTGTGGTGTCTGATCAGTTGAGGTTGTACCATCCCCAAAATCCCAGAGATAGGTACGGCCTGCGATGCTGGTATTCTGAATCTGGGCGGTATAAGGGGCACAACCATTGGGCAGTTCAAACCTTGCTACCACCAGGGGTGCCAGGTTAAACTCTTTCATAATTGAATCACCACTATTGCAATAAATAGTGTCTTTAATTATAAGCCGGATCTTGTAGGAGCCAGCGGCCTGGTAGCTATGCGTAACCGATTCGGGGCCAGCTACCACGCGGGTACCATCTCCAAAATCCCAAAGAAAACTGGTATCGGAAAAGGGTTTGGATGCCGGGGGGATGGATAAATTGTCAAAGCGGTATGAAAGCGATTCACAGGGGTCTAATTTAACAGCGTCGAAATTAAGCCTTGCTTCATCTGCCCGCACCCGCATATTGATATATGCAGTATCACGAATATTACAGCTGGTAGAGTCAATTGCTATGAGACGAACCCTAAAGTCGCCGACGCTGGTATAAGTGTGCTGGATTTCAAAACTTGTGGTTTTTACATCCGGTGAACCATCTCCAAAATTCCATTCGTACTGTTGGGCGTTACGCACCGTATCTCTAAGGGTAACCGTTAAAGGTACACAGCCGGAAGTATCAAATACCCCGCCAATAGCAGCGGTAACACCAGCACCTACACCCGCGAAATTAAACGCTATTTTCAGGGCCGCCAGGTTGCACTCAGCACCACTTCCGGTTCCGTTTGCACCGGAAAATCCATTCGAGCAACACCAGGCTCCCGGGGTTACGGGAAAGCGGGGTCTTCCACCACCCGGCATAGATGATCCATAACAATTGGCACACATAGCCTGATAAATCACCCCATTCTGGTCAAAGCGGCTGGTTCCTCCATCCACATGCTCAGAAAAATTTCCGACCTGCCCAAAAAAGGTAGCATAGAGTAATTCAGCAGCATCGCGCTTTATGACTATGAAGTAAAAGTCGTTGTTATCAGTATTTCGTTTTATGGCATCCTGGGTTACAGGCATCCCATTGGTGCCCTGCATGGGGTACTGGGCAAGATTGGTTCCTCCCCAACCGGAAACATATACATTTTCGCAACGGTCTACCAAAAATGCCACGGGCGAAATATTGGGCAGCGGACTATTGGTGCCGTAGGTAGTAGTGTAATACCAGGCAGACAAATCAGGACGAAGCTTACCTATAAATTGCTTTGCCCCCGCCGTACCGTAGGCTGCATTTACAATCTGCCAGTTGCCATAGGTAACGCCCATGATATAAGGATCGCCATCCCGGTCAAAATCAAAGCCAAGGACAGCATCGGTAGAACTGGTTCCGATATAGGTTGATTTGCGGTGCACACTTCCATCATTCGAAAAAATGGCTATAAACCCATCTGTGCGGGCGCCATTAAAAGCAGGCCCGATCGTACCTGATTTATCGCCCGGGAAGTCTGCGCTCATGGTTGAACCGCAAACCCAGATATCATTGGTAACCGGGCTGATACCTAAAACAAATGCAGCATCCATATCTGACCCGCCAAGGTAGGTAGACAGGAGAATGGTAGACATGGACGGGTTGGTTTTTATCAGCACGGCGTCCTGGGTTCCACCCAATGATTTATAAGGAGCATTGGCAGTGGTAAAAAAGTTTTTAGACATGGTACAGGATGCCAGGTAGATATTTCCTGCACGGTCAATATTTACTTCACTTCTTGCATCGTCTCCATAAAAGTTAAGCAATCCTCTTGGAGCGCCGGTATGGCTATCGCCGGTATTTAATCCGTCACTGCCATCGCCTCCGATACGGATAGCGCCTACTCTTGCAGTACCGGTAGGATTCAGTTTAACCAATACAATATCGTAACCACCCTGCGAACCGTAGGATTGCAGAGAAGGGAAATCGGAAGAATTGGTTCTACCTGCAATTACCAGATCACCCTGCGGGTCAACAATAAGACTATGTGGCTGATCGGTGGATGATCCGCCAAGGTAGGTAGCATAAAGGCGTTGTGATCCGGTGGGATCAAACTTCATGATGCCCATATTAAAGGGGCTCTGCCCCCCTGAAGCATTAAACTGTTGCTGGAAGGCACCCGGCGATACAGGAAAACCATCGTCAAACACGATTCCCCCGCTGTATAAGCTGCCATCCGGTCCATAGGTAGCAGTGTATCCCCAGTTATCGGCCTTACTGCCGGTAAACGTGGAGAAAATAAGGGTGGGATCAATGATTAACGGAGCCGACCTGTCATATGGATCCATCGCAAAGCGTACTTCATTCCCCTTTAGCGTATAACGCGAAGGAATTTCGGTTCTTCCCTTGGCAGTTGTTTGAAATGTGTAAGGAGGCATTTCCCGAACCTCACCAACCGAGGTTTTTATAACCAACTCACCTTTGCTGAGTGAAAGTTTTGTAACCCCATCGTACCGCATTACAATTTGAGATGGATTACCCCCGGGGTTTACAATAAACTCATACTTCAACAAACCTTCATCGGTATAGTAACGCAAATCAATATTCGGATATACATTCCTGTAAGTAACAGTACCGAACACACGACAATCGGAAGCATACTTTGAAGCATCATTCCCAATAAAATAAGAAATTACGCCTGGTATGGTTTTTCCGGGTTCTATGCGGGCAGCGGTATTCATGCCCACCAGTTCCATTTTATAAGCATGTGAACGGAAGAGCACTGCATCGGCATCTCCTTCTACAGGTGCTTCGGTACCGGCTTTGGCGGCCCTGGCAGCTTTATTTTTGCCTCCATTATTTCCGCCCGATGCCTGGTTATCAAAATCGCCATGGGCATGTGCAGAAAGTTTCCGAAGGTCATCGGGGTGGTGCTGAACTATGGTAAACCCGTTTTTCTGCAGAAAAAAAGCGCCGTTTCCCAGCTCTCCTTTAAAGGTAACAGAGTTATCCCACTGTCCTTTATTTTCGATGAATTCAAGGCCATTGGTATTCTTTTGGGCAAGGCCTGCAAAAGAAAATAGGGTCAAGATGATTATTTGGATGGTGCGTATCAAGGTCTAATGAATTTACGTCAAATTATCTTCATTCGGTTACAGTAGATTTACGATATTTTACTCCATGCCAGTTTTCCTTTTTGCGCCTGAAGGTAAATTTTTAACGCATTGTTTTCCTGCAATGCCAGGTCGGGATCCGTTTCCAGCAGTTTGGCCGACTCCTGCTTAGCCGCATCAAGCCATTGTTTATCCCTTACCAGATCGGCCAGTTTAAAGTTCAACAAACCACTTTGCCGGGTACCCTCAATATCACCGGGCCCTCGCAATTCAAGATCTTTTTCAGCTATCAGAAACCCGTCATTGGTTGCACACATTATTTTCAACCGTTCACGTGCTTCATTGGTTAATTGGGCACCTGTTAATAATATGCAAAAACTCTTTTCACTGCCCCTCCCTACCCTTCCTCGGAGCTGATGTAATTGTGATAAGCCGAATTTTTCCGCACTTTCAATAATCATCACACTGGCATTGGGCACATTTACACCAACTTCTATCACTGTGGTAGCCACCATAATCTGAGTCTCCTTTTTAATAAAGCGTTGCATGTTGGCTTCTTTCTGGGCAGGCGGCATTTTTCCATGTACCATACTGATCCAATACCTGGGCTCCGGAAAAAAAGCTTTTATATTTTCATAGCCCCGCATCAGGTTTTCGAGGTCGAGCTTTTCAGATTCTTCAATCAGGGGAAATATGCAGTAGGCCTGCCGGCCTTTCTGGATCTCTTCTTTAATAAAATCCATTACGCTGGCTCTCGCATAATCGTAACGGTGAACGGTGGTGATAGGTTGCCTTCCGGGCGGCAGTTCATCGATAATACTATAATCCAGATCGCCATAAGCCGTCATGGCCAGGGTACGCGGAATAGGCGTTGCGGTCATAACCAATACGTGCGGCGGAATGGTTGCTTTTTTCCATAGTCTGGCCCGCTGCGCAACCCCGAAACGATGTTGTTCATCAATGATCGCTAAACCGAGTTGTTTAAATTGAACAGGATCTTCCAGTACCGCATGGGTACCGATCAGCAGGTCCAGCTCACCATCAGCAAGTTCCTTCAGTATTTTTCTTCTTGCGGCTGCTTTGGTAGAGCCGGTGAGCAGGGCCGTTTTTACCGGCATATCTTTCAGGAGCTGAGCAATGCCTTCATAATGCTGTGCCGCCAGTATTTCGGTTGGTGCCATCAGGCTTGCCTGGAAGCCATTATCAACTGCCAGCAACATAGACAGCAACGCCACCATAGTTTTACCACTACCTACATCTCCCTGTAGGAGCCGGTTCATTTGGCGCCCCTGTCCCATATCCTGGCGAATTTCCTTTAACACCCGTTTTTGCGCCCCTGTAAGTTCAAAGGGAAGGTAGGTATGATAAAAGGTATTGAACTGCTCTCCCACCTGTTTAAAAACAACGCCTCTGGAATACCGGTGACGTTCCAGCTTAATTAGTGCCAGCCGGAGCTGTGCGATAAACAATTCTTCAAATTTGAGGCGGGCAAGGGCTTTTTGATAGGCTGCTTCAGACTGGGGGAAATGGATTTGCCGGTAGGCTTCAAAACGGGAGGGGAACCGGTATGCCTGTAAAATAGCAGGGGGCAGATTTTCAGGCAGATCACGCTCCTGAAGTGCTTCCAGCAAGGTATAACTTAGTTTGCCTAATTGCCGCCCGCCCAGTGCTTTTGCCTTCAGTTTTTCGGTGCTGGGGTAGATAGGCTCCAGAAATGCCTTGCCCCCGGCTTTGGCAGGGGTATAGGTTTCCATTTCGGGATGGGTAATCTGCAAGCTGCCATTGAAGTAACCAGCTTTGCCATAAACCAGCAAAGCCTGTCCCACCTGTATGTTTTTTTGAATCCAGGAAATGCCCTGGAACCATACCAGGTCCATAGAGCCAGTTGCATCCTTTAACTCTGCTACCAGTCGTTTGGCCCGGTTCTGGCCGATTAATTGTACCGATTGGATAATTCCTGCCACCTGGATATAGTCCTGGTTGGATTGGATAGAGCCAATCGTCATAACCATGGTTTTATCAATGTGGCGAATAGGAAAATGGTCCAGCAGATCTTTAAACGTAAATAGCTGGAGTTCTTTTTTAAGTAAATCGCCCCGCAAGGGTCCCACTCCTTTCAGGAATTCAATTGGGCTGGATAATATTTGAGCATCAAACTGAATGTGACAAATTTGGAGCAAAATTAGGGCTCCTGGATTATTTCTGAGATTCTTTCAAACCCGTGTAAGATTTTGGTGTAGGGATGAACTCTTTCCTGCCTTTTTTTACCTTAAGCAGGGCACGCAGCATGGCTATCATCAATCCGGGAAGACTGAGTAAAGCTTTAATGGTGGGGGACGAATAATACCGCGATGGCATTGCAATAGCCAATGTAAGCAGGAAGAACAACAGCAGGCTCAACCACCAGCCCGGAACCGGGAAAAAAAACGCCCAACCGGTTGAATAGCGGATAATAACGAGCACAATAATGGCGGAAAAAAACACCAGGTACAGCGAGCGTGGAAGCAATAAATTTTGCACCAGCTTATTGTAGTAATGCCGGTCTTTCCGGATGCCGATCATATCGGGCTCCCAGAACATACCCAGGTGGTACCATTGGGCTTCTAACCAGCGAAGCCGTTGTTTTTCAAAGACATCGTGGCTGGCAACTTTTTCATCTAACACCCAGGCTTCGGGGAGATAGTGCATCTGTATACCTCTTTTCAGCAGCTGCATATCAATTTCCCGGTCTTCGCCCGGGTTTTCGAGGATGGGTTTCCAGTTAAAGATAGCTTTCAATAGATGAAACTCAACTGCCATACCCGAGCCGGAAGGAGCTGCAGAAAAACCAAGTGATTGTTGCCCCAGGCGGAATAAATGATTATTGATTTCCTCGCTGATTGCATCCAGCAGGGCCACGCTGGTTTGTTCATTTTTTGCGGTACGGTGGCATTGAATGGCAAGATGACCGGCCCTGTATGCATTGTTCACCAGCTGCAGGCAGTCTGCTTTCATAATATTGTCTGCATCCAGCAGCATTATCAACTCATACTCGCCGCTTTTTATGGTATCCAACGCGGCATGAATGGACCTTGATTTCATGCGCGTGTTCACTTCCAGCACCCGGGCTCCCTGTGCGCGCAGGTCCTCAATAGTTCCTGCTTGCAGGGAATCAGCCACCACCAGTACATCAAATTTTTCGGCGGGGTAATTGTGTTTCAGCGCTTCTTCAACGGTATGGCAAATAATATGATCATCTCTAAAGCTTGGGATCAGGATAAGTATCCGGGCAAAACTGGTTGCCGGGGGAATCGCTTCCTCCCGATACATAAGTCCGGCTATTGCAACTACCAATAGATAGGTAATGCTGCAAAACAGGTAGATAAACAGAAGTAAACCAGCTATGTATAAAAAAGTTACCACGTTAAACGGAAAAATATAAAAAAAGAACTGAATTTAACAGAGAACCTAAAAAGCCGGCTTTTGCCGGCTTTTGGGTACTGAGTTATTTCGAGTATTTTATGAAATATTTGATTTCTGGATCAGTGCGGGCGGGGTATGGGCAATAATCCAAAGATCAAAAAGAAAATTCTGTTTTCTGGCGTATGCGATATCGAGCTTGATCCTGTCCTCCACCGACATACAATGCCGGTCTTTTTTCCGGATCTGCCATAGGCCGGTAATTCCTGCCGGTGCCATAAAACGTTGAGACCATTCATCGGTGGTCAGCATCGCAGCTTCGTATAAAGGCAGCGGGCGATTACCAACGATAGACATATCTCCCAACAACACATTAAAGAACTGCGGTAGCTCATCCAGGCTTGAATTCCGTAAAAACCGGCCAAAGCGGGTAGCTCTGGGGTCGTTGGTTATTTTAAAGAATACGCAGCCATGGTCTTCATTGTATTCATTCCGGTGTTTTACCGCATCTTTTTGAGATTCGGCATCCATGCGCATGGTACGGAACTTATAAAAATTAAAGATACGATATCCTCTTCCTGCTCTTTTAGAGATATAAAAAACAGGGCCCCGACTTTCCAGCCGTATGGCAATGGCAATGAGCAACATAACCGGGCTCAGCAAAATCAAGGCAAGCAGCGATATGGCAATATCAAAAGCGCGCCTGCCCATACTGATAGGCGTAATTCTTACCTGTTGGGCCAGTTTATCCATTCTGAATTCAGTACGGCTGCAGTTCTTCTTTTTTACTTTAGAAAGAAAATCTACCCGTTGAACCAGTTTTCCATCCGGTTTTCTGGTATCAATAACATCATCAAACAGGCGTTTCAGGATAGCTGTATCTTTTGCATCCACCGAATTGCCTGCCGTATCCATAATAACCGGAATAGCCATAAACTTTTCTATCGACTTCAGGTAGGCATTCAGGTTAGCAACTTCCGCCAAATCCAAATTTCCATCCACAATAATAACTTGTGGTATGGTTTTTGATTGGGAATCAATGCGCTGTAAAATAGCAATGGCTTTTGCAACCGATTCGGCAGCATAACCACCCTCAAACAAGTTAATAAGATAGTCGATATTACGGGTATTCTTTCCGATAAAGAAGAATTCCCTCGAATGTAGAACCGCCACTGGAGCCGTTTCATCTTCCCTGGTAATCGAATACCGGCGATAGACGGGCTGTGGTGAGGTTATGGGGTTTAATGGTAAAGTTTGTTCCATTCAGGTAAGATTTTTTACGAGGAAAATTTCAGACCACTTTCAACAGCTTTTTGGAGCTGGTTACTGGTGATTTGATCAAAGCTTCCAAGGTTTTGGTAAGGTCAACCGGATTAAATGGTTTGTGAAAGGCAGCTTCCACGTTATAACGGGTACAAACAGTTGCAATCTCTTCCTCTTCCAAAGAAGAAATTACCACCATTGGTATATTTTTATACAACTCACTGGTTTTGAAATACTCCACAATTTCCCAGGTATTGCTATCCGGAAGCTCAGGATCTACTACAATAGCTGCAGGAAGTTCAGAACGGGTCAGCCAATACATGGCATCACCAGCCTCTGAAGCAGTAATTGCAGAGAATTGGTCATTCAAAACTGTGTGCAGTAAAAATCGAATCGATTTACTAGCTGTGATTACGAGTACTTTTCTTTTCATCCTTGAATAATTAAGTTTTGTTAGAAACTCAATTTTTCAATAGGAATTCAATTGGAACGGTTAGGCTTTCAACGGGTACTTGGAACAATCAACATCAGTTCTTAGCCTGATGACAAATCAGAAAAATACTACTAATGGGGTGAGTTCTTAGGATTGTGGAACGGTAAGCAAGCGGCCTAAGGGGATGTACTTAGGTAATCGTGGAGTAAAAGTAATATATATTTCCAATCCAAGAAATCTACGGCGGTTTTTTTTCTAATTCTGCGTAAAACTACCTGTTTCCCGCCTTACTGCCCCTGGTCATTTTTAACGGAAACCCTTATGCGGTCTGATTTTTCCCATTTTGCATCCTGCCCGCCGGTAAGAAACCGGAACAGCCCCAGCACAATAGACCAATGCATAAAAACAAAGTAATAAGGTATATATACGAAAGGCAATTTCGTATTTGTACGAGCACCCAGCCAGCCCAGCACCGCCAGGCTATAAAACAGGAGCTGGATTATACCTGCAAGCTGGTAGATTGAGCCACTGCCCTTAACTACCAGGTACAAGGTCGATACCCCCAGCAATAGCAAGGCCGGCGCTGCAAATACCCAGCGGCTAACCCTGTGTGATATAAATTGAAAGAAAAGCAGGGGATTAAAGCGCCAGGACCAGCTTTTTTGTAACCTTTTCAAAGCCTGGAAACCACCCGCGGCTATGCGAATTTTTCTTTTTTCCTCGTCGCGCAAACTTAGCGAGCCTTTTTCAAACGCTTTTGCAGCAGGTTCGTATCCGATCCGATACCCCTGTTCACAGATGCGCATCGACAGAACAAAATCATCCAGTATGGTATCCGGTTCAAGTGGCTGAAATAAGGCAGCCCGGAAAGCCAGCAACTCACCAGCCGCGCCTACCACACTATAAAGCCGGGCATCGTTTTTTTTGAGAAAGGATTCATATTTCCAATACAGGCCCTCCCCTTCCGCCGATAGCTCGTCTTGATTTTCTCCCCCCACTTGTTTTTCCCCGGATATGGCCCCGATAGAAGGGTCGGCAAAACCGGAAACCAGCAGCCGAAGGGCATTTTGGTTAAGAAGGGCATTGGCATCGGTTACTATAACAATTGGGGTTTCAACCATTTCCATAGCCCGGTTTAAGGCCATAGCTTTCCCCAGCCTTTCCTGGCGATGCAGTAGCTCTACCTGCGGAAAGGCTTTTACGATCTGTTCGGTGCCATCGGTAGAGCCATCGGTGATCACCAGCACCCGAAACAAGGTACGGGGATACTTTAATTCCAGTGTATTGCGGATCTTTGCACCAATACAACCCGCTTCATTGTAAGCTGGTATCAGCACCGTTAAAGCGGGTAATTCCTCTTCCGGTAATACTGCAACAGGTAATTGTTTCTTTCTTTTTGCCAGAAAAAAAACCAGCAGGCCGTATCCCAGGTAGGTATAGACCAGGATCAGGAGACTGATCCAAAATATCAACTGGCAGAAAATTTCCATCGGGGGGGGAAACTAATCAATTCTGGTCAGCTACCAGCGCAGCTGCACCAAAAACTCCGGCACTATCTCCCAGCGAAGGGGATAACACAGGCGTATCAAGCCGGTTATTAAAAATGAATTTTTCCAAACTGGCCCGGCCGCGGGTATAGATGCTGGCAATATTTCCTACTCCTCCCCCCACCACAATAGCATCGGGGTCTAGTAGGTTAGTAAGTATAGAAACGGCTTTTCCAAAAAACATATGTAAACGCTCCATCGTAGCTACAGCAGCAGCCTCCCCGGCCTCCGCCAGTTCCACTATTTGTTTCAGAGTTTTCTCCTGTTGGCAGAGGCTGAAATAATAACGTTGGAGGGATGGACCACTGAGCACCGTTTCCACGCAACCGGAACGTCCGCAATAACAGGGACCGCCTGATTCATCGAGAAAAATATGCCCCCATTCACCGGCAATGCCATGTTTGCCATTCCAGATCTGCCCATTATGAACAATACCACCTCCCACACCGGTTCCCATAATAATTCCAAATACCAGGCGCGCATCCGGCACTTCCTGCTTTATGGCGCCCCAATGCGTTTCAGCCAGTGCAAAACAGTTGGCATCATTGGCTAGTACAACGGGTATACCAAGTTCCTTTTCCAGATCTGTCTTTAAAGGATTGCCATTGAGTGCCGTGCTATTGCAGTTCTTCATCGTCTGCAATACAGGGTCCAGCACCCCCGGGGTACCAATTCCAATTCGTTTCGGCCTTAGCCCCGATTCTCCAATCATCTGGTTCACCAGCAATACAATTTGGGCAACTATATGCCGGTATCCTTTTTCCGCTTCCGTAGCAATTCTTTTTCTAAAAAGAGGCTGAGGATTGGTTAAAGAAGGTAGAATAATACCCTCTATTTTGGTTCCTCCCAGATCAATTCCCCAAATGGCAGTTGTCATACAAAAAGATTTCTAATCTAAAATAATCAAACTTTGATCTCCTTCATCCGGGGAACCAATAAATGCATAATGCTCCAGGCAATAAGATAGGCTACGGCACACACCATAAACAGTATAAAATAACCCAGTTCAATTTTTCCCAGGGCTTTGTAATGATCAAATAGCAGACCGGCCATTTTTGCTATCAGCATACCTCCCAATGCACCCGCCATGCCCCCAAGCCCAGTTACCGAGGCAACGGAAGATTTAGGAAACATATCTGAAACAGTAGTGAAAATATTTGCACTCCAGGCCTGGTGCGCCGCAGTTGCCAAGCCTATTATCAGCACAGCATACCACATATTTATACTACCCAGCCACTGAGCCGCCATCACCGGCACCGCGCCAAGGGCATATATAAACATGGCTGTTTTCCTGCTTCTGAAAACAGGCCATCCCGATTTAATAAACTGTAAGGGTAACCAACCGCCTACTACACTTCCGGCCGTTGACATCAGGTATACCAGCGCTACGGGCAATGCTATGGCTGTATTTTCCATCTTGTATTCCGCTTTTAAAAAAGACGGCAACCAGAATAAATAAAACCACCAGATTGGATCTGTCAGAAATTTGCCCAATACAAAAGCCCAGGTTTGCCGAAATCCCAACAGGCTAAACCAACTCAATGCCGGTTCCTGGGAAGCCTGGTCGATTTCAACCGAATCACTGTTTATAAAAGCCAATTCTTCTTTATTCACTTTTGGATGAGTAGCCGGATTGCCATAGCCCCTGAACCAGAAAAACAACCAGACAAGGCCTGTTGCGCCTGTTATTATAAATGCCCATTTCCACCCCCATTCGGCAGCTATATAGGGCACGGTGAGGGGCGCTAATATGGCTCCCACATTTGCCCCGGAATTAAATAAACCAGTTGCCAATGCCCGTTCTTTTTTAGGGAACCATTCTGCCACTGTTTTGATAGCCGCCGGAAAGTTGCCTGCTTCCGTAATTCCTAGTGCTGCACGGGCTACGATAAAACCCAGTGTGGAACTCACCAATGCATGGCCACCCGCAGCAATGCTCCAGCCAATAATGGCCAGTGCATAGCCCATTTTTGTTCCTATCTTATCCACCAAGGGCCCCATCAGTAATAAGCCCACTGCATACGACAATTGAAAGGCAATTACAATATTGGCATAATCGGATTCTGACCAGTTAAATTCCTGTTCCAGCGGTCCTTTTAATAAGCTTATAACGGCACGGTCTAAATAATTAATGGTTGTTGCAAAAAAAATCAGGCCGCAGATCGTCCACCGATAATTCGATTTTGAATTTGTCATATGGTCAGGTGCTTTATTTTACCTGCTTTACCAGGTCAAGTGCCCTGCGCGTTTGTTCGGTGATAGCAGCATAGTTTCGATCATTCAGTACTTCTTTAGACAAAAATTTGCTACCTAAACCAACAGCGCTAACACCTGCCCTGAACCAGGCTTGTAAATTATCAATCGTTAGTTCCACACCTCCGGTTGGCATGAAATAGAGTTCAGGAAAAATATCACGTATCCCTGCCATAAAAGCAGGACCTAATATATTACCCGGAAATAATTTAATGAACCGGGCACCAGTTGCCTGCGCTACTAAAATTTCTGACACCGTCATAGCGCCCGGAATCCAGGCTTTGCCCGCCGCATGAACCTGTTCTCCGACTTCTTTTACCGTACCCGGACAAATAATAAAATCTGCCCCCGCATCCAGGAACTGACTTGCCTGTGCAGGTGTTTTAATTGTTCCTATGGCAAGCTGCAGATCAGGCCAGTCTGTTTTTCTTCGTTGAATAAGGCTACCGAAATGCTGCAGCGCATACTCCCCCCGGTTAGTAAATTCCACCAGCCTAATACCACCCTCATATAAAGCCTGTATGGTTCTTTCACACACTTCCAGTTCCGGATGATAAAATAGCGGCAGTACAGCCTGTTCGCGAAGGGCGGCATAAAGGGCACTGTGATCAGTCATGAGCTAACATTTTTGAATGAATAGATTGAATGGTTTGCCTGGTGTAATCACCCTTTTCCTGTAGTTTTCCAATAGCAGCAAAAGCAGCCAGTTTAAGCGCATTTTCCGGACTTTCACGCTGCCCCCAACCATGTAATAACCCTGCCATAAAACAATCGCCGCTGCCAACCCGGTCTATTATGGTGGATACATTCAGTTCCGGTGAAACATATTGTGCCGTAGCTGTATCGAGCGATGCATAATAATGTATGCCCCCAGGCTGGTCGAACCGGAACGTATTAGCCACCCATTTACAGGATGGTGCCAGGCTTCGGATATATGCCGCAGTTCTGCCAGCCTGTTCAAGGTAAGCTTCTTTGGTATTAATTGTTTCTATCCCGTCTTTCAGAGGAGCGCCGAGTAAATGATGCGCTGACCATATATTGCCCATCACAATGGTACAATGCCTCACCAGCGATGGCATACAATCAGCGGGTAAAACACCGTATTTCCAGAGTTTATTGCGATAATTAAGGTCTACCGAAATCAGCAAACCCAATGCTGCAGCAGCTTCTACTGCTTCCAGGCACAAAGCCGCTGTATGCGCGGTTAAACCGGGACTGATAGCACTAAAATGCAATACAGAACAATCAGCCAGTATTTCTTTCCAGTTAACCTGTCCTGTTTGAAGGCTTGCAAAAGAAGAACCCGCCCGGTCGTAAATAACACCTGCATTTTTTAAGTCAGCTCCCTGGGGAAGTATGTAAACACCAATCCGCTCTCCCGTTCGCTGAATAGCTGAAGCATCCAGCCCCATTTTTTTTATTTCTTCCAATACGTCATCAGCCAGGCTATTTTGAGGAAGTGCTGAAATATATTTTACGGCATTTCCCCAATGCTGCAAGGCAGCCGACACATTAAATTCAGCACCGCCGAGGTAAACCGGAATCGAGGCCTGCTGTATCCATTTACCAGGCATTTCAGGCGACATACGCAATAAAAATTCACCCAAACAAGCAATTTTTTTCATTAACGGACAATTAGAGGTTGCTGAAACTGTTTAAGTTGATTCACCAGGTAATGTTCGAAATCAGTGGTTTTTGCCAAAGAGGGTTGAGATTTTTCCCATGCTGCATAAAACCGAAAACATTGCTGCTGGCCGGCATATCTGTTCATTTTAACAAGATAGGTATTCCTGATATCCGTTGCATCATTTTTACTTACGGAAAAACCTGCCAGGTCTTTTTTAGAAAGCAGGATGGCCATACCCAGTGCATCATTATTTTCACTCTGCCGGGCATGTGTATAGACAGCAGCCGCCGTTCCTTCATACAATTCATGCTTATCGGCGTTGTGCAGGTTCACGATTCCCGTCACAAATTGTGCCTGATCAGGCATATTGGTTACGGAAAGATAGGACTCATAAAAAAGTTGTCCGCCCCAGATATGTATTTCTTCAGTTACCGAAAGCGGCAACAAGGATGGGTGTAAATTCCAGTCCTTATAGTGCATTCGAAAAATTGCCCGAACCGGTCCATCTGCTATTTGCTCATAGCTGGTTTGTTTAATATTGGAGCCACCTACCCGAACAAGGCTATCTTTCCCTTCCAGCTCGGGCATATACAGAGCTAGTGCACCCGCGCCTAATGAGCCGCCCACTTTTAGTAAATCCATGCCCCAGGCAGCAAGTTTGTGATAGTTCTGTGTAGTGTCTGTGCCCACTTTATCCAGGATCATTTCCCGGGTCAGTTTGCCCCAGATATCTTTACCATTCCGACAATCAAAATAGAGCCGGAACCCCAGTTGGTCATTTTCCCAGGCAGGGCCTTCTGTTAAAAAGGGTGGAAGGGCTTGCCTGGCAAAATCGGTGGGTTGTTGCGAGCCATCAATTGAATCCTTCACTAAAGAAGGGCCAAATACAGCACCTTCCAGTTTTCTTTTATGACGTACATGGGCACGGGGCTTTACTTCGCTGTTGCCGGGTACCCCCGCTTCATAAAGCTGCACGCTGATTTTTTCACCCGACCTGAAATCATGAAGGAAAGCCAATTCATCCCATTGACCATCCTTATCCAGGTCATCAAACTGGCAGATAACCGGCTCCTGGTGAAGCATAACTTTGAAATAGCCATTAACTTTCCTATTCGATTTCCGTTGAATTTCAGCACGTTTCAAAACCACCAATGCTGCTTCCCGGGAAATATCAGAGGGATTTTCCACATTAAAAGACACTAAAGCAGTAGCTGGCTTACAACCAGGCAGGAACAGCAGGCTGCATAGGCCGGCAAAGGAGTAAAAAACGACTGCTTTTTTTAACATCTTGAACAATTAATTTATAACAAGGTGTCCGCCGGTGCAGGATCCATGTCTGTATAGGTATAATTTTCACCGGCCATTCCCCATATAAAAGAATAATTTGCTGTTCCGCATCCGGCATGAATTGACCAGGGAGGAGAAATAACCGCATCCTGGCTGGCCACTAACAGATGACGGGTTTCCTGGGGCTCGCCCATAAAATGAAAAACCCGTTGCGTATGCTCCATATCAAAATAGAAATAAGCTTCCATTCTGCGGGTATGTGTGTGTGCAGGCATCGTATTCCAAACACTTCCTTCGGCAATGATCGTTAACCCCATTACCAGCTGACAGCTTTGAATGCCTTCTTCAAATATGTATTTGTAAATGGTACGCTGATTACATGTAGCAGTAGCGCCCATCTGAACGGGTGTAACGTCCTCCTTTTTCATTAAACGATCGGGATAGGTCATATGTGCAGGAGAAGAAAGCAAATAGAACAAAGCAGGATCTGCAGGATCTGCCGAACCAAACTCAACAGCTTGCGTGCCTTTTCCAAGATAGAGGCAATCCAGCTTTGACAATTCCCAGGATTTCGTACCCGCCTTAATTATTCCTTTTCCCCCTACATTTATAATACCGGCTTCTCTTCGTTCCAGGAAAAAGGAAGCCCTCAATTCGGCTGGGGCCGGTAACTGAAGAGGCTGGTTACCAGGTTGTATACCACCAATAATTACGCGGTCATAATGCGTATAAACGAGTTTAACTTCGGAAGGTTGCAGAATAGATTTAATTAAAAAATGCTGCCTTAGTGCATCGGTACCCATGTTTCGGGTTTCATTGGGGCTATGCTGAAATCTGATCTCCATATCGTTAAGCGTTACCGGCTAAACTAAGGAATCAGGCTTCAATTGCCCGGAAAAGAAGGCAATTTAATTGTGCAAACGTTTTCACGACAGCCTCTGCGTTTTTTATTGAATACCCAATTCTTCCTGAATTTTTTCAAGGCTTTTACCCTTGGTTTCCGGAAGAAAACGGATTACAAAAAGCAGGTGCAGTACCATCATTACAGTATAAAAAAGGAAGGAATAATAGCCTCCATCCGGACTGCTTTCTACGATCACCGGGAAGGTCCAGGAAATAATAGCAGCCATAATCCAGTGCGTGAAACTTCCCAGGGCCCCTCCCTGGGAACGAACAGAATTTGGAAAAATTTCAGCAATAAATACCCAGATCACTGCTCCTTGCGAAAACGCAAAAAAAGCAATAAACCCAATCAGATAAAGCAATACATACCGATTAGCCGCCAGGTCGCCACTAAATGCATTTGCTGTAAGACCAAGAAAAAGAATCATTCCTACGGATCCAATAACTAATAATTTTTTTCTTCCGAACCGGTCAATTACAGTCATGGCAAGGAGGGTAAACAGGAGGTTGGCAGCTCCGATATAAACAGGCTGTAGATAAGCATCTGCCTGGGAAAAGCCTGCTAATTCAAAAATTCTCGGGGCATAGTACAAAATAGCGTTTATACCCGCCAGCTGATTAAACATTGCCAATAAAACAGCCAACAAAATGGGTTTTTTGAATTTAGCGGTAAACAGTTTTTCAGCCACAAATGAATGTTCGGCTATTGCTTCTCGTTGCATTTCCTGCACAGCAGCAATATCACCTGTTTGCCCAAATATTTTTTTAGCCTCTTCTTCCCGGCCATTGATCCATAACCAACGGGGGCTTTCCGGTATTGTGCGCAATAAGAAAGCAAACAACAGAGCAGGCACCACCATTATACCCAGCATCCATCTCCAGGCATCATCTCCCATATCAACAAAGAGAAAATTGGTAAGATATGCTACAAAAATACCTGCTACAATATTGAGTTGAAAAGAGCCCGCCAGCCTCCCTCTCACCGAAGCGGGTGCAATTTCCGAAATATACATCGGACCAACTACCGATGATGCGCCAACTGCCAATCCTCCAATGAACCGAAACAGAATAAATAGCCCCCAGATAGAAGTCAGGGAACAGCCTATTGCTGAAACCAGGTAAAGAAATGCAATGATGAACAATAGTTTTTTTCGCCCAAATTTTTGTGCAGGAACCCCTGCAACCAGCGATCCGATTACAGTTCCAATAAGGCTGGATGCAACTGTAAACCCCTGCCAGCCTGCACTTAAGGACCAGAGTGATTGTATAGTTTTTTCGGCACCCGATATAACGGCTGTTTCAAATCCGAATAGGAATCCGCCAAGAGCGGCAATCAGTGAAACCCGAACAGCGAAATTAGTTCCGGCTCTATTCTCCATTGGTTGTAATTTTAGGCGAGCAATACTTTCTAAATATACAGTAGAAAATGTTTTGAATATACAGGCAATCACCATAAAAGATATTGCGAAAGCTTTGAACCTTTCGTATTCAACTGTTTCAAGGGCATTAAAGGGAAGCTACCAGATAAGTGAACCTGTAAGGGAAAAAGTGCTTGCTTACGCTAGAGAGCATAATTACCGTCCGAACCTGTTAGCACAAAGTCTCAAAAACAAAAACAGCCGTTGCATAGGAGTGGTATTATGCGCTATACCGAATAGCTTTCTGGGCGAAGTAATCAATGGCATTGAATCCATTGCTTCCTCCAAAGGCTACCTGGTCATCATCACCCAGTCGAATGAATCGCTCGAAAAAGAAAAAATGGCACTGGATCATCTGACCATGCGTTCTATCGATGGACTACTGATTTCAGTTTCAACAGAAACACTTGATACCGAGCACCTAAAGCCTTATTACGACCGTGGCCTACCGATTGTATTCTTTGATCGGATAGGAGAAGGCCTGCCCGCTCATACGGTGCAATCCGATAATGAGGGAGGTGCTTATGAACTCACCAAACACCTTTTGCACCAAGGCTACCGCAGGATTGCACATATTACCAGCCCTACACATCTTCCTATGACAAGGGATCGATTATCGGGCTATTACCGTGCAGTTCAGGAAGCAGGCGTGGACATTGACCCGGCCCTTCTTAAACATTGCGCCCACGGTGGTGCCATTGTGCAGGAAATTGAAACCGCGCTTGATGAATTATTCGCCTTACCGGAGCCACCGGATGCCATACTGGCTGCATCAGACCGGATGACCCAGGCTAGCTTCCAGTATCTGCGTGCGCTTGGTAAACGTATTCCGGAAGAAGTGGCACTGGCTGGTTTCAGCAATTTCAGTGCACCGGAACTTTTTTCACCCGCCTTAACCACCGTGGTGCAGGACGCTTTTGAAATGGGGAAACAAGCTGCCGGTTTATTGATAGAACGCATTGAACAAAAAAATACCCCCCTGGTTCCAAAAAAAATAATTCTTCCGGTTAAATTAAAAGTAAGGGCATCTACCGGCGCTGGTTAACCGATCTTTACAGAGGTCATGGTAAGAGATCCTCCCACAGCCTGGTCATTGAAAAAAGCTACGGGCTCCTGCCCTCTTTGAAGTCCGAGTATATACAGAAGTGGGTAGTAGTGATCCGGGGTAGGAATGGCCAGTAATGCTTCTTTTCCCATTTTCTGATAATGAATCAGCTTATCATGCGCTCCTTCGCGAATGAAATTTTTGAAGGTGTCATTCATCTGGTGCGCCCAGTCAAATCCATAATTGCTTTCGTTTAGTTTATCCCAGGCCACCATCCTTAAATTATGTACCATATTTCCACTGCCAATAATCAATACCCCTCTTTTACGGAGTTCGAATAAATCTGCTGCCAACTGATAGTGCCAGGCTGCTTCTTTTGCATAATCTATACTGAGCTGTAAAACGGGGATATTGGCGTTGGGATACATATGCCGTACTACCGACCAGGTACCATGATCCAGGCCCCATTCATGATCCGGTTCAAGCCGCGTTGCTTGTACCAGTTCAATTGTTTCCCTGGCAAGTGCGGGATCACCCGGAGCTGCATACTGTACCTGGTAAAGAGCTTCCGGGAAACCGCCAAAATCATGAATGGTACGCGGATGCTCCATCGCCGTAATAAAAGAACCTCTTGTTAGCCAATGCGCTGAAATTACCAATACGGCACGGGGCAGAGGTAAATCATGCACACTCTCCTTCCATCCCCTGCTGAACGAATTGTCTGCAATACCATTCATAGGCGAGCCATGTCCAATGAAAAATACCGGCATAAGAAACCCATTTTCCGGAAGCTCATCCTGCATTTTTTTAAGCTGCTGCAAATTATTCATGGCCAAAATTACGGAAAAACAACGATATTTGCATATACAAATGATAACTACGGCAGCGTCTTTCAGGCAATTCAAGTATAGGTTGGGCAGTTTACTGATCCAGGTACCGGATGAACAGCAGATTCAAGTGGCTTATGAAACGGCCAGGAAAAACGATCCCGCCATTGATTTTCCATTTTGGGCCAGGATCTGGCCGTCTGCGCTTGTACTGGCAGCCTACCTAGACAACCATCCCGAACTGTACAAAGGCAAGCGGGTAGTGGAAATTGCAGCGGGATTGGGTTTACCGGCCTTGCTGGCAGCGAAAGAAGCCAAACAGGTAATCGTATCAGATTATCAGCCGGCAGCCATTGCCTGTATGAACGCGTCTATTGCTGCCAATGCCTACACCAATATAGAGGCCTTATTGTATAATTGGCGGCATGGACTTCCAGACTGGGAAGCAGATTTGTTATTACTGAGCGACACAAATTATTCGCCACAAGATCTTGCAGCAGTGGAACAGCTGATACGCTTCTACCTCAACCAAGGCACGCAGGTACTTTTAAGCACTCCTCACCGACTTGCAGGCAGGGATATGTTGCTGGCTTTGTCGGCCTATTGCAAAGAAACCTGTGTACAAGAATTGGAGGAACAAACCCTCACAATTTACCGGTATTCAAAAAACCTGTAATTCGCCGCCTGGTTTATTGCTCAGGCACCTGTGCAACCGGTAAATTATCGGTGCGGAAAGGGGAAAGCGGAAGGCCTTGCAAGGACTCCATATTACCAATGCTGGTATTACCGAAGCCATAACGCACATACACCGGATTCTTGAGGTTGGGGTGCCAGAGTACTACGCTGTTTTTATCGATTTTCACTTGGGGGCTATACCAGGTGGTACCATCCAGGCCGGCAATTTGCCAGCCGATTGGTTGAGCGCCATTTATCCGTAACCCCTTTTCAGCGTAGTTGAACTTAACCAGAATTTTTCCTTTTTCTACGACGGAAGAGCTGTATTCGGGGCTTCTGTAGCCATCTATTTTTAGTCCATAGGTTGCGGCCAGTGCGTAATTAGCCAGCCTTGTTCCAACCGGTTTTTTCCTGGACGGATGGATGTCTGTAACCGTATCCACCAGGTCGGTAATAACCACCATACCTGTTGCCGGATGTTCAGCTGCTGCATGTTGTGCTTCCCGCAATAGAGCCCCGATTCCGGTGGTGCCGTATTTGAACGGGGCGATCTGTACGTAATAAAACGGCAGTTTTTTATTCCAGGCAGCCCGCCAGCTATCGATCATTTTGGTAAATAATTGTCGATAAGTAGCATAGGTTCCCGTATTGCTTTCGCCCTGGTACCAGATAACACCGGCAATGGTGAAATTAGTAAGGGGCGCTATCATTCCGTTGTAGGCTTTACCGGATGTGGTAGGCCACCAATCAACCTTGGTGAGTTTAGCAGCCGCTTCTTTCAGAACGGGATCGCTGTAAACCACTTCCTCCGGCGTCCAGGCTTCTGCTGGCGTACCACCCCAGCTAACATTAATCAGCCCGATTGGCAGGTTTAGCTGCTCCTGTACTCTTTTTCCAAAAAAATACCCCACTGCACTGAACGCTTTCAACTGGTTGGAATCACAACTGGTCCAACCTGCTTTCAGGTCTTCCTGAGGATAATCAGCACCGGTTTTATTTACCTGAAAAAGGCGGATATTGGAATTGGCCGCCTGCGGAAACTCCGCAGCGATATCTTTTACGCCGTTATAATAACTCCATTCCATATTGGACTGGCCGGAGCAGACCCATACCTCACCAATAAGCACATTCTCCAATACAATTGTGTTGCGGCTGGAAATAGTTATGGAATAAGGACCACCGGCAGCCGGTGTTTGAATTTTTAGTTTCCAGCGAGCCAGATCAGAAACTTTGGTACTATACTGTTGAGCATTCCAACTGGTAGTAACGGTTACGTTTTCTCCCGGCCCGGCCCAACCCCAAAGCTGAACCGAATCTTTCTGTTGCAATACCATGCCCGACTGAAGAAGGGCAGGCAACTTTAGTTGTGAGAACCCGGCGGTCGAAAAAAGAAGGGCTATAGCGGGCAGCAATCGTTGCAGTCGTTTTTTCATAGTTCTAAAATACAAAAAGCCCTTGTGCAGGCCCAAAAAAAAAGCGTTAATCGAATAAAATGTCCGATTAACGCTTAAACTAGTAAAGGCGCTGTTTTACATTTTAGCTACCACCACGTCTTCCACTACAACACGGCTCCGGTTGATCTGGAACACGTCTGTCTGAACTTTTCCTTTTTTGGCAACTGCCACTTTCAATTGAATGGGCTCCATGCTATGATTATCGATCTGGAATTTGCGGGTAATTTTTTTATCGGAAGAAGTAACGCTGTAAAGTACATAACCGTCCATATCTCTCAACTGAACAGTAATTTCTTCACCTGATTCATTATTAAGACTAAGCTCAACGATCGGAGATTGATCATTGGAACCTATATACTTTACTTCAACAGGAACATCTTTTGCTTTGGCTTTTTTTTCTGTATTCGCAAAAACAGGAGCAGCGCTAAGGCCAACAAGTACAGCTACACTCATGGCAGCCACGATAGATTTTAATTGCATGTTTACGTTTTTCATAACAAATTTTTTGAGGTTAGACAATAACAAGATCTTTTGGTGGCAATCGAAAAACGGAAGCAATGTTGGTGATGGAATCGGCAATCGGAAAGAAAATTGGCTAAAACAACCGGTAGGATCCGGAAACAGCTCGTATAACTGCTTGGTACTACAAACTTAGGCCGGTTATCTTCGGCCTGCAAGTCAAAATTTTTGGAATTTGCTTATTCTAAAACTCTTAATTTTTTACTAAAAGCCTTTCTGGGAAAGGGTTTCATCCGAAAAAACCAATGATCTCCAAGTTAATAACAGTGCGTTTTCAAATGAAAATACTTTACATTCAATTCACAAATAGTTGTTTTTATGTCAAAAATATTTTTCTTATATGTTGGACTTCAGTGCATTCTGCTCTCGTTAAATGGGCAATCAAAAAACGCTATTCCATTTAATCCTGATACAAGTATTACCACTCTTCAGGAAGTTTCAATTAAGGGGCAAAAACTACCGTATAAAGCCATTGCCGGCACCCTGCCCGTATGGAATGAACAGGGAAAAGCCGTTGCCGGTTTGTTTTATACTTATTACGAAAGAAGCGATGTAAAGGACCGTGCAGCCCGCCCCCTGGTATTTTCCTTTAACGGGGGCCCGGGCTCGGCTTCAGTATGGATGCACCTCGCCTATACCGGTCCAAAAGTTCTGCATATTGATGAAGAAGGTTATCCGCTTCAACCTTATGGTTTTAAAGATAACCCCTACAGTATTCTGGATGTGGCGGATATTGTTTTCATAGATCCGGTTAATACCGGTTTCTCCCGCATTGTGGACTCCGCTACCCCCAAATCGTTTTTTTTCGGCGTACAGGCCGATATTCAATACCTGGCCGGTTGGATCAACAGTTTTTTATCGCGCTACCAACGGTGGGCCTCTCCCAAATACCTGATCGGGGAAAGTTATGGCACCACCCGGGTATCCGGCCTCGCAAAAGAACTACAGGAATCTCAATGGATCTACCTAAATGGGGTAATCCTGGTTTCGCCCACTGAATTAGGGATTGAACGGGGTAGTGTTACCGATGCAGCCCTCCGCCTGCCTTATTACGCAGCTACCGCCTGGTACCATAAAAAACTTCCTGCCGATCTGCAACAGAAAGATCTTTTACAGGTATTGCCGGAAGTTGAACAGTTTACCCTGCAGGAATTGTTACCCGCGCTTCATAAGGGCGGATTACTTAGCAAATCCGAAAAAGCTGCGATTGCTGCTAAAACCGCCCGTTATTCCGGCCTTTCCGAACAGGTTTGGTTACAGCATCAACTCGATGTACCCGTTTCTTTTTTCTGGAAGGAGCTCCTGCGCGATAAAGGATTTACTGTAGGAAGGCTCGATTCCCGCTACCTGGGCATTGACCGGCAGGATGCCGGCGAAAGCCCGGATTATAATGCAGAACTAAATTCCTGGCTGCATTCATTTACACCACCTATCAATAGCTACCTGCGTGAAACCCTGAAATTCAAAACGGATTTGAAATACCAGGTATTCGGGAATGTATACCCCTGGGACAGAAAAAATGATCAAACTGGTGAAGACCTTCGAAAAGCAATGGCTATGAATCCTTACCTGAATGTATTGGTGCAATCCGGTTATTATGATGGTGCCTGCGATTATTTTAATGCTAAATACAATCTTTGGCAATTAGATGCCGGCAACCGTTTTACCCAACGGATCAGTTGGAAAGGATATCGAAGCGGGCATATGATGTACCTGCGTAAAGAAGACCTGATCAGCAGTAATGAAGACATCCGCCAATTCATTCGCTCCAGTTTACCTTCTCCTAATCAACCTGCTAAATATTAATTTGTATGTTACGTATCTGTTTCTTAACCGCATTTGCCTTGCTGCTTTTACAACTGCCAGCTGCTACGGCACAGAAACCCCTGATCGATTCCTTTCCTGTACGCGCTTTCAGCATAGCTGCCCCAAACCGGGAAAACCTGGACTCTTTCCTGGTTTTTATACAAAAGGAACTGGCTCCCAGGAATATTAACCGGTTGTTATTACGGGTTGATTACAACTACCAGTTTAAATCGCATCCCGAACTGATTGATACACCTTTTCTCAGTAAACAGGATGTTCAGCAATTGGTTAGTACTGCTCGAAAAAACGGCATCGAAATCATACCACAAATCAATTTACTGGGGCACCAGTCATGGGCAACCAAATTGGGGAAACTGTTGCGGGTATATCCGCAATTTGATGAAACACCCTGGATACCCATTCCTGAAAAATATGAGTGGCCCAATAAAGACGGTTTGTATTGCAAAAGTTATTGCCCCCTTCACCCGGATGTACACGCCATTGTTTTTGATTTAATGGATGAGCTATGCGATGTTTTTGAAGCTGCTGCTTTTCATGCCGGCATGGACGAAGTTTTTTATATAGGGGAAGATAAATGCCCCCGCTGCGGTGGCCGAGATAAAGCAGAACTATTTGCCCATGAATTAACCTTGATCCGAAACAGGCTGGCAACGAAGAATCGTAGTCTATGGATCTGGGGAGATCGCCTCATTGATGGAAAAACAACCGGAATTGGTATGTGGGAAGGCAGTTATAATTCCACCCATCGGGCCATAGACATGATTCCTAAAGATGTAGTCATTTGCGACTGGCATTATGAACGCGCCGACAAAACAGCAGTATACTTTGCAATGAAAGGATTTTCTGTTATTACCTGTGCCTGGAACAGACCTGCGGTTGCACAACAGCAGGTGCGCGATATGGCTGAATTCCGGCAATCGGCCACCGGCGCACTAAAAGGCCGGTTCCTGGGAGTTATGGAAACAGTATGGTCGGGTGTTACACCTTTTCTTAATGGCTATTACGAAAAGAATAAAAACAACCCACAGCAACCGCAACCAAATACTCCCTGGAACACGTTTAAAACCATGTTTCCTGAAAAATAGATCTGTAGTTGTTAATAATTAAGGCTACCTTGTCTGAGTTAATGATTTGAGTCAATCAGCATCTTGTAAAAGAATTCTCTCTTTTTCCTTCAATTACCTCCTGCTTTTTCTCAGAAAACTTTCATTATTAAAACTAGTTGAAATGAATATTTATGTATCCAACCTCGGATTTGGTGTTCAAAATGAAGACCTGAAAAAGCTATTTTCCCCTTATGGAGATGTGTCATCGGTAAATATTATTATGGACAAAATCACCAATCGCAGTCGCGGTTTCGGTTTTGTTGATATGCCAAGTACAGAATCGGCAGAAGCCGCCATCAAAGAATTGAATGGTGTTTCTATGGAAGGCAGGTCCATTAAGGTTAATGAAGCAAAGCCGCGCGTAGAACGTACTACAGGCGGCAGAAACTTTTATTAACAGCATACTACAATCAACCCCGGAGATGCCAGGATTTAGGTTGCACAAATGCCCGGATTCCGCTGAATGATAAGGTGGAACCCAGCCCTGAATCCTTTCTACCCGACCAGGGCAGATTAGCACTTACACGATCACAACAATTCCAGTACACCGTACCGGTATTCATTTGTCGTAAGAGCTGATCTGCTCTTTCTTTATTGGACGTATAAACAGCCGCCGTCAACCCATAACTGGTATCTTTCATCAATTCAACAGCTTCCTGGTCTGAGCCTACTTTCTGAATACCTATAACCGGGCCAAAGCTTTCTTCCTGCATTACCCGCATAGAATGATTCACCCCGCTTAGTACCGCAGGCATCATAAAATACCCGGGTTGCTGCATCCGATAACCGCCATATACTAAGGTTGCCCCTTTTGTTTGCGCATCCTGCACCTGGTCCAGGATAAATGCCAGTTGATCTTTCCGGGTAAGCGGCCCGATATCTGTACCCTCGGTAAGCGGATCACCCACTTTCAATGCCTTTGCCTGTTGCAGAAAAGAATCAATAAACCGATCATAGACTTTCTCATGAACATAAATTCGTTCAACGGCGCAGCAGCTTTGCCCATTATTGTAAATAACACCTTCCAGGGCAGCACCGGCTACCTGGTCTATATCAGTTACTTCATCTGTTACATACAATGGATCCTTTCCACCTAATTCCAACTGGCAGGGCACTAGTTTTTCTGCCACCCGCTGTGCAATCAGTTTACCGGTTTTATTACTACCGGTAAAATAATAACCATTTAAGGGAAGATCGAGCAGATAACTACCTACTTTTCCTCCACCCAACACTACCTGGAAAACATTTTGTGGAATACCCGACCGATACAGTAAATCACGAATAGCAAGACCGGTTAAACTGGAAAACTCCGAAGGTTTATATAGCACAGCATTTCCTCCTATAAGCGCTGGAATAAATACATTTACTCCTACCAGGTACGGATAATTCCACGCCGAAATATTAGCAATTACACCAAGGGGTTCATAACTGATCCGCTCTTTCGTAGCACCTTCGGTAACCAGCCACTCATCCTCCAGCCATTTTTCAGAATGCTGTATAAAAAAAGCAATCCTGCCCCTGGCGCCATTCAGCTCATTCCTTGATTGCTGCAATGGTTTACCAACTTCTTCGCTTAAAATTTTTGCAAGTTTTTCAAGTTCTTCCCCTAATAAACCATCAAAACGCCGGATAGCATGTACCCGTTCTGCCACGGGGATAGCCGCCCATTCCTGCTGGCCTTTTTTTACCAATTCAAATTTTTCCTGAACTGATGCTGCACTGTCTTCCTCCAATTGTGCCAGCACCTCTTCCGTAGCGGGATTTATTACATTAAACGTACTCATGATATTTGTCTGATAGATTGTAAAAAATGTTCTTTCACAGATTGGGACAAGGGATTTTTTTCCTTATTCAACATTCGTTCCGGGTGCCATTGTACCGCCATAATAAAGGGATGTGTATCCGTGTCCTTCCATTCAATAGCCTCAATGATGCCGGTATCATCTACGGCACTTATTCTCCATTGATCCGACAAGGTTTCCCGGGCCAGGGCCTGATGATGGGCGCTGTTCACCGATCCTTTTTCTGCGCCTGCCCATTCTCTTAACCAGCTTCCCGGCAATACCTGCACTTCATGTTGTTTATCTTCATCCGTCTCCTTTTTATGCCTGCTGTTTTTTTCGCCGAGATCCTGTAGTAGCTTACCCCCTTCAATAATATGTACCAGTTGCATACCTCTGCAAATTGCCAATACCGGCAATTTGCTGTCTTTAGCCATTCGGTAAACAGCCGTTTCAAAAGTATCCCGATCTGGCTGGTATAAATCCGGCTGGTTCGGGTAAATTGCAGCGCCTTCGTAAAAAGAAGGATCAATATCCACCCCTCCGGTAAGTACGAAACCAGAACAGGCCTGCAGTAATGCAGGATCGGGGTCTTCAAAGGAAAGCAGAACCAGCTCCAGGTCATCCCCCAGGTCTGCCTTGGTAAACCAGTTCCAGTAATGCTGAAAATTGGTTCGGGTAAAACTTATACCCAGTTTTTTCTTTATTCCGCTCACAATGCTTTTTTGTAAATACGCAGAAAATCTTCCCGGCTAACTGGTTTTGGATTGTTCGGATGGCAAAAATCAGCTTCTGCTAATCCGGCCAATGTATCCAGGTGTTCCTCTTTTACGCCAATAGCATTTAGCCTGGTGGGAAGCCCAAGCCGGGTATTTAATTCAAATAACCAGTTAACCAATGCTGCCGGATCGGAGCCGCTTACGCCCATTGCCTGGGCCATCCGTTGAAACGGCAGTTCCAGCCCGGGCGCATTAAATTCCATTCCATAAGGCAGGTTTACCGCATTGGCAAGTCCATGATGTGTATCAAGCAACGAAGAGAGGGGATGCGCCAGTGAATGCACAATGCCCAGGCCTTTTTGAAAAGCCACGGCCCCCATCAATGAAGCAATCATCATTTTTGAGCGGGAGGCCAGGTCGGGTGCTTTGGTAGCCGTAACAATCGACTCACTTATCAATGCCATTCCCTGTAATGCAATGCCTTCACACATGGGATGAAAGCCTTTGGCTATATAGGCTTCCATATTATGTGTAAGTGCATCCATGCCGGTTGCTGCCGTAACAAAGGGAGGCAGTTCCATCGTTAATACCGGGTCAGCAAACACCATTTTTGCCAGCAGTTTTGGTGAAAACAGGATACGTTTGCGATGGGTATCGTCTTCTGAAATAATTGCACTTCTGCCAACTTCACTGCCAGTGCCGCTGGTAGTGGGAAGTGTCACAAAATAAGGTACGTCTTCAGTAACATATTGATCGCCTCCGATAAGATCATCATACTCAAACAGATCGCGGTGATGGTGAATACTTAATGTAATGGCCCGTGCCACATCCATGCCAGCCCCGCCGCCGATACCCACAATACAATCGGCGCCTGCCGTTTGAAAGGCTTGTTTTCCGGCCAGTACGTCCGATTTTACCGGGTTTTTGTGAATGTCTGAAAACAGCTCGGGTTTTAGTCCCTGCCTTTCCAGCTCACTGATGATTTTTTTAAAAAAAGGAAGATCCCGAACGGTAGGGTCCGTTACCACCAGCGGGCGGCTAAAGCCAAGTCCTTTCAGGTGGGGTCCCAATTCAGCCGAAGCGCCTGCGCCAAAACGAATAACCGTAGGAAAATTATACTGACGAACAATATCAAACTGGATCATATACTTCAATTAAATAATTTCTAAATAACGTTGCGTTTCCCAATTGGTGACTACTTTAGAAAATGCTCTCCACTCCCACTCTCGCGAAGCGGTAAAATGTTCGGTAAACGCTTCGCCAAACAGTTCTTTTGCAATCGGAGAATTTTTCATGGCCTGGGTTGCTTCGTGCAAATTACCCGGAAGCACGCCATGCTGTTTATTCGCATATCCATTACCGACCGTTTCCGGAATAGCAAGTTTCAGTTTATTTTTTATTCCGTACAAACCACTGGCCAGGCAGGCAGCCAATGCCAGGTAGGGATTGCTGTCGGAGCCAACCACCCTTGTTTCCAGGCGGGTAGAATAAGGGCTACCCGGTAAGGCGCGTAAAGCTGTGGTACGATTATCAACCGCCCAGGTAAGTGTGGTTGGTGCCCAGGCTCCTTCCACCAATCGTTTATAACTATTAATAGTGGGTGCCAGCATAGGTAATATATAGGGCAAACAATACAATTGTCCGGCCATATAATGCTGCATTAATTCACTGATATGATTGGAGGAGCCTGCTTCATAAAACAGGTTCTCCGACTGATCCAGTGTCCAGAGGCTCTGATGCACATGGCCGCTGCAGCCCGGCAGGTTTTCATTTACCTTGGCCATAAAAGTAGCCAGGTAACCATGCCGGTGAGCTATTTCTTTTACACCCGATTTAAATAATACTGCCCGGTCAGCAGCTTCCAGTATATTGGAATATAATACCGCCGCTTCATATACGCCAGGGCCCGTTTCTGTATGTATACCTTCAATAGGTACACCGAATTTAGTAAGCTGGTCGAAGAGATCATGGTAAAAAGCAGCTTCTTGTGAAGCCCGCAATACTGAATAACCGAACATACCCTGCGTAATGGGCTCCAGGGATTGGAAATCCCTGATCTCCGAAGGTTTTTTATAATTAAACCATTCAAACTCCTGGGAGAAAGAAGGATAAAAGCCCATGGCCTGCGCTTCAGCTGCAATCTTCTTTAACAAACTACGCGGACAAACATCCAGGCTTTGTCCCTGTTCATTGGTAAAGTCTGCCAAGAAAAAAGCACCATTATTTTCCCAGGGAATTTGTCGGAAAGTGGCAATATCAATACAGGCTTGTGCGTCGGGGTAACCACTGTGCCAGCCGGTATAGCGAACATTATCATAGGCCACATCGCCGGAATCCCATCCAAAGACCACGTTACAAAATCCGAAACCGGATTTTACGATTGATTTGAATTTATCCCAACTGATTAATTTTCCACGAAGGATGCCATCAATATCGGTAACGGCTACCTTAACCTTAGTGATCGATTGGCTTTCCAGGTGAGTTATAAGTTCCTGGATTGTTAGGGGGTTGCTCATCTGCAATTATTTTTTTACGAAAAAATGAAACCAGGCATAGGCAAGGGTTAATATACCAAAATAAAAAAGACTTAATAACGGGTAGAGAGAAATCATAGCAATCAAACATACGACCCCAATGCACAAGGCAATAATAGGGAAATACGGGTAGAACGGCACTTTGAACGGACGTTCCAGCTCAGGTTCGTTACGCCGAAGCCGCAATAAGGTAACCATTGAAATAATATAGAGGGTTACTGCGCCAAAACAGGCAATGGTAATAATAGAGCCCGTTTCTCCGGTTAGCAATGCAATAATTCCCAGGCCCATATTAATAAGCAATGCATTGGCGGGTGTCTTAAAACGGGGATGTATCCGCCCCATTGCTTTAATAAAATAGCCCACCCTTCCAAATTCAAAACTGGCCCTGCCGGCGGCCAGAATAATACCATGAAAAGACGCAATCAATCCCAAAAGGCCTATTGTTATCAATAAATGATAGATCCAACCGCTGTTGCCGGTTACCTGTGCCATAGCCAGGGGCAGTGGAGAATCAGAGGGGGCGGCTCCCGGCGATGCATAAACGATTGCTTCCCACCCGGCTACACCAATGGACGACATAAATACCAGTACGCACAGGACAATAAGTGTAAGCAGCGCAGAGCCAAATCCTTTTAAGATGGTTTTTTGTGGCTGGATGGTTTCTTCCGCCACATTCGCAATGCCTTCCAGGCCCAGGAAAAACCAGATCGCAAAAGGAATACAGGCCCAGATACCCTGCGTACCGTTGGGCAATGCATTTTTTGTCATATTGGCCCATTCAAAATGCGGCAGGGTTATTCCTGCAAACAATAATAATTCAACTACAGCCAGGATCGTAATAATTAATTCAAAGCTGGCTGCTGCTTTTACACCTGTTATATTCAATAAGGTAAAAACCAGGTAGGCAAAGATGGCAATTACCACCACCGGAATACCGGGTAAGAAAATATGAAAGTAGGCGCCAATGGCTGCAGCAATAGCGGGAGGTGCAAAAACAAATTCAATAACCTGGGCCATACCTGCCAGGAATCCCCATTTTTTTCCAAGGCCCCGATTCGCATAATCAAAAACACCCCCTGCTTTCGGTATACAACAGGCAAGCTCGGTATAAGAAAAGGTGAATGTAATGTAAAGCAGGATAATCAGTGCGGTGGCTAATGCCATTCCCAGTGTACCACCTTCGGGCAGCCCCAGATTCCATCCAAAATACATTCCTGAAATAACATATCCAACTCCGAGCCCCCATAACATTACCGGGCCCAATGACCTGGCTAAATGGGTCTCGGAGGCCTGGTTCGGGTTTTCGGCCTCCATTGCTTGCTTTTACGGTGAATTTAAGAAAAATCACCAAGCTCCCATTCGGAAATTCTATTGTGGTATAAGGATGTTCAACTGGCATCCCTGTCCGGGTACACTGTGCAACCTGCACTCTCCCCCAAGATGGCTTACCCTCCTATTGATATTGGAAAGCCCGATACCCGGACTATAAATTTTTGTATCAAAACCAACGCCATTGTCCTGAACAGTAAGCTGAATAGTGTCTGCCAGGCATTTGAGGTCTACGATCACCTGCGAAGCGCCTGCATGTTTAACGATATTGTTTACCTGCTCCTGTAAAATCCTGTAAAGGGCCAGCCGTATAACCGGATCAAGCGCATTCAGTTTCTTTTTAGCAACCAGTTTTAGCTGCACGGTTATGGTTCCATCTGACTTTAAGCGATCTAACAAGCGCATAATCGCATCCGTTAGCGATTCGGTTTCCAATCCTGGTACTACCAGGCTATGTGAAAGTTTCCGGGTTTCATGGATAGCGGTAAATACGTCGTCACGGGCTTTTTCGAGGTGTTCGTCTTTTTGATTGGTTTGCCGTATGGCAGTATCCAGCATCATTTTAGCAGAAGCCAGTAACTGGGTAATATTATCGTGCAATTCCATTCCTATTTCCAACCGCTCATTTTCCTGAACGGCCAGGGTATTCCGCAATAACTCTTTTTCTTTTGATTCCTGTTGCTTGCGGATCATATCGGTAAGGTTCGTGAATATACCGGCCGTAGCATAAACCTGCCCGTTTTTGTCGAGCAATGGAAAACGGATAGCATAAAAATGAACCAATTCCTGGTTTATTACCAGGTCTTCCTGGGTTTCCATTGACTTCCGAGATTGCAACACGGATTCATCGGGTGTTTCATTCAGGTGTTCACCTGCTTTGCCATAGAATTCCGTAAATTTTTTATTCGTGAAAATAAAGCGCCCCAGCATATCTTTTACATAAACCAGGGAGGAACTGTTGTCGATAATTGATTGAAGAATCTGTTTATTATTTTCCAACTGCTGTTTTGCCTGCAGGGTAGCCAGTTGGTTTTTATACAGCACATAACCCGCCAGCATTACCAGTATGATCAAGGTTAGTAATAGAAGGATATAAAGCCGCTGGTCAATACTATACCCGAGGGTAATATCAGCCTGCCGTATTTCAATGTTGCGCAACTCTTCGGTCTTTATTCCATCTAGCAGGTTGTACAAGGATTTCCAATCTGTTGATGCCAAACCAGATCCCGCTCCGATAGACTCAACCAATTGCTGTACCGTTTTTATCCGGTTAGCCTGGATCAGAGAATGTTTCTTACGTACAGAAATCTGGTGGAGCGATCTGAAAATGGCGGGTTGCACGGTAGCAACTGCGGGCGCAATTTCAATTTCCTTAAGGTAAGCTCTCAACTGTTCGGTTTCCATCATCACTAACCTCGACTGGTCCAATTGCGTATAAGCTTGCTGGTAGGTGCGGTTATTTTCGTACAGCTTTATTCCCAACAGGGTAATACCTGCAACAATAATGAGCCCCATAAAGAGCAGCCGTTCTTCCCAGCTTAGTTTTGAATTGTTTATTTTCTCTTTTACATCCTGTTTAATAAACGAATGCCTCACTTTGTTGCGGGTAGATTGCAACCAAAGCAGAGCGGTTTTGAGAAAACCGGGCGACACTGAATTCATTCCCCAGGGGCGGGAAATGTGTTTTTTCATGACAGGATGGATTTTTTTAAAAAATACAATAAAATACGGGAAAATGCAAGCCAGGCCGTGATTTTAGTTTAGAGAGGGCGGATCGAATACTATCTACAACGGTCAAAATTACGTAACTTATGCTAGAATGTATCCAATCGGATTTCTTCTTTGTGTGTTAAGTATATTCCTCGCCGGCAAAAAATTATCCAATTATGGCAATTTGCCGGCGGAAATGCATTGCTCATTTTCCTGGTATTTGCACTGAACCTGCTCTTATTGTATAACCTGTACAACTGATACAACCATGAACTGGCATACTAAATCCATTGAATCAGTGTTAGAGGAAATTTCTGGCAACCTGCATGGGCTAAACCAGGCGGAAGTAAGATCCAGGCTGGAAAAACATGGGCTGAATCAACTGGTCGAAAAAAAGAAAAAACCGGCCTGGCTGCTTTTTGTAAAGCAGTTCAATGATTTTATGATACTGGTATTGATTGCCGCAGCCATCGTTTCAGGCGTAGCCGGAGACCTGACCGATACTATTATTATCCTGATCATAGTTGTATTGAATGCCATTATGGGCTTTGTCCAGGAATACCGGGCTGAAAAAGCTATGGACGCACTCAGCCAGCTGGCAACCCCACATGCTACCGTAATCAGAGACCGTCAACCGGTGCAGGTTTCTTCAAAAGAAATAGTACCCGGCGACCTGGTTTTATTGGAAGCAGGTAACCTGGTACCAGCTGATATACGACTAACGGAAGTGCATGGTTTGCGAATAGAAGAATCCTCCCTTACCGGTGAATCCGTACCTGTTGATAAATCGATCAAAGCACTGGAAGAACAGGATACCAGTTTGGGCGACCGGATAAATATGGCCTATAAAGGCAGCCAGGTAAGTGCCGGAAGAGGAGCAGGAATTGTAGTGAGCACCGGCATGCAAACTGAAATTGGAAAAATTGCCGGCCTGCTTCAGCACGGCGAAACGCAAACGCCCTTGCAGAAAAGGATGAATGAGTTCGGCAAAAAATTATCCTACCTGATCCTGTTGATCTGCGTAGCCCTTTTTGGGATCGGCTTATTGAGAGGAGAAGAACCAGTTTCTATGTTATTGGTAGCCATTTCGCTGGCCGTGGCTGCCATCCCCGAAGCTTTGCCCGCCCTTATTACCATTGCACTGGCAAGAGGCGCCAACAGGCTGGTAAAAAAAAATGCACTTATCCGCAAACTGCCTGCTGTAGAAACCCTGGGCTCGGTAACATATATCTGCTCCGACAAAACCGGTACCCTTACTCAAAACAAGATGACGGTGGTGGACACCATACCTTATGAAGGGGGTAAGGAAGAACCCGCTTTAGCCGCCGATCTGCTAAGCGTTTGTATGGCCATCAACCAGGATGTGAAGAGCGCTGCACCCGGTAATTTGATAGGTGACCCCACAGAAATTGCACTGGTGGAATATGTACAAAAAAATAATGCACATTCCCTATTCGGACAGTTAAACCAGCACTATCCGCGTATTGCTGAATTACCGTTTGATGCCGACCGCAAATGCATGACCACCGTTCACCGGTATCAACAGCAGTTTCTACTGGTTTCCAAAGGAGCTGCCGAATCGATCTCCCAGCGATTAGATAAAAAAACAGACCCGGGCCCCTGGCTGCAGCAGGCAGGCCAAATGGCAAAAGAAGGGAAACGCGTAATAGCTTATTCCTATAAACTAGTCAACCAGCTTCCTGAACCCTTCGAGTATGATACGGTAGAAACCGGGCTGATCCCTGCCGGGTTGGCAGCCATGATCGACCCGCCCCGGGAAGAAGTGAAAAAGGCTATTACAGATTGTAAAACAGCCGGTATTCAGCCAGTGATGATTACCGGAGACCATCCTGAAACAGCAGCAGCCATTGCCCGGCAAATTGGCTTACTAAGCAAGGATGATCTAACTATTACAGGTAAGGAACTGGCCTTGCTTTCGGAAACGGAAATGGATAATACCGTAGAACGGATTAAAGTTTATGCCAGGGTTTCACCAGAACAAAAACTGAATATTGTACAATCGCTTCAGCGAAAAAACCATTTTGTTGCTATGACGGGCGATGGGGTGAATGATGCCCCTTCCCTGAAAGCCGCAAATATTGGCGTTGCCATGGGAATTACCGGAACAGATGTTAGTAAAGAATCTGCTCACATGATTTTGCTGGACGATAATTTCACCACCATAGTAAAAGCAGTTAAAGAAGGAAGAAGGATTTATGATAATATCCGGAAGTTTGTAAAATATATTATGACCTGTAATAGTGCCGAAATCTGGACAATTTTTATGGCACCTATCATTGGTTTACCCATTCCCCTACTACCAATTCATATACTTTGGATAAATCTTGTAACCGACGGGTTACCCGGTTTGGCACTCAGTGCCGAGAAAGCGGAACAGGATATCATGAAAAGACCTCCCAGAAAAACCGATGAAGGATTGTTTTCAGAAGGTACCGGCTATCATATAATCTGGGTAGGCATCCTTATGGCGGCCGTAACCCTGGGCACGCAGGCCTGGGCCATTCAATCGCAACACGAAAACTGGCAAACCCTGGTGTTTACCGTATTGTCGCTGGCACAATTGGGACATGTTTTAGCCATACGGAGCGATCATCGGTTTATTTATAAGATCGGCCTCTTTTCCAACCCATCCCTAGCCATTGCCGTAATTGGAACATTTATCGTTCAACTGGGCGTCATCTACCTGCCATTCGCTAACAAACTGTTTAAAACGGCCCCTTTAAGTGGCAAGGATCTATTGATCTGCATCGGGCTGGCTGCCATTGTATTTCATGCAGTGGAACTGGAGAAGTTTATCCGTAACCGCTTCCTCAAAAAAAACTAAGCAAGCAGTGCTTCTCAGGTGGTGTGTTTGATCCATTCATTTACAAGCAGGCCAATTGCTTTCTTTTTTTGCATTACCTCAATCATATCGGAAAATTGCAGCACTGCCCTGTCATCAGCCACCCAGTTCAGTAACTGGTCTTTATCTGACACCATTTTCCCCTTTATTTTCCGGGCTTTGATTTTTACGCCGCAGTGAAAAATAAGCCGGAAAAACTTGGTTCCGTGCAGGTTAAAAGTTATCCTGTCTTCTCCTTTAAAACAATAACTTGGCGCATTCCATTTAATATGCTCTGTTAACTGTTTATTGGAGTTTAGAATAATCTGACGCACTTCCATGATTTCCTCTTTAAGCGGATGTGTCAGTTCCTCCAGGTAGGTATTCAGGTCAGTGGGTTTCACATTTAATGAATTTATGCACTTGAAAATACTTATTTTATCCGGTGATTGGCATAGGGTTTATGCGATCGGATTTTTACGAATAGTGAAATAAAAGCAACTTCCCTCCCCCTCTTTAGAGACTACCCATATTTTTCCACCATGTAACTCCACAATTTTTTTACAGGTTGCAAGTCCCATTCCCGTACCTGCGTATTTGTCCTTGGAATGCAACCGGCTGAAAACCTGGAAAATCTTCTGGTGGTACTCTTCCGGAATACCAATACCATTATCTTCTACCGAAAACATCCAGTAATCCTCCAGTTCCTGACCCGAGATCTTAATTACGGGAATACCGCCCACTGGCTGATATTTCAATCCATTGATGACCAGGTTCTGAAACAGCAGCTGAATAGGTGTTTTTTGCCCCCGTATTACAGGCAAGCTGGCCCAGTTTATTGTAGCCGATTTTGCACTCACATAAGAATCGTTCATAGAAATAATATCGAGCAGTAAGGCGGCAGGATCTATTTCTATATAAGGAGCCTGATCACTCCCAACCATGGCATAATCCAACAGGTCAGTAATTAACTGGTTCATACGGGAAGACCCGGTTATGGCAAAATCAACATATTTATTGGCCGCCTCATCCAGTTGCCCCCCATATTTAGATTTTAGCAACCCCATAAAACTACTGATCATACGAAGTGGTTCTTTTAAGTCATGGGCAGCTGTATATGCAAAGCTCTCCAGTTCTTCATTTTTCTGCTCCAGTAATTTTTCGGTTTCCTTTTGTCGACTCAGGTCTACCACCGTACTACTTATTAAAGAGGCGCCCGTTTTATCTGTAAAAACAATGGAAGAATACAATAAGGGAAACCGTTCCCCGCTTTTTCGCTTCCCCGTTATTTCTCCCTGAACCTTATCTGCAGTATTTCTAAGGTTCAGTAAAGAAATTATGCGGTTGTCTGCAGGATCCAGCAGCGCTTCGAAATGCATGGATTTGAGTTCATCGAAACTGTAACCAAAGAGTTGCAAGGCTGCTTCATTTACATCCAGCAATTGACCCGAGTGATCATGCAGAATTTTTCCATGCAGAGAATTTTCAAAAAGAGAGCGGTATTTAACTTCACTTTCTTCAAGGGCTGACTGGGTATTTTTCCAGTCGGTAATATTTTCAATCTGTGAAATAAAATATTTCGGTTTGCCCGCTGTATCATGCACCATAGATACGCTCAAATTAATCCAGATGACCTGGCCATTTTTATGGAAATAGCGTTTCTCCATAGAATAATTTTCAATGGCGCCTTGCAGCATTTGCTTAACATAGTCCAAATCCGTATTAAGATCATCCGGATGCGTAATATCCTGAAAACTCAGGGCCTTTAATTCTTTGGCAGAATAACCCAATAACTTACAAAGACTGCTGTTTACCCGCATAAAAACACCCTCCGGACTAACCAATGCCATTCCAATAGACGCATATTCAAAAGCAGCGCTGAATACTTTTTCACTGGCCCGTACGGCGGTATTGATGCGCATAGTGGAATCGTGCTGCTGCATTAATGCATCCTGCTTTTTTATTGAAATAAAGGACCAGGCCAGTAAACTAACAGTTACTCCCAACAAAAGAATGAAACTGAAATTATTCCATCGGGCCAGCCGCTCTCCTTTCTCTGCAATCCGTATACTTCTTAACTGGAGCTGGGTTTGCAGTTGTGCAAATTTTTCTTCCCATAAAGCGGAAATTTTTTCTGAAACCGGCAGGTTTTCACTGATTTTTTTACCGGCTAGTTCAGGCGGCAGGGAACCTAGGTACTGAATCTGCAAATCAAGGTTATCGTATCGCTCCTTAACCAGCAACAAAACCGAATCAGCTTTCTGTTTCAGGGAGTCGTTTTGAAACTGAAACGCTATTCTTCTTGAAACTGCAATGGATTCTTTTTTGTAGCGGTTATAGGAACCAAGCAGTTCCGTTGTTTGCCGAATCTGGTAGCCCCGCTTATCTTTTATTGCTTTTAACTGGAGAATATTTAATTCTGCAATGGAGTTGTACTGTTTTTCATTGACAAACAACTGCCTGCTCAGTTCCTGTTGAAACAACAGGTTATTTAGATATAAAAATCCTCCAATTCCTATTAATAAAATGGAAATCGCCAGTCCCAGATAACCTTTCCTTTTAAATACGCCAGGCTTCATACTACTACAGTTTGCACAGGTGAAATAAACGCTACTACCATAACTAGTGCTTGAATGGATGAACTGCTAAAATTTGTCGGGCGACTGCTATTGAACCTGCTTTTGCTGCCGCCGGTATACAAACCTGCCTGCGGAGCAGCATGCCAGTGTTGCCTTTGTAGCGGGCATAAAATATATTCATCAGCAGCCTGCGGTTTACCTGCATTCATAAGCATTTATTAATGCCCCCGGCAATACCGGAGGATAGCGGATTAGGTTTACTGCGAATTTGCAAATTTTAAAGGATCTACGGTATTTTTTGCATAGATACCTTCATTAAAATTTACAACCAGGGTTTCCGGGTATTTATTGCTGAGCTAAAATAAATTGCCGTATGTTTGCGTCATAATAACGCAATTAAGCTATGCATGCCTTCAACAAGTATCCCAACCCCTCTGTAGCAATCGACCTGGTGGTTTTTGGCTACCGCGAAGGCAAACTCAACCTCCTTTTATTAAACCGGAAAGAAGCCCCTTTTCAGCATAGCTGGACCTTACCCGGCGCCTTTCTTCAAATGGAGGAATTGTTTCAGGATACCTGCCACCGCATTCTACGGACCAAATTAGGCCTGGAGCGGTTCTACCTCGAACAACTCTATTCCTTTGATGCGTTAGACCGCGACCCCAGGGGCAGAGCCTTATCTGTTAGTTATTATGCCCTCATTAACCCGGCCAGTTATACTACAACTGCCGGTGCCATGGCAAATGATGTGCAATGGTTTCCAACAGAAGACCTGCCGCCCCTCGGCTTTGATCATGCATCCATTGTGTCGGTTGCCCTCAAGCGGCTAAGAGCAAAAATTCTTTACCACCCGGTAGGATTTGAATTGTTGGAAGAAGCGTTTACCCTACCCGAACTGCACCAGCTGTATGAAGCGGTTTTAGGAGTGAGCATAGACCGGCGCAATTTCAGACGAAAAATTCTTGAATCGGGTTATATTATCGCTACCGGTCAAAAACGCACAGGTGCAAAAAACCGGCACCCCGATATTTATCAGTTCAACAAAGCAATAACCCCTCATCAATTTCATTTAAACATATCCTGATAAAAATACACTATGAAATTTTTACCCCTTCTCCTGAAAGATGGTTATAAAGTTGGCCATCGTTTTCAATATCCTGCCGGCACAGGATTGGTCTATTCCAACCTTACGCCAAGAAAATCCAGGAATGCAGAGATCGATGAAATTGTTTTTTTTGGGCTTCAGTATTTTATAAAGGAATATTTACAACAGCAGTTCCGGGAAGGCTTTTTTGATCAACCCAAAGAAAAAGCCTTAGCCGCCTACAAACGAAGGATGGATTATTACCTGGGACCTGATTCCATTGCACTCGATCACCTCGAAGCCCTGCACGATCTGGGTTACCTGCCGCTGGAAATAAAAGCCCTGCCCGAAGGATGCCTGGTACCTATGCGGGTACCGGTATTTACCATCCGAAATACCAAACCAGCATTTTTTTGGCTAACCAATATGTTAGAAACCCTGATGAGCGCTGTTTTATGGAAGCCCTCAACCTCTGCCACCACCGCTTTTCAGTATTTAAAAAGATTTCATGAATATGCTGCAGCAACAGTAGGCGAGGATGATTCATTCATCGGTTGGCAAGGGCATGATTTCTCGTTCCGCGGCATGAGTGGAATGGAAGATGCCGTACTGAGCGGAGCAGCCCACCTTCTTTGCTTTACCGGAACCGATACCATTCCTGCAATAGATTTCCTGGAGCTTTATTATAATGCCAATTGCGAAGCATCCCTCATCGGCGGATCTGTTCCTGCCACCGAGCACAGTGTAATGTGTATGGGAACGCAACAGGATGAAGTTGCTACTTTCCGCCGGCTGATCAATGAAATTTATCCGGGTGGTGTAGTTTCTATTGTAAGCGATACCTGGGATTTCTGGCAGGTGATAACCGTTTTCCTACCCCAATTGAAAGCGGAAATCCTTAGAAGGAATGGCAAAGTAGTTATCCGACCAGACAGTGGCGACCCGGTAAAAATTATTGTTGGAGATGAAAATGCACCCGTAGGAAGCCCTGAATACAAAGGGGCCATTGAATGTATGTGGGAGCTGTTTGGCGGCACTATAACACCCAAGGGATTTAAATTACTGGATGCACATATCGGGCTTATTTATGGTGATAGTATTACCCTGGAAAGACAGGAAGCCATATTATCGGGATTGATGAAGAAAGGGTTTGCCAGTTATAATGTAGTACTTGGTATCGGCTCCTTTACCTATGAATATGTAACCCGTGACAGTTTTGGGTTTGCCATGAAAGCAACCTATGGCGAAGTGGATGGGGAAGGAAGAGCTATCTTTAAAGATCCTAAAACGGATGATGGAACCAAAAAATCCGCAAAGGGCCTGCTACAGGTGTACAGAGATGCTTCTTCCGGTAAACTGGCTGTAAAGGATGAATGCAGCTGGGAAGAAGAAGCACAGGGTGAACTGCAAACCGTATTTCGGAATGGTACACTGGTAAAGGAATGGAGCCTGGAAGAAATTCGTCAACGTATTAAACAAGAACTTTCAACCGCTCTTACACAAACAAAAGCCGATGAAAATAGATCTATTGCTGGGTGATAGTACTACAATACGGGTAGATGCAATTGTAAACGCTGCCAATAGTTCCTTATTGGGAGGAAGTGGGGTTGCACAGGGATATATAAATTTCCGAAAGAACTTGCTGCATCTATTGCCATTCGAACAATTCAGCAAGCCGCCAATGAATACGGTGTAGAACGGGTCTGTTTTGTTTGTTTTGAAGAAATAAACTTTAACATCTATAAAAAAATATTGAATGACTGAAAAAGAAGCTGTAACCACCGGAAAATACCTGAGCCTTTTATTAAGACACGAACCGGGGTTGATTGGACTGGAGCTGAACGAACAAGGCTGGGCAACTATTGATGAACTGCTGGAAAAATGGAATGGGCCCGTTAAAATAGACAAACCTACCCTGGAACTACTGGTAAACACCAACCCTAAAAAACGATTCATCATTGATGAAACAGGAACAAAAATCAGGGCCAACCAGGGCCACTCCATTCAGATTGATCCCGGACTAGCACCCAGTACACCGCCCGATGTTTTATACCATGGTACCACGGGTAAATTTATAGAGGACATAAAAGCAGGTGGACTCAGAAAAATGAACCGCCTGCACGTGCATTTAAGCATTGATGAAGCAAGTGCCTTTTTGGTAGGACAACGAAAAGGAAAACCGGTTATACTGGAAATCAATGCCCGGCAAATGCAGGACGATGGCTTAGTTTTTTATAAATCGGAAAACGATGTATGGTTAACCGATGCAGTTGCCCCTCACTATATTCAGTTCCCCGTCTAACACAATGAAAAGAACTTTTGTAATCGGAGATATACATGGTGCCTTGAAGGCTGTAGAACAGGTAATAGCGCAAATACATCCTTTGCCCGACGATTCCTTCATCTTCCTCGGCGATTATGTGGATGGCTGGTCTGAATCAGCCGCTACCATCGATTTTCTGGTTAATTTTCGCACCAGGTTCAACTGCGTTTTCCTGCGAGGCAATCATGATCAATGGTGCCAGGACTGGTTGGAGAACAAGGCATCCCAACCCGAATGGCTGCATTCCGGCGGTTATGAAACCATTAAAAGCTATGAAGGAGTTGGGGCTGCCGCCAGAGCAGAACACCTGCACTTCTTTCAATCACTGGAAAATTACCACATCGATGCCTCAAACCGCCTCTTTATTCATGCCGGTTTTGCATCCATGCATGGTCCGCTCAAAGAACATTATGTCACCAATTATTATTGGGATCGCTCTCTATGGGAAATGGCCCTGTCCATGGATCCGTCCTTAGAACCCGGGCATCCCTTTTATCCTAAGCGTTTACTGCAATTCAGGGAAATTTATATCGGGCATACCCCTACTACCAACTATGGCATCAGTACACCGGTAAACCGGAAAAACCTCTGGAACCTCGATACAGGTGCCGGATTCATCGGCCCACTCAGCGCCATAGAAATTGAAACTAAAACTATTGTTCAATCGGAAAAAGTTAGCCTGCTTTATCCACATGAAAAAGGTCGCAACAAATAAGCTTATCAGAAATATATATGAAAACAATTAACCTGATCAATGCCGCCAACTCGGATATCTCCTATAAACTAATTCAGTTTCCGGATGGACAGCCACATATTAAACTGGATATGGCATCTCTCGAAAATATAGATCGGAAAGAGCCGCTAAACATTATCAGTCGCATTGCTACTGCAAATGATCTATTACTGGTACTATTTATAAAAAATAGCCTCGATTATCTCGAGTTTGAGCAGGTAGTATTAAACATATCGTATTTACTGGCGGCCCGTATGGATCGGGTAATGACCACCGGCGAACCTTTTTCACTGAAAGTAATTGCACAATTACTGAATCAGGCAGGTTTTAAAAAAATCAGGATCTTTGATCCGCATTCAGAAGTAAGTACGGCTTTGATCGACCGCTCCTACCCGGTTACCAATCATACATTTGTACAGGATGTATTACAAGATTATTTTTCCCGCCATCAACCCGGCCCCTTCTGCCTGGTTTCTCCTGATGCAGGTGCCCTGAAAAAAATTCACCAGCTGGCACAGTTTCTTCAGGTGGAAGATGTAGTGGAATGTATGAAAGAGCGCGATGTTAAAACCGGTGCCCTTACTAATTTCACCACTACAGCCAGCGCCACACACCTTCAGGAAAAAACCTGCTTTATTATTGACGATATCTGTGATGGCGGTGGCACTTTTACCGGAACTGCACAATTACTGAAATCAAAAGCGGCCGGCCGCGTAATACTGGTGGTAAGTCATGGTATTTTTAGCAAAGGTACCCAGCTATCGGGGGTAGACGATATTTTCTGTACCAATTCCTTCCGCGACCTTAGCGATGTAAACTGCCGCTCTGTACTGAACTATCTCTGATTTTTCCAATCGATAGGTAATTAGTAGTTGCGAACCGAAATCGTTTTGATATTGACAAATTCCCGGATACCAAACAAGCCCAATTCCCTGCCGAAACCTGATTCCTTGATTCCGCCAAAAGGCAACCGGGGATCGGACTGAACAAAGCTGTTAACGAAACAGGCCCCTGCATCAAGTTGAGTACGGGCAATGTGTTCTCCTTTGGCGGAATCATTGGTGAACACTGCAGCGCCTAACCCAAAAACCGTATCATTCGCAATCCGGATGGCATCGGCCTCGTCCTTTGCTGTAATGATAGCAGCAACCGGGCCAAACAATTCTTCCTCATAAGCAGGCATGCCGGGTTGTACATGGGTTAAAACAGTAGGCGGATAATAGGCATGATTTCCCGGGGGCAGTATTCCTCCCAACAGGCAAACAGCCCCTTTTTCTATTGAAGTTATTACCTGGTTGTGTAATTCATCTCTTAAATCGGTACGGGCCTGCGGACCAATATCCGTTGCAGGATCCAGGGGATCGCCCATTTTTCTGACCTGCATTTTTTCAACAAAGAGCTGCGTAAACGCTTCCTGAACCGAGGCCTCCACAATAAAGCGTTTGGCAGCAATACAGGATTGTCCACTGTTTATAAGACGGCTTGTAACACAGGCTTCTGCCGCCAGTTCGAGGTCCGCATCTTTTAAAATGATATAGGGATCACTACCACCCAGTTCAAGCACTACTTTTTTCAAGAGTGATCCGGCTTTTTGCGCAACCTGTTTGCCCGCGGGCGTACTACCGGTTAATGTAGCCGCTTTTATATACGGATGCTCCAATACCTTTTCCACCTCTTTACTGCCAATAAGCAGGGTTTGAAAAAGCTGCGATGGAAAACCGGCTTCTTTTACCAGGGCTTCAATAGCAAGGGCACAACCAGGAACGTTTGAAGCATGTTTAAGCAATGCGGCATTGCCGGCTGCAAGTGCAGGCGCCAGAAAACGGAATACCTGCCAGAAAGGGAAATTCCAGGGCATCACGGCCAGTACAATTCCCAGGGGCTGAAAGCTCGCATAAGACCTGGCAGCTTCTGTAGGAATTAGCATATCCTGGAGTTGCGCTGCGGCATTGGCTGCATAATAGGCACAGCAATGCGCCGATTTTTCTACTTCTGCTAGTCCCTGTTTTATAGGTTTCCCCATTTCATTTGCCATTAGAATAGCCAGTGATTCTCGGTGTTTTCTTAAAACTGCCGCAAGCCGGGTGAGCAGCTCATTTCGTTGCTCCATATCCGTTAGTCGCCAGTTCTTCCAGGCCTGCTGTGTTTGTTCAATCTTTTGTTGAACTTCTTGTGGCGAATGGCTTTCGTACGCCTTAATTGTTTGATTTGTAGCCGGGTTGATGGACTGTAGCAACATTGTTAGTCAAAATTATATTTAGACAGTTTTAAAGAAAGAACTATACAGATCTTATCATTTTTGCCGGAATGCCCGCAACAACCCATGGCCGGTAATATGGCTGAGCAAGGCAATAGTTCCTTGGTTGCATAGAAAGCCTGCAGGATGTACGAAGCCTGGCTAATTAATACATCGTTTTGACGCTGGAATACTTTCTGGCTTTTCAGTTAAACAAATCCTCCATTTTAACTTCCCTCATCACCCTACCCGTATAATAATTGTTTTTCCGAACGCCATAGGTTGTGATCATGGAAAGAAATAGTGCTTTTTTGGTACCGGTTTCGCGCCTGAACACGTTCACCTTATTGTCTAGTTCGTCTGCATATTTCTTATCAATCACAAATTCATCTCCTGCAAATTTCATTTCGCAAACATTAATTGTTCGATCCTGCCGGTCCAGCAATAAGTCTATCTGGGCGCCTCTGTCGCGGCTTCCCTTTGACGGCAGGTATCTCCAGGAAGATTCTTCTGTTAACACATCGCCGATTCCAAGGGCTTTTTTAATTTGTCTGCTATGTTTGTAGCAAACTGATTCAAACGCAAACCCGCTCCAGCTTATATACGAATGCGTTTGGATTTGCCTGAGCCATGTTCCTTCACCAGTGGCTTTGGCATTTTCAATAAACTTCTGATAAAAAAGAGAATACTCATCAGATAACTTATAGGTGCTCTCATTCACTGATTTGCCAAACGGAATATAGGTGGAAATAAACCCCGACTCTTCAAGTTCTTTCAGCATTTTTGTAGTTCCTCCTCCGGTGGTCAGCTCACATTCAATAATGATTTCACCTCTCGTTAGCCCTTTGGCTTTTTGAGCAAGGGCCCGTATCACTTTTTCGTGCTGATCAGAATGTGTAAACAGTGATTTAAACAAGTTTTTAAACTCGTTTCTTAGTGGGCCGTTCCTGGTAAAACAGAGCCGGTCTATTATCTGCGCTGCACTTTCTCCCGGCACAATATGTTGTAAGTAGTAGGGAATGCCCCCCATAGCCATATAGACCTGCAATGTTTGATACTGATCGAGCTGAATACCTTTATAGTTTAGATATGCGTCTGTTTCACTTAATGTAAACGGCAGAAGCCTGATTGTTTGGGTGACCCGGTTGTGAAGACCTCCCCGGTCATTTAAAATTTTCTCAATCATCCAGGATGCCGCAGACCCGCATATTACAACTTTGAGATTAGGACGCTTTGTTCCTGAGCTATTCCACCAATGATCAAACGCACGAAGAAAATTTGACCGATGGGTATGCAGCCAGGGAAACTCATCAAAAAAAAGAACCGCCGGCTTTTTTGTAGCTATTTTATCCAGCAGGTACTTATCCAGATCATAAAAAGCTTCGATCCAGGTTTTAGCTGTTGCAATAGGTGCAGGGCTGTTGATCGCCCTTCCCAGTGCCAGGCTAAAGTTCTTCAACTGCTCATCCATCTTAGCCTCATGAATACCGGTTAATTCAAAGACGATGTGCTCTTTTAGATGCGTACGGATCAGGTAGGTCTTTCCAACCCGCCTTCTTCCATAAACAGCTATTAATTCCGGGCTGGCTGTGGAGAGTTTATGGTCTAAAATTTTCGTTTCTTCTTTCCTGCCGACAACGGTTTCCATGCATCGTTTTCTTATGCCACGAAAATAGCAAATTCCTGATTTTGGCGAGCAATAAAATTTAATTCTCGCCAAAATATATGCTTTAATGCGTATTTTGGCGAGTAATAAAATTTAATACCCTCCAAAATAGACAGAAAAAAGGGATTTCTGGCGCCGGATAGGAGAGATTAGCTTTCTTCAGGATTCCTCTGCCGTGCCTCGCTCATCTAAACATCTCCGCATTTACCCAATGCGCTCCTTCCTGGCGGATCGGCAGGTATTTGGGTGCATAATGGCCGAGCTTACTTCCCGATACAGAACTTGCTGAAAATATAATCCAGCAAATCTTCGTTACTCACTTCCCCTGTTATTTCACCCACATAATGCAAACATCTACGAATATCAAGTGCCAGTAAATCGCCCGGCAAGTGATTGTCAAGGCCCTGTCGTATATCGGCTAAGGAACTTAAAATCTGCTGCAGGGCATGGTAGTGCCGGGCATTGGTAACAATGGTGGTATCACCAGCCACCTGGCCACCCAGCACCAGATCTACCAATCGTTCTTTCAACAATTCCATCCCTTGCCCCTGTTTTGCGGAAATCAGGAGCATATTGGGTCCGCTGGTCAGTTGCCGTTGATCGGATGCAAGCTCTCCGGCAGATTTGTCAACCTGGTTGCCGACCAGCAAATAGTTGTAGCCGGCGGCATCAAATTCATGTTTTACCTGCTGAAGGTCGGCAGGCTGAATAGTGTTTACATCAAAAAGGTAAAGAACAATATCAGCCTGCTGCATTTTTTCCCGACTTTTTTCCACCCCAATTTTTTCAATCTGGTCGGCGGTATGCTCGCGAATACCAGCGGTATCAATGAACCGGAATAATATCCCGTCAATATTGAGTACTTCCTCAATGGTATCTCGGGTAGTGCCTGCTATTTCACTCACAATTGCGCGGTTCTCGTTCAATAACGCATTTAACAGGGTAGATTTACCCGCATTGGGTTTGCCGATAATAGCTACAGAAACCCCGTTCCTGATCACATTGCCCAATTGAAAAGAAGCGGCCAGTTTACTCACCCGTTCATGCGCTCCGGTAACCAGGGCATACAATTGCGAACGGTCTGCAAACTCCACATCTTCCTGCGAAAAATCAAGCTCCAGTTCAATAAGGGCCGAAAAACTGATCAATTGGTTCCGTAGCTCTTTTAATTCGGCCGAAAAACCACCTCGTATATTGTGCAGGGCATTGCGCTGGGCGGCGGCAGTATTTGCAGCTATCAGGTCGGCAACTGCTTCGGCCTGGGCAAGATCCAGTTTACCATGCAGGAAAGCCCGCTGGGTAAATTCACCCGGCTTGGCCATCCGGGCACCGGCACGCAGGCAGGCATCCATGATTCGCTGCAATACGTAGGGTGATCCATGTCCTGAAATCTCCACCACATCCTCTCCTGTATAAGAACGCGGGCCCTTGAATAGTGTTACCACTACTTCGTCAAGGGCTTCCCCGTTTTCCCGCAATACCCCCACATGGGCTGTATGCGAAGCCTGGGCCTCCAGGTTCTTGGAAGGAAAAAGCCGGTTGATAAGAGAAAAACTCAACGGGCCACTCAACCTGATTACGCCAATAGCACCTATTCCGGGAGGGGTGGCAAGGGCAACAATGGTATCGTCCCACTGCGGGGTGGTATATTTCATGGGGCAAATTTAGGCAACAAAAAATCCCCCTGCGGTAAACAGGGGGATTTGTACAATTATTCCGGAGGAAATTTATTCAATTTCAAGACGGAAGGTAATCGGCTGCTTCTTGTAAGATTTTACCTGGCGTCCGTTCTGAACGGCGGGGGTCCACTTACCGGATTTTTTGATTACTCTTACCGCTTCTTCGCGGAGTTCATTCGGGCCGCTGATGGCCTGCACATCACTTACCACTCCTTCTTTATCCACTATGAACTGGATTACCACCGTTCCCTGAATTTCATTGTCCTGCGCTTCCTGCGGGTAACGAAGGCTTTTGTTCAGGTAACGTTGCCAGGCGCTGGCGCCACCAGGGTATTCCGACTCAATTTCCACCTTGGTAAAGGTTTTATCCCAGTCTTCTTCCACTTTTTTAGGCGCTTCTACCACCCCTTTACCCTCATCGGATACTGGTGGAGCAACGATGCCTTCATCCTTGATACCTTCCTGGTTGATGGTACCAATCTTGGTTTCCTCCAGTTTTTCCACTTCAGGTGGCTTTTCATCTTCTTTCACCTCTTCGTCCTTTACAATTTTTGGAGGTGTAAACTTAGCCATTTCCACTTTTGGTGGTTCAACGGGTGGCGGAGGAGGTGGCGGTGGTGGCGGTTCATTTTTAGGTTCTTCCTGCTTAACTGCTTCCAGTTCCACATCCTGTACAACCATTTCAGTTTTGTCTTTATCGCCTTTCAGCTTATTCGCTAAGACAGTACCTGCAAAAAACAGTATCAGGAGGGAAGCGGTAGCAATCAACGCCACGGTCATGCGTTTGGCATAGGTTCTGCGGAGATCGTAAGCTCCGTATGCCTTGTTCCGGCCATCAAAAATGATGTCCAGCACATCCGCACTCAAAATTTTATTAACGTCCATGATTCGCTTTTTTAATAGATGCGTTTTGATTCAATTTCCACAAACTTATTGCTGCGGAGCGGGAGCCGGACCGCCTTCAGTAACTGCAATCAGCATAGCTTCAGCTTCTGCCATGTCTACCAGGGCATAACGTTTAACCACATTGATCTGCATTTCATCCAGCATGTTTACCACATTATTGTAGGTAGACTCTTTTCCCGGTTTGATAACTACCACAAAATCCTTCGGATCCGTCGATTTCTTTTTATTCAAAATCACATCCCGGATTTCCTTGAAATTGCTGCTCTTGAAATTAGACCCATCAGGGGCCAGGATGCCTTCGTAATAGTATACGTTGTTGTCCTTGGACATCATGATGGTCAGCGCACCGGATTCTTTGGCTTTGTTTTGTTCTTCCGGCTTCTCGGTATCCTTCGGAAGGAATAACCGCATTGCCGTGGGCTGGCTCATGGTGGTCGTAAAGATAAAGAAGGTAATCAACAGGAACCCAAGATCCACCATTGGGGTAAGATCTACACGGGTAGACAGCTTTTTACTCTTTTTTACGCCTGGGCCTTTTTTATGTCCCCCGCCCTGGGACGAGGTATCCATTTCTGCCATGATGCAAAAATTTTGTTGTTAAATAATTTATTCGGCAGCTTCGGCTGATTTGCCACCGCGGCTCATATTCTCCCGGTACAGCTCCGTACCTTCTGCTACACCTTCGGGGTTGGTAACCATCTGAAACTTCATCTCATCCACTTTCTTAAAGGCATCAATAACACCTTTGAAAGACGGATATTTTGAAGCATTATCACCTTTCACCAGGAGGTTCATTTTAATTCCGGTAAAGCCGGTTTTTACTGCACGCATCCAGTCAACCAATTCGTTGTTGATGGTATCCAGTACAGGTATACCCGGATTATCCAGTTTCGGCCAGTTTTCCTTTGGCTGAGCCGCCAGAGATTTAAGCTGTGCAAATGGTACACCTATAAAGGGACCAGCAGCCAGGGCTGATAATTCCGCTTCCGACAAACCGAGGTTACGGGTTGTATTAAGGGCTTCCATGATAGCCTTTTTAGGGGCATCGTCCGAAAAGGACAGGAATACCTTACCTTCTTTATCAATCGTGATCTGGGTAACATCTTTCTGGGGTGCTACCTTAGAAGCCACGGAACTGGGGGTCTGAACCGCCAGTGCCTCAGAAGGCTTGAACTTCGTTGTAAGGATGAAGAAGGACAAAAGCAGGAATGCCACATCACACATCGCCGTCATATCAATATGCGTACTCTTCCTTGGTAATTTTGCTTTTGGCATAGTTAATTAATTGTTGGATTCCACATTTAGATTCAAGGTTCTCCGGATTCCATAAAAGTTACGAAAATTTCCGGAAAATTCCTGTTGGGCCGGATTCAGGCAGTGACGCTGTTAGGCTGAACCTGTTTACTGTTTCCAGCTTTTATGAATTGCTTATTTATACAAAGAAGCAAAGCTTTGAGTCAATGTGAAACCTGATTCGTCGATACCGTAGGTAATACCATCAATTTTAGTGGTGAAAATGTTATACATGATGATGGCCAGGGCTGAAGTACCGATACCGAGTGCAGTATTATAAAGTGCTTCTGAGATACCACGGGAAAGTTCACGGGCAGCATCACCACCACCTTCATCACCCAGTTTAGAGAAGGAACGGATCATACCCAATACCGTACCGAACAGACCAAGAAGTGTTGCAACCGATGCAATGGTAGAAAGGAACACCAGGTTCTTTTCCAGCATAGGCAGTTCAAGTGCAGTAGCTTCTTCTACTTCTTTCTGGATAGACAGTACTTTCTGCTCTGTATCCAGTTCAGTTTCAGTGATCATTTCTTTGTACTTGCGCAAACCGGCTTTCATTACGTTTCCTACAGAACCTTTTTGTTTGTCGCACTCAGTTAATGCTGCATCAACATTTTTGTTAGCCAGGTGATACTGCACTTTACGAACAAACTCGTCAATGTTACCAGCACCGGTAGCCTTGGTGATTGTGAGTAAACGCTCCAATGCAAAAACAATTACAATCAAAAAGTTAGCAATCAGAACGGGTACTACGATACCACCTTCGTAAATGCTGTGGAATGCACCAATTGGTCCAACATGGTTAGGCCAGAATCCACCATTTGGATCAGGACTGGTAAAGCCGCTGGCAGAACCCATGCCAAATCTCCAGATCAAATAACCACCCAAAATACACATAACGGGAGCAATCCATGAAATCGCGTTGCTTCTCTTTTTCGCTTGAACAGATGTAGTCGCCTTCGCTGTTGCAGTTGGTTTAGTCTCTGCCATAATCGTTTGTTTTTAGTTTTTTGTAAACAGGTATAAAAAAAAGTTCTTGAATTGACCCAACGCGTATTGGGGACACAAGTCTAAATAAAAAAAATTTAAAAAAGTCAAATTAACACAATAAATATCCGAAACCGTTACAAATTAAAAAAAAATGCCTGAGAGGCCGTTTTTAGGGCATTTATTGATTTTTAGGGCATTTTTACAGGCGGCTCATCAATTCCAGACGAATTGTGTTAATATCGGCATTATTTTATTGTTAATCACCTATTTCCAGCAATTAAAACTGTATACACATGCATCTACATTTAAGCCCGGGTAAATGGATCCCGGTACTGGTTATTGCACTGACTACCAGCATGGGCACCCTGGCCCAGCAAAAGCCGAATCCCGCCAATTCAAAGTCGGGTACCAACCCGCCCGCCACCCCGCCTGCCAATGCAGCGCCTGCCAAGCCCACAGGTCCCAAACCCTACAAAGAAGTGATCACTTCAAAGGCTGTTACCGATGAGGGGCTGCTGACGGTTCACAAAGTGGAGGATAAATACTATTTTGAAATCCCCGATAAACTGATGGGGCGGGATATCCTGGTGGTGAATCGTCTCTCCAAAGCAGCCGCCGGTATGCGGAATTTTTTCTTTGGTTACGCCGGCGATAAAATTGGCGATAATGTGATCCGTTTTGAAAAAGGCCCCAATAACAAGGTTTTTCTTCGCCTTATTTCTTACGACGAAATGGCCGGTGATTCCACGTCCTCTATGTACAAAGCCGTGGCGAATTCGAATATACAGCCCATAGCACAGGCATTTGATATTGCTGCCTTTAATGCAGATACTACTGGTGTTGTACTGGATGTTACCAGTTACCTCAACAGCGATAATGAAATTCTCAATTTCGAGGCCAATGCCAAGCGTACCTTTCGGGTAGGCAGTTTGCAGGCCGATAAGTCCTATATAAGCGGGGTCAAATCCTTCCCGGTTAATACGGAAATCAAAACCGTGAAAACCTATGCGCGTGCCTCAGGCGCTACCCCGGGTGCACCACCTGCGTTCGGAGCCCAGCCCTCCGGCTCTTACACGGTGGAGATCAACAGCTCCCTGATGTTGTTACCGGATCAGCCAATGCAACCCCGTTATTACGACGATCGGGTGGGCTATTTTACCCGTCAATATGTTGATTTTGAAAAAAATCCGCAGGGGGTGGAATCCGTTCGGATGATTACCCGCTGGCGACTGGAACCCAAAGCGGAGGATGTAGAAAAATACAAACGCGGCGAACTGGTTGAGCCTAAAAAACCGATTGTTTTTTATATTGATCCGGCCACTCCTAAAAAATGGGTGCCCTATCTGATACAGGGAGTTAATGACTGGCAGGCAGCATTTGAAAAAGCCGGCTTCAAGAATGCCATTTTTGCAAAAGAAGCACCGCTGAATGATCCGGAATGGAGCCTGGAAGATGCCCGTTATTCCGCCATTGTTTACAAACCATCCGATGTTCCCAATGCCAGCGGTCCACATGAGCATGATCCGCGTAGTGGTGAAATCCTGGAAAGCCATATCAACTGGTACCACAACGTAATGGAACTTCTCCGGAACTGGTATTTTGTACAGGCATCGCCCAATGATCCGCGGGCCCGTTCGCCCAAGTTTGACGACGCCTTGATGGGTGAGCTTATCCGTTTTGTGTCTTCGCATGAAGTGGGCCATACACTCGGTTTGCGGCATAATTTCGGTTCGTCGTCGAGCACGCCGGTTGAAAAACTGCGCGATAAAAAATGGCTGGAAGAAAATGGACACACTCCCTCTATCATGGACTACGCCCGTTTTAACTATGTGGCGCAGCCAGAAGATAATGTAGGCGAAAAAGGACTGTTTCCGCGTATAGGTGATTACGATAAATGGGCCATTGAATGGGGGTATAAATGGTATCCCCAGGCAAAATCGGCCGATGAGGAAACTCCGATCCTGAATGCACTTACCATTGAGCGCTTAAAGAATAATCGTCTCTGGTTCGGACGTGAAACCAATCCGGATGATCCGCGTTCACAAAACGAAGACCTGGGCGATAATTCCATGAAAGCAAGTGCTTATGGGGTAAAGAACCTGCAACGCATTGTACCCAATCTACAAACCTGGTCGAAAGAGCCGAACAAAGATTATGAGCACCTGACCACCTTGTACAATGAAGTGGTTACTCAGTTTGGCCGCTATATTGGTCATGTAAGTAAAAACATTGGGGGCGTTCTGGAAACACCAAAAACCGTTGAGCAGGCAGGTGCAGTGTATGAATATGCATCGCGCGAGCAACAGAAAGAAGCAATGGATTTTTTAAACAAGCAGGTATTTACAACCCCTACCTGGTTATTGGATCAGCAGATTTTTGCAAAAACGGGCAATACCGCTACTGCGGTGGTGAATCGTTTGCAGGACGCTGCTTTGGCGCGGGTGTTAAGTGCGGGTACCATCAATAAATTACTCAATGCCGAGGCGGCGTTAGGAACTAAAACCTATACATTGAGTGAACTGATGACGGATTTACGCCGTCATATTTTCACCGAACTGCCGGCACGTAAGCCGATTGATATCTACCGCCGCAACCTGCAGAAAAATATGACAGAGCGGTTGCTGACCTTTATTAAACCGGCTACTTCACCGGCAAGTTTAGGGGGTGGTATTACAATCAGTTTTGGTCCGACTATTAGCCGGAACAGTGATGCGATTTCTTTTGCGCGTGGAACCTTACGTACCCTGCAAACGGAAATTCGTTTAGCGCTTCCTGCCTATACCGATACCGCCACCCGTTACCACCTCCAGGATTTACTGGATCGTATTACGGAGGGGTTGACGGCAAAATAGTTGATAGACGTCAGACAGGTGTTCTAACACCTGTCTGACGTCTAAACTAAAAAGCATGCATAAAAGAAAAAATACCACAATACTCATTATCTTTTTACTCGTCCTCGTTGTTGCCTGGGCTATTTTAAGGTACCAATATGGATGGGGCACCCCTTACCATGCCAGGCAGGCAAAAAAAGATTTAAAAAACGGAACCGTCCAGTTTATTTCAGTGGGGCTGCCCCTGGCCTCTTCCAAAGATGCTGAGATCGCTTCTCTGAAGCAGCGGTATGGTTTCAAAACGGTGGAATTCGGTTGCGTCGTAACGGCTCAGGAATTGAATGGCATCGACCAGTACAATCAAATCGTCGAAAAATGGCTTAGCAACAGAAATGGGAAAGGATGGCGGAAAGCTTATCAGAAATCAATTGATTCCTTATATCGTATCGCATTTAATCAGGCTCCTCAATAACAACCTGTTAGAACATCGTTCTAACACCTGTCTGACGCCTATCACTACTCATACCGCAGCGCTTCAATAGGATTTAACCGGCTTGCCTTGTAGGCAGGATAGGACCCTGCCGCAAGGCCTACCACGGTACATATCAGAACCCCAAGAAAAACCCATACCCAGGGCACCACAAAGCCGGTACTCATCAACATACTTACAATATTACCCAGCAGTACCCCTAAAACAATTCCAATAAGCGCGCCCAGCAAGCTGATTAAAATAGCTTCCAGCAAAAACTGCCAGCGTACATTCCGCTGTTTGCCACCGATGGCCTTTATCAGTCCTACTTCTTTGGTTCGTTCCGTTACCGCTACCAGCATAATATTCATAAGGCCAATGGCTGCCCCCATCAGGGTAATAAAGCCAATTACCACTGCAGAGCCTGTCAACCAGCCAATTTGCCGCATCGCCAACTCTACAAAAGCATCGCTTTTATCGATCAGAAAATTACTCTCCTCTTTAATTTCATTTTTCCGTAACACCCGAAACAAACCCTCCGCCTCTCCAATAGCCGTTTCTATCTGGCTGATATCCGCCGTCTTAACCCCTATCGTAAAGGTTGATGATGCACTGCTGGTAAAAAACCGCCGCACCGAATTATAGGTAGTGATGATGTTGTTATCCAGGCTCCTTCCAAAAGTGGATCCCTTGGATTGAAGGGTACCGATTACCCGGAAAGGAATATTATTGATATTGATGATCTTCTCTAAAGGGGTTTCCGGGTTAGAGCTACCAAATAATTTCTCGTACACATCTCTCCCGATTAAACAAACATTCCGCCCTGTACTCACATCCAACTCATTAAGGTTTCGCCCTGCGGCAATCTCAAACCCATTCATGTCCACATAATTCTCATCCCCCCCATTAACATAAACCGTGGGATTGGTTTTTTTACTCCCGAATGAAGCCGAGTTATTATTTCCTCCACCAAGCGACAGTGACACCTTAGCCGGGAATTTGTACCGCTTTTTGAAGCCTTCTGCCTGCTCCCTGGTGATTGGTTTATTAGTGTTGGATTTCTTTAGTTTCTTTCCTCCCTTTTCTTCTTTTTTCAGCTCTCCCCGGTCAAACCGGAAAGCGGAACGATACCGGATCGTAAACCCGTTTGCTCCCATACTGGAAAAACTCTCCATAAACTTCTGTGAAATTGCCTGAATTGCCGTATTAATACCAATCAGGGCTGCTATACCCAGGGCTATAATGGCAACCGTTATGCCCGTCCGGAGCCTGTTAGACCGGATCGTCCGCATAGACAAACTTAAGGTGTCGGCAAAATTCATGGCATGAAAATACGGAAAAAGACAGAAGGAAAGCTCAACGGTCGGGTGCTACCCGACCGTTGAAAAAAGTTATCAGAAATACAGGTAATTAAGTACCATATTGGGGAAAATGCCAAAGAGGATGATCAATCCGGCTATAAGCAGGAGAATCCACCGGAATGCCGGGGTAATTTCCTCCGTATCGGCTACCCCGTCTTTGAAATACATCGATTGTATAACCCGGAAATAATAATAAACACTCACTACCGCACAAAGAATGGCAAAAAATACCAACCACAGCTGCGAACCTCCTTTAACGGCCGAAGCCAGCATAAAGTATTTTGCGAAAAAACCAATGGTGGAAGGAATGCCCGCCAGCGATAACAAAAAGATGGTAGTGGTAGCTGCCAGCACCGGCTGCGTGCGCGCCAGCCCATTAAAGCCTTCGAATGTATAGTCTTTCATTTTCACCAACACAGCAAAAATGCCGATGGTTGCCAGGCTATACCCCAGCGTATACAATATAATACCTTCTTTAGAGTAGTTATTAAAACTGAATAAGGCAAACAACATAAAACCGGCCTGGGCTATGGAAGAATAAGCCAGCATACGTTTCACACTCTGCTGGAAAATAGCCGTAACATTCCCGATAAACAAGGTAGCCGCCGTAACCACCGCCACAATCAGTTTCCAGTCATATCCTGAACTGGCAAAACTATACTCAAACAACCGGATAAAAGCAATGAACACGCCTGCCTTCACAATGGTAGCCATGAAACTGGTAAATACGGTAGGTGCACCATCATACACATCTGGTGTCCAGAAATGGAAAGGAGCCGCCGATACCTTAAATGCCATACTTATGAACAACAAAAGCAAACCGGAAGTATACCATACCTGCCTGCCGGCTATATTCGCCTGCAGTGCCGGGTCAATGCTGAAACTTCCTTTTGCACCATACATCAATACAATACCCATCAGCATAATACCGGTAGAAAAAGCTCCCATCAGAAAATATTTCAGGGCGGCTTCATTACTTTTCAAATTACGCTTATCGCTCCCTGTTAGTATATACAATGGAATGGAAATAATTTCAATTCCAAGGAATAATAAAAGCAGGCTATTAAAAGAAGAAACAATTGATATACCACAAAGAATAAAAAAGATCAGGGCAAAATATTCAGCCCCGTTCACCCCTACTTTCAGGATATCGCGTCCGGATAACAAAAAATACAAGAAGGTTGCAGCAAAAGCAATGGTATTAAAAAGCAGGCCAAACTTGTTAAACACCAGCATATTGCGGGTATTTATATCGAACCATTTCATACCGTTCATCTCAGCTATATTAGCCAGCAGCAACAGCAGCAAACCTGCAGTGGCAACGATGCGGATCGTCGATTTGTTTGCAGTAAAGATGCCCGTGAACATCAGCACCACACCCAATAAGGCGGAAAGAATAATTGCGTTCATACTATTTCAGGTCGTTTGCTGTTTATTTTAAATTCATCCTGTCCAGGATCTGCTGCGAGATTTCACTGGTCATCGACAATATAGGTTTCGGATAAATTCCAATCAATATAATTCCCACAATCAGAATGGCCAGTGCCAGCTGCACATTAAAGCGGATATCTACCGCATTTTCGGTGCGTGTGGTTGTAGGTCCGTAAAACACATTCTGTACCATACGCAGGGTATATACCGCGCTCAGGATAATGGTAATAATACCCGCAATGGCATATACCATCCCAAACTTGGTAGCAGTGGAACCCCAGATGCCGTTAAACATCATAAACTCCCCGATAAATGCATTGGTCAGTGGCATGGCAATATTGGCCAGTGCAACAATCACCAGCATAATGGTCAGCACCGGTGCTTTCTGTGCCAGGCCACCCAGTTCACTTATTTTACGGGTACCGAATTGCTGTTCAATTACGTTCACCACAATCCACATACCCAGGATATTGATGCCATGATTGAACATCTGTATCATTATGCCCTGGAGTCCGCTGTAACTGGGTGCAAACAACGCCAGGATCATTAAGCCGATATGCGCAATGGAAGACCAGGCAACCAGTCTTTTCAGATCATCCTGTTTGATGGCAATAAAAGAGGCATAGAGCATGCCTACCACAGCCAGGGTGGCAAAATTATCTCCCCACTGGTAGGTAGCTGCCGGTACTACCGGTGCCAGCCAGCGTAATAAACCAAAAACCCCCATTTTGGCCATAATGGCGCTCAGGATCATAGTAACTGCCGTGGGCGACTGTTCATACGTATCTGGCTGCCAGGTATGGAAGGGAAACAAGGGCATTTTAACGGCAAAAGCTACAACCAGCAATATAAAAATGGTCATTTCCTCCCGGCTGCTAAGGTTCAGCTTTACAAAATCTGTCCAGGCAAAGGATCCGCCTGCTTTGAAATAGAGCATGATCAGGCCTATCAGCATGAACAGGGAGCCCAAAAAGGTATAGATAAAAAATTTGATCGTAACCTGGATCCTTTTTTCTCCTCCCCAGCGGGAGCACAGAAAATAAAGTGGTATCAGTGCCAGTTCCCAGAAGAAATAAAACAGCATACCGTCCATCGCCATAAATACTCCCATCAGCCCGGCCTGCGCCAGCAGCATGAGTCCGAAAAACCGATTTCCGTCAACATAAGTATTATTCCAGGTGCTGTAAATGATCAGCGGAAAAGAGAAGCTGGTTAGTAAACAAAGCAACTGGCTCATACCATCGAGTTCCAGGTGGAAACGGCTGTTCAGTGCGCCGATCCAGGGCTGGTTGAAACTGAGGTGGGCGGCATCGTTCCATACACTCATTCCTGCCAGCATTATAGCCAGAGAAACCAGGGTAGACAAAAATGCAATCGATTTAGCAGTTGCTTCCTGCCGGATCGCGAACAAGGCAACACCGGTTAACAGGGGAATCAAAATCAGTAAAACTGGTACCATTATTTGAATCTCGTTTCTTTCAGTTGATCAATTATTTCTTCAGGAATACCTGCAAAACAAAGAGCAGAATTATTCCCAACACCATCAGCAAAACATAACTGCCTACCTGGCCACTTTGCAGCAGGCGCAATTGCCTGCTTGCATATTGTACACTCCTGCCTACACCATTTACAATCCAGTCGATCCCGAAGCGATCCAGTTTCTCCAGGCCTTTGCCAAATGCATTCACCGGTCGGGTAATGACAGCATCGTAAAGCTCGTCCACATACCATTTATTTTGTAGTACTTTACCCAAGCCGGTTTCTTCCGAGGCTGTTTTCTGATAGCCACTGAATTTTTTCCAGGCAAGTATAATTACCAGCAGGATAACAGCCATCAGTCCAAACATCAGGATCAATTCCGTTGAATGATCGATGGCATGGGGTGTCATTTTACTGGTAGACGCCGCAAATACCGGGGCCAGGAAATCGTTCAATGCATGGCCGCCATGCATAAGTACCTCTGGTATTCCCACCAGGCCGCCCCCAAAACTGAAGATGGCAAGTACTACCAACGGAATGGTCATCGCCGCGGGAGATTCATGCAGGTGATGTTCCTGCTCCTGCGTACCTCTGAATTTGCCCTGGAAGGCCATGGAATACAAGCGGAACATATAAAATGCCGTCATTAATGCACCGATTGCTCCAAGTACATAATACACCGGGTTATTAGCAAATGCAGCGGCCAGAATTTCATCTTTGGAGAAGAAACCGGAGAATGGAATAATTCCGGCAATTGCCAAACACCCAATCAGGAAGGTGATATGCGTTGTTGGCATATATTTTTTCAGTCCGCCCATGTTCCGGATATCCTGCTCATGGTGCATGCCATGAATCACCGAACCTGCTCCCAGGAACAGGAGGGCTTTAAAGAAAGCATGTGTCATTACATGGAATACAGCTCCTGTATAAGCACCTACACCTAATGCCAGAAACATATAACCCAACTGGCTAACCGTAGAATAGGCCAGTACTTTTTTGATATCATTTTGTTTGAGGGCTATACTGGCGGCCAGTAAAGCGGTGGCAATACCCACAACCGCCACCACAGTTTGGGTAACCGGCGACAGGGTATATAAAATGTTGGACCGGGCAATCATATAAATACCCGCGGTAACCATGGTAGCCGCGTGGATCAGCGCAGAAACGGGTGTGGGGCCCGCCATCGCATCCGGCAGCCAGGTATACAGGGGGATCTGTGCACTTTTACCTGTTGCTCCTACAAACAGCAGAAGGGTAATAATGGTAAGGTCCTGACCAGATAAACTGTCTACCTTGCTGAACACATCAATATAGGTTACGGTTCCCAGTTTAGATAGCAGGTAAAACACCGCCAGCAAAAAGCCTGCATCCCCGATCCGGTTCATCACAAAAGCTTTTTTGGCAGCGCTGGTATATTCAATGTTTTTAAACCAGTAACCGATCAGCAGGTATGAACACAATCCTACCCCTTCCCAGCCGATGAACATGATTACATAGTTCGATCCCAGTACCAGCAACAACATCGAAAACACGAAGAGATTGAGGTACGCAAAATAACGGGCAAAATGCATGTCGGATTCTTCGTGCATATAAGCCGTAGAATACAAGTGAATCAGGAATCCTATACCTGTAATAATCAGCAGGAACAAACTGCTGAGCTGATCTACCTGAAAAGCGAAAGGAATAACAGTTTTACCGAACTCAATAAAATTGAAGAGCGTTACCACTCCGGTTGATCCGGCTTTTACCTGCATAAAAATCAGGATGCTTACAACAAAGGAAGCCAGGATGGTACCGGAGCCGATAATCCCGCTCAGCGACTTCGATACATGGTTTCTCAGCAATCCGTTCAGGAGAAATCCTACCAACGGAAAGAGGGGAACCAGCCAAACGTAATCAATGATATTGTTCATATTAATTTTTCAGTCTGTTCAGGAAATTCACATCCACGGAATGGATATTACGGTACATCATTACAATAATGGCCAGTCCCACGGTTACTTCGGCAGCAGCCACCACCATAATAAAGAAAACAAATAACTGTGCGTCGGCGCCATTGGTTACTACCTGCAGGGCGCTATTGGCACTATCCGCCAGGTGCATTTTAGAAAATGCCACCAACAAAAGGTTTACCGCATTCAACATCAGTTCTATACACATAAAAATGATGATGGCATTACGACGGGTGAGCACCCCTATTACCCCGATCGAAAACAGGGCAAGGGCTAGAAAAATGTAGAGATTGATTGGCATTTTATAAAATCAAAAGTTAATAGTTATTAGTTGATCACCCCTTATTCCTTCTTACCGAGCACCACGGCTCCTACCATCGCACTCAGGAATAACACGCTGCTTATTTCAAAGGGGATCACGTATTCATTGAACAATAATTTACCCAGGTTTTCAATCAAACCGGTATCACCGGAATTTACCAGGGCAATCGTTGATTTGGAATCTGCATCTCTTAAAGCAGCAACCAGTACCAGCAGCAAACAGCCACCAGCCACTGTACCGGCCATTTTCAACCACTTGTTCTTCTGTGGCTCGGTTTCCGTATTCAGGTTCATGAGCATAATCACAAACAGGAACAGTACCATAATAGCGCCCGCATAAACAATCAGGTTTACAACTGCCAGGAATTGTGCATTGAGTAGGATATAGTGGCCGGATATGGCAAAGAAGGTAGCGATCAGTGCCAACACACTGTAAACCGGGTTCTTACTGGTAACCACCAGCAGGGCGCCTGTAAGGGCAACCACGGTAAGCAACCAAAATAAAATTTCTGTGATAGTCATGTTTGTTGTTCGCAGTTACTTTAATAAGAATACAATCAGCTTTTGCGGGACCGCTCTCCTACCGCTTTACGGTAAAGTTCAGGCTCCGTTTTAGGGTCAGGAATCAACAGGTCATTTTTTCCATAAATAAAACCTTCCCGCTTATAGTTCGACGGCGCAAACGTTTCACTCAGGTAAATCGCATCTTTCGGGCAGGCTTCCTCGCACAGCCCGCAGAAAATGCAACGCAGCATATTGATCTCGTATTTAGCTGCATATTTTTCTTCGCGGTACAATTGTTCCTCTCCCTCCTTACGCTCTGCTGCTTCCATTGTTATGGCCTCAGCCGGACAAGCAACGGCGCATAATCCGCAGGCGGTACAACGCTCTCTGCCTTCTTCGTCCCTGTTGAGAATATGTAGTCCGCGGAAAACCGGGCTAAACGGACGGGTTTCTTCCGGATAATTGATCGTAGGCTTCTTTTTAAAGAAATGCGAAAGAGTAATACTCATTCCTTTGGCAATCGCCGGCAGGTACATTTTCTCCCACACCGTCATCGGGTGGCGATCTACTGCTTTGGATCTATTGGTGAGCGTTTGCATAATTCGAGCGTAAAAATATTTTTTAACTGGTTACAGGCCAAGTTTGATTCCTATCAAAAAGGCCATCCGTTTTGTCTGATCAGCACAACCACTGCAGTTATCAGCATATTGATCAGCGCAAGTGGAATCATTACTTTCCAACCCAGGTGCATCAGCTGATCATAGCGGAAGCGGGGGATGGTCCAGCGGACCCACATGAAGAAAAATATGAAGAAGGCTGCTTTTGCAAATAGTGATAAGCCCTGTAAAATAGCCACGTTATTGGTACCCATACTTTCCACCAGGGCCGCGTCATTCACAAACGGAATATCGTAGCCCCCGAAATAAAGCGTTGCCATCAACACACTGCTCATGAACATATTGATGTATTCCGCAAACAGGTAGAACCCGAGTTTCATGGAAGAGTATTCCTGGTGATAACCAAAGTTCAATTCGTTTTCCGCTTCGGGTAAATCAAACGGGGTACGGTTACATTCTGCAAAAGCACATACCATAAATATCAGGAAACCGAGCGGTTGATACAGGATATTCCACCATCCGCCGGCAGCACTTTGTTGTTCCACAATTGTTTTCAGGCTCAGTGACCCGGTCAGCATCAGCAGGGCAATGATAGAAAGCCCCATAGCCAGTTCATAAGAAATCATTTGGGAGGCGCCGCGTAAGGCAGCCAGCAGCGAGAATTTATTATTCGATGCCCAGCCACCAATCATAATACCGTATACTCCCATACTCAGTACGGCAAAAATGTAGAGAATACCGATATTGATGTCGGCAATCTGAAGGCTGACCGTGCGACCAAAGACTTCGATTTCCCGACCCCAGGGAATAACCGCGCTGGTCATCATCGCCGTCATCATAGCCAGGCCGGGGCCCAGGATAAACAGGAATTTATTGGAGGCATTCGGAATAATTTCTTCTTTCATAAAAAGCTTCAGACCATCTGCCAGTGGCTGAAGTAATCCAAATGGGCCGGCACGATTGGGTCCCAGGCGGTCTTGCATGAAACCTGCTACCTTACGTTCTGCCCAGGTAGAATACATGGCCACTACCAGAGAAACGGTAATAATACCTCCTATGAGAATTGCTTTCTCCAGAATAAAAGCCAGGTCTATTGCTAGTTGTATCATAAATTCCTACACTATTTTCCGTTATCGAGGCTATTTTTTGAAATCATCGCTGTGCGCCGGACCATCGATCTTGGACAGTTCGATATCAGGACGATTCACTTCACTTACATTATGAATATTCATGAGTAGTTTCGGCGCACGTCCACCCATTACATCCGGCAGGGTTTCCTTCGGTTTCACCACATTCACATAATGCCCCTGGGAAATAACAGAATGACGGCTTACTTTGGTCGGGCCTTCGATTACCCAGTCTTTTGCTTCTTTCTTTTCAAAGCGACATTCGTTACAGATCCACCCGGTTGAGCCTTTGCTCGAATCCTTGATCTCGCCCCACTCATCTTTTCGGGCCGTTACCCGGAACACTTCATCCCCTCTCATCCATAATTGTACTTCTCCGCAACATTTGGAACAATCCCGATGGGCATCCACCGGCTTGGTAAACCAAACCCTGTTTTTGAAGCGGAAGGTTTTATCGGTTAAAGCGCCAACGGGGCAAACATCAATCACGTTCCCGATAAAATCATTGTCGAGTGATTTTTCGATATACGTGGCAATTTCTGCATGATCTCCCCGATCCAGTACACCATGTACTCTTTTCGCCGTTAGCTGATCGGCGGTAAAAACGCAGCGATAGCAGAGAATACAGCGGGTCATATGCAGTTGAATATAGTCGCCGAGATCGTGTTTTTTAAACGTACGACGATTAAATTCATAGCGGGTACCTTCTTTACCATGCTCATAGCTGAGATCCTGCAGATGGCATTCACCGGCCTGGTCACAAATAGGACAATCCAGCGGATGGTTCAGAAGCAGGAATTCAACGACGCCGGCCCTTGCATCCAGCACCCGTTCACTGGTAATGCTTTTTACAATCATACCATCCATAACGGTGGTACGGCAACTGGCTACCAGCTTCGGCATCGGACGCGGATCGGCGGTTGAACCCGCCGCCACTTCCACCAGGCAGGTACGACATTTACCTCCGCTGTTTTTCAGCTTGCTGTAATAGCACATAGCAGGCGGAGTAACCTCTCCACCAATCTGCCGGGCAGCATTCAGGATAGTTGTTCCCGGTTCTACCTCGACAGTGATGTTGTCGATGGTTACTTTGAATAATTTTTTCTCTTCAGGCATGTTATAAAATCAAAATTCAAAAGTTAATCATTCTCCCCTTCTGCTTTTCCTCATCCCACTACTTCCAGCGGATCTGCATAATGTGCCAGGCCATAATTCCTCGTTACACATTCCTGCGGGTTTTTCACGTGCCATTCAAATTCATCGCGGAAATGGCGAATTGCGGCGGCTACCGGCCAGGCGGCGGCATCACCCAGCGGGCAAATGGTATTGCCCTCAATTTTCCGTTGAATATCCCATAGCAAATCGATATCGCTCATTTTACCTTTACCGCTGTCAATATTTTTCAGGATTTTCTCCATCCAGCCGGTGCCTTCTCTACAGGGCGAACATTGTCCGCAGCTCTCATGCCGGTAGAAACGGGCCAGGGTATAGGTATTTTTAACTACGCATTGGTCTTCATCCAGTACAATAAAACCGCCCGAGCCCATCATGGAGCCGGTGGCAAATCCGCCATCGCTCAAACTTTCATAGTTCATATAGCGGGTTTCCCCTTTGGCTGTTTTCAGCAGCAGGTTAGCAGGAAGAATGGGCACAGAAGAACCGCCCGGAATACAGGCTTTCAGTCTTTTCCCGTTTTTAATACCTCCGCAGTATTCATCGCTGTAAATGAATTCCTCCACTGAAATAGTCATATCAATTTCAAATACCCCGGGTTTATTGATATTACCGCAGGCAGAAATCAGTTTGGTACCAGTAGAACGGCCTACGCCTATTTTTGCATACTCATCGCCCCCCATATTGATGATGGGCACCACGGCTGCCAGGGTTTCCACATTGTTAACCACTGTTGGCCGGTCCCAAACTCCTTTAACTGCCGGGAAGGGTGGTTTAATGCGGGGGTTACCTCTTTTTCCTTCCAGTGATTCAATAAGGGCTGTTTCTTCGCCGCAGATATAGGCGCCACCGCCTCTTTGTACGTAGATTTCACAATCAAATCCGGTACCTAAAATATTTTTACCGAGCCAGCCATTTGCTTTTGCTTCGCCAATTGCCTGTTCCAGGATATCCGGAATCCAGGCATATTCGCCCCGGATATAGATATAGGTAGCATTGGATCCAAGTGCGTAAGAAGAGATGAGCAATCCTTCAATCAGCAGGTGGGGCAGAAATTCCATCAGGTAACGGTCCTTAAACGTGCCGGGTTCTGATTCATCGGCATTACATACCAGGTGACGGGGAATACCTTCTGGTTTTGCCAGGAAACTCCATTTCATACCGGCCGGGAAACCGGCGCCTCCCCTACCACGCAAACCGCTTTTCTTTACCTCTTCGGTAACCGCATCGGGTGCCATGGTTTTCAATGCCTTCTCTGCGGCGCGATAGCCTCCCTCCCGCCGATAAACTTCGTAGGAGCGAATGCCTTCAACCTGTGCTTTTTCTAAAAGTAGTTTAACGCCCATATGGAACTTTGGTCTTTATATATTGAATAGTCAGCAGCGAATGGTGACCTGATCACCATGCACTAATTTAGTTGGCCCGCTTGTTTGCGGCAGTCTTCAATGATCTGATCCACTTTTTCAGGGGTCAGGTGTTCTTTATAATGTTTGCCCATCTGCATCATCGGTGCATATCCACAGGCACCCAGGCATTCTACGGTTTTTAGGGTAAACATGCCATCGGGGGTAGTTTCTCCAACGCCAATGCCTAAACGCTGTTTGATATAATCGATAATTGCATCACTTCCACTGATCATACATGGGCCTGTCTGGCATACTTCAAACATGTATTTTCCAACCGGTTTAAGGTTGTACATAGAATAGAAAGTAGCTACTTCATACACTTCGATGGGTTCAATCTGCAGTAGGGAAGCCACATAATCCATTGTTTCCGAACTCAGCCATCCATACACTTCCTGTGCAAGGTGTAAGACGGGTAACAAGGCAGACTTTTGTTTCCCTTCCGGATACCTTGCGATGATCTCCCGCACTTTGGCCATTTTTTCTTCAGAGAATTGTACCATACTCCTAACCTTTCTATTTTTAATCGGTTTATTTAAAATTTCAACCCCAGGTCTCGTTTAAGCGTCCATTTCACCAGCTATCAGGTTCAAACTACTAAGCGTAATAATTGCATCACTCAGCATAGCACCTTCGCTGATTTCCGAAAATGCCTGGTAATAAATAAAGCAGGGTCTTCTGAAATGCAGGCGAAAGGGTGCGCGTCCACCGTCACTGATCAGGTAGTATCCAACTTCACCGTTACCGCCCTCTACTGCCTGGTACACTTCTCCTTTTGGCATATCAATTTCACCCATGATGATTTTGAAATGCCAGATCAGGGCTTCCATTTTAGTGTATACATCCTGTTTTTTGGGCAGGTAGTATTCAGGTACATCTGCATGGTATACCGACGCTTCTTCTCCTTTGAAATCCTGGATTTTGCGGTATGCCTGTTCAATGATGCGGAGGCTCTGCCACATTTCCTGGTTCCGAACCAGCCAGCGATCGTAGTTATCGCCGGTGGTACCTACCGGTATATCAAATTCAAAGTCTTCGTACGAGGAATAAGGCGCCGTTACCCGAACATCATAATCCACGCCTGTAGCGCGTAAGTTCGGGCCGGTAAAGCCATAGTTAAGGGCACGGTCTGCGGCTATGCCACCGGTACCCATGGTTCTTTCCATGAAAATGCGGTTACGCTGAAACAGGTTTTCAAACTCTTTCAGCACTACCGGGTATTCTTTCAGAAAACGTTCAATTTTCTGGAAGGCCGTATTGGAAAAATCACGTTCAAAGCCGCCTATACGGCCAATATTCGTAGTAAGCCGGCTGCCGCAAACCTCTTCATAGATTTCATAAATCAGTTCGCGGTATTGCATAACATAGAGGAACCCGGTAAATGCCCCGGTATCCACCCCTACGATAGAATTACAGATAAGATGGTCAGAAATCCGCGCCAGTTCCATAATAATTACCCGTAAGTAATCCACGCGCTTGGGCGTTTTAACACCCAGCAGTTTTTCACAGGTCAGGTGCCAGCCCATATTATTGATGGGGGCCGAGCAATAGTTCAACCGATCAGTAAGTGGGGTAATCTGGTAAAGCGGGCGTCTTTCCGCAATTTTTTCAAAAGCCCGGTGAATATAACCGACTGTTTGTTCAGCCGATACGATTCGCTCGCCGTCAACTTCCAGGATATTTTGGAAAACACCGTGTGTTGCAGGGTGTGTCGGACCAAGGTTCAGCGTAGTGGTTTGCTTACCGATCGATCCTTCCGGAAGCTTAACATGGTGCTGTTCTTGTGTTATAATTTCTGACATTGCTGTCTATTGTTTAAGGTGTTGGTAGATGGTTGAAATAGCCAGATCAGATGCTGCCGCCTCTGCCGAACATTTCATCATCCTTATCAATACGGGTCTGATCTTCCAGGGGAAATTCCTTACGCAGGGGGAAATAATCCATTTCCTCTACGTTCAGGATCCGTTTCAGATTCGGGTGCCCGACAAAATTAATTCCATAGAAATCATAGGTTTCCCTTTCCTGCCAGTTGGCTGATTGAAAAAGGCTGGTGGCAGTGTATACATCCGGCTGTTGGACATCGGTAAACACCTTCATCCGGATTCGTACATTCTGGACCATATTATGCAGGTGATAAACCACGGCCAGTTCTCTTCCCAGCTGATCGGGATAATGCACCCCGCAAAGATCTGTCAGGAAGCGAAAACCAAGTTCCTGGTCATCGTATAAGAACTGCATCACTTTCAGGTTCAGCTCCTTCGGAACTTCAAAGGTCAGCAATCCGTAGGGTTCTTCTACCTGCGTAATGGCTTCTCCAAATTTTTCTGTTAAGCGCTGTAAAATATATTCGTTCGTCAAAACCATGATGGTATTGCTGATTTGTAATTATTGAATGCCATAGGATTCCAGCAAAGCTTTATAGCGATCACCGTTTCTGCGACGAAGGCTTTCATTGCCGACCAGTTCCTGAATTTTCATTACTCCGTCAATAATGGCTTCCGGCCTGGGTGGGCAACCGGGTACATAAACATCTACCGGAACCACCTGGTCAATTCCCTGTAAAACGGAATAGCTGTCGAAGATTCCGCCCGAGGAAGCACAGGCGCCTACAGCAATAACCCAGCGGGGTTCTGCCATTTGCAGGTACACCTGTTTTACTACGGGTGCCATCTTTTTAGCAATGGTTCCCATAACCATCAGCAAATCGCACTGACGTGGGGAAAATCCTACCCGTTCAGAACCAAAGCGGGCCAGATCATAATGAGAGGCCATGGTAGCCATGAACTCAATTCCGCAGCAGGAGGTAGCAAAAGGCAGGGGCCAGATGGAGTTTTTACGTGCCAGCCCAACGATATCGCTGAGTTTAGAAGCAAAAAAACCTTCTCCCATATGACCATCGGGTAATTCACCCATGGTTACGATCTTACCCCCTTCATTCTTTACGTTGTATTGAACCGGACGTGCCATAACTTGGAATTTTTAGATTAGTCTTCCCACCGAAGGGCGCCTTTTTTGATGATGTAATAAAATCCGCATAAAAAGAACCCCACAAACATCAACACAGCAAGAAATCCATTCCATCCTAATTCCTTGAAATTCACGGCATAGGGATAGAAAAAGATAACTTCCACATCAAATAATACAAATAGGATGGCCACCAGGAAATACTTGATGGCTACGGGCTGACGGGCATTTCCAACGGCATCAATTCCACTCTCAAAGTTGGCTAACTTATCACTTGTTTTACGTGAGGGCCCCAGCAAATGGGTTCCTCCAAGGGTCAGGGCAACAAAACCCAGGGCAAACAGTAACTGTATGGCGATGGGCAGATAATTGGTTGTGGTATTGGATGCAACCGCAGCTTGTAAGAAAAAGATATTCATGCTTTTGCTGTTGTGGGGCAAAAATAAGATAGCCTGCCAAATAAAACGCGGAACATTGAAAATAAGTTCATTGCACGGGTATTCGGGCCATTTATCGAAGAAAAAAGGCCTCCGGAACAATTCCGGAGGCCTTCTTATTAGATTTAATTTAATCTGATGCATCAATTTCCCGATGAACCGGATGGTTTGGAACCGCCGGCCGATGCATTGGTTTTTTTATTCGCAGCTTTGCTGAGGATATCTTTGATTTTTACGGCTGTTTCATTAGCCGGGTCAATAGCCAGCACCTTTTCAATGTATTCCAGTGCTTTTGCCGGATCTTTTTTGATATCATTATAGTATTGTACCAGGTAGAAATAAGAAGATACGGCCTGTCCTTTAAACTTGGTAGCATCCAGGCTAAGAGCCATTTCTCCCAGTTTTTCGTAATGCGGAACCGCTAAGCCCTGGGCCATGGTAGTGTCCATTGCCTGGTTAGCCCTTGCCCGCCACAGGTAACCGAAGATTTCGTTGGGATATTTTTCGGTATACAGCGCAAAAATAGAATCGGCTGTAGGATACTGTGCTGCCTGGTAATTGGCAAATCCCCAGTTATACAGATCGAGGTTATTGGGATCTTTTTTGACTTTGTACAATTCTCCGAGGTACTTGGCTTCCATTACGCGGTTACCTGTTTTTTTGGCCAGTGCGGCTGCATTGGTCATCAGCTCCAGTTTAGATTCCATGGCAGTATCCATGGCAATCGCTTTATCATAGTTTGCCATGGCCTGCGCTTCATTACCCGGGAATTTAGCCAGGGTATTGGCCAGGAATTCAAAATCTTTCGGTACAAAGCCAGCGTCTTTCTGTTTAGCGAAATATTGCTCCAGGAATTTCTTAGCGTTCAGGGAGTCCTTTTTCTCGTCGTAGGAATAGGCAATAAGCTTATAATATTTGGGGTCGGCCTGGTCGCCTAGTTTGGCAATAAAACCATTGGCGGTGCTGATGGCCTCATCATAGCGGCGAGATGCGTAAAGGATGGCCGTCTTCTCATAGTCATTTTCGGGAGTTGGATCCGAAACAGCCAGGTATTTATCGTAATAATCCTTGGCTTTATTGATATCGCGGCTGAAATAATAATAATAAAGGTCATAAACAGCCGGGGCATAGTTAGCATCCAGCTTAATAGCATCTTCAAATGCCGGGATAAAAATATCGGAGTTTTTCTGTGTCAGGTAAATACGTCCGATCCGGTGTTTGGCAGCAGCCAGGTTGGGATTCAGTTCCAGTGCTTTCTGGTAGTTTTGAACAGCACTTCCCCCGTCTACTTTTTTACGGTACGCATCTCCCATAATCAGGTAGGTGTCCGCATTATTGAATTTTTTGATCTGTGTAGCCTGGTTTAATTTTTCAATGGCATAATCGGCGTCTCCGTCTTTTGCATTTACGATAGCGCGTCCGATCGCATTAAAAATATCTACATCTTTTGATTTGGTGAGGCTGATGGCGGTTTCGAAGCGTTGTTTGGCTTCCTCTTTTTTGCCATCCATTAATTCCATTTGTCCGGCTCCTACCAGCAACAGGGGGGCGTTTCCGTTGGTAGCCAGGGCTTTTTGGAAAACACCGCGGGCGCCGGCTGTATCTTTCATATCGAGCAGGGTTTGACCCAGCCAGTACGTAGCTTCAATGTTATTGGGGTTCGCTGCCAGTACTTTCTCCAGTTCTTCCTTTGCGCTTTTGTAGCGTTCGTAATAATAAAATTTCTTTCCCTGGTCCACGCTCTGTGCGAACAGGGCATTACCACACATTACTGCGGCCACTACCAGACTGTAGAGGTATTTCTTCATTCGTTGCTGTTTTTAGTCGTTAGTCGGATAATAAAAATATTAAAATAATAGAGATTACTCGTCGATTCCTGCATTTCTTATCTCAAAGGCCATTTTTGCCGGCCAGAGATAAGCCCTGCGGAAAATCAGTTGTCCTCTTTCATAGATGAGAAAATTCGCAAATCCACTACCGAGGCCTTCATAATTTTCCTTTAAAATATAATGCAATCCGCGTACCAAAGGATAACGACGGGTGGCAATATTGGCCTGGTAAGGCTTAACAAAGGCTTCATCCGGACAAATTTCACATTTCAGGGAGGCGATGGTAACTTTTTTCTGGAAGCTGAGCTGAACCGGATCGTCCTGGTTGCCGATCCAGCTAACGCCGATAAAACCAATGGCATCCTTATTCTTGGATACATAGTCTATTACGCCTTCACTGGAGGTAGCCGCGGTAACTTCTTTACTGAGTTTATCTCCGCGCAAGATGGAATCGATGGCGAACCGAACCGTGCTGGTAGCGGTTAAGCCATCCATTACCGGCCGGAATTTATAGCCGCTGGTCCCATTGAGAATAGAGCGCAGGTCACCTCTATCCAGCAGCGAATCTTTGTTGGCGGGGTTTACGATCACAGTAACCGCGTCAAAAGCAGCCCTACCCTGGATAGGGATAAACCGAAGGGTGTCTTTCAGGCGTTGTTCTTCTACCGGCAAAAGTCGGCGGGTAACAATTACCATCCGGATGCTGTCGACTAACAGGTCTTTCAGGCATTCTGCTTCTGCTTTATAATGGGGAATAATTTTCGCATCCGGGTTAGACGACTCAAATACTTTGATCTGCGAATCGATTACCGGCTTAAAGGATTCATCCACACTGATATGAATGGTTCCTTTAGTAGCGGTATCGCCGCGGTAAACCACCGGTTGGTTATTACAACGGATGAACGCAAACATTGCCACTAACAGGATAATCTGTACTTTCCAACGCCTATACATACACGATAGCTTAATTCTTATTCGGAAAAATAATTCTTCTGGTAACCGCGATAAATTCGCCAGGCCCCATATACGATACAAAGTCCGGAGAAGAAATATTTAAAAAATGGTTCCATCTCGAAATCAAAGCCCAGTTTCTCAGAAAATAAAAAGAAGAAACCAAAGGCCAGGATGAGGGCGCCCATGCCGTAGTCCAGGATGGATCGCATCAGGCTGTATTGCTTTCTTCTTTTATTTTGCGGGTCAATAGCCATGTTTAATCTGCTTTGTTAGCGTTGGGCAATTTAGGAAAAATATGGTGTTTCGCCTGTAACTACTCTTCCGGGGTTTCAAAAATGATGGGAATATTGAACCAAACGGCTACGGTGCTTCCGTTTTGTTTGCCCGGATTCCATTTCGGCATTTTGTTAATAACCCGCAACACTTCCTGGTCGTAGGGCTCGCCCCCGGGCTGGGTAAGCTGAATACCGGTGATGTTTCCGTTCACATCCACTACAAAACGGGCGATAACTTTTACCCGCTGGCCGGGTTCGAGCCCTTCCTGCGGGCGCAGGTTGCGCGAAAGCCAGCGTTGAAGGGCGCTGAGGCCGCCGGGGAAACTGGGCATTACCTCGGCTGTTTTTAGGATTTCCACGACTTTCTCTTTTTCCGGTTCAACGGGGGCAGCGCCGGTACCGGCATTTTCAGGAACCGGCGGGCGGGTAACACCGTCTGAAAGCGGGCCTTCGGTGGTACTGGTTGCTATTAGTTTATCGGCAAGGGTTTCCATCTCCGGCAAGGGATCCGTCTGTTGATTGTCTGGCACTATCAGGGGGGCAATATACTTTTCCGATGCAGCCGGTGGTGCAGAGGGCGCAGGAGCCGGTGGTGGTGGCGGATCAACCGTTGGGGGCTGCAGTTTGATTAAACGAGTATCATCAAGTACAATCATCGGACCGGTGAGCAGCTTGGGCGCTTTAGGCCGTAGCAGAAAAAAATTGGTCGCCAGTACCAGTAGCGCCATCAAGCCCATAGCTGTAAGCAGGCGTTGGGGATAGTTTCGGCGCAGGGGGTAGGCCCCGTATTGCTTGTTCCGGTTTTCGAATAGGATGTCTAGCGCATCGCTGCGGAGAATAGTAGAAGGTTCCATATTAATGAAGTTTAGTTGAGATAAAAGGAACGCAGCGCTGTGTTGAAATAGAGATGCAACGGCTAACACATTCCATACGGCAAACTGTGCTATTTTTGCCGCCATGAAGATTTTGATGGTTTGTCTCGGGAATATTTGCCGCAGCCCCCTGGCAGAAGGAATTTTACAGGTAAAGGCGGCCGCTGCCGGCTTGGATTGGGAAATTGACAGTGCGGGTACCAATGGCTATCATGTGGGCGAAGCGCCGCATCGTCTTTCGCAAAAAGTTGCCCTGCAACACGGAATTGATATCAGCAGCCAGCGGGCCCGTCGCTTCCGGGCGGCCGATTTTGATAATTATGATAAAATTTATGCCATGGCGGCCGATGTGATGGATGAAATGAAATCCATTGCGCGCCAGCGCTACGATGCCACCAAGGTAGATTTACTGCTGAATGAACTGCATCCGGGCCGGCAACTGGATGTACCCGACCCCTGGTATGGCCCGGAGCCGGGCTACCACGAAGTATTTGCCCTGATCGCAGCGGCCTGTGATAAACTGATTGAAAAAAACACAATAGCACAATAATGTCGAAACCCTCTATTCCTTCGGGCACCCGGGATTTTGGTCCGGATACCGTACGTAAGCGAACCTATATTTTAACTACAATAAAAGCTGTTTTTGAACTATATGGTTTCCAGCCGCTGGAAACCCCGGCCATGGAAAACCTGGATACCCTGATGGGGAAATACGGTGATGAAGGTGATAAACTGATTTTCAAGATCCTGAACAATGGGCTGAGTGATCCGAAAAACAGCGAAAAAGCAAGGGCTGCATTTGAACAGGTAATGTTGGGGAAAAATGATAAAAACCTTACTGAGCGGGCACTTCGCTATGACCTCACCATCCCGTTTGCGCGTTATGTAGCCATGAATCACGGGCAGTTAACCCTTCCTTTCCGGCGGTACCAGGTGCAGCCGGTATGGAGGGCAGATCGTCCGCAGAAGGGGCGGTACCGGGAATTTTATCAATGTGATGCGGATGTAGTGGGCAGTAAAACCTTGCTGAACGAAGTGGAACTAACCTCCATTTATGCAGAAGCCTTTCAGCGTTTAGGGATCCCGGTGGAGATCCGATTGAATAACCGGAAAATTTTAGCCGCGCTGGCGGAGCATTGTGGTGGAGCGGATAAGATGATGGATATCACGATTGCGATCGATAAGCTGGATAAAATCGGGATGGAGCAGGTGAAAGCTGAACTAGAGCAAAGAGGGTTGAGCCAGGAGCAGGTGGCGGGTATTGAAACCTATTTGCAGATTGCGGGCAGCAATGAAGAAAAACTGGGGGCAGTGGAGCGGCTTTTAGGCCACCTGGAAACTGCCCGTATGGGATTGGAGGAACTGCGTTTTGTACTGGACATGTATGCCGAAACACAGGGCCTGGTGAAGGAGCCTGGTAAGGTTGAGCTGGTATGCGATTTTACGCTAGCCAGGGGATTAAATTATTATACGGGGATCATTTTTGAGATCCGTGCGCTGGGGGTTAAGATGGGGAGTATTGGAGGTGGTGGCCGCTACGACGATCTGACGGGTTTGTTTGGGGTGCCTGGTATTCCCGGGGTGGGTATCAGTTTTGGGGTAGATCGGATATATGATGTGATGGAAGAGCTGGGCTTGTTTCCGGAAACGGTTGCGGTAGGAACGGAGTTTCTTTTTTTCAACCAGGGAGAGGCGGAGAGTCGCCGGGCTTTTAGGTTGATGCAGGAATTACGGCAGTTGGGCAGGCGGTGTGAACTATACCCGGAGGCGGTAAAGCTTCCCAAGCAATTTAAATATGCCGATCAGAAAAAAATTCCGTTTGCAATTTTCCTCGGCAGTGAGGAATTGGCAGCCGGTCATCTCACGGTCAAAAACCTGTTGACCGGGGAACAGTGGAAGCTGGCTACTGTTCTTGAGGTGTCAGACAGGTGTTAGAACAACGTTCTAACACCTGTCTGACGCCTTAACCCCGGCGCACCTTACTAGAATGAATCGCCTCATCAAATATTTTCGCACGCGCCGGTTCTACAAAATCATACCCGATAATAAAACAATCTCGCACCGTACGCCTCCAGTTAGTACCATCGGAATGCTTGCCACTCCCCTCTTCCCCCACGGATTTTTTCAACTCATTAACACTGGTTGCCGTACGCTCCACAGCTATTATGGGATTCAGTTCTTTATCCTTACAGGCAATGAAAAATTCGGACCCGTCTCTATAATGGAAGATCCGCGTAAGCACCCCGTTTTCATCGCGGTGATGCGATTCGGATTGAAAACCATTCGGTATTGCGATCACTAATTTGCGGTAATTGACGCCTTCCGCATAGGCATACTCCAGCTTATCCGTATCCCGCATTACACTACAGGAGCTGGTGGCAACCACTACTGCAAGCAGCAGCAGATTGCGCAGTTGAATTTTCTGAATCATGGTACTTTGTGTTGATGTACCGGAAAATTAACAGGCAACTACTGCAGCAGAAAGTGAAATAAGGATGAATGCGTTTTACTTGATAATTTATGCCTCAAAAATTATAGCAGCACCCTGGCCAACGCCTATACACATAGTTGCCAAACCGGTACTTACCTGCCTTCTCCTCATCTCATGCAATAAGGTAGTGGTAATCCGAACGCCACTACATCCCAGTGGATGCCCCAAAGCAATAGCGCCCCCATTCACATTTACCCGGGAAGGATCCAGTCCTAGTTCCCGGATACAGGCAAGAGATTGCGAAGCAAAAGCCTCATTCAGTTCAACCAGGTCTAGCTGTTTTTCGGTTATACCTGCCCGTTGTAATGCTTTCCGGGTAGCCGGCACCGGTCCAATACCCATGATGGCAGGATCCACCCCTGCCACCGCCATGGAACGGATAGCGGCCATGGGTTTCAGGCGCAGCCGTTGCACCGCTGCTTCCGTTGCCAGCAATACGGCCGCTGCACCATCATTTATTCCGCTTGAATTTGCAGCTGTAACCGTACCGTCTTTCTTAAATGCCGGGCCAAGTGTAGCCAGCTTTTCCAGCGAACTCAACCGGGGATGTTCATCCTGGTCAAAAAGCAGTTCTTTTTTACCCGGCACCACTACCGGAATAATTTCCTCCTTAAATCGTCCTGCGTCCAATGCAGCCTGGTATTTAGCCTGGCTTTCAAGAGCAAAGCGGTCTTGCTCCTCGCGCGAAATATTCCATTGCATTGCCACATTTTCGGCCGTTTCGCCCATAGTATAAGGCGTATATAAAGCAGATAAAGCAGGATTGGTGAATCGCCAACCGATGGTAGTATCGTATAATTCTGCCTGCCTGGACCAGGGCATCCCCTGCTTGGCCATTACGAAAGGGGCGCGGGTCATACTTTCCACGCCGCAGGCAATCAGCAATTCCCCGTCACCGGCCTGAAGGGCGCGGGCACCATCCATAATAGCCTGCAGCCCGGAAGCACACAATCGGTTCACCGTAGAACCAGCCACCGAAACCGGTAATCCGGCCAGTAAGGCTGCCATCCTGGCTACATTTCGATTATCTTCCCCGGCCTGGTTGGCCGCACCAGCAATTACTTCCTCGATCAAAGCCGGATCTACCGATGGATTTCTTTCCAATAATGCACGGATAGTATGGGCCAGCAGATCGTCGGGACGCACAGTACTTAAGGCACCACCGTATTTTCCAATCGGCGTGCGGACCGCGTCAATAACATATACTTTGTTCATGGAATAAAGATACACGGTCCGATCAATTCCCTCCGTTCCCATATGCCCGGAGATAAAAAACCGCCGTATGCATCCTTGAAATAGCAGCCCCCAGTTTATTCTGAACCGTGTTTAGTTTAATATACCGGTACAGCCAGGTGATTAGCACTGTCGGCAATACCAGGTAAAAGAGGAAAGAAGGAATGCCGGCTATACCGAATTCAAATTCACTTTCCTCAAAATCCGGAATGGAAGAATAGCAGTTCTCAATCTCCTCTGGCAACACATCGCCTACTGCCGCGGCAGCGGCATACCCTTTTACAGCAGTCAGGTGAGCGCAAAATTGCCGGGCCTGAAAAATTTCCGTATCTGCCATCTCCGGATAAAAAATCAAATAGGCGAACTGCCTTTTCAATAAGGCATCTATCTCCTGCGCGCGGCAGATAGCGGATTGTGTACTTATGGATAAACTGCGTTGCCTATCTTCCAAGCCCCTACCCTGCCCGGCCGCTATCCGCCCGGGGTGCTGGGTTTGTAGTATCTTTGCGCCATGTTAAAGCTGGCAAAGCCAAATATCAGGCAGTTATCAAAAGAGGAATTGGAGCAGTATTTTAAAGAACTGGGAGAAAAAGCCTTCCGGGCCAAACAGGTATACGAATGGATCTGGACCAAACAGGCCCTTCGTTTCGATGATATGACCAACCTCAGCAAAGAATTACGCAATAAACTGTCGGACTCCTTTAGCCTACCGGCCCTTACCGAAGACCTTAGCCAGCACAGTGCAGACGGCACCGTAAAAAGCAGGTTCCGCACAGTAGACGGCCACCTGGTTGAAGGCGTACTGATTCCGACGGATGACCGCAAAACCGCCTGCGTATCCTCCCAAATCGGCTGCTCGCTCAGCTGTAAATTCTGCGCCACCGGTTATATGGATCGCAAACGCAACCTTGAGTTTGACGAAATATTTGACGAAGTGGTACTGATCAATAAACAAAGCGAAGCTGTTTACGGGAAAAAACTTACCAATATTGTTTTTATGGGTATGGGAGAACCCCTGCTCAATTATAAAAACGTACTCAAAGCCATAGAAAAAATCTCCTCCCCCGAAGGCCTTGGCATGAGCCCCCGCAGAATCACCGTTTCAACGGCGGGTGTTGCCAAAATGATCAGACAACTGGGTGATGACCAGGTTCGCTTTAAACTCGCCCTCTCCCTGCATGCCGCCACCGATGCAAAACGTCATGAAATCATGCCGATCAACGACTCAAACGATATTCAATCTCTCGTAGAAGCCCTCAACTATTTCTACCAGAAAACCGGCAATGAAATCACCTTTGAATATATTCTGTTCAAAGATTTCAACGACGGACTGGAAGATGCCGCTGAACTTGTAAAACTTTATCGCCGTGTGCCTGCCGACCTGATCAATATCATTGAATACAACCCGATTGACCTGGCTGTTTTTGAAAAGCCCGATGAAGATAAAACCATGCAGTTCATGCAATACCTCGAAAAACACCGGGTAAATGTCCGGCTTAGAAGAAGCAGGGGGAAAGATATTGATGCTGCCTGCGGACAGCTGGCTAATAAATAACCGCCCCCGCCAAGCAGCAGCAGCCCGGAATCTGTTAAACAGATGTTAGAACTGCATTGGCCCGGCCCCTGCCATTAAACCCACCGTTCCTGTTGGCGTCTATTCTTTAAACGAACAGGAATGAAAAAATTATTACTACTTAGTATCATGGGGTTGGGTGTACTGGGTCTGCAGGCACAGGACAGTACCCAACTGAAAGCTGCCGATAAACCAACAGGTGTCCGGGAACAAAAACTTCGTCGTCCTGCAAGGACCTCCGCACATGCCGGCATGAACCGGATAGACTCCGTACTTCAATTAACCGAAGCACAAAAAATCAAACTCAAGGAATTAGACGAGGAATACCGCCAGAAACGCCTGGCTGTTTATACCCCCGAGCAAAAAGCCCGGCTCGAGCAATTTCAGCAGAGCAGAAAACAGCGGATGAAACAGGGCAGACATGCAAAAAGCCCCCTGGTATCCAACCTCACAGAAGAGCAAAAACGGCGTATGCAAACCCTGCGAAAACAACAACGGGAAGAAGCTTCGCTGATTAAAGCCAATACCGCTTTATCCGAGGCAGAGAAAAAGACAAAACTGAAGGCCCTGCAGGAAGCCAATCGCGAAAACATGCGCAAAATCCTGACTCCCGAACAACAGGAGCAGCTAAATAAGCGCTTAAAAACAAATATGGACGGTCCGGCCCGATAAATCAACCCCTGAAAACGACAAAAAGACAGCCATCCCGGCTGTCTTTTGTATTTTTGCCCTTCCTGTTGAAAAACAGTAAATACAAGCACATGAAAAAAACAACCGGATTCGAGAAATTCGCGAACAAGAAAAAAGCGGGTACTATCAAGGAAGCATACCGCCAGGAAAGAAGGGTGGAAAAAAGAGAAAGAGCGCAAGCCATCGAACAATCCTTCGAAGAGAAACGCAAAATCAACCTGGAAAAAAAAAGCACGGGTTCCGCCGGCACACAGGCGGGGCGCCCGGCAGCTACTACAGCAGCCAGTTCCTCCGGCCCTATGCCCCTTAATAAATTCATTGCCCATGCCGGCGTTTGCGCCCGAAGAGATGCCGCTGAACTGGTAAAATCAGGCGTGGTAACCGTAAATGGCCAGCCTGTTAGTGAACCGGGTTTTAAAGTCAGTGAAAAGGATGAAATCAAAGTAAAAGGCAAACGCATCACCGTTACCAAAAACCTCATTTACATACTGCTGAATAAACCAAAGGATTATATCACCACTACAGAAGATCCACAGGGTAGAAAAACAGTACTCGACCTGATCAAAACCGCCACCAGCGAAAGGGTGTACCCGGTTGGGCGATTGGATCGTAATACCAGTGGTGTATTATTACTGACCAATGACGGAGACCTGGCTCAAACCCTGTCTCACCCTAAAAACCAGGTTAAGAAAATCTATGAAGTAAAACTGGACCGGCCGGTATCCAAAGCCGATTTTGAAGCAATTGCCAATGGAATTACCCTGGAAGACGGCTTTATACAGCCCGATGCCATCGGTTATGCAGATCCCCGTGATAAATCTGTGATAGGTATTGAAATACACAGCGGTCGTAACCGTATCGTACGGCGTATTTTTGAACACCTGCGCTACGATGTAAAAGGGCTGGACAGGGTTACCTATGCAGGCTTAACGAAAAAAAATGTAAACCGCGGAAAATGGCGTTTACTCACGGAGAAAGAGATCCGCTTATTGAAACATTTTAATAAAGACACCAAAAAAATGGTGGAGCCTCCGGCATCAACGTCCAGCCAACCGGCCAAACCCACCCGGGCAACAACTGCACGCAAGGCTGCCCGCCCGTCTAAAAACTCAGGTAACTAAGATGAAATCCATTCGTACGGCCATTCTCCAGGAAAATTCTGACTGGGTTGCAATCAATAAAGAAGCAGGGTTGCTTTCCATTCCAGACAGAGAACAATCCATGCCCTCCCTGAAAGATCTGCTGATAAAGGAATACGGGTCAATTTATACGGTTCACCGCCTCGATAAAGAAACCAGCGGTGTAATTCTTTTTGCAAAAAATGAAAGCAGTCATCAATTCCTGTCCCGGCAATTTGAAGAACGTACTACGCTCAAAAAATACAATGGGCTGGTAGTGGGAAAAGTGTATGAAGAAGCGGGTACGATTGATGTTCCGATCGGCCCTCACCCAGCCAAACCCGGGCAAATGATGGTGGTTCGTAAAGGCAAACCCTCTATCACATTGTTTAAAACCCTGGAAAGTTTTTCGTTGTATTCCTGGATGGAATTCACCATTCTTACCGGAAGAACGCACCAGATCAGGGTGCATATGCAACACCTGGGGCATCCGATTGTAAGCGACCCCTACTACGGAGATGGCAAGCCTTTTCTGCTTTCCGGCATTAAGAAAAAATTCAAGTTGGGAAAAGATGTGTTGGAAGAACGTCCTCTGCTGAACCGATTGGGCCTGCATGCCAGTTCACTCAGTTTTTCCGATTCAAGCGGGGAAAGAATTGAACTGCATGCTCCATTGCCGAAGGACCTGCGGGCAAGCCTTCAGCAATTGGAGAAGCAGCGTTGATTATTTTTTCACCAGTTCCATTTTCTCCGGATTCCAGAGGATGGCTTTATCCTGGCGATAACTATCATTACATAATAAAGCCGGAGCAGCTGCACGATACCCAAATACGGCATCTTCGGCAACTTTGCCTCCCTTCCGAATGGCTTCAAAGAAATTTACAAAATGGTCGTAGGGGCCACCTTTGTACCCCTGTTCAGCGCGGAAGGTAAATTCCTGCGGGGGCAGGATGCGTTTACGTCCACCAGGTTCTTTCCCGGCTTTTTTCATTTGCGCAATAAAGAACGGATCATCAGAGCTCACTTCTTTGTTGCGTTTCAGGGTAACATCATCCCAGGTAATATCCATCGATCCTTCACTGCCCACAAGCTTTAAAAAGGTGGTACCACTGGTGCCGTCAACAAAATTGCAGCGAAGAGAGAGGTTAAAGGCGGGATGTGCTTTCTGAACGGCATAATCAAAGGTTCCCAGTAAAACATCCGGCACTTCACGGCCATCTTTCCAATAGCGTAAACCACCGGAAGAATATACTTTATTAGGCCCCCATGAATCAGTTATAAAATGCAGGCTCGAAAACAGGTGTACAAACAAATCGCCCGACATACCGGTTCCATAATCGGTATAGTTTCTCCAGCGGAAAAAACGTGTTTTGTCAAATGGCCGTTTGGTGGTATTGCTGATAAAGGCTTCCCAGTCGAGTGTGGCGGGCGAGGCATCTTCCGGAATCGGGTATTGCCAGGCTCCAATAGGCGAATGTCTTGCCCAGAAACCTTCTGCATAGTTCAGTTCACCAATAGCCCCATCTTTCAGTAATTCCTTTGCTTTTTCATTACCGAGAGAGGATACTCCCTGGCTACCAACCTGAAAAATTTTTCCCGATTCCTGCTGCGCTTTGATAACGGCAGGTCCTTCTCCGATGGAATGAACCATTGGTTTTTCACAATACACGTGTTTGCCTGCTTTCAGGCTGTCTATCGAAATTTGCTGATGCCAGTGATCAGGCGTTGCAATAATTACAGCGTCCACATCTTTGCGGGCAAGTATCTCTTTATAACTACGGGTAGTGGCAATGGCATTTCCCCAGCGTTCTTTCGCTTCTTTTAAGCGGCCGTCGTATAGATCACAAACCGCTACCAGTTTAATTCCGGGTACCTGTAAGGCGGTAATAGTATCCTGCACGCCCATACCACCGGCACCAATAAGGGCTATATTAAGCTGCTCGTTAGCGGCATAACCCGACCTGGAACGTATGGATTGAACCCAAACATTTTTATCCTCCGCTGCCACTGCCACATTTCCTACTGCCAGGGCAGCGGTGGCTGCAGCCATATTACGCAGGAATCCCCTGCGCGATGCTTGTTCTTTCTTATTCATGCTTACTAAATTATAATTCAGTGATTCGAATATTTTTCCAACGCACTTTGATACCACCACCGTCGTGGATCTGTAAGGCAATAAATCCTTCACCGGCTCCAATTTTGGCATCGGTGATTTCCACCATCTGGTGACCGTTTAAAAAAGTAGTTACTTTATCTCCCTGCACCAGTATGCGCATGCTGTTCCAATCCGTTGCATTCAGTTTGGCTTCGTCTTCAGGTTTGGGTTGAATCAGCCAGCCCCTGCCATAGGATTCATAAATACCACCGGTATGGTTATTCAGCGGAGCTACCTCTACCTGCCAGCCACTGATCTTGGTGCCCTCAATACCAGAACGGATAAATACCCCGCTGTTTCCATTGGCTTCCAGCTTGAATTGCAGGTTGAGTTCAAAATTTTTGTATGCTTTTTTGGTGGAAAGATAGCCGTACTGTTTATCGGGGCCACTTTCGCAAATCAGTTCACCATTTTCAACATACCATTTTTCAGTTCCATGAATAGTCCAGCCTTTCAGGTTTTTTCCATTGAAAAGCGACTTTGATTTTTGTGCTACCATCGTACTGCAAACAGTGATGGCAAGCAGGAGCATTACTGTGTATTTCATGCTCCCAAATTAAGAAATGCCGGAGCAAATAAATCCTGCAGCGCAAAAATTGCCGATAAAAAGCGCTAATCAATCGATTGCGCTTTCTGCTTTTTCGCGGGCTTCCTGTTTTTCTTCCGCGCTTGCTTCCGGTGTTTCCTGGATATTCTCCAATGCAGGTTGAAATTGAAACTGAACAAACATCGGGAAATGATCAGAGCCCATATGCGGCAAACGTTTCATAAGCCGTAAGCCAAAATCAGCAGAACTGAAAATATAATCAAGCGGAAAACGCAGGAACCAGTAATTGGCAGAAAAGGTACTATAAAATCCCCTTCCCCGTCGTGGATCCAGTAAACCACTGGTTTTACGGAAAAGGTCCGTGACATAACTCCAGGCTACATCATTCAGATCGCCCATTACAATTACCGGAATGGTTTCTTTTTCTGCCATTAAAGCTACTTTCATAAGCTCTTTATCTTTCGCAGTAGAACGGTCATCTTCTCCGGGAACAGGTGGCTTTGGATGCAGCCCCCATATTTTTACCGGCTGTCCCGAGGGCAGTGTCAGCACCAGTTCTACAGAAGGCACATCTTTCTCTACCAGGTACTGCACCGCGCCCTCACGCAAAGGAAGACGGCTGTACAGAAGCAGCCCGTAAGTATTGGATAAAGGTTCTTTCAGCGTGTAGGGATAACTGTTAGCAAATTCACTATCCATGGCCACTTCCCAATCCTTATCCGTTTCGAGCAGGAAAAACAGGTCAGGTTTGTATTGTTTGATCTGTTCTACTACTTTATGAAAAGCCCGGTTATCCTGCAGCACATTACAGGTATAAATACCCAATTGATTGGCGGTGTCTGCCGAAAGTACCTTTAGTACTTCCTTTTTGGCAAAAGGAAGGTAGGGCCAGATCAGGTACAGGAGGTAGCCGATGGACAGCAATAAAAAAATAAACGTGATATGTTGCAGCAGCTGGCCATAATCACCCAGCAACAGCCAGGCAACAGCCAATACGCACAGGATAATTAATTTCTGATAACGGGGGTATTCACAGATCCGAAAGATCCAGTAATCGTGTTTAACAAATGGAAGAAGCACAGTTATGAGCATCAGCCAGGAAAATATAAGTAGCGCAGTCATTGTTTAATTAGCCCGGATTATTTTTCCATCTTTTAATACAAAACTGACTTTTCCCATTGCCCTGATATCCTGCAACGGGTCTCCGTCCACTGCAATTATATCGGCCAGTTTCCCCGGTTCAATACTGCCCAACTGCTCCTGCATTCCCAATAACTCAGCAGCGTTAAGGGTGGCTGCCCGAATGGCTTCCAGGGCCGGCATGCCGGCTTCTGTCATGTAAACAAATTCCATCCAGTTTTTTCCATGGGCAAATACACCCGCATCGGTTCCGAATGCGATTTTAACACCAGCTTTATAGGCTTTGCCGAAAGTAGATTGAATAATCGGACCTGTGGCCAGGGCTTTGGGCGTAACGATATCGGTATAATAACCAGGAATTTTTGCACTGTCGGCCACCGATTTACCGGCGGTTATAGTGGGCACATACCAGGTTCCGTATTCCTTCATAAGCTGAATGGCTTCCTCATCCATAAAAGTGCCGTGTTCAATAGAATGCACACCTCCCCTTATAGCCCGCTTAATGCCTTCCGTGCCGTGTGCATGTGCCGCCACGCGAAAACCATAATCTTTTGCGGCTGCAACAATAGCCTGTATTTCCTCTATGGTAAATTGCGCATTGGCTCCATCTTTTGCCTGGCTCAGTACACCGCCGGTAGCTGTAATTTTGATCAGATCTGCCCCTTCTTTATACCGCTGGCGAACAGCCTGGTAAGCCTCAGAAACCCCATTGATAACCCCTTCTGTTGGACCCGGGTCTGTTACCAGGTCTTTTCGCATACCGTTGGTTGGGTCCGCATGGCCACCGGTGGTAGCTATTGATTTGCCGGCGGTAAACACCCTCGGCCCCTCTACCTGTCCCCTGGCAATGGCGTTACGAAGAGCAATATTAACCCCCGAGCCTCCCAGGTCGCGTACGGTTGTAAACCCCGCATGAAGGGTGGTTTTTGCATATACGATCGACTGGAAAGCTATATCCGGCGGGTTCTGTACAAACCGATCCGCAGCCCCTCCTTTTTTTGTTTCCGATTCCAGGTGAACATGCATGTCTATCAGGCCCGGTAAAACGGTTTTAGTTTTCAGGTCAATAAGCCGGTCGGAAGAATTCGGTTGCAGGTAACCGGTACGTATTTCCAGGATCTTATTTTTTTCTATTACTATGGTCATGGAACTGAGCAGCTTTCCTGCTTTAACATCAATAAGCTTACCGCAATGCAAAAAGGTGCGTTGTGCAAAACTGCAGCACCCTACCAGCAGGCTGATTAGTACAAGGAAGAGTTGTCGCATAAAAAAAGGATAGTACATGAATATACTATCCTTTTTTTAAGATTACTGAATTTGCCCTGATGCCTGTACATTGGCCCCGTTCAGCAATTTCAGGGTATAGCCGGTTCTGCTGGTCAAATCATCGTAGGAAATTGCGCGGTTATTGCTAAGCTGCATAACGGGGTTGATTAATACCCTGGCCGATCCTCCGTCTATTTGTCCCAGATTGGCATATACCAATTCACTTCCACTGGTTTCCTCGGTAGTAACAATAACTGCATTTAGCCGGGCTCCGTTTATGCGGAAAGCCTGGTCCAGGTTAATTTCAACCGCCGCATTTCCATTCGACTGTTCCAGTATACGGAAAGTGCCGGCTGCCTGGGAACTACCCGATGAAAGATTTACCAACGGATAGGTTTCATTTTGCAAAGCCGGACCAGCATCGTCCTTTTTACAGCTGCTGAATAAAAGTACTACACCAAGCAGGCATACAAGGTTCATCCATTTCCATTTCAATTGCATAGGTTTCGTTTACCGGATATATGCCCAATATGATACCAGTTTTCTTACACGCCGAAACACCCGTAGAAATGCCGATGGGCAGTTTGTTTAATGAAGAAAAGCCTCCGGTCGGGGAATTCCTTACACAATAAAAAACCCGGTACTGGCAGTACCGGGTTCCACAACTTTTGGCTTTATCAGTCTTTATTCGGCTGCGGAGTGTACCGCAAATACGGTTTCACCACTTTTACGCCTTTCGGAAATTTTTTGATCGCATCTTCCGTACTAACTGCGGGTACTACAATTACATCTTCCCCCGATTTCCAATCGGCCGGGGTAGCTACGCTGTAGTTAGCAGTAAGCTGCAGAGAATCTATTACTCGTAATACCTCGTAAAAATTACGACCGGTAGAAGCCGGGTAGGTTATCATGAGTTTTACTTTTTTATCGGGCCCGATGATAAAAAGAGAACGCACGGTAAAGGTTTCAGAAGCATTGGGATGAATCATGCCATACAGGTTAGCAACTTCCTTGCTTTCATCTGCAATAATGGGAAAATCAACTGTACAATGCTGGGTTTCGTTGATATCATTTCTCCAACCCAGGTGTTTATCGAGCGGATCCACACTAACTGCCAACACTTTTACGCCGCGTTTTTCAAACTCCTGTTTTAACAAGGCAGTTTTACCCAGCTCAGTGGTGCAAACCGGTGTATAATCGGCAGGGTGCGAAAACAGTACCCCCCAGCTATTGCCCAGGTATTCATGAAAATCTATTTCTCCTTCTGTAGTTACGGCTTTAAAATTGGGTGCCGTATCACCTAAACGTAGACTCATATTGTTGAATTTAGTTGTTCAATGCGGTGCTAAAATAATGAATTCCTAGTAAACTAATAGGGGTTTAGCCTATTTTTTTGTGCTGCCTGCTTTAAAAATTGCTGATTTCCCAAATTTTGTTTTCACAGAATCGATTGCTTTATAGAGTTCCGCTTTCCTGTTCATATCCTGGAAAAGATTGGTTTGCCGGGCTTCATCGGTAAGCTCTGTTACCCGAACGCCGAGTAAGCGCACAGGCTGGCCCTTGCGGTAGAGTTCCTGAAATAATTGCCTGGCCTGCAGAATCAGTTCATCGTCGTAAAAAGTATAAGGCAGAGATCGTTGGCGCGAACTGGTTTCAAAATCAGGGTAGCGGATTTTTACAGCAATACATCCGGCCATTTTATTTTCCTGCCGCAATTCAAAGCCGAGCTTTTCGGTCATGCGTACCAGTTCCTGCAAAAGTATTGCCGGGTCTTTGATATCCTGCTCGTAGGTGTTTTCCGTAGAAATGGATTTTGCTTCCTGCCAGGGCGCTACCACACTGGTATGAATACCCTGTGCTTTTTGCCAGAGATCCACCCCGTGTTTGCCGAGTTGCTGTTGTAAAAGGGGTAATTTGGCCTGCCTGAGTTCGTAAATGGTTTCTATACCCAGCTGCAGCAGGTTGCGAAATGTATGATCACCTACCCCGGGAATTTTATCCACTCTCAGGGGATCGAGAAAATCCTGTACCTGGCTGGGTTCCAGCTGCATCCAGCCGTTCGGTTTGGCTTCATTGGTAGCCATTTTTGCCAGCATTTTATTGGGAGCAAGGCCAAAGGAAATGGGCAGGCCGGTACTGTCCATAATTTTTTGCCGGAGTTCTATTGTCCATTGCAGCGGGTTGAAATACCGATCCATCCCGGTTAGGTCAATATAAAATTCATCGATGGATGCTTTTTCGAACACCGGGGCTGCGCCGGCAATCAGATCGGTTATTATCCTGGAATAATGGCTATAAGCAGTTCTGGTGCCTTGTACAATGGTTAGCTGGGGGCATAATTCTTCGGCCTTTCGCATGGGCATGGCGGAATGAATGCCAAACTTCCTGGCTTCATAACTACAGGCGGCCACCACCGAGCGATCGCCCTTACCCCCTACCACCAGTGGCTTACCCCGCAGTTCCGGGTTCAGCAAACATTCAACCGATACAAAAAATGCATCGAGGTCGAAATGAGCAATTCTGCGCGGCGGTGAATTCATACCGTGAAGGTACAGAATCCTGTCACCGGTCGGGTGCCTGCCCGGCCTTCGTAGGCAGGCGTTTAAAAACCGCCCGCAGGGGCAGGTGATCAGATCCGTAGGAGTCCTTGGTTAATACCTCTGAGCTCTCAGGCTGAAACCAGCCCGGCGTATAAAAAATATAATCGATTTTTTTATCGGGATGAAGCTCCGGAATGGTATAATCCGTTGCCTTACCAGCCGAGCCGAAAGTGGAACTGAGTAACCGGATGCTTGCTTCCTCCGGTTCTGCATTAAAATCACCTGCTACCAGTACAGGGTATTGCTGAACCGCTGCAAGATGGGTTAAGAGTGCTTTTGCCTGGGCCAGCTTCAGCTCCTGGTTCGTGAAATCGAAATGCGTACATCCGAAATAAAGGGGAGTTCCCTGCCAGTTCAGTTGTACCAGCAGCGCTTTACGGGGTTCGGCAGGCAGGGCATCCAGGTTAGGCAATGCATAGGCCCTGGCATCCTGTATCGGGAACCGCGACAGGATGCCGATTCCATAAGCGCCCCCACCAAAAGGAATGGTTCGTTCAAACCGGTAGTACATGCCCAGTTTTTCCGCCAATACCGCCAACTGGTAAACACCGTTACTCCTGGTAGTTACGCTATCCAGTTCCTGGATGGCCACCAGGTCAGCACCGGAAGCCCGTATGGTTGCAGCAATGGTATCCAGGTCAATAAAACCAGCCGGCCGCGAAGGCGGATTGGCGTGGTGAATATTATAGGATAACACTACCAGCCGGGAGGCCGATGCCCCAGCAGTTTTTTCAGCCGATCTGCACCCTGCCAGCAGGCAGGAGCCAAGGAATAAACGAAACAGCAGGTTCATACCGGTAGGAATAAGTGAACAATGATACCGCAATCTAACTAAACGGAGAATTATCTTGCAGGTAAATAAAAAACATGCAACCCGCCTTGCAGAAAATGTATGAACAACTTTCGCTGATCCATCCTATAGAGGCGGCGGCATGGGAGCAATTCCAGGAGATATGGACCCCCATTTCTTACAAACGCAAGGAGCTGGTCACCACCGCGGGAGAAGTGGAGCGCTTTTTATACTGGGTAGTAGATGGTGTTCAACGGGGTTTCCATTTGCATGAACAAAAAGAAGCCACCATCGTGTTTACCTATGCGGGATCTTTTTCCGGAATAATTGATTCTTTTTTATTGCAACAACCTTCCCGCTACTACCTCGAAACCCTCACCAGCAGCCAGTTTCTGCGGGCATCTTTCCGCCAGGTAGAAGCCTGCCGGAAAAGCCATGCCTGCATTGCAGAGTTGATGTATAAAGCATTGGCTTTTACAACCGGTGGTATCCTGGAACGGCAAATTGAGCTGATGGTTTATACGGCCGAGGAAAAATTCCGTACGCTGTTGAAAAGAAGTCCGCATATTTTACAGTTGGTACCCCATAAATACCTGGCTTCTTACCTGGGTATTGATGCCACCACCTTCAGTAAATTACTGGGAAGTATACGGCTTAGCTAAAATCTTGGTCCAGGCAAAGATTCAGCAAACTGCACCCGGTTAGTTTTGTTTAAAATTAATTGACATGAAAGCATTACTGGCAGGTGATTTACTGCAAACATTAAAGGAAGAAGCCTTGTTTCTGTTAAAGGAAGTGGAAGCCATGCAACAGCATACCCCCCTTGAGTTATTGGAAACCACCGACGGGCCGGGTAGATGGAATACCCTTCAGGTGCTGGAGCATCTCAATACCTATTATCGCTATTATATCCCCGTACTGGAAAAAGCAATGGAGGCATCCACTACACAGGCGGTCATGTATTTTAAGCCGGGCTGGCTGGGGGGATATTTTACCAAAAGCATGTTGCCGAAAAACGGTAAGGTAGTCAATAAGATGAAAGCCATGAAAGGGCATTCACCCACGGCAGCGCTGGATGCATCGGCCGTATTAAATGATTTTTTACAAGCGCAGCGCCGGTTTATTCTTTTGATCGACAAAGCCCGTCAGCACAACCTGGGGGCTATCCGCATCCCTATAAGCATTGCCTCTTTTATACGCTTAAAACTGGGCGATGTGCTTATGTTCATTACTGCTCATAACCAGCGCCATTGGGTGCAGATCGAGCAATTGCTGGGACGGCTTCCTGCCGTGCTTGCCAATTAGCGGTAAATATCGAGCAGGCCATCGGGCAATTGCACGCGGATGACCTTTTTTGCGGGGTTTACTTCCAGCAGGGTATCCTGGTGAATCGGTAACAGGGCTTCTTTCCCGAAATAATCAATGCGGCAAAGTACCTGGTGTGGCTGTTCAATGATTTCCAGGATTTCGCCCAGGTCTTCTCCTTCATTCCAGATATGAAAGCCCAGGAAGGAAATGGAGGCATCCGGGGCAGCATACCGGTGAAATTCTTCTTCCGGCAGCCAGCATTCCCGGCTAACCAGTTTCTGGGCAGCTTCTCTTGTATGGACGCCTTCCAGCTGCAGGTAAATCTCCTGGTCATTCCGGGCTTTGGCCCCCACTATAAAATAGGGCAGCAGTTCACCTCTTCTTTCTTCAATAAAGATCGTTTCCAGGCCTTTTAAAGAGGTTTTGGCACCAAGTGCATGCTTTATGATCAATTCGCCGGAAATGCCATGTGCGGCCGCTATTTTGCCGATGCTATTATATTTCATGAGAAACTGAACGGTGAAGGGTTAAAAAAAAATCCCGGAAGCGCGAAGCCACCGGGATTCATTATGTTGGAGCTGGAACTATTCAATTATTCAGCACCACCTTCCTGACGAGGCTGTGGACGACGAGCTCCCTGGTTGGGGAAACGACGTACCTGGCGCTGCCGGCGGTTTTCATCACTGCGCTTCTTCAACTGAGCTTCGTGCTCTTTGTGCCATACTTCAAATTTCTGCATAGCAGTAACATCGTCGAACAAGCCCAGTTTAACTCCACGCAGCAGGTGTTTCAGGTACAACACGCCTTTGAATGACAGGATCCGGCGAACCGTATCAGTAGGTTCTGCACCTTTGTGCAGCCAATCCAGCGCACGCTGGCGGTCTAACTGAATCGTAGCAGGAACAGTCAGGGGGTTGTAAGTACCGATTTTCTGGATGAATTTACCATCTCTTGGTGCACGGGCGTCCGCTACTACTATGAAGTAGAAGGGTCTTTTCTTGGAGCCGTGACGCTGCAATCTCATTTTAACTGGCATCGTAAATAGACATTTAAATGCGGTGAACAAATAGGGTTTCTAAAAAATAACGGACTGCAAAATTAACAATCCAATCAATATGAACAAACTTAATAATTATTAAGAAAATATAAAAGATTAACGTCTGCCAAATCCGCCCATACCCGGCATACGGCCCATGGGCATCTTATTCATCATTTTCATCATATCTTTCATCTGCTCAAACTGTTTCATAAAGGCATTTACCTCGGTCAGGTCTTTTCCACTTCCTGTTGCTATGCGTTTGCGGCGGCTTCCGTCTATCACATCCGGGTTAGCGCGTTCAAACGGGGTCATGGAGTTAATCATGGCTTCGATCCCTTTAAAGGCGTCATCGCTGATATCAATATCTTTGATGGCTTTCCCTACCCCGGGGATCATGCCCAGCAGGTCTTTGATATTTCCCATTTTCTTGATCTGCTCCAGTTGTTGTTTAAAGTCTTCAAAATCAAACTGGTTTTTCCGGATTTTTTTCTCCAGCTTTTTGGCTTCCGCTTCATCAAACTGTGCCTGGGCCCGTTCCACCAGGGTGGTAATATCGCCCATTCCCAGGATACGCTGGGCCATCCGTTCGGGGTAAAAAACATCCAGGGTATCCAGTTTTTCGCCGGAGGAAATGAATTTGATGGGCTTATTCACCGTGTATTTGATGGATAAGGCCGCACCACCCCTGGTATCGCCATCGAGTTTGGTTAAAACCACGCCGGTAAAATCCAGCCGCTCATTAAAGGCTTTGGCGGTATTTACCGCGTCCTGGCCGGTCATAGAATCGACTACAAACAGGATTTCCTGGGGGGCCACTGCGGCTTTTACATTACTCACTTCGGTCATCATCACTTCATCTACCGCCAAACGGCCGGCCGTATCAATGATCACCACATTTTTATTCAGGCTTCTTGCCTGTGCCACCGCATTCCGGGCAATGGATACGGCGTCCTTATTCTCCGGTTCAGAATATACGTCTACGCCTACCTGTCCGCCGAGCACTTTCAGCTGATCAATAGCCGCTGGCCGGTAAATATCTGCAGCTACCAGCAGGGGAGCATATTTTTTGGATTTCAGGTAATTGGCCAGTTTTCCGCTGAACGTGGTTTTACCCGATCCCTGCAGGCCGGCAATCAGAATAACGGCGGGGTTTCCCTTGGCATTCAGTTCAACCTCTGTTCCGCCCATCAGTTCGGCCAGCTCATCCTTCACAATTTTCACCATCAGTTGCCCCGGACTTACGGCGGTCAGCACCTTTTCTCCCAGGGCTTTTTCCTTGATCTTATCCGTAAACTCCTTGGCAATTTTATAGTTTACATCGGCATCTACCAGGGCCCGGCGTATATCTTTTACCGTAGCCGCCACGTTAAGTTCGGTAATACGTCCTTCGCCCTTAATCTGTTTAAAGGCCGATTCGAGCCGTTCGCTTAATGATTCAAACATAATGGTCAATTTTCACCCAAAAATTAAGGTGAACGTATCGTTCACCTTAAATCGGAATGCAAATATATTGGATGCAATTGATTAAGCGCCCAGGTATGTGCGCAACTGTTGCGATCTTGAGTTGGTTTTTAGCTTGGTAATGGCTTTGTCCTTGATTTGGCGAACCCGTTCCCTGGTAAGATTAAATTTTTCCCCAATATCTTCCAGGCTCATCGGATGGTCTACCCCTATTCCAAAGAAATAACAAATCACTTCTTTTTGCCGTTCGGTCAGTACCTGCATAGAGCGGTCCAGCTCCATTTTAAGACTTTCGTCGTGTTCTACCACCTTATCGGTTCTTTCCGCATTGGGATTTTCCATCACGTCCATCATGGTATTGTCCTCCCCATCGGAGAGCGGGGTATCCATGCTGATATGGCGGGCAGACATATTTAAACTGGCAGCTACTTCCTCCGTATCCATTTCGAGCAGGGAAGCTACTTCTTCCGCCGATGGCTCGCGCTCAAATTCCTGCTCCAGCTGCGAAAATGCTTTTTGAATCCGGTTCGTCAGGCCTACCTTATTCAGGGGCAGCCGAACAATCCGGCTTTGCTCTGCCAATGCCTGCAAAATGCTTTGGCGAATCCACCAAACCGCATAGGAAATAAACTTAAAACCACGGGTTTCATCAAAACGTTGTGCAGCTTTGATCAGCCCCAGGTTTCCTTCATTAATCAGGTCGGGAAGCGATAAGCCCTGGTTCTGGTACTGTTTCGAAACGGAAACAACAAAACGCAGGTTTGCCCGGGTAAGCCGGTCCAATGCCCGCTGATCGCCCTGTTTAATAAGCCGGGCCAGCCGAACTTCTTCTTCAGGACCAATGAGTTCAACCTTCCCGATTTCCTGGAGGTATTTCTCCAGGCTTTGAGATTCCCGGTTGGTAATGGATTTGGAAATTTTTAGTTGCCGCATACTCATAGGTGTGGTTTTAGGTTTCTTTTCTTGAGGTTAAGAGTTAAGCACTAATAGGAAACGAACAAATAAGGTTTTTCTTGTATGAACGTTGTTTGTGGTCGCCTTTTTGAACGTGTCAAATTAGTCTTCAGGTATACGTTTTCCAAAAATTCCGGCCCTAAATTGTTGAATCCCAGTGTTTATACGGGTGCTCTGTTGAAGTTTAAACCTTATATCCTTTAACAAAAAATACTTGAAGGATTATTTTACAGTGTCATTTAATTTTCTATCATTGCAGAGATTGTATTCCTAAAGACAGATTTGAACTGGAGATGAGTAAGAAACAAATGTATACGCTAGAATATCCTGTCAGGTGTTCACCCTCAATTTTGTATGAGTTTTTGAGCACCCCGGCCGGATTGCAGGAATGGTTTGCCGATAAAGTGGACGAAAGGGATCAGGTATTCAGTTTTTCCTGGAATGGTTCCATTGATAAAGCCGAGGTACTCGAAAGTGAAGAGAACAGTTTTATCCGCTTTCACTGGCTGCATGCCCCTAAAGAAGAATTCTTTGAATTCCGGATTGAGAAATCAGAAGTAACCAATCAAACCATACTGGTCATTAATGATTTTGCTGAAAAAAAGGAAATTAAAGACCAAAGTCAACTCTGGGGTTACCAGGTTAAAGACCTTTTTCACCGGTTGGGCAATTAACTAACCGCCAATAACTGCATCCACACCGAAAACGACTGGCTATAAAAAGCAGGCGCCTGTTCCCAATCCGTAATGGGGAGCATGAATGCCAGCTTAATGAATTCCTTTTGACAAATAGCCTGAAACTCTGCATCGGTTAAATTGGCCGCCAGCCTAAAATTATCTGCCTCGAAATGATGCTCCCACGGTGATGCATGAACGCAGGCATATATGCCGGGAATAGTTCGCCAGGCGCCTGCACAGACCTGATCTTTCAGCGCACCGGTAGCCAGCAAACTGGAAGAAAACAAGTGCCCCCACCAAAAAAACTGTCGTATTGCCAGGGTTTCTGCGCTTTCAAAACAGCGGGGAAAATCAAGCATCAGCCAGGGCATTTGCCGGTACTGCTGCCCCCGCGATATTTTGGGTGCCTGTTGAAAAAATGCCCCAGGTAACCGGTGGGCCAGCTCCTTTGCCCGTTTTACCTGCAATTCACTTAAGCTACCCAGCAGCAGATCTACTTTCTCCAGGATCCTATTCTTCGTTAAAATAACCGCAGGATCACTTACCAATACCTTTTCCTCTTCGGAAAGCTGTAATTTTACCCGGTCCATAGAAATAAAGGTAGTCAGAAATCCTTCGGTGAACCGTGATAAAAAAACTTGATAAACTCATTCTTAAAGCTTTCGTAGGGCCATTTATTGCCACTTTTTTTATCACCCTCTTTGTGTTGGTGCTCCAGTTTTTTTGGCTCTATATCGATGATTTTGTTGGAAAAGGACTTGACCTGGTAACCATCGGGGAAGCCATTCTTTATGTAGCAGCCACCGTAGTACCCCTGGCTTTGCCACTGGCCGTGCTGCTTTCCTCTATTATGACATTTGGTAACCTGGGCGAAACCTTTGAACTGGTTGCCATCAAATCAGCCGGTATTCCCCTGCTTCGTTTCATGCGCCCGATTATGCTGGTAGCACTGGTGCTGAGCGGCGTGGCCTTTATGTTCAACAATTATTTACTGCCCGTATCCAACCTCAAACTCAACCGCCTCAAATACGATATCATCAATAAAAAACCGGCTTTTGATTTGCGGGAAGGGGCTTTTTACACCAATATACCCGGCTACTCTATTAAAGTGGGCAAAAAAGAAAAAGACGATTCCACCCTCCGGGAAATTATCATTTTTGAAAAAGACTACAACCTGCAGGATAATATTATCATTGCCAATAAAGGTATAATGCGGGTTTCAGACGATAAGCGTTTCCTGGAATTCAAACTCATCGATGGGTGGCGTTATACCGAACGAGGCAGCCGGATCAATACCAATACCGAATACATACGCCTTGGCTTTAAAGAATTCAAAAAAGTGTTCGACCTCAGTGCACTACAGTTTAATCCTACCAACGACAGTCTGTTCAAAGACAATTACCAGATGTTAAGCGTTCGGCAGCTTTCCAAGGCCATCGATTCCCTGGGCACCATTCATTCCGTCTTTAAAAAGAAAGTAGCCGGTGAAATTGGCCCCTATGTTCAGTTTTATAAGCAGATGGATACGGCTTATACACCATCCTCCTCCCCCGTAAAAGCCGACTCGCTCGGGGCAATTATCCCCGACAGCCTGCATTCCTCTATGAACGACCGGGTGCTTTCCCAATTATCCATTACCCGAAGCTCTTTGGAGATCAGCAAATCAGATTATGAAAACCGTATGAAAAGCCTGCGTTTTCATAAAATGGCTTGGCATGAAAAGTTTTCGATGTCCATTGCCTGTTTTGTGCTCTTCCTGATCGGAGCGCCATTGGGCTCAATTATTCGCAAAGGAGGTATTGGAACCCCGCTGGTTTTTGCAGTGGTTTTTTTCGTGGTTTTTTTCCTTTTAAACAATTTCGGTAAGAAGTTTGTGAAAGAAGCAGTATTGGAACCTGTTTGGGGAATTTGGCTGGCTACTTTTGTGCTGATACCGATTGGTGTTTTTCTTACTTACAAGGCCATGCGCGATTCACAACTTTTCAATAAGGAATTTTATTACAGGACATTCCGCCGGCTTCGTCCTTATTACGACCGGTTCATAAAAAAAAGCGGCCCTGTCCAGCCGCTCTAACTAAAAACAATTTTGGTATGAAAAAGACTTCCACTTCCCGACGAGATTTTTTATCTGCCACTTCCAAAGCCTCCCTGGCACTGGGTATCGGCGGAACTTTTATAGGGTCCGGTTTATTAAGCTCCTGTAAAACCTCCCAGGCAGCAGGCAGTACTCCTTTCCGTACCTCTTTTGAGCAGGCGCCCCTGCCCTATTCCTTCAGCGCATTAGAACCATCTATTGATGCGTTGACCATGGAAATTCATCATACCAAACATGCGGCAGCGTATACTAAAAACATGAACGATGCGGCCGTTGCAGAAGGGGTAGATCGCAGTAAACCAGTTGAAGATGTGCTGCTGAATATCAAAAAATATTCAGAAAAAATGCGCAACAATGCGGGCGGCCATTATAACCATGAACTATTCTGGAAAAGCATGCGTTCAACGAGGCCAGATAATAAACCTTCTGGTGAGTTACTGACAGCTCTTGAAAATAAATTCAATTCCTTCGCCAATTTTAAATCGGTATTTGCAGAAGCTGCTAAAACAAGATTTGGCAGCGGATGGGCATGGCTGATTCTTATGAAGGACAAACAGCTGATTGTAAGCTCTACTCCCAACCAGGACAATCCCCTTATGCCTGTAGCCGGTACACAAGGCATTCCTCTACTGGGGCTTGATGTTTGGGAGCACGCGTATTACCTGAAATACCAGAATAAACGCGCCGATTATGTAGACAACTGGTGGAACCTCGTTAACTGGGATTTTGTATCCACCCGTTATACAACTGCCATGAAATAAGTTGCACGCCAGTTTATGGATGATCTAAAAAGAGGCCGGTTTATCTCGAGAGATTAAACCGGCCTCTTTTTTATGGACGGGTAATATTCCAGGTAAGCAACTGCTTTATTGCACCCGAACCAGGGCTTTATTATACAAAGGCTGATGCAGTTTTTTCAACGCATCGGTCGAAAATTTAATGACTTTCCGGTCATAGGTCATCAGGCCATTGGTTTCCACTTCCACATCGGTTGTTTGTGTATACACCGCGGCAGACAATCCTTTTTCTATCAGGTGCGGAATCACGGAAATAAATTCCGCATAACGCTTGTACAGGTCTTCTTTATTTTTGAAACTTTGATATCCCCAGTTGTTTTTCTCCTGCCAGGTATGATTTTCGAGGGCTAATCCAAGACCGCCGAATTCACCCAGCACCAATATCCTGTCTGCGCCAAACAAAGCAGGATCGGGCATCAATGGCTCAGGGTAATTATGCAAATCGATGATATCTCCCACCGGCTCAAAATTGCCTCCACTGGCCGTGTTCACAAGGCGTGTAGGATCTTGCTGCTTGGTCCATTTTACGATTTCAGCGGTTTTAAACTGCCCCCAGGCTTCGTTAAAGGGTACCCATACGACAATCGACGGGAAATTGTAAAAATCCTGCATAATCTCCTTCCACTCGTTTTTGAAAATAGCAGCAGATTCAGGGGTGCGGTCTTTATCGGTTGCTTTTCCATAAATACCCGGCCTCATTTCCCATTGGTTACCCATATCTCCACTGGGCATATCCTGCCAAACGAGCATACCCAGCTGATCACAATGATAATACCAGCGGGCGGGCTCCACCTTTACATGTTTGCGGATCATATTAAAACCCATTTCCCGGGTTTTCAGAATGTCAAATTGCAGGGCCTCATCTGAAGGTGCAGTATACAGTCCATCCGGCCACCAACCCTGGTCAAGGGGTCCATATTGAAACAGAAATTCATTGTTCAATAACATACGCTGAATACCATTGGCATCTTTTTTCATGGAAATTTTGCGCATAGCAAAATAAGACGCCACTTCATCCACCGGCTTTTTATTGCGGATTACTGAAATTTTCAAATCGTAGAGGAATGGATTTTCGGGCGACCATAACCGTGGGTTTTCCAACTTCAGCACTGCCGCCTCACCTGCATTTATTTCTTTTTGTGCAATTGTGGCTGTTCCGTTTTTTACAAACACCAGTACCTTATCTCCCGGCTGCGCATTTTCTACTTCGGCAGTAATGGTAATGGTTTGCTGATCTATATCGGGCGTATGGCGGGTAGCGCTTATATAGGTGGCCGGCACTGCTTCCAGCCAAACCGTTTGCCAGATACCCGTTACCGGGGTATACCAGATGCCATTGGGGTTCACCACCTGCTTGCCCCGGGGTTGCGGGCCTTCATCGGAAGGATCCCAAACTTTTACTACTAATTTTTGCGGCCCCTTTTTCCGAACTACCGCCGTAATATCCATACTAAACGGATCAAACCCTCCTTTATGCGTACCAACCAGCTGATCATTTACAAACACCTCACATTGCCAGTCTACCGCACCAAAATGAAGCAATATTTTTTTTGCTTTCGCCTGGGCAGGAACCATAAAATTCCGCTGGTACCACAGCACACTGTCCTTGCCAACCGTTTTCTGCACACCGGAAAGAGAAGATTCTACAGCAAAGGGCACCAGGATAGCTCCATCAAATTGTGCAGGCTGTGCAGCAGTACCAACCGGCTGAATCGAATAATTCCATAACCCATTCAGGTTTACCCATTCCGAACGCACCAGTTGCGGTCTTGGATACTCGGGTAATACCTGCGAGGGGGTTAGTTTTTCTCCCCATTCAGACTGAATTTTCCCTTTCACGGAAGTCCAGCTTTGTTGTGCCGATGCAGCCAATGACAAGGCCAGGCAACCAATTAATCCGACAACTGATGTTAACTTCATTACTACTATTTATTAGAATTCATCTATACCAATGGAGGGTTCAGATCAGCGGGTTGAGGTCCGATGCAGCAAATTCACCCGGTGCCTGGCCCATGAGCCAGCGTTGCCGGTCATTTTCCTGGTGTGGGTTACGCGGTTCGGTTACCCTAGCCCCATCTGCAAAATAAATGATGGTCATTACTTCACGGGTATGTGCCGATTGGTTACCCGGTGCATTATGCAGCGTCCAACCATAATGCCAGCTTGCATCGCCGCCATTCATGGTAGCAGGTCTGGTAATCGGATAGTTTTTTTCTTTTACATAGGCTTCCAGCAGTTGCTCTGATTCATCAGAAATGGGAATGTTTTCCACTGCACCATTTTTATGCGAGCCTGAAGCAAAACTGAGCATACCCATTTCCACAGAAATCGGGATAAGGGGCATCCACATGGTAATCGTATTGGTGGTATCAAGTGGCCAGTAATATTGATCCTGGTGCCAGGGCGTATGCCCACCGCCGGGTTCTTTATACAGCGCCTGGTCGTGGTAGAGCCGAACTCGTTCAACCCCCAGCAGGGCGGCGGCTATTTTCCCGAAGCGTTTTGCCAGGGTAAAAGCCCTTACCTGCTCATCCACTTCCCATAAATTCATAATCTGCAGAAAAGCTTTGCCATACGTATCGCGCTCCTGCATAGCGCGGGTTTCGGTATTGTACCGGTAAGCCGCTTCGTTGATAACCGCTCTGTAGGCAGCCAGCTCCGCGGGCGATAGCACCGAACGGGTATGAACATGTCCATGGGAGCGAAAAGATCGTATATCGACTTCGGATAGCTGAAATTCAGTATCAAGTGCAGGAAGCTGGCTGGTATTCATATGGCAAACATTATGTATACAAATCAATTAAAATTAAGGCGATCTACCAAAACAGGGTGTAGAGTGCCACCAGTAAGCCGGTTACCAGCAATGCGCCTACCGCAAAAGCGGGGTCAGGTTTAAATTCCTTAGGCTCCACCGAAAGCCCATTGGGCCTTACTCCCCTGGCATGTTCAATGGTACTGATAATATACATAGCCACCATACATATCACAAATACTATGGCCATACGGTCAATAAATGGTATTTCAGCCACCCCCGCTTCATTTGCAATTGCCCAACCGGAAGGGATCAGGGCGCTGAGGTCTGCAAACCCGGGTAGAAACTTGAAAAATACTGAAAGCAGGAAACCCCCAATGGTTGCAAATAAGGCCGCATTGGATGTAGCTTTTTTCCAGAAAAAACCCAGGATAAACATGGCGAAAATTCCGGGCGATACAAAGCCGGTATATTCCTGTATATATTGGAACCCCCCTTTTTTATCAATACCCAGGAAAGGAGAAATAAAGATGGCCAGTATAATTGCAATGACTACGGTAATACGTCCAATGCTTACCAGTTTCTTTTCATCTGCATCGGGCGCAATGCGTTTTTTATAAATATCCAGGGTAAAAATGGTGGAAATGCTATTGGCTTTTCCGGCAAGCGAAGCTACCACTGCAGCTGTTAGTGCAGCAAAAGCAAGTCCCTTTAAACCCGGCGGTAAAAGATTCAGCAATACCGGGTAGGCCCTGTCAGGATTAAGCTCTCCATTTTGCAGCATCGCTTCCTGGAAATTGCCTTCCTGGTACAATACAAAGGCCGCAATACCTGGCAACACTACAATTACAGGCATCAATAATTTTAAAAATGCGGCAAAAAGAATACCGGCACGCGCCGTTTTAAGATCTGCCCCCAGGGCCCGTTGTGTAATATATTGATTGCATCCCCAATAATTGAGGTTTACAATCCACATACCCCCGATCAAAACCGATAACCCGGGAAGATCGATATAATTAGGATTATCCTGTTTAAAGATCATATGAAAATGACCCGATGCTTTTTCCTGCAATAAACCCAAGCCGGCTAAAGGACCATCCGCCCCAAAATGATCGCTCACCAGGTTCAGTGCCAGGTAGGTGGTAGCTAATCCTCCCAGGATCAGGAAAAACACCTGAATTACATCGGTATAGCCGATTACTTTCATGCCGCCCAAGGTAATTATGATGGCAAATAAACCCAGTGCAAGCATACATACGGTAAAGTTGATACCGGAAATACTGCTAACCGCCAGGGCCCCCAGGTACAGGATCGATGTAAGGTTCACCACCACGTACAATAAGAGCCAGAACACCGCCATTATCATAGCAACGGTTCCATTGTATCGTTGCTGCAGAAATTGCGGCATGGTATAGATCTTATTGCGCAGGTAAACCGGGATAAAAAAGAGCGCTACAATTATTAAAGTAGCTGCCGCCATCCATTCATAGGTAGCAATAGCAAGTCCCATTTTAAAACCGGAACCACTCATACCGATGAATTGCTCGGCAGAAATATTGGAAGCAATCAGCGAGGCGCCAATTGCCCACCAGGTAAGTGAACCTTCCGCCAGGAAATAATCCTTACTGCTGGCTTCGGCCGTTTTTTTCCGATGGTATACCCACCATCCGTAACAGGCAACAATCAGAAAATAGATAATAAAAACCAGGTAGTCTTTGGAGTGAAGAATGTTCATGGCAGGCAATGCTTAAGGTTGTGCAGAAAATTTATAAATAGAACAGGTTGTATAGGTTTGTGCGGGTTGCAGGATAGTGCTGGGGAAGGCAGGTTGATTTACCGCATCGGGAAAATGTTGGGTCTCCAGGCAAAACGCAGTACGAAAATCGTCTTTTGCACCTGTTTTGAACCTATTCTTTCCCTGCATAAAATTACCCCCGTAAAACTGGATGCCTGGTTCGGTGGTGTAAATCTCCAATTGAATACCACTCAGGTCTCCTTTGATACTGGCTGCTTTCTTCCAGGCAGCGCTGTCGTCCAGTACAAAATTATGATCGTATCCTTTTCCAAAACGAAGTTGTTCATCTGCGTTTTCCACCCGTTCGCCGATTGTGGTTGGCCAGGTAAAATCAAAGGGTGTACCGGCTACCTTCGCTATTTCGCCGGTAGGAATAAGTGTTGAATCAACCGGGGTATAAGCGCTTGCAAATAATTGCAACTGATGCTGATTAATGCTGCCGGCCCCTTCTCCATTCAGGTTAAAAAAAGCATGATTGCTGAGGTTAACCGGGGTGGCTTTATCCGTTGTAGCTTCGTATTGAATTAGCAGCTCCTGGTTCTGTGTAACGGTAAAAAAAACGGAGATGGTAAGCTGTCCGGGAAATCCTTCTTCCTTGTCGGGCGAAACATAGGATAAACGCAGGGTAGAATCGGTGGGTTGGGCCGCTTCCCATACCACGGCCTGTAATCCTTGTTTACCCCCATGCAGGGTATTGGGTCCATTGTTGGTGAACAGTGTATAGGTTTGGTTATCGAGGGTAAATTTTCCCCGGGCAATACGGTTAGCCACCCGGCCAACGGTTGCGCCGAAATAGGGCTCGGTAGCATTGATATAATCGGCTAAAGAAGCAAAGCCCACCACCACATCACGTTTAGTTCCGGTTTTATCAGGTACCTGCAAACTCACAATGCGGCCGCCATAATTGGTTATACCAACTGTCATTTCCCCGTTTTTCAACCAGTAAAGGCCAGTCTTTTTCCCGTTCAGGGTGGAATCAAAGGAATAATGCAGGGCTGTTGCAGAAGCGTTGGTTTCGTCCTTTTTTTTACCAGCATTACAAGCTATAAGCAGCAACAGTAGTACGGGCAGCATCGTTTTTTTCATGAAGCAAATTTAATGGGTAGCGGCAGGTATAGGCCGATAATATTCCAGCGCTTGTTTCCGGAGTTGTTCGGCCGCCCATTCGGGCGTAATATCCCGTTGCGGATTTGCCAGCATTTCATACCCTACCATAAATTTTTTTACCGTTGCGGAACGCAGCAGGGGTGGGTAAAAATGCATATGCCAATGCCATCCCTGTACACCGGGCGTATTTACAGGTGCCTGGTGTATTCCGGCAGAATAAGGGAAGGATACTTCGAACAGGTTATCGTAACGGGTGGTTAGGTTTTTGAGGATAGCTGCCAGTGATTTCTTTTCTTCCGCAGTAAACTCGTGGGTATAGCTTACCGGGCGTTTTGAAACAAGCAGGGTTTCGTACGGCCAGGTTGCCCAGAACGGCACCAGCAGCAGAAAATGTTCATTTTCTTCGAGTATACGTTCCTGTTGTTCCTGTTCCAGCTTACTATAATCTGCCAACAGGCTGCGCCCATGTTGCTCAAAATACTGCGCCTGCTGGCTAAGCTCTTTCTGAATTTCAACCGGTATAGAAGAGGACGCCCAAATTTGTCCGTGCGGGTGTGGGTTACTGCAGCCCATGATGGCGCCTTTATTCTCGAATACCTGTATATATTGTATACCCGGGTTTTTCGACAGCTCCAGGAACTCTTTACACCACAACTCAATGACTGCTTCAATTTCTGCCAGAGAAAGCATGGGCAGGGTTAAATCATGCCGGGGAGAAAAACCGATTACCCGGCAAATACCGTTCTCTGCTTTGGCTTCCAGCAGGTTGCCAATAGTAGTGCTACCCGTAGGAGAATCGGGCAGTAAGGCTGCAAAATCATTGGTAAAAGCAAAAGGGCCGTCGAATTTTTCATTGACCGCACCATCGGCTCTTTTATTACCCGGGCATAAATAACAGGTAGGGTCATACGCCGGCATATCGGTTTCCGGAACCTGTTCCTGTTTACCCTGCCAGGGACGTTTGGTACGGTGTGGCGATACCAGGATCCACTCTCCCGTTAACAGGTTTTTCCTGGTATGCGGATGTTCTTTATACGTAAATGCTTGCATAAGAAAGAAAGCTTAAAGCAGGGAAGTTCCATTCCCGATTTGTACAATATAGGCCTGCATGGTTTTACCGGTATGTTGCTGGTAGGCTGTACCAACCGATTCAATTAATGCCTCTACTGCCTGGGATTTCACCAGGTTAATGGTACAGCCCCCAAAACCACCGCCCATCATACGGGCGCCATATACCTCCGATACCTGCCGCACCTGTTCAATCAGAAAATCCAGTTCCGGGCAACTCACCTCATACAAACCAGACAGGCCTTTATGCGAGCCATACATCAATTCACCAAATGCCCGCATATTGTTGTGGTGTAATTGGTGGCAGGCGTCGAGCAGGCGATTATTTTCTTCCATCACATAGCGGCAGCGGTTATACAACACCGTTGATTTCGGCAGCAGCACCTGGTTCAGTTGCTCCAGGCTGGCATCGCGCAGATTATGAAGGTCGGGGAAAGCCTGGTTCAATAAATGCAGGCCTTCTTCGCATTGGCTGCGGCGCACATTGTATTCACTGCTACCCAGTGAATGTTTAACATTCGTATCGAGCAGTACAATCTTAAATTCATCCATTTCAAAAGGAACCGGCTCATATTCCAGGTTATTGCAGTCTAGTTTCAGTACCCGGTTTTTTTTGCCAAACATACTGGCAAACTGGTCCATAATACCACAGTTCACCCCTACAAATTCGTTCTCCGCTTTCTGGGCCAGCTTAACCATTTGAAGGGTGGTTAGGTTAGTCTGGAACAATTCATTCAATGCAAATGCAACAGCACATTCCAGGGCGGCAGAAGAAGATACGCCGGCGCCCAGCGGAACGTTGCCCCCAAATACCAGGTTAAATCCTTTCACAGGTAGGCCTAGCCGCACAAACTGCTGTACAATTCCCAATACATAATCCGACCAGTTATGGGCTGGCAGTAGTTCCTGGGACAGATCGGCTTCTACCATAGCTTCCAGGTCGGCGGCATACACGTTTATGAAATTGTCGGATCGTTGTTGAGCGGCTACTACGGTAACTTTATCAATGGCCGCCGGTAATACATACCCTTTGTTATAATCAGTGTGTTCACCAATCAGGTTTATACGTCCGGGAGATTGAACCAGTAAGGGCCTTGTCTGAAATAGCTCAATAAATTTTTGCTGAATACTTGCTGCAATTTGCTCTTTTTCCTGTTTGTTCATGAGATTCATTTAGTCCATCCCGCCCCTCCCCTGGAAAGAGGACGGTTTGTGGATGGTACGACTGCTTGTCAAAATTATTGCGTTAGATTTTTTATCAAATCTATTTCATCTTTACTAAATGGTGATCCGTCTTTTCTGAATATATCATGAAACCAGAGCTTGGGTTCTGATCCATCGGGCACAGGAGTATCCCAGGCATAAATGGTATTTGATTTACCGGCAACCAGGCCCCAGTTAATAGCGCCTACCTGCTGTTCTTTCAATAAGGGAAGTATGGTAGAAAACAAACTGTTTCTGGTACGCGCCATATATTCTGTACAGATCATTGGCCGGCCGTGCATTTTCAATAACTGAACAACTCGTTTATGCCAGTCGGCCGCTTCGTAGTTGTGATAGGTAAGTATATCAGAATTAGCCACCTGGAATTCATTCAATTCTTCAAAGTTCCAATCCCACACACCCGCACTAAGGGGCTGATCAGGATTTACGGTACGAGCCCAGGTAAATACATTTTTCAGTAAGGGGAGAGAACTGTTTTTTTTGCCGGAGTTGCCCGGTTCATTATAAAGATCCCATAACAGTACGCGTTTGTCGGTAGCAAACCGGCTGATAACGGCTTTAACGTAGTTCTCAAGTGCAGGAAAAAGGGTACTGTCTTTGTGATAAGGATCGCCCGGGTCCTGCACCCAGCCAGAATTATGGGTACCTGGTTTAGGATCGGGCTGTTTACCGGTTTTGGGTTCTTTGTTCCAGACATCGTCAAAAATCACGAAAATGGTTTTGATCTTATGGGCATCTGCAATAGCCAGGTAGGTATCCATCCTTTGTAAAAAACCGCTGGAGTCCTGTTCCCAGGCTTTGCTGTGCAAATAAACCCGCATGGTATTCATCCCGATCGACGATGCCCATCCTAATTCGCGGTTAATGGTAGCGGTATCAAAGGTTTCTGCCTGCCACATTTCAAGCTGGTTGATAGCGGTACTGGGCAAAAAATTAGCCCCTACGATCCATTTATGCTGGCTGTACCAATTAGCCGCTTTTTCGAGCGACCATACGGGTCTTATTTCATTGACCACTGGCTTTTGAGCCGTGGGCTCGCTTGCATTGTTGCAGGAAAATAAGCCGGCAACCACCAGCAGGGTGGTCAGAAACTGTAGTTGTAAATTTTTTCGAAACATACGCAAAAAGGTTAACGATTACTTAGTTTGTCCGGAACCGGTGGGGAGAACTACCAATTAAATTAAGGCTATCTTTATTAAGAATACCAGCAGGTTCCGCATAGAAGCAACCTGCCCGGGCTGGGGCTGGCATATACAGCAGGTGTAAAACAGGCGGCAGGCAGGCAATCATGGAAAAACTTCTTTTGCAAAGATGCCGGTTTGCGCCTTGCAGCGTGAATCGTTTTGTATCATTAAATTGTCAAACTGTATCAATAAATTCTCATCTGGGTAATGCAGGAACAAAAAGAAAACTTTGGGGTACAGCGCTGGGTGGTGGCAGTGGCCCTGGTGTTATTTGTACTAAAAATGGTGGCATACTACCTTACCGGTTCTGTTGCCATCCTAACAGATGCCCTGGAAAGTACCGTCAACGTGGTATCCGGATTTATCGGTTTATACAGTTTATACGTGGCTGCCAAGCCGCGAGACCAGGATCATCCTTATGGGCATGGAAAAGCAGAGTTTGTATCGGCCGCTGTAGAAGGAACTTTGATTTTGTTTGCGGGGCTTTTCATCATTTATGAATGTATCCTTCATTTTATTAATCCGCCCGAGCTGAAAAAACTGGACTGGGGGGTGGCGCTGGTAGCAGTAGCCGGACTCATCAACTACCTGATGGGAACAGTAGCCATCCGGCAGGGTAAAAAAAATAATTCACTGGCGCTGATTGCAAGCGGCAAACACCTGCATTCGGATACCTATTCAACCATTGGTATAGTAGTTGGTGTAGTACTGATCTGGATCACCGGCTGGAAAATGCTCGATACCCTGGTGGCCTTATTATTCAGTTTCGTGATATTGTATACGGGTTATAAGATCCTGCGAGCCTCGCTGGCAGGCATTATGGACGAGGCAGACAAGGCGTTGCTGGAAAAAATGGTATTGCACCTGAACCAGCACCGCAAACAGAATTGGGTAGACCTGCACAATTTGCGCGTTATCAAATACGGTAGTATCCTGCATGTGGATTGTCATCTTACGGTACCCTGGTACCTGAATGTTCACGAAGCCCATACGGAAATAGATGCCCTGAGTGAAGAAATCCGACAGCAGTTCGGCAGCAGCATTGAATTATTTGTGCATTCAGACGGCTGCCTTGATTTTTCCTGCGCCATTTGTACTAAAACAGATTGCCCGGTTCGAAAGCATGCTTTTGAACGCAAAGTAGAATGGACGCTGGACAATATCATTTCCAATAAAAAACACCGTTTGGGTACCGGTTCCGACTCTTTGCACAAAACGGCCTAAATTCGTGGCGCAAAACGGCGTACAATGAAAGAATGGAAAGCCTACCAGGAACAACATAAGGATCGTTTTTTGACGGAGTTACTGCATCTTTTACGGATTCCGAGTATCAGTGCCCGATCTGAGCACAAGAATGATATGATACGCTGTGCGGAAGCCGTTAAGGCCAGCCTGCTGGAAGCAGGTGCGGCAAAAGTGGAGATCTACCCCACCAGCGGGCATCCTATTGTGTATGGAGAATTGATAACGGATGCTTCTAAACCAACGGTGCTGGTATATGGGCACTATGATGTGCAGCCGGCAGATCCGCTTGAATTATGGAAGAGCGGCCCCTTTGAGCCGGTACTGAAAGACGGTAAAATTTTTGCGCGGGGCGCCTGTGATGATAAAGGGCAGTTTTTCATGCATATCAAGGCGCTGGAAACCATGGTACAAACCGGGCAGTTGCCGACCAATATCAAATTCCTGATCGAAGGTGAAGAGGAGGTTGGTTCTCCTAACCTGGCCGATTTTGTAAAAACACATAAAGCGCTGCTGAAGGCGGATGTGATCCTGATTTCGGATACGGCTATGATTAGTTTGGAACATCCTTCGATCGATATCGGCGTACGGGGTCTTTCCTATATAGAAGTAGAGGTAACCGGGCCTAACCGCGATCTGCACAGCGGGGTTTATGGCGGTGCGGTAGCCAATCCCATTACGATCCTGGCCAAAATGATTGCCTCTCTGCACGATGAGAACAATCATATTACCATCCCGGGATTTTATACGGATGTGGTGGAAGCCAGGCCGGAGGAGCGTGCGCTGATGGCGGAAGCGCCCTTTGATGAGTTGGCCTATAAGGCGGATCTTGGGGTGAATGAGCTCTGGGGCGAAAAAGGATTTACGACCAATGAACGAACCGGCATTCGGCCCACGCTGGAACTGAACGGGATCTGGGGAGGTTATACGGGCGAGGGTGCAAAAACGGTGTTACCGTCCAAGGCTTTTGCCAAAATTTCCTGCCGACTGGTACCGAACCAGGATTCGCATCGGATTACGGATCTGCTGATACAGCATTTAATAGCAATTGCGCCGGCGAATGTAACGGTAAAAGCGAGTTTGCACCATGGGGGTGAGCCGTATATGACGCCGATAGATTCGAGGGAATACCGGGCTGCTGCGCGGGCCATTGAAACAACATTTGGCAAGCAGCCGATTCCGGTTCGGGGCGGGGGCAGTATACCCATTTGTGCGTTATTTGAAAAAGAGCTGGGTTTAAAGATCATTTTCCTGGGTTTTGGATTAGACAGTGATAACCTGCATTCTCCCAATGAAAAATTCGACCTGGCGAATTTCTACAAAGGCATCGAAACCATTCCTTATTTTCATTTATACCTGTCAGACAGGTGTTAGAACATGGTTCTAACACCTGTCTGACGTCTTACACATGAAAGTCCGAATTGATAAATACCTATGGGCCATCCGGTTGTTTAAAACCCGTGGACTGGCAGCCGAAGCCTTGGATAAAGGGCGGGTAAAACTGAACGGCAGCCCTGTAAAAGCATCCCGCACCGTTGTAATCGGCGATGAATATGAAGTGAAGACAGAAGCCCGGAAATGGGTTATAAAAGTTACCGGCATCCTGCAAAACCGCGTCGCCTACCCCGAAGCAATCCTCCATTACCAAGACCTTACCCCACCCGAGGAACTGGAACGTATTCAATACCAGGCCGCCAGCTTCCATACCGGCAAACGACTCAGCAAACAAGGACGCCCCACCAAAAAAGAACGCCGCGACCTGGATGAGTTCACCGGCGACTAAGCCGCCCACCAAAACAGACTGAGCAAAGTCATATCCCCATCCCCTACAGGTCATATTCCCATCGCCGCCAGGCGCCTAGATTTGTGGCATGATAATTTCCGGTTTTATCTAAAATCACGGTTTATGACAGCAGCTACCACAAAAAGAAATCACCGCCTGCGCAGGCCCCTGTTCGTGTACGAAGGTGCATCCGAACTAAGAAAAAGAGCTACCAGCTGGGTTCCAGCCGCCAATGTTTCGGAAACAGCGGAGGAATATATTATCCGGCTGGCTGTACCAGGAATGGACCGCCCCTGTTTTCAAATTCATGCCAGCGGAAAAGAACTGGTTATCAGTGGCAAAAAAGAACTAAGTACCGAATCCGATGCCGCCGGAAAATCGACCTATGAATACAACTATTCTGCCTGGGAACGGAGCTTCGGCTTGCCCGAAGACGCCGATACGGCACTTACCCAGGCAACCTATACCAATGGTGAACTCGTGCTGCACATCCCCCGGAACATTGCTGCCATCGACAGCGGGGAAGTAGATGTGTTCATCTATTAATGTCAATAATTTTCACCCCCCATGACCATCCGGATCAGCAAAACCCGAACATTTAAAGACTTGCAACAGGATTTCAACAGCCTGTTTCCATTTCTTAAAATAGAATTCTTCAAGCGCGGACATGCCGTTGAAGAAGGCTCCAATGCACAAAAAATGCTCCGCGCCAGCCAGCTACAGGATACCACCGGCCATGTTAAAAAGGAAGGACTCCTGGAAATACAGCCCAGCATGACAGTGGCTGATTTTGAACAGACCCTGCTGACCCAATATGGACTGGCTACACAGGTTTTCCGCAAATCCGGTAATCTCTGGCTCGAAACCACGATGACGGATCAATGGTCGCTCAAACAGCAAAATGAACACGGTCGCGAAATTTCGAGTCCGGCTGAAAACAGCCCCCAATCCGTTCCCCCTGATTTTGAGCTGAGCCGGGGTGAAGATTAATACAGGAGATTAGCTAATTTGGCAAGGTCCGTAATACGGATCTTGCCATCCTTGATCTCGATCAGTTTTTCCGACTTGAAATCGCTCAGGGTACGGATCAGTGATTCTGTAGCCGTACCCACGTATTGAGCAATATCTTCCCGGGGAATATCCAACGGACTGGGAACTTCTTCCCCATTAAATTTATGGTGGATATCAACCAGCGCCTTGGCTACCCGCTTCCGTAATGAATCATAGGCCAGGTGCAGTAACCGGTCCTCTTTCTCCTTTACATTCTGTGAAATAAGACGGATAAATTTTCCGGCAATAGTCATATCATGATAAACCGCCTGTACAAAATCTTCCTTGGGAATCAATGCCAGCTCCGCATCTTCCAATACTTCTGCATTATCTTCATAGGAGCCATTTTCCAGTAAAGCGATATAGCCAAAATAATCGTCGGCACTGTACAAATTCGTAATGTATTCTTTCCCGTCTTCATGAAGGCGATAGGCTTTTACTTTGCCCGATTTAAGATAATACAGGTATTTCGGTCTCTTGCCTTCTGCATAAACCAGCTGCCGTTTCGAAAAATGAACGGTTTCAAAATTTGAAGGATCCAGGCGGATCATACCCGACTCCTGCAGATCCTGCAGCAGTTCCTTCACCCCTTCTTCGCCATGGGTATATTTCTGGTGCAGAATATCCTGCTTTTTAAGCCGTATTTCGATAGCGTTCAATAATTCTATATCGTCAAAAGGCTTGGTAATAAAATCATCCGCGCCCATCTCCATCCCTTTACGGAAATCACTTCGCTCCACTTTTGCCGTCAGAAAAATGAAGGGAATATGTTCCGTTTCAGGATTTTTCCTAAGCAGGTGCAATACACCATAGCCATCGAGCTCGGGCATCATAATATCACACACTACCAGGTCGGGCCGGTTTTGAAGCGCCAGCTCCACCCCTTTTTTCCCATTCTCTGCCGTAGTGGTGCGGTATCCGCCAAGCGTCAGAATCTCCGCTATGTTTTCTCTGATTTCCGTGTGATCGTCAATAATCAGGATATGTTTCATAACAGCAAGCTTATTCATTTCCCAAATAAACGAAAATGCGCCCATTGAGAAAAATCAGTTCCCCAGTTGAGACGGCTCAGCTCCCTGCCTACTGCGCCGGCTTAGTTTAGCAGCCAAATAAATAGCCTTGGCTACCACCCTGAAAAAAGAAACCACTTGCTTCCATTGCGGAGAAAACTGCGAGGAAGGAGTTATCCAGCTCAATACTAAAAATTTCTGCTGCGACGGCTGTAAAATGGTTTATCAACTCCTCAACAAACACGAACTCTGCGATTATTACGACCTCAATGCCAACCCGGGGCAAAACCAGCGAATTACGGTACGAAAAGACAGTTTTGCCTTTCTGGAAGATGCCGGTATTGAACAGCAACTGATTCATTTTAAAGATGAATCCACTACCCATATCACTTTGTACCTGCCGCATATCCATTGCAGTTCCTGCCTCTATTTGCTCGAAAACCTGCATAAGCTCAACCCCGGCATACTAAAACTAACCGTTCAATTTACCCGTAAAGAAGTAGATATCATATTCCGCCAATCAGATATCAGCCTTCGACAGGTAGCAGAATTATTAACCAGCATCGGTTATGAACCCTATATCTCCCTACAGCAGTTAAACAAGACAAAACCAAGAATCCCGCGCACCATGATTTACCAGTTAGGTGTGGCGGGATTCTGTTTTGCCAATATCATGCTCATGAGCTTTCCCGAATACCTGGGGCTCGAAGCTGCTGAAAAAGAGCTGCAATACGCATTCCGCTATCTTAATCTTTTACTGTCGCTTCCCGTACTGCTATTCAGCGCACAGCCATTTTACAGCAGTGCCTGGAAAAGCCTGAAGCATCGTTTCTTAAACATCGATGCCCCTATTGTACTGGCCATCTGGGTAACATTTTTACGCAGCATTATTGAAGTACTGACCGATACCGGCGGAGGTTATTTTGATTCTTTTTCAGGCATTGTTTTTTTTATGCTCATAGGCCGGGTACTGCAGGATAAAACCTACCAGCAATTGTCTTTCGAGCGCGATTATACCTCCTATTTCCCCATTGCCGTAACTGTCTTAAAAGAAGAAACAGCCATCCCCACCGCACTGCCTTCGATAAAACCTGGCGATACCCTGCTGATTCACCAGGACGAACTTATTCCGGCAGACGGTATACTCACCAAAGGAAGAGCCTATATTGATTACAGTTTTGTAACCGGCGAATCCTTACCGGTACTGCGGGAAGTTGGAGAAATCGTATATGCGGGCGGCAAACAAACCGCCGGTAATATTGAATTGCTTACTATCAAAGAAGTAGCACAAAGTTATTTAACAAGGCTCTGGAACCAGGCAGAAAAACCTGCCGAGCAGGAAAAGGGCTTATCCTTCGTGCATTTACTGAGCCGGTATTTTACCTATATCGTTTTCAGTATTGCCCTGTTAACAGCCGCGTATTGGGGTATGGTTGATCCGTTGAGGATCTGGCCGGCCGTAACCGCTATTTTAATCATTGCCTGCCCCTGTGCCCTCCTGCTTTCCAACACCTTCACCAATGGAAATATGTTGCGGATTTTTTCGCGCAACGGCCTCTACCTGCGAAATGCGCAGACCATAGAAGAAATGGCTATGATCGATACCATTGTGTTTGATAAAACCGGCACACTCACCACCACCACCCAACATGCCGTGGAATATACCGGCGATTATTTAACCCTGCTGGAGCTGGAAGCAATAGCCGCGCTGGCCGGCAACAGCCGCCATCCGCTCAGCAAAGCACTGGTACAGCACCTGGGCCGGCATCCTCTGCAGGTACAACAGTTTCGTGAACGCATCGGGAAAGGCATTGAAGGCAATATTAACGGTCACCAGTATGCGATCGGCTCGCAACATTTTATTACGGGTATGAAAAACCCTTCCGGGGGCACCCGTGTATATGTATCCATCGACGGCCGCCTGAAAGGGTTTTTCCAGTTCCATAATTTCTATCGCAATGAAGTAGCCACCCTCTTAAACAGGATGCAGCGAGACTATGAGCTGGCCATTATTTCCGGTGATAATGAAAATGAACGACGCCAGCTCGAAACCATGGTAGGCAAAACCACGCCCCTGCTTTTTCACCAGCAACCGCAGGATAAACGCCGTTACATCGAATTAGAAAAACAAAAGGGCAAAAAAATAATGATGATCGGTGATGGCCTTAACGATGCCATTGCGCTGCAGGAGAGCAATATGGGCATTGCCATTGCTGAGCACTCCAATACATTTACGCCGGCCAGTGACGGAATACTGGATGCTGCGGCGCTCGGAAAATTAGATCGTTTCCTGCAACTGGCAAGAGGGAATAAACAAATCGTGATAGCCAGCTTTGTAATGAGCATCGTCTACAATATCATAGGCTTGTATTTCGCGGTTCAGGGGGCACTGTCTCCCTTGGTGGCAGCTATCCTTATGCCTTCCAGCTCATTGAGTATTATCCTGCTCACCTTTGGCGCCTCCGGCCTCTATGCGCGTAAACTACAGCTTTAGTGATCAAAATCATAAAATCCGGTGAGAGCGATCATGCTTGCCCGGATTTCGCCCTGCTACTTTTACAAAAAATTGACAAATGGGTGTAATAATCCTGCTCCTTATAGCCAGTATCTCCGTTGCCGCGGTATTTCTTTTCGGCTTTATCTGGAGCGTAAAAAAAGGCCAGTATGAAGACGAGTTTTCGCCTCCCATGCGCATTTTATTCGACGACAAACCTGCTAAAAAAAGTTCCCAACAATAAACCGATAAACAGCAAGCTGTATGCAGATTGAACAATTCAGTTATGACAACAAAATCGTAAAGTGGTTTGCATTTGCTACCATTTTATGGGCAATTGTAGGAATGCTGGCCGGGTTATGGGCAGCCATTGCCCTTTATTACCCCGCTATCAACCTCAATTTTGCGCCCACTACGTTTGGCAGAATGCGGCCCGTACATACCAATGCCGTTATTTTCGCCTTTGTAGGCAATGGTATTTTCATGGGGGTCTATTATTCCCTGCAACGTCTTTGTAAAGCCCGTATGTTCAGTGATCTGCTGAGCAAAATCCATTTCTGGGGCTGGCAGAGTATCATTGTTGCCGCAGCCCTTACCCTATGGGCAGGTTATACTACCGGTAAAGAATACGCGGAACTGGAATGGCCCATCGATATCGCAATTACCCTAGTATGGGTGGTATTTGGTATCAATATTTTCGGAACCATCCTCAAAAGAAGAGAAAGCCATCTCTATGTAGCCATCTGGTTTTATATAGCTACCTGGGTTACCGTTGCCATGCTGCACATCGTCAATAGCTTCGAATTACCCATCAGCCTGTTTAAAAGTTACAGCTGGTATGCCGGCGTACAGGATGCCCTGGTACAATGGTGGTATGGCCATAATGCGGTGGCCTTTTTCCTTACCACTCCCTACCTCGGACTAATGTATTATTTCCTGCCCAAAGCGGCCAATCGCCCGGTATATTCTTACCGGCTGTCGATCATTCACTTCTGGGCACTTATCTTTCTTTATATCTGGGCCGGTCCTCACCACCTCCTGTATACCGCCCTGCCCGACTGGGCACAATCGCTTGGGGTAGTCTTTTCCGTTATGCTGATTGCCCCCTCCTGGGGTGGTATGCTCAACGGGCTCTTTACCTTACGCGGTGCCTGGGATAAAGTGCGGGAAGAGCCAGTATTAAAATTCCTCGTAGTTGCCATTACCTGTTATGGAATGGCCACCTTCGAAGGCCCCATGCTCAGCCTCAAAAGTGTAAATGCCATTGCACACTTCAGCGACTGGATTGTGGCTCACGTACACGTAGGTGCACTGGGCTGGAATGGCTTCCTCACATTCGGTGTTCTTTACTGGCTTATTCCCCGGATGTACAATACGCCTCTCTATTCCAAAAAACTGGCAGGCACCCATTTCTGGATTGGCACCATCGGTATCATCCTCTACGCCATCCCCCTTTACTGGGCAGGTTTTGCACAAAGTATGATGTGGAAACAGTTTACTGAAGAAGGACAGCTTAAGTTCCAGTTCCTCGAAACCGTTACCCATATCATTCCAATGTACATCACCCGTAGTATTGGCGGTACACTTTACCTGGCAGGTGCGTTGATAATGGTATATAACCTGTACAAAACCATGAAAGCCGGCAGCTTTGTGGCCAACGAAGAAGCAGAAGCAGCTCCCCTGCCAAAAGAAATCAAAGCACACGGTAAGGAACACTGGCACCGCTGGATCGAAAAACGCCCCATTCAAATGCTGGTTTTCAGTTTTGTTGCGGTGGCCATCGGTGGTGTACTGGAATTTGTACCGGCCTTCCTGGTAAAATCAAATGTACCAAACATCAGCAGCGTTAAACCCTACACCCCCCTTGAATTACATGGTCGTGATATCTATGTTCGGGAGGGTTGTTATACCTGTCATAGCCAAATGATCCGCCCTTTCCGTGATGAGGTGGCGCGTTATGGCGAATACAGTAAAGCCGGTGAATTTGTCTACGACCATCCCTTCCAGTGGGGTTCCAAAAGAACCGGGCCCGACCTGGCCAGGGAAGGTGGAAAATACCCCGACAGCTGGCATTATAACCACATGCTTGACCCTACCAGTATGAGCCCGGGTTCTATTATGCCTTCCTACCCCTGGTTATTCGATGATAAAATTGACACTACGCTTACACCTAAAATGATCAAAGCCATGCAAACACTGGGTGTACCGTATGAGAAAGATTATGCTGCTATTGCCAATAAAGACCTGAATACCCAGGCCAATGCAATCCGCATAAACCTGAAAATGGAAAAAATTGAAGTGGGCAAACACGATGAAATAGTAGCCCTGATTGCATACCTGCAACGGATGGGTACTGATATTAAAAAGTAAGTAGACAAACCATACCACCATGAAGTTTATAAATTATCTGGAATCGATTTCGGGCATCAGTATATACGGACTGGCATCCCTGCTGATTTTCACGGTGTTTTTTCTTTTGGTACTGATCTGGACCATTAAGGCAGATAAAACCATGATAGAAGAAATAAGTCGTATTCCATTAGACAAAAGCAACTAGACTTAACGATAAAACAACCACTATGTTTTCTCTCCAACAAATACGCCAGTTCCTACACAAGGCAGGTAGAACAATGGTTCCCCTATTGGTATTACTTGCAGCCAACCTGCCGGTTTGGGCCAAAGGAGCTGCCGGTCCGCCGCCGGTAAGCAGCCTGGAAAATCCGCTGGCTGTTACCCTGCTTATTATAATAGCTGTACTTGCACTAATCATAATTCTGCTGGCCTGGGTGGTAAACGGCGCCGCAGATGTATTCATTACCCGTTACAGGAAATCAAAGGAAGGAATAGCTGCAGTGCTTATCCTGGCCCTGGTGCTGCTGTCCAACGGCGCTTCAGCGCAGGAGGCAGCGGCAGCCGCCTCATCGGGCCAGATCGGCGGAATGGATTCCCTGGCTTTTTATTTTCTGACGGGGGTTATTGCTATTGAACTGATAGCCATCCTCTACCTGCTCTACAACCTGCGCTTGCTCATCAGGGCAGAGCTTGCACAGGCCGGTACAAAAAAACAAGGGGCCGCATCTGCCCGCCCTAAAGAAAGCTGGTGGTCAAAATTCAATAAGTTCAAACCCGTTGAACAGGAAGCAGATATTGACCTGGGGCATGATTATGACGGTATTCGCGAACTCGATAACCGCCTGCCGCCCTGGTGGTTGTACGGCTTTTATCTTTGTATCATTTTTGCAGCCATTTATCTCTGGCGTTTCCATGTTTCACACAGTGGTCCGTCTTCCATAGAAGAATACAACCATCAAATGGCAATTGCGGAGAAACAAAAAGAAGACTACCTTAAAAAAGCGGCTAATAATATTGATGAAAACTCGGTGGCAATGATGGATGCAGCAGCTATTGCAGCCGGACAGGCTTTGTTCATCACCAACTGTTCCGCCTGCCACGGTAAAGCTGGTGAAGGTTCTGTAGGTCCTAATTTAACCGACGATTACTGGTTGCATGGTGGTAGCATCAATGCTATTTTCAAAACCATTAAATACGGTGTACCGGAAAAAGGAATGCGCTCCTGGCAGGAAGATTTCAGTCCCGTGAAAATTGCGCAGATCAGCAGTTTTATCAAATCGCTGCATGGTACCAATCCGCCCAATGCAAAAGAAAAACAAGGTGAATTATATACCGATTCACCAGCTGCGGCAGATTCCACCAAAGCAATAGATGTGAAAGACTCTGCCAGTATTACCCAACTTTCCAATTAATCCAGGCTCATGAGTACTGCTAAGGAAAATATAGAACAGGAAGAAAGTTTTCGCGACAGGATTGCCACGGTTGATAAATCCGGTAAACGAAAATGGGTGTTTGCCCAAAAACCCAGGGGCCGTTTTACCAACTGGCGAAATTATGTAAGCTGGCTCTTCTTTGCAGTTTTCCTTAGCATTCCATTTATCCAGGTAAACGGAAGACCCTTATTATTATTCAATATACCGGAAGCAAAGTTTATTCTTTTCGGTAAAGTATTCTGGCCGCAGGATTTTTTCATATTCGGACTTACCATGGTAAGTTTTGTAATATTTGTGGTGTTGTTTACCGCAGCCTTCGGCCGTTTATTCTGCGGCTGGATTTGTCCGCAAACCATTTTCATGGAAATGGTTTTCCGAAAAATTGAATACCTTATAGAGGGCGATGCTTCTGAGCAGCGCTTACTGGCCAAAGGGCCCTGGAATACGGATAAGATACTGAAGAAAACCAGCAAGCATCTTATCTTTTACCTGATGTCTTTTATTATTGCCAATTTTTTCCTGGCCTATATTATCGGCGTTAAGGACCTCTGGAAAATAATAACCGAGCCGGTAAGCGAGCATTTTATCGGTTTTTTATCCCTGCTTCTTTTCTCCGGAATATTTTATGGGGTATATGCTTTTTTTCGCGAACAGGTTTGTACCGTTGTTTGTCCTTATGGAAGACTACAGGGGGTATTACTGGATCGTAATTCCATGATCGTTGCCTATGATTACAAAAGAGGCGAACCCAGGGGAAAGCTGAAAGACAAAGAAGCACTGTCGCTCGGCGACTGTATTGATTGTTTGCAGTGCGTAAAGGTTTGTCCCACTGGTATCGATATCCGCAATGGTACTCAGTTGGAATGTGTAAACTGTACCGCCTGTATTGATGCCTGTGATGCCATTATGGATAAAGTGGGGCGGCCCAGGGGGCTTATCAGGTATGCGTCTGAAAACGGTATTGCCAGCAGAGAACCCCTGCGCTATACCACCCGCATGAAATTATATACCGCCCTGCTGCTGGTATTAGTGGTAATTTTATCGAGCCTGCTCATTACCAGGAAAGATGTAGATGCAACTGTTATGCGCACGCCCGGCATGTTATACCAGGAAAGAGGTACCGACAGTATATCTAACCTGTATAATATCAAAGTGGCCAACAAAACCATGCAGGAAATACCACTTACGGTTAAGCTCGAAAACAAGGCCGGTAAAGTGGAGCTGATCGGCGGTAAACCTATTATCGTGAAACAGGAAGGCCAGGGCTCGGGTTCGTTCTTCATTGTGGTACCGCGTGAAGCTATACAGGAACGGAAAAATATACTGCAGTTAGGTCTGTACCATGGAACAGAACGGATCGATCTTATCAAAACAACTTTTTTAGGACCTGTAAAACAATAAACGATGGCGCTCAATTTCGGACATAAACTACTACTCGTTTTTATTGCATTCGGGCTGCTCATGGGAACCCTTATCTACATGAGTGTTAAAACAGAATTTGAACTGGTTTCAAAAGATTATTATAAAGAAGAGCTGGCTTATCAGCAAGTGATCGATGCCCGGAAAAATGCAGAAACCCTTTCCACTTCCATCAAGCTGCTTTACCAGGATAAAGAATTACACCTGCTGATGCCTGCTGAAATGAAAAACCGGGTAGACTCCGGCGAAATTTATTTTTATTGCCCGGCAGATGCCAAAAAAGACACCCTGCTCCGCTTAGTACCCGATAGCAGTGGAAAACAGGTTATTGCAATTGGCCAAACTGTTTCACCGGCCGCTTATAAACTGCGCATTAACTGGAAGGCAGGCGGAAAATCCTATTACCAGGAAAACTATATGAACCTACACTAATGAACTGGGACCTACTCATACCCGCGTTAAGCCTTGGGCTCATCAGCAGTTTCCACTGCGTAGGTATGTGCGGCCCTATTGCATTTGCATTACCGGTGCAGCAATTCGGCGCGCCCTTAAAAATGCTGGCCACCCTTAGTTATCATATAGGTCGCATTTTTACGTATGCAAGCCTGGGCGCTTTATTTGGTTTATTAGGCCGGCAGGTTTATATAGCCGGTTTTCAGCGTTGGTTTTCGATTGTATTAGGCACAGTGGTACTGGTGCTGCTGGTACAGTATATGTATCAGAAAACCCGCATACAGCCCGGGTGGATTCATCGTTTCCAAATTCGCTTACTCAACCAAATGAGCCGGCTGCTACGCGCACCCAAAGCGGGCAATTTCTTTTTACTGGGCATGGCCAATGGCCTGCTGCCCTGCGGAATGGTTTACCTGGCCATTGCCGGTGCGCTCAGCACCAGCCAGGTAGGCGACGGAATTATTTTTATGGCTGCATTTGGCCTGGGTACTTTACCCGCCTTACTGGCGCTTAACTGGTTCGGGCACCTGGCCAGCATTGGTTTACGTAACAGAATGCGCCAACTTACTCCTTATGTAATTGCCCTAATGGGCATTCTTTTAATCCTGCGGGGATTAAACCTGGGTATACCCTTTATAAGCCCGGTGCTGGAAACCGCCCGGGGTACTGCTGTTTCCTGCCACTAGCCTTTTTATCTACGGGGAATTTTAACCGATACAGTGGTTCCCTTATCCAGTTCACTTTCAAACCAGATAGCACCATCCAGCAGAGACAGGTATCGTTTAACAATATGTAATCCCAGGCCGGTACCCTGTATATTAAAAGCATTTTTTGCCCGGAAAAAACTATCAAACAAATACTCCTGGTCTTCTTTGGCAATACCAATGCCCTCATCCTTTACAGCAATCACCAGGCTGTCTTCTTTTTCTTCTACGCTAATATGGATTGGTTTACCGGGGTCAGAGAATTTACTGGCATTGCTGAAAATATTAATCAGCGTATGCTTCATAATACGCTTATCGGTAACACAGTCAATAAAAGCAGGCAGATCCTGTATAAAATATTGCCCTTCTTTCAAAGAGGGTTTCAATTCTTCTTCCACTTCTTCCAGCAGGGTTCTGAAATTAACCTGCTCCAGTTTTGTTTCCACCTTACCTTCTTCCAGTTTACCAAAGGAAAGGAAATCTTCCAGCAGGTCATTCAGGTGCTTTACGGCATCTTTTACACGCTTCACATGTTTATCGCGCTGGGGTTGTTCTTCTGCCTGTTGATAGCGGCTTATAAGCGTGGCAGAGGAAAGGATAGTACTCAGCGGGGTCCTGAATTCATGCGAGGCCATAGAAACGAAGCGAGATTTAATTTCATTCAATTCTTTTTCCTTGCTAAGCGCATCTTCCAGTTCCAGTTGTGACCGTTCCAGTTCATGCAGGGCTTCTTTCAGGATCAGGGTTCGCTCCTCTACTTTGTTCTCCAGGTCGGAGTTGAGTTTACGTACATCGTTGGTAATACTTTCCAACTGTTCTTTTTGCTGCAGTAGTTTTTGTTCTGCTTCTTTTCGTTGGGTAATATCAATAATAAAGGCAATTACGTATTTACCTCTTTTGTCACTAAAATGGCTGAGGCTGATTTCAACGGGGAATTCTGATCCGTTTTTTCGTTTGGCAAACAGATCGCGCCCCTGCCCCATCCGCCGGTTACCCGGGTTCTTATAAAAATTTTCTCTCGATTTTTCATGTCCCTGGTGAAAACGCTGCGGAATCAGCAGTTCAATTTTTTGTCCCAGCAGTTCGTGTTTCTCATAGCCAAAAAGCCGTTCTGCTTCGGGGTTCACCAATATGACCTGTCCCTTTCCATTGGTGAGCACAATACCTTCGGTAGCATGTTCAAAGAGGGCATTTACCTGCCGCTCTTCTCTTTCCAGGCTGCGGTACAGGCGTTTGAGGTACATAACCAGGGTCATGGTCATTATAATAACCACTGCCGAAAAAATATGCTGGAGCCAGATCTGTGCGGTAGTTTCCGATGCGTTGGGGTAATAAATAGAAATAAAAGTGAACAGCAGGCCGGTAAACCCAAAAATGCGGGTATATAAATCGTCTTTCAAAAAAATGGTAAGCAGTATGGCAATGATATACCCGCCGTCAAAAAAACTATAGTCGGGTTGCTGGTACTGCATAAAAGCCGTGGCGCCGATTACCGCTATACTAAATAATATAATGGGAAGTGGGTTCTCTTTAAACATAGCCGGAAGTTAGAAAAAAATCACACCTAAGTGTTTCCGATTAAACCGCGTAAAAACCCGTTTAAGGGTTTCCACAGATAACCGTAAAGCCTGTAATTTCAGAAAATCCCCGGAACAAGCATCGTGTTTTTACGAATAAATCCACTGAAAACGCGTGTTTCGAGGACAAACACTTGCGTTTTTGGCCCATTCATCGAAAAAACCCCATGCCTACTTGTATTTTCCGAAGACCCTGATGATCTTTGTATTGTTGATCGCAAGTCCAAATGCCTACAAAAAACCACCTAGAAAACAAAACACAGCATCCTAAGAAAACCAGCATCTCGTCCCTTACCCAAAGTAGCTATATGAAAACGTCGTACCTTTTACTGCTGGTGGTTATCACAAACTTCTTCTTCCTCGGAGCAGCTGCCCAGGAAATTCACTTTACCAATTACAAATTGGAAAGCGGAGCAGCCGGACAAAGAGGCGCTATGTACCGTTTTTCTTCTGTTACCACAAATGCATTTGGAAAAGCAGAAGCAGATTGCATTGTAAAAATCGAAAATATTACACCGGGTGTTGTTTTGAAACAACTGCACCATAATACTACCAATAACTTATCGGTATTTCAGCCCGAAGTTGAATATGCCGGAATCAACGGTCCTTCCTGGGTAGAATTCAGTTTTACCTTTGTAAACAATAACCAGCCGCTCGATCAGCCCAATGGTTATACCATGCCTGAAATCACTACCTCTGTTTCTGGTCTTAATAACTATGGTGCCGCACATGAATTTGCTGAATGTTACCTGGGTTACGGAAGTAAAGTAGTATATGATAATGAAATCACTTCGCTGATGATCTCTGCTGCTAACAGCGGTTACCGTGCCGAAAACAAATGGGGCAAAGCAAATACCAGCAGCGAAAAGATCAGCATCGTAAATAAAAACATCACTACCATCCGCATTAAAATTGGTGTTAACCGCAATAATAACGACTGGGCCGGACGTGCACAATACAAGATTGAACTGAAGAACTCCACCCCCGATATGGCAACTGTATATATGCCGCATATCGTTGGTTTCCAGGCTCGCATGCAAACTGATATTATTGAATTGGCCTGGTCTTGTCCTTCACAGGAAAAATTACAGGATATCAGCATCGAAAAAAGTGTAGATGGTGAGATCTTTCGCGAGGCAGCCCGTTACAATAGAGCAAATATGCCTAAAACAGGGTTGTACCAGTTCACCGACGATTCTAAATCAGCTTCTACCATGGGTGCGGTTTTCTACCGCCTTCGTACCCGCGATATGCAGGGTAATTTCGAATACTCTTCTGTAAAGATGGTAGTGCTGGGCAAAAAAGATGATTTCATTACAACCGAACTCAGCATTGATCCGCAAACCGGTTCTACCATTTTATTAACACCGCTTGCCTGGCAGCAAAAACAGGTGTTTGTAGAGATTTTTAATGAAAAAGGCGACCTGGTAAAGAAAATGTCTGATACGCCGAAAGGAGTTCAGTTTGACCTGGCCACCAAAACTCTTGCTTCCGGTGTGTACGTAGTACGTTTTACCTGTGGAAAGCAATATTCTACCCAGTATTTAATTCAGTCAGAAAGTTTATAGTTGAAATTTCAGGGTCTCAAGTGGCAACATAAAAATGTTGCCATTTTTTTTGCCCAGCTTTTCCGAACTGTAGTAAAGGATTTTTCCGTCTGGTGAAACAAAAGGGCAATAATCGAGCTGGTCAGAATTAGCCGCTTTCAGGTTAATCGCTTTTTCCCATGATCCATCCGGCTTGCGTTTACTCCAGTACAGGTCGCCCCTGCCGGTATCGTCCGGCCTTCCATAAGCGGTAAAAACCAGGTAAGACTCATCGGGTGCAATAAAGGCATTGAACTCATACCCTGTTCCATTTACGCCGGTATCCAGCGGTTCTGCCGGCAACCATTCACCGTTTTTAAAGGCTGCCCGGTAAATATCTTCTTTACCAATACCGCCATTGCGTTCGGCGGTAAAATACAAATGTCCACTGCGGGTTACCGAGGGATAGTATTCGTCCTTTTCAGAATTTATGGCTGGTCCGGCATTTACCGGCGGCCCCCAGCCCCCTGGTTTTTTTTCCATCATCCATATATCCACATCTTCGCCTTCCCGGTTAGGTTTGGGCCGGGCCGAAGCAAAGAATAAACGCTTGCCATCGGGCGAAAAAAACGGTTCCAGGTCGCGGTATTGTCCACTGAAAGAAGCAATCTCCGGCCTGCTCCAACCAGCACCGGCTATTTTGAATATTCGATAAATCGTTTGGTCTTTCCAATGCTGCCCCTGCCGGGTAAAAAAAACTTCCTGTCCATCCGGAGAAATAGCCAGGTCTCGTTCATAGCCAATGGTATTAATAGTTGTATCAAGTTCCTCTTGTGTAAGAACAGGCTCACCGAAGAGGAATGCAAGCAGGCAGAGATTTCGTAAATATTTGCTGTTCATACAAAAAGGAAGAGTAATTTTAGTGTAGTCAAATTTCCCGGATTGTATGAAACTACTTCCTTTTCCGGCATTCCTATTCTATAGTTTGCTGTTTTTTTACAGTTGTACACAAAAGAAGAAAACCTTACAACCAACCGAACAGGGTATTACAGAATCTGTTTATGCATCGGGCACCATCAAAACACGTGATCAGTACCAGTTGTATGCAACCGTCAACGGCATTATTGAAGACGTGTTGGTAAAAGAAGGCGACCTGGTAAAAAAAGGCAGTCCTATTTATAAGATCAATAACAAACTGGTTCGATTAAATACGGAAAATGCACAGCTCTCTGCCAATTACTCAGCCGAAGAAAATAACCGCAACCGCTTAATTGAATTAAAAGCATCGCTGGGTTTTGCCAATAATAAATTCAAAACAGATTCTTCACTATTTAACCGCCAGCAACAGTTATGGGCACAAGGCATTGGTACCCGCAATGAACTGGAACAGCGCCAGCTTGCCATGGAAAATTCTGCCGCCAATTTAGAAATAGCCCGCAGGCAATACAACGAGCTGGAACGGCAGATCCGCTTTACCGCGCAACAGGCAAGAAAAAACCTGGCAATAAGCAGAGAGCAACAAAATGATTTTATTATCAAAAGCGAATCCGATGGCCGGGTCTATAAACTCTTAAAAGAAAAAGGAGAAACCGTTAATCTTCAACAACCCATTGCCACCATTGGTAACCCCGATGCTTTTATTCTGGAACTACTGGTAGATGAATACGATATTGCCCGTATCAGCGAAGGACAAAAAGTTATTGTGCAAATGGATAGCTACAAGGGGCAGGTTTTTGAAGCCCGGTTAACTAAAATTGATCCGATTATGGACGAGCGTACCCGTAGTTTCCTGGTTGAAGCCAGTTTTATACAGGCCCCTGAAAAACTATATCCCAACCTTTCTGCAGAAGCCAATATAGTGGTGCAATCCAAACCCAAAACACTTACCATACCAAGAACTTACCTGGTGCAGGATTCCTTTGTATTACTCGAAAACAAGGAAAAACGAAAAGTAAAAACCGGCCTGAAAGATTACCAACTGGTAGAAATCCTGGAAGGCATAACCGTACATGATCACCTACTCGATCCGCTGAAATGAGTACCCGGTTAATTATACAAATAGCTTATTCGCTGTTAATGGCGCGCTGGAAACAAACCCTGGTAGCCGCCATTGGTGTAACCTTCAGTATTACCATGTTCATTACCCTGCTTAGTTTTATGACGGGACTGAATAAATTACTCGATGGCTTAATCCTGAATAGAACGGCTCATGTGAGGTTGTACAACGAAATTCGCCCCGATAGCATACAGCCGGTGCAACAGGTTCCTGAATACAACGCTACTTATCATATTATCCGATCGGTAAAATCGGGCAATAGCAGGCAGGAAATCTACAACAGCAAAGCCATTATGGACCGGGTTAAGCAGGATACCCGGGTATTGGGTATTGCCCCAAAAATTACATCGCAGGTATTCTTTAATGAAGGCAGCCTGGATATAACCGGGGTTATCTACGGCATAGATGTGGAAGCGGAATCAAGGTTATTTTTTTTCACCGACTACATGGTCAAAGGGCAGGCTTTCGATTTAAAGAATGTAGCCAACAGCATTGTATTAGGCAAAGGACTGGCCGATAAATTACTGGCTGATATCGGCGATGTGGTGCAGATAACCACGGCCCAGGGCGAACAGTTTCGACTGAAAGTAGTAGGTCATTTTCAATCCGGTTTGCAGGAGCTGGATAAAACACAAAGTTTTGCCTCTATCAATACCGTGCAGAAATTACTGGGTAAACCGGCCAGTTATGTTACGGATATACAGCTTAAGCTAACCGATGTAAACATAGCGCCACAGGTGGCCAAAGAGTTTGGTACAGTTTTCTCCATTGATGCAGAAGATATTCAAACAGCCAATTCGCAGTTTGAAACCGGCACCACCATCCGTACCATCATCTCCTATGCCGTTGGAATTACCCTGCTGGTAGTAGCCGGGTTTGGTATTTACAATATACTGAACATGATGATCTATGAAAAAATGGACTCTATTGCCATCCTTAAAGCAACCGGTTTTTCCGGCAGAGATGTAAACCGCATTTTCATACTTATTGCGTTGGGTATTGGCTTTTTTGGAGGCATAACCGGTTTACTGATAGGGTACCTGCTTTCCTCGCTGATCGACCAGATCCCCTTCAATACCGCGGCCCTGCCCACCGTAACCACCTACCCCATCAATTATAACCCGATTTATTATATGATTGCCGGCAGCTTTTCATTGGTTACTACCTATTTTGCCGGATTTTTTCCGGCAAGAAAAGCAAGTAAGGTTGATCCGGTCGTTATTATCCGAGGTAAATAATATGAACAGCCCCCTGCTTGAAGCAAAACATATTTACAAACAGTTTTACGATCCAGTAAAAATTGATGTGCTGAAGGATATCAATTTCCAGGTCAATAGCGGAGAATTTGTATCGGTAATCGGGAAATCGGGTTGCGGAAAATCAACCCTCCTGTATATACTGTCTACCATGGATACCGATTACCAGGGCGAATTATTTATCCATGGCACCAAAATGACGGGTTTAAGAGAGAAAGAGCTGGCCGCCGTGCGAAATGAAAAAATCGGGTTTGTATTCCAGTTTCATTACCTGCTGAACGAATTCAGTGTAATGGAAAACATTTTATTGCCGGCGCGAAAGCTGGCTAAATACCCCGTAGAAGCCCTGAAAGAAAGAGCCCTGCTGTTATTGAATACCCTGGATATAACCAAGCTGGCCGATAAAAATCCCCGTCAATTATCAGGCGGCGAAAAACAACGGGTGGCCATTGCCCGGGCTATGATCAATGAGCCTCTTATTATAATGGGCGATGAACCTACCGGCAACCTCGACAAAAAGAACAGTGAAATTGTGTTTCATACATTTCAGCAATTGGCTACCGAATTTGGACAGAGCCTGCTGATTGTTACACATGATCCGGAATTTGCCGAAAAAACCAACCGCATCATAGAAATGGAGGACGGCCGCATTATCCGGCAATAAATTTTAACAAACCGGTTACAGATCAGGGAGCATCGGCAACTATTAATTACTACTATGTTTAATCGCCATTCATTGGATCTTACCGATAAAAGGCCCTTACCAGATGCGGAACTGGTACTAGCCTTACAACAGGCCGATATTAACCGGCCGGTAAAAGAGCTGTACAATACCTATTTTGACCTGCTAACCACTTTTATCAGAACCAAGGGAGCCAGCACAGAAGCCGCCGCAGACATTTTCCAGGAGACCGTGCTGGTGTTCATAGATGCTATCCGTCAAAACCGTTTCAACGGCAGCAGTACTGTAAAATCCTATTTGTTTGGCATCGCAAAAAACCTGTGGCTGGAGGAAATCAGGAGTACGGAAAGAAGAACAAAACGACAACAGATCTTTCATCAATCAGCGCCCACCACCGAATTAGCCGATGCCCGTTTATTCCATAAAGAAATGCGTACCAACTGGTTGCAGGCTTTTGATGCCATAGGGGCGGTATGCAAGGCCATTCTGCTGGGTTTCTACTACGAAAAGCTGCCCATGCGAGAATTATTGGAAAAAGTATCCTTCGCTAGCGAACAGGCGCTTCGGAATAAAAAATCCAAGTGTATGAAAAGCCTGAAAGATTATTTGAAGAATAACCCTTCCTTACTTAATCACCTTAAAAGCACAGACATCCATGCATCCTAATTTACCCATTGATCATTTACTGGATGAATATTTACAAGGCAGTCTTTCAAAAGATGTGCTCAAAAACCAGGCAGCTTCATTAAGTGAAGAAGCGCTGGAGCAGGAAATTGAATTGCACCGGGCCGCCCAATTGTTCCTGCAAAAAGCGCCGGTCATGTTCCAGGTGAACCAATTGCATGAGCAGTTTCTGAAAGAAAACAGGCAGGAGGAAAAACCACCCGTTACCAAAATCCGGAGCCTGGTGAAATGGATCACTGTGGCAGCCTCTATTATAGTACTGGCGGGTATTTTTTACTGGCAGTTTCCACCCACCGATTCCAATGCCTTGTACAGCGCCATTTACCAGCCCTATAAAACACCTGTTTACCGCTCCGGCAATACAATATCTCCCCTGGCAAGCTTGTACGGGGCTAAAAAATACAGGGAGCTGTTGTCCTTGTACGAAAAAAACAGTACCCCTGATAACCAGGAAAAACTGCTGGCCGGTTTAAGTTATGCCTCGCTGGAGGAATGGAACCAGGCTGCCCATGCCTTCCAGTCTATACTGGATGCCAATAAAAATAATGAAGCCCCTGTTTTCCAGGACGAGGCCGAGTTTTATGGCGGGCTCGCTTATCTTAAAACCGGGGCATTGGATAAAAGCCTTGCCCTATTCAGCAGCATCCGGGCCGATGCGCAGCACCTTTATCATCAGCAGGTAACAGCTGCTCAGTTAAGCCGGCTTGAAGAACTTTTGCGAAAATAAACCAGGCTCATAACAAGCAAAAAGCCCAGTACCAGCGCGCCGGCTACCTTCCAGTTAAACCCGCTTGGCTCCTGGCTGCAATTACCGATATACACCAGGTGAGCCCAATAATTGGGTTGTTTAAACTGTACGGGAATAGCCGCATCCTTTAATAATTTTAATTTAGCCGCTTGCAAAGCTGCTTCCACCGATTTGCCCGCCTTCAGCTGTTTTCGGAAATCCTGGATAATATAGGCGGTTACCTGGTCTTCCGATTTCCATAAAGAGGCAATTACACCTTTGGAGCCTGCGTACAAAAATGCCCTGGATAAACTCAGCAATCCCTCTCCCGATGCCAGGGTTCCGTTGGCCGATTCGCAGGCGCTAATAATCACCAATTCATTTTGGGTAAGATTAAGGGGGTAAATCTCCGGTAGAAACAAGGTGTAACCAAGCATAGAATCAGGCCTTAGCGGATAAAATTTTATCCAGGAGTAGCCATTTTCTTCTTTGTTAGCAGCCGCATGGGTAGCCAGGTGTAACACTTTTTCAGTACCTGCCAGCTGAAGAAATTTTTCCTTGGTGGCAAGTGTACCTACCAATGCGGCAGCAGGTTTGCCCGAACCGGCTTCCTCTGCCGAAAAAGGCAGTACCGCTAAGCCGGTTTGCGTTACCTGCGCATCCCCTTCCTGGAAAGGAGCAAAGCTGAGCCAGTCGGCCTCCGCTACCAGCTCTGCCTCGGGGGCCCGTTGCTGTTCTACCTGCCTGAAAGACGTTTGGTAGCTGATGCTTTTTTCCTGTAGAAAATATCGGCCGGCAGTTCCATCCACCGGCAGGGCTTCGAACGGAAGCAGGTGCAGGTAACCATCGGCCAGTATGGTGCATTTACTTACCGATTGCAATAAGCCGGCAACCGGAGCTACTAGTGCCTGGTAAATAGCTGCCCCCGCCCGGGCCCCTTTAAAGCGGGTACCCTCCTGTTGGGTATGAAGGGCCTGCACATAGTTTTGCAACTGTTCTTTCAACAAAGTATCGAGCAGAATTTTATCCAGCTTAGCAGCTTTCCCGGTAATCACTAACCGAAATAAAGCAGCATCGGATTGTAAGAAACTGATAATGCCCAGATCCTTTGGCAAGCTCCATTGAAAATGCTGCAGGGTACCCAGGGCAGCCGTTGAATCCTTGCTGCCGCTAAGGGCAACTATCCTGTTTTGCAGGCGCGATAAAGCTACCCGTGTTGAAATCATTTCCTTTTCCACCCGCTCTATTTCCTCTGCATTGCTAAGTGTGTTCAGCAGGGTAGAATAATAGGCCATGCTTTGTTTCAATTCGTATTCCTCCTGCAATAAAGGCGATTTGTTATTGTCAATACCGGCTCTTTGCTGTAAGGTGCGGAGCTGATCATTTAACACACTGCCCTTCACCTGTTCTTCCACCTGGAAAAAAGCCTCCAGCGCAGCATTCTTATTACCTGTTAAGTACCAGTTATAGATCCGTTCCGCAGCTTTCTGGTAAACCCGGTGCCGGTTATTGGTAAAAAACAATTTGGCTTCATCATTATCGTAGGTAGAGCGTATGAAGGCGGCAGTTTCAATAGCCTCTAAAACGGCGCTAACTGCTGCTTCCAGGTAAGCGGGCAAACTGGTTTTTTCATACATGGCATAACGGATATCCGACTTTAGCTCCTGCAATTCAAACAATACCAGCGGCGCATTATTTTCATTGATACCCTTTTCCCCGGCTTCAATAAAACCGAGCGCTGTTTTAGGGTCGGCTATGGCAAATGCCATCCGGCTTCTCAGCAAAAAATCTGCCGCCCGTTCTTTAGGGCTTTCCCCGCCCAATTGGTTAATACGGCGCGCTTCATCCAGGTAATGGCCTGCTTTGGAATACTCTTTTTTATCGAGGTAAATCCGGGCCATTTCATGGTACATACGAACTGTAGCAATGCCAGGCGCCGGCTCCACTTTACCAAACCAGGTAAGTGCACTATCCGGTTTACCTTTTGCGAAATATAGATGGCCGATATTTTGCCGCACCCTGTTTTTCAGGTAAGGATCTTTTAATAAGGGCTGGTAGATCTGCAGGGCTTCTTCGTACTGTTCTCTTGCAGCCAGGCAAATAGCAATATTATTAGAAAAGCCATTATAGGTTTCGGTATAATCGTCGGCGGTGGTAGAAAGCAGCATTCTTGCTTTTTCGAAATAGTTACCTGCCTGCAGGTAGTTTGAGCTTTGAAAATACAGGGCGCCCAGCGAATTGTAGAGAACATCCAGGTCGGGGTAAGCGGGTTGATGAATAGCAATAGCAGCCGCTTTTTCGAGGTAGTAGCGGGCGCTGTCAATTTTAAAGCCATTGTAAAAGTTGGAACCCAGGTGCAGGCAGGCCTGGAAATACAGGACAGAATCCTCACCAAATGCATCAAACCAGGCCAATGCCCGCCGGTATTCGAGAGCGGCTTTATCCAGTTGGCGTTGGCCTTGTAAAATATTTCCTCGTTTTACCAGGGCTTCGCCATGCAGGCCAGTTGCGGGCGCTTGCTTTTCTAACAGTTCAATTACGGCCTGGTACCTGGCTAAAGCAAGGCTGTCGGATAAGGCAGAAGGAGTTTCGCTATTATACAGTGTTTCGGCCTGCTGAAACAGTGCACGGGCTTGTTCCACAACAGGTAGAGCTTGCGAAAAACCTTTCCAAACCAGGAACAATGCCGCCAATAAACCATATAGAAGGGCAGATTTGCGCATACCAAACAGCGCCTCTAATCTACACTCTATTTGTTTACCGGCCGGTAAGTATTATAATGGGTGGCCGCTTGGGGCGGCTGCTGATATCGCTGGCCACCCGCATAATGCCGGCAGCACCGGTAGCAAGGGAGGAGTTAACAACCGGTGCCTGGATAAAACGATCCCTGTTTCGCAGCAATACATCTCTTGCCTGTGCATCGCGGTTGCCCAGTTCTGCCAATAAACTGGCAGGTATAGCGGCCCGGCTTTCAAAATAATAGAACCGAACCGTAATTGCCTGCAAACTTCGATTACTGACATCCGTTATCCGGTAGAAGAATTCAAAATCGCGCGTGGTACCATTTACGGGGTTATTGCCCAGGAAACCATCGGCAAAACTGGCAGCCAGGTCTATAACACCATTGTCTACATCCACTTTACATCCGTCGTTATTAACGCCGGGCAGTTCATCATCGCCGTCATCGTCGGTATCTTTTTCATCAAACTCGCAATCGTTGTCGTCATTTCCTTCATCGTCGTTATCGTCGGCACAGGGTAATGGCTGGGTAGGGTCGGCATTGTAAATAGGGTTGGCTATTAACGCGGTGGCTGCATTCAGGGTATAAATGCTATCGCGGTAATCAATACCCGAAACCACCAGCTTTACGCTGTCCAGCACGGTTTGCTGATCGGTGCTGATATAATAGATCTTGTACCTGATTCCGCCCTCACTTTCATTGATATTGATACGGCCGCTGAGGCTGTCCATTACCAGGCCAAGCGGAATGGCCTTAAAATAACCCGCTTCTGCCGGTTTGCTTACGGGATTAATGGAAAACGTTGTACCGGGCTGTTTAAAAAACAGGGTATCTGCATAGCGGAGCGCCACTTTAGGCAAGGCAGGTTCGGCCTGTTTACAGGCCATGGCATAAGCCAATAGCAGTACAACTACAGAGATAATACGCATAAACTTGGGTTCCCGAATATTTTGTTGCCGCAAACTTGATAAATGTAACCAATATCTTTGCCAAATGCGAATTGATATAATATCCATTGTTCCCGAATTGCTGGAAAGCCCGTTGGGGCATTCCATCATGAAACGTGCGCAAACAAAAGGGATCCTGGAGGTAGTGGTGCATCACCTGCGGCAATGGGCGGTGAATGAATACGGGCAAGTTGATGATTATCAATATGGTGGAGGTGCAGGCATGGTAATGATGTGTGAGCCCCTGGCAAAAGCCATTGAACAGTTAAAAGCCGAGCGCCCTTATGAACAGGTCATTTATATGACGCCCGACGGGCAGCGGTTTGATCAAAAAACTGCCAACCGCCTGTCTTTGATGGGCAACCTGATTATCATTTGCGGGCATTATAAAGGCATTGATCAGCGCATCCGCGATCATTTTGTTACCCTGGAAATTTCCATCGGCGATTTTGTACTCAGCGGCGGCGAACTGGCCGCGGCTGTGGTGGTAGACGCCGTAGGCCGGCTGCTGCCCGGTGTACTGAACGACGAAACCTCGGCCCTTACCGACTCTTTCCAGGACAACCTGCTGGCTCCCCCGGTTTATACCCGCCCTGCCGAGTTCCGGGGCTGGAAGGTGCCGGACATCCTGCTCAGTGGCGACCTTAAGAAAGTAGAAGAATGGCGTTATGAGCAGGCCCTTCAGCGCACCGAAGAAAGAAGACCCGATTTATTAGACGAACAATAATCAACCTCCTTTATAAACCAGGTGCAACAGCGGATAAGGCTTCCCCATTCCATCTACCGGTGAACGGCCGATTACCTCAAATCCCATTTTCCGGTAAAACCCAACCGCCTGCTCATTTTGTTCGTTTACATCCAGTTCGGTTGCCTTCCATTCTTCCAGGGCAAGCAGCAATAATTGTTTGCCGCATCCCTGTCCCCTGCTTTCCGGATCAATAAATAACATCTCTATTTTGCCATTCAATACACCAAGAAAACCGTGGAATTTTCCAGTCGGTTCCTGCAAGGCCACCAATTCAACCATACCCAGGTATTGGCTCTGGATCAGCGGTTTAAAAAACTGTAGATCTGATTCCAGTAAAAAATGATGTGTTGCCCTGACAGATGCCTCCCATAATTCAGTGAGCGCAGGAAAATCATGCGCAGTTGGACGAACTACAGCAAGCTTTGTCATCGTGCTTATACTTTTGCAGTCAGCAGTTGCGGATATTTTTTACTGGTATGTAAAATCAACTCTCCAAATAAGGTATTTGCCCAGGCAAACCACTTGCGCGAAAATTTAGTGGGATCATCTTTATGAAAAGCCTCGTGCATAAAACCGGTACCTGCATGGGTAGCTTTCAGCATCTGCAAACATTTTTTAACCTCAGCCGGATCATGCGCCGTTAAGCCGCGCATTATAATACTCATGGGCCAGATCGTATGATTGCCCCCATGCGGGCCACCAATGCCTTCTGCCGCTTTTCCCTTAAAGAAAAAAGGATTTTCGGTAGAAAGAATATAACGCCGGGTGTTCGCGTATACGGGGTCGTTCGCCTTTATGGCTCCCAGGTAAGGAAGGGATAAGAGGCTGGGTACATTGGCATCATCCATCAGGTGGTAACTGCCGTAACCATTTACTTCAAACGCATATACTTTACCAAAAGCGGGGTGATTAACCACGGCATATTGTTGCAGGGCTTTCTCTACTTCCGTTGCCAGGGTTGTACACTCCGTTGCCAGGGCAGCGTCCAGCTTTAACGTGGTAAGTAGTTCCGCTGCCTGCCGCAAACTTACTACCGCAAAAAAATTAGAGGGAACCAGGAATTGAAAAAGCGTGGCATCATCACTGGGGCGGAAGGTAGAACAGATCAGTCCAACCGGTTTAACCGGGTAGCCGTAACCGCTGAGCGGAACACCGTCTGTAGCCCAGGAGGTAGACCGTTGAAAAGTATAAGGCCCGTCTCCTTTTTTTCGTTGTTGTTCCCTAAACGTTTGCACCGTTAAGCGGATGGTAGCAACCCAGTCGGCATCCAGCACCGAGGTATCGCCGGTAATTTTCCAGTAATGATAGGCCAGCCGTATCGGGTAACAGAGACTGTCGATTTCCCATTTCCGTTCATGAATACCAGGTTTCATGGCAGTGATATCTGATTTCCACTCACTTTCTTTGGTAACATCCTTATAAAAGGCATTGGCATACGGATCCAATGCCACACAATGTTTCTGCCGGTTAATAACCCCCGCAATAAGGGTTTGTAGTTTTTTATCGGATTTGATCAAAGGCAGGTAGGGCCAAACCTGTGCAGTACTATCGCGCAGCCACATGGCATCAATATCGCCGGTAATAACATAGGTATCGGGTTTACCATTGATGGTTTCGAGCTCTACCGTTGTATCCAGTGTATTGGGAAAACAGTTTTCAAAAAGCCAGGCCAGTTCCGGATCGGCAATTTGCTGCTTTACACGGGTTATAGTGGCTTCCACTGCCTCACTGGTAAAGTTGCGTTCGGCTAAGGGTGGACGTTTACTTTCAAAACCAGCCGCCGTACCAGCCCATCCTTCCGATGGCAACAGGAACCAGCCAGCTGCTGCCAATGTACTTTGTTGTATAAATTTTCTTCTGGTTGCCATGGTTATTTATTTAGCAGAATAAGAATAAGGGAATGCTTTTTTGTCAGTACCTCTTTTTTTGTCGGGCTGTGCCTGCATGCTGAACTGCAGCAGGCCACCTTTCAACAGCTCACTGTGTTTTACATAATTAAACGGGTGTACTGCGCCATTCCATTTTAATTCCTTCACATATAAATTGCTGGCAGAGTTAGCCGGTGCCTGAACGGCTACTTGCTTGCCATTTTCCAATTTCAGGGTCATTTTTTTAAACAGGGGGGTACCCAGCACATATTCATCGGTACCCGGACAAACCGGGTAAAAGCCCATAGCGGAAAACACGTACCAGGCCGAGGTTTGGCCATTGTCCTCATCGCCACAATAGCCATCGGGTGTGGGTTTATACATACGGTTCATAACTTCCCGTACCCAGTATTGGGTTTTCCAGGGTTGCCCCGCAAAATTATAGAGGTAAGGCATGTGCTGAATAGGCTGGTTGCCGTGGGCATATTGGCCCATGTTCATGATCTGCATTTCCCTGATCTCATGAATCGGGAAACCATAATAACTATCGTCGAACAAAGGCGGCATCACAAAAACCGAATCCAGCATATTCACAAAACGGGTAGTTCCTCCCATCAGGTTGATCAGTCCCTGTATATCATGAAATACACTCCAGCTATAGTGCCAGCTATTTCCTTCCGTAAATGCATCGCCCCATTTCAAGGGATTAAAAGGTGCCTGGAAAGAACCATCTTTGTTTTTACCACGCATCAAATTGGTTTCGGGGTCAAACAGGTTGCGGTAATTGAGCATGCGTTTTTCATACAGTGCAATTTCTTCTTTGGGCCTGTTTAATTTTTTGGCCAGCTGCCAAATAGTAAAATCGTCGTACGCATATTCCAGGGTGCGGGCTGCATTTTCGTTGATCTTTACGTCGTAGGGAACATAACCCAGTTCGTTGTAATAGTTCACCCCTTTTCTGCCCACAGCATCGAGCGGCCCCTCGTTATTGGCGCCATTCAGCAAAGCCTGGTACAGGGTATTGATATCATACCCCCGCAGGCCTTTCAGGTAAGCGTCTGCTACTACCGAAGCCGAATTATTGCCTACCATTACACTGCGGAAACCCGGGCTCGACCATTCCGGTAAAAAACCGCCTTCTTTATAATCGTTGATAAGGCCTTCCTGCATTTCTTTGTTAATAGAGGGGTAGAGGAGGTTCAGCAGGGGGTAGAGGGCGCGGAAGGTATCCCAGAAACCCGTGCCGGCATACATGTACCCCGGCAGCACCTGGCCGTTATAGGGGCTGTAATGAACGATTTTATTAGTTGCATCGTACTCATAATGTTTTTGCGGAAAACATACGGTACGGTATAAGCAGGAATAAAACGTGCGCAACTGTTCGTCGGTACCACCTGACACCTGTACCCGGCCCAGGATATCTTTCCAGCTGGCCTGCGATGCTTTCCTGGTTTGCTCAAAACTTTCTTTACCCACTTCGCGCTGAAGGTTGAGCAGGGCCTGTTCTTCACTAATAAAAGAGGAAGCTACTTTTACGCCTATTTTTTGTCCTTTTATGGTTTTAAAACCAACCACCGCGCCTGCATGATCGGCTTTCATTTCCAGTTGTCCTTTCACCAAAACCGAATCGTGCCAGGTAGCGGAAAAAGAAAAAGGCTGATCAAACTGCAGTACAAAATAGTTGCGGAAATTGGCGGGTACGCCGCCGCTGTTGCGGGTAGTATAACCAATTATTTTCCGTTCAGCAGGCAGCAGTTTTACATAAGATCCTTTGTCAAATGCATCTATAACAATAAAGGAGCTGTCTGATTGGGGAAAGGTAAACCGGAATTGTGCGGCCCGTTCGGTGGCAGTAATTTCGGTGGTTACATCAAAATCGGCCAGGTAAACGCTGTAATAATCGGGGGCTACCGTTTCTGCTTTGTGCGAAAACCAACTGGCTCTTTTTTCCTGGTCAAAAACCAGGCTACCGGTAACCGGCATAATAGAAAATTGGCCGTAATCGTTCATCCAGGGCGATGGTTGATGGGTTTGTTTAAAACCACGGATCTTTTCAGCAGTATATACATAGGCCCATCCATCGCCCATTTTACCGGTTTGCGGCGTCCAGAAATTCATACCCCAGGGGCGGGCAATAGCCGGGTAGGTATTCCCATTCGATAAACTAAAGAGCGATTGTGTACCCATCAGCGGGTTTACATAATCCAACGGATTCAGCTCCTGGGCCACTAAGGCGGTTCTGCAAAAACAAATTGCTGTAACCAGCAACCATTTGAATCGATTCATGTTCGTCATTTCTAAAATGTGCTAAAATTATTCAAATCTAACCAATCGGGGGTATGCATTTTCTGCTTAATTTGTTCTTAAATAAAAACTATGCGCTGGCAAGGAAGACGCGAAAGCGGAAATGTAGAAGATCGCCGCAGTGTGGCGGGACCTGTAGCTATTGGTGGAGGTATACTGGGAATAATTGCCTTACTCTTTAATCTCTTCCTCGGAGGCGATGTAGATGTATCGCAACTGCAACCCCAGGGCGGCGGCAGCGCACCCATGAGCACAGAAGCCAAGGCGCGGGAAGATCAGCTGGCCAGTTTTGTAAAAGTAGTGTTGGCTGAAACAGAAGATGTATGGAATAAACTGTTTGCTGAAAACGGCGCTCAATACAAGGAGCCCACGCTGGTATTGTTTTCAGGTGCGGTACAATCGGCCTGTGGCTCAGCCAGCGCCGCCAGCGGTCCGTTTTATTGCCCGGGTGATCAGAAGCTTTATATCGATCTGTCTTTTTATGAAGAACTGGCGCAGCGATTTGGTGCGCCTGGCGATTTTGCCATGGCCTATGTAGTATCGCACGAAGTGGGGCATCATATACAAACCCTGCTGGGTACCACGCAAAAACTGGCGCAATTACGGCAACGCTTAAGCGCAGAAGAATACAATAAATATTCGGTGATGCTGGAGTTACAGGCCGATTTTTTAGCCGGTGTATGGGCCCATCATACGGCCAATAAAAACCTGCTCGATGCCGATGATATTGATGAAGCCATGCGTGCTGCCAATGCCATTGGCGACGACCGTTTACAGAAACAGGCCCAGGGTTATACAGTACCCGAATCCTTTACACACGGCACATCTGAACAGCGTATGTACTGGTTTAAAAAAGGATATGAAACCGGTGATCTGCGGCAGGGCGATACCTTTAATGATCCGCGGCTGAAGCTCTAATTCGGCCGTTTACATTTTCAGGTAACTCCAGCCCGCTTCCTGTTTTAGAATAATTTCACCTACGCCCATTTTAACGAAACCGGCTTCGGGCAATAGTTGTTCTTTGGTAACAGCCCGCTCTCGCATCGTGTTTTCGCAAACAACAAAGCGGATACCCATTTTATTGAAATAGGCAATGCGGTCGGCCTGGGTGGTTTTATCCTTCATCATAAACTGAACACCAGCGCCGTGTACCACCACTTCTACCTGCACTGAATCGCCCCAACCGGCTTTCAGGTTCTTAATATTGTTCATCATGCCTTTCCAGATAAGGGTATCGCCGGTATTCAATTGAATTACCACCCGGTGTTTGGCCTGCTGCGCCAGCAGGGAACCCGAAGTACCCAGTAGCAATAGCAATAGAAAGAAATAAACGCGTTTCATATATTTCCAGGTTTTGTCGGCTATCCGTTTTGTTTGGGCCGTACGAGGCTGGCCAGTAAACCACCCATAATGGCAAAATACACCGTGCTGTTTACCGGTTTAGAAGTAATGGCGCAGGTACCGGAACTACAACCAATGGTACTGTAATAGATAAAGCCCGCAATACCACCCACCAGTACACCCAGCAGCACGAGCCCGTATTTCTGAACAATTGATTTAATCATGGGAAGCGAAATTTCGGTAAAAATGCGCTATCCGCCGCGGTGTTTTGGTGATTAAAGTTACCCAAGGGCTACATCCAGCACCATCATAACCACAAAACCGCCGATAAAACCGAGTACGGCTACATCGGTATATTTATCTCGTTGGGTTTCCGGAATTACTTCTTCCACCACCACATAGATCATAGCGCCGGCAGCAAAAGCCAGGGCAAAGGGCAGCACGGGTTGCATATAGATAACAGCTACAGCCCCCAGCACACCGGCAACGGGTTCAACAATAGCCGACAATTGTCCGTACCAGAAACTTTTTAAACGACTTACCCCGTGCCGGCGTAAAGGCATAGAAACGGCCAGGCCTTCCGGAAAATTCTGGAGGCCAATTCCAAAAGCCAGTGCAATAGCAGCGGGAATCAGGTCATCGCCCACCCCAATAGAAGCGGCGCCGAACAATACGCCCACAGCCAGCCCTTCTGGTATATTGTGCAGGGTAATAGCCAGTAATAAGAGGGTGGTTTTATGCCATTTTGTTTTCATGCCCTCCGATTCGTCGTCTCCAAAATTGATATGGAGGTGCGGCATAAACTTATCGAGGCTATAGATAAAAAGCGCGCCTACCAGAAAGCCTACGGCTGCCGGCATCCAGGGAAAGGAGGGGTAAATTTTTTCCGAATATTCGATGCTGGGCGCCAGTAATGACCAGAAGCTGGCAGCCACCATAACGCCGCCGGTAAAACCAAGCATGGCATCAAATACACTTCGTTTAATGGTTTTGAAAAAGAAAACCAGGGAGGCACCTGCTGCGGTAACCAGCCAGGTAAAAGTAGTGGCGATCAATGCCGCCTGTACAGGACCGATATCAGAAAAGAATTGTTCTAACTGCTTCATCGTCCATAAAAATAGCAGAAATCATTCAAAACAATTAGATGAGCCTAAAAATATTTTTAGGGCAATTACCTCACCGGTCCGGTGGATTACTGTCCCGGGTGGTAACTACGCTCAGCCTGTTGCAGCACATCTTCCTTGTAAAAAAGTACATCGCGAAAGCGGCCGGTGCTATAAGCCTCTACCTGGTCGTTAAAATGCGGCGAGGCGGGGTTGCCGCTTTGTCCGCCTGCCAGCAGGGCTTTGGCTTTTATTTTGTCGCCGAATTCTACGGCACAGATAAAGCTGTTGCCATGTACGCCGTAGCGGTTACGCGTACCCGAAAATACGCGACTGTTATAGGAAGGCAGCATGCCCCAGGTGCCCGAAGCAAAGGCCACGGGGTAACTGGGTTGGGCATCGTCAAAGGTCAGGTCCAGCGCGGGGGAGATCCGCTGAAAGCGGTTAATTGTTCCCCAGGGCAGTTGCCATTTACCGTAGCGGGCCTGCAGGTCGGTAATAGTTGCATAAAGCGCCTGCAGTTGTTCGGTGGCGGGCGCTTGTTTAGTATAGGTACGAACGCGTTGCACCAGGTCAAGCGGTTTACCGCCCGGGGATTCCAGGGCCATCAGGGCGGGCAAAATACGTTGCCCCCACTCCACTGCCAGCGTGGTGGCAATAGAGGCGGTATCGGCCGTAAAATTCCAATTGCGCAAAACGGCAACCGGCCCGGCCAGCCAGGCAAAAAGGCTGTCGGTTGGTTGCAGGCCGGCATCAAAACTTTTAACCAGGGCGGGTATCAATTCTTCAAAAGCGGCCAGGCGTTTATCGTAACCGGCTTTGATAAGGGTATCGAGGTTAAAGCGGGCATAGGCCGACAGGGTTCTAACGGCATTGATACCCCGAAAATTATCGCCATCGGGCGCCATATAAGCAGGGAAAGCAGCCGGGTTAGGGCTATTCTTACCCGACATAAAAAACGGACTGGAATTACAATGCTGTAACCAACCATTGGAGGGGTTGATCTGGTGAACGGTTTCCCTGATTGTGTGGTAGCCCTGCCATTCGGTTGCTTTGGTGCTGCCGTCTACCGGTTTGGTCCAGTCGATGGAGTTGTCTCTTTTCGGGATGCGATTGCCGTGCCAGTAGGCGATATTGCCGGCCTTGTCTGCATATACTGTACTGTTGGAAATATTCCCCCGGAGGTTCAGGGTTTTCTCAAAATCGGCCAGGTCTTTAACCTTGGTACGGTTCCAGCACTGGATTAGTCCGTCCATTAACCGGTTATCGGCCCGCATGCTCAGGAACTGGCCATTTCTTTTGGCCATGATGGGGCCATGGTGGGTAAAATATGCGGGGATGTTTTTTTCCTGCATACCGTTTTGGCCTTTGAAGCGGAGCCGGATGTTTTTGGTTTTAACCGGTTTCAATTTTCCTTCGTAGCGATAGGTGAACCCATATTTACGTTCTTCCAGTTGTTCAATATAGGTATCGGCGGCATCTACGTAACAGGAAGTGTGCATCCAGCCCGCGTTTTCGTTAAAACCCTGGTAAATGAAGAATTGTCCCCAGGTAACTGCGCCATAGGCATTGAGGCCTTGTTCAGATACCATATGCACTTCGGGACGGAAATAAAAACTTACATGCGGGTTGATATAAAGCAGGGCTTTGCCCGAGGTGGAAAGCTGCGGGGCTATGGCGAAGCCATTGGAGCCGGAAGGCAGGGGTTCCTGGAACCGGGCTGCAAGCGGCGCCGCCAAACCATAAAATTCCGCCAGTTCCTTCACCGTAATATCGGCGGTACTGATAGCGCCGATGCTGCCATCTGTCCACAACAGGGGGTACCAGGGTTGAAAGCGATGCAGCAGTGCCGGTTTCACCTGCGGATTTTTATAGAGATAATAATTAATTCCGTCGGCAAAAGCCTGGCAAAGCTGTTTGAGCCAGGCGGGTGCTTTCGCATAATCTCGCATAGCGTCGGAGGAGTCGATGACCAGTCGAATCAGCAGGTCTTCATACAGAGCTTTTTCTCCCTGCAATTCAGCCAGGCGGCCCAGCTTTTCTATATAGTTCATTTCCACGCGGGCAAAATCGTCTTCGCATTGTGCGTAGAGCAGGCCGAACACCGCGTCGGCATCTGTTTTACCGTAAATATGGGGGATGCCCATATTATCGCGAATGATAGTGACGTTTTTCGCCTGTTTTTCCCAGGCGGCGGTTTCTTTGGGGGTAAACGGTTGCGCCGTTAAAAACGATGGAAGCAGTAATAGGAAGAAAAAGCAGTTGCGCATGTCAGGTGGTTTACTATACAATTAACGCAGCTGCGCCGATGATGCCGGCATCCTGCGTATCAGAAATTTCGATCACCAGGTTTTCGATGGCCTGGCGATAGGCAAAGCTACTCAATTGTTGCAGGGTAGCTTCTCTAAACAGGGGCCATGCGGCGGCAACGGAACCGCCGAGGATAAAATAATTAATATCGAGGGCATAGAGCATGGTTTTAAAGGCGTTGCCGATATGGGTACCAAGTTCGTGGTATTGTTGCAGGGCGGCAGGGTTGCCGGCAATAGCCTGGTCGTACACGGTTTTGCCGTTGGTATGGTAAAGGTTATCAAAGAAGCGGCCGCTGGCATAGTATTCCTGATCCTGCCCGCGGTATTCGATCAATCCAAACTCCCCTGCCCCACCGTGCAGGCCCGAAACCAGTTTACCGTCGAGGATAATACCCGTACCCAGGCCGGTGCCGATGGTAACGCCCAAAATGGAGCTACGTTCTTTCAGTTTGCGATGCTGGTACACGCCGAGGGCAAAACAGTTGGCATCGTTATTCAGTGCAACGGGCAGGTTGAATTGTTTTTCGAGTATGGTTTTCAGATCCAACTCCTTCCAGGCCGGGATGTTCATCACATCGTACACCAGCCCGGTGGTTGGGTTTACCAGCCCAGGAATACCTATGCCGATGCCCTGCACCCCCTTGAGCCCAAGGGTTTCGATTAAGCGGCTCACCTGTTCAATCACTTCTTCCTGGTTGCCGCTGGCCAGTACGGGCCATTCGAGTTTGTTGAGCACCTGCCCGTTTTCAACCTGTGCGGCTTTAATGCCGGTGCCGCCGATGTCTATGCCTAGGCGTTTGTTAGTCATGGTTAAACTATTCCAGCTCGGTATTTTGTTCCAGATTTTTCGGCCAACTCATTGTTTTGCAGCCGGGTCATTGTTTTGCCTCTTGGTTTTTGCCTGTGTTCCACTCTGCTGCGGCGGCTTCGTCTACGTAGAGGTATACGTTCGGATGGTTTTTCAACCAGGTAACCGGTAAGGCCGGGGTGGGTTCTGTTTCCATCAGTTGTTTAATGATGCCTGCTTTGTGAGCGCCCGATACAATCAGGAAAATATGTTTGGCTGCCAGAATGGAGGCAATGCCCAGGGTTAGCCCGCCGGTGATGGTAGTTTCCTTCTTGAAATATTTCTGTGCCGTTTTGATGGTGCCGGGGGCCAGCTCGGCTATATGGGCAGTTAAGGTAGGGTCTCGCTGCGGTTCGTTCATACCAATATGGCCGTTGGTGCCGAGGCCAATAACGGCAATGTCTATACCGCCGTTGTGTTGGATAAACTCGTCTACCCGCTGGCATTCTTGCTGCAGGTTGGCGGCTCTGCCATTGAAAAAACAAATGCGGTTATCGGGTATGCCGAGGGGTTGAAAGAGCTGTTGGTGCAGGTGCCATTGGCAAGAGCCTTCGTCGGCCGCGTTCATACCCTGCCATTCGTCTAGCCCTACAAAGTTCCAGGAGCTGGTTTCTGAAGCGTTCTGTTGGGCAATTATTTCTTTATACAGCCCGGCCGGGCTATCGCCCGAGGCTACGCAAATCAGCGGTTCCTTCTGATTGCGGGCCAGTTTCAGCAAATGCCCTGCCGCTTTTGCCGACAGTGTGTTATACTCCTTTTCCAGAAACAAATCCATGTTTATTGTTTTAGATCAATAATTCTTCTAAGGTAAACTAAGGTAGTTGGAATACCGGGAAATTTCCCCTTTGCACAGATGGCAGCAAAATATTATATTAGTCAATAACTGCTTGCTCTGGTTTTGTGACCGAGGTGGCGAAGCAATGTGGGAGCAGATTTGGCGATGGCTATGCGGGGTGGAGGAATTGTTGAAAGATAAATATGAAACTCTTGCTGATAATACAGATTAAAAAAAGGAGTTGTTTTTAACAATTCGTTTCATAGAGAAATAAATGAACGTGACAAGCTAAGAGAGATTTGAACAACACTTAATTTTTATCAATTTAAAATTGTTGGAATCAAAGAGCAAAAAAGCAATACCCTAAACAGGATAATAACTATTTAATTTAACAATTGGCATGTGCAGTATTTAACTACAGCAAACTCTTTAGTAAATAATAATTAATGCTTTCGTAGAAGTTCTTTGACGTCTCAGGCACATAGGGTACGTAGGATTAGGGTCGATACACAAGTATTAGTCGGTTTTATAGCACTGATATTTTCTATAATTTTAATACTATCCAATCTATGTGTTGAATCTAAATTCAAAAAGGAGGCAACTGTGCAAAAAACGACAAATAAAAAAAACAGTTTTACTGTTTCTTTTAGCTTCTCTAGGTCACGTTTTCTGTGTTATTGAAGCCAGCGGTGCAGCAGGTGCAGTATGGGGCCTGAGACAATAATGACAAAGATTTGCCTAAAGGTACAGCGGGCAACGAAATTCATTAGTTAAAGCATGGCATGAATACGAATCTTCATAGATAGATCAATAATGGTTATAGGATCAAACATGTCATTAATTCTTTTCGGCTCTTGGTCCTGCCATCACCAATATTTGAATACTGTCTGCCTCCATTAGGCGATATAACAAAGTTGCTACATGACTACAGATTTTGAACACAAAGGTCTTTGGTTTTTACCCTCCGACAATAAGAAAAAGGTTGCCGGAACAATCCGTTTTGAAGTTAAAAAAGGATTAACGCTCGATTTAATTGGAAGTTTCTCCAGAGAAAGTGACACAAAAGTATTGATTTGGGGTATTTTGGAAAACGGTAAGTATGTAACTCTATACAACAACTTCGAAATCTTTCGGAGCTTTAATGTACCTGGACTTGAAACTGCAAAGTACATATCAAACTTCTTTCTTGTTGGCGCTCATTTTGAAAGCAAAAGAGATATATGCTTCAATAAATTTTCTGTTCACTATTCACATCTCGACGAATGGTTAAACATAAGTAGCGGCTTCAAAAAAATCGAAGCAAATCCCAAAGACTATAAAATTGTAGTTGAATATGAACTTCCAAAACCAATTGACGTTCAGCTTGACGGCAATTCTAAAATGTCAGTGAACTTAGTGGCTACTACCCCATCAAGAAAAGCTGTTCAGACAGCTATAACTATAAAACAAAAAGCCTTTATTGAGTTTGAATATAAACAAAAGGTTTCCTTTGACAAAGTACTTGAAGACTCTTTTCATTTCCAAAACTTCCTAACCCTTTCACTCCAACGATCAACATATCACAAAGACGTAAAAGGGCAAGTGAAAATAAAAGGCACAAAAGAGTTGCATGATATTCAGATCTATTTTCAAATAAATCACATATCCCAAGATGAAAAAGAATTGCACCCAAGAGACATTCTTGTAAACTATCAACTGATTGCACCAAAGTTTTCTACAATAATAAAAACGTGGTTCGATAACAAAATAAAACTCGAAACTTCAACAGATCCCTTTTTCAGTTCTTATTATAATCCATTTATCTACACAACAGACAAATTCTTAAATCTCACCCGATCCATTGAAGCATTTCACCGCGATTACCTAGGGTATTCTGGATATAACAGCGATAGATTTACTGAAGTATTCACAAGATATTCAAGACAGTTTAATTCAACGCTAAAAATCAAAAGCAAAAAAATATTTGTGCACAAAATTTTAACCTGTCGAAATAACTACACTCATAGCAATCCAATTCTGAAAGGTAAGGATACGAAATATTTGGAGTTGCATTATCTAAGTGAAAGAATCCAACTGATTATGACATGTGCCTATTTGACAGAACTAGGTATGACTGAAAAAGAAATAAAATCAAGTATTGCCAACTGTCGTCGCTATACACATATAAGGCATAAAATTAAATAACCTACAATAAAAAAATAAAATAACAAATTAAATGCAGCATTAGCAATGTTTAGTTGGGTAATGTGAAAAAAATTAGAGCCCCTTTCATTAGCTATCACCATTTAATAACATTCCTAACCTAATTCACTACATAATGTATTGGCTTTCTTTAATTTCATCAATAACTGGTATTATCAGTTTTGTAATTTCCTTTTTTGACTTATTCAAAAAGTGGAAAAACTATCTTCTTTATTTTGCCTTCGGGACAATAGGATTGACCGCAGGCATTCTACTAAGCATGAGCGAAGATACCGTTCAACAATTCACCCAAAGCCAACTTATATACTTAATCGCCTTTGTTTTTATAATGTCTCTACTGATTCTATTTATCTATCGCTTTCTGACTACTGCTAACGAACCACTATTCATTGTTATTATCGTTATTGTTGGCATCTCATATTTTTCCGTTCGACTGCTTAATTCGGTAGAGGCAAGCCAGAGTTTTATCAAAAACAACGACTATCTTATACTTTCAAACCATTACCGAAAAACTGGAGACTATACACGGGCTGCGGACTTTCTTAAAAAGTATCATGACATGCAAGCTCCCAATCTTCCTGAAAAAATGCTTGACAGTATTGCCAAGCGAGTTGATAGTCTTTACTACAAAGGGTTTGACCACATTAGGTAACTACTTTCTATAGTTCCTATGTGTATGAACAATCGAAATTCCCATAACAAACGAAAAATGAAAAGTGGCCCTAAAAAAAGAACTACTCATATAGTACAAAGGCAAACGGCTAACATGGGTTTTGCGTCATGGTGGCCTGACCAAATGCGCATCAGCAACTCATTGCTTTCCATCTGAAGATTCGACAAAACGAACGACGTTTGGTTATTTTCAAGTCATTTAATTTTTTAATCCAATTTAATTTTTTGTTTCAGTGAGTCACATTCAATGAATGCCGCCAAGAACGCAAATCCCCAATATTGGCCGCAATTCTTGAATCCTTTCGCGTAAGGTCATTAAATAAAACAACATGTATCTATCAATTAAACAAAACTTTGCTTTTGATGAAATTATAAAATCCTTTGAAGTTGGATATCGTAGTCATATTGTTGGTGAGATAAAAATAAAATATCCGACACTAAGTCAATTTAGTGTTGCAATAAACAAGGTGTACACATCGTTAGATCACAGCCCTGTGATTTTCGCTAAAAAACTAAAAGGAAGAGCAAAAAAAATAAAACAGGAGGTTGCTACATACTATTCTAGAATTGAACACTCCTATCATGCCTATAGGACTACCACATATCAAAATGAGGTGCCCTATGTATCAGAAATTAATGATTACGTTTTCCTATTGTTTGACGATTGTTTCAAAGGTCTAGCCGACAATTTTACAACCTTAGAAGAGTTTAAAATCCACGCCTCAAAATATCATTTAACTAGAAACATTCTTTCACATCCAGCCTCTTCAAAAGTAGAAGTGTCAGATTGCAAAGAGATTATCAGCTTTATTAAAAAGCTTCTGCTTAACATTGATGATGATAAATTTTGGTATGTTACAAAAACGGATATCTCTTTGAAATGTGATGACTTTATTTATACAATTGATAGAACCCCTCTCAAATTTCACAATTTAAATGAAATCAGTTTCAGTCACAATAAGATCGTTTGTAGAACTCCTGAGATAAATACAATCAAGAATTATCTATTTGGCAAGGATGAATACTATCGAAAATCAGGATCGTTGGTTATATATGGATATGGTGGTGTAGGCAAAACTGCAGTGATACTTGAATTTCTTTTCCAAACTGTAAAAGACATACTCGACTCTACAATAGACCCTCAGTACGAATTTATTCTATTCTTTACTAGCAAAGATGAGATGCTTTCATTTAAGGAAACTTCCGGTGACATTTATATCAATTCAATTCGTCAGCAGATAACATCATTCAATGACTTCAAAATCAAATTTGATTCGATTCTCAATCAAAATGGAATTAAGAACCTTGAAAATACTAGGGGACTAATAGTGGTAGACAATTTTGAAAACTTAACTGAAAATGATAAACACAACTTTAATGAATATATTAAGAAAACACCTAGGACAGTTCAATTCATACTCACCTCCAGAAATGAGGAGCATTCTGAAGACAAACTTAATCTAAAAGAGTTTAAAGAGATTTCATCTGGTGTCAATTTCATAAACGAATTCATTACAGCTAATGATGTAATTTTTCCAATAAATCTTGATGAGAATACAAAAAGGGAATTGGTCGGACTTTCAAAAGGAAATACACTCATTATTGTTTTGGCAATTCAACTTTTACAAAAAGGAAACTCAATCGAAGAAGTCCTATCTGATTTAAGGGGTGTGGAGGCAGTTAATATGGAAATTATTGCGGATTTTATGTACAAAAATACAATTCAGCAGACAATCGGAGATTTAGAAAATGCTAAGTGTAATCCTGTCGAAGTTCTAAAAGTAATTTCTTTATATGAAGTCCCTATTGACATTTATTCTATTAGTTTTTTATCTAAACAAAATGTAGCATCTGTTGAACAGGCTTGTACATTATTTACGTCACGGCTTGTCTTAGAAAAAGTAGGTGAATCATTTAAACCTAATGATTTTGCTAATAAGTTCATTTTGAGCAAATATTTACCGAACAATATCGAAAAAAAGGAAATTAAAAATAGGATACGACAATATCAAAGGGAATTAGATTATAAACTAAAGAAATTTGAAAATACTAAAAAAAGAGAGCCCTTATTGAAAGGTATTATGGAAGATTGGAAACCAAAGAATTCTATCGATACCATTGCCATAGCAGAAAGCTTTGTAATTTATAGTGAAACTAGAAAACTCGTTGATTCAGAAAATAAAGAAGAATTGAAAAGAATCGTTAAGGAGTTTGAACGTATCGAAAAAATGACTTCTCATCCATATATAAGGTTTCAAAAAGCGAGATGTTATGAAATGTTTCTAGACATTTATAAAATTCCAGAGCAACAAAAAAAAATAAAAGAAAAGATATCGCAAAGTTATGAAGAGGCTATAGAAGTTACTGACTTTTATTACCCATATATCAAAAACACTAAATCATACGCCTCAATCAATTGGATATATGGCTTATTTTTAACTACTCACCTAAATGATTTAAAAAGATCTGCGAGATATTTGGAAGATGCCGTTGAAATTTTTCGTCGTCTTAATATCAAGGATAAGGTTTATTATACAGCTTTAAATAGCCTTTCTTGGGTTTATATAAAAATATATAAAAGTTTTAAGGACAAAAGATATCTCCATGAGTTTCAACCCATATATCAAGAAATGATAAGCAATGAAAGAGCAGCTATGTCATTAGAGTTTGACATTAGGCTCTATAAACAGAATTTTAGTAAATTTTCATTGCCACTTAATTTTAATAGTAGGAATAAACATCAAAAACCATGATAAACCAGGTCAACAAAAATATAATTTGTATTTAGGCAATTACAGGAAGTGCAAAATATCAACATAAATCTTTTTAAAAGCAAAAGTTAGCCAGAAGGGAAAATATAACTATCCCTCGTCTTCAGAAGCACGTTTTTTCTCAATATAAATTTAAAATATTCTAAAATATTTGATAGGGCATTATTCATTACCAAAATTCCATGAGAAGATGCGGAATTTCAGCACAGTAGTTACAATTAAAATATGATATTGTAAAAGATTATCCAAATTTAGTTCCAAAATAATTATTCCAAGTACTACTTGAAATACAATAAACTAATTGAACAGGATTGTTTTTGAACAATATTTTTTTACCGAAGAATAACAGTACAAATAAATATTTTAGACGCAATATCATGACACCTAAAGAAAAAGAAACTTTACTTGATTTTCTAAGCCCAATTCAACCCTTTTACTTCATGAATACCCCAAGATACTCAACATTAGTTGCTGGATTGAGAGACTGTAGAATCAATACAAAAAGAGACGTGACTACAGGACTATACAATCAGGAAATAAAACATGGAGATGAAGGTAATTGGTTAAGCGCCATTGGATACTTTACAATACTAGATCAAATGGGAAGTTGCTATAAACCACTTGGCGTTCCTGAGCCACATTTAAATGTAAATACAATAAATTTTGTTATAGAGGCATTCGCATTTGACTTAATCAATAATGACGAAAGAGAACTTAATGCAATTATTGCACTTCGAAATGCGTTCACTCACGACTTCAATTTACTTAATATTCCAACTAATCAAAAAATGGTCCACCTGCAACAACACAAATTTACTGTTACAGCGGAACCTCAAAACAATTGGATAGTGAAATTGCCTACCCGATCATGGGATGGAAACATTGACGGAAAAGATTTCTATGACACCTCAGATTCAACATTCATCAACCTATATGGTCTAAGTAATCTAGCAGAAACGATATATACAAGAATCTGTGGTTTAGTAAAATCAGACAAAATTGATTTGCGAATTTCAACAATACGGTTAATAAATAAATATACATTTGTAACATCGAGTCACCCAATTAAATAACTATGGGCAACAACTGATTACCTATTAAATGGCTAAATCTAAATAATGCCAGCTTCGACTATTGTTTGTACCGATCGAATTATGTATAAGATTCCGGTTGAAAAGAGTACTATTTCCTGTACTTTTTGAAGAATCTAAACAGACTTTTCAAAGGGGATTACATTATTCATAATACTACTTATGAATTGAATTTGAAAACCAAATATTTCAATAAAGTTTCAAATTTTAAAGATTATGAGAAATTGTATTACTTGTAAACGGTACTCTGTTTGAGGTAGCATCTAGGAAAATGTGTTAGTTGAGTTTACAAATAGAAGAAACAACACCCGTAGCCCTTGCTATTTGACCCAGACATCGGTTTGAGATATCAGTAATATTAGACCCATCCTGCTAAAGTTCTGTATTGATAACCATTTTTCTTATAGCACTTCTCTGCCTAAACTTTTCTATAACCATAGACGTTTATATCCTGCAATTCCTTACCAATTTTATGAATTGCTGCTTCAATTTTTTTTGCTTGGGAAGCTGAAGCATGCTTATTCCCTATGACATATTGTCGAAGTAGACTCGCGTTTATTCCTGCAAGTTCCGCAATATTAGAAATTTTCAAATAATTGAATTTCTCGAATAGAACTGAAAGATCATAGCTATGTCTAAATCTAATATCAATAGTTTTCATATCATGAAAAGATACCAGCATCTCTTTTATAGAAGCTTCGAGCTTCTCAAGGCTGCTTTCATCAGCTACTATTAGATTATTGTCAAATTCTATTCTTCCAACAATACGATCATCGCTACGTTCAATAATTAGTGGAATTATCTTCATAATATTTATAAAAAATATTTTGGAAAGCAGGGTTAGTTTCCCAACCCTGCGTGTCTCCAAATTGCTTTTACCGTACCGGGCTTAATATCCTTATTTCCATGGTTAGGAATAGTGATTTTCCCCGGTTTGGAGGGATGAATCATGTGAACATGACTACCCTTTTGATCCTTAATTTGCCAGCCGTCAATTATCAGCCGGCGCTTGATTTCTCTAAACGTCATAACCTTTTGTTTAAACAGCGAAGAAATAATTGTTAATGCAAAACATACTTCTTCCAGGTTTAGGCTTGCGCTTAGTCAATCGAGATGTAAAAGTAACAATTATGTTACATTTTTCAAATTCTTTTTTACTTTCATAAAAAATTCCCAGGCAGCGGCCAGAACTATGATTTTAGAAATCAAAACATTGTATTAACGCACTAGAATTTTATGAAAAAAAATAACAAAGTAAATAGGTTCGATGTGTTGGTTGAATCGCTTGTGGAAGCTTTTCTGAAAGTTCCCAACTTTGACCTGATACAACATGACGAGGAGGCAAAAAAGGCTTTTAATATGGTAAGTTTCAGAATCGCCGAAATTTCTTCCTATAAAGAGCTTATTTGTAGTCATTTCATTCCTGCTACCAATAAGGCAATATTTGAGAACCGCCAATTGTTTAAACATTCAAAATACAAAAATTTTCTAAATGTAAAGGGCCTTGATTTTAATGAAACATTATATGATACAGTTCGATTAGCATATGTTGGCCTTTTTCATAAGATAGAAAGCTTTGTAAATGACATTGTTAAAATGGTTGACATGTTATACAAAATAGAAACATCAACTAAGCAGACAATAGCTCAATGGGCAAAATCAAAATATTCCTTTGACATTCGAGACTGGCAGCAAAATACTATTATTTTCAAAATAAATTGGATATGCAACTGCGTTAAACATAAAGATGGATATCCCCTAAAAGACCCTAAACCCTTTAAATATAGAAGTCTACCAGAAGATGAAAGAATTCTGCTTACTCCTGAAGAGTTTAAAAAAGATTGCGAACAGCTTATCAAGTTTTATCCGTCTTTAATACAAGTTATGATGGCCTTTGGATTATTTAGATTTGCAATTGATTCCAATGAAAAATCAGACTTTCCCGATATTGTGCTAATTGAAAAAGATAGCATTGCTAAAATGGAGGAAAAAATTATTCAGATGGTTAAAAGCCTAGAACAATTAAAGTTAGACCCAGTTTTAGGTTATTAGCCCAAATGCCCCTATGATAATAATTGAAAATCTACTCTTCGAGGGGAATTCTTTTCTACTAGACAACTGTATTTATACGATACCTGAATATAAAATCTGTAGACTGTAAGGAGGTTGAAAAATCGGATACTATCGAAAATGTTTACTGCCCGTTATCTTATTTTAAGGATTAGGCATCGGCTCTCAATAATCCAATACATTTCTGCCTACTCTATTAGGGTTTGGCTGTTAATAAACCGGTTGTTAATTTGAAATTATTGTACGAATAAAATGCCTTCTGTTATATGAATCAATTAGTCGAAGAAAAAAGGTGCGAATTATGTGGATCAGTAAAGGTCTATCAGATCAAATCGCATTATACTCCAAGATCTATCTCTCAAACTACATATGGCGAAAAAGATAAAGAGAGCATTATTACTATTTCGCCTCACGATGGCTTAATTGATAGATTTTTTGGGCGGGAACATCCCGACGCGCCTTCGAATGAATTAAAGTCGCAACCTAACGTTGGTAGAGGAATTTTTTGCAAAAGATGTGAAGAAGCATTGGGGAGATTTGAATCTCATTGCCAAGATAAATTGAATAATGCGTTAGTTGCTTTGGAGCAGAGCGACATAAAGGTGCTAAGGATGGGCAGTGGGATAAAATATTTCAAAACTCCAATCCCAAGCAATATTTTACGTGTGTTTTTTTATAGTATAGTCTGGAGGCAATGCCTCGAGCAGAATCATTCAGGTAATGATAGTAGCCTAGACAAGGTGGAATTTGAGAGATTGAAAAGTATCCTTAACCACGAACTTCATCAGCCGTTAAATGAAGTTGCTAAAAGCAAATCATTCGAAAAATATCCAAGAATTTTAATTTTCACTACATTTCATAGGGGCGTTGACAGCAATTTTAATAATCCTAGTCCAATAAAAAGTAATCCGGAATTATTTTACATATCAAGAACTATTTGTCTTTATTGGAAAGACAGTAGTATATCACCAAATTTTGGAGCACTTACACAGGTTCCGAGTCGGTTTCTCCATACAGAAAAGTGGCTTTTTCCAGGATCTGACGAAAGTGAGATAGGCATTGTTAATGAAGATGTCTTTGAAAAGATAAAGACCAAGATGATTATCAAACCTATGTCAGATTTTATGTTAAAGCATCTAATCGATATAGCTAGGTGTAAGGGTATTTCAATAGCGGAATCTAAAAACTTGCTTCAAGAAGAACTCGTTAGATTAGGGGTTGGTAATCCTCAAGATTTCAAAGTTGAAGCAATCATTACTGCTAGTCAAAGGCTCCAAAGCGGTTAGAAGGCACATTTATGAATAGATGTAATAGACATCACACGAATTCTCTACGATATACTAACACGTTTCAGCACGTTTATTATCTGCAAAAAACAGCAAGAGCTTAATTTCATAAAATCTCAAATCCCCAACATTTTTCCGGTAACCAGTTACCGCCGATTTCCGGATAATTTATTCACACCGTAGTGTGCGAAACATCACAATCCGCAGCTCAATTTTCCAACTTCAATCCCCCAAACAGCCCCTCCAGCAAATCACAGGGTTTAACGTCTATTGCTAATGCAATTAGGTAGAGCTCTTCTGCTCTTAAATGGCTTCGTTCATTTAAGGTAAGCTCATTCATGCGGGCTTTCGTTAATCCGGTTTTTCGGGCAACTTCTGCCTTATTCACTGATTTTTGAGCCAGGTAAATTCCAAGCTTAGTCATTGATTGTTAGCTTTTTCTATACATTAGTAAAGTAACAAGGTATAAAAGAATAAAATTTATATACTCAACTCTTTGCTAATAATACTATTTTACATATATTCGTACTGTTATTCTATACTTATGGTCAAAATATCTATTCTATGAATAGCAGTTAATATACAATCAATCCCTAAAACAGAATGTCGCGTTGCCTCCCCCAAACCAACCGGGCCACAGAAACTCAAACCAGCATTGGAAGAAACCCAACTCAACACTTCAATACCAAACCCTCGTCATCCCCTACCCTCATTTATCACCTTAATCCTTTAACCATGTCCTTAAATTATACCAAAGCACAACTGGAAGAATTGATCTTCGCGCAGCTAACCCATCTTACAGAAATTAATGAACAGAACGTACTATTGAAAAAACAAAACGCCATGCTGTTAACCGCCAATCTCAAATTGGCTGAAATGCTATCCTACAAAAAATCTACCCCCTACCCAACCGCACCCAGAAAATCAACCAAAAAACAACCCGAACCATTTAAACTGCCTGAATATGATCGAACATAGTAGACTGCCCAGGGCTAAAAACCTCATGCTATAAGGCTCAATTGATTTTGTTGAGCTTACTTTAACCATTCTAACCCACAATCTGCGACTTTCGTATTATGCTTAACAACTCTAAAATCATAAATGGCGAGGGTTTAAGCCCCGAATGATAATAGCTGAATAATGACAAAACAGCAGAGCAGACAGGTAATTTTCAGCAGTATACGCATTATTAATACATGTTAAAAGCCTAAATTAACGCCATGGCTACCATTCAGGCCAATATCGCAACACTTATAAAACCGCTTGAAACCTAAATAATCAACAACGATGGCACTTATCACATTTGGAGTAAAGAATAAGCCAATTGATTTTGGGGAATATTTTGTGAAATGCCCCTCGTGTGAAACAGATAGTTTGGCTGATATTATGGTTTCAACATATTACTTTCATATATTTTTTGTGCCTGTTATTCCGACGGAAAAAGACGCTCTGGTAATATGCCAAAAATGTGGTCTTAAAAGAAGTGGAATTTCTTTTGATGAAAAACTAATAAGTAATTACAACGAAATTAAAAGTAATTACAGGCACCCCTGGTACACATATATCGGTATTACAATTGTACTTTTTGTATTACTGTCAATTATTATTGGAAGATTATTCTAGGCGGAGTTCTATTAGTGTTACTTTGGTGTTATTCGATAAAACTAACTACTCTTTTTTCTAATCAACGCAAAAAACCGCCAGTCAAACGCTAGAGTTAAATTGGCTGAAAGTTTTAGAAAAATCTCCTAAACATTTACATATTGGTGTATTGACCCCCTAAAAGACTGGACAGAATTGTAAAAACAATTAAGTCAGTAAA